>Ga0155384_123_pt1 | contig 44927 bp, 44 predicted proteins | sample RifCSPhighO2_02_FD_106352 | JGI IMG/M metagenome (GOLD analysis project Ga0155384, IMG submission 106352) | Candidatus Jorgensenbacteria bacterium RIFCSPHIGHO2_02_FULL_45_20
CTAAGAAACCCGGCGCGGATTCCAAACACATAGGCCGCAACGACCCCTGCTGGTGCAATAGCGGTAAGAAATATAAAAAGTGTCATGGGAAGTAGGAATATGCAACACATCGCGATAATGAAAAAATCATGGGGATTGACGGATAAAATTTTGAGCGGCGAGAAGAAAATCGAATCGCGCTGGTATTCTGTAAAATATAGACCATGGGATAGAATTAAAGAAGGAGAAACGGTTTATTTTAAAGATTCTGGCGAACCAGTAAAATTAAAAGCGGAAGTTAACAAAGTAATGCAATTTACTGATTTGACTCCGAAACGAGTAAAGGAAATATTGGATGAATACGGTAATGATGACGGGTTAGAAAAAGATAAAATCCCTGAATTTTTTGAGCGGTTCAAAGATAAGAAATATTGCATGCTTATATTTCTAAGAAATCCCCAAGAGATTAAATCGTTCGAAATTGATAAGACAGGATTTGGTGCAATGTCGGCATGGATAACGGTTGATAATATCTCAAAGATTAAGAAATAATTCCTGCGGAGTAAGAAATAAAACCAAGAAATGTTATGGGAAGTAGGACTATGAAATATAAGCATATATCACAAAAACCATATTGTTGCGTTCCAGCATGCGTTCAGATGATTTTACAGCGAAGAAAATTGCCAACATTGAAACAAACAGACATCGCTTATGATTTAGGAATAGTTTTACCGCTCAAGGATAGGCATTTACTGCCGAAATCCCATAAAGGGCGCAAACCAAGAGCGGGATGGGGGACACGCATAAATCTCAAGAAATATTCTTTTACTGAATTTTTTAAACGGCGAGAATATCCCTTGCGAGAAACATTTTGGTCGGCAAAGCAATTTTCTTCAGTGAAGAAGTTTAAGAAATTTTTGATAGATAATATAGAAAAAGAAAACGATCTACTGGTTTGTTTTAATTATCCGATGCTATACCGAATAAAAGGATCATGGGGACACGCATCGCTTATTGAAGAAGTCAAAGGGGATAATGTGATATTGCGTGATCCTAATCCAAAGCACAGAAAAGCAAGAAGGGTTTTACTGAATGATTTGCTTAATGCATTAAAAAATCACCATCACGGAGGGGTTTGGCTAATAGAATCCTTGCGGTAGGTTATTGAAGATCAAAAAGTGCCATGGCAGATAATATGACTAAAACAGAGCAATTATTGAAAATATTAGAAAAGAACAAAAGCGTTCAGTTAATCTTGGAACGAGCCAGTGAATTAAAGATGCTAAATTGGTATCTCGGTGCTGGTGGAATAGTTCAGACGGTATGGAATGTAAAACATGGTTTTAATCCAGAAAACGGCATAAAAGATTACGATTTGGTTTACTACGACGCTGGTGATACTTCCTATGAGGCCGAAAACATCTTTATCCAGAAAGGCAAAGAGATATTCAATGACGTTCCTGTTTTAGTGGAAATCAGAAATCAAGCAAGGGTACATCTCTGGTATGAAAAACACTTCGGAAAACCGATAGGCCAGTATGAATCCGTAGAGGCAGCCATTAGCACATGGCCGACTACAGCAACATCTATCGGAGTGAAAAAAGAAAACGGGCAATTTCAAGTGTATGCACCATTCGGCTTAGATGATTTACTTGATATGATTGTAAGGGCAAACAAGACACAGATTACCGAAAAGACCTATCAAGATAAAGTTGATAGATGGATAAAAATCTGGCCAGACTTAAAAGTAGTCCCGTGGGATAGGGAATAAAACCAAGAAGTGTTATGGGGAATAATCAAATGCAAATCAGCAAAGAAATAAAGCCGGGAAAATACAGACATTACAAAGGCGACATTGTCGAGGTAATCGGCATGGGCGTGCACAGCGAAACGCTGGAAGAATTTGTCGTTTACAAACACATCTCCGGTAAGCGGGTAGGCAAAGGGTATTTTTGGGTGAGACCGGCTAATATATTTATCGAAAACGTTGAGATTGAAGGCAAAACACTGCCGAGATTCAGGCGTATAGAAGAATAAGATGAATGGTGGTAATATGAGAGTATGTTCGACGTTGTCGCCGTAGGTAAAGTTAATCGAGATGCATTCATAAGAAGTGGAGAATTTAAGTTATTAAAAGACAAAAAGGCGCTGAAGGAACTTGAAATCGAAACCGAACAAGCGGAGTGCTTTCCTTTGGGGATAAAAACAAGCATAGAAAAACCGATTTTCGCGGGCGGGGGAGGCGCGCATAATGCCGCCGTAACTTTTGCGCGCCACGGATTGAAAACAGGAGTTGTAGGATCTATTGGCGACGACTTAGCCGGCAAAGATATAACGCGTTTCTTGCGCGATGAAGGGGTGAAAACCTTTTTCAAAACAGACAAAAAAGAAGGTACAGGATATTCGGTAGTTATTTCTTCTCCGGACGGGGAGAGAACTATTTTTGTGTATCCCGGCGCTTCGGACAAATTAAAAGACGCGGACATACGGTTTCCGCAAGCGCGCGCGAGGTGGTTTTATATTTCGCCAGGGGCTATTCCGGTCGGAGAGATGGAAAAATTCGTATCGCGGGCCAAGAAAAGCGGAGCGAAGGTGGCAATGAATCCTTCGGGTTTTTATATCGAAAAAGGAAAAAATGAAATGAAGCGCATTTTTCCGATGCTCGACGTAATTATCGTAAATAGGGAAGAGGCGGCGCTTATAACGGGTGTTCCATACTCCGCCGAGAAAAAGATATTCAAGGAATTTGACCGGATAACCACAGGCATAGCCGTTATAACCGACGGAAAGAATGGCGCATCCGTTTCAGACAGGTCGTACCGCTACCACATAGAAAGTTTCCCCGAAAAAGAAATTGCCGACCGTACGGGGGCTGGAGACGCTTTCGGTTCCGGGTTTGTAGCGACGCTTATGCATGCAAACGATACCGTGTACGCCCTGCGTTTTGCCGCGGCAAACGCGACATCAGTTATAGAATCAGTCGGAGCGGTTTCAGGGATTTTAGCCAAAAAAGATTTTGAAAACCCGAGATGGAAGGAAGCTGATTGCGACATAGAGCCACTTTAGAGCCAGTTATGAAGACCGCTTGCGAATATTTGTCCGAAATATTAGACGCCGAACCGCGGACGTTTTTGTCGCTTGATAAGCGCATGAGAGAAGCGTGCCCGAATGGAGCGCAGGCGCTTGAAAATGTCGCGGAAATGAACAGGAAGAGAGCTGAAAGCGCTTTGCACAAAATAAATTCCGGTGAAATGGAACTAACTCATGTCCGCGCGGCTCTAAGAAACGCGATACTCCTCCACGAAAAACAATTTATTTCGATTCTTTCCAAAACCGCCGGTAACTCGGATTTTGAACGTGCCGCTAATCTCGCCCGCAGGATTTCAAGCGCGAAAAGCGGTTTCTTTCTTAAAATAAATAAAGCAGAAGAAATTCTGCGTGCCAACCCGCCCACCGCCTTGCTTGATTTTTTGGGATACGCGAGCGTGGACAAACTTATGGCAAATGAAGACATCGCCGAAATTTTAAGCGCGCTTCGTTTTATAGAGCCGCAGGAATGGATGCTCAAAACATTTGATACCGCCTATAGCTCAATTTCTCCGGACTATTTTGAAGAGCGGGATATAGAATTGAAAGTTTTAAGTGAAAAATGGACTGACGTAGGGAGGAAATTCACGGAGAAAAAACATCATAATGTGAGCCATCTTAAAGAATTCGGTATAATTTTTCTAAATCCGGTAAAAATGAACGTGCCGGGAAAGTTTATTCGCGATTTTGCTTTAATCTTACATTATTTCCACGAGATAGAATTTTATTCGAAACTTTTCAAGAAATACGCGGGGCAAATCGATTTCGCGGGGAAATTGAAGTCGCTCCTGCGCGGGGATGTATCGGAATCGGAAAACACAGCACCCGGTGAGTGGCTTATAGTACAGCGTTACCTCTGGAAGGAAAACCCGAAAGACCATCGGCTTCATTTACCGAGGGTAAATCCGGAGGCGCTTCACTGGACGCGCGGCGAACGTGATTTTGCCTCATTCGCGCTCGAATTTGATGACTTTGACGCGGAACTGTGGCACGACCTTGATTGGGTAGGTGAAGTATTCAAAGATGCCGATGGGACGAAAAAAATTGTGAGTTTTGGTTTGGAGGATAATGTTATGTCTTTTGTCTCGTTTATGGAGGGGAGAAACGAGTTCTTTAATTATCACCAAAGAGAAGCGATGTGGACGAAGATTTTTTCCGAATACGTGGGCGGCGAACAGGAAATGGAAAGGATGCTTTTAGACAACTTTGGAGAAGGGAAAGTGTGTTTCTTAAAAACATCAGATTGACAAAACCGCCGCCTTTCCAATATACTTTATTGGCGAAAAGAAGCGACTGGTCTTTTCCAATTAAATAGACAACAAAGAAATTTTTTAGTTGTCCCAATTTATTTTTTTTGAGGATTTGATCCTGGTCCAGGATGAACGTTGGCGGCGTGGATAAGGCATGCAAGTCGAACGGGCCAGTGCGTAGCACTGGAATGACGATCCGCCGGTTGGCGGATGGAAATTCCACTGCTATGCAGTGGCTAGTGGCAAACGAGCTAGTAACACCTTGGTACCTACCTCCGAGATGGGAATAATCTTGCGAAAGCAGGACTAATACCCAATGGCGCCATACGCATCTCACTAAGGTGAGATGCGAATTCGAAATTTAAAATTTGAAATTCGAAATGAATGAATCAATTATAAAATTGAATAATTAAAAATTCATTAAAAATTTCAAACTAAAAATTAAAAATTCGCACAGAACTTTAGTGAGGTGCGGGTGGCTAAAGGTTCGCAAGAACCGCTCGGTGATGGGCCTAGGTCCGATCAGCTAGTTGGTAGGGTAACGGCCTACCAAGGCTACGACCGGTAGGGGAGGTGAGAGCCTGTTCCCCAGCGAGGAAACTGAGACACGGTTCCTACTCCTACGGGAGGCAGCAGTCGAGAATATTCCACAATGGGCGAAAGCCTGATGGAGCGACGCCGCGTGCAGGATGAAGCTTTTCGGAGTGTAAACTGCTTTTCTAAGGGAAGAAGCCGGTGCTTCGCACTGGAATGACGAATTTAGAATTTCGATTGAATTTCAGAATGTTTTAAAAATTAACTCATTCAAGAATTCATTTAAAATTCAAAATTAAAAATTGGAAATTCCAATGCGGAGCATTGGTTGACGGTACTTTAGGAATAAGTCACTGCTAACTACGTGCCAGCAGCCGCGGTAATACGTAGGTGGCAAACGTTATCCGGATTTATTGGGCGTAAAGGGCGCGTAGGGGGCGCAGGCAAGTCCGTAGTTAAATCTCGGGGCTCAACTCCGAAACCGCTACGGAAACTACCGCGCTAGAGGACGTTAGAGGTAGATGGAACGCACGGTGTAGGGGTGAAATCCGTTGATATCGTGCGGAACACCAAAGGCGAAGGCATTCTACTGGGACGTTCCTGACCCTGAGGCGCGAAAGCGTGGGGAGCAAAAAGGATTAAGTGTTTTTGTTTTATATTCACAAATAATTCTTCGTTTGTTATAAACCGGAATAATTTTTATTTTTCGTTTTCACGAAAAATATTGAACTCAACCCCTCGACGAGCTCGGGGGATTCAAACAGCAATATTTTTCTAACTTCAAATAAAAATTATTACGCGATTTATGAAACAAATTCAGAAAATATTTGTTCAATAAAACAAAAACCCACCTGAGGGTAGGTGGAAAATAGTCCCTCCGCCGATTGGCGGAGATAACTCAGCTATATGCTGGAACACCCGAGTATCCAACGATACCGAAAGGTAAAAATGCGTTGGTGCGGGCAATCAGCAGGGAAGTCGTAATTGACCCCTCAGAGACTATACGCAGAGCCCGTTGCGGAGCAACGGAATTACGAATTTAGAATTTCGAATTTTGGTTGAGCATCCAATTAAAAATTTGAAATTAAAAATTAGGAATTCCGCGCTTTGCGCGGTGAAGATATAGTCCGACCTCCGTGGCGACACGGAGAGATGAACAGAAATGATTCATCCCGCGACAATGTTTGTAATTTTGATTTTGAATTTGTTTTAAAATTTGAAATTAAAAATTAAAAATTGCACTTTGTCGCGAAGCAACAAACGTGTAGATACCCTTGTAGTCCACGCCCTAAACGATGTTCACTAGCTGTTTCGAGTATCGACCCTCGGGGTGGCGTAGCTAACGCGTTAAGTGAACCGCCTGGGAAGTACGAGCGCAAGCTTAAAACTCAAAGGAATAGACGGGGACTCGCACAAGCGGTGTGGTATGTGGTTTAATTCGATGGTAAACGAGAAACCTCACCAGGGCTTGAAATCCCGACGAAGACAGTCCGAAAGGATTGTTGTCCGCAAGGACGGCGGGACAGGTGCTGCATGGTTGCCGTCAGCTCGTGCCGTGAGGCGTTCCCTTAAGTGGGGTAACGAGCGCAACCCCTATCCGGTGTTACAAGTGTCACCGGAAACCGCCCCCTCTTTTGCATCCGACGTTTTGTATGTCGGAATCAAAAGAGGGGGAGGAAGGCGGGGATGACGTCAAATCAGCATGGCCCTTTGATGCCCTGGGCTACACACATGCTACAATGGCGGATACAATGGGAAGCCAAGCCGTAAGGCGGAGCTAATCCCATCAAAGTCCGCCCCAGTTCGGATTGAGGGCTGCAACTCGCCCTCATGAAGCCGGAATCGCTAGTAATCGCGGATCAGAACGCCGCGGTGAATACGTTCTCGAGTCCTGTACTCACCGCCCGTCAAACCAAGGGAGCCGGGAGTGGGTGAAGCCCCCTCTTTAGAGGGTGTTAGCTCAAGTTCGGTGACACGGGTTAAGTCGTAACAAGGCACGGGTAGCGGAAGCTGTTCGTGGATCAATTAATTTTGTCGATTGCAAATCGCTGGAAGCAATTCGCTTTTTTTCCGCCTTTATAAGTTAAGGCAAGAATGGCGGATAGCTTCAAGCGAGCTGCATTTGTCGCGCTGAAAAACAAGCGCAAAAAACAGAGATGCCGTACTCTTAAAAAACGGCGCATAATTGGGGCAACTAAAAAGTTTCTTTAAAGAATATTATGAAAATTCTACTCGTGGAAGACGAACCGCTTCTCGGTAACCTGCTTCGCGAGCGGCTCGCGCGGGAGGGTTTTGACGTAACACACGCGAAAAACGGCGAAGAAGGATTCGAATTATTGAAAAAATCCGTACCGGATTTGGTGCTTCTTGACATTATTCTGCCGAAAATGTCCGGTTTTGAGTTTATGGAAAAAGTCAGAACTGATTCGGAACTCCAATCCGCTCCGCCTATAGTGATTATCTCTAACTTAGGGCAGGACGGAGATATAGAGCGTGGGCAAGAATTGGGGGCTGTGGGGTATTTCATAAAAGCCAAGATTTCGATGGAGGACTTGGTTTCAAAAATAAAGGAATATATGTTCCCCGCTACATAAAAGTTATCCACAGTGGATTCTACACAGATATATATATATTGTATAATTGAACTAATAAATAAAAGTCAAAACATTTAAATAATATGCACTCACAGGCAAAAAAAGGTTTTACCCTTATCGAGCTTTTGGTCGTTATCGCCATTCTCGCGGTTTTGGCAACCGCCATAGTCGTTATTTTGAATCCGTCCCAACTGTTAAAACAGAGTAGGGATTCAACGAGATTGTCCGATTTAGCGGCCTTAAACAGCGCTATAGCTTTATATCTTGCCGATTACGCAAGCGCGGCTTTTACTTCATCCACAAAATGCACGGGGAACATTAATCCGTCAGGTATCGCATGCGCTGGCAATGTTTCAACATCAACGGTTGTTACCGGTACGGGATGGGTTACTATTGATTTTACTGACATCTCTTCCGGTTCTCCTTTAGCGCGTCTGCCGCTCGACCCGGTTAATAACGATACATACGCGTACGCTTTTAAGAGCACCGCGTCTCCAACAAACACTTTTGAAATAGACGCGAGGATGGAAAGCTCAAAATATTCTTCGACGACACCGGCTTCAAGTATGACTGTAAATACCAAAGACGGCGGCAACGACGATGACTTTTACGAGATAGGAAACGATCCTGGGTTGGACTTGGAGTAATATTTTCGGTATGTAAATAACAAAAAAGCGTTGTTATCCACAGCGCTTTTTTGTTATTTCTGCTATAATAAGAGAATGCAAGCATACAAAAAGGGTTTTACCCTTATTGAGCTTTTGGTCGTTATCGCCATTCTCGCGGTTTTGGCAACCGCGGTTGTCGTAATTCTTAATCCTGCCGAGCTTGTAAAACAAGGGAGGGATTCTACGAGAATTTCAGACCTTGCCGCGCTCCACAGCGCGATAGCGCTTTATCTATCGGATGTAAACGGAGCAAGTATAACATCGACAGAAACATGCACGGCGGCTCTTTCAAGCCCGCCGACTAACTTTACATGCGGAAGCATTTCAACCTCAACCGTTGTTACGGGTACCGGGTGGGCACCAATCGATTTTACTGATATCTCTTCCGGTTCTCCTTTAGCGCGTCTGCCGCTCGACCCGGTGAATGATACGACTTACGCGTATACTTTTCAGGGCGGTTCATTGAATACTTTTGAAATAGACGCGAATATGGAAAGTACTAAATACGCGAGTGGAGGCGGAGGTGATGTTGAATCCAATAACAAAGACGGCGGCAATGATGACACATATTACGAAATAGGCAACGACCCCGGGCTTGATTTGTAGTATGCTCCGTGGAATCGTTCCGGTTTTTTCGTTCGCTCTTCTCGCGGCATTGTTTTTCGTTCAGGTTTTTTTGCATAAAAAAGAAAGCGTTGAACGGCGCGACGCACTCATCGAACGTGCCGCTAAAATAGTTTTTGTTTTGGGACTTGCGGCCGTATTAGGGTATTATTTTTTTCTTGTAGCCGCTCAATACTCGACGTGGAAGAATTCCAATCCTCCTTTGAGTTTTCTCGTGCCTCCGTATAGAAGCATAGGATACGTCTTTTATTATCACTTTACACGTTTTCTTTTATATTACCTGCCGTCTTTTGTTGTTTCCGCGGCCATATTTATAAGCGCGAAATACGGAAACAAGCGATTCGGAGAACATTTTTTTGAGAGCGGCGAACCATATCTTGCGGCTGTTCCGCTTTTTCTCCTTGGGTATCCGGAATGGAATTATTTATGGATTCCTTATTTTCTCGCGGTTTTGGGGACGGTATTCGCGGTTTCGCTGTTTCGAATAATTGCGGCGAAGCGGCAGGAAAGGTTTTCGCCTTATTTTTTATGGTTGCCTGTGGCAATAATTGGTATAATCGTTAGTGAGACGTCAGTGTTGTTTTAAGTTTTTCAAATTATGCTGTCTTTACCCACACAACAGATTAAAGAAATGCTGGTTCAAGCCGGAGTTTTGGACGACGCGACTTTTGATTCTATCAAAATTGAAGCCGACCGCAAAAGACAAAACGTTGCCGACCTTATTATTTCCGAAGGGCTTATAAACAAGGAATACTTCTTTAACCTTTTGGCTAAAACGCTTGGGTTCGAGCGTATAAATCTTGGCATTCAAAAAATAGACGAGCGCGTTATGAATTTGGTATCGGAAGACATGGCGCGCCAGCGCAAGATTATCGTTTTCAACCGCGGCGATGACGGAGCTTTTGATATAGCGATGGAAAATCCGACCGACCTTGAAACAATTGACTTTCTGTCATTACGGCTCAAGTCAAAAATCAAACCGTTTCTGGCGACCGAAGAAGACCTTAACCGCGGATACCTTTTGTACCACAAACGCCTCACGCAGGATTTTAAAAAGGTGATAGAAGACGGCATTCAGAAATCGCTTCGTTCAAAAAATAAAGGAGATTTGAACGAAGCCGCAAAAGATGTTCCGATTGTGGCTCTCGTTGATAATCTTCTCGAATACGCCCTGTCTTCGCGCGCGTCTGACGTGCATTTTGAGGCGCTCGACGACGCGATTCTGGTGCGTTTCCGGATAGACGGCGTTTTGCACGAAATAATAAAAATGCCGAAAGAAATACACCCTGCCGTAGTTGCCAGAATGAAAATACTTTCAGGTCTTCGGGTAGACGAGCACACTCATCCGCAGGATGGACGTTTCAGACATAAGATAAGTGATACGCTTGTTGATATCCGTGTATCCGTGATACCGACGTTTTATGGCGAGAAGGTGGAAATGCGTCTTCTGAGCGCCGCGCAGAAACCGATATCGCTTACCGAACTCGGAATGTTTGAAAATACGATAAAAGTAATCGAGGAAGGCGTGAAAAAAACATACGGAATGGTACTTCTCTGCGGACCGACCGGTTGCGGAAAAACCACGACTTTGTATTCGATAATGAATATACTGAACCGTCCGGAAGTAAATATCGTAACAATCGAGGACCCGATAGAATACGATATGAGATATCTGAATCAGACGCAGGTTAATATGGCGGCGGGTATTACGTTCGCTTCCGGTTTGCGTTCGATCCTCCGTCAGGACCCGAACATAATAATGGTTGGAGAGATACGCGACCACGAGACCGCCGACATAGCCGTGCAGTCAGCCCTTACCGGACACCTGGTTCTTTCGAGCTTGCACACGAACGACGCGCCGACAACGGTTCCCCGTCTTATGGATATGGGGGTGCCGCCGTTTCTTGTTTCCGCGGTTTTGAATGTTATATGCGCTCAGCGTCTCGCCCGCAAAATTCATTTAGATTGCATTGAATCGTACACTCCGTCTGAAGAATCGCTGAAAGCTCTCCAATCGGAATTCAGAAGCGCGGAGGTTAATGAAAACGTGGTAAAAGTGCCTAAAGTGCTCTACAGGGGAAGAGGATGCCCCGCGTGCAATAATACCGGTTTTTTGGGGCGGCTCGGTATTTTTGAAGCGATGAATATAACAGAAGAAGTGCGGAAATTGATAATAAGCCCTGAATTCAATCTGGATAATCTCCGGAAACTTGCCAAAAAAGAAGGGATGACGACAATGTTTGAAGACGGAATGCGAAAGGTTGAGCTTGGAATGACAACCGTGGAAGAGGTTTTGAGAGTGATAAGAGAATAACAAACAACCGACAACCCGCAACATATAACGCATTTGTATTAGGAATTATAGGTTTGAAATCGGAAGTCAGCTGGCTCGATGTATGAAACTTTAGCGGCTGTTGATATTTTAGAGTATAATAGTTTCATAAGTCCGGAGGATCGTAACGAATGTAGAAAATCTCCTTGTGGTTGTCTCGAAACAGCTTGGCGGATTCAAAAAGAAATTAAGTTCAAAAATTGGTTAATTTTTATGCAATTTCATTGCGTAGCGTCCCAACAGGATGGAAAAATAATCGAGAGTGATATAGATGCCCGAGGAGTAGAAGAAGTGCTTGCCGTTTTAAGCGCGCGCGGTCTTCATCCCGTGAGCATCAAACTCGCGACGACCGCAAAAGGAAGAATGGATAGGAAAATTTTCGGCGGGAACATAACCCTTACTGACCAGGTATTTATATCAAAATATCTGGCTCTTATGCTTAAAATAGGCACCGGTTTACTGCAGGCAATTAACATTCTGATTGATGACTTTAGTAAACCATCGGTCCATTCTTTTTTGGTGGAGGTAAAGACGAATCTTGAAAAAGGCATGCAATTCTATTACGCGTTCGCGCGCCATCCTAAAATATTCAGCCAGGTTTACATAAATTCCATAAAGGCGGGAGAAACGTCCGGCAATCTTGAATCGGTTTTTGATGACCTTGCCGTTTCCCTGTCTAAAGAAAAGGCGTTGCGCGACCAGATAAAGAGCGCTCTTTTTTATCCGGTTATATTGTTTGTGATGTCCATACTCATTCTTGTTTTCCTTGTTATGTTTGCTCTTCCGAAAATAGCCGGTGTGTTTTCCGAAAGCGGTTTCGACCCGCCCATTTTTTCAAAAGTGGTATTCGCCGTAGGTTTTTTCTTCGGCGACTACGGATTATGGATACTTCTTGCGGGCATAATCTGCTTTGCTGTTTTATTTGTTGGTTATAGGACGTCACTCGTTTTCAAAAAATTTATTTTAAGCATTCTTTTTAATCTGCCGCTCGTACGCGACGTAGTGAAGAAGATTTCGATACAGCGTTTTGCGGCAACGCTTTCGTCGCTTATCAAGGCCGGGATGCAGATTACGGATGCTCTCGAAATAACGGCGGATTCAATAACCCAGATAGAATTAAAGGAGGCGCTTATAAGAATTTCGAAAGAAGGAATCGCGAAAGGACTCACGGTCGGGGAGGCGTTCAAGCGCGAGCCGTTTTTCCCGAAAACAGTCGTTAATTTGGTGGCTATATCCGAACGGGCAGGGCATATAGAAGAGGTTTTGCAGACGCTCGCGGATTTTTACACAAGCGAAATAGACAGTTCTCTTAAAACCCTCGTTTCATTCCTTGAACCGATTCTTCTCATGGGCATAGGCCTTGTTATAGGCCTTATCGCTCTCGCTATCGTTGTTCCGATTTACCAACTAACCATACAGTTTTAGAAAATTCGAATGTTGAATCAGAAATCTTAATATAGGATTTTTCAACTAAATAATTTTTATACATTGATTCAAAATTCAATCCGCCGACTGGCGGACAAAATTCAAAATTCGCGGGAGGCCTTCACGCTCATAGAGCTTATTATCACCGTAGCAGTCGGAGCCGTTTTGACGACCGGAGGTTATGTTATGTTGTCGAGCTATCGCAACAGCCAGAATCTGAAACTTACTTTGAATGAGTTCTCGGCGGCGTTACGCGACACGCAGAAAAGAGCGATTACGCAGGAAAACGGCAAACAATGGGGCATACGTTTGACTAACGACACAAGCGGCATATATCAGGTATGGAGCGGACAAAGTTTTGCTTCGGGAACTGTGGATCAGACATACGCGCTTAAAAGAAATATTTCTTTCGGCAACCCGTCGGCAGGGAGTACGATTGATATAATTTTTGAAGCGTTAAGTGGGAAATTAAGCGAGAAAAAAGTGATTACCGTTTATGCCGGAAATAGCGGCGCGGATACCGGCGACTTGGTTCTGAATACGTTAGGAAAAACAACCGTGCGGACGGATAAGTATTTTTTAAGCTATTGGCACTTTGATGAAGGAACAAGCACAGTCGCTTACGATGCATCAGGCAACGGAAATAGTTCAATTTTATATAATAGTCCATTGTGGCAATCGGGGAGTAGCTGTATAGCCGGCGGATGTCTGAACTTAAACGGTATGAGCCAGTATTTGAACGCAAGTTCGACAAATATGACAAGTGTAGATAGTTTTACGGTTGCCGGATGGACGTATTTAACCGACGTGACGACCACTAATAATACTCTTTATGGCAATTCCGGTACGGTCGAGTTACTTACAAAACCGACAGGATATTATTTTGGCGTATGGGTTGACGGTGTTGAATATTCAAAACAGGGGACGACCAGTTCGAATATAAACAGCTGGGTTCATTGGGCGCTTACGCGTTCAGACAGCTCGATAGTTGTTTACAGAAATGGCATCTCAATTGATTCAAGAAATGATTTGCCGGCAGGAAGCGTCGACGTAAGTGGTTATATCGGAGCGCAAGGAGGTACGAGCTATTATCTTGAAGGAAATTTGGATGAGCTGCGCGTTTACGGCCGCGCTTTGTCCGCGCAGGAAATTTTAGATATGTACAATGATTTGAAATAATGATTAACCAACGACAGACAACTTACAACAAACAATTTACGACAGACAACGAGAAGAATATAACAAAAGTTGTCGGTTGTCGGTTGTCGGTTTTTAGTAAACGCGGCGGGCAATCCCTTATAGAGGTCTTAATTGGGTTGACAATAGGATCTATTCTCATAGGCGCGGCGGCTTTGGGTGTGGCGTTTATGCTCCGTTCGACATCGGCAAACGACAACCTGCAAATGGCTTCAGGGATGGTGCAGGAATCGCTTGACAAGGTTCGGGCTTATGCCGGAGCGGAGTGGGAAAACATATACGGGCTTACCAAAGGCACGAGCACCGCGTATTTTTTAAATGCATCAAGCACAAGCTTTGATATTATCGAGGGGAAAGAAGGTGTTTTCGGTTCGAATATAACAAGCGGGCTTGTGGGGCGATGGAATTTCGATGAAGCAACCGGAACTATTGCTCACGATTCGACGGGGGGCAACTACAGCGGCATTCTTACAAACAGCCCGACGATAACGACCTCAACATGCAAAATCGGATACTGCTTAGGCCTCAACGGCAGTAATTATGTGGATATGAGTGACCCCGCAAGCGGAATATTCGATTTCGGCGCAAACGATTTTTCGCTACAAGGATGGTTTTATATTTCAGCGCTCCCCGGCAGTTATAAGTCAATCATAAATAAAGGCGGTTCGGGAGCGCCAGGATATGGTATGGAAATAGGCGCGGATAACACCTTAACCTGTTCCATTCAGGCGAGCGGCGGTACAAACCAGCACGTGCAAGGAACGATACCGTCGCTTAACGCGTGGCATCAAGCGACATGCGTTTTCGACCGCGACGATGGAATATACGCGTATCTTGATGGAGTTGCGGTCGCAAGCTCCACGTACGAAAGCGGCAATACGGGTTCCATTTCAACAGACAGTTACAATTTGAATGTTGGCCGTTATGCGGGCGGTTCATGGTACTTCAACGGGTATATTGACGACATTCGCGTTTATAACCGCACTCTTTCTTCAGATGAAGTAAAGCGCGCTTACGACAGCGCTGTTTTCACCAGATATTTCACCATTGAAAATGTATGCAGAACGAATGACGCGTCGAGCACTATAAATGGCGTTACTCCGTGCGCGGACGGCTCGCTTGAGGATCCGGCGACGCAGAAAATAAGGTCTTATGTGGAATGGGCGTCGAGTGGCGCCATCGAGGACCTCAATTTGATTGACTATGTTACGCGCTGGAAAAATGAAGTATTCCGTCAGAGCGACTGGTCGGGAGGAAGCGGCGATGAAGACGTTTATTCAGAGCCGCCGACATCGTACGCGAGCTCGACAAATATAGACATTGAAACAGGATCGTTTAGGATACATAATCTATAGCATGAGTGGGTAGGAAAGCAGTTGGTAGTTGGCAAAATGCCAAATGTTCAAATTCCAAAACAAAGCAGAGAATAATTTTCAATTTACAATTTGAAATTTTTAATGAATACAGCCAAAATGGATTTAAAATGAGAGAAAACCGCGGAAAAGACGGGTTTGGAATTTCAGAATTTGGACATTTGGATTTGTTTAGAGTTTAGAACTTAGGATTTAGAGCTTGAAACCAAATTTATCCGCGTAAATCCGTTAAAATATGTATTAATCAGCGTCTATCCAAAAATATGAAACCATTATATAAAGCCATTAAAACCGCCGAGCAAAATAAAAAAGCCATAGCGCATTTCAATGTTTCTACGCTCGAACAATTGAAAGCGATTGCGGGTGTAGCAAAAAGGACAGGCGAGTCAGTCATAGTGGGGGTTTCCGAAGGAGAACGTGAATTTATCGGTTTGAAACAGATTGTCGCGCTTGTCGAGAGCTACAAGAAAGAAGGAACTTGCTTATATTTAAATGCCGACCATACCCGTTCGCTTGAAGGTGTGGCGGATACCGCCGAAGCGGGATTTGATTCTATTATTTTTGACGGCGCGAATCTATCGTTTGAAGAAAATGTATCAAAGACAAAAGAAGCGGTTAAAATATGCAAAAAACATTCACTATTCAGGCATAAAATAATTTTGGAAGGCGAACTCGGATACATAGGAATGTCTTCGGAAATTTTAGACAAAATTCCTGAAGGAGCAGCTACTAAAAACAATGGGTTTACTTCTCCGGAAGACACCGCACGGTTTGTTAAAGAAACCGGCATTGATATGCTTGCTCCAGCGGTGGGGAACATACACGGTATATTACAAAACGGACGCAATCCATCGCTCGACATAGAACAAATTAGGAAAATAAGAAAAGCTACCGGAGTTCCGCTTGTTTTGCACGGAGGATCGGGCGTTTCGGACAATGATTTCCATGCCGCCATACGTGCCGGCATTTCCGTTATACATATTTCCACTGAACTGCGCGTGGCATGGAAAAAAGGAATCGAAGAATCATTTATCGAATATCCAGGCGAAGTAGCGCCTTACAAACTGCTGAAACGCAGTGTTTTAAAAACACAGGAAATTGTGGAAAATAGGATAAGATTGTTTTCGGGTATTGGTTTTTAAGTCGGATTTGGTTTATATTCAATTCGCGCGTTACATTATATGGAAACCGAAAACGTTAAAAAAATATTACTCGAAATAAGAGCCGGAGTCGGAGGAGATGAAGCATCGCTGTTCGCGTGGGATATGGCTAAAATGTACCAAAAATACGCGATTAAAAAGGGATGGCATTTTTCCGTGATAGACGCGTCAGAATCCGGCGCACGGGGCTATAAAACGTTTGTGGCAGAAATAAGAGGTGATGGAGCGTATAATGCCTTAAAACACGAGTCCGGAGTGCATCGCGTTCAAAGAGTACCTACTACGGAAAGACAGGGGAGGGTGCATACATCCACGGCTTCAGTCGCCATTCTCCCGATTGTAGAAGCAAAAGACGTACAGGTTAAAGAGAATGATCTTGAAATTACTTTTTCCCGAGCCGGCGGACCTGGAGGACAAAACGTAAATAAAGTGGAAACGGCGGTCAGAATACTTCACAAGCCGACAGGCATCGTCGTTTCGTCGCGCGAGGAACGTTCACAGCACTCAAACCGCGAAAAGGCGCTCGAAATTCTGCGCGCGAAACTTTTTGAGGCGCAACGCGAACAAGCGGTAGGATCAGTGGAAGAATTGCGGCATGAGCAAATCGGTTCTGGGGAACGGGCGGAAAAAATACGCACATACAATTTTCCGGAAGATAGAATCACCGACCATAGGTTAGGTAAAAAATTCCACAATATGGAAAATATTTTGGAGGGTAACTTAGATAAAATAACGGAATCTTTTAACCCTTCTTAAGAACCGCTATATCGTCTTCAAACTGATTGGCTTTTTGAACCACCGGATCGCCGTACCAAAAACGGTACGTATACCAGTTTCCGCCGGCATAGTATTTGGCGGCGGCGCAACGTTCCAAAAGCGTTTGATAATCGACAATATTTTTATTTGTGTCCGCGTATGTTTTACAGCTCGCAGAAGAAAGAAGATCTCTTATATACGCTCCCGTAGCGGCAAACGCGTCGGAGTTGTTCCATGGAGATGGGGGATTGTTGCCTGTTATTTTGGATATAGTGCTTTCATAAATTTTCCACGTTGAGGGAATAAACTGTGCCGGTCCCATAGCGCCTCCATAGGCGCCGTGCTGGTTTGCGCATGATACTTTCGCGAAGTCGGATTTTGGGTCTATGCCGAGGCGTTGTGTCATGTCTAAAAAGTACGGCACATCGCGCGTTGGATGCATGGCCGTTTCATATGAACATCGGCCTACGTTTTTCCCGAGAAGCGATTCCCTGTCAAGTATGGCGAGTATGAGTGCTGCGCGGACACCTGTAGCGCTCTCCGCGAGTTTCGCATAGTTGTAGGCCTTTTCGAAAGTAAGTTCTCCGCCGCCAAGAAGTTCAAATATGCGCGCTCTAATTTGCGCGGCGCTTGCCTGTGTTTTAACAAGCGCTTTCTGATATTCGGATTCCTTTCCTTGTGTTTCTTTGAGGATCTGATTTTTCGACGATTGTGTCGACTGAACCTGCCTTTTTTGTGCCTGTTGCATGGCTCGCAGGTTTTCAACATCTTCTTTTTCAAGGGATAGTTGCTGTTTTTGTTCGAGAAGATCCCCGCGCAGTTTCGTTATGTTTTCAAGGGAAATCCGGAGATTATCTTGCACCAGAACTATGTCATTCAGCGTTCCAAAGAAATCGGAAAGCTTATCATTCGCGAGGAGAATCGTCATAAGGTTCTGATTGTCTGTTTCGTAAACGCTTTGTACGGCTTCCGCGAGCGCTTCTTTGTGCGTATCTATTTTATTTTCGGTGCGGTTAATTTGCTTTTGGGTGTCCGTTATGTCTTCGTTCAGCTTCGATAGATTTACGTTTATCGCTTGAATCTGAAGATTCGTTTTATTTATTTTGGCATTAAGCGTGGCTATTTCGTTTTTCAGCGTGTTGCCCTGTTTTTTGTATGTGTCTATGGTTTTCTGCGTTTCCTCGATTTGTTTTTCATATTCTGCAAGTTGGCGTTCAAGTTCGGCGCGTTCGTTTTGAGATGACTGGGCTTGATTATTTGCTTCCTGCGCGGATACGGAAATTGTTTGCGGCGCGTTTACGGAACCGACAAAGAAAAAAATAAAAATAAGCGCAAGTCCCGCGTATTTAAGAATTGGAAAAAAGGGAATGCGGATTTCTTTGTATTTTGAAGATACAAACACCGTTTGTTTTCCGCCGGTTTTTATATCGGCTGTTACTCTCGGCCTATTTGTGAAACTCATTTGCTTATTATGATTAAAGTATACACCATTTTTGCGCAGACGCTCTCTACCTATATAAAACAAAAAATAAGATGTAATCGTTACGAAACTTGTTTACTGAAACGTTCTTCCGTTATTCAAATGGTGTTTTGGTTATAAAGAGATTGCGTTTCGGATAATAACACTCCAACATTCTCAAAAATGTTGGAGTGTTATGTTCTCGTTTTTACGCTTTCGGTTTCTCTTTTATGGCAATGCCTCCTTCCTCTGTTTTTATTACCTCCGCCTCTGCGTTTTCTTCCGTGAGCGGAATTTCAACCTTAGCCGCTTCTTCTTTTTCCTTCTCTGTCACGGTGGCTATAACAGTATTTTCCGGTATTGTGATTTTTACGTTATCCGGAATTTCTATATCTTTTATTTCGATTGATTGACCGGGGTTTTGTAAAGACGTTATATCAACAACGAACGAATGCGGTATGTGTTGTGGCAATGTTTCTATTTCGATAGAAACTATCGTTTTTACAAGCACATAGCCATTTTTGGCGGCCATATCCGTTCCCTTATATTCTATCGGGATATCCACGTTTATTTTTTCATCTTTTCTGACAGCGCGAAAATCAACCGATATAAACGCGCGCGATATCGGATCTACCTGCGTTTCGGAAATTATCGCCGGCATTTTTTCGCTACTGTCTATGATTAGCGAAATAATCGTATTTTCACCGGCTTTTTTATACACTTTGGCAAATTCTTTGGCTTGAACGCTTAAATGCTTGTTTTGGATTCCGCGTCCGAAAACTTCCGCTGGAATAAACCCACTTTTCCGGAGACCTTTAGTTTTTTTACCGAGCAATGTTCGGATTTGCGCGTTAAGTTCCATAACTTTACTTTTTTATTTTTTTTGCTTTCGCTGCGGCCATTCCCGCTGAAGCGGTTACCACTTTGATTTTGTTTCCGCTCTTTCTAACTTTCTTGTCTTTTTTGGGCTGTGCCTTCGCGCGCCTTGTTTTAAACCTTTCCGCGCGTCCGGCAGTGTCTACGAGTTGTTGCGACCCTGTGTAAAATGGGTGGCACTTGCTGCATATTTCAACGTTAATTTTCTGCTTTGTCGTACCGATTTTCATTTTGTTCCCGCACGCGCACGTTATCTCGGCGTCTGAATAATATTTTGGATGCAAATCTTTTTTCATAATCTTTTACTAATTCCTGAATAGGCAGAATTATTGCATACATCGCGGCAAATGGCAATATATATAAACTCACACATATAGATAGTGAAGTTGTGGAAAACCGCATTTGACATCATTTCGGTTTTGATTATAATCATAATTACGAATTAGAAATGGATAAAAACGTCAAATATTACGCGGGCGGTTCGTCCTAAGTAAGCGTTTTTAGAACGCACCGGTCCGCCTCTAACGGCGGAATTTTTTTATCGTTTCGGAGAATCGACTGATGTTTTATAAATAAATAGCGAAATCAGTTTTTTGAGGTAGAAATTATATCCGCTTGTTTTTATGGGAAGAAGCACGTAAGGGTGGATGGAGGATGCCTTGGCATTAAATGGCGACGAAGGACGCGGCGTAGCGGCGATACTCTTCGGGTAGGTGCGTAGCAACCTGTGATCCGGAGATGTCCGAATGGGGAAACCCTCTGCGGAAAACCCGCAGAACCGGCGCATCTCACTAAGGCGAGATGCGAATGATTAAATTTTTATTTTTGTAATTTTATAAATAGAATTTCAAATTGAAAATTCGCATAGAACTTTAGTGAGGTGCGTTGGAGCGCACCTGGTGAAGTGAAACATCTCAGTAACCAGAGGAAAATAAAACAAGTCGTGCCTCACTTTTGTTCGGCACTCGATTTTATCGGTGGCGAGCAAGAGCGAGGCACGAAAGATTCCCTGAGTAGCGGCGAGCGAAACGGGAGAAGCCTAAACCAGCCGACGCATAGCATCGGAACGACGATCCGCCAGCTGGCGGATTGAAATTCCGCTGCTATGTAGCGGGTGGGGTTGCAAGGCAGGAAAAATTTTGCGTTTCGCGTAGGACTTCGCAAGAATAATTGCGCGAATCGCGAAAGTTGGTTACAAATCAGCTTGGTTAGCCGAAGTTATTGGAACGTAACACCAAAGAGGGCGAACGTCCCGTAGGCGAAAACCATGCGACCAATTTTTTTCTGTTCTTAAGTACCTCGAGGCCAAAATACCACGAGGGAAGCCGGGAGTACTATCTCCCAAGGCTAAATACATTTAATGACCGATAGTGAACTAGTACCGTGAGGGAAAGGTGAAAAGTAGCCCTGTTAGGGCGATGAAATAGTACCTGAAACCATCCACTTACAAAGAACCGGAGCACTGACCAGTGCGTAGCACTGGAATGACGATCCGCCAGCTGGCGGATGGAAATTCCACTGCTATGCAGTGGCGTGTGACGGTGTGCCTATTGAAGAATGAGCCAACGAGTTTATTTATATTGCGTGTCTAAGTCCGAGAAGGACGGAGGCGTAGGGAAACCGAGTGTTAATAGCGCGTATCGTGTCTCACCATCGTTCAGCACACGCTGATCTATGCCAATTGAGCCAATGATTAATGTGGATTATGTTGAAATGCATATCCGTATAAATCATTCTCAAGTCCGTGTTAATCCGTATCAGTGCCGAACGGTAGCGAGACACGATAAGCAGTATGAATAAGACCCGAAACCAGACGAGCTTGCCCTGGCCAGGGTGAAGTCCCGCGAAGGCGGGATGGAGGCCCGAACCGGTTGGTTGTTCAACACCTTCGGATGAGTTGGGGTAAGGAGTGAAAAGCTAATCGAGTTTGGTAATAGCTGGTTCTCTCCGAAATAGTTTTAGGACTAGCGTCGGAATAAGATTCTCGGGGGTAGAGCACTGGATGATCGTGAAAGGGAGAAATCTCGCGCGATCAATCAAACTCCGAATACCGAGATATTGTTTTCCGGCAGTCAGACTACGGGGGCTAAGCTCCGTGGTCGCGAGGGGAAGAGCCCAGATCGCCGTCTAAGGTCCCCAAGTCCATGCTAAGTGTTAAAGGTGGTCGCGTTCCATAAACAGATAGGAGGTTGGCTTAGAGGTAGCCATCCTTTAAAGAGTGTGTAACAACTCACTATTCGAGGAATGCGGCGCCGAAAATTTATCGGGGCTCAAGCATGGCACCGAAGACGCGGACCGTTGCGGAGCAACGGAAGCTCCAAATTCCAGATTCCAAATTCTAAATAAATTCTAAATTCTAATTTTCAAATATCAAAACGAATAATTGTTTTGGTCATTTGAATTTTGTGCTTTGATATTGTTTAGGACTTGGTGTTTGGTGCTTGGGATTTCCGTCGCTTCGCGACGGTGGTAGGAGAGCATTCCATGAGCACTGAAGCAGAACCCGTGAGGGGCTGTGGAGCGCATGGAAGAGAGAATGTTGGCATTAGTAATCGCAATCCCGATGAAAACTCGGGACCCCGAAAATCCAAGGTTTCCTCCGCAACGAAAATCGACGGAGGGTAAGGCGGCCCTAAGGCAATGGCGAAAGCCGCAGCCGATGGACAGCCGGTTAATATTCCGGCCCTCCCGCTTTTTTTCGATGAAGTGACGAAGCAAAGTAGATTGAACGTCTTAATGGTTTGATGTTTTTGACCGAGTGTGGGTGCTAGGCAAATCCGGCATCCTGGATTCAATTCCGAACATCAGGGTAGAAACGAGGTAGGGTTTTTTGCCTTGCCAAGTCAATCGAGCTTGTTTCCGAGAAAAGCTTCTAGAGCTAAAAAAGTGGGATCCGTACCGTAAACCGCCACAGGTGGGTGAGGCGAGAAGCCTCAGGGGAACGTGTGAGTCCTCGTTAAGGAACTCGGCAAAAAAGCTAGGCGTAACTTTGGGATAAGCCTTGCCAGTGCTTCGCACTGGCCGCAGCTAAAGTATCTCTAGCGACTGTTTACCAAAAACACAGCTCCCTGCGAACTCGTAAGAGGAAGTATAGGGGGTGACGCCTGACCGATGCGAGAAGGTTAACGATGGGGGTTCCCAGTGTGCAGCACTGGAATGACGATCCGCCAGCTGGCGGATGGAAGTTCCAACGCTGTGCGTTGGGGGCTCACTGTCCGAAGCCCTCGTCAATGTCCGCGGTAACTATAACCGTGTTAAAGTAGCGCAATTCCTTTCCGGGTAAGTTCCGGAGCGCATGAAAGGCGTAACGACTGGAGAACTGTCTCAACGAGGAGCTCGATGAACGTGCGATACCCGTGAAGACGCGGGTTACCGGCAGCAAGACGAAAAGACCCCGGAAGCTTTACTGTAGCTTGATATTGGGAGTAATAGTGTAATGCGTAGCATAGTGGGGAGACTTTGAAAGTTCGCTTTCGGGCGGACCGGAGTCGCCAGTGAAATACCCATCTTTATATTGTTGCTTTCTAACCCGTACGGCAAAAACGTATGGGGACAGTGTCTGGCGGGCAGTTTTTCTGGGGCGGAACCCTCCTAAAAAGTAACGGAGGGGCCTATTATGGTCAGCTTGGCGCGGATGGAAATCGCGCCTAAAGTGCAAACGCAAAAGCTGGCTTGACTGCAAGACTTACAAGTCGCGCAGGTGCGAAAGCAGAGGTTAGCGACCCGACTATTCTTTATAGAAAGGTAGGAGATAACGGACAAAAGTTACTCCGGGGATAACAGGCTGGTGTTGTCTGAGCGTCCCTAGCGACGACAACGCTCGGCACCTCGATGTCGGCTCACCACATCCCGGGGGTGGAGAAGCTCCCAAGGGTTTGGCTGTTCGCCAATTAAAGTGGTACGCGAGCTGGGTTCAAACCGTCGTGAGACAGGTTGGTCTCTATCTGCTGTCGGCGTGGGTGTTTGAGGGAAGTTGGCCCTAGTACGAGAGGACCGGGCTGAACGAACCTCTGGTCTATCGGCTTTGCCACCAGGTGAATTGCCGAGTAGCTAAGTTCGGACAGGATAAGCGCTGAAAGCATCTAAGCGCGAAGCCTCTCCCAAGATTAAACACTAGTTCCGGGCAACTGGAACAACGCTTCCTGGAAGATTACCAGGTAAAAGCCGGTGCGTAGCACCGGAATGATGATCTGTTATTAAGTTTGTTGAACAGATGGAAATTCCGTTGCTATGCAACGGCGAATAGGCTCTAGGTGTAAGCGCAGTAATGCGTTCAGCCGAGGAGTACTAAAAGTGTTATGTTTTTTCCCATTTCAATAAGCGGTAAAATTTCTATCTCAAAAAGCTGGTTTCGAAAATAAAAATTATTATCAGTGGTTTCCCGGTGATCTAGCTGTATGTGCTCCACCTTTTCCCATTCCGAACAGAGAAGTGAAAGCATACAGCTCCGATGATACTTATCCCTTCGGGGATCGGGAAAGTAGGATTCGCCGGGATACCACTAATGGTAATTTTTTCACTCCCGCTACGGTAAAAGCGGTGTTTTTGTTATCGCCAGTTATTTGTTCCGTTTTTACCAAAAAACACTTCGCAATTTTCAGCTACTGTCAATATTTACAATTTCCCCGATAAGTTTTTTTATAAAAACGCTTAAAGTTATCCACATTTTATAATCGGCAAATAATGTAAAATTAAAACACTTAAAAATCTAAAAACTATGAGCGTACAAAAAACATCGGGTTCGCAGAAAAGGTTAGCCCTTACATCAAAAGAGTCGAAAGAGCAAAAAGATTCAAAAGAATCAAAAGACATAAATTTAATCAAAGAAACAAACTTGATTCCCCTCCCGCGCCGGTTCACAAAAGAAAGCCAAAGCCCCTATGATGAGGTTACTTGGGTCAAAAGAGACGCCGCCGTAGGCGGCGGCGGAGAAACAACTCGAGTGTTTGAACAAAAAAATGTCGACTTCCCCGACTTCTGGTCAATGAACGCCGTCAATATAACAGTATCTAAATATTTTCACGGCCGTATGGGTTCGGACGAAAGGGAAACAAACCTTAAAATAGCCATCTCGAGGGTAGTGAAAACCATCCGCGACTGGGGAGAGCGGTTTGGCTATTTCAAAACGAAAGAGCAGGCGCAAGTTTTCGAAGACGAACTCACCAATATTATTCTCTTCCAAAAAGCTAGTTTCAACAGCCCCGTCTGGTTCAACGTCGGCACATCCGAACATCCCCAATGCTCCGCGTGTTTTATCTTATCCGTTGAGGACAATATGGAATCTATTCTCGATTGGATAAAAACCGAGGGACTTATTTTTAAGAACGGCTCTGGCGCGGGCATAAATCTTTCCAAACTGCGTTCTAAAATTGAAGGCCTTTCCGCAGGCGGGAGGTCGTCCGGCCCCGTCGCATTTATGCGTGGCGCCGACTCGGTCGCGGGAATGATAAAATCCGGCGGAATAACCCGTCGCGCCGCGAAGATGGTTATATTAGACGTAGACCACCCCGATGTGCACGAATTTATTCTGACAAAGTCCGATGAGGAGAAAAAAATCCGCGCTTTTCTGGACGCGGGCTTCAATATGAGGGACTTAAACGACGAAGCATGGAATTCCATTCAATATCAGAACGCGAACAACTCTGTCCGCATCACGGACGACTTTATGCAGGCGGTCGAACGCGACACGGAATGGCTGACTCGAACCCGCCGTTCCGGCGAGGCGGGCCCGTCCTACAACGCCCGGTGGCTTTTGAACGAAATAGCCGAAGCGGCGTGGGCTTGCGGCGACCCCGGCGTCCAATTTGACACAACCATAAATAAGTGGCATACCTGTCCGAATTCCGGCAGAATCAACGCCTCGAATCCCTGCTCCGAATATATGCACATCGACGACTCCGCCTGCAACCTCGCCTCCATAAACCTCCTTAAGTTTATTGATAAAAAGGGGATGTTCCTTGTGGACGATTTCACTCACACAATTAATGTTCTCATTCTTGCGCAGGACATAATAGTCGAGGGTTCAAGTTACCCGACTGAAAAAATCACGAAAAATGCCCGCGCGTTCCGCCAGCTTGGTCTCGGTTTTGCGAACCTCGGCGCTCTTCTTATGCGTAAAGGCCTGCCTTATGACTCCGAAGAAGGACGCGCCCTCGCGGCTGAAATATCGTCCTTAATGTCCGGCGAAGCATATCGCTTTTCTGCTCTCATCGCGAAAAGAATGGGAACGTTCGCGGGTTTTCCTGTGAACAAGGAACCGATGATGAATGTAATCAAAATGCATGGCATCGCTTCGCAAAGCGTAAACACGTTCCTCGTGGACGACGACAATCTCTCGCAAGCGTCCCGCAAAGTTTGGAATGAAGCGTACGCGCTCGGCAAAAAATATGGATATAGGAACTCGCAGGTTACGGTTATTGCTCCGACCGGCACCATCTCGTTCATGATGGACTGTGACACGACAGGTATTGAACCCGACTTTTCGCTTGTCAAATTTAAACAGCTCGCGGGCGGTGGGGGAATGAAAATAGTGAATATGAGTTTGGAATCGGCGCTCGTAAATCTCGGCTATATGCAAAATGAAATAACGGAAATCATCGCGTGGATTTTGGAAAACGGAACCATAGAAGGCGCGCCGCATATGAAGGAATCCGACCTCGCGGTTTTCGACTGCGCCGTGAAGCCGGCAAAGGGCACGCGCTCCATCTCATGGAAAGGCCACGTTAAAATGGTAGCCGCCGTTCAGCCATTCATCTCCGGCGCCATCTCAAAGACATTCAATATGCCGAATGAGACCACAAAAGAAGAAATAGCGGAGTCATACATTATGGCATGGAAGTCCGGCATAAAATCATTTGCCGTTTACCGAGACGGCTCGAAAGCCGCGCAACCGCTAAGCACTTCATCGCAGGGCGCGAAGAAAGACGCCGCGAAAGACGAACTCCCCGAAATACGTAGAAAACGCCTTTCGCAAACGCACGCTTCCGAAACGCATAAATTTTCGGTCGCCGGCCACGAAGGATATATCACGTACGGAATGTACGAAGACGGCTCGCTCGGCGAACTTTTCATTATAATGTCAAAACAGGGGAGCACCCTTTCCGGCCTTCTCGACTCATTCGCAGTTTCCGTTTCCCTCGCGCTTCAATATGGCGTCCCTCTGAAGCGCATGGCGCAAAAATTTATCTACACTCGCTTCGAGCCGGCGGGTTTCACCGAAAATCCGGACATCCGCATAGCCACAAGTTTAGTTGACTATATTTTCCGCTATCTCGTTTTGAGATTTCTCGGTTCTGAAGACCTCTCCGACTTCGGGATGATACACTTCCTCGAATCCAAAGACGGTGGAATAAACGGCGAAATGGACAGTGTCGGCAATATAGAATCCGAAATAAAAATTCCGGCAACCATTATGGCTAAAACACTAAAAGGTAGTTCTTTCGGTTCCTCCTCCGAACATGTAGAAAAAAACGGAAACGGCAGAAGTATCTTCGCGGGTACTGTCTGCAAAAAATGCGGCGGGATGATGGTCCGCACCGGCACCTGTATGACTTGCCAGCAATGCGGCGACACCTCCGGCGGCTGCTCGTAAGAAGTTTTCTTTTGTTCTGTTGTATTCCCCTCTCTCTTCTGCCTCCCTCATTAGAATAAGGGTGGGTATGGGGATTATTCTCTTCAGTTCCGCTATACAAAACGTCGCGCGTCATAATAATGTACGACGTACGACATCATACTCATAAAAATGTACGACGTACGACGTCATACCATTAGTTTCCAAACCGCGCGCCGCCACCTCTCCAAAGATAGCTGGGTTATCTTCCTCCGCGTCTGCGTCCCGCCATTAATCCATCGTTCCTCCCCTGAACCTCCCCAATCCCCACGCCCGTATGCTTTAATTAAAAGTATATGCCGAAGAAAATTTTGTTGGTCTCGTTCTGCGTCGCTTGCGCCGTCTTAGCGGCAACACTCGCGATAGTGTTTATTTTATCATCGCGTGAAAGCGGTAAAATAGCTGAACGCGAATATCCGCTAACCGAAAATTCTCCGTCAGCCGCAAGCGCGACAGAAAACGAACCCGTCCCCACGGCATCATCAACCGTCGCGCCGTCCGAAAATACCGAAATAAACATTCTCTTCGCGGGCGACCTCATGCTTGACAGGGGAGTGGAATATTATGTAAACAAACTCGCCGCCGGCGACTTCAAATTCCCGTTTGAAAAAGCCGCGGAATATCTGAACTCCTTCGACGCCGTAATCACGAATCTTGAAGGTCCCGTCTCCGACAAGGGAGTCCTGTCGGGAAGCATATACTCCTTCAGAATGAGTCCGTCAGTGCTCGCCGTTTTTCCGTACGCGAACATAAAAGCCGTGAACGTGGCGAATAATCATGCGTGGGACTACGGCCGCGACGCGTTTGAAGACACGCTCGCGCGCCTCAAAGAAAACAATATAGGGTATTTCGGCGGCGGCAAAAGCGAAAACGAAGCATACTCTCCGTACATATTCGAGAAAAACGGCATAAAAATAGCCATTCTCGGCTTTACGGAGTTTCTCGAATCGGTACGGGCAAATGGAAACGAAGCGGGTATCGCCTTCAGTTCACCGGAGAAAATGGAAGCCGCCATAAAAGCGGCAAAACAAAAAACAAACATAGTCATCGCGCAGTTTCACTTCGGCGAAGAATATCGCGAAACGCCCGTAGAGCGGCAGGTAAATATCGCGCGCGCGGCGATTGACGCGGGAGCCGATATCGTAATCGGCCACCACCCGCACGTCGTAGAAACGAGCGAAGAATACAAAGGGAAAATGATATTCTACTCGCTCGGCAACTTCGTCTTCGACCAGGGCTTCTCAAAAGAAACTATGTCCCCGGGCCTCCTCGAGGTTGGTATAACGGCAAACGGCATCGAAAAAGCCGTCCTCCGCCAAACCTCCCTCACAAAATACTTCGAGCTCCTCCCCCCGGAAAAATGAATAACCCGCCTCACGGTTCTCATCATCTCTTAAAATAAGAGGGGATTAATGGGAGTCATTCTACTCTGCCGGGAGAATTATTTCGTCCACAGCGTAAGAAATGTTAAAATAGGTCCTATGGGCGCAAATAATCAGTATCTCCACGAAGTGGCTATCACCGCCATTATAGTGAAAGATGGGAAATACTTAATCACAAGAAGAGCGTCGAATAAAAAAAGGTTCCCTGGGATGTGGACCGTCCCGGGCGGCAAAATAGAAACAGGCGACTACCTGAAACTACCAAAAGACACAAAATTCTACTGGTACAACGTGCTTGAACGAACGCTCAAAAGAGAGGTACAGGAAGAAGTTGGAATCGAAATTGCCAACATCGAATACGTTACAAGTTTGGCAACAGTTCACGAAGACGGTAGTCCCTCTCTCGTGATTTCCTGCGCGGCGAATTACGTCTCTGGCGAAATAAAACTCCAAATCGAAGAAAACGACCAATTCGCGTGGGTTAGTTTGGAAGAAGCTAAAAGCTATCAACTTCTCGACGGAATCTACGACGAACTCGTGATGGTCGAAAACAAAAGAAAAGGCCTAAAAACCGAATGGCAAAGGTCCGGTTAATTTACATCCAAAGCTACTAAACCAAACCCATGAAATACAACAAACTTGTCAGAGATAAAATTCCGGAATACATAAAAAACAAAGGCGGCGCGCCCGTAACTCACATCGCGGGCGACAGCGAATACTGGGAAAAATTAAAAGAAAAACTACTGGAAGAAATAAAGGAATTTTCCGAAAGTGAAACCATCGAAGAAATATCAGACGTCTACGAAGTGCTTGAAGCTATAGCGGACTATAAAAACTTCAGCAAAAACGACATGGAAAAAATTAAAGAAAAAAAAGCCGAAGATAGAGGAAAATTTCGAAAACGGATAATCCTCGACGAATCGTGATAACCCCGATGAAAAAGCCCAAATTCAAACCAAAACCCGGACAAATTGATTACACGAACGTCCGCTGGGCGCCTGTGATTAATTGTGTCCTGAAACACAATAATAAGTTTTTAGTAGTTGAGCGAAACAAAGAACTGAATTTTTATCCGGGCTACTGGAACGGAATTTCGGGCTTCCTCGACGACCAGAGAACCTTGGCTGAAAAAGTAGAGGGAGAGATTAGGGAAGAACTCGGCATACCTAAAAACAAAATAAAGCGTATTCGCCTCGGAGAAATATTCGACCAAGACGAGCCGAAATATAAAAAGACATGGATAGTACACCCTGTGCTGGTGGAAGTAAAAACAAACAAAATCAAGCTCGACTGGGAAGCAAAAAATTACAAGTGGCTCCCGCTCCAAGAAATCAAGAAACTGAAACTCCTCCCCGGCTTCAATAAAGTTTTGAAAAAGTTATCTCTGTGATTATAAAAACAAACCACATCATCACATGATGGAGTTATATCCTTTCCTCCGTTTTTCCCTCTTAAAATAAAATGGGATTAAGAGAAGTCATTCTGCTGTATTTTTCCACTCCGTCTGCACAATAACGATGGCATCAAATCTAAAATCGCGTTAATATAATAGGCATGAAATCATCAATTGTATTTCCGGTCATTCTCGGTCTTGCGTTGCTTCTCTGCCTCGGCGGCCTTCTTCTGCGCGGTAATGAAGACGTTTGGATTTGCGAAAAAAATCCTTCAACTGATCTCGGCGAGTGGGTGAAGCGCGGAAATCCATCCGCGCCAATCCCGGCCGAACCATGCGACACCGGCACAACCGACGTCGCCGTAACCAAACAATCCGCCATGCTTTCCGTAAGCGGTTTCAAAGCATACTCCTTCGGCGAAACCATATGCGCTGAAGGGACTGTAAAAAACATAAGCGCCGAAAAACTCGGCTATGTGCGCTCGATTTTCACTTTCTATGAAGCGGACGGAAGCGTGTTTGATTTTTCAGACGGACTCATAAACTCATCGCGCGGCATTTTTATGCCAGGCGAAGAAGCGCTCTTCAAGCGCTGTACCGCCGACAAAAACGCGCAAATAGACACCGCGAAAACAAAAGTGCATTTCGAGGGCAAAATAGGGGACATCTACAAAAACACCGACCTCCTTTTTGTAATAAACTAACCTCCTTACGCCATTGTCAAAAATTTGGTATCCACTCTTTTGTTTTTTCGAGGTAAAGGGGAGTTATTCCGCCTCTTTCCGCTCTGCGCGGAAACTGTCTTTTCACCTTGTCATTACATTTTTTCACACGATCGTGTAAAAAATGTAATGGTGTGGTTTATAATGATATTCTCTGATTCGTACGAATAATAGAAAAAGAAACCAAAAAACAAATTTTTGTGATATTATTTTTATATGAAAAAACCGCTTCTGATTGACGTTTTGGTTTTTACCGCCCTTATTATTCTCGGTTGCGCCTACCCATGGTTCGTAAAGGGCACGGTATGGGACAATTCAATGCTTTGGTCGTTTATAGTAGCAGTTCCAATCGCTGTATATTTCGGGCTTCGCAAAAGAAAAAATTGGAAAAAGATTTTCATAGGAACTTTTGTCTTTGGTATACTCTTTGGCGCGGTTCTGGAATTTTTGGCTCATGTTACGGGTATATGGCAAGTACCAACGACTATTTTCCCATTTAGAATACTCGGAGCAAGCACATTCGAGGCCTTCATCGGATACATTCCTATGACCTTATTCGTTCTTGTTTTTTATGAGCATTTTTTTGACAAGGACGCAACTCACAAAATTTCCCCGCACATCTGGTACGCTATTATTCCATCGCTCATCGTATGGGCGGTGATTATCGCTCTGCATTTTATAAGCCCGTCAAAACTTATCTTCAGTTACGCTTACATCAAAATGGGAATCGCCGCCATTATTTTGACTATCATACAAATAGCACGTTCCCCAAAATTATTTTCCAAATACGCAAAGTTAGCTGTTTCTCTTTTCTTCGTATTTTTCGTTTTTGAGTTCGTCGGAGTCACTTTTAACTACTGGATTTTCCCGGGGCACGATTATCTTGGTATGGTAAATGTTTTCGGGAGAACCTTCCCACTCGAAGAAATCATCTTTTGGATGTTTTTCTATCCCGCCACCATAGCGGCGTACTACGAAGAATTCGTGGACGATAAAAAATAGTCCTGCAGACAACAGCTACTTTCCCAATCTCCTAATCGCGTCTAAAGAAAACGCCGCTATATGGGTGGCGGGATAGGTCCAATAGACCGGTGTAGACGTCTTGTGTTGTGCCAAAGCAACCGCTCCATAAGCGCGAGCCAACAAACAAAATAAGAATCAGCCGGTGAAACTTAAAAAAACATTCTCATATTCTTAAGAATGTGAGAATGTTGTGTCCTTCCTCCAAAACGAAAATAAATGAGGCGCCGCCGCCGCTAAAACGATTATCAAACCGCCAGCGACAACTTTTCCAGTGAGCGATTCGTTGAAAATCAAAATCCCGAAAGTGATACTGAAGATTATTTCAAATAAACCAAGTAAACCGCCGATGCTGGCTTCAACGTATTTAAATCCGTAAATAACAAACCAAAATCCTATAATTCCCGCCGCGACATAGCCAAGTTGATACAACCAGACAATATCGAAAGATGGCAAATGCTGTGTTTCGCCGAGAAAAACAGACATCAAGCCGTTTGTCGGGATGATAATAAGCCAGCTGAGCCACGTGATGTAAAGCGGGGAATATTTATCGGATAGTTTTTTGGAAAAAGAAACTTCGCCGCCGCTCGCAACCCCGTTCAAAACCGCCATAAGTGCCGCGAGCAAGGTGAATGCGGCGAGCGAAAAAGAAAACACGAGACACATACCCGCGATAGCTAAAAGAAAAGATAACGCTTTTACCTTTGTGATTTTTTCCTTGAGAAATACGAAACCAACCGTGTACATGGTAAGAAGCATGGTAACGAAAAATAGCAAGGTCGCCGAACCGATGTCCATATGATTAAACGCGTAAAAAATAGGCGCTTGTGTCAAAGAAGTAAAAATAAGATATACAGAGAGCCATTTCCAGTCGCTCTTTTCTATCCGGATAATTTTTCCGGCGAAATAAAGAAACGGAAAAAGGATAATGGCTATTATCAAAGCGCGAGTCCACCCCTGATAAAAAATCCCGAAATTCCCTCCGATAAGCCGTGACCATATCCCGTAACTGCCGAACATCAAAGCGGAAATAAGCACAAGCGCAACACCCCGGGTTGTTTTCATCCCACTTTCCATAAAAGAATTATATCAGAATATTGCGCTTATTGCGGCGTATCGGATTTTTATATATTTAGCTATGTCGCGCGTTTTTTTGTATAATCTCAATAAATACATGGACGATACAAAAACAATCCAAGTTATCACCGACATTACCGACGCAAGCTATAACGAGATGTTCGCGATTATGCGCGGCGTGGCGAAAGAATTATCGAACGATTCGGCAACTATTGCTCCCGTTGCTCCAGTTCAGGAATTTTCCATAACACAAGGAGCGTTTTTAATCAGATTGCTTGCGAAATCTTACATAACTCCGGTCGTACTTTTTGCTAACGTCAGCCCGCACGAAACACACAAAACGGATGTGATAGGAAAAATCAAAGGCAAAGACATTATCTTTATCGGCTCAAACAATGGCCTGTTTGATTGGATAACGCGGGATTTTGACTTAGATTATTTAGCCCAAATAAACGTCAAAAAACCGTATGTCGTGGATGGTCGTCTCATCTATCTGCCGGGGAATAATCCTCCCGAAAACTACATTTCGAGATTTGGAAACAAAACCGATTATTTAACATTCAGCGCGCATACGATTTACGGGCCTATAGCCGTAGCTCTTGCTCTTGGCATGGATTATAAAAAATTCGGAGATGATATGAGTATTAACTCTATAGTCCCTCTGGAAATCAGTAACGGCGAAATAGTACACATAGACAATTACGGAAATGCGAAAATTTATGGTTCGCTGAAATTTTCACCCGGAACAAAAATCGAACTATTGGTAAACGGAAAAAAGATTTCCGAAGCCCAGTATATTAACGACAGAATGATGAGCCACCCGACAAAATCTTTTGTAGTTTATCCAAGCACCTCTCTGCTAAACATGGTTGATCTTGCTAATATTAGAGGAAACGCATGCAAGCAATTAGGTTTAAAAATCGGAGACGTCATTGCGTTCAAGAATATCGGATAATTCACATTTCTAACTCCACCCGACAGACGGCCCCACACCAATCGGCTCGTCCGGTTTACGCTCCGCGTAGTTCACGCGAAGTTCCATAGCCGCCGCGTCAATGTAGGTTGACTGCGGCGCTATTCTGTCCCCGATAAAGAAAGCGTTTGTCGTTTTGTAACCATCCAAAGTTTTGATAGCAACAACCGCTACAAGTGGTTGCGCCCCCGCCAAAAACGTGATATAATTATAAAATACAGTGGCATTCTGCCTGGCTGGCTTGAGGGCGGATTTTTTTTGTGAACCGCCAGCTCCGCACAACCAAAGCAAAATAATTACATTACTAAAACCATGGAAATTCGTAACATTGCGATTATCGCCCATGTTGACCACGGCAAAACAATGCTCACAGACGCGGCTTTGCGCGAAACAGGAATGGTAGCCGAAGGAGTGAGCATGGATTCAAACGCGCTTGAACGCGAGCGCGGCATTACGATTTATTCCAAAAACGCCTCTCTTTTTTACAAAGGAACGAAAATAAACATAGTGGATACGCCCGGCCACGCCGACTTCGGTTCCGAAGTCGAACGCGTACTGCGCTCGGTTGACTCCGTATTGCTTGTTGTTGACGCGCAGGAAGGTCCGATGCCGCAAACAAAGTTTGTGCTCAAAAAATCGCTGGAACTCGGAATAAAACCGATTGTGGTCATCAATAAAATAGACAAGCCCGCCGCGCGGCCGCAGTGGACGCACAATGAAGTATTCGCGCTTTTTATGAATCTCGGCGCGACGGACGAACAACTCAATTTCACGACTCTCTACGCGATCGCGAAAAACGGTATCGCGAAGATGAAGTTGGAAGACGACTCAAAAAATCTTACGCCTCTCCTCGACGCAATCCTCAAAGAAGTGCGCCCCGCGTCCAGCCCGGAACTTTCAAAACGCCAGTTTCGCATGCAGCCGTTCAATCTCGCGTACGACAATTTTCTCGGCCGCCTCGCGATCGGCCGCGTCTACGAAGGCGTCGTAAAAAGCGGGGAAGCGGTGATAATTAAAAAACCGTCCGGAGAAACGGCACAGGGAAAAATCACGAAGATTTTTACATTTGAAGGCGTGGAAAGAAAAGAAGCCGCCGAAGCGGAGGCGGGCGACATAGTCATGGTCGCGGGCCTGCCAAGCATCTACATCGGCGAAACGATTTGCGCCGATATAAATCAGGAAATGCTCCCGGCCATCTCGATTGACGAACCCACAATCTGCCTTAACTTTTTGGTAAACAATTCACCATTCGGCGGCCGTGAGGGAAAGTTCGTCACCACAAGACAACTTCGCGAACGCCTGTCGCGCGAACTCGAAGTAAACGTCGGATTAAAAATAGAATTCTCGGAAAACGACACCTACAAAGTGTATGGCCGCGGCGAGCTCCACATCGCGATTCTCCTCGAAAATATGCGCCGCGAGGGATACGAGATGCAAGTTTCCGAACCGCGTGTTATTTTCAAAACTGAAAACGGCGCAACGCTCGAGCCGTTTGAAGAACTGACAATTGACGTGCCAAGCGGAATGGAAGGGGGAGTTATAGAAAAACTTTCAAAACGCAAAGGAATTCTGACGCACATTCAGCCCGAACGCGGGCATGTGCGTCTGATATTCGAAATCCCCACGCGCGGTTTCCTCGGGTACAGGGGAGAATTCATCATAGACACGCGCGGCGAAGGAACACTCTACGGCCGCGTTCTCGGCTTTCGCCCGTACGCCGGCGCGATAGAAAAAAGAGCGCTCGGTTCAATGGTTTCTATGGCGTCCGGCAAAGCTCTCGGCTTTTCGCTCGCCAACCTTCAGGAGCGGGGAGTGCTCTACATCCCTCCGGCAACCGAAGTGTATGAAGGAATGGTAATCGGAAACGTCTCTAAAGGAAGCGATATGACGGTAAACCCGACAAAAGGAAAACAACTCTCGAATATGCGCGCGAGCGGCTCCGACGACGCGATTGTTTTGACTCCGCCGCTTACCCTCACCCTCGAGCGGGGACTTGAAATAATAAACGAAGACGAGTATCTGGAAGTAACGCCGAAAAGCATCCGCCTGCGCAAACAACACCTCACCGAAATCGCCCGCACCCGCGTCAAACGCTCCGAAAAATAAATCGAGTGGCGTAAAAAAGAAAAGCTCCTAAAGTTCTGCTTCTACAAGCGGTCCGGGAAATCGGACAATATCCCGTCAACTCCGAGTGCCTTTATTTTTTTAATGTCGTCCGGCTCGTTGACCGTCCACGCGAAAACCTTCAGTCCCTTCGTGTGGGCGCTATCAACAAACTCTTTTGTAACGAATTCAAACGATAAAATTATGGCCTGCGCTCCGAGTTCTACGCACAACTCGACATACTTCGGTGGTATGTCCGTAACCGCCACGCCGGTTTTTATGCGAGTTCCGTAACCGCCAGTATTTATCTTATTAAACTCTCGTAGCTCCTGGCGATTAAAAGATAAAACCCAAAACACATCCGCCGGGGAACCCTTCTCCAAAATATATTTTCTGATAATTTCTGAAACCGGCCCCGCCGTACCCGCGCCCTTCAACTCTATAAATACGGTCGCTTTTTTATCCACCGAATCAAGTACTTCTTCCAAAGTCGGAATTTTCTCGCCCCTGCCGGCATCCAAAAGACGCAGTTCCGCGAGCGTTTTCATAGCCACAAAACCCTCGCCGCCCGTCGTACGGCCCACCGTGTCGTCATGAATCGCGACAACCTCGCCGCTTTTGCATAAATGAACGTCAACCTCAATCGCGTCCGCGCCCAGCTTAATCGCCCTCCGGAAAGCCGCGATAGTATTTTCCGGCTCATATCCCGCCGCCCCTCTATGCCCGATTTTTATAAGCATTTTACGAAATAATTTAATTTTGCCTCATTTCGCCGAACTCCGCCACCGCTTCTTATTATAACTTGTCCTGTTTTGCTGTACGGACGTGACACGTCCTAACATTTATTCTCTGATTTTTCTCCTCCCCCCTCTGCCTTTCTTTTCCTCTCTTCCGTTTCTCTTTCCCCTCTTAAAATAGGGGGGAGGGGGAGTTATTTTGCTCTCCGACAAATGATATGATCCGATTATGGTCAAAAAAAATAAATTTGAAAAAATATTGTTTCCAAACAAAGAATTCGCTTCGTCTTTATACAAAAAGTTAGGGTCGGAGTTTTATGACTATTTGGATAACATTAAAACTCGCATAGAATGGCATAAAAAAGAAAAAGGCTCCTAAGGCACGAACACCTTTCGGATCCTTTTCCGTATTGATACGATACCATTATACGTCTTTTTCTTCCATAAAGTCAAAATTTGCGGATAATCCATACCCACTCTTTTTCTCTATTTCTTCCTCTTAAAATACGAGCTACCATCCTGTACCACCCAACACCCATTTTTATATCTATTTTTCACCACGCTTTTCAATTTACTGTTTTGTCTATACTGTTTTAAATAATTGTGTGTTAATCACTACACGTGAGGTAATAACCATATACCACTACCATCTTCGAAATAAAAAGCAAAAACCTAATCAAAATTTATTGTAAAGTTATACATCCCCATAGCACAAAGTCCTTGCAGAGTCGTTCCGGCTTTTTGCGGAGGCACATTGATAAGTGTCTCACCCGAAGGAGGAAGATTTTTGCGATAGCCCAAACTCGGGATGCTTATGGCAGACGAGCAATCGAACGTCCCGCGGGTGTCAACTTTAATAACAGTTGGCATATCGGCTTTAGCGGTCGTAACTTTTGGAGAATAGCCGCCCTTCGCGCTTATTGTGATAATCTGCTTGCCGAGAATGATGCTTACGTTGTTTGCGTCTTGCGCCGCCGCGCCAGCGCCATTCGAATTACCATTTTTCAAAACAAACATAATAGCTCCTCCGATAAGGACTGCGGCAATTATTATTGATACGGCAGTGGTTTTCATAGTCATTTAGTTGTTTATATTTTATCAATTCTTTGTTTAGATATTGAGAATCAGAAGCTGAAAAACGGCGGGATGGCTCCAAAAGCGACAAGCGCGTTGACCAAATTAAATATCCCAAAAAAAACAACAACCAATCCGGCGGTTTTGAAGAACACACCCGACTGCGCTTTATTGTGGATACCGAGCGAACTGAATGATAGAAGCGCGAGCACCGGCAACGTGCCAAGGGCGAATGTAAACATGATAAGCGAGCCGCCCCAAAAACTGCCGGTAGTCAGTGTGTAAATCTGCATTGATTGCGTAAAACCGCACGGCAGAAAAAATGTCGCAACGCCGATCAATAGAGGTGTAAGCGTATGGCTTATATTTTTGAGCCCATGAACGCGCTTACCGATAAAACTTGGCATGGTGGGCTGGATATTCTTTATTCGCGGGAATACATCCAGAAGATTAATGCCGAGAATCAGAAGGACGATGGCGACGACAAAACTTAGAGCTAAAGCGCCGGTCGCGCCGAGCTGGAACGCCGAACCAAGCACGCCAATCAGGCCGCCGAGCACGAAGAAAGAAACAAGTCGCCCAAGATGAAATAGAATTTGCGGCCGCGCCTTGTCGCCCTCCTTTGCAAAGTTAGCAGACATCGAAAGCGCCAGCCCGCCGACCACGGCCATGCACGTTGAAACGGAAGCGATAAGCCCTATCACGAATGCCGTGCCGTAGCCAACTTGCGATGTAGTCACTAAATTTATGATGCCAAGTTTCTGCAAAATGATAAACAAAGCAATGAAACAAAGTGCGACAGGGAATGCCAGCCGAAAGTCCGACCACTTAGCATAATGTTTCTGCCTTTCAATAGAAAGCGTATATCCATGCGGCTTAATCACCTCGCTTAAGTCGCGTGCCACATGCTCGGCCTCCTTATCGCCGAACTCGCCGGTAACTTCGACACTTCCGGCACATCGCCAAGTTCGCTTTCAATAAGCGCTATACACGCCTTGCAATGCATGCCGTTTACGTGAAATATATATGTTTTCATATTTTATATTTTCTTTGCTTTAAGCCGTAATGAATTGCCGACAACCGACACGCTTGAAAACGCCATCGCGAGCCCCGCGAATATCGGATTCAAAAGCCAGCCGAAAATTGGATAAAACAATCCTCCGGCAAGGGGAATGCCGACAATGTTATAAAAAAACGCCCAAAAGAGATTTTGCTTGATACCGCGCATCGTGAACTTCGACAACCGCACGGCCTTCACCAGTTTCGAAATATCGCCATGAAGAAGCGTAATGCCGGCCGTCTCAATCGCTACGTCCGTGCCGGTTCCCATCGCGATGCCGACATCGGCCTGCGCGAGAGCGGGAGCGTCATTTATGCCGTCACCGACCATCGCTACGATACGGCCCTCGCCCTGCAACTCTTTTATCTTGCTTAGTTTGTCGTCCGGAAGCACTTCGGATACCACATCATCTATGCCAACCTCCCGCGCAATCGTTTGAGCGGTATTTTTATTGTCGCCGGTCAGCATAACTACTTTGATATTGAGTTTGCGGAGATTCCGGACCGCCTCGATCGCCTCCGGCTTTATCGCGTCAGCGACCATCACGACACCGAGCACCTTGTCTGCGGCCGCGAGGATAACCGGCGTCCGGCCCTTCAGGGTTTCCTCCTCAATGCTCCGAGCATCAAATGCGATACCCAGCTCTGAAACAAGTTTGGTGTTACCGGCAAAATACCGGATGCCTTCAATTGTACCCCGCAGACCCTTGCCCTTGATTACTTCCAAATGTTCAACTGGTCGTAATGAAACCTGATTCAACCGCGCGCGTTCGACAATGGCATGCGCGATAGGATGTTCGGACTTGCTTTCAAGCGACGCGAGTATCGAAATAACTTCCTGCTCGTTATATCCCGAATATGTTTTAACTCCGGTGAGTTCCGGCTTGCCTTTGGTAATAGTGCCGGTTTTATCAAGCACAATCGTATCCGCTCTATGCAGTTTTTCAAGTGTCGCGGCGTCCTTGATTAAAATGCCTTCTTTTGCTCCTTTGCCGACACCAACAATTATTGCGGTCGGCGTGGCAAGACCGAGAGCGCACGGGCAGGCGATAACAAGAATGCCGACTAATGAAGTAAGTCCATAGGAGAGAGTTTGAGAAAAGCCGAGAACCGGTATCCCGATTACAAGCCATGCGCCAAGCGCGAGGAACGCAAGCACCAACACAATCGGTACGAATACGCCGGAGATTTTATCGGCGAGCGCCTGGATGGGAGCGCGGCTTCCCTGCGCGTTCTCAACCATTTTGATGATATGGGCAAGCAATGTCTCGGCTCCGACTTTTGTCGCTTTGAATATAAATGAGCCGATTGTGTTGATTGTACCGGCCGCAACCGTATCGCCGGTATTTTTCTCAATGGGCATGGACTCTCCTGTAATCATTGATTCGTCAACAAATGACGACCCGTGAGACACGACCCCATCTACCGGAATCCTGGCACCGGGCTTTACTATAATTTGGTCGCCGTGCGCCACTTGATTTATAGAAACCTCTTGCTCCTCGCCGTCTCGAATAACGATTGCTTTCTTTGCCTGAATATTAAGAAGTTTTTCGATGGCGTCTCCGGTTTTTATTTTCGCTCTCGCTTCAAGATATTTACCGAGTGTAATAAAGGCGACGACCACAATGGTAACGTCGTAATATGTGTGCTGAACGTTGAGAAACGGCCGCAAGGATTCTTCGAACGCCGTTACAATAAAACTGTATGTAAATGCTACCGACGTACCGATGCCGATAAGCGTGTCCATATTGGCTTTGCCATAGCGCAAGAAACGGTAAAAGCCCATAAGGTACGGCTTACCGACCACGAAAAGCGTATACGTTGCGAAGATAGGCAGAAGATGGCGGACAAATTCATACATAGCGGCAGACATTTCGCGAATCACTCCGAACTGCGCCAGCGCATCAAGCCCCATAATGATAATGCTGAAAACGGCTATGGGAGTGGCGGCTATTACTTTCGCCCGCATATCGGCGACCTCGGCGAGTTTGTCCCGTTTTGACTGGCCGATGCCGGTGTGATCGGCGCGCTCTTCCGCCGACATTCCCATTTCTTCAGCCGCAGGCACGACAAGCGAATATCCAAGCGGCTCGATGTGTTTAGATAGGGTATCGGGATTTGTTTTCAAAGGGTCATAGGAAACTTTCGCTTTTTCAGTCGCGTAATTGACTTCCACGGACTGGACGCCCTCCGTTTTTCTGAAGGTCTTTTCGATGATTGACGAACACGACACGCAGTGCATTCCTTTTACTTTGTATGTCTGGGTGTACATTAAATTATTTGCGCTTCAGTTTGTACACCTTGAGGATTTCCTCTTTGGCTTTTTTGGTTTGGCCGGATTTCACCTGTTCGAGAATACAGCCGCTTAAATGGTTTTCAAGCAGAAGGTCCTCGACGTTTGAAAGTCCCTGTTTCACGGCCGATGTTTGCGTAATCACGTCAATGCAGTATATGCCCCTCTCGACCATTCTCTGTAATCCGCGCACCTGACCCTCTATAAGTTTCAATCTCCGCACGATTCGCCCCTTATTCTCGTCCTTTATGTATTTCATGCCTAAAAGCATATACCCCCTCGGGGGTATATGTCAATCTGCGGATATTTGTCAAAAAAAACGCTTCCGCGTTTTTTCTAATTACCAGAAAAACCCTCGCGTTCCTGGTCGTCAAATTTACGCATTTGGACTTTAGTACGCCGAAAGAACCTTCAAAATATTTTTTGAAAGATTGGCAAACTCCTCTTTTGATTTCTCGATATTTTCTTTCGTGCCTTGCTGGTTATCGGCTATTAGCGCGGGGTCAATATCAAAAATCGCAACTCCAAGTTCTTGGCACTTAGCCGGAATCCTGCCATAATCCTGAATTATATTTAATGGGTTTTCCCAGCTCTCCTTTACAAGTCCATTCCGACAATGCTTTTCCGAAAGATAAATGCGTACTTTTTCTGGAATCTTTTCCATCCACGCGCGATGGTCGGCAATCGGTTGCTTGCCGTAAACATTATATGAATTAACTATGTATCCTATAAAAAGAGGGTCTCCGGGTAACACCAGTTTTGTTTCGGTGTTGCCTGCCAGCGCTTTGGCGGAATTTCGCCATTGTATTTTCCATTTTTCATAAACAGTTCCTAAATTTTCAACACCTTGAACGCTAAAAGCGTCTGGTATCATTGGCACAGCAAAATAATCCGCCCCGAGTAAAATCATCTGATTCAGCAACCCCAAACTCGGCGAGGTATCAATAATAAAAATGTCTATCTGTTCACTCAACCCTTTTTCTCGTAAAAATCGATCAATGGCGCTTGTTTGGAAATACCCGATTGGTTGTCCGGAAGCCGCTTGCCCATAAGCGGTTGAAAGCAATCCTTCATAGACAGAAAGATTTATATCACCCTTGAGGAGCAGAAGATTTTTATCTGCTTTAACAGGAAGAAGCTTTACGGCAAGGTTTATGTCGCTACCGCCCTCAACCACGCCGCGCAAAACATCATATACGGTTTTTTCTGTTTCTGAAAAAAGATTTTTTATATAATATTCTTCACCCATAGCCAGACGGGAAAGATTACATTGCGGGTCCAAATCAATAAGAGCGGTTTTGTATCCCTCTTTGGCAAATGAAACGGCGCAATTAAAAGCCAAGGTCGTCTTGCCGACCCCGCCTTTGTTATTTACAAAAATAAGTTTTTTTGAGCGAGGAAATTTCATTGACTACATTATATACAATAATGAATCAGCAGACAATAATCGCAATCAAAAAAATCGCTATTCCAAAAAGACACAGTCAATAGTATGGCCGTGCCTGATATTCTTGTGGATAACTACCCCTTTCACACTTTCGATTTACTTTCTATAATATCACTATGGTAACGAAAAGGCAAAAAGAAGTCCTCGATTTTATAACTGATTATCAAGAACGAAAAGGATATGCCCCCTCTCTTGACGAAATACGCAAGAAATTAAAACTCTCGTCTGTCTCAACGGCTCATTTTCATGTCTCCAAGCTCCGCGATTTGGGATATTTATCCAAAGAAGAAAATAAACCGCGCTCTATTGAAGCGTTTGGCCGCGAGACAATGGTAAAAATTCCTCTTTTGGGAACTATTGCCGCCGGTCAGCCAATAGAGGCAATACAAACTAAAGAAATGATTGCTGTTCCCAAAAGTAAAATTCCATCTTCGTCAGAAGTTTACGCTCTCCGCGTAGTCGGAAGCAGTATGATTGACGAAAATATAAACGATGGCGATGTGGTTTTAGTGCGTCAACAAGAAACCGCCGAAAACGGACAAAAAGTGGTGGCTCTCATAGACAATCACGAGGCAACCTTAAAGAAATTCTACAAAGAGAGGGGGCATATCCGCCTACAACCGGCAAACAAAACTATGGAGCCGCTTATTTTTCGGAATGGACGAGACGTTTTAATTCAAGGTGTTGTACTCGATGTTATTCGTGATGGCGGTTTTATGTCTCCAGTAGAAGTTTATCCAGACGCAAAGCTTCTTAATCGAGAAAGAAAAGTCAAAGATAGAGAAGCGAAAGAAAGGGCGCGGGGTGGCACAAAATTTCAAAAAGAAGCTTTTGCGGTTGCGCAAGCAAACGGCATTAAGAAGTTTACAGACAAAATTATATGTGGCGACAGTGAAGAAGTTTTGCGTAAAATCCCAACTGATTCGATTGATATTATCATTACATCTCCACCGTATAATTTCGGCATAGAATATAAAGACGATAAGAAAAATGATGCGGTTCGCTGGGACGAGTATTTTAAGAAGATAGACGCAATTTGGAAAGAGTGCGCGCGCGTTCTAAAACCCGGAGGGCGGCTCTGCCTTAATGTGCAGCCATTGTTTTCAGATTACATTCCGACACATCATTTGATGTCAAAACAACTACTTAATCACGGGCTAATCTGGAAGGGAGAAATTTTGTGGGAGAAAAATAACTATAACTGCAAGTATACTGCATGGGGCAGTTGGAAAAGCCCTAGTATGCCATATCTAAAATACACATGGGAATTTGTTGAAGTTTTCTCAAAAAATACACACAAAAAAGCTGGCGACTCGTCAAAAGCCGATATAACAGGCGACGAATTCAAAAAATGGGTTTATGCAAAGTGGTCCATCGCTCCCGAACGAAACATGAAAGAATATGATCATCCTGCAATGTTTCCAAAGGAGTTAGCAACGCGACTAATGAAACTCTTTAGTTATCAAGACGATATTGTACTTGATCCGTTCAACGGCGCGGGGACAACCACCCTTTGTGCCGCAGAAACAGGCAGAAAATATATTGGAATAGATATTTCTCCAAAATACTGCAAGATCTCCGAGAAACGAATAAAGAAAATTCCGGCGAAGTTATTTTAGAGATGCTCTTTTAATGCGCGCTCAAAGTATTTGATTGCGTGGTCTAATCTTTCGGGACGAAGTGGTTTATAAAACTGCTTTTTGTGTATTTCCCCTTTGATGTTTCGTTCTCCATCCAGAATAGTGATGATCTCAATGTCGAGATTTGGAAAATGATGCTCAAGAACTTTGACCGATGGGCTTCCGTTCGGATGATCAACGGCAATGGAGTAATCGCCGCCAAGCATGCTTTCTAATTGGAAAAGGCAGAATTTGAGTTTTGGAAAATGCTTTTTGAGCAAAAAGGCATCAACTAATATGCGTTTATACATCGCGACCTCTGCATACGCCTTACACTCAATTGAAAGCACAAATTTATCATCAATATAAACCTGTTTATCTTGAGACAGTTTATAGACATTTCCCATTCTATCACTGATGGGATATTTTGTTTTGTTGATTTTGATGCGCGAAGGTTTGCCGCCGATATTTTTCCATACGAGTAAAACCATCTCCTCTGCCATCGTCTCAACGAGCGTGCCTTTCAGCGAACGTAAAGTGCCGCCGGCACGAATGCGCCACATTTTTCGTATTGTTCGCTCGTAAAATTTTATAAATTTATCGAACATATCATTTCAAAAAGTAATCGGCCGTCTTCTTATAAATTTGTGCGAATTTCTTCATCTCCGCCACATCAAGCCGTCTTTCCCCGGACTCGATTTTTGAGATATAGGATTGCGGCTTCCCAAGTTTGTCAGCTACCGCCTGCTGGGACAAATCTGCCTCAATACGCGCTCTCCTCAAGCGTTCTATTATTTCCTTGTAATATTTTGAATAAATTGACTTGCTCATACTTATTTAATTTGCCCTTGACTCACCGCGCCAGCGCGCGGGCTTCGGCTTTCTTTTTTGAAAAATTCGGCGGCTATTGTTTTTGCTCTACCTTCTTAATTCTACCGGCTATTTCGTCAAACCTGTCCTTGTCGTCCAATCGTTCGCGCGCTTCGTCAAATGTTAACCAGTGCCCGCCTTTGCCCTCCAAAACATCAAATTTTTCTTGATCTGTATGATACAAAAACATGTATCTGATAATTTTGCGCTCGTTCCACATAGTTGTGGAAATGCC
>Ga0155384_103_pt1 | contig 36546 bp, 32 predicted proteins | sample RifCSPhighO2_02_FD_106352 | JGI IMG/M metagenome (GOLD analysis project Ga0155384, IMG submission 106352) | Candidatus Jorgensenbacteria bacterium RIFCSPHIGHO2_02_FULL_45_20
AGAAACAAATTGTCGCCTGTTCAGTTCATGCTACAATGGTCGAAGGCAAACGTCGTAAAAATGCCCATGGAGTCCAGAATAGGGTTGCATTATACATACTGTTGACACCCTATCCTTACCGCCTTACTTTTAGAAATACGCGCGTGTTATCGCGCGCAGAATAACAACATGGATAAGATAGTATTTGACGTGGAAACGAAAAACACTTTCGCGGACATAGGCGGAGAAGCGAATATGCACAAGTTTGAAATATCCGTAGCGGCGGCATACTCTTATGACAAGGACGAGTACTATTGTTTTGAAGAACGGGAACTTGACGAGTTGGGAGAAATGATGCGCAAAGCGGGGCTTATTATAGGTTTTTCAAGCAAGCGTTTCGACGTGCCTATTCTGAATAACTATTTCAAATTCAATCTTGGGGCGGTTCCCCACTACGATATCCTCGAACAAATTGAGAACAAATGGGGGCGGCGGATAAGTTTGGATTTGCTTAGCGAAGCGAATCTCGGAATAAGGAAAACCGGCCACGGGCTTGAGGCCATAGAGTGGTATAAAAACGGGGAAATGGAAAAACTCAAGGAATACTGCAAGCAGGACGTTAAGATAACGAAGCAGATTTTCGACCTTATAAAAGCCCAAAAATATCTGTGGATTCCGCAGAGAAATAATCCGGAAATGGCGAAAGTCGAACTGAAGTACGAGGAAAAAGAACCTGACCCGCAGGGCGCTTTGCTATAATTTAATTAAGATATGTTTTTGAACCCCAAGAAACACAAAGTGCTTATATTTGTCGTGGTGATGATTCTCGCGCTTGGAATGATAGTGATGTATATGCCGCTATTTTTTTAGTGGATCGAATTTATGCGCGACAGGGATGTGTATAAAATAATCTCGGAAGAATCAAAGCGGCAGGCAAACACGCTTAACCTTATTGCCTCCGAAAACTATGTTTCGAGCGACGTGCTTGAAGCGCTCGGAAGCGTTTTTACGAATAAATACGCCGAAGGGTACCCGCGCGCGAGGTATTACGCGGGCGGAAAAAATGTTGACGATATCGAAGAATTGGCAAAATCGCGGGCGATGAAGTTGTTCCGTCTTTCCAAAGCCAAATGGAGCGTTAATGTTCAGCCGTACTCCGGTTCCCCCGCCAACCTTGCCGTATTAAGCGCGCTTATTCCTATCGGTGAAAAGATAATGGGAATGTCGCTTGATGCCGGTGGACATCTGACGCACGGCCACAAGGCGAGTATAACAGGGAAACTATGGGAACAGACGCGCTATGGAGTTGACAGGATAAGCGAAGAAATTGACTATGGCGAGCTTTTGAACAGGGCGCTCATCGAGAGACCGAAATGCATAATAGCCGGAGGAAGCGCGTACTCGCGCATAATTGATTTTTCAAGGATGCGCACCATCGCTGATGAAATTAACGCTCTGCTTTTCATTGATATGTCGCACTTCGCGGGGCTTGTCGCTGGCGGCTTTTATCCGTCCCCTTTCAAATATGCCGATGTCGTTATGACGACGACTCACAAGACGCTCCGCGGTCCGCGCGCCGGCGTAATATTTTCAAGAAAAGAATTTTCGGCGGCAATAGACAGGTCGGTGTTTCCCGGCATACAGGGCGGGCCGCATATAAACCAGATTGCCGCCATCGCCGTAGCGCTTAAAGAAGCCGCCGCGCCGTCATTCAAAAGCTACGCCAAACATGTAGTCGAGAACGCTAAAATACTCGCGAATGAGTTGGACGCTTTGGGCTGGAAAATCATCTCCGGAGGAACGGATACCCACCTGTTTTTGGTTGATACTATGTCGCGCGGCATCTCCGGCAAAACAGCAAGCGATTTACTTGAGGGTGTCGGCGTAGTTGTTAATAAAAATATGATTCCGTTTGACGAGCGAAACCCGGGCGATCCTTCGGGAATCCGTATCGGCACGCCCGCCATTACAACTCGCGGTATGAAGGAAAAAGAAATGAAAATAATCGCTGGAATCATAGATAAAACGCTTGTCAAAAAATCCCGCCGTCCGGAAATCGAATCGCAAGTAAAAGAACTTTGCGGCAAATTTACGATGAAAAATTGACAATTCGCGAGGTGCCGTAATACAATGAACTAAATTATATGGACTTCGCGAGTAACCTTTGGACGATTATTCTTTTACCGCTTGCGGCGCGCTTGCTTGTCGCCGCGGGCAACCGGTCGGAGGTTTTTTGCAGAGGTTCTCGATAAAACAAAAGAGGAAGTTTGCAAAAAGCCCCCGACAAAAATCGAGGGTTTTGTTATTTAATAACCGAATTAATGTTTTTATAGGAGTTGGTTATGTCTGAAATCATACTTTTTACGTTGTCAGATTGTACGAAAAGCATGGAAATTTTCACCGAAATAAATAACAAAGATGTTATTGGACAGATTTATCTGTCCTCGTTAGAAATTTCCGCGGATTTAATTAAACCGATGTCGGCATGCAAAATTGCCCTTTTTGACAAGCCATTCCCACAAATAAGAAAGAGAGGAGGAAAAGAATTTAGATATCTTCAACCAAACGCACAAATAGCCCCTATTTGGGCGAAAAGTGCGGATTGGGTAGTTCAAATCTCTCCTAACATGAAGAACATACGCAGATGTGCATTGCACATCTGTAGTAGTTTTTTACATCATCGAGAAGAGAGAGAAAGAAACGGGTGGTTCCCGTGGGGGGAAAAGCCCAAAAAAATAGATAAAGACAAACAGGAAGCGCTTGGTAAAACTACAAGCGCTTGGTAAAATCATCGTCCCCCGACCCATAAAGTCGGGGGACAATCTTTTATATCTGCCCGCTATTGTTAATCAAGCGCCTGCGCTGTTAAGATGGTTTTAATGATTATAGATGGTAAGAAAATAGCCACAGAGATAATCGATAAGCTGAAACAGCTTGAAAAACCGAAGAAATTCCTCGCGGCGTTTTTAATTGGTGAAAATTCGGCCTCCGAAAGTTTTATAAAACAAAAAGAAAAAACCGCGGCGGCTCTCGGCGTTGATTTCAGGACTTACAAATTTTTAAACGATATATCGCAGGATAAGCTTCGAAAAGAAGCGTTGAAAATAGTATTAGGCGGAAAATGCGGCGGTGCCATTGTCCAGCTTCCACTCCCCGCCCACATCAATTCGCAGTATGTTCTGAACGCTATTCCGCGCGAGAAAGACGTTGACGTTCTCGGCGAACGCGCGCTCGGAGCATTTTACGCCGGACGGAATCCGGCGCTTCCTCCGGCTGTCGGCGCGTTTGAAGAAATATCGCGAGCGGCAAACTATCCGCTTAATACTTCGCGGGTTGCTGTTGTCGGTCTCGGTAATTTAGTCGGCAAGCCGATAGCGGTTTGGTGCGCGGGCAAAGTACGGGAACTTTATCTTTTGGATAAGGGAAGCGACTTCGCGGTTTTGAAGCAGACGGATATAGCGGTGTGCGGCGCTGGAGTCCCCGGACTTATCAAACCGGAAATGTTAAAAGAAACCGCGCTTGTGGTTGACTTCGGTTACGGCTTAAAGAATGGTAAATTCTCCGGCGATTTCGACTCCGAAAGTTTAAAAATTAAAAATTACAAATTAAAAATTAACTTCACTCCCACTCCCGGCGGTACCGGCCCCATTCTTGTCGCGAAACTATTTGAAAATTTTTTCACGCTCGCAAAAGAATGAATAACCGCGCCGCAAGCGGCGGGACATCAGAGCGGGGACTTAATAAAAAATCAGATATTTTATTCTACCTCGGCCGGCGTTACTCCTTTCTTCTCCGCCGTTTCTTTTATTTTCTTTTTTATCGCTTCAAGCGTTTTTTTGTCCTCTTTGAGCTTCAACCGCGCGTTATCGAATCCAACTCCGAGTTTTTCTCCTTCAAACGACAAACTCGCGCCGGCTTTCGCGATAACGCCGTATTTAATTCCGGTATTCAAAACATCCGACTCATACGAAACACCCTCACCGTACATAATATCGAATTCAGCAATCCTGAACGGCGGAGCAACTTTGTTTTTTACGACTTTCGCTTTCGTCCTGTTCCCTATCACCTCCTCGCCTTTTTTCACCTGCGCGATGCGGCGCACGTCTATGCGCACCGAACAGTAAAACTTCAGAGCCATCCCGCCCGGAGTCGTTTCCGGATTGCCGAACATTATCCCTATTTTCATCCGTAGCTGGTTTATGAAAATTATAATCGTGCTGGTTTTGGCCGCTATCGCCGTAAGTTTTCGGAGCGCCTGCGACAAAAGCCGCGCCTGAAGTCCGATATGCTGCGCGCCCATTTCTCCCTCGATTTCCGCCCTTGGCGTAAGCGCCGCCACAGAATCCACGACAACAATGTTTATTATTCCGGAGCGTACCACGCTTTCAAGAATGTTCAGCGCCTCTTCGCCGTTGTCGGGCTGGGAAATGATAAGGTCTTTTACCTTCACGCCTATTCTCGCCGCGTATTCGGGGTCGAGCGCGTGTTCAGCGTCTATGAACGCCGCTTTCCCGCCGCGCTTCTGAACTTCGGCTATCGCGTGGAGAGCGAGAGTCGTTTTCCCCGAACTCTCTGGCCCGAAGATTTCTATAATTCGTCCTTTCGGCAATCCGCCGCCCAAAGCCATATCGAGCGAAAACGAGCCGGACGGAACAACTTCTACTTTCGTATGAAGATGATTGCCGAGAGTCATCACGGCTCCCTCGCCAAATCTGGAGCGAAGCGACTCCATGAGCGACTCTATACTGTCTCCTATCGGTTTACCGTCCGTTTCTTTTACATTTTTCTTTGTATTCATTTTTAGATATTATAATCCGCCGCCGGATAACTCGCCACTCGTTTCGAATTCCGGAACGATTGCGGGGGCGCTGGTTGCGACTTCAAAGAAAATTCTTTTTTCGATTGTGTATTCCTTGCCGAGAAATTTTTTCACGTTGAATTTAAGCGTATTAAATCCGGGCGAAAGTTTTATTTCTTTCTCAAAACTCCCGTCGCTCGAAAGATAAATCTGTTCGCCGTTCAGAATCAAGTCGTTTGTGGGAGGCGTCTTTCCTTTCAGCGTGAAGTTTTCCTCTTTGACTACCATATTGTCTTCCACTCCCGAAAGCGACAGTTCCGGCGTTCCGAAATACGAATAAAGCCGTACAAAAACATACACCGCCACAATAATTCCCAAAACGGAGAACGCGACAATCTTTTTGTTTAACCGGCGCCTTAGGAACATGTTGCCCGGAAGCGTATTACTCGTTCCGGTTTTGCGCACAAAATCAGCATCTTTGAAGTGTTTAATCCAGACCTGTTCACCATCCAATCCAAGCGCCTTTGATATTTTTATGATGTATCCGTGAAGATATGGGGATGGGGGCAATTCCTCCACGCGCTTTTCGATGAGAAGCGACAAAAAACGGTCGGAAATGCCGGTTGTTTGCGATAGATAATCAAGCGACACGCCCTTGGCGCGCATCGCTTCAAGTATAATATCGGAGAAACTGTTCTTAAACTCATCTGTCATAATGACTATTTTATCGCGTGAGGGTTTTTGGCACAAGCGCGCGTTTCTTATGTAACGCGAATCTCCCACCATTATAGGCGTGGGCTTCATACCGTGGGGAGACCACATTCTTATCCGCCGTCTATGACAATTTATTATAACAAAACATCTCTCGGTTTCGCGCCTTCGCCGGGGCCAACTACTCCGCGCTCTTCCATCATATCAAGGAGTCGCGCGGCGCGGGCATAGCCAACTTTAAGACGGCGCTGGAGTAAAGACGCGGACGCTTTGCCGGCGCTTCTTATGACTTCAACCGCCTCCTCATAGAGTTCGTCGTCGTCCGCTTTTTCCTCAAATGCTTCAAAATTCGGAGCGTCAAGCGAAGGACGGTCATTTGCTTCCTCAAGCGACGAGCCGTTTATGAAGTCCTGCGAAAGAGACGGATTATTTTTCTTTATAAATTCAACAACTTTTTTTATCTCATCTTCCGAGATGTACGCTCCCTGAACGCGTTTCGGTTTTGACAATTCGGACGAAACGAAAAGCAAGTCCCCTCTTCCGAGAAGTTTTTCAGCTCCGGCGGAATCAAGAATCGTGCGCGAATCAACCTGGCTTGCGACTTGAAGAGCGATTCGAGTCGTAATATTCGCCTTGATAAGACCTGTTATAACTTCAACCGATGGCCTCTGCGTTGATACGATCAAATGAATGCCAGTCGCGCGCGCCATCTGGGCGAGGCGGATTATCGCGCCCTCAACTTCCCTCCCGTATGAAGACATAAGATCGGCGAGTTCATCTATCACTATTAATATGTAAGGCAAGTCGCTGTGGTTTTTGTGATAACTTTTTATATCGCGAGAACCCGATTCAAGAAGAAGCTGATACCTGCGGTCCATTTCCTGTATCGCCCACCTAAGAGAACCAAGCGCTTTTTTGTTTTCCGTTATAACAGGCGCGAGAAGATGAGGAATGCCGCCGTATACGGACAGTTCGACTCTCTTCGGGTCAACCAATATGAGTCGCAGCGTGTCCGGTGAATTTTTGAAAAGAATGGACAGTAAAATCGCGTGTAGCATTATTGATTTTCCGCTTCCTGTGGCGCCGGCAACTAAAAGGTGCGGCATTTTGCTTATATCCTGGAATATCGGTTCGCCGCTTACATTTCTACCGAGACCGAACGTGAGTAAGCTGGATTTTTGAAATTCAGGATAAAGCAATATGCTTCCGAGACGCACTATCGCCGCCGCCTTATTGGGAACTTCTATGCCAACGAGCGATTTTCCGGGAATAGGCGCCTCGATTCTTATAGGGTGCGCCGCGAGCGAAAGCGCGAGGTCTTGATTCAACGCTATGATTTTTGACAAACGAACCCCCTCCGCCGGTTTCAATGTGTAGCGCGTTACGGTAGGTCCGACGTTTATTTCTCCCATTTCAACCGATATACCGAAACTTTCAAGCGTGCGCTTTATCATATTCGCGTTCGCGCGCAGGTCGCCTATCGTCGGTTTTTCTATCGTTGAAGAAAGAATGGAAAGAGGCGGGGCGATGTAATTTTTTATCCGCTTCTGTTTTAATTCCGTTAATTTTTCCGAATCGGTAACAAATTCCGGAATTTCATCACGCGCGCCGGAAGAACTCTCCCCTCTTTTTTTGTCTCTGGATAATTTCTCCTTGGTATTTTTCTGCGCGTATTCCGGCGTATTTTGCTCCGCGATTTTTTCCTCATCCGCGTAATTTTCGTAGGCGTCTTTTTTACGGAAAAGCGGAAAGTTTATATTAAGATTCAGCGGACGGTTGAGCGCAACCAAAGACGATATCACGAAAACAATAAATGTTATAAGAATGGACGCTGGAGTTCCGAACGGCTGTTTTAATTTTCCTGTAAAGCTACCCAACAGTCCCCCATGTCCGTTCGCGATAATGTCTATAAACCCGAGCCCGGATATGAAAATAAGAATACTCGCTCCGGCGGTTATCCATATATCGCGCTTGAAGTCGCGTTCTTCGTCCGACAACAATGAAAACGCGAGTATGAAAAAAATCATGGGGAATAAGAAATACCCCCATCCGAAAAATTTAGTTAACGCATTGTATACCGAATTACCGAACGGCCCCGCCTGTCTAACTCCCGCGAGCAGGAATAATATTGCTATTCCCAAAAAAAGAACAACCCAAATAGTTTTCAAAATGTCCGGATGAAGAGAATCGGAAATTTTTGCGCTTTGTTTTTTCACGGCTGGAGTTTCTTTCTTATTTTTTGATTTTTTTGCCATATGGTTTTGTGTGTGCTTTTAATTAAATGCTAAATTTTGGCAAAATTCAATTTTAACCGGACCGGAAATTGTCGCTTAAAATGATATAGATATTTAGGGGGATTTTTCCGCCATAATGTGGAAACGATAAAGACATTCCCCCACCATTGCGGAAAATATTGAAACATCGGCGGCAAGCGGCAGAACTGTACTGGCGGAAACCGTATAAATTCGTTTCTGAACTTATTTTTAGTGATACGATAAGTTATCCACATATTGTGGATAAGTTGGAAGCACTAAGTTGTTGTTTTAAATTTGGTCATAAAAATTGAAAAAACAGGAAAAACTGAAAAACCTGCTTAAATAAAACTCGGAAGCTGGTAATGCGATGAAACCTACACTTTTGAAAAATGATACACAAAAATGTTTCACGTGAAACATTTTTTACAACAAGCTGGTAATGCGATGAAACCTACATTTCTTGAAAAACGCACTTGAAAATGTTTCACGTGAAACATTTTGAAACAAAAATCGGGGGTCAGAAAATGGTTTTTGAAAGTGTCTTAAATTAGGCAGTAATCCACAGGGTCGAACCAAGACCAAGCGGATGATGGGGTGTATAGTTGAGATATGGTTGAAAAAGACAGCGACGCAAACCGGAAACAATCGCTTGGGAAGGATGGGGAGGACTATGCCTGTGACATTCTTGAAAGAAAGGGCTATAAAATTATCGAGCGCAACTTCCGGCTCCAGGTAGGAGAGATAGATATAATAGCGAAAGAACTAAATGGCACGGTCGTTTTTGTGGAAGTTAAAACCGTTGGAAAATTCAGTTTTGGAGGGTTAAAACCGGAGGATAATATGTCGGTGGCAAAAATGAAAAAATTCAGGCGAATCGCGTCGCTTTATGCGAACGCACGGAAAGAAATGATAAATGAGAACAGGGGATACAGATTAGATCTTATTGCCTTATCAAAAGTTGGAAACGATTTTATAGCGAGGCATTATGAAAATGTGGGGTAGCTGGAGGTACACGAAAATATAATACATAATATATTATTCTATGTGTCAATGGTGGACTATTTGCAGATATTGTGGTATAATTATAGATAGAGGCGCATGATAACCGAATAACGAATGGTTGCAACATTATAACATTCGTGTAATATAAGATAACCGTTCCGTTAATTAGCGAGAACGGATGTTTTTTATCCGAATACCGTAATTCGCTTATTTGGCGGTATAGAGTAAGGAGTGATAATATAAACTAATATAAAAAATAAAACATGGACACAAAATCATTAACCGCGGCCATCAATCAGATTGCCTCGGAGAAGGGAATATCTCCGGATAAGGTTCTCGCGGCCGTTGAGGTGGCGATAGCGGTTGCTTATAAAAGGGAGTATAGAAAAAAAACCGAAGTAATCCGCGCCAAATTCGATTTGACTACGGGCGGTATGAATTTCTTCCAGGTCAAGACCGTGGTGTCTCCGGATGAGGTGCGGGTAGTAAACGACGCGGAACAAGGTGAATACGAAGAGGAAAAAGGAACCGCGTTAGCGGAAAACAGCGAGGATGAATCGCTTTTGCCGCGCTATAATTCAGACAAACATATCTTTTTGGAAGAGGCGAAAAAGATAAAACCGGACACAGTGCCAGGAGAAGAAATGGATTTTCCGCTCGAATCACACGACGATTTCGGAAGAATAGCGGCGCAGACGGCAAAACAAGTCGTGCTTCAAAGTATCAGGGAAGCGGAAAGAAAATCCATACAACAGGAATTCGTGGGCAAAGAAAGCGAGGTCGTAAGCGGCATTATTCAGCGCTTCGAGAGGGGAAATGTTTACGTTGATTTGGGACGCGCCGTGGGAATCATGTTCCCGAACGAAAGCATTCCGAGCGAACACTACCGCGTTGGGCAGAGAATGAAGTTTTTCGTACTCGCGGTTCAGGACGATCCGAGGCGTCCGGGAATAGTGCTTTCGCGCGCGCATCCGAAATTTATCGTTAAACTTTTCGAAACCGAGATTCCGGAAATGGCGGAGGGCGTTGTTGAAATAAAAAACGTAACCCGTGAGCCGGGAAGCCGCGCCAAAGTCGCGGTTGCCTCGAATAACGAAAGCGTTGACCCCGTAGGCTCGGCCGTAGGCCAGCGCGGTATGAGAGTTATGGCGGTTACGAATGAACTGGGTAATGAAAAAGTGGATATCGTCGAATGGTCCGAAGATCCGGAAAATTTCATAGCGAGTTCTCTTTCTCCGGCCAAAGTGAAATCGGTTGAACTGCTCGCGCGCCGCGAGGCCCGCGTGATTGTCGCCGAAGACCAACTGTCGCTTGCGATAGGAAAAGGAGGGCAGAACGTGCGCCTTGCGGCAAAGCTCACCGGATGGAAAATAGACGTGCGTTCGCAATCGAATCCCGACGAGGTACAGGAAGGAGGAGTAGCGACCGCGCCGGCGTCTACTGAAACCGTAACGCCACATGAAGGTTCTTCGGAAACGACAGAAAATAAAAACGTCAAAGAATAATTTTTCAATACCTATGCATTATTTAATTTTTGTTCCGGTTTGCGTAGCGATTTTATACGCGGGGTATCTTATCAAGTGGCTTTCAAAACAGTCGTCCGGTAACGACAGAATGGTTGAAATTTCAAAAGCCATTCAGGCGGGGTCCAGGGCGTATCTTGACCGCCAATATAAAACGGTGGGTATCGTGGCGGCGGCTCTTTTCGTTTTGATAGCGATATTTTTGGGTTGGGTTACGGCGCTGGGATTTTTAGTCGGCTCGGTTATGTCGGCTGTGGCGGGATACATAGGAATGAATGTTTCGGTGAGGGCAAACTCAAAAACGGCGGAAGCCGCGAGAGGCGGTCTTAAGCCGGCGCTTTCGCTTGCGTTCAAAGCAGGGGCCGTAACGGGGCTTCTTGTCGTAGCGCTGGGTCTGCTCGCGGTCGCCGGATTTTATTTCCTGTCCGGGGCGCAGACAGGAGCGCTTGTGGGACTCGGGTTTGGCGCGAGCTTAATTTCTATTTTCGCGCGTCTCGGCGGAGGAATTTTCACCAAAGCGGCCGATGTCGGAACGGATATCGTCGGGAAAATAGAAGCAGGGATACCGGAAGACGACCCGAGAAACCCTGGAGTCATAGCCGACAACGTTGGCGACAATGTGGGCGACTGCGCGGGAATGGCGGCAGACCTTTTTGAAACGTACGCGGTAACCCTGGCCGCTTCCATAATCATTGGCGCGGCGGCAACTTATTCCGGAATCAATCTCCTGTTTCCGTTTATCATCGGCGGGCTTGCGATTATCGCATCCGTCATCGGAATATTTTTCGTCAAACTCGGCAAGAGCGGGGATATTATGAAGGCGCTGTACCGCGGACTTGTCGCGTCGCTTGTCGCGTCGGCGGTGCTGTTTTTTATAACGTCAAAAATATATTTCGGCGCGGGCTATATAAAAATATTTATACCCGCATTGATAGGACTCGCGGTAACGGTGTTGATGGTTGTAATAACCGATTACTACACAGCCAAAAAGTACCGTCCGGTAAAAAGCATAGCCGAGGCGTCGAATTCCGGGCACGGCACTAACGTAATTTTGGGGCTTTCCGTGGGGATGGAAGCCACATTCGCTCCGATAATAGTTATTGTTCTCGGGATACTTGGCGCGTACGCAACCTCCGGAATATACGGCGTAGCGATAGCGGCAGTATCAATGCTTTCGGTTTCGGGGATGATAGTCGCGATTGATTCGTTCGGACCGGTAACGGATAACGCGGGCGGAATAGCGGAGATGTCGAACGCGCCGGAGGACGTAAGAAAAATCACGGACGCGCTGGACGCGGTGGGGAATACCACGAAAGCGGTAACGAAAGGATACGCGATAGCTTCAGCCGGGTTCGCGGCGCTCGTTCTTTTTGCCGGATACGCCGAGGGCTTTTTAGTAAAAGGCGGGAGCGTAAATTTTGACCTTCAAGACCCGTATGTTTTAATAGGGCTTTTTATCGGCGGAGCCGTACCGTATCTTTTCGGGTCTATGGTTATGAAATCAGTCGGAAAAGCGGCGGGAACCATAGTTACCGAGATAAGAAGGCAATTCAGGGAAATAAAAGGAATTATGGACGGAACGGCGAAGCCGGAATACGGTAAGGCGGTGGATATAGTCACGAAAGCCGCGCTTCGTGAAATGATTGTGCCGGCGATTTTGCCTATCGCGGCGGTTTTGATAGTCGGGTTCGCGCTTGGATACAAAGCCCTCGGGGGGCTACTTATTGGAACGATTATATCCGGACTTTTTGTGGCGCTTTCAATGACCTCGGGCGGAGCGGCATGGGACAACGCGAAAAAATACATTGAAGACGGCAATTTCGGCGGTAAGGGTTCGGACGCGCACAAAGCGGCAATTACGGGAGACACGGTTGGCGACCCCTATAAGGACACGGCAGGCCCTGCGATAAATCCGCTTATCAAAGTTATAAATATAGTTGCCCTGCTTATTGTTCCGTTTTTGCTTTAGGCCATTGCGCGCTTTTACTTGACTCCGCGGTTTTATATGGAAAAGAAAAATATCATAGATAAAATTATCGAAAAACTCGAGAAGGAAATCGAAATTCTTGACGAGGCAGTCGGCTCAATACATCACGCGAGTGTTGAAGCTCCGGGGGCTATGCAGTCGCACAGCGACACATCGAAATTTCAAAACAAGACATCCGAAGAAAATACAATATTAGCGCTGAATACAAAAAAACAGGAACTCACCGCGATAAAAAATATTCCGGTTACGGAAAAACCGACCGAAGCGCGGATAGGCGCATGTGTTTTGGTTGACGACAGCGGGATAGAAAAAAGATTTATCATTCTTCCCGGAGGAGCGGGTATAGAAGCATGGGACAGCGAGACGTTTGACTGCTATACGGCGATAACTCCGGACTCGCCGCTCGGCAAAGCGCTTGTTGGAAAACGCGAAGGGAGTATCGCGATGGCAAAAATTGGTTCAAAAGAGAAAAAATTGTCGGTGAAAAAAGTTTGGTGAGCTGATATTGACGTAAAATCAGCGTAGTGTTGTGGTATTTTTTGGCTTGTTATTTTAAGCGTTTGTGTTGTAACCTGAATCGGCAGTTATTTATTTTTAGTAGTACTTTTAAAAGGAGGATTCGTAATATGCGGAAAGCGATTAGAATTCTGATTAAAATCAGAAAATTCATGGTTATTCTGCGACTTCGCCGTAAGGTGGTTGCTCTAAAGGGGGAGCACTCTATTGCAAACCACCCGGGGATGGTTGAAAAATTTATCTCGGCCTATGTTGGGCGTAGAAAAATACGCATCGATGTGGGTATGAGCCCGGCGATAAGAGATGCCGGTGAGGATATAAAATATCACAGCGTAGCGGCGAAAATAATTTCGTTAGACCCTATGCTGATGGGCGTATCGGCCACCGTGGAGATAAATAAGCAAACATATGTTTGCATAATTTATCCTCTTGGTGGTGCGTATTTGATAAAACAATAGACCCGCTACAAGCGGGTCTTCAACTTTTCTAATCAATCTTTATCTTCAATTTCTTTGCTTTCCGTTTTTCAAGCTTCGGCATTCTGACTATCAGAACGCCGTTTTTCAAAACCGCAGTAGAGTGTTCGGAGTCAACTTCAGAGGGGAGTATTATCGAGCGCGAGAACTTGCCCCAAAAACATTCCTGGTAAAAATAATCCTTGTCGTTTATCTCTTCTTTACGCGCGCGATGGCCGTGTATGGTAATTGACTCGTTGGTTATGTTTATATCGAGGTCGTCCGGTTCCACGCCCGCGACGGTTGATTGCACGACTATGTCGTTTTCCGTCTGGTACACGTCAACCGTAAGTTGTCCTTCCATTTCACTTTCGGCGTCAAACGGGTTTAGAGACGACTCAACCGCGATAGGCACCGGCTCGGATTTAACTTTCGCGAGCTCCATAAAAATATCCTTTGAATTTGTTTTATCGTTATTCATATTTTAAGTATAACACAGGAACATTTATTTTCCGGCGGAAACCCGGATTGTTTTCAATTTCTCGAAATTCCAGAGGACGATGAATAAAATCACGACAAGGAACGCGCTCGGATATATGAGCATATCGGCGTTCTGGAAATAAATAATCAGGCGGTTGAAAAAGGCGTGCACGACCGAAGCGAGAATTATTCCGAAAACAGCGTAAGCGGCTTCGCGCTTTTTCATTATTCCCTTTGCCCAATAATATCCGGCCATTCCGGAAGCGAGCGTGTGAAGCAATGTAGCTCCGACAAAGCGTATCAGGGCGGTTTCGGTAAGAGACATAATCGGATTCAGACCTCCTGCCATTATGGAGTTCGTAACCACAAATATGTTTTCGACCGTGGCGAATCCGAGCGCCGCCGCTATCATATAAATCATGGCGTCAACCGGCTCATCAAACGCCTCGTCTTTTCTCACGGTTTTGTACGCCGCTAAGAATTTAAACAACTCTTCCGCGAAAGCGAATAGCAGAAGAAAAACAAAATAATTTTCCTGTTTGCTTGAAATAGCGTTTTGAACGGCGTACTGGATGATAAAAACAATTGCGCTCACGAATACTCCCGCGCTGAAGGCAAAAACCAGCATCCGTTTCGGTTCCGGGTGGCGGTCTTCCTTCTGAAATATGAAAAGCCACACGAGTGCCGGAACGCAGGCGGTGAAAAATGCCGTGAAAAATAATAATAAAGTCATGAATTTTCCTGAATATTTTCAACCATCAAAAACTCTTTTTTGTCCGTAATAGATAAACGCTGGTAAATTTCTTCTGTTACGAACGGCACAAAAGGGTGTAGGAGCTTGAGCGATTCCAAAAAAACAAAAGACAAAACCGAAACGGTGAATTTTGCCGTTGAATTGCTTTCTGTTTGTAGTTTCGCGGATTCTATGTATGAATCGCAAAAATCATGCCAGAAAAAGTCGTAGAGTTCGTGAAGCACTTTTGAAAACTCAAATGATTCAATGCCGCGAGCCGAACTTGTCTTTGCGCGCATAAGGGAATCCATTATTTTTTTGTCCGCCTCCGTGCGCGCCTCCGGCTCCCGGGCGGCGGATACGGGAAAATCACCGATTTTTTGGGAAACAAACCTGCCGGCATTCCATATTTTGTTCAGAAATTTTCTTCCGGCGGCAACCGCGCTCTCGTCCCACCGGATATCCTGTCCGCTTGCCTGCCATATCACGCCGAACCGAGTCGCGTCCGCCCCGTATTCATTTATGTATTTTAACGGGTCTATGCCCGTGCCGAGCGATTTCGACATCCGCTTTCCGTCTTTGGTCAAAACCGTTCCATGAACCAGTATGTTTTTAAATGGAACGGCTCCCATAAACTCGATTCCGGAAAATATCATTCGTGTGTCCCAAAGATTCAAAATGTCGCGCGCGTTCGCGACAAGGTCTCCGGGATAATAATTTTTTCTGTCTTTTTCCGACAGTCCCGCGAACGGCCAGAGCGCCGACGAAAACCAGGTATCTAATACATCAGGGGATTGTTCCATTTCGCAATTTTTACAAAACGGACACTCTTTCGGTTTTTCTATTGAAACAACGAAGTTATCCGCGTTTTGGATTTTGTTATTTGAATTTTGAGCTTGTTTAGAAATTAGAACTTCGGATTTTGAAACTTCTTCCTGTTTATTTTTACAAAAATAAACAGGAAGCCGGTGCCCCCACCATATTTGGCGCGAAACCGTCCAATCCCTTATATTTTCGAGCCACGCGGTATACGGTTTTTCGAAATTTTCGGGGTTTATTTTTACACTCCCGCTTTTTACCGCATCAAGCGCGGTTTTCGCAAGCGGCTCCATTTTAAGGAACCATTGCTTTGAAGGAATCGGCTCTATAGCGTGAGCGCATCTGTAGCACACGGAAACGTTATGAACATACAGCTCTTCTTTTTGAAGAAGGCCGGTCGCTTTCAAGTCCTCGACAATTTTCGCGCGGGCATCCGAGGTTTTCATTCCCGCGTATTTGCCGGCTAATTCATTCATCCGTCCGCGTTCGTCTATAACTTGGACAAGCGGAAGGTTGTGGCGCGAACCGATTTCAAAATCGGTGAGATCGTGCGCGGGGGTTACTTTAACGACTCCGGTGCCGAATTCGACATCCACCGCCTCGTCGGCTACAACTGATATTTTGTTTTTCTTCTTTGACGGCGCGTCAAGAGCGCCTTCGGTGGAAAGGGACTCAATTTCAATTTCCTTGCCGACGTATTTTTCGTATCGCTTGTCGCGCGGATTAACCGCGAGTCCGGTGTCTCCGAATTTTGTTTCCGGGCGCGTCGTGGCAAGCGTGAACGGACCGTAGGTTATGTAATAAAGCGTGGTTGTTTCTTCTTTGTATTCGAGTTCAAGATCGGACAAGCTTGTTTCACACCTCGGACACCAGCTCACTGTGCGATATCCGCGGTATAAGAGTCCCTTTTTGTAGTAACGGACGAATGCCCCGAGCACGTCTTTCGAATATGCTTCGTCCATAGTGAATCGCGTTCTTGACCAGTCGCAGGAGATGCCAAGTTTTTTCAATTGTTCGTAGATGATTCCGCCGTATTCTTTTTTCCATTCCCATACCCTTTGTGTAAACTTTTCACGTCCAAGTTCAAAACGGCTGGTATTTTCTTTTTTAAGCTGTTTTTCCACGACGTACTGGGTTGCTATTCCGGCGTGGTCCGTGCCGGGAAGCCACAATGTACGGAAACCCTTCATTCTGTAATGGCGGATAAGAATGTCCGGAGCCGTATTATCAAGAACGTGCCCTATATGAAGCGTGCCTGTGATGTTAGGCAGAGGCATATAAACCACGTATTTTTTTTGAGTATCGCTATCGGGTTTGGTACCCGCCAACCCGGCTAACTTGTCCGGATTAAAATAACCGGATTCTTCCCATTGTTTGTATACGCGTGCTTCAGTATCCTTTGGATTGTAAGCTCCTGAAATTGGTTCCATAAATTCCATTATATCCGCATATGGGGCAAGAAATGAAGATGCCTGACCTGCCTTGCGCGACGGCAAGGCAAAATGGTATAGGTGAATCAATGAGAATACTTGGAATCGAAACATCATGTGATGAAACCGCTATAGCGCTCGTGGATGCGTTCGGGCGCTTGCGCGCTCCGCGCTTCAAAATTATCGTTGCGGAGATTTCTTCGCAGATAGAAGTCCACAGGCCGTTTGGCGGGGTTGTGCCGAATTTAGCCAAAAGAGAGCACCTGAAAAACATCCCGTTTTTGTATCAGAATATTATTCGAAATTCAATCCATGAACCGGCGGACGAAATTCAAAATTCTTTGGATGCCATAGCCGTTACAGTCGGACCCGGACTTGAACCGGCGCTCTGGACGGGAATAAATTTCGCTAAAGACCTGTACGAAAAACTGAAAAAAGAAAACAAGAATCTGAAAATCATCGGAGTCAATCACCTGGAGGGACATCTTTTCAGCTTTTTATTGCCTCAAAAGGCAAAAAACATAAAACTCAAAAATGTTTTTCCTGCAGTTGCGCTGATTGTCTCCGGAGGACACACGATTCTTCTTAAAATGGATTCGCTCGAAAAGTGGAAAAAAATAGGGGAGACGAAAGATGATGCCGTAGGCGAGTCGTTTGATAAAGTAGCAAAGATGCTCGAGCTTCCGTATCCGGGTGGGCCTGAAATAGAGCTCCTCGCGGCGAAAGGCGACTGCCGAGCGATACTCTTCCCTCGTCCGATGATAAATTCGAAAAATTACGATTTCAGTTTTTCCGGCTTGAAAACATCGGTTTTATATTATACGCGCGATCATAAAAACGCGCGTAAGGCGGATGTCGCCGCGAGTTTTGAAGAAGCCGCCCTTGACGCGCTTGTGAAAAAAACCGGACGCGCGGCGAAAGAATTCGCCGCGCGAAGCATTCTCCTTTCCGGCGGAGTCGCCGCAAACAAAAAACTCCACCTTAAATTAAAAGCCGTAAGCCGCGAATTACACGTTAATTTTTTCGCCCCTCCTATAAAATTCAATACAGACAATGCCGTTATGATAGCGGGCGCGGGGTATATGGCGCACCTCCGGAAGAAAAACAGGCGGCTTACGGCTAACGGTAGCTTGGACATATAACGCGCATATAAATACTGCGCGGCTTGCGGCGCGGCGCGTCTCTCTGATATATTTCATTACGTATGATACAGCCGCTTTTTATATTGAGTGATTTTACGTTTCTGATATTGAGAATCGTGTTTGGAATTATTGCGGCGCGCTCGGGAATTTCAGTAATTAAGGCGAGCCGCGGCACGGACGCGAACAATTTCGCTAAAGTTCTCGGAGCGGCGAGCGTCGCGTTCGGAATGTGCGTTGTTTTTGGGTTTCTCACGCAGCTTTTCGCTTTTTTGTCAGCCGTGTTGTTTGTCGTTTCGTTTTTTATTAAATACCCGTTGGATACCCCCAAACTCCAATTTGTGAAAACGGGAAGCGCCGACTTCATTATTTTATTTTTTGCCGCGGCGCTCGTCATTATGTCCGTGGGCGGCGGGGCATTAACCGCCGACAAGTTTTTCAGGATATTCCTTTACTGATAAATATGATAAGACGTTTTGCCGAAGCGGCTCCGGGAATAGCGGCGTGGTTCACTCTCTTGGTACTGGTTTTATTTTCGTGGAAATTACCAGTTTGGGTTGTTTTTTTCATCGTTCTTTACGACCTGTTTTGGTTCCTTAAAATCGTCTATTTATCTTTTTATCTAAGGTACTCATTCAATAAAATGCGTAAGTATATGAAAATTGACTGGAGCGCTAAACTTGCGAAAGAGAAAGGGGAGGAAAGCAAAAAAATAAAGCATCTTATAATTCTGCCGGCGCTTCATGAGCCGTACGAGACAGTTTTTAGATGTTTAGACAATTTATCGCGCATGCGGTACCGGCTTAAAGACATGTTTGTAATTTTAGCGCTCGAAGAACGCGGCGGGAGCAAAGATATGGAGGTGGGAAAAAAAATAGAGGAAAAATTCGGCAACACCTTCGGTAAATTTCTCATAACCATGCATCCGGATAAAATTCCAGGCGAACTAGCCGGCAAAGGCGCGAATGATACTTGGGCGGCGAAACAAGCGGTCGGAAAAATCATCGACACCGGCGCAATCCCGCGCGAAAACGTTATTGTTTCCACATTCGACATTGATACGATTCCCGGACATGAATACTTCTCGCTTTTAACCTACAAGTTTTTAACTGTCCAGAAGCCGGAACGTTCGAGTTACCAGCCGATTCCGGTTTACACGAATAATTTTTACAATGTTCCGGTTTTCGCGCGGCTTGTCGGTTTTTCCGGAATGTTTTGGCAAATAATGCAACAGGGACGGCCGGAACAAAACGTTACTTTTTCTTCGCACTCGATGCCTCTCCAGGCGCTTATCGAGGTCGGATATTGGAATAGGGGTATTGTATCTGAAGATTCGCGGATATTTTTCCAATGTCTTTTGCATTACGGCGGCGACTGGAAAGTCGAGCCGCTCTTTTATCCTGTTTATATGGACGCGGTGGAAGGGACGGGCTTCTGGAACGCGCTCAGGAATTTGTACAGGCAACAGAGACGATGGGCGTGGGGAGTTGAAAACCTTGGGTACATCGCGGAAGAGTTCACTAAAAAGACAGATAAGAAACCAGTTCCGCTAAGACAAAAACTTTTTTGGCTATGGCATAATTTCGAAGGCAAATACTCGTGGGCGACAAGTTCTTTTGTGATTTTCTTCTTTGGGTGGCTTCCGAATATACTAGGCGGGGATGCTTTTCAGATGACTATATTTTCGTACAATCTTCCGGAATTTACGGGTAACATTATACGTGTGGCGACTATAGGCATAGCATCTTCCGCGTTTTTAAGCATGTTTTTCATTCCCGGCAGATCCGGCGGGGTTTCAAAGAAACAGAGATTACTTTATTTATTGCAGTGGGCGCTTACACCGCTTACGCTTATGGCATTCAGCGGCGCCCCGGCGCTTGATGCTTTAACGAGAACGGTTTTAGGCGGGAAATACAGATTGGGATTCTGGAAAACACCAAAGTCGGTAAATGCGGTAGAATGAAAAGTATCGCGCCGCAGGCGGCGCGATACAGAAAAAATATGACGGAATACGTTTCAAAAGCAATAGCGCTGGGAGTTTATTTGCGTTCCGAGAAAGATAAAGAGGTGTCATTTTTTTCCGAAAAGCTGGGAAAATTTAAAGCAACTCTTGTAAGTGGCGCGAAAATAACATCGAAGTTTTCACAGCACTGCGATGTATTGAATTGCGTTGAAACGCGTGTTGTTTATAAAAGCAGGTTTACCGTTACCGACGTGCTTTTAGTGAACAGATTTCCGCTGGTTCGCGGGAATATACCAATGCTCAAGCGCGCTATCATGCTCGCGCACTTTTTGGATAAAAACATGCCCGATTCCGTTCCGGACGCCGTTTTTTGGCATAACTTGTATTCCGGTCTTGATAACGGAATTATTGACTTTCACAAACATCTTGCGCGCCTGGGGTACGACGCGGAGCACGCTTCGTGTTTTATGTGCAAGTCGCGGAACATAAAAGCGTTTTCGTTCCAAACGCAGGATTTCCTGTGCGAGGCGTGCGGTTTCAAAATGCGGGGAAATGAAATAGTATTAAATATATAATTTTTATGATGCTGAATAATTTTCACAAACCCGCGTATGATGAATCGTCGGGAAAACAGGCAGATACCGGAAGCGAGTTCGGGGGCTGGGAAAAAGACAATGAACTTTCAAATAAGGGAAGACGCGATAAAACGGCGTGGAAAAAAATAATACAACGCGGCGTATGGATTATTATCGGAATAGCCGTTATCGCCGCGGGAGCATTTTTTATTTCTCGTCTTGCCAGACGTTCAAGCGGAGTGATGGTCGAAATTCAGGGCCCGGATTCCGTAAGCAGGGGAGTTCCGTTTGAGATTACCATCCAAGTTGCGAACGACATAGATAGTTTTATAAAAAATGGCGTGATTACGGTAAATACCACGGATGGGGTCTTGTATGCCGATAACGCGTCCGGAGCGAATCTTATAAAAGAACAAATAGGAGACCTCGGAGGGGGAAGTTTATCGCGCAAAACACTGCGTTTCCTCTCCGTGGGACCCGCCAATTCGGTGCAAAAAATAACAGCCAAGCTGTCTTTTTCTTCTTTGGGAGCGGAATATGAATTAGAAAGAAGCAAAGAGGTTATAATAGGCGAGTCGGCTGTCGGTGTTGAAGTGAAAAAGCCGGAACAAATCGTTTCCGGTTCGAAGTTTAATCTTCAGATTGATTATGAGAATAAATCCAATTTTGATTTTTCCGGCGTAGCGATTGAAGTAAAATATCCGTCCGAATTTACGTTTTCCAGCGCGAGCTACAATCCGTCGTCTCTCAACAATCACTGGCAATTGGGCGCGCTGAAAGCCCGAACACGCGGAAGCATACAAATAACCGGTTCGCTGGACGCTTCGGAGAAAAATTCATTCGATTTTCCGGTCTCTGTTTTTGTGGAATTCTCCGGGCGCGATTATCTGATTGCCGAAGCGACCGGAAACGCGTTCATCGCTCCATCGCCGCTTTCTCTATCTATTACCGCGAACGGGAGCGATAATTTTACGGCTCGGCAGGGCGAGGAAATCAAATACAGAATAACGTACGAAAATAAAAGCGGCATATCGCTTGCGGACGCCGTTATAGAAGCGAAAATTGAAGGCGACATGTTCGATGTGAAAACAGTAGGCGGAAACGGGGGTTTTGATTCCCGTTTGAATACCGTAACGTGGACGGCGTCGAAAGTTCCGGAATTATCGCTTCTCGACCCCGGCGCATCCGGCTCGGTGGAGTTTTCGGTTCGCCTTTTACCCGCGATTCCGGTTAAGCGGGCGAGCGACAAAAATTTCACGCTTAAAGTGAGCGTTCGTATGGATTCCCCGTCAGTGCCTTACTATCTTGACGCGGACAAAACAACCGGCTTTGCCGCTTTGGAGACGAAAATCGCGGGAAGCGCGTCCTTCACGGCAAAGGCGTTTTACCGCGATGCGTCGGCGCAAATCGTGAATTCCGGCGTTTTACCGCCAAAAGTGAACACACCGACCCGATATACGGTGCACTGGATTATAGAAAACTACGGGAGCGGTTTGAAGGACATCGCTGTGCGGGGATTTCTTGAGTCGGGAGTAAAATGGACAGGAGTAGTAAAAAGCAACACCGGTTCTGTTCCTGTTTATAATCCGAGAACGGAGGAAGTCGTCTGGACGGTTGATAATATAGAAGCGAACAGAGGTCTTTTCGGTGATCCAGTGGAGGCCGTGTTTCAGATCGAAGCCGTTCCGAATATAACGCAAGTCGGCAGATACGAACCGCTTGTGAAAGAAGCGAAATTCTCTGCGACAGACGCGTTTACGGGCGCGAGCATTTCCGATTCCAGCAAGGAACTGACCACTTCTCTTTCGGACGACAAAACGGTTGGCAGGAATGAGGGAATAGTAGTCCAATAAAAAATCAATGACTAAAACAACGGGCGAAACAAAAGGAAAGACGGATATTTTTGAAAATATATATGCTCTGTCAAAGCGGCGCGGTTTTATTTACCCCGGCTCGGAAATTTACGGCGGTCTCGCGGGCACATGGGATTACGGCCCATTGGGCGCGGAGCTTAAAAGAAACTTAAAAAACGAGTTTTGGAAGTTCGCGGTGTGGGAAAGAGATGATGTAGTTGGGCTCGACGCGTCCATAATTATGAATCCGAAAGTATGGGAGGCGTCCGGGCACTTAGAATCGTTTTCCGACCCGCTTGCCGAATGCAAAAAATGTCACCATCGTTTCCGCGCGGATAAAATCAAGGAAAACAAATGTCCCGATTGCGGGGGAGAACTTACCAAAGCAAAAAAATTCAATCTTATGGTCGAGACGTATCTTGGAGTAATCGAAGACGAAAAGCAAAAAACGTACCTGCGCGGAGAAATAACGCAGGGCGTGCACGTTAATTTTAAGAACATTGTTTCGTCAACGCGCGTCAAATTGCCGTTCGGCGTCGCGCAAGTCGGAAAGGCCTTCAGAAACGAAATTACTCCCGGGCAGTTCACGTTCAGGTCGCGCGAGTTCGAGCAGATGGAAATTCAATTTTATACGAAGCCGGATGCGGATATTTCGATGGAGTGGTTTGAGTATTGGAAAAAGGAAAGAATGAATTGGTATGTTTCGCTTGGAATGAAAGAACGAAATTTGCGTTTTCACAAGCACGGCAAAGACGAACTGGCCCACTATGCTAAAGCCGCTTTTGACATTGAATACAACGCGGGCGGAGAGTGGAAAGAGATGGAGGGAATACACAACCGCGGGGACTGGGATTTAAGGCGGCACGGGGAATATTCAAAAACGGATATGGCTTATTTTGATGAGGAGACAAAGGAAAAGTTTCTGCCGTGGATTATCGAGACGTCCGGCGGGGTGGACAGAGCTGCGCTTTTCTTCCTGATAGACGCGTTTTTTGAAGAAAAAACGGGCGACCGTGAATTCAGAATCGTGCTTAAACTACACCCCAAGCTCGCGCCATATAAAGCCGCGGTGTTCCCATTGCTTGCGAATAAGCCCGAACTTGTAAAACTCGCGCGCTCCATATATAAAGACCTAAAGAAAGAATGGATGGTCGCGTGGGATGAACGCGGAAATATAGGCAAGCGCTACCGCGCGCAGGATGAGGCGGGAACTCCATTTTGCGTAACAGTTGATTTTGACAGTTTGGAGAAAAATGACATTACTGTCCGCGATAGAGACACGATGAAACAGGAAAGAATAAAAATAGGAGAACTAAAAGAGTGGATGAAAGAAAAACTTCAATAGCGGGTTTTCCGCGCCTCGCGCGGGTTTTTGAATTACCGGTTGATTTATTGTAGGTTTAATATATCCGGACTATGAACAAGGTATCGCGCATAAAATTAAAAAACGGATTACGTCTTTTGGTGGTGCCGAATCCGGAAAGCTTGGCAACCACGATATACGTTTTTGTCGCTACCGGGTCGAAATACGAGGACAAAAAGACAAACGGATTGTCTCATTTTTTGGAACATATGTGCTTTAAGAGCACGAGAAAGCGTCCGCGACCGATAGACATAGCGTCCGACCTTGATGGAATCGGAGCTCAATACAATGCCCTTACAACCCACGAATACACGGGGTATTACGCGAAAGTCCAAAACAGCTCGTTTCAAAAAGCGTTTGACGTGATATCCGATTTGTATCTCCACCCCGTTTTTCGGGACGACGATGTAAACACTGAACGCGGCGTGATAACTGAAGAAATAAATATGTACGAGGACTCGCCGAAGAGCAAAGTCGGAGAGATTTTTATGGAACTGCTCTACGGCAATCAACCCGCGGGCAGAAGCGTTTTGGGGACAAAGGAAAATATAGCGAAATTTAGCAAAAACGATCTCATTTCTTACAGAAAAAATAACTATCTGCCATGCTCCACGGTTGTCGTGATTTCAGGAAAAATAAGTGCTTCCGAAGCGGCATCACTTGTGAAAAAGGAATTTTCATTACTCGCTCGTGGTGAAAAAATGAGCAAGTTGAAGGTTGTCGAACGGCAGAACTCTCCGGCGGAAAAATTATTTTACAAAAAATCGGAACAGTCGCATCTGATGCTTGGTTTACGAACTTTTCCGGCGGCGGACGAAAGGCGGTATTCGCTTTCGGTACTTGCGGAAGTTTTGGGAGGCGGTATGAGTTCCCGTCTGTTTAAAAAAGTGCGCGACGAACTTGGAGCGGCGTATTATGTGAGAGCCGAGACCGACTTTTTCTCCGACCATGGTTTTTTGAGTGTTGACGCCGGAGTGGACCACAGGAAACTGGAAGCGGTTATAGCGGCCATTGTGTCCGAATTGAAACGGCTAAAAAAGGAGAAGGTGGGCGATATCGAGCTTATAAAAGCAAAAGAGCATCTTATAGGCGACCTGTTCCTTTCTATCGAAACATCTGACGCTCTCGGATATTTTTACGGAACGCAGGAGATTATGGATATGAAACCGTCATCTCCTTTTGAAATAGCGCGAAAGATAAGGCAGGTTACATCCGAAGACATATTGAAAACTGCCGGCGGCATTGTGAAAAACAACCGGTTGAACATGGCTCTTGTCGGCCCTTTCAAAAACAGAAGTTTTGCTGATATATTGAAAGTATAGGTAATGAGAAATGTTACGTATATAGAATTAAGCTGGCATACACTCTGGAAGGTATGCATTTTTTCGGCGATCATCGCCGTGCTCTACCTCTCTAAAGACGCGATAGGAGTTCTTTTCGCGTCCGTTGTCATATCTTTGGGGCTCGACCCGATTGTTTCGTTTCTTGAAAGCAAAAAAGTTCCGCGCATTATCGGTACGCTTATTTTGTTTATCACTGTTTTTTTAGCCGTGGCGATAGGAGTATATTTCATCATTCCCATAATAGCGGTTGAAACAAGTTCATTTCTGGAGCACTTCCACGAATTTATGTCCTCGACTTTCGGTTTCGGTTTTCCGGACAATATCGTTGATGCTCTGACGTTCAGCAAGGACAAAATTTTCAGTTATTTCTCGCTTGCTGGAATGTCCGTCGCCGAAACAATTTCCAAATTTTCAATAACGATGGCTTTTGTGGCGGCAACGATTATTATGACGTTTTATCTGTCTGTCGAAAAAGACGGAACGGAACGTCTGCTTAAAGTTGTTTTACCGGAGTCATACGAATCGCCGGTGCTTAAAGTTTTCGGCAGATTTAAAACAAAAATAAGAAGATGGATGGCGGCGCAAGCGAGTTTAAGCGCGGTAGTCGGGCTTCTTGTCTGGCTGGGGCTTTGGGCTATCGGAGTCCGCTACGCTTTTGTGATAGGCATGCTCGCGGCTGTTTTGGAAATCGTTCCGGTTATAGGGCCGGTTATGGTTGGTGTTGTGGCATTCCTCGTCGCCGTATCGGATTCTATGATGCTCGGAGTGTATTCAGTCGCGTTTTTCTTCGGCGTTCAACAACTGGAAAATCACATTCTTCTGCCGCTTATTATGGGCAAAGGCATGAAGGTGCATCCGGTTGTCGTCTTAATGGCGCTTCTCGCCGGAGGTAAAATAGCGGGGTTTGTTGGAATTTTACTTGCTGTGCCTATCGCCGTGATAATACAGGAGATATTTGGTTATATAGCCGAGAAGAAAAACGAGCGGACGCGGCCTAATTAGAAAATATTTTATGAAAAATTTTTATATCACGACGACGCTTCCGTATGTAAACGCACGTCTTCACATCGGGCACGCGCTTGAATTCGTGCAAGCGGATTTGATCGCGCGTTATCACAAAATAATCGGGGATAATGTTTTTTTTAATACAGGCACCGATGAACACGGACAGAAGATATATGAAAAATCGTTAAAGGAAAGAAAAGACCCGAAAATATACGTGGATGAGTGCGCGATAGAATTTAAGAAAGTGTTGAAAGGTCTTAATATTCTCCCGGAAGTTAATTTCATTCGCACCACAGACGAGCATCACATAATAGCGGCGCAGGAATTTTGGCGGCGGTGTTTCAAAAACGGCGACATTTACAAACGAAAATACAAAGTTAAGTACTGCGTCGGATGTGAGCTCGAAAAGACCGACTCGGAACTCAAAGACGGAAAATGTCCGCTTCACCCGAACAGAGAAATAGAATTCATTGATGAAGAAAATTATTTTTTCCGGTTCTCCAAGTACGCGCAGGCGCTTTTGACGCTTTACAAGAAATATCCGGATTTTGTTGTCCCCGTTAACCGGCTCACGGAAATCAAAAATTTCGTCGCGGCCGGGCTTCAGGATTTTAGTATCTCGCGCCTCAAAGATAAAATGCCTTGGGGTGTGCCGGTTCCGGACGACAATAGCCATATAATGTACGTTTGGTTTGATGCGCTTGTGAATTATATTTCCGCGCTCGAGTGGCCTGAAAACGAAAGAAAATTTGAAGAATTTTGGGGGACAAAAGAAAATCCCAACGCGCTTCAAATTGCCGGCAAAGACAATCTGCGTCAGCAATCGGCGATGTGGCAAGCGATGCTTCTTTCGGCCGGGTTGCCGACATCGCGGCAAATTTTAATACACGGCTTTATTAATATAGGCGGACAAAAAATAAGCAAATCATTAGGAAACACCGTTGACTTGCTCGGGCTTATAAACCGGTACGGCACGGACGCGGTAAGGTTCTGGCTGCTTAAAGAGGTAAATCCTTTCGAGGACGCGGATTTTACCTTGGAAAAATTCAAAGAATCGTATAACGCCAAACTGGCAAACGGGCTTGGCAATCTGGTAAGCCGCGTGGTGAAGCTCGCGAGAAATTGCGGGGTTGAATTTGTGAAGCCGAAGGAAGACGCAAAGGAACTAAACGCGCACGCCGAAAAAATTAATGGGTACAGATTCGGGGAGGCAATGGGCGCGATATGGGAGAAAATTCAGATAACAGACAAGTTTATGCAGGAGCGCGAGCCGTTCAAAAAAATAAAAACAGAACCGGAAAAAGCGGTTGCCGACATCCGCGAGCTTTTGGAGGGCGTATGGGAAATCGGTGCGTTGCTCAGATCTCTTTTGCCGGAGACAAGCGAGAAAATACGTGCCGTGGTGGAAAACGATTCAATACATTTAACGCCCATTTTTCCGAGAGCCGCGTGAAACAACAGCGGGAACACGCCACAACAAGATGCTTTATTTTGACTCGCACGCGCACGCACATTTTGAATCGTATAAAAACGACAGGGACGAAATGCTCCACCGCGCTTTTGACGCAGGCGTCGGTATGGTAACCGCGGGAACGCAGGAAGAGACATCCGCGCTCGCGGTTGCGCTCGCGGAAGAATACGCCGCCGAGCCGATATACGCGGCCATAGGACTTCATCCGGACCATGCGGCTCCGGCGTCTTTTTATGACGAAGATGAGGGCGTGAGCGAAAAGGCGAAAGAAATAAATGAACGCGGAGAATCATTCGACTCCGATTTTTATAAGAAACTTGCGGCGAGTTCGAAAGTTGTTGCTGTCGGCGAATGCGGGCTTGATTATTTTCATATTCCAGAAAACAGGAAAGACGAAGTGAAACATAAACAGAAAGAGGCCTTCATTAGACAAATAGAATTTTCCGTTGATGTTAAGAAACCGCTCATAATCCACTGTCGCGACGCTTACGACGACTTGATTCAGATGCTTAACGCGAAGAAATCCGTACTTAACGCCGTGCCGGGTATCATTCATTTTTTTTCCGGAACGCGAGACGAAGCGGAGCAACTTCTTAATATGGGTTTTTATTTTTCATTCGGAGGAGTAATTACTTTTCCGCCGAAAAAAGGCAAAACCGATTACGCGCAAATCGTAAAAACGATGCCTATAGACAGGATATTAAGCGAAACAGACGCGCCGTATGTCGCTCCGGTGCCGTATCGCGGCACAAGAAACGAGCCGGCATATGTTATTGAAGTGGTAAAAAAACTCGCCGAAATGGAAAATATTTCCCTTGAAGAAATGAGAAAATGCATTTTGAAGAATTCGAAATATGTATTTAGAGTAGTGTAAAAAAGAACCACAAACTAACAACAGCTTTTATTTGTCGTTTTGCCAAAAACGTATACGAAGGTTAGAATGTATGCAAAATACGGGTATCAATAAGTATGAAGTATAACTTTTCGGCGATTGAGAAAAAATGGGCCGCGAAATGGCTCAAAGAAAAAATATACGAACCGGATTTCGGCAAATCAGGAAATAAAAAACGCAAGTTTTATAATCTGATGATGTTTCCTTATCCGTCGGCTGAAGGGCTGCATGTGGGGAACGCGTACGCGTTTATTGGAAGCGACATTTACGGGCGTTTCAAGCGTATGCAAGGATATGACGTTTTTGAGCCGATGGGGCTTGACGGGTTTGGCATACACTCGGAAAATTACGCGCTTAAAATAGGAACCCATCCGTTAAAGCAGTCGGAGGCGTCAGAGAAAAGATTTTACGGACAGCTCAAAAACATAGGCAACGGCTTTGCGTGGGATGAGCGCCTCGAGACGTATAAGCCGGAATACTACAAATGGACGCAGTGGATTTTCACGGAAATGTGGCGGAACGGACTCGCGTACCGCAAAAAACAAGAAGTGAATTGGTGTCCGTCGTGCAAAACGGTGCTGTCGGATGAGCAGGCGGAGGGAGGGAAATGCGAGAGGTGCGCGAGCGAAGTCGTAAAAAAAGAGTTGGAACAATGGTTTTTCCGCATCACAAAATACGCAGGCAAACTTTTGAAAAATTTAGACGAGATTGACTGGTCGGAAAAAGTCAAAATAGCGCAAAGGAATTGGATAGGAAAATCAGAAGGGGCGCTTATAAAGTTCAAAGTTCCAATATCAAATATCAAAAATAAGGAAGAGAGTGAAATTTATTTGGAGGTATTTACAACAAGGCCGGATACGCTTTTTGGCGCGACGTATATGGTGGTGGCGCCGGAACATGAGATAATCGGCCGGTTGCGAGATAAAATTCAGAACAATAAGGAAGTCGAAAATTATATTTTTAAGTCCAAGAAGAAAACAACCGAAGAAAGAATCGAAAACAAGGAAAAAACAGGCGTTGAATTGAAAAGTATAAAGGCGATAAATCCCGCGAACAATGAAGAAATTCCGATTTTTGTCGCGGATTATGTTCTTATGGGCTATGGAACGGGGGCTATTATGGCAGTCCCCGCGCACGATGAGAGGGATTTTGAGTTTGCAAAGCAGTTCCAACTACCGGTGCGGCAGGTGGTTGCGGAGGAAACAGGCATGAAACGCGAAAAAGAAGAACGGCGCGACGGAGTATTTGTAATTGTTTTCGACCCAAATCGGCAAAAGTATGCGGCGGGACGGCAGGAAAACGGGATATTGCGATTATTTTCCGGAGGAGCGGATACCGGCGAAAATATGAAAAATAGCGCGCTTCGCGAACTTTCGGAAGAAAGCGGCTTGTATGATTTTCAAAAAATGGACGAGATCGGAACAGTATTCGCGCATTACCATAACAGCTTACGAAACGTGAATAGGATTACGAAAGCGGTAAGTTTTCTTGTTGTTTTGAAAAGCGGTAAGACAAAGCCGGTCAAACTTGAGAAGCATGAAAAGTTCACGCTTGAATGGACAACAGCGGAAGATATGGAAAAAAACTGGGAAGAGCACAATAAAGAAGGGGATTTCGACCACTGGATAAAATTTTTACGGCAGTCGGTGGGACAATGTATTGAGTTCGGATTCGACAAGAAAAACGACCCAGAGCGGTACAAAACCTCCGCGTACGAGGGCGATGGCATACTTGTTAATTCGGAAAATTTCACCGGCATGGATTCCGAAAAGGCGCGATGGAAAATCACGGAATTTGTCGGCGGGAAAAAACAGACACAATATCGGCTTCGCGATTGGCTGATTTCCCGCCAAAGATACTGGGGACCTCCGATTCCCATGATTTTTTGCGAGAAGTGTTCGGTTTCCGGCAATGGGGAACAAAAAAATATGCCGGGGTGGTACACCGTACCAGAAAGCGAACTTCCGGTGAAGTTGCCAAATATTTTGAATTTCCGGCCGCGGGGTACGGGAGAATCGCCTCTTGCGTCTGAAAAAAAGTTTTACGAAACAAAATGTCCGGCGTGCGGAAACGCGGCGCGGCGCGAAACGGACGTTTCGGATACATTTCTCGATTCCGCGTGGTACTACATCGGATACCTCATGAAAATTTCAAATTTCAAATTTCAAATTAAAGATTCGCGATTTTCTGAAATCGCGCGGCAGTGGCTTCCGGTTGATGCGTATATCGGCGGGGCGGAGCACTCGGTTTTACATCTTCTTTATGTGCGGTTTGTCGCTATGGCGCTAAAGGATTTTGGGCACATCAGCTTCGAAGAACCGTTTCCGAAATTCCGCGCGCACGGGCTTTTGGTAAAAGATGGGGCTAAAATGTCCAAGTCGAAGGGGAATGTTGTGAATCCGGACGAATACATAAATAAATTCGGCGCGGACACTTTCAGAATGTATCTAATGTTTCTCGCGCCGTTTGAGTGCGGCGGGGACTTCAGAGATGGCGGGATTTTGGGTATTTCGCGTTTTTTGGAGAGAGTTTGGAAGATAGGAACGCAAGGCGAGTTTTCGGATTCTCCGGCTTTAGGCGATACCGAACACCTGCTTCACAAAACAGTAAAGAAAGTCGGTGAAGATGTTGAATCGCTCCAGTACAATACCGCGATCAGCGCGCTTATGATTTTTCTCAATAAATTTGAAAAGACGAAGAACCGTTCGCTCGAGCATTTCAGGACTTTTCTTCTGCTTTTAGCTCCGTTCGCGCCGTTTGTAGCGGAAGAACTTTGGCAGATGACATTGGGTGAAAATAAATCCGCCGGTTTTCCGGGGTTCAATTCAATTCACAAAGCGGAGTGGCCGTCGTATGACGCCAAAAAACTTGAAGCGGATTATTTTGTGCTTGCGATTCAGGTGAATGGTAAAGTTAGGGATGAAATGGAGGTACCAAAAAACATGCCGCAGGGAGAAATAGAAAAACACGCGCTTCAGAGAGAGCGTATACTTAAGTTTATGGAAGAAAAAAAGCCAAAAAGAATCATATTTGTGCCGGGTAAGATTCTGAACATAGTTTTATAACACTAAACCATGAAAATTTTTGTCATAGTTCTGATTATCATTCTTATAGTGGCTGGTGTTGTATATTCCGTTGGTAGATCATTCAAAGGAAAGATAAATTTTAACAATCTTTTACTGCTCCGTCCGACAAGCTCCAGACCGGTTGCGCTTCAACCGGCCACAGGTTCGGAAACGAATGGTGAAAACGGTAGTAAATCAACATCTACATCGGCAAAGCCGGATAAAACCGCGCAAAAAGCAACCACCGCGGAACCGGTGCCGCCATCAGGATTCAAGGTTGCGGACCTCTCGCTGTTTTATAAAAAGGTCAGCGTTTCGGGTTTCACGCGGCCGTCGTACACAACTTCGAGAGTCGGAAAATTTACGTTACGCACTTCACTTAAAGACGGCGATGAACCGATAGACATTACCGGATGGAAGATAAAAGGAAACCGCGGAGGTGAAGTTTATGTTCCGCAGGCGATAGCGAACTATACGCCGTCCGCTTCATTCACGAACTCGGATATTATTCTTGGGCAAGGCGGTTCCGTGTCGGTTTACAGCAACAGAAGCGCGCTCGGCAAGAATTTGCGGCTCAATAAGTGTATAGGGTACCTAAACAACAGATATCTATTTTCTCCGAAACTGCCGTCTAATTGTCCGAGTATTGATGTTAAACAGTCGGTGACTTTTTCGGGAGAGTGTCAGAGTTTTTTGAAAGCTATAAATAGGTGCGAAGAGCCGTCTGCGGCCGACAAAAACAGGTTTACCGGTCCGGCGGACGCCGAGTGCAGGACTTTTCTTGACACATTAAACTATGGGGGGTGTTACGAAAAACACAAACTTGATGCCGATTTTCAGTCCAAGGAATGGAGGGTGTGGCTCGATGACGAAATGCCGTTTGATACCCAGCATGACCGCCTGATTCTTTTTGACAAATCAGGCAAGGTGGTTAATGAGTACGTGTATTAATCAAGCGCTCCATCCCTTTCGGCTGTGCGGTTACATTCATTACTTTATATCTCCATAGCTTTAGAGAAAGGAATAGTGGAGTTAACGTGGTGGACGCACACGCCGCATAAGTTCAGATACATATATTCTCATCTTTCGATGAGTGCCATATGTATCTGAACTTATGCAACTTTTCAGAAGTTTCTTGAAATATATTTAGGGACAATACCCAAACTTAAATATCTCTGTTGAATATCTCGTGGTAAATATTTGAAATCTCTGATGCGATGACGGCAGTTTTTACTTCTACATTCGCAATCCATTTCCCAATCATTTTCATCCATTGTCGTAGAATAATCCCAAGTTATTTCATCGCCCTCATTTATTTTTTCTACCGCTATCAGAAAAACCTTTTTACTATTAATTTTCAATCCGGTATTAGGACTACACGAATGATTAAAATAATCATCTATACCGCCCGATGGCCCCATATACAAATTTTCTCCTAATTGAACATAATGATCTTCGACTCCATTGTAGGGCGTTGGCAATTCTTTATAAGTAAAAAACTTTCCGTGAAATTCAAAAATTATTTCGCCCTTACCGAATTTCTTAATGGCAAAAACCCCTTTACCATTTTGAGTATTTTTAACGACAAGATTTTTTTCACTTTCCATGATATATTTCATTAAATCATCAATTGAAACACCCAACCCTTTGGCGATTTTTGCCATGGTTTCAATTGTAGGATTCAGCGTTGCGCCGGACTCAATCTTAATAATTACATTGTAAGCAATATCAGCAAGCTTCGAGAGTTTATCCTGCGAAATATCCAGTTTTTCTCTGTACTTTTTGATATTCTTCGCAATTGTTGGTAATTCTTTGCATAAATCCTTGGAAAATATTAAACTTAAATTAGTTTTTATACGGTTAAAGATTATCATACATTCGTATAAGATATAATATTTAAGTGTATTTATGAAAACACTTCGTATAAAAATGAGTTGTGCGACATTTGTTCGCGCGCCTAGATAACTTTTTATAACACTATAAATTACTTTATTGTATGGAAGATAGAATTAATAAAATACTCTCTTTTTTGCAGGAGATTGAAAAATACAAAACCGTTGAAAGAGAAATGTTTTCTTCAAACTTAACTAGAACAGAAAGTGATGCCGAACATTCTTGGCACTTGGCAATGTTTTTGCTTCTCTTTGAAAAAGAGCTTCCGGAAAATCTAGATATGAAAAGAATGCTGAAACTCGCCTTAATGCACGATTTGGTAGAAATTTATGCAGGAGATACTTTTGCTTTTGATAAAGAAAATCAAGCCACAAAAAAAGAGCGCGAGTTTCAGTCAGCGAAGAAGCTCTTTTCCCAACTGCCAGAAGATTTACATAAAGAATTTGACGATTTATTTAGTGAATATGAAGAAGTAAAAACCTCTGAAGCAAAGATTGTGAAATCTTTTGACAAAATACAACCAATTCTCCAAAATCTTTGCTCTGATGGAAAATCTTGGAAAAAACACGGCATCACTTTCTCGGATATTGATGAATATAAAAGAAAACACATGGAACACAACGGTTTTGTATTAAAAATATATGAAAAATTACTGAATGATGCAAAAAAGAGGGGTTTGATTTAACGGCGCGCTCACAAACGCAAGGGGACGCTGCGCTTTCGTCGCTATCGCTCCTCACCCTCGTATAACAAGGGATAAAAGGAAAATTGCTCGGCTCGCCCCTCACCCAAATTTTTCTTCCACTCCGTTCCAGAAAAACTTCAGACGATGCCGATACGTTAGCTGAAATATTAAAAAATTCTTTTCGGCCCCTGCGGGGCATTTAATCGGGACAAAATTATTTTTTTATTTTTTTGAACTCAACAAACACATGAACGAAAAATACATTCCATCAAAAGAAGAAATAGAGCTAGCTGAAGAAATTGCTGTGGAGGATCATATGACTTCTGAACAAAAAAGTGATTCTGAATTTAGGGTTAAAAACTGGGAACAAGAGCAAGCGCCCTGGGTTCCATTTGACGATGACGATATTGATGAAAATTTTGAACGTAAGCCAGCTACTCCTGAACAAAAAGAAGATATGGATAGAAGATTAGCGGAGCTTGCTGACGCTTTCGAGGGTTCAGATATTAATTGGCACATGGACGGTGCTTTGAATGTTTCTTTAATGAATGGTGGATATATTGGAAATCATAAAGATGTAGATTTATCAATTGAAAAAAACGAACTTGCAAAACTTGAAGCTCAACTGCTCAAAAAAGGATTCGGATTATTTTTATCAAGAACTGAGGACAAAACAAAAAATAAAGTAATGCGAAGAGCCGGACATGCTGATTTTGCAGATTCAGACACCGAACATATGCTTATTGCCGCAATCGACGAAAATGGCCAAATCAGGAGAGATAAATCTTTAAATTTTGTTGACACGCATATTGTCGAAAGAAATGCAGACGGGCAAGCGCTTGGAAATTCGGGCGTAGTAATACCAGATAAATGGACAAAACCTTATCCCGTTGAATTTCAAGGAAAATCAATCAATTTATCACATCCAGGCAAGGTTTTGTATTACAAATTACACCAAGGGCGAGGTTATGACACTACTGACATCCAACGATTAGTTGAAACTGGAAAGGTTACAGAAGAAGATGTCGCGGATGTAGAAAAAGTATTTGAAAGCGAGTTTACTGCAAACATTGTACGTGGACGGAAAGTATTTGAGGCGGTTGCAAAACAATTAATGCCAGAAATGAATACCGACCAGATTATTGATGTTATTTTGCAACAGCGTGAATTAACAAAAGGAGGTGAAGAAGCACGAGAATTTTTTAGGCCGTTTGCACAAAAAATTTTTGAATCAGATGACAAGACAACGGATGCGATGTTAAAAATTGGAATTGAATTATTTAAAGTTGAAGAAAAAGATAATCAAAAACGTGAGGAAATTAATCGAGTTAGACAAGCAGTCGTTGACGCGCAAAAATTAAAACAGATTCGGGAGGAATTAAAAAAATAAAAAAATAATTTTGCCCCGATTAAATCTTTTGTCTAACGACAAAAGCGAAAAGAATTTTTTAATACATCAGCTAACACGCAATATCCGCAAGGGCTAAGGCCACATCCGCTAAGGCGGACGTCGGATATTGCGAAACGTTATGTGCAATAACTTTTAAGGGTCATACGCTTACTAAACAATAATGCGTGAAACTAATATAGTTGAAAAGTTTCTTGCGTCAGTTATCAATGTGGCTGTCGTCGGGATAGTTTTCTTTCCATTTATATTTTCAGATGTTAGCTCATTGATAAAAAAACTCATTCTCATTGTCATATTTCTGCTTTATAATCTACTTGTTCTTATATTCAACAAGAATAGGTGTATTGGAATGGTGTGTCTCAGGACAAGGTGGAAAGAAAACTATCCATTTGTTAACCAAGCGATCTATATATTGCTGTACACGCTTAGCTTTTCAACTCTTTTGTTTCATGTATATTTCCTGTTCGATTTATTTTTGTTGAATATGATTTTTCTTCAGCTCCCCATGGTGGTATTGAAAAAGAATACCTTGCATGGTTATTTATCTGGCAAGATGATTACTGTAAAAACGAGCCCTTAAAAATTACATCCGACTTTTTAGTTTTGCTGTAATTTAGAGTATAATGAGATTAACAATTAAGTAAGAATATTAAGGTTTTGTGCCTAGAAACCAAAGTGCAGGACTTCAGATATTCTTAACGTTATGTGAAATAGCCAGAAATTTCTTTGTTATTTTAGAATTTTTTGGCAATTTATTTCGGTCGAACATAGCTTGTGATATAATTTAAGCGTTTAATAATTATTAAGGAAAAAACTATGTCAGAACAACAAAAAGGTTTTGAAGGAAAACCTGAAAGTCCTTCGCCAGAAGAAGAAAAAAAGGAATTGTCTTTATCCCCCAATGAAGTGCACACGATGTCATATCTAATAGATAGAGAATTACTAGACTTAAAAAAAGAAAAGAGACCAGACGATGATGATTATACAAATAAGTTGAAGCAATTATTTTTAAAATTGCAAGGAAGAGAGTTTGATAGCTAATCTATAAATAAATTGCCAAAAAATACATTAAGGAAAAGAAATTTCTGGCTACATCACATAACAGCGTGTATCTGGATACGGAAAATTGGCGCAAAAATCAAAAACCCCGATGCAGAGCATCGAGGTATGATCTCTTCGTTTAGAGTAAATCGAATAGAGTAG
>Ga0155384_111_pt1 | contig 31759 bp, 31 predicted proteins | sample RifCSPhighO2_02_FD_106352 | JGI IMG/M metagenome (GOLD analysis project Ga0155384, IMG submission 106352) | Candidatus Jorgensenbacteria bacterium RIFCSPHIGHO2_02_FULL_45_20
TACGTCTTTTATGATTTTTATTTTTTCTTCCGGCGAGTTGGCGGGCACGGTATCGGCAACCAGCTTGTGAAACTCAACCAAAACACCCGCGTCCAAACGCTCGTAGGTGTCGGCGATAATATCTCCGTCGGAAAAGTTGATAAACACCGCCGCAAGATATGGTAAAAAACCGGCGCGCCACTCTTCAGGAGTAATAATCCCTCTCGCCGCCGGAATTCCCTCAATCAGCCCCTTCCAGAAAACAAGTTTTAGTCCGTCGTCGGTAAAATATTCCAAGACGTTCTGTAGATTTTCAGCCGCATCCGCGAATTTTTTATCCTGAAGCGCGCTCCACACCCCCTCTTCCCAGACAGGGAGATAAATCACAAGGTCGTTTGCTAAAAACTGTTCATGTTCCATATATTATGATTTTATTTTGCGTCGTCTTTCGCCCAGTATTCTATTCGCCTTTTTCCGGTTTTCGTGTCCTTTACTGTGGCTATGTATCTTCGCGCTTTTTTGTTTCTATAGGTTACAAGCCCATTTTCCTTTGTTGATAGATTGGCTATGTTAAATACAGTAGCCGGGACGCCAGCTCTTTTTTGTTCAATGTAGGTTGTGACAACTCCCCGTCGTGACATCGGAACGCCACCAGTCAACCCAGCGCGCACCCCAGGCGGAAGCGTAGAAATCGCATTTTCAAAACGATTTCGTTTACCAAGAAGTTCTCTTTTGCCGCCACTTGCTTTACCTAATCTTTCCCGGGCGCTTGCTATTTCCGCTGGTGTGTTTGCGCTGTTTAAGGCATTTGTGGCCCTCTTTATTTCCAAATCAGCCGCTAAAAGTTCTTTTGCTATACTAATACCCGCCTCTGATATGTTTGCCACCCGGGCGGCTTTGCCGACATCATCGTCGTTCGCGTATCCCTCCGACTGCTTATTCACAGATTCTTTAGAAAGTTCGCTCTTTCGTTTTTGGTACTCCGCAGTTTGTTTTTCAACAGCTCTTCCAAGAGCGCCGCCGAGAGCATTTATCCCGAGTCCGCGCGTTATTGATTGTGTGGCGCCCGGACTGAATTTATTCAGAGCTTGAGCGAACTTAGTGCCCTTAATGAATGGGACATTATTAAAGTTGAAGCCCTTTGCTCCGGCGGCCTTCAACCTCTTTATTGCCTCCTGTCCCTTATCGCTTCGGAGTGGGGCCGTAGCGGCTCTTGCGGCGCCGCTCTTTGTCTTGTCCCATGCCCATTTTCTGGTTTTGTTATATCTATCGTTTACCATTTTCTTTGCCGCTTCAGCCCCCGTTATGGACATTTCTTGAGCGGCTATAAGCCCGCCTATAAGCAGGCCTATAAGGATAACCATTCTTACGCCCTGCTGCATAATCGCCGCCATAAACCCATCCTTAAAAAACTGGGAAGTCGAAACTGCCGCCGCGCCGGAGCTGACCTGTTTTATGCTTACAAGCGCGAGATAAAAAAAGAACGAAACAGCCGGAGCAAAGAACGTCCAGGAAATAAACTTATCCCACCACCTGCCGAATTGTTTTGATAAACTCGGTATAACCCAGAAAAGCCACGTGAGCGGTGCGAGAATCAGAAGAAAAGAAAGGGTTACATAACGTATCACAAGCATCAGCGCGAACGCGAGAAGAACAAAAGACGCTATGAATATGAATATGACGATGAAGAACAAGCTGGTAACCCCAAGGAGAGCGCGCGTGCCGAATTTCGTGAACGCTCCGGCTTCGGCGTCGGGGTCTATCGGTTCCGGTTCGGTGGGTTCGGTGAAAAGCGCCTGCGGGTCGAACGCTCCGGAAAGCGTTCGCGTAAACTCCGTTGATAATAAGCCGCTGTCCGAAAGAGGCACGCCGACGCGGGTGCCGCTCGACGCCCCGCTTTCAACAACCGCGCTCAAAAAATACCGCGTTACCACATGAGAAAAACCGATAAAAGTTCCGGCTATAGTCAAGCTGAAATTCACTATCACGGCCGCCGCTATGAGTTTCGGGAGAAGTTTCTTCGCGCCGTAATCCTGGTAGCGCACTATAGTCGCGAGAGCTATGAATATTATCACGAGAACGAATCCAAGGTTGGCTATGTCGCGCGTTATTTCCCACCCCACAGACACCACGATATTTGAGGAATTGAGTATTTGGAAGTTGAAATTGAGAGCGATACTCACGAGATACCCCGCTAAACTGAAAAGCATCGAGCCGAGGTATTGCAAAAGATAAAGAATAACGTAGGCGACAATCGTAACCGCCATCGGGCCTAAGAACGCGAGCGCCCGTACCGGTTCCGGAACGGCGAAAAAAACAACCGACACGACAGACGCCGCAATGAGAAGGTTTTTAATTTTTAACCGCGTTGCCATTTTTCAAGTTTGCGTTTATAAACCGCTATTACACCTATCACGATTGGACTCGGCAGCGCTTTTAAAAGAATTTACGGTGGTTAATTCCGCGTTTAGTTCGACTATTAAATCGCCCACATCGTCCTGGATTTGGGAAAGCAAGGAACTTAATTCTGAAACGCTGTATGCGGGGTTGTTTGTTTTTACTTTCAGGTCATTCGCCGACACGATAAACCCGTTGATTTTCGCGCGCCGCTCGGGTATCCAGACGCCCTCCCTTGATACCGCTTCATCCAGGGTCTCGGTCGGCAAAAATTCTGCGGGTCGCAACTCAAAAAGAGCATTTGCCAGAAGACATTGCGTAAGTCCTCTTAAATTGGGCCCAACGTTATCAAGCGCAAGTAAAAGTCCGGAGTTCGCCGAGGTAATGCGGTTAAGCGTCGAAGATGTTTGTTCTATGTATGTAAAAAGTTCGGTTGATAGCGCCCTTATATCTTCGATTGTTCCGGTTTCGACTCCGGATTTTATAGATACGCCGACAACAGAATCTCCGTAGCTTGTCGCGGCATTAGCTATATTTGTTTCATGTTCGCTACTGTCTTTTGTGGTGAGATTTTTTAGTCCCACAACGGCTTCCTTGGTAAGTCGGTTTACAACCGCGGTGCTAAGCGCTGCGGCGTAATCCACAAGCTCATCAGAACTTAATATATAGTCAATGTCGGAATTTACTACTCTGGATATTGTATCGCCTATTGTCTTTGACGGAGTAGTTACGGCTATTGTGTTGCACACCCAACGAACCGCTTCCGGAGGGGCGTCCGCGGGTATCGGCGGAGGGTCTGAAACTTTTCTGGGCGGGTTCGACGCCCGCACTATTTCTCTTCCGTTTTCTTTGACCAGTCCGCCAAGAGAGTTTATAAGCGCCCATTCAGTACAAACCTCTTGCGGTAAAAATCCTCCGCCGCCCGCGAGCTTTGCCTCGGATATTTTTTCCTGCTTTTCTGTTTCTTCAATGACTTTTTCCATAGCGAGTAAATACGCTCCGTGCCGGTTGTTCTGCGGGCTTGCCGCCTCCTGTATGCCTATCCACCCGCCATTCTGAAAGTTTTCCTTGAACGCCTCTATGTTTCCCACCACATCGTCTAAAGTACAAGAAGAACCCTCATAGAAACGCGGCGGCGTCTGAAGGCCTATAAGTATTCTGGCTTTAAGCGGGCTGTCGCAGAACTCGCCGAGGCCTATCTCGCGTATCGCTTCGCCTATGCCGGCATTGGCGGAATCACTCACAAACTGGCCGAAATCCTCAACAAACTTGGGTTGTGTGCCGTCCTGTATCCACCTTATTGTCTGGTCCACTATCTGATCCAGTATTTGTTTTTTAAGAATTTCGCGCGCGACTCTCATAGCTATGTCTTTTGCCGCAAGCAGACAATTTTCGAGCGCAGACGTCTTTATTTGGGACTTTAATTCCGCGCGTGTGTTTACATCATCAACCGGAACGCTTCCGGTTAGAGTATTTATCGGGTTCATCTTATCGGTAAATTTATCGGCCGCTTTCTCTATTTCGCTTGTGACTTTGTTTCCAAGGATTGATTCGACAAGTCCGCCAACACAGGCGCTTGCAAATTTGCTTGCGGCACTCTGCGCGGCGGCACGCCTCGGAAATAAAACGAAAACAAGCGCGCTCGCCGCTATAATGTTCGGTATGAGTGCGGCCGCGGCTATGCTTTTTATTTTTTCCGTCGTTTTTCCCATTTTATGTTTTTATAACGTCTTTTACCCCCGCCTCTATGAGCCGCGCCACATCGTCTTCCTCCGCTATCAAATTTTCGATTTCATTCGCGGCCGCCATCGCCCTTAAGGGGTCGTTGTTTATATTCAGTATGCTTTTTAGAATCGCCAGTTTTTTCTGTTCGTGGCGTATAATAGACAAGTGTATGTTTTTCCACGAAGACGGAACGCTGATTGAGAGCAAATCCGGAATCAAAGAGGAAAGCGAGTCAGAATATCTCGTTATTTTGTCGGGGTTATTTTCTCCGAGCCACTCGTAAATGCCCGTTTCCATATCTATGCCGGCTTTTGAAAATGCGGCTTCATTCGCGGCCCTCAAGCGTTTTACATAAGATAAAACAGCCGCCATTGAATTGTCCGACAGCCCCCTAATGTCGGTTTCCAACGCTAATCCGCTGTATATGCCGCGCATTATTTCTTCGTCCATAATCTCCGCGAGGACCGTCTCTTTAGGCATTGAAAGCGCCTTTTTGTTGTTATATTCGAACGGACCGGTCGGATTTCTCTTCACTATTTCGGCGGCGTATTTATCAATGAATGATTCTGTAAAATTTTGCGAATCAGGCATGGAAGAAGAGCCGCCGTATGAAGTCGTTCCGCGCTCAAAATTTAAAGAATTTTCACCGCTATTTTCAAGCGATGTGTTTATAGAAAACGCTCTGCCGCCGTTGCCGCCGGATATTATGAAAACGGAAGCGACCACGCCGAAAGCAATAACAATGATTGCCGCTTTTTTCTTTTTTGTCATAGACGCCATAAACTATTCCGAGAAACATTCTCCGCTATTTTTGTAATTATACAATATTTTTTTTATTAAGTCCCCGCTCTAATACCCACCGTTTAAAGTGGATATGGAAGCGGCGTCGGACCTAAATAGAACCCCTCCGCCGATCCGTGGACCGGCGGAGGGGGAAAAAAACAAACAACCTCTTATAGAGACGGAATTCCCCCCGTGCCAAGTTTGTATATTAAGTTTCCCACGGGGCACGAACTGCTTACAAAGTCGCATACCTTACCGACAATTTTTTTGACGGCGTTGGTTTTGCAAATAGAGCTTACTAATGGAACTTTATCCGCTGTGCCGCAAACATCACAAAGATTTATGGACAGTCCCACGACATTTACCGCGGGAGCTTCGTAAAAATATTTCTGATATATATAAGTGAGGCCCGGTATAGTTAAGCCGTCAATTCTCAATATTCCGAACGTCCCTCCGTTTGGAGGAGCCACCTCAAGCTGTTCCACTGTAGGACATATCGTTCCGAGGGTTGCGGCGCATACCGCCGCGGTGAAAACCGCGCATCCCGGGGCTTCCGGAAGCCACATCGCCACTTTCCCGCCGAACGGCTTGAATATGCTTACTACTGCCGCGTCCGCGCTTCGCGGAGCGGACACTGACGAAACAAGCGTCAAAACGGCGACGAAAATCAAATAGCGCCATATTCTAATCATTATTTAAATTATACACTTTTTCCATCAGGGTTTTAATTGATTTTATGGAAATATTCTGCGGCCTTGAATTTTCAGGTATGCCGGCGCTTTGCAAAATATCTATGAGAATGTTTTTTGGCGCGACAAGAGAAAGATTATTTAGGATGGTTTTACGCGGATGGGCGAAAATTACACGGACGAATTTATAGTATGCCTCCGGAACCGCCATTCTTATTTTATCAAGCAAAACAACCGCCGAATCAACTTTCGGTTTCGGAGAAAACTCACGCTTCGGAATAATTCGAAGTATCGTGGGACACGCCCACGCGCCTACGCACGCCGCAAGGATGTTCATCTTGGGCGGAACACCGCATATCCGCTGTGCGACTTCTTTCTGAATAACCAACAAAACCCTGTCCGGTATTGTTTTCGCGGTTCCTAAAACGCGTAGTAGCAAGCCGGTTATATAGTACGGAATGTTTCCAACAACTATAATTTTTCCGCCCCCGCGCGGTTTGCCGTTTAGATGGTTTTCGAGGAATGAAATAGCGTCTTCGTTCAACACCGAAAAACGATTTTTTGTGAAACGCTTTTTCAGTTTTTCGGCGAGCGCTTTGTCTTTTTCTATCGCGATTATTGTCGCGCGCTTCCCACGAGCATCGCGAACGATAAATTCTGTCAGTTCTCCGTGTCCGGGGCCAATTTCGATTATCTCGCATCCGTCCTCTATTCCAGCGTTCGCGGATATAAAGCGCAGAACATCGGCATTATTGAGAAAGTGTTGTCCTAATCTTTGTCCCATAGAAACGGTTATTCTTCTATTTTTAGCCGATAATGAAACGCTTCCGCGAGGTGTTCTTTTTTTATATTAAAAGACGCGTCAAGGTCGGCTATCGTTCTCGAAACCTTCAGTATCCTGTAGTATCCTCTCGGAGAAACAAATGATTTTTCAAGCGCGCGCTTCAGAAAAACTTCCGCGTCGGTGTCAAGGTTGGCGTATTTTTCCGTAAGTTTCGAATTCATCTCGGAGTTGGAATAAATGCGCGGGAAACATTCCGCGAACCTGTTTTCCTGCAACTTGCGCGCAACAGCTATTTTCTCTTCTGTCTTTTTCTTCGGTTCGCCGTGAGCCGCTTCGGCGCCGTTTCGCAGTTCTTCAACCTTCACCCTTGGAATAAATATCTGTATGTCTATGCGGTCGAGGAGAGGTCCTGATATTTTCTTTTGATAGCGCATTATCTCGTTTGCCGTGCAGACGCACTCTTTTTCCGGGTCCTCAAAATATCCGCATGGACACGGGTTCATCGCGGCGACAAGCGTAAACCGCGCCGGAAACACGACCGTTTTTTTCGTTCTCGCGACTCGCACGAATCCCTCTTCGAGCGGTTGTCTCAAACTTTCAAGAACGTCTCTATGGAACTCCGGAATTTCATCTAAGAAAAGTACGCCCCTGTGCGCTAAACTTACCTCTCCGGGTTTCGGATTTGTTCCGCCGCCGATAATTGATACAGCGGACGCGCTATGGTGCGGGGCGCGGAAAGGCCTCCATGAAACAAAGGGCATTGTCTGGGCGGTCAGTCCGGCGACGCTGTAAATTTGTGTCGTTTCGATTATTTCTTCCGGCGAAGGCGGAGGAAGAATCGAAGATAGCGCCTGCGCGAGCATTGTTTTACCGGTGCCTGGCGGTCCGGACATTATTATGTTGTGTCCTCCGGCGGCGGATATAGCAAGCGCTCGTTTCGCGTTTTCCTGTCCGCGTATGTCGGAAATAGATATGGTATTTCTCGGTTTTGACGGCACGACAGCCGAATATGGCGTCTGGGGAATCATTTGCCTTCCCTCAAGGTGCGCGACCAAATCATTTAATGTTCGTACGGGAAAAACCCTTACCGACCGTATAACCGCGGCTTCCGCCGCGTTCTCATAGGGCACAAAAACCTCACTTATTCCATTTTTACCCGCCAAAATAGATATGCTTAATGAGCCGCTCACTGGTCTTACTCCGCCATCAAGCGACAATTCACCGATGAATATTTTTTTCTTCGCGTCAAAAGGCCTTATTTGTTCACTCGCGGAAAGATACGCAAGCGCGATAGGTAGGTCGAATTTTGAACCGGCTTTTTTTACGTCCGCCGGAGCAAGATTAACCGTTATCTTTCTGTTTTCCCTTGATGGCGGTCTTATTCCGGAATTTTTGAGAGCGGAATTCACTCTCTCTTTCGCTTCGCTTACCGCTTTATCCGCCAAACCGACAATATTAAAAGAGTGGAGGCCGACATTCAAGTCGGCCTCCACCTCGACAAACTCCGCGTCCAGGCCGTCAATTTCAGCTGACAGTATTTTTGAAACCGCGCTCATCAAAAGGGAACCTTATTGTTTTTTCTTGCAATTCATGCAAAAAAGCGACTCCGGGTCAACATCAAGAATGGCGGCTTCTATTTCCTTGCCGCATAGTTCGCATTTGCCGTATGTATTACCTTCTATTTTATCAAGCGCCTTATCAAGCCGCCCGAGTCGCGCGCTTAAAACGCTCTCTATGCCCTTATCCTTGAGAAATTCTTCCGTTTCGTCCGCTTCTTCGTCGGGTCCGTCAAGGTCTTCGCCGAAATCAGAATAGTTGCGGATTTTATTCAGACGCTTCACAACCTCGGCGAGCGCGTTTTGAATCGCCCTCTTCCAATTTGTTAGTTGTTCTTTTGAAAAAGGCATAGCCCTCTTTTTGGTTAATACCCTAATCTTTTCGCGGCTTCGTTCGAGCTGTCCAAATTTGAGCCGATTAGAAGATATTTATCAAACCATGTATAGCTGAACACGGCTCCGCTTAATGAAAAGGACACAAGCGATGTCGGCTTGTTGGCAACTTTGCCGTCTTTCCACTCTCCGGCATCGCCCGGGTCTGAAAGGAAAAAGTTTTTAATATCCGGACTTTTTTGAAGCGTGGACATTGAATCCTGAACCGAACCAATCAAAACGCTATCTTTGAGTTTTGACACCGCCCCGAACCACGTTCCGTCTTTATTCGTGTAGGAGAAAAACGTTCCGTCATTTTCAAAGTTATTTACCATCTCTTCCGTAAAAAACGACGGTAGGAACACGCCGGCAACGTAAGAAAACGATAATGGTTTGTTTTCCTGCGTTTTGAATACAACCTCTTTGAAAATAGGCACGGACGTGGATGTAAATTCAAGGGCCGAAATAAAATCTACAAGAGCGAATGCCGATAATTTTGTGTCCAAGATTAAATCGGTGGGATTTTTAAATAACGACGAGTGGATTTCAAGCGTCGCTCCGCCGGGGAGCGCGGCGGGAATTGCCTCTTCAGGCGCTGAATTTGTTTCACCAACCGGAGCCGCCACCTCGGTTTCTGGCAAAGCGGCTTCAGGCGCCGCGATATTGTTTTCAGAAATTGTTTTAGAGGGCTCCTTGATTCGCGGCGCCACAAAGAAATACACGGCCGCCACGACACCCGCAATAATTACTATTGTAAGAATCCATTTGAAAAGCACGCTGCCTTTTTTTGTTTTCTGAATTACGGCGGACGGCGATGGTTTCCATTCCTGGTTTTGCGCGCTGTTTTTTGTTTCAAAATTTGAAGAAAAAACGGGTCCTGTGGGCGAAGGTGCCTTCGGTGTTTGGGGCGTTTCAGGAAGACCGACTTTGTTTGCGTCCGTTGAGTTATTTGGCGTTTTCGAACCGGACGCCTCGTACGGACGCGGCATCGTACCGCCGGTTTCTTTAAGCGACGATATATCCGATGACATTGTTCTCACGTCTACCTTGTCGACCGGTTGTTTTGCAAGCGGCACTTCTCCCTCGCCTGTCCCGATTGACGGCGCGAATCCGGCGCCGAACGGATTATTTTCTTCGTTCATTCAACTATTATACAACATAAGGCACGTCAAGCAAACAAAAAATTATGTGTCAAACACGCAGAGCGTTATTTATATCAGGTTCTTGAGCGACAGGCCTATCCTTCCGTCGGGATCTGCTTTCACTATCTTTGCGACAACCTCGTCCCCGAGATTAACCACATCCTCAACCTTTTTTACAAACCCCTCTTTGAGTTCGGAAACATGTATCATACCATCCCTTCCTCCTCCCAAGTCCACAATCGCGCCGAAATCAAGAATTTTTATCACCCTACCGTTTATTATCTCACCCACTTTATATTCCTTTACTGAAGCGGTTATGGTTTTACAGGCGCGCTCGACGAGTTCCATATCCACTCCGGAGACATAAACGGTTCCGTCTTCTTCTATATCAATGGATATTTTATTCATACTTGCCGCTATTATCCCATTTATATTTTTTCCCCCCGGACCTATCACCGCCCCTATCTTATCGGCTGGTATCATTAATTTGACTATCTTGGGCGCGTAAGGCGAAACGTTTTTTCTTGCGGCTGGGAGCGCTTTTTTCATTACGCCTATTATTTCAAGGCGCGCGTCTTTCGCTTGTTTTATCGCTTCCGTGAAAATCGGTTCCGTGATGCCTTTTATTTTCACGTCCATTTGTATGGCCGTGATTCCATCTTCTGTTCCGGCAACCTTAAAATCCATATCTCCGTAATGGTCTTCCGGACCTTGAATGTCAGTCAGAATTTTGTAGTTTGTGCCGCTTTCGTCGAGAATAAGCCCTATTGCTATTCCGGCAACGTGTTTTCTGATTGGAACGCCGGCGTCCATAAGGGACAAGCAAGCCGCGCAGGTGGAAGCCATAGACGAGGAGCCGTTGGACGAAAGTGTTTCAGCAACTACGCGTATGGTGTATGGAAAATCCTCTTTCTTCGGAATCATTGCCGTAAGAGCCTTGGCGGCGAGCGCCCCGTGTCCTATTTCCCTGCGTCCGGGGCCTCGTGAGCGTCCGGATTCGCCGACGGCGAATCCTGGAAAATTATAATGAAGCATAAAACGTTTTTTACCCGTCGTTTCCATTGTTTCCACCATCTGCTCGGCCGACGACGGCCCCAAAGTAGTTATAGCAAGCACCTGCGTGCCTCCGCGAATAAAAAGACCGGAGCCGTGCGTTATGGAAAACAAACCAACCTCTGAATGTAACGGCCTTATTTCATTGAATTTTCGCCCGTCCACGCGCCTGCCGAATTCCAGAATTTCCCTATGGATAAACGCGTCCACCTCCTCTTCAAAAATTGCAAGCGCCTTATCTGCCTTGTTTTTCAGGTTTTCATCCGCGACAACGCCCTCCATTACCTTTTTTTTCAATTCTTCTCCGCGTTTTTCCTGAAACGCCTTAAGAATTTCAGGGTCTATTATTTTTTTAATTTTCGTCCGTAATATATCTTCGTTGTCTTCGGGTATCACATTAACCTTTTGTTTGCCGATTGATTTGCGGATTTCGTTCTGAAAAGACACCAAAGCCGGTATTTTAGCAAACAATTCTCTGAAAATGGAAGCCGCGTCCGATTCGCTTAATTCATCGCCCTCCAGTTCTATCATATTTACACATTTTTCCGGTCCGGCGAAAAATGCCTTGGAAATCAAACCTCCATCCTCGTCTTTTTTGATTGACTTTGCTCCGGCAACAGGTCCGTTCCACGGGATGTCGGAAATGTGAAGCGCGGCGGAAACGGACAAAAGCCCTATAATGTCGGGGTCGTGAAGTTCATCGTATGAAAGCACCGTTACAACCACATGCGTCTCCCTTCTTAGTCTATGGTCGAAAAGCGGGCGTATTGCGCGGTCTATAAGGCGGGCGGAGAGCGTTGCCTCATCGGAAGGCCTTCCTTCCCTACGCACGAATCTGCTGCCTATTATTTTCCCCGCGGCATAAAACCTCTCCTCATAATCAACCGTGAGCGGGAAAAAATCGCCCGGCCTGTCTTCTGAACCCATAACAACAGTCGCGAGCACCACCGTGTTCCCGTGCTTGCCTATAACCGAAGCGTTTGTCTGTCCGGCAAGCTCCGAAACCTCTATCGAAATCTCTTCTCCGTCCAACTCCGTTTTAAATATCTTTCTGTTTAGTTCCATAATCTTTTATTTATTGTTTTTTCTTTCTGGCCGGATTTTCAAAAGTATGCGCGGTATTGATTCTATCTCCACAAATTTGTCGGCGACTTCTTTGAGCCGCGCTGAAGTCGTCCGTGAGAACGCGGCAACCTCAACTTGTTTCCCCGTGCCCCACTTCAGATATTCCACGAGCGGAACAAAATCGCCGTCGCCGGTTATAAGAATCACCGCGTCGAGCGAACCGCTCATCCGGATCGCGTCAACCGCGAGTCCCACGTCCCAATCAGCTTTTTTTGCTCCGCCGGAATAAACCTGCAGGTCTTTGAGACGAAGCTCTATACCGGCGTTTCGCAGAGCGTCAAAAAACAATTCTTCCCCGCGGCCCGCCGTATGTTCGTGCGGGACAATGCCTTCGCTTTTTACAACATAAGCGATTGTCCGTATTGTCGGGCGTCCCGCCGCGACATATTTTACAAGCTGTTCAAAATTTACACGCGCCTGATAAAGGTTTTTCGCGGAGTGATATATATTTTGTATATCTATAAAAATTCCTATTCTTTGGTCTTGATGCATAAAATTGTCGCTCTGTCGTTCTCAATCCTTTTTTGTTTTTTCTGAATGGCTGGAAAAAACGGAGCGTCTGTAAAGCTCCGCTTAAAGTTCAAGTTTCTTTACTATTGAACGGTACTTCCTTTCGTCGTTTTTTTCGAGGTATTGGAGGAACCTACGTCTCTTACCGACCATAATAAGAAGACCCCTCCTTGAATGATTGTCTTTCGGATTTTTTTTCAGATGAGCGGCGAGTTCCTTGATTTGGCGGGTGAGAATGGCTATCTGAACCGCCGCTGAACCCGTATCGGTGTCGTGTTTTTTGTACTCGCGCGCCGCACTCTGTTTTTGCTGTTTCGAGAGCATATTTACTATATTTTTTATGATACCGCTAAAACCACAAAAGAGCAAGTCCCCCTCTTTTCGTGTTATATTGTATGCAATGGATATCTCAAACGAAGCGGATGAATTTTTGAAACAATACCTCGATTATTTGGAAATAGAAAAGAATAAGTCGCATAAAACGCGGGAAAACTACTCGCGCTATCTTCTGTTATTTTTTAAGGAACAGAACATTCGAAAACTGTCGGACATAACATCCGAAGCGGTACGCGGCTTCAGAACTTACCTTTCCGGCAAAGATTTGAAGAAAAACACGCAGGGGTATTATGTCATAGCCATAAGAAATTTCCTGAAATATCTGATAAAGCGGGAGAAAAAAGTTTTATCGCCGGAAACAATAGAATTGCCCAAAGTTTCGCGACGGGATATAGAAACCCTCGATTATAGCGAACTCGAAAGGTTGCTTTCGGCTCCAAAAGGAAACAATCTGCGCGTGCTTCGCGACAAGGCCGTTCTTGAGACATTTTTTTCGACGGGTTTGCGTCTTTCTGAACTGTGCTCTTTGCCACGGCGGATAGACATTGAACGCGGCGAGGTGTCGGTTCGCGGCAAAGGGGACAAATTACGCGTCGTGTTTTTGTCGGATGGAGCAAAAAAGGCCATAAAAGCATACCTTGATAAGCGAATAGACCCGGAGGAATTTTTATTCGTAAGTCTAATCAAATCCGGGAAGGTTTTAGGAAAAATAACTCCGCGTTCAGTCGAAAGATTGGTTGATTTCTATGGGAGGAAAGCGGGAATCCCAAAAAAGATACATCCCCACCAGTTGCGCCATTCTTATGCCACAGACCTGCTTATAAACGGCGCCGACCTGCGTTCAGTGCAGTCGCTTTTGGGACACGCGAACGTATCAACCACGCAAATCTATACGCATCTCACGAATAAGGAGCTCCGCGAAGTCCACCAAACATTCCACGGGAGAAGGAGAAAGCGGAGGAAGTATGAGAAAGTATCAAACGAGCTTTAGCGAGTGCTGTGTGCTGAGGGGGAGATTTGAACTCCCAAGAGGTTGCCCCCACAAGGTTCTAAACCTTGCGCGTCTGCCGATTTCGCCACCTCAGCATATCGGGGGAAGCATACTTTATTTATACCACTTTGTGTAAAAAACACCCCCCCCCACTTTTACGCAACGCGAAAAGTGGGGGGGCAAGTCGCATAACACAATTTTATTTAAGCACTATCTCCACGAGCTTTATGATTGATTTTGTGAGAATCGCGACTCCAACCGCGACAGCCGTGTAAAGAAGCTGGTTTCTCGCTTTCTCTACTCTGGCCGTATCTCCCCCGCTCCAAAGAAAATTGTAAGCGGCAAGAAGGATAAAAATCACGGCAAGAGCAAGAATGCCGCCATACATCCACCGGGCAATCGTATCGAGCAACTCAAGCGCTTTCTGCGGCGAGTTGATTGACGAGCCAGACGAACCTTGAGCCGCAACCGTTGCCGGCGCAAGTAACAACACCAATGACGAATAAGCGGACATTCTTTTCATAAAAACTTTTTAAGCAAGAACAAACTGCCTCACAACTTCCACAAGCCCTTTCGCGAGAAGGCCGATAGCGATCGCGACAACCGCGTAAATAATGTAATTTTTAGCCTTTGTGGTCGCTTTCTCTTCACCGCCGGACGTAAGATACGTAAACGCGGCGAATATAAGAAATATAACCGCGATAGCGAGAAGTATGCCAAGCATATAACTTCCTATGCTTCCTATTTTGTCCATTAAAGTACCGTAATCGGTTATCTGTCCCTCATCAAGTGCTGGTGGCGAATCCGCGCCGAGCTGCGCGGCCGCGATAAATGGAGAAACCAAAAGCGACAAACTAACTCCTAAAACAAAAAGTTTTTTCATTTTCTTTTTAAGCATCTCGACCTTTCGTTAAAAAATCCGATATGGAGCGTGCGATAGATGTTATTCAAGAATTCCCTGAATAATGCCTATGATGCCCCAGCCGATGAAAATTATACCATAGCCGACAACGGCCCACAAAATAGTTTTCATTCCCGTGGCGAAATTTTTGGGGTCTCCTTGAGCGAACATTATTTTGAATGCTCCCCATATTATCATAATCACGGCAATCGGCGCGCCTATCATAGTAAGCCAGTTTATTATCGAGTGTATGAGTTCAATAACGTCCCCGGACTTAAGCGGGTTTTGAAGCTCTATCGCCACGGCGCGCGCCGAAAGCGGCAAAAAAGCTAAAAAGGAAAAAAAGGCGGGAATAATGATTTTAAGTCGTTTTTTCATTTGTTTTATGAAAATTATACAAGAAAACGTGTTTTTATGAAACGCTTGGTTATCTGCACTCAACCTTATTCCAAAAGCGCAGGTCAAGCGTATCGCCTGAAGTTGTTTTGAAATTCGAACTCGCTATCAGATTGATAATCGTGTTTACTCCTATCCAGGCCGCGAGAACTATCGCGAGTCCGATTACGGCCGTTTTTATAGTTGTAAGGGCATTCTCGAATCTTTTCGGGACGCCACCCGCCACCATTAGCATTATCGCGCCGTAAATGATGAAAATAACCGCGAGTGGTACAGCGATCTCGAACATGATATTCACGGCGTTCTGTCCCACCACAAGCGCGTCGCAGAAATCGCACGAGCCGCGCACATTGCAGGGAACTGGAGCGGTTTCGTAAAGAATTGAACCGCTCGCGTAAGTCGTTGTCGCCTCCGTTCCGCTCCAAAGGTCGAATGTAAGCGCTTGCGCGATAGTAGTAGTGCCGAACAATCCGAAAGCGCAAAAAATCGCGAGCGGAATTATTTTATTTTTCATACTTTTGCAAATTTTCTATTTGTTTTGAAAAAGCCGCGTAACCGAATCCTCGGCTTGCCGGAGCGCGGAATTTATTTCTGTAGCGCCGCTCGTTATGACATCAATCATATTGGAGAAATATCCGGATATCGCCGCGCGGTCGGGTTGCGACCACGACTTCGCGATAAGCGCCTGCCTCGCTTCCGCGCTGAATTCGGGATCGCCATAAACCTTATTTATGAGAGAGCGCAATGCCGGCGGATTTTTGGTTTTTTGCATATAACTTTCCGCCGAATCGGACTCTGTTGTCATTGTAAGTATCAAATCCCAAGCCGCTCCCTGAAGTTTGCTCTGCCTTGAAACCGCGTATCCGAAATACCTCGCGTATGCGGTTTTACAGTCGTATTCGTTTTTGCAGTTAGCTTTCTCGGGATAAGGAACCGGCGCTATTCCGATGTTGAGCCATTGGTTTTTCTTTAGTATTTCTTTTATGGCCGATTTGTAATTGAACATCACCGCGGTTTTACCTTCGGCAAAAGAATCGATTGCTTCAGGCATCGAAGAGTTCCATGTGTACTCTTTGTTTTTCGCGTCCGAAAAACCGGTGTAAAACCGCACGGCATTTTCGCCCGCCGGCGTGGAAAAAGAAGCGCCGGAAAAATCACTTTTCACCATAGAAACCCCCGCCTGCATCATTATAAGCTGGACTAAATCACTTGCTTTATCTATGTTTTTTTCGGACCCGCCTATCGCCGCCGCGGCTATATTTATGCGTTTTGACGAATCAATCTCCGCTACTTTATAAACCATCGCCTTAAATTCCTCCCATGTCTTTGGTATCTGCGCAACGCCCCTGGAATCGAGGACGTCTTTGTTGTAAAGCATAACAAGCGTATTAACCGAAAGCGGGAGGGCGTAAATATTTCCGCCACTCACGAAATCGCTCTCGACCACTCTCGGGAACAACTCTTGCATTTTGGAGAGTGTAATTCTTTGCGTTGATAAGGGAACTATCTTATTTGATTCACGGCCTATCTCGGCATTGTCAACCATAAATATATCCGGGCCGTTCCCTACCGCGAGCGATTGGAGAATGGCGTTTTTATATGCCGCTTCGTCCGTGAAAGTTCTTATGTTTACAGAAACCCCGCTGTAGAGCGAATTGAATTTGCCGAGCGCCGTGTCATAGTCGCTTTTTTGCGAGTTTAAAACCCACATTGAAAGCTCTCCCTCGACGCTCGCGACATTGGACGGATTTTTTTTAAGTCCTGGGATGATTCCGGCGAAAACAAGCGCGAAAAAAAACGCCACAAGCCCGATGGCCCCGAATACGATTAACTTAGTGTTTATTTGGTTCATTAAACTAAAGGCATACCACGCCTATCAGTTCATCGTCCTTGTCCAGATTCATAATATGCACTCCCTGCGTAGCCCGTCCGGCTATCCTGACATCGCCCATGCTTGTTCTGATGGCCTGGCCTTTTTTGGAAAAAGCAAGGATTTCTTCGATGGAGTCGTCTATCACGTGAGTTGAAATAACCGCTCCGGTTTTTTCCGTCACTTTTGCCGTCTTAATTCCGCTCCCGCCACGCTTCTGAGTTTTATACTCGGAAATCGGAGTGCGTTTCGCGAACCCGCGTTTCATAACGGCGAGAAGCTGGACGTTTTTCGCCTCCGTGCCTGATTTTATTATATCAAGTCCGGCGACAAAGTCGCCTTTTTTGAGTGAAATTCCTTTCACGCCGGAAGCCGAACGCCCCATCTGCCGCACGTCTTTTTCTTTGAACCTTATCGCTTGTCCGTTTGAAGTTGACATTGCGATTTCGTCTTTGCCGGACGAAATCTTCACCCACCGGAGCAAGTCGTCTTTTTTGAGAGTCAGCGCGATGATTCCGGTGCGCCTCACGCTCGCGAAATCCTCTATCGGGGTCTTCTTTATTACGCCGTTTTTTGTTGCCATCACGAGAAAACGCGGACTGTGCGGAGTTTTGTCTTCGGGATAAGCGATGATGGCGCTAACTGATTCGTTCTGCGGGATTTCAAGATAATTATGTATGGATTTTCCCTTGGCGGTTCTTGAAGCCGCGGGTATTTCATAAACCTTCGTCTGGAAAACTTTTCCCTTGTCTGTGAAAAATAAAATATTATCGTGGGTGTTCGCGGAAATGAGCCGGTCTATAAAATCCTCTTCCTTGAGGTCGAAACCGATAAGGCCCTTGCCGCCGCGCCTTTGCGCGCGGAAGTTTGTGGGAGGAAGGCGTTTTATATATCCGCCGAGAGTGAACATTATCACCGTCTCTTCATTTGGAACCAGGTCCTCTTCCCTGAATTCAGTAAGTCCGGAATGGATGATTTTGGTGCGCCTTGGGTCGGAAAATGTTTTTTTAAGTTCTTCGAGTTCCGCGGTTACGATATCGGCGATTTTTTCAGGACTCTTCAGAATAATTCGCAGCTCCTTTATTAAGGATGTTTTTTCGCGGAGCTCATCCTCTATTTTTTTCCTTTCAAGAGCGGCGAGCGCCTGAAGCCGCATCTCAAGTATCGCTTGCGTTTGGATGGGAGTAAGTTTGAATTTCTTGATTAAGTTTATCGCCGCGTCTTCTTTGTCTTTTGATTTTTTAATCGTGGAGATAACCTCGTCTATGGAATCAAGGGCTTTTTTTAACCCCTCAAGTATATGTGCGCGCTCCTCCGCTTTTTTAAGGTCAAACCGCGTCCTTCTTTCCACGACGGCTTTTCTGTGGGTGAGATATATCACAAGCGTCTCCTTGAGCGAAAGTATCTGCGGCTGTATGCCGTCCACAAGGGCGAGCATGTTGAAGTGAAAATTTTTCTGCAGTTCGGTGTATTGATAAAGCTGATTGAGTATTTTTTGCGGTATCGCGTCGTTTTTAAGTTCGATAAAAATTCTAAGTCCGTCCCTGTCCGATTCGTCGCGCATGTCTTTTATTCCCTCTATTTTTTTGTCTTGCACGAGCTCGGCGATTTTTTCAAGAAGAGTGGATTTGTTGACTTGATAAGGAATTTCGGTGATTACAATGTTGAAACTGCCGCTTTTTTTCTCCTCGATTTGCGCGAGCGCGCGCATCGTAACCACTCCCTTTCCGGTTATATACGCTTCTTCAATCGCTTTAGAATCGTATATTATTCCTCCTGTCGGAAAATCCGGCCCGGGGATGAATTTCATCAGATTCTTGACGTCCGCGTCTTTGTTTTTGTTGAGATAAATTATGGCGTCCGCGACTTCGGCAAGATTGTGCGGCGGGATGCTTGTCGCCATTCCTACCGCTATGCCGACCGCGCCGTTCAAAAGAAGGTTCGGCAATTTCGCCGGCATGAATTTCGGCTCGAGTTTCGTGTTGTCGTAATTTGCCTCCCAATCAACCGTCTCCTTTTCTATGTCGGTTGCCATCTCTTCGGAGATTTTGGATAGCCGGCACTCCGAATACCTCATAGCGGCCGGAGCGTCTCCGTCTATAGAACCCCAGTTGCCCTGTCCCTGCACAAGCGGATACCGGAGGGAAAAATCCTGCACCATTCTCGCTATGGCGTCATAAATAGAAGAATCGCCATGCGGATGATAATGCGCCATAACGCCTCCGACCACGTTCGCGGATTTTCTAAGCTTGGCGGAATGTTTCAGTCCCGATTCCCACATACTCCATATAATTCTCCGCTGAACGGGCTTTAGTCCGTCGCGGGCATCTGGAAGCGCGCGCGAAACGATTACGGACATCGCGTAATTTATATACGACTCCTTTAACTCCGTTGTTATTTCGCGGTCTTCTATTCTTTCTTGCCGCGGTTCGGCTTGCTCGTTTGCGTCTTTTACTGGTTTGTTATTTTTCATTATGTGTGAAAATCACGCGTGTCGTCTTCTGCTTTATGGTAGCGGAGTGGTGGTTGTGTTTTCAAGACCTTGCGGCGCGTTCTCCGCTGCGCCGCTATCTATCATAATGGTGTTTGTCTCCCCGATGCGTTTTTCAAGCGCTCCGATGTTCGTATCCAGATTTTTTTTCAGGTTGCCGTATCTTGTTTTCAGGTCGTCCGACAAGCTTTGAATGCCTTTTTTGAAAGTTCCGATAAATGAACTTTCTTCATTTCCGGCGCTTTCTTTTTTAGAAAACGGCGCCGCCGTGAAGTTGCTTATATAAACGAGCCACAATCCCAAAACTATCAAAACCGCCGCCGCCGAGCTTCCCCAAAACCATTTCTGTTTTGTCGCTTCATCAGCCCGCCTGATTTTCGCGACGAATTTTTTTATGCGTTCTCGCATTTTCGCCTATTTTTTATCCTCGAGATGTTTTATTTCCATCGCGCCGGAGGTCAAATCCTTTTTCTTGAACACGAACTTTTCTTCCGCCCGGGGCTTATCTTGCCCGTTAAATTCCTTAAGAAACAGGCCGATATCGCTAAATAAAGACGGGATTATTATGCTTGGTTCTATCTGACGGATAAATCGCGCGAGCTCCGCCTGTGCTATGAATGGCTTTCCTCCGGCCGGCACAATCATAACATCCGTTCCCTCAAACCGCTCTATGAAGTCCTTCGGCAGTTCGCCTGTCGCGTGTCCGAGTATGGCGAATTTCACGTCATCAAAATCAACGAGATACGCCGTTTTTTCTATCCCATTTTCGTTACCGATGCTCCATCCGGAAATATGTATGCCGTTTTTTTCATATTCTCCCTGGTGGTCTATCCAAAAACACGCTCCGTTGCTGGAATCGGAAAAATCAACAGCAGATGGCTTAATTGTGTTAATGGCAACCGCGGCTCCCTTGAAGGCCCGCTGGTTTAGAGGGTCTATCAGGAAAGAAATTTCGCCCGACTGGATTTTGAAATAATTGCCACCGTGATAAGTGATTATCATTATCTTGGAAAAAGAATTATTTTTTAAGAATAACACGCAAGCGCCACGAATTCCAGGATGTATTTTGCATTATGCGGTTGAATTGACATTATAGAACCACGTCTAGTATCTTTATTAGCGTAGCGAGCGAAATGTAAATTTATTTTTTTATGATAACAGCAATAAAACAGGAAGGCGAACAAGCTCCGGTTTCCGTCGTGAAATCGGAAATAAGCGCGATGCGCCTTTTGCGGCTCGGTGATTTGGTTGAGGGGAAGGTTTTGGAGAAAGGAAGCCGCATGATTCTGGTTGATCTCGGCTTGTACGGCACGGGCGCGGTTTATCGCGGGGAAATGCAGAACGCGCGTGAAATCGTGCGCGCTTTGAACGTTGACGATCCCGTGAGAGGCAAGGTTGTGGACGTGGACAACGAAGACGGTTTTGTTGAGCTTTCGCTCTCGCATGCCGACAGACAAAAATCATGGGAGAATGTTCAGGACATAAAAGACAAAGAGGAGGTTTTGAAAGTCAAAATAACCGGTTTCAACAAGGGCGGGCTTATTACCGACATTCATGGACTTCCTGCGTTTCTTCCGATATCACAACTCATAAACCCATCTGAAAATAAAGGTGAAATTGGCGTGAACGGGTCGCATACCGACCTTGAAAAACTTGTCGGCGGCGAAGTGGAAATAAGGATAACCGATGTCAATCCGCGCACGAATAAACTTATAATATCCGAAAAGGCGGCGAAAGAAGAAAGCTCGCGGGAAATGGTGCGGAATTATTCTGTCGGGCAGATTGTCGAAGGAGTTGTAACGGGAATCGCGGACTTCGGCGTTTTCGTGAAGTTCACGGATAATCCCTCGGTTGAAGGGCTGATACACATATCGGAGCTGGGGTATAAAATTGTCGAGAATCCGAAAGAAATGGTGAAAATTGATGATTTGGTGAAAGTGAAAATCACCGACATAAAAGACGGAAAAATTTCCCTTTCTCTCAAAGCGCTTATGTCCGACCCGTGGAGTGGAATCGAGGGCAGGTATAAAAACGGACAGGAAGTAAGCGGCAAGGTGCGCGGCTTCCATCCTTTTGGCGCTGTGATCGATTTAGACGACGAAATCCAGGGACAGGTTCACGTCGCCTCTTTCGGCGGCGTTGAGGAGATGAAAAAGAAACTCTCGCAGGGAGAAGTTTATACTTTCGAAATCGAATCACTAAACGCCGCGGAACACAAAATTCTGCTGAAGTTGAAATAAAATTCGTTTGAATTCATACTTTATAAACTTTACGAACTTTGTACTATTTTTGGGTGCTGTAGTACACAATGTTGGAACTAGGATATAAACCTATTTCAGGAAGACTGTAAAAACACCTATTAGTTTTTATATCCAATTAATTCAAAAAAAACTTTCGGTACCCTCAACGTAGGTATATTTAGCACTTTGCAGACATCGGGAATTTTATATAGGTCATCTAATTTCTTTCTACGACTCTCTCTTGAAAAAATTGCCAATCCATTTGCTTCCGCATAAGCAATAAGATATGTATCAACTGTAGATCTAAAAGACGTTTCATCAATCATCTTATATGTACTATTAATTTCTATCCCTCTTTCCCTATGTATATCATCTATATTCTTAATAAAACCACTTTTTTCTTGATTCTTACACCAATCTTTTAACCCATCGTTGTCTCCCCTTATCTCATTCATTACAACATCCAAGAGTATCCAAACCCCATCTCGTAATGCTTCTGTAAGTTTCTCCCAAAAAACTTTGTTCAATGATACTGGAAGCCATACAGAAAGATCAATTAATACATTCGTATCGAATAAATATACCTTATTTTTGTTAAGTACATTCATATAACTTCGGGAGAAAAACGTAACAAATTTGTCGCCTCGACATACCCTATTTTATTTTCTAGATATGAACTTGAGACAATGTTATTAAAAAGATCTCCATTAGAATCTTTCATGGCGTATATATAATTCCCCCCCTCTTTGTTTGCATCTTCTTCCGCTTTTCTATTGAGATTCTCATCAATTTCCCTTTTAATATCCCTCTCGAGACTACTTTCTATATCCTGTTTAATCATGCCTAAATCCTTTAGGCGATAAAAAACAGACAACGAGCTTACTTTATACAACATAGAAACAAAATCTATGTCGTTTTTTGTATAAAACTTCTTTTCAAATCTTTTCTCTGGTAAAAGAAGTTCAATCACAACCCTATTACAGAAAACTTCTTCGGGATTTATATTTTTGTTAATGTTGCGAAATTCAAGAGAATTAGATATAGAATCGCTTTTTCTAAAAAAATGAGCGAGTTCGTGTATAAAAGAAAATATTTGGGCAGAAAAAGTATCCCTGCGATTTAATACAATAAAAGGACAGTAATTATTAGAAATAAAGAGTCCGCGCAAATCTTCAACTTTTAATCGATGGTATGAAACTGTTTTGCCAACAAAAATACCACAATTTTCAGCTCTTTGAATTAAATAATTTAATGTATCCTTGCGAGAGGAAATTTTTTTAATCTCTGCAAGATCAATGTCCAATTTTTCTGTAATTAGGCCCGCGAGATCTTTTGGACTCTTTAGATGTGTACCCGATCCCATGAGTCTATTTGGAGTCCACCCAGCATCTTTTAGCTCCCTTTCAAGCCATTTTTGTCTTGTTACAACAAGATTAATAAGAGCTTTTATTTTCTCATCATTTTTTTCACTTGAACCCACACGGTAATCGGGTATTGTCTTACTCTTCCTAATTTTTTCATCGGAAAAAAAGAGGGCCTCTGGCACATTGTATACTTTTGCCATTTTTGACACCTGTAACCAAGTAGGCAACGACTCACCACTTTCCCATTTAGCAATCGAGTCCTTTTTTGAGTTCAAAACCTTCTTTGAGGCAAGAGTGGTGTTTAACCCAATGTTTTCACGGGCCACTCGTAAATTTTCTCTATTTATGAAAGAAACCATTCCCATAATTTAATTGTATCACAATAGCACGTCTATCAAATTGACTGTTCAGTTAACACTTAGGGGTGACACTTTTGATATTGAATGCACTTGGTTCGAACTTTTCAATAAAAGACGGAAAACTGAGTATTAAAGCGAAAGAATGGCTCATCCCGATTCAAGAACAGTATCCATCCTTAGAGGAAGAATATAAACGGCTCAAACTGGGAAAAACCCCGATGAATAAAAGACAAAGCGAGGTTTTTACCTCAATTCGTCTACGATGGGGTGCCTAACGAGAATCGGACTCGTGTAATCCGCTCCACAGGCGGACGCTCTACCACTGAGCTATAGGCACCATACGAAGCAAAACTCAAAATGAAGCATACTTCCTCTATGTTGCGTTTTCAACATCGGTTTGTTTCGCGTCTCTTCGAGATTTTTTCTTCTGATATCTTAAGTGTTTGCGCCGCAAGCGTTTTTCCTTCGCTCCTTTGGAGGGTTTCGTGGGTATTCTCGGGGCGTCTTCGTACAGAGCGTCTTCTATAAGCCGGTTTATTTTTTCAACGGCTGTTTTTCTGTTTTGCTCCTGAAACCGTTCTTCCTCGCTTTCAACCTCAAACTCATCGTTCTCGTTTATCCGTCCCGCAAGCTTGCGCCTTATTGTCGCTTTTTCTTCTTCTGAAAATGGAAGTTCGCCTATATTTACCCATGCCTGTATTTTGGTCGAGCGCCTGTTCACTCTCTGCCCGCCGGGGCCGCTCGCTCTTGACGCCTTTAAGCGTATATATTTTTCGTCTATAGGCATGTTACGCGCAAATTTGTTTGATGAAAAAATTTTAATGTATAATGAGCCGATGGACAATGCGTTAGGCGTTGGTCAATGGATTTTACACAATCCCGCGTGGACGGATGCCATAATCGCATTGGGCATGGTTATATATGGGAGCGCGACGATTCTGGTTTCGGTGTATCTTGCCATAAACCACGACATTGAATGGACAAGGCTTTTCGCGATTGTGTTGGGCGTTATGATAATCGAGGACGTATTCTGGTACTATCTCGGGCAGATTATGCGGCATACGCGGTTTGGATGGAGGTTTTACAAAAAGCACAAGTCAAACAAGCGAACGCAGGCATATTTGCATTATCTCAAAAAAAACATATCAAGGATTTCCATTGTCTCAAGATTTCTTCCCGGGGGCGCGATAACGGTTGTTTTTTTAATAGGGTGGTCCCGCACAAAAATCTCCCGTTTTTTGAAAGTGGATATGGCCTCTATCGCGCTGTGGTTTGGAAGCATGACGGTTGTGTCTTATTTTCTTATGTCGGGACTGCACTATCTTCACTCTGAAGAAATCTTCCGAAACGTTGAAATAGGCATAGCGGCGGCTGTTTTGGTTTTCGTGTTTGGTGGCCAGATTTTCCGCAAGTTGTTTGGTAAATATGTGGGCCTTGAATTGAAAGCCGAGGAGTTTGGAAAAAAGGTGGAAGAAGCAGAAAAAGAAACACAGGAGCAAAAAAAGAACAGCGTACAGGAGAAAGTCGAGAAAATTTAAGTTGCGGGATAAATGTTTTTTTGTTAGTGTAATGGCGTTGTTTTGGGTTGGTGGTGCCTATCCTTTGCGGGGACTCGCCGCTTCGGAGAGTAAAATTAGGAGGGCATGGATAGCCTGGATAGCTCAGTGGTAGAGCGAAGGTCTGAAGAACCTTGCGTCGGGGGTTCAATTCCCTCTCCAGGCACGAACAGCGAAGCTGTGAGGTGTGGCCTGGAGGAGCATGCAAATTTATTTTCGTGCGTTCCGGGAATTGAATGGGAAGGGGCGATGGGGAAACGGTAGTTTCCCCAAGGCGGAGGTATTGGAACCGCTGGGTTCCTAAGGAGCCACGATAAAATCGTGGGCGACGTTCAATTCCCTCTCCAGGCACGAATGATCTGTACCCCATAAAGTGGACACGAAAAAGAGTGGAAGTGTTAGTATGGTTATAATAATCCTAATCCCCCCTTACTTTATGTTTAAATAGTTTCGGCAGGTTCAGATGTCTTAAAAGCGTGAGAAGCGCCACGGTGAAAATAGCGGCGAAAAAGCCGAATTTTACGAGGCCTATTCCGGCGAGTATTCCCAAAGCGGCCGCGAACCACACGGTCGCGGCAGTGGTGAGCCCATGCACGTGAATTCCTTGTTTCACTATGATTCCGGCGCCAAGGAAACCGACTCCAACGACAACGTTGGCGATGACGCTTAAAAATCCGCTGTTTCTTGCTATAACATCGCTAAGATTTGCCGGCGATGTTGATATTATATACGGCAAAACCACACCCACTATCGAAAAAATCGCGGCGCCCGCGGAAACTATCATATTCGTTCGGAGTCCGGCTTCCTTTCCGATGTATTCTCTCTCAAGCCCTATAATCGCGCCGAGAACCACCGCGACGCAAAAACGGAATATCATATCTTCGATGGTAAGCATATATTTAATATAACTATAACACTTTGTAGGCGGTTAAACAGAATATGTGGGATGTTGTTCTTCGATTCCGCTTACGTAATTAGCATACCTCGCGAGCGCGAAAAGCATCGCGGAAAGACGGTTGAAAAATTTCAGGGACGCGCTTGACACCGGGAAGTCCGAAGCGCATCGCACGGCAAGCCGCTCGACTTTCCTTGATTTAGCTCTTGCTATATCAAGCCGCGCCGCAAGTTCAACCCCGCCGGCGATGATAAACTTTGTTATCTGCGGCAACTCCGCGTCAATAATTTTTATCACACCCTCCGCGTACTCCGTGTGCCTCTCTTCAATCCGGTGTTTTGAATTTATTTCGAAAACAGCGCCCCCTAACTCCGATTGGGCCATAAATATAATTTCCTGCGTTTTCAAAATCATCTCCCCGAATATCACAGATGATTTTTTGTTGCCCGCCCCATCAATCGCCGCCGCTTCCACGGCGCACCATCCGAGTATGGAATTCAGTTTGTCTAATTCGCCCAAAAGTTCAAGCAACGAATGGCTCTTCGAAATTTTTTTGTTATTGACTGCGCTTTCCCCGCCGTCTCCGTCCCCAGTAAAAAACATCGTGCGCATGAAATTTATTTTAAGTTTTAGAAATCGGCGTTTATTTCTTCAAGTTCCATTTCGATGTCGTTGGTATCAATAATGCCGTTTAGTCCGCCGCCTTCTTCCGAAGAAGAAATATCTTGCGGCGTTATGGTTGTGGTCGCGGTTTCTCTTGCGTTGCCGCTATCCGTATTCTGTTCCTCAAGCGTTGGCCATGTTTCTATACTCGATGGTTCTTTTTCTGGACGCAACGCGAAAAACGCCGCCAAAGCCGCGATAATCACCACTAAAACGACCGCGATTATAACCGTTTTTGATTTTGCTGTTACATTCATATTTTTGTTCTTTTAAACATTATATCAGAAATTTTGCATATTTCAGGCGGTGCGATATTATGATGAAACAGTCATTATGAAACACTTAAGCAAAAATTTAATAATAACGGTGCTTGCTTTGTTCCTTATAACATTCGCGTTTTCTTCCCTGCTCGACATTCAACCCAACAAGCCGGAGACAATTAGTTTGAACGCGCTTGCGGAAAAGATAAACTCCGGAGCGGTTTCGAAAATCACCGTGAATGGGGAAGATTTGGAAATCGAACTGTCTGATGGCACAAAATCAATGTCGCGTAAGGAAAGTGAGACAAGCGTTTCACAGACGCTCGCAAACTACGGGGTATTGCCCGACAAGCTGCTTAAAGTTGAACTCGATGTTAAAAGCCCGGGAGGATTTGGATACTGGATGGGCGTTCTTTTGCCCGCCATCATTCCTGTTATTTTTATGCTTCTGATTTTTTGGTTTATCTTTCGGCAGGCAAAGGTGGGCGCGAATCAGGCGCTCGCTTTTGGAAGAGCGAATTTTCGCATATTCAGTCACAAGAAGGACAAAATAACATTTAAAGACGTAGCGGGCCTGAAGGAGAGCAAGGAGGAACTTGAAGAAGTCGTTGATTTTCTAAAAAATCCGAAAAAATTCCTCGACATCGGTGCTAAAATACCACGCGGAGTTCTTTTAATGGGTTCTCCGGGAACGGGAAAGACGCTTCTTGCCCGCGCGGTCGCGGGAGAAGGAAACGTGCCGTTTTTCCACTTGTCCGCCTCCGAATTCGTTGAAATGTTCGTTGGTGTAGGCGCCTCGCGGGTGCGAGATTTATTTGAAACGGCGAAACGTGCCGCACCGTCCATAATTTTTATTGATGAAATAGACGCAGTCGGGCGCGAACGCGGCACGGGACTTGGCGGAGGACACGATGAGCGCGAACAAACACTGAACCAAATTCTTGTTGAAATGGACGGTTTCGACCGCAATACGAACGTTATAGTGATGGCGGCGACAAACAGACCGGATGTTTTGGACCCGGCGCTTCTAAGGCCCGGGCGTTTTGACAGAAGGGTCGTGCTTGATATGCCGGACATGAAAGACAGGGAGGAAATTTTGAAAATACACTCCAAGAACAAGCCGCTTTCGCAGGTTGACTTGAAGTCAATAGCCGTGAGGACTCCGGGATTTTCCGGAGCCGACCTTGCCAATCTCGCGAACGAAGCGGCAATTTTGACGGCTCGGGAAAACCGAAAAAAAATAACACAGGACGATTTTTTCAACTCAATCGAAAAAGTGCTTCTTGGTCCGGCGCGCCGTTCACGCGTGATTTCCGAACAAGAGAAGAAGATAACCGCGTATCATGAGGCCGGCCACGCTCTTGTGGCCGCAGGGATAAAGGACAGCGATCCTGTTCATAAAGTCACGATAATAAGCCGCGGAATGGCGGGAGGATATACCTTGAAACTCCCGATTGAAGACAGGCGCATTAGGACAAAAGCGGAATTTTTGTCCGACCTTGCGGTGTTTCTCGGAGGATACACGGCCGAATCACAGGTGTTCGGGGATATAAGTACCGGTTCGTCGAGCGATTTGAAACAAGCAACGGAAATCGCGAATAAAATAGTTACACAATACGGAATGAGCGAGAAACTCGGTCCCCGCACGCTTGGCAAGAATTACGAAATGGTGTTTCTCGGCCGCGAAATCGCCTCGGAAAAGGACTACTCCGAGAAAACCGGTGAGCTTATAGACGAGGAAGTGTCGCGCTTCTTGAAAAAAGCGTTTGACTTCGCAAAAAAGATAATTTTATCGCACAGGCCCGCGCTCGACGCTATCGCGCTGAAATTGATTGAGCAGGAAACAATCGAACAGGAAGAATTCAATAAAATAATTTCTTCGTTTAAAATAAAACAAATAAAAGTGGCGTAGTTTAGTATTGAGTATCGGAGCGATAAGTAATAAGTAAGTACGCAGAAGTTGGTAGTTTGCGGGGAGTAGAAGTAGAGCATAAATTTCGAATTATGAATTTTGAATTTCGAATTTCGAATCAATTTCAAATGACTTAATTTTTCAAATCCCGGATCGTGATTTTTGATTCCTAAATGTTTAAATTTCAAAGTTAGAGATATTTGCGGAATTCCCTTTTTTCTTATTCGACCCCTCTTTCCGCTTTTAAAAATTAAAAATTGGAATTCGCCAGCTGGCGAAAAAAATTACAACCACGCTACAAGCGGGGTAGTTCTAAATGTGCCCTCGTGAGGAGTCGAACCCCAATTACGAGATCCGCAATCTCGCGTCCTATCCTTTGAACGACGAGGGCAACTATGTTGCGGCTGTTTAAAAACCGAGATAGGCGGACAGAGCGTCTATGATCGGTTCTTCATATTCTACTTCAGGAATTTTTTCTAGCAACATTTCACGGGCTTTTTCACCGAGTTTGGAGTCAATGGGGATTCGCACGTAAGGATTGATATTGACACGCTTTCTTATTACGAGTTCATCAAGCGAGTTACGGCGCTTTATGACGGAAAACTCTTTAAGCGAGTCAAACGGCATTTTTATTTTTCCAACAACCTCTATTCCCTCCTCCGATATTTTGAATTCGCATATCTGCGGGCGTTGTTTTGAGAGAAACACAACAAGCGCTCCGGCTCCGATAAGAAACAGTCCAAAGAAAAAGTTGCCGAATATAAACGCGAGCACGCTGCCTGCTATGGCTGTCCCGAAAACCGACAACACCCAGGAAAGTGATTTTTTTGAATAATCGTATTCAGCGGCGCGCCATAATATCGTTTCCAAAACGATTTTTTTCTTTTCGTCTGTCTTTTGCGATGCGTCGTCACTCTTCTTTGCGCCGCTTCCTTTTTCAGCAACCATTTTTCTTTTCTTTTTCGGGTCCATACCTATAAATTATATTTCAATTTGATTCCCCGCGCGAGCCGTCATACTTCTTGTCGTCCTGCTTTGTAAATTAAAAATTACAACCCCGCTACAAGCGTGGGAGTTCTGAAGGTGTAGTATTCTCGAATTAGTCCGAACGCATTTTGCCCAACCCGCAAGCGCGGCTCCGCCACGTTGATGACAATCTCAAGTTTTTCTTTGGTGGCACCAGTTCTTTTACAGAAATTAAAAAACAGGATTTGAAACTATTTCACAGTAAAGGTCGCAGAATTGCTCTTAAACTCATCGCCCCAAGTGATCACGTAGACTCTATATGTACCTGGAAGTGCTTGAATGGTTTCGCATGATGATGTAATTCCGGAATAGCGTCCGGTTTCGGAACCAGTTGGACAATTATCCGCTACCGTTACCGTCATCATTTTTTCGTTGTATACAGAACCATAAAAGGTTAGTTTCTTACCATCACTTCGTTCAAAGATAGCTATCTGGTCCCCTTCAAATCCAGCCAAATTACAACCGCGAATCTCTACTTTAGTTCCCACTGTACCAGACGTCGGAGAGATCGAAGTAATGACTGCTGGAAGATCTTTTCCGCCAACAGTGTGGGTTTCATCTACACAAGTAGTTGGCAAAGATTGCGAAGGTGTGACTGGGGGTTTAGTAGCTGGTGGATTTTGAGAGACAGAGTTATTGGCTGGCGGAGGTGTCGTGGGTTCTGTGTTTTGTAAATTATTAGTTTGTGATTGTTCGACTGGAGCTGGTTTCTTGACTAAAATTACATACCCCAACGCACCCGCTAGTATGACTACCAAAACAATAAGCACTATGTTTGCAAATCCTTTTTGATTATTCATGTTTATATCTTTATTAGTTAATAATTTTCGACTTATGATTAAAAAATTTTCTTCCCCCACTTCGACTAACCTCAGTGCAAGCAAAATTAAAATATGTTTCGAGCCGATGTTTTTCTCCGGGTTCTTCTTGTGGTGAGTTTATCAAACCATATTAGAACCTATTCTTCAAATTTTCAAAGCAGAAACCAATCGCATATCCATGCGCTAAAGCGCCCACGCTTGCGTGGCCGAAGCCACTTCGGCGAGGCGAATGCCCGCGAATCCGCCAGCTGGCGGACGGAAAGCCGGCGGACTGTTTTCCTACATAGGGAGAATACATTCAAGTTGGGCTTGTGTCGAATACTGCGCCACCACTCTTGTTTAGACCCTTTGTCTGCTTTTAAAAATTAAAAATTGGAATTCGCCAGCTGGCGAAAAAAATTACAACCCCGCTACAAGCGTGGGAGTTCTGAAGGTGCAGAAATATTAACCTTTGCGCGAACCTTTTTCCAATCGCGGAGCGATTGATCTTTCCACGCGCGCCAGTCCACCACTGTCGCTGGCGGAATCCCCCCTTTCTTATTCGACCCCTCTTTCCGCTTTTAAAAATTAAAAATTGTAAATTAAAAATTACGAGTGTCAGCGAGTTCTGAAGGTGCCCTCGCGAGGAATCGAACCTCGATCAGCGCGTTAGGAGTGCACTGTTCTATCCATTGAACTACGAGGGCTTTCCTACGCTTTGGTTCATTATCCTGGGCTTCTGATGAGCAAGAGTGCTTGTTTTCAGCAATCCAGCCCTTCCGAAGCCCAGAGAATTTTGATGGGCGAAGGAGAGAACTACGAAAGCATACGGTTTTCATAATCGCAAAAATCAGAGACAATCGCAACTAATGTAACGCTTGCGGAAGCGGTGATTTTTGATATTCTGAAACAGCAGAAATAATGTAGCGCGATTAGCTCAGTGGTAGAGCGTTTGCATGACACGCAAAAGGCCGCAGGTTCAATCCCTGCATCGCGCACCACTTCGCAAGTTCGACAAGCTCACTGCTACGAAGTGTGTGGCATCCCGTAAAAAATATGTTGAAAAAGTTCCAACGCACCACCGAAAATTTTATATGTGAAAAATGCGCAGCATATGTATCCGGAAGCGGCTATACAAATCATTGCCCGCAATGTCTTTGGAGTAAACACGTTGATGTGAATCCAGGAGACAGGCGCTCGCAGTGCGGCGGAGCGATGAAGCCGGTCGCCATCCGGAAAAAAGCTCGCGGGTGGATTATAAAACACAAATGCGAGGTGTGCGGGCTTGAAAAAAATAACAAGCTTGCGGATGGTGATAATTTTGAAGTCGCGATAAAAATTTCAAAGACGAGTTAAACTGCTTGAATGAATGCGGGTATTTAGGTAACCTTTTCTGAAATGGGCCGTTAGCTCAATTGGTAGAGCGTTCGCATGGCATGCGAAAGGTAGCGGGTTCGAATCCCGCACGGTCCACCAAACGAAACATTGTCGGAATTAAGAAAACGGAGCGATTTTGCGGAAGCCAAAATCGCGCTATCATTTTTTTCAAAACCCTTTCCGCCTACGGCGGAAGCGGTGAATTCC
>Ga0155384_119_pt2 | contig 29419 bp, 26 predicted proteins | sample RifCSPhighO2_02_FD_106352 | JGI IMG/M metagenome (GOLD analysis project Ga0155384, IMG submission 106352) | Candidatus Jorgensenbacteria bacterium RIFCSPHIGHO2_02_FULL_45_20
CCAAGGTGAAGGCACGGGTTCGATTCCCGTATCCCGCTCAAATTTAATTCGATAAATTACGATTGAATTACAATTTAGAAATTGCAAATCTAAATTTAACACGGCGGGAAGTCCCCACCCGCAAGAATGGGAAAATTTATAGTAAAATCGGTTTTTGTTAAGATTAAAAAACGTGAAAATATCATTTTTTATAATCATCGCGGTCGTTTTTTGCACTGTCTTAATTGGAGGAGTTTTTCTGTGCTTAAAAATGAATAACCGCGCCGCAAGCGGCGCGGTATCAACAAAATTATCGGACGACAAACTGAAAGAAGAAATAGGGCAGATGATAATGACGGGTTTTCGCGGCACGGAAGTTTCGGAAAATTCCGATGTTTATAAAATGATTAAAGACATTAAGATTGGCGGCGTGGTGCTTTTTGACTACGATATTCCTTCAAGTAGTTTTCCTAGAAATATCATAAATTATGAGCAAACAAAAAAACTTGTCTCTGATATTCAAAAATATTCCGCTATTCCTTTATTTGTGGCGATAGACGCGGAAGGGGGAAACGTAAATCGTTTAGCGCGAAAATATGGATTTTTACCGATTGTTTCGGCAGAAAAAATGGGACGGGATAAAACCTTGCAAACGACATATAAAGAATCTGCGGAACTAACGGTGGAATTAAAGGGTTTGGGATTCAATATGAATCTTGCGCCGGTCGTTGATGTGAATTTAAATCCCGAAAATCCAGTCATCGGCGCTTTAGAGCGTTCGTTTTCCTCGGATTCAAAAGAAGTTGCCCGACAAGCAAAAGTTTTTATAGAGAATCATCTTAAGAACGACATTGTCGCCGTAGCAAAACATTTTCCCGGACAAGGAAGCGCAACAAAAGATAGCCACAATGAAACGGCGGATATAACGAATACATACAAATACGAGGAATTATTGCCGTATCAGAATCTCAATAATGAGGGATTGTTAAAAGCGGTTATGGTTGCTCACATAATAAATAAAAATATTGATAAAAATTATCCCGCAACTTTATCTCCCGCTTTTTTGCAAAATATTTTGAGAAATCAAATCGGATTTACGGGGGTTATTATTTCCGATGATATGCAAATGGCCGCGATCAGCGATAATTATGAATTAGACGAAGCGATAATAACGGCGATAAATGCGGGTATTGACGTAGTAATTGTTTCAAATAATGGTCCCGACGGATACGATAAAGATATGGCGCAAAAAGTTAGAGATATAATTTTTAATGCAATAAAAGAGGGTAAAATTAAAGAATGGCGAATTACGGAATCCTACAATCGTATTTTAGATTTGAAAAAAGAATTCGGAATAATTTTCTCCGCTAAAATCAACGAATAGGACAACCAAACGCTCTTGCCTTTGGCCGAACATTAGAATATGCAAATAGTTATCTTAATCGCCCTTTCCGTCTTTATCGGCGTAGTCGTTTTAATTTCATTCGTTCTCTGCGGTATTTTGTTTTTGAACATATTTACGAATCGGAAAGATCCTCCATTCGTCCCGGTGTCCAAAGACATTCTCGCCGACATAATAAAATCACTAAAGATAAAAAGCGGCGACACGGTGTACGACATAGGGTGCGGCGACGCGCGAGTACTTCTGGCGTGCTGTAAAAAACATCCTGACGCGAACTACATAGGAATCGAGAAAAACATCTATCCTTATCTCGTCTCTCTTTCGCGCGTTTGGATATCGGGAAAATCAAATTCCATACGCATTAAGAAAAGAGATTTTTTCTTTGAAGACGTGTCTCAAGCAGCCGGGATATTCGCGTATCTTTATCAACATACGATGGACGATCTTTTGCCGAAGTTTGAGAAAGAGCTGTCGAAGGGAACGCGCTTAGTGTCGTGTGATTTTGCGTTCACGAACAAAGAACCCGGAGAAGTAGTCGAATTAAATCGTCTTTCAAAATCTCTCTGCAAAAAATTGTATATCTACGAATTTTAGGGATTTTCGAATTCATTCTTTCTGCTCCTTCGGACAAAAAAACACGCTCCTGCCGTCAATTCTTTTACGCTTAATGAGAGTTCCGCAATTCTGGCATGGCGCACCGGCTTTTTTGAACGCTTTCAGAAATTTCTGGGGTAATCTCCCCTCACGCCGAAAACGACGTCAGAAATGACTCTGCCAACTATAAGCGGTTCTAAATCGCATACTATGAGTTTGAACCTCCGGACCTTCAGGAATAGGTGTTTATAATATCAAATCCACGGAATTCTGTTAAAATACACTCATGGTTAATATTGTAACAAGCCGCGAAATCGTGTAACGTTACAGGTCTACGGAAACAAAAAACAGTTTTTATCGTTATAGAATATGAAAGAAGAAGAGTTGCTCATTCAAAAGGCGCAAAGAGGAGAATCCGAAGCGTTCGGCGTTCTTTATGACGCGTATTTGCCGAAAATATACCGCTTTATATACCTGAAGGTGACAAGCAAGGCGGACGCTGAAGACATAACACACCATGTTTTTATGAACTCTTGGGAAAACATTGGCTCGTTCCGCTTCCAGGGGTTCCCTTTTTCAAGCTGGCTGTACCGCATAGCGCACAACGCCGTCATTGATTTCTACAGAACGCGAAAGAACACTGTGGATATAGAAAGCGTCATTGAAACGGAGGCGGCGGATATTCCGATAGATGGGGATGTGCTCGACACGAGATACGAGGCGGAAAAAGTTCACACAGCTCTGAAAACACTCAAACCAGACGAACAGTCGGTTGTGATAATGAAATTCATCAACGAGCTTTCAAATGCCGAAGTTTCCGTCGCGCTCGAAAAAAGCGAAGGAGCTATCCGCGTCATCCAGCATAGAGCGCTCAAGAATTTAAAAAAACAATTAGAACAGCAAACAAAATAGTAAATATGAATCAGAATTTGATTCAACAATTAAAAATCCTGCGGGACATAAAACCGGACCCGATATTTGCCGCGGAAACCCGCCGGCTAATTATGGATTCGCGGCCGAAAATTCGTTCCGCGCCGGCTTTTCGCAGGTTCGCGTATTTTGGGACACTGTCGCTCGCAGGAGCCGCGTTCACGGTCGTGGCTGGCATACTTATGTTTTCCCCGTCGCAAAATATGGCAATAGCATCGCTTGAAAGCGCCGCGATAAACGAGGAATTGAAATCCCTTTCTATAAATATACAACTAAAAGACATTTCCTACAGCAACAACGCCGATAGCATAATTTCTTCCGCCATCACGGAAATAGGAAACACGGACGCGCGGCATATGAATCCGGCGGTTCTTAAAAACGAAGAAGAAGATATGATTAGCGAATATACGGATAAAAGCGAAGAAATAGACAAATTATTTAACGAAATTCTAAACTGACCACAAATTTATGCGCATTATTATTTCTAAAACACGAATACTGGCCATTCCATTCCTTCTGGCTGTAACAATGTTTTTCTTGAGAGGAGTCCCCGCGTCCGCTGAATCAAACGCTGCTCAAAAGGCGCTTGAAGGAATAAAAGAAAGCGTGGACACGCTCGTAAACGCCAAGGATGAAAATAATCCGAACGAGATGGCATTTCGCGTCGAAGCGCTGAAAAAAGTGATTGATTTCTCCGAGGTTGAAACAAAAGAACTGAAAGTAAAACTCTTTTCGTCTTTTGAAGAACCGCACGCAAGCGGAACTATAGAAATGTGGCAGGACTCCGTAATAAGCCGCCTAAATGACGCGCTCACGCGCTACGAAACCGAAAAAAAATCCATTGAGGACATCGGCGAAAACGCGACCAAGGACGACATAAAACAAAAAGCCGAAGGGTTGAAAGCGTGGAGAGATGAAACATACATGCCTCTTGCGAATGAGGTAAACGACTTTCTTATGGTTCATAAACAAAAAAAGTCCATTGAAACGGCTAATGCAAGGCTTGAAAAAATTCGCGGCGACGTCTCGAAACTTGAAAAAGCGTTCTCTGTGAAAAAAGTAGAACCGCTTGCAAGCAAACTTAATCAAGCAAACGAAATTCTATCAGAAGCGAGCGCGCTGGCGGAAGAAGCCAGTTCGGCATTCAAAAATAATTACCTGCTGGTGTTTGAAAATAATAACGAAAACAATTCCAGTTCAACGCAAGCTGGAGATGAAATAAATACGGAGGCAAAAGAAAATAATCAGAACTCAACTACTACAATTACTGATTCCGAAGAAGTGGCGGCGTCTCTTGACGCTCCGCAAAATGTGTCGTCAAGCACAGAAGCGGAAATAAAATTACAACCGTCAATAAAAGACCTGGTACGCGAATCTCTCGCGAAAGTGAAAGAGGCGTATCAAATTTTTATTGAAATGAGCGGCTTTGTGAGGAAGCTGTTCTAAAATCGGTTGGTGCGATTTAATAACCACGCCGGTCCATGGACCGGCGTGGTTATTTCTGTCTGCTACAATTACATCTAATATATCCCTCTTTAACCTCCTACTTAAGTATTTAGAGCACCGCTTCTTTAAGAAGCTTTCCGGCTCTGAATTTCGGTTTCGTAGACGCCGCGATTTGTATCTTTTCTCCCGTCTTTGGATTCACGCCCATCCTTGCGGCTCTCTTAACGACTCGAAATGTGCCAAATCCCGTAATAGCGACTTCTTCGCCGCGGCCCAATGTTTTAACAATCGTATCAAACACGGCCTCAACCGCTTGTTGTGACTGTTTCTTTGTTTCTATGCCGGCGGATTTCATAACCGCCTCAACCAATCCGTCCTTTTTCATAATATCTCTGTGAATAAACGACCTTTTATACATTTGATTCAAGTATAGCAAAAAGCCAGCAAAAATCTACTAATGTTATCTACTTCGCGTATTCAACCGCCTTAACTTCGCGGACAACGGTAACTTTTATCTCCCCGGGATATTTAACTTCTGACTTTATTTTCGAGGCAATTTGTTTGGCGAGCCGAAGGGCGCCGAAATCGTCCACCTTCTCCGGAACCACAAAAACTCTTACTTCGCGCCCGGCGGAGACCGCATAGGCCTGGCTAATTCCTTCAAATGTGTGCACCACCTTTTCTATATCTTCAAGGCGTTTAAGGTATTTTTCGAGCGTATCGCGCCTTGCCCCGGGACGCGCCGCCGAAATTACGTCAGCCGCGCTTATCACATACGACTCCGGGGAAGAAAACGGATATTCTTCGTGATGCGCTTCCATCGCGCGTATAATGTCCTCGCTCATCCCGTATTTTTTCAGAAGTTTTCTTCCTATCTCAACGTGAGTGCCTTCAACGTCGTGGTCTATCGCTTTTCCTATGTCATGAAGCAGAGCCGCTTTCTTTGTCACATCCACCTTAAGTCCGAGCTCGGCGGCAATCATACCCGATATATGCGCCATTTCAATCGAGTGCTGAAGAACATTTTGTCCATAGCTTGTGCGGTAATTCAACCGGCCAAGGAGCCGTATTATTTCTCTCGGAATATCGAGTATGCCGACTTCAAACGCCGCATCCTCGCCGACTTTTTCGACATAATCATCAAGTTCGGCGCGCGCCTCTTCGACTTTTTCCTCTATCTTTGCCGGCTGGATTCTTCCGTCTTTTAAAAGCTTCTCAAGCGCTATGCGCGCCAGTTCGCGGCGCATAGGGTCAAAAGAAGAAAGTAAAATACTCTCCGGTGTTTCGTCCACTATGAGCTCCACCCCAGTCAGCCGCTCAAATGTTCGTATGTTTCTCCCCTCTCTGCCGATAACCTTGCCTTTCAGGTCCTCGTTTGGGAGATTCACGACGCTTGTCGTAATATCGGAAATGCTGTTCCTTGAATAGCGCTGTATGGCGGATGTGATTATTTCAACGCTTTTTTCTTCTATCTCCTTTCTTTTTTCCCGTTCCATCTCAGTTATTTTCTTTGTGAGTTCGTCTTTCGCGTCTTCTTCCACCTCAGCGAATATCTTCTGTCGCGCTTCTTCGCGCGACGTACCGGCTATTCGTTCCATCTCGCGGGATATATTATTTCTCTCTTCTTCGAGTTTGATTTCCTCATTTTTCAGCTTCTCCAACTCATCCTTCTTTTGCGCGGAAAGTCGGTCTATTTCCACTTGTTGTTTTTCGAGGAATTCTTCTTTCTTCAAAAGATGCTCCTCGAGTTTGCGTATATCCTGTTTCCTTTCACGCTCTTCTTTCTGCGCGTCGGATAAAACACGCGCGGCGGTGTCCTTGGCGGACGCCATTATTTTTTCAACCTCCGCTTTCGCGGCCTTTATCCGCTCTTCGGCTTTAGTTTCAACCGAACTTTTCCTTCTTGAAGATACCCAAAGTTTTACAAAGTAACCAACCAGAACGCCCAAAAACAGAAACGTTGCCGCAATGAACGCGTTTGGATTCATATTTCAATTGAAAATTAATTAACTCGCGCATATCGACATTTTATTGCTTATTAATTTAATTTTACGCCCCTTCCTTATTTGTGTCAAAAAAACTAAAATGACAAGTATGAAGCGGGTTTATATGCTTGTTGTTCTTGACGGCTGGGGAATCGGAAAACGGGACGAATCCAATCCGATATTCGCGGCCCATCCGGAAAATATACTATACGCTGAAAACAATTTCCCCGCTGGAGCTCTTCAGGCGTCAGGAATGGCGGTTGGTTTGCCTTGGGACGAGGAAGGCAACAGCGAAATAGGACACCTCACGATTGGCGCCGGCAAGGTGCTCTACCAGTATTACTCAAGGATATCGCTTGCGATTGAAAACGGAACATTCTTTTCCAATCCGGAACTGAAATCCGCTTTCGCGCACGCGAAAAAAAACGGCTCCACCGTGCATCTTATAGGGCTTATCGGAGAGGGGGTGGTACATTCCGCATTGTCTCACCTCTACGCGCTCATCAAGATGGCAAAAGCGGAAAATTACCAGAACCTGGTAATACATGCGTTTTCAGACGGACGAGATAGTTCTCCGCGTTCAGCTATAAAACTTATAGAGCTTGTCTCGGCTGAATCGGCCGGCACCGCCAAAGTGGCAAGCGTATCCGGCAGGTATTACGCGATGGACCGCGACAAGCACTGGGACAGAACCTGGGCGGCATACAAAAACCTGACGGCTCACAACAAGACATGCCCGCTCAAAGAAGGAATCGAAAGCGCTTATTCAAAGGGCATGAACGACGAATATGTGGCGCCGTTCTCGATATCAGGGAGTGAACAGCCGATACGGGATAACGATTCTGTTATATTTTTTAACTTCAGAGAAGACAGAATGCGTCAAATCTACGAAGCGTTCATGAATAAAAACTTTTCGCAATTCGAAACAATTAAATTTAACAATCTCCGCGTCGTAACAATGACGGAGTATATTAAAGGCGCGGATGGAGCGGCTTTCAAAGAAGAGATTGTCGAGGACACGCTCGGCAAGGTCATTTCTTCAAATGGCAAAACACAGCTTAGAATTGCCGAGACGGAAAAATACGCTCACATAACTTATTTCTTCAATGGCCGCCGAGAAAAGCCGTATACAAACGAATACAGGGTACTTATTCCATCCAGAAACACGCCACACTATGAAGATTGTCCGGAAATGATGGCGTCGGAAATCACGGATAGGGCGGTTCTCGCGTTGGATGAGGGCGGCTTTGACTTTGTCCTGGTAAATTACGCGAACACCGACATTGTTGCTCACACCGGGAAATACGGCGCCACAGTCGAGGCCGTACGCACCGTAGACCGAGAGATAGGCCGGCTTATGAAAAGCGCGCTCGCCGGCAACCATGTTCTTTTTATAACTTCCGACCACGGAAACGCGGAATCGGTTATGGATCCGATAACCGGCGAAGAGGAAACAAAACATAATCCAAACCCCGTTCCGTTTTATATAGTGTGCAAAGAATTCGCCGGCAGAGGGAAAAACTCCCGAACGCGCGCGGCAAAAATACCAACGATAGGAATTTTATCAGATGTCGCGCCGACCGTACTTGCCGTTATGGGAATGGAAAAACCGCAGGGAATGACGGGACAAAATCTGCTTGACCAAATGCTATGACGGGAAACGTGATAAAATTAAAACAATGAAAATCATAGGCAAGCTGATAATGGCCGTCGTATCTAATTCCATAGCCATATATGCCGCGGCGCGTTTCATAGACGGCGTTTCGTTTACGGGAGGATTTGTTGATTTGGGAATAGCGGCCGCGATTCTCACGCTTATAAATATGTTCATCCGCCCGGTGTTGAAGCTTATATTCGGGCCAGTGATACTTCTCACATTAGGACTATTTTTACTTGCTATTAATGCCCTAACCGTTTATTTGCTTGACTTCTGGAGCGCTCCGATTAATATAGAGGGATATGTACCGCTCTTTTTGGCGTCTTTGTTGATTAGCGCAGTAAACTTCTTGGTAACATCGGGCGGGAAGGCGGCCTTTAAGGAATAAAGATATGCTCACAATCGCTGAAATTATCGTTTCGGTAATTCTTATCGCTTTAGTCCTGGTTCAGGAAAGATCAAGCGGGCTTTCCGGTGTTTTTGGCGGAGGAGGAGACGCGTCATACCAAACAAGGCGTGGGATGGAAAGGGGTATATTTATAAGCACAATCGTATTGGCATTTGTTTTCGCCGCGCTTGCGGTGGCGAAGCTCATGTTCTGAAATAAAAGATAGATAATTTTGAATTTGTTATGAAAATTTTTAGGGCTTTTCTCGACTCGCTTTCAAGAGCCGAAACTAAGGCGTTGGTTTGCATAACCGCCGTGTTTTTGATTTCCGCGCTGGCACGCGCGGCAATCGCCGTAGACGAAAGAAGTGTTCTTGTGCCGGTTTTCGGAGGAGTATTCAGAGAAGGCATAGTCGGCCAGCCGATAATCATAAACCCGGTTATGTCGGGAAATACGGTTGATATGAACATAAGCGAATTGATTTTTTCGCGCGCGAAACATCTATCAGAACGCATCAGCGCGGACGATAAAAACAAAGTGTTCACGGTATCATTGAAAAACGACATGGTTTGGGATGATAAAAACCCGATAACAAGCAATGACGTTGTTTTTACGATAAAAACGATTCAAAACCCGAATTCAAAATCGCCGCTTCTGAAATCATTCGAAGGAGCCATCGCCGAAAGGGTGAGTCAGCTACAAACCAGGATCGAACTGCCGGAGTCAAACGCCTCTTTTATGGGTACGCTCGAAAAGCTATTCGTGATACCTGAACATATTTACAAAGGCGTCCCGATTGAAAATTTTTATTTGTCTTCTTATACTCTCCAGCCGGTTGGAAGCGGTCCGTATAAATTCGAAGGATTGTCGCAAAACAAAAACGGGTTTATAACGAACTATTCTCTCGAGAGAAACCATCTCTATGGCGGAGAAAAACCATATATAGACGAAATCAAATTTATCTTTTATGAAACCGCGGACGAACTCTTAAACGCTTTTCAGTTGAAAAAAATAGACGGATTCGGCGCGGTCGAACCGATAAGCGACACTAAACTCGAATTGCTTCGCGGGAGTGCCGTAAGGTTGCCGACCACCAGATATTTCGCGATGTTTTTTAACCTTAACAATCCCGGGCTTGGAAACGCCTCAATGCGCAAAGCGCTGGTTGAGGGCGTATCCAAAAAAAGAATAATAAGCGAAGTGTTCGGAGAAGCTGAATGGCTGGAAGAGATCGGCGGACCGGCAATCGGATTAGAGTCGGACTCCCAGTTATACAACCCCGAACGCGCCGCCGAAACAATGGCAAAAAACGATACATTGACGGACATCAACGTTTTCGTCCCGAACGTGCCTTACCTGAAAACTACCGCGGAAATCATCATTGATGAGTGGACAAAAATAGGAACGCGAAACAACATCGAATTAATCACACTCGATCCCCAGGACATCGCTCAAAACATCATAAAGAGAGGTGAATACGATATGGCGCTTCTTAACGTGTCCCCTAAAAACTATTCCGATCTCGCGCCCTTTTGGCGCTCATCGGAACGAGGATACCCGGGCATGAATCTGTCTTTCTACAGCAATCCAAAGGTGGACTCTCTATTGGATTCCCTGCGCAAAGAAAGCGATGAGGGAAAAATACGCGACATAAGCGAACTTATAAACTCTTACATAATAAACGACTCCCCCGCCGTATTCCTGTATTCAATTCCGTACACTTACGTAGTGCGCGAAGGAGTCGGAGGAATACCGTTTTTCTCCGAATATTGGAGGGTTAGGATATCAGACCCAAGCGAGAGGTTTGATGGTATAAGCGAGTGGTTCGTTACAAAGGCGCGTGTTTTGAAATAAGACCCCGTATACGTTCCCCCGGCGGAAATAACCCACGGAACAGGTCGGAGTGGTGGAACTTGGTAGACACGTACGGTTCAGAGCCGTATGCCGAAAGGCTTGAGGGTTCAAATCCCTCCTCCGACACAGTAAAATATAAAGTCGATCATAAAAACAAATTTAATAAAATGATCACAAGAAGAGCGGAAATAACAAAAACCGCAAAAAAACCGCAGCATATTGTTTCACGCGCATCAGGTGAAACACTCAAATACGTCCCTTTGGGCGGGTTTGAAGAAGTAGGCAGAAATATGATGTTTTTCGAGTACGGCGATGAAATCTTAATAATAGACGCCGGACTCCAATTTCCCGAGATAGAAACCCCGGGGGTGGACTACATAATTCCCAATACGTCGTATTTGGAATCCAAAAAAGAAAATATAAAAGCGCTCATAATCACGCACGGGCATTACGACCACATCGGAGCGATTCCTTATATTCTGGATAAAATCGGCAACCCGCCGATTTACGCCACGCGCCTCACAAAAGAAATTATTATGAAGAGGCAGGAAGATTTTCCGCATTCGGCGAGACCGGTTTTTGAAATTGTAACCGGAGGCGAAACGAAACAAATATCGAAAAATTTTGCCGTAACGTTTTTCGATGTTGTACATAACATTCCGGATGGAGTCGGCATGATTATACGCACGCCGGTGGGAAACATCGTTCACCCGGGAGAATTTAAATTCGATTATGGAGTGGATGGTAAGCCGCGCGGACTTGAAGTATGGGAACAGGTCGGAAAAGAGGGAGTCCACACGCTTATGCTGGATTCAACCGGCTCTGAAGTCCCGGGATTCGCCTTGTCCGAAAGAATCGTGGAACAGGAACTTGAAAAAATATTCAGGGCGGCGAAAGGCAGGATACTCGTCGGAACGTTTGCTTCGCTTATAGACAGAATGTCTGAAATCATAAAAATAGGCGAAAAACTCGGGCGCAGGATAGCGCTCGGAGGGTTTTCGATGAAAAGCAACATAGAAATAGCAAGACGACTTGGCTACGTAAAATTCGCGCGCGGCGCGATAGTGCCGCTTGAAGACCTGCATAAATACAAGGACGATAAAATACTCATTTTATGCACCGGAGCTCAAGGAGAGCAGAACGCCAGTTTGATGCGTATAATAAACGGCGAGCACAGACAAATAAAAATAAAACCGGGGGATACGGTCGTGCTGTCGTCATCAGTAGTTCCGGGAAACGAACGCAGCGTGCAAAATCTGAAAGACGGCCTCACAAGGCAAGGCGCTCTGGTTTACCATCATAAAATGCTTGATATTCACTCCTCCGGTCACGCGCCGCAGGAAGAATTGAAAACCGTTATGCGGCTCATTAAACCGCGTTTCTTTCTTCCTATACACGGTTATTATTTTATGAGATGGCGAAACGCCCAGCTCGCGCAAGAAGAACTTAAACTGAAGCCGGAACACACTATATTGCCGGACAACGGTTCAGTTATCGAGATAACCAAGGAATCGGTAAAAATAACGGACGAACAATTGCCGGCGTATTATGTTATGGTTGACGGACTCGGCGTCGGAGATGTCGGTGAAGTCGTGCTTCGCGACAGAAGAACGCTCGCGCAGGAAGGTATGGTTGTAATAATCACGACTATGAGTAAGGACTCCGGTAGAATTCTTAAAAATCCGGACATTATCTCGCGCGGCTTCATATATCTCAAAGAAAATCAAGAGCTTCTGGACGACATAAGAAGAAAAATACGCGGGATTGTCGGCAAGTCGCCGAAAGGACAGGCGCTCGACGCGGACTATGCCAAAACTCTTATTCGCGACCAGATAGGACAGTTTCTCTACAACAAAACACAGAGAAGACCGATGATTTTGCCGGTGATAATAGAAGTATAAGGACCATAAGAACAAATTCCGAATTACGAATTTTGAATTTCGAATCAATCCAGAAACAATTTTTATTCGAAATTCGAGCTTCAAAATTCAGAATTATTATTACAGTTCATCCATACACATCTAATTTATTACCTATTCTTGGCTAATAATAAAATACGTCATATTATATTAGAATATGAAACCTCGACTTATAGCAGGGATCCAGCCGACGGGGAAGCTCCATATAGGCAACTATCTCGGGGCGCTTAAAAACTTTGTCGAGTTGCAAAACTCGGAAAAATACGACTGTCTGTTCTTTGTGGCCGACCTTCACTCGCTCACGGATCCGCTCGGCTGGAACAAGCCAAAAGAAAAACAGAAACAAATAGAAGACGTGGTTCTGTCATATCTCGCGGCAGGACTCGACCCGAAAAAATCGGTTTTGTTTTTGCAGTCCGACGTTCCGACTCACAGCGAACTCGCGTGGGTGCTTAATACCATCACGCCGATGGGAGAACTGTTTCGTATGACGCAGTTCAAAGAAAAAACAGAGACGCACGCGGAAAACACAGGGCTTTTTACGTATCCCACGCTTATGGCCGCGGACATTCTACTTTACGATGCCGGATTCGTGCCGGTGGGAGACGACCAATTACAGCATCTTGAACTTACAAGGACTCTCGCCCGCAAATTTAATACGCGCTTCGGAAAAACCTTCACTGAACCGAAACCGCTCCTCACTGAAGTGCCGCGTCTTATGAGTTTGGATATGCCTGATAAAAAAATGTCAAAATCACGAGCGGAGGGATGCCTTTTTCTCGATGACTCCCCCAACGAAATACGGAACAAAATAAAACGTGCCGTTACGGACTCGGAAAACAGCGTGGTTTACGCTCCGGAAAAAAGGCCGGCAATATCAAACCTGCTTCTCATTTTTTCGGCTCTCGGCGGAGTAAAAATCAAAGAACTTGAATCGCGATATAAAAACAAAGGATACGCGGAGTTTAAGGCCGATTTGGCGGAAGTAATCGTATCCTCTCTTTCCGGGTTCAGAAAAAGAAAATCAGAACTGAAAAAACAGCCGAACTTACTCCGTAAAATAATAAAGGATGGAGCGAAAAAAGCCGGAACGCTTGCCGCGGACAAATACCGTCTCGTAAGAAAAAAAATAGGACTAAGTTTGGATACATAGACGCTGATTAATACTTACTTTAACGGATTTACGCGGATAAATTTGGTTTCAAGCTCTAAATCCTAATCTCTAAACTCTAAACAATATCAAGACCCAAAATTCAAAATATAAAACATTTTGCCTGCTACACCGTATCTTTAGTGTGGATTTTGGATTTTGAACATTTGGATTTGTTTAGGATTTAGATATTAGGGTTTAGGATTTTATTTTGTGTGCAATGCTTTCTACTTTACAAACTTTATGGACTTTATGAACATTAAGCAACTTCACTCTGATAGCACGCCTCACAGTACACTATCTCCGGTCTCTCGGGAGCGTAGCTCGTTTCAAACTCATTAGGACAGGGGCCATCTCCATGCTGATGGCGGGAGGTGTTTGTGTATACTCCATTCTCCGATGTCTTGCCTACGCACTGGCATTTCCTATGCCACAATTTGAGAGGATTCCTCTGTTTGAGGCGTTCATAGTGGCGGCAGTTGGGACAAAGACGCGGAAGCGGAAGATTAAACCGCCTGTAAAATTGAAGTTCTGCGGAGACAATTTTAAAAACACCCGTACATTGATGAACACAAGCTTTATTGTGAGCGCATTCTACTACATCGTTTAATATTTCATCGCTGACTTCGGTTATGTTGTCCGGGACGTCTTTTTGTTTCTTTGTTATTTCATAGTCCCTTGATGAATCGTCAAACCACGCGTATCCGGACGAAATCGCTTTTTCCTTTGTGAGCGGAATATATTGCTGTGCAATAGTTTCATTGTAGGCGAACGGACTTATGTTGGGAGGAAAATACTCTCCGTATTTGTACACTACACCTCTCCCATCCACATAAGGCATATCGTCCATATGTTTCCGTATCTTTGGGATAAGCGCCTCATATTCTTCTTTTGAATATTGCTTATTTAAAATGCAATATTGGACATCGTGAATATGGTTGCACCCGAAGCAATTGTGGCAATTAGAAAGTGCGTTGATGCAATAAGTAAGGTTCGAGCCAGTCCATGGAAGATAGCAAAACTTCGCGTTATACGCCGGTGCGCCCGCGCCGACTGTTTCATAGCAAAGTGTCGCCTTTGGGTATACGGCATAGGCGTCCATAATATCTTTAGCATCGTTTCCGTATATGACAAATCGACAATCTTCCCCGGAAGACAGATCGAAACAATCCTTGCAATTTTTCGTGTTTGTAAGGTAATTCCCGGTTGAATTAATATGATTAAATCCTTCTATTGAGCGCCGCAGAGTATTTTTTTTAAGTTCTCCAAATTCATTTGATAAATCTTTTATTAATGATCTACTACCAAGATTGTATTTAGAAACGATTTTTTCATACTCGCCTTTTGGATATTGCTCATTACGAATGCAATAGCTTTTTCTAACGAGGTTCGAGCACATGAAACAATTAGAGCACCCCTTGCAGTTGTATAGAAAGGAAGCGTCAAAAGAATCTTGGCATTGTTGTGAGAACATCAGGCGGTTGCAGTTATGACAGTCCAGAGATTCAAAGCAAATTTCGCTTTTAGATACCCTAAGGCAATCAACGATATTTTTGGAATCACTTACATAGTTGCAATACATGCAGTCCTCATCGTTTACGCCAGCGAAAATAAGGTAACAATTTTTAACTCCCGCATAGTGATTACAATACTCGCTGTTTACTACATCGTGCGAAACCTGCAATCCAAGTTTGGGAGCGCGAAACGTCAGTTCCAGATATTGTTGGAAAAATGGTTTAGAAAAATCGTATTCATGCCCGGAATCGAGTTGATTCCACGCATCTCCATAAAAACAGTCACGGCAATAAACTTTATATTGTGATTCTTTGTTGTAAATACTTATCTTATTTTTACCGCACAAGTCACAAACTCTTTTATAAATTGTCCTTTCATTGCGGAACAACATCCTCCGTTGCATCCTGCACTCCGGGCACCATGTAGGAGCCGGAACGTCTATCTTTTTATAGAAATCAAAGTCCTCGCTTTCTATCGTGAAGTTTTGCTTGCAATTCTGACATGTTCTGGTCTCTGGACTCATGATAATTGAAAAATTATGGGTTTTAATTTCTAAATCATTTCTAATTCGGTAAATTACGATTGAATTAAAATTTAGAAATTAGAATTTCAAATTATTGTTTACTTTATTCACCGCCCGCTTCTCTATACTTACTACTGTATATTTAACATTATCTTTCCCTCTTAATCCCTATCCAAACCTTGTACTCATCGAGTTTTGTTTCCAGCTCGATATCGAATTTTTCGGTTCGCGCGAAGTTTATTGTTCTGGCGCTTACATCCGTCTTCAACTTGTCTATGTTACGGTTAATGATTAATTTCAGACCGTCATCAATATACAAATACAACACAACCTCGTCGCCCATTCTAAACCCCGCGTCCTGTCTCAATCCCTGGATCGTTCTTATGAGTTCCCTCACAATCCCCTCCTCTCGTAATTCGTTGGTTATTTTAGTGTCGAGCTGAACCGTCTCTTCCGCCGCGGAGTCGAATATGATTTCTTTGACATTTATCTCTTCTTTTAATATTTCAATAAATTCATTGTCGGAGGGCGAAAGCTTTATAGACGCGTCCTTTTTCACGGTGGCGGACTTAAGCGGCTGGCGTATTTTCATGCCGGTCTCCGCTCTTTTTGCGAGCGCCATACTCGCGATATCACGCGCCTCGCGCATTTTTGATAGATATGTATTGCCAATCCTCGACAGATAAAATTTGTTCGGTGTAGGCCACGACTCAAGGTGCACGGACTCTTTTTTATGTGGCAGGGAAAGATAAAGGGCATCGGCAAAAAACGGAGAAAACGGAGCTATCAATCTCGCGATTTCGCTCAAAACCGAACGCAGTACAACCGAGACGGTTCTATAGTCCTCTTTATTTTCAGGATGTTGAAGCCGTCTGCGCGAGCGTCGTATATACCACCTCGACACATCATCCACAAGCTCCTCTATGGCGCGCGCGGAGTTAACTACATCGTATGAATCGAGCGCTTTGGTCGCCCTCAAAACAACCTCCGATAGTCGCGCGAGTATCCAAAAATCAAGAGTTGATAGTTTTTGGGGCGATATATTATCAGCGTGCTGTTCTTTATCAGCGTAAAGATTGAAAAACGCGAAGGAATTATAAAGCAAAGAAAACATTCTTCGCGACACCTTGGCGAGTTCTTCCTCGTCGAATCTTTTTGACTCGCCGGGCTGGTTCAGAGTGAAGAAATACCACCTCACCGCGTCAATCCCGTATTTGCTTATCATATCCCATGGATTAATGGTATTCCCTTTGGATTTTGACATTTTCTGACCGTTTTTATCAAGTAGAAGTCCGAGCGATATAACATTTTTGTACGGTGCTTTCATACCGAGAATAGAACTAACGGCGAGTAGGGTATAAAACCAGCCGCGTGTCTGATCTATTCCTTCGGAAATGTAATCTGCCGGGTATTGAAGCGTCGATTTTTTGGAAAAAGGGTAACGCGCCTGCGCGAAAGGCATGGCGCCGGAATCAAACCACACGTCGGCAACCTCTTCCACTCTTTTCATTTCACCGCCGCACGAATCACACTTGAATTTAATCTTATCAATATACGGACGATGCATATCAAAAGCCCCGGTCGGGTCGCGCGGAACGTTTTTTATCTCTTCCTTCTCAAATCCTGCCGGACGCACGTAATCAACTCCCCTTTTCTCCTTTTCAGAAAGCTGGGCGTCGTCCGACCATCCCTTAGCTATGGAATGCAGCATATACACCACGCCGTCATGGGTAATCACAAGAATTGTTTTGTTTTTGTATTTCAACTCGATGTCGCGCAAAAATTCGTAAGCGCGCTTGCGCAGGTCTGTGTGGTTTTCACCGTTCGGAGTCCTTTTCGCAAATTTCTCCGCGCGGCTACCGTAATACTTCGCGTAGTCCTCGTATTTTTTACCATTAAAGTCGCCGAAATCAAACTCCCGTATGCGCGGGTCGAAATGGGTCTCTTTAACACCAAGCTTTTCCGCGACAATTTCCGCCGTTTGCTTAGTGCGCATGATATCCGACGCGAAAATTACGTCTATTTTTTCGCGCTTCATGGCCTTGACGCTTTTTTCAACCTGCACCCTGCCACGGAGCGTAAGAGGGAGTTTTTCCGGCTCCGGATGGCAATTTATAAGATGGCGCGTTATGTTTTCCGCCTCCCCATGCCTCATAAAAACGTATTTATTCGAACTTTTCCCCAACGCACGTTCAAACTCAACAACACCACCTATTACTTTCGTATTTTTGCATTGTCCGCACTCCCAAATCGGAAGAGGCGTTCCCCAAAAACGCTCCCTTGATATCGCCCAATCCTTAACCTCGCGGAGCCACTCGCCGAATCTTCCGGACTTAAGATGTTCCGGAACCCAGTTAATCTTTTGATTTTCACTCATAAGCCGCGAACGCAAAGAGCTCATTTCAACAAACCACGAATTGCGAGCGTAATAAAGAAGAGCTGATCCGCAACGCCAGCAGAATGGATATTCGTGTTTATATTTATTCTCCGAAAACAAATTTCCGGAATTTTTCAGCGCGTCAATTATAAGCGCTTCTGTTTTTTGGTCTTTCGCTTTCATTCCGGAAAAATCCCGGACACCAGAAACAAACTTTCCCTGTTCATCAACGGTATGTACCGCGGGCAATCCGACCTTCATTCCGAGATTATAGTCGTCTTCTCCGTACATCACCGCGGTATGCACGACACCCGCGCCGTCTTCTGTTGCAACGAAATCAGCCGGGTAAACCCCGTATGCTGTTTTACTTTCTTTAAAAAAAGGAATATCGAAAAGCGGTTCGTATTTAAGACCCACAAGATCACGCCCTTTGTATTTATGGACTACGTCTACCGAATGGCCGGCAAGGACACTCCTAACCGCGTTTTTGCTGAGTATCAAAAATTCTTTCGCGCCGTCAATCTGTACGCCGACATAATCAATATTATCTCCGACCGCGAGCGCGACATTCCCGGGAAGCGTCCACGGAGTCGTTGTCCACGATAAAATCGAAGTGTCTTTCCAATCGGAACTATCACTATTTATCCTGAATTTAATATAGACCGCCCTGTCTTCCGTTTCTTTATATCCAAGCGCGAGTTCGTGCGAAGAAAGCGCGGTCCCGCATCGCGGGCACCACGGAACAACTTTGTGCCCTTTGTATAAAAGCTTTTTGTCCCACGCGCGTTTTAAAATCCACCACAGCGTTTCCATATACGAATTTTTATATGTAACATACGGGTCCTGAAGGTTTAGCCAGAAGCCCATTCTCCTTGTCAGTTTTTCCCATTCATCTTTGTACGTCCAAACCGACTCGCGGCATTTCGCGTTGAACTCCGCGATTCCGAATTTTTCTATGTCTTTTTTTGAGGAAAAACCAAGCTGTTTCTCGACTTCGATTTCAACAGGAAGCCCGTGCGTGTCCCAACCGCCGCGCCGCGGCACGAAAAACCCGCGCATTGTTTTATATCGCGGAATTATATCCTTGAAGGCCCTTGCAAGAATATGATGAATGCCCGGCCTCCCGTTCGCGGTCGGAGGCCCCTCGAAAAAAATGAACTTTTTTCTTTTGCTGTTCTTCGCAAGTGATTTTTCAAAAATGCGGCCTGAGCGCCAAAATTCAAGAACTTTTTCTTCGATCTCCGGCAAAGAAAACTTTGTGATATTTTTAAGCATATTTTATCTATATTATCCTTCTGATTATATGGCAAAATGGCCTTAATTTCCAGCGATAAATGGGGTATAATGACAATAAATGACAACCGCCGGAATAATACTTGCGATAGCCGTTCTGTTCTATTTTTTGGGAAAATCGGCTGATATCATAGTCATAAACGTGCGTAAAATAGCCGGACATTTCGGGGTTCCGGTTTTTTTTCTCGGACTCATCCTTGGTTTTCTCACGTCTCTTCCTGAATTTTCCATCGGAATAAACTCGCTGGTAAGAAACGCGACGGAAATTTCATTCGGAAACCTCATAGGCGGTCTATTCGTGCTCTTTGGTTTGATACTTGGAATAAGCGCGTTTGTGAATCGCGGAATAAAAACGGACGGAAAATTTTCAAGCGCGATTCCGTTCGCTCTATGCGCCATTTCCCCGGTCCTTCTCGGCTTCGACGGAAGAATCTCACAACTCGACGGCATCGCGCTTATAATTCTCTATTTTTTTGTAATTTACCACGCTAAAACAACGGCGGAGAATTCTATCGATAGTCCAAAAGCCGCAGTGTCCAAAAAAGGAATGGTAAAAATATTTTTCGCGGTTATGGCCGGAATCATATTACTCATCATATTTTCAACCGCGATAATGAACTTCACGCTTCTCCTGTTTAACGGCCTCAATGTATCAAAAATGCTGATAGGCGTCGTTGTGTTTTCTTTGGGCACCAATCTCCCTGAAGTTGCCGTCACTGTGCGGGCGTGGAAAAAACACGCGCAGGAGCTTTCAATGAGTAATATTATAGGTTCCGCGCTTGCCAATATATTTATAATAGGCGTGCTCGCTTTTATGCGTCCGTTTAGGATTGAAACAAACGCCTCTTATATCGCAATCGCCGCGTTTTTGGCGGCGATTCTCGCACTCTTCGTATACTTTTACGAAACAAACAGGAAATTTTCAAGAAAAGAGGGCTTTGTTCTTTTCTCTTTCTACGCATTCTTTATAATTGCTCAAATATCACTCTTTGCGTAAATATCTCTACATTTCTTCCGGAGAGGAAATTCCCATAACTGAAAGTGTATTTTGCATCACTCCCGCGAACGCTTCAACTAAAGCCGCCCGCGCGCTTTTTGCGGGTTCGTCTTCGTTTAAAACACGCTCCTTTTCATAAAAATTATGGAATACCCGCGCCAGTTCATACGCGTAGCGTGTATATCTGTGAACGCAGAAATCTTTCAGCGTCTCGGCGATAATATCCGGAAACTCGGCCATCTTCCGCATAAGCAAAATGTCGGTATCGCTTGCAAGAACGGATAAATCGCTCACGGAATCATACTCGCCTAGTTTACGGATTACATTTCTCGCGCGAACATAAGCGTATTGAACGTAATAGACCGGATTTTTCATATTTCTCTTTTTCACTTCTTCAAGGTCAAAATCTATGTGTGTTGTAGACGCGCTCGACAAAAAAGAAAAAATCATCGCGTCCGGACCAACCTCGTCTATAACCTCCCTCGCTGTTATGTACGTGCCCGCGCGCTTCGACATTTTTAAGACCTCGCCGCCGCGTTTGACTCTTACGCTTTGGTACAGTAAAACGTAAAAATCATCAGGGCTAAAACCGAAAATATTCGTGAGCGCGCGAAGTTTTGGGATGTGCCCGAAGTGATTACTGCCAAAAATGTCTATTATTTTATTTGAACCGGATTTGAATTTTTCCCTGTGATAAGCGATGTCTGACGCGAAATAGGTCGGTGTTCCGTCTGATTTCACAACAACGGCCTCGCGGTCTTCCAGAAATTCATCTTTCGGCGCGAACCATAAAGCGCCTTCATATTCTTTCAAAAAACCGCGGGAACGAAGCTCTTCTATCGCACGCTCGGTCGCGCCGGACGAAATAAGCTCGCTTTCTTCGCGTATGATATCGTACTTGATTCCCAGCCGTTCCAATACGTCGAAATTTTCTTTGTAAATTTCTTCGAGTCCGAAATTGATAAGATTGTCTACATCGGATTCTTTCAAATCCCGTCCCAGCGCGGCAACGGCCGACACGGCTATCTCGCGCGGAAATTCTCCTTGATATCCATTTTCCGGAAATATCGGGTCTCCGCCAAGCTCTTTTTTATACCAATAAAAAAGCGTGGCGCCGAGTTTTTCGATTTGCCCGCCGATATCATTATTGTAATACTCTCTCGTAACTTCATATCCGCTCATCAAAAAAGTTCTCGCAAGCGATTCTCCGTACGGACCGCCACGGGCATTCCCTATATGTATCGGGCCGGTCGGATTCGCGGAGACATACTCAACGCGGGCTTTCCTGCCTTTGCCGGCATCGTTTTTGCCGTATGCTTCGCCTTTATTAAGAATTGTCAGTGTTTCTTTTTGAAACACCGCCGGAGAAATCCAAAAATTGATAAATCCCGCGCCGGCAACCTCAATCCGCGAAAAGAAACCGTCGTTGTTTTTTTCAATGAGCGCCGCAAGTTCTTCGGCGGCCGCTTTTGAAGAAATGTTTTTTTGTCTCGCGACCAAAAAAGCCGCGCTTGTAGAATAATGGCCGAGCGACTCGTTCTCTTGAAACTCAAGGCCGATTTTATCGCGCGGAACGCCGCACTCGGATATCCGCGCTAAAATTTCTTCTTTCATCGTCTTATAAATTCACTCTACAACCAAAAAAACTCGCAGGCAAACACATTTTCACAGTATTAAAAACAAAGGGATGCCACCCTCCTATTCAACCCCGACTTTAACCCCATGACACAACAACAAACCCCTTTTGGGGGTTTGTTGTTTTGGTGGAGATGGCCGGAGTTGAACCGGCGTCCAACACGATTATACACGGACAATCTACGAGCGTACTTTCAAAAAGAAAGAAATCGCTTCTCTAAAATTTAGTTTCCGGAGAGCGGGAAGCGGAACTCTACCAGGGAACGATTTCCATTATTACACCGGCTGTCCTCTATGGAACTATCAAGGGCCGATGCCCGCGCTTAAGCGTATGCGAACGCGGGAACTGCTGTTTTATTGGCAGTTATTTGTTTTTTTGAATATTTTTACGAGGTATCCAAGCTCGGCTCGCAACCCGTGAGAATGCGCGCTGTCGAAGCCCGTCATCCCCTTAATTTTCAAATTTATCTTCTGATTTCCCTTTCTGTTTCCCTCTTCTTCAGCGTTTCACGCTTGTCCCATTTTTTCTTTCCCCTACCAAGACCCAGCTCCAACTTCATAAAACTCTTTTTATTATACAATTTTATAGGCAATAGCGTCAATCCTTCCCTCAACTTGCCCGCGAGATAACCCAACTCTTTTTCATTCAAAAGCAGTTTACGCACGCGCTCTGAATCATATTTTTCAGGACGGTTAATCGGCTGGAAAGACGAAACGCTCATGCCGATCACGCTGGCGTTTTTTCCTTTTACGATAACATGCGAGCCGGACAGATTTATGTGCCCCATTTTTATGGACTTCGCTTCGTGCCCGGTAAGCGCTATACCGGCCTCGAAACGCTCCAAAATTTCGTAGTCAAACTCTGCTTTTTTGTTTACTGCGAATATCTTCACATTTTCAGAGTATCAAGAAATTTGCGATTTGGGGAGATTGTATTGTTTGCGTATCATCAAACCCTTCCAATATTCAAACATATATGGTATAAGTAGAAATAGATTAGCTTTTTGTCACTACTATTAAACAAACAAGGAGAGCACTATGAAGTCGCTAAAAGGAACCGTTATAGACGTGCACGATGTCGCTGTTATTAGATTGTGGGGAAAACACAATGGTAGAGTGAAATCCCACATCACAACAACAGATAAGCATTTTTTAAGATGTGGGGATTGTGTTTCGACAAAAAATTTCATACAAACGCGGCTTGGGGCATTTGCACAAAAGGTCCTATTGGTTAGAAGTGCTCAGCATTAAAACACGCGCCCCATAATTGGGGCGCGTCATATCAGTGATATCAGTGATAGTATTATATAAAATTAGAAGAATATTTAGTTAAATTGATACCGCTTAGTGCGGTATCTTTGTTTTCGTGCTATAATTAAAGGATAGAAAACAAGATAAACAATCAAATAACCGCTCCAGAGGTAAGGGTCGTAGACGAGAATTCTGAAAATCTCGGGATAATGCCGCGCGACAGCGCGCTTGCCTTGGCTCGCGAGAAAGAACTCGACCTTATTGAAATAGCGCCTACAGCAAAACCGCCCGTCGTGCGAATAATGAAATACGACAAATTCCGGTACCAGAAGGAGAAGGATGAGCGTAAAAAACAGCAGGCACAAAAAAACAAGGAGATGAAGCGCGTCCGAATCACTCCGCGCGCGGCAATAAACGACCTTCAAATAAAATCAAGGCGCATAGACGGGTTTTTGAAAGACGGACACAATGTTGAGGTGGGTATCTTTTTGAAAGGCAGGGAAAAATACAACAAACCGTGGGCGCTTAAAAAACTTGAGGACTTTTTAACGCTCATAACCGAGACATATCAAAAAACATCAGAGCCAAAACAAGGAGGGCGCGGGTACATAGTGCAGATAAGCAAAAAGAAGTAAGGATTTGCAAATATAAAGGAAATTAAGTACCATACAAGACACAAGAATTTGTCGAATGCGGGTTTAACGCACGCGAACAAAAACATGCGGAAAAGCATAACAAGCAGGATAAAAATAACACGCAGTGGCAAGATAAGGAGAAGGGCGATGGGATTGTGCCACGGAAGAAGCAATAAAAGCAGAAAAGAACTTTCGCGTAAGAAAAAAATGCGCGGACTGGTAATGAAAAAAACCAAAATAACAAGACATCTATGACGCGTGTAAAAAGAGGCACTTCGGCTCATAAAAAAAGGGAGTCGTTACTCAAAAAAACAAAAGGGTTTAAGTGGGGACGCAAATCGAAAGAGCGCGCGGCGCGCGAAGCTCTTCTGCACTCGCAAAGCAGGGCATTTAAGGGACGTAAGGAAAAAAAGCGCGCCTTCAGGGCCTTGTGGCAGGTAAAAATAAATGCCGGAGCGCGGGCGGAAGGTATGAATTACAGCTCCCTTATTAAAAAGTTAAAAGATAAAAATGTAACGCTAAACAGAAAAATGCTGGCCGAACTAGCCAAAAACGAGCCGGCGGCTTTCAAAAAAATAATAGATTTCGTCAAATGAAGCAACCATGCCTTTAGGGATGGCTTTCACAATAATAAAAACTTTGTCAGTTAGCGATTTTTCCTGTTCTTTGCGTATCCTCATTTTCTGGATAACGTTTAGCTATTATGTCGCACGCTCTTTTAAGATTCGTACGGAGGTTTTGGTGTATTAGAAAATGTAAAGCATCCCGACATAGAAACCATCCGTACCCTTGGTGCTCTTTTGATATTTTTACGCGTGGATTTGCCGTTTCCGCCAAATAGTAGCTCACAACCTTTAAAACCTCCTTGTGGTTTTTCACTACAACGAATCTATCCTGAACCCTGAACCAATCAAGAAACCGCATATCTGATTGTCCCAGCCCCGTTTCTTCCCGCACTTCGCGGATGGCGGCGGCGAAACTCTTTTCACCCTCTGTCGCGTGCCCCTTCGGAAAATTCCAATACCTGCCTCCGTGATAAAGCAGAAGAAATTTTATGCCTGAACGCGTCCTGCGGTAAATTATTACGCCTGCGCAAACTTCGGTTTCCATAATTTTAGTTTTTAGGGAGGTGTTATTTTGTAACTAATAACTCAAATTCGCCGTTTTCAAATGAAATGTTTACGGCATTGCCGCGTGAAATTTCTTTGCGCAATATCTTGTCCGCCAAAACACTGCGTATTTTTTCAGATATCACCTGCCTTAGCGGCCGGGCACCAAACACGGGACTGTATCCAAGCTCGGCAATGCGCCGAAGCGCCGCGTCGTCAACCATCAACTCTATTCCGTGCGAGGACATAATTGTACCGCGGACTTCGTTCACCAATAATCCAGCTATTGTTTTTATCTCTTCCATATTCAAATTTCTGAAAGCCACAACATCCGAAAAGCGGTTTATAAGTTCGGGCTTGAAATAGTCGGTAAGTTTCTTTTTTATCTCCTCGCTTATATTCTCTATCGGCACGCCTTCCTCTATTCTCTGCTTTATAAGATTGGAGTGTGCGTTCGAAGTGGCGATGATTATCGTATTTTCAAAATTGGCGGTTTTACCCAAGCTGTCCGTAAGGCGTCCGTCGTCAAACACCTGCAGAAACAAATTTAAAATGTCCGCATTCGCCTTTTCAAATTCATCAAGCAAAATCAAACTGTACGGATTGCTGAATACGGCGTCAGTAAGCGTTCCGGTCCTTGAACCGTCCGGATTGCCTATAAGCCGGAATGTGCTTTGCCTATCCTGATATTCCGACATATCGAATCTTTGCATCAAATTTTTAGAACCGAACTGGATTTCCGTGAGTATTTTGGAAAGTTCCGTCTTCCCCACGCCTGTCGGGCCTACGAAAAGAAATGACGCTATAGGTCCTCCCTTCCTTGAAAGGCCGCTTCTGTACTCGCGCAGGGCCCTCGAAACCGCCGAAACGGCGGATGACTGATTAACAAGTTTTTTGTGTATCAGCTCCTCCAGATTAAGCAACTTGTCCGCTTCATCCCCCGCCGCGGATTTTATTGGTATCTTGCTTTTGAGTTCGGCAACTTTTATGACTTCGTCGGAAGAAACACTTTTTGTTTTTTTATCCGCGGCGAAAATAACCGCTTCTTTAAGAATGTCTGAGGCGCTCCCGGGAAGCATCTTGTCGTGAAAATATTTATGCCCGAGTTCCACGGCTTTTTTTATCGCTTTAAAGGTTATAACGACGCGGAATTCCCTCTCAAGCAAAATGCTTCTCCACGCGAGAAACCGCACGGCTTCTTCCTCCGAAATCTCATCCACGCGAACGACTTCAAACTGATTCAAAAAATCGGTTCGCGGTTCCACTATCAATTTGAATTCTCTCGGATAAGTGGCGCCTATAACTGGAATGTTTTCGTTCGATATGAGCGGTAAAAACATATCTATGGCGTTCACCGACTTGCCATCGGAAGTACGGAAAAGATCATGCATATTATCTATAAAAAGAACCACGTTGCCGGCCATAACAACCTCAGCCACCAAACTCCGTATTCTCTCGCTCAAATCATCGGCGTCCGCGCCCGCAAGCAGTTTTGGTATATCGAGAGAGATAAGGCGTTTGTCAAAAAGGACTTTAGGGACTTCATCTTTTGTCATTTTATACGCGAGATGGGCCACAAGCGTAGTGATGCCGCTTCCCGGCTCCCCGACCAAAATAACATTTGGTTTCCCCGGCATAGAAACGGCGCGAAGCATATTTTCATATTCCCTGTCGTGCCCTATCAGAAAACCGATTTTTTCGCGTCTCGCCTGTGCCGTAAAATCCCTGCTGAATTTATCCAAAAACGACGTAGGGCGCGACGTCCATGAACGGTTGACGGCTCTCTTTCTTACGGGGTCCTGACCGAAAACAAGGCCGCCGAGAAAGGCCGGCGTCTTTTTCATTCCGGACAGTCCGCCGGCATACTTGGCAAAAACAACCATTTCTCCGATGTCGCTCGGGTTTATTTCAAAAATATTAAGGAGGTTTGTAACTGCCGATTTTCCGCTAAACACCGCCGCTACAAACAAATTTCTCGGCTCAACAAATTTTTCAAACGTTTTGACTCCGTTTGCAAAAGCCGAAACGGCAACCGATTCGAACTCCGCTCTAAGCTCATTTAAATTCAAATCGTGTTTATTGGCATCGAGCTTTTCGCGGAGTTTCGCCAAAAAATCAGCATAAGAAACATCGAGCCGTGTCAAAATATTCCGCACGTCGCGCCTTTTAAGCAGATTAAACAAGAGAACGAGATGTGGATCTTCTTTCGTGATTTGAGCGCGGCGGAAAGAAGCGCTGATTATTCTGTATGCGGAGGGCGTGGCGCAATCCGCCACATTTATACTTTCCCTGCGCGACAATTCCGATATGGAGCGATTGGCCTTGCGGACGACTATAAGCCGGCTCAAAAGAAACAGCGTTGCAAGAACCGCGGCCCAAAAAAACGGTTTTACATTCGTGAAAACAAGCGCTACGATCGTCGCGGCCGAAAAAACAGCATACCACGAATAAAATACTATCCGGGTAATAAGTTCTCCCAAGGAAGAAATATAAAGCCGCTTGTCTTTAAAAAAAATGTTTTGCGCCATACGATTTCGCGTTATTTAAAGATATTCCAGACGACATATATCGGGGCAAAGAGCCATATCAAATAAACGCCCGCGGCTATAAGAATAACAACCGCGTATATTGCAAGGGTGATAATAAGACGAACTAATCTGATGGGAAAACCGACAACATATCCGATTACGGAGTAGTCCTTATATAGCGGCTTGAACATATTGACCGCGTTCATCTTCCACGCGAAAATCCTATCCATCGTTTCCAAAACATCAATAATGAAATTGCCGTACTTTTTGCCTCCGGAGACGTACCACCGCCGCAAAAAATCGCCGATTCCGTAAAAAAACCGCTCACAAATATAAAACGCGAATGAATTCATTTATAAAATTATACTACACAAAGACACCTCACCGCGAGCGGCGGTTTTTTCAGAGGAGAGCGCTCTGATGAGACAAATCGCTATCGGCTTCGCGGTTTTTTTCCGCGGACGAAACACTCGCTATAAGCGAATCATATTTCTTGATGATAAGGGGTAGTTTTTTAAAACTATTCACAAATTCATTCATCATCGCGTTTGACCGAAGCGCCGCGGCGGGGTGCAGAAGAGGAACAACCAAAAGCGAATTTACTTTGAAAACTTTTCCCTGATCGCGCATCATTTTAGCCGCGGGAAGAAAATAATTCATAGCGAACCTGCCGAGAGTGGCTATAATTTTTGGCCTTATTACCGCTATTTGTTTTGTAAGGTATGGCTTATACGCTTCTATCTCTTCTGGGAAGGGGTCGCGGTTTCCGGGAGGGCGGCGCTTCACTATATTCGTGATATAAACGTTTTCCCGTTTCCATCCCGCGCTTTCTATTACTTTGTTCAAAAGCTGTCCGGCTCTTCCGACAAACGGCCGCTTAAGTTCATCTTCTTTTTGTCCGGGGGCTTCACCAATGAACATAACTTCGCAATCGCTGTTTCCCTCTCCAAAAACAAGGTTCGATTCCCGAATTGGAAGCGATGTGTCGTTTTCGATTTCATCGAAAAGCTCCAAAAGTTTTTTTTCCTTTTCCGTATTCATACGTTACGCGGGAAAACCGATATATGTAACTTCAGGAACGAGACGCACCCCGAACAGCTCGAAAACTTTTTTTTGCATATTCTCCGCAAGACTTTTTATTTCGCGCGCCGTGCCACCGTAATTGACAACCGCAAGAGAATGTTTCGGAGAAATGCCGACATTTCCGCAACGATATCCCTTTACAAATTCGGTAAATTCCAGAAGGAATGCCGGGGCGATTTTTACCGTTCCGTCGTTATGTTCCCAATACCAAGGAGAAAGTTCCAGCGCCTTCTTTTTGTTTATTGTATTCGCGATCTGTTCTATTTCCAAAAATTTTTCACGTGAGACCGGGGGAAGTCCAAAAAATGACCCCACGCTCTTAAATGATTCGAATCCGTCCATAATAAGCATTCCTTTGTCCCCTCGCACACGAAGAATCGCGTTTCGCATCTGCGTGAGAGACGGCATAGATTCCGTCTCGGGAAATAATTTCGAAAAATCGAATTTATTGTCCTTATACATACATCTGGTACATACCGTTTCAGACCGCGGAAAATCGAAGCGGGCACCCGCGATGAAATAACGACCTGTGTTTTTTTTAAAAAAACTCATATGATAGGAGAAATCACTCTCGTCTTTCGAGAAGGTTCTCCACACCCCCTCTTTCCCGTCAAACGCGTCTATGCTCACAATATGATCGTTGCAGTTTTGCCGATAGGCGCCGGCGTTCTCGAAAATAAAACCCCCCACCGTTCCGGGAATTCCAGAAAGGCATTCGATGCCCGCGCAATTATGCTCGACGACCCATAACACAAAACGATCCCACGCCTCACCGGCCCCAACATACACGGATATGGCGGCATCGCTTTTCTCCAGAACGGAAATACCGGTAAGCGCCTGCCTCACTACGAGTCCCTCATATCCATCGTCGGACACGAGAAGATTTGAACCGGCCCCCAAAACAAATACCGGGATCTGCTTCTCTTTTGCAAATGTATACGCATACTTAACGCCTTCTTTGTTTTTCGGCTCGCAAAAATACCGCGCCTTTCCCCCCACGCCAAACGTAGTAAATTGTGCCAAGCTCACATTTTCCTCAATTTGGAACATATATAACGGAATTATACACCCATGAATGCAACAATAGAAAATTCACGTTGTAGATAATAAAAAAGGTTACCGAAACCCTCCCGAGTAGATACTAATTCGGTTACCGTGGTCGCATGACC
>Ga0155384_125_pt1 | contig 29070 bp, 24 predicted proteins | sample RifCSPhighO2_02_FD_106352 | JGI IMG/M metagenome (GOLD analysis project Ga0155384, IMG submission 106352) | Candidatus Jorgensenbacteria bacterium RIFCSPHIGHO2_02_FULL_45_20
CACAAACACCTCCCGCCATCAGCATGGAGATGGCCCCTGTCCTAATGAGTTTGAAACAAGCTATAGTCCTGATCGACCGGAGATAGTGTACTGTGAGGCGTGCTATCAGAGTGAAGTTGCTTAATGTTCATAAAGTTCATAAAGTTTGTAAAGTAAAAAGCATTGCGCACAATATAAAATCCTAAATCCTAATATCTAAATCCTAAACAAATCCAAATGTTCAAAATCCAAAATTCAAAACCCACACTGTCTATAACAACAAACGACATACGAAAACTTTATCTCGACTTCTTCAAATCGAAAGGGCACACGATAATTCCATCGGCGTCACTCATTCCGGAAAACGACCCTACGGTGCTTTTCACGACTGCCGGAATGCACCCGCTCGTGCCTTATCTTTTGGGCGAACCGCACCCGGGCGGACACCGGCTCGCGTCAGCACAGAAATGCGTGCGCACCGGGGACATTGATGAGGTGGGCGACAACCGCCATCTCACGTTTTTTGAAATGCTCGGCAACTGGTCACTTGGGGACTATTTCAAAAAAGAAGCGATTGCTTTTAGTTTTGAATTTCTAACTTCGAAAGAGTGGCTGGCTATCGAACCAACACGATTTTTTGTGTCCGTGTTTGAAGGTGATGATGATGCGCCGAAAGACAAAGAATCAATAAGCTACTGGCAGGAAAATTTCAAATCGGCGGGGATAAATGCCGATGTGGGCGACTGGAAAAAAGGAATAAGCGGCGATAGCAGAATATTTACATACCCGAAATCTAAAAACTGGTGGGGACCGGCCGGAGAAACCGGCCCGTGCGGCCCGGACACTGAAATGTTCTACGATACGCTTAACCTGCCGGATAAATCAAAACATACTACCGGCTGGACTGGCGCGGAACCCTGTCACCCGAACTGCGACTGCGGAAGATACGTCGAAATGTGGAACGATGTATTTATGCAGTATAACAAAAACAAAAACGGGACATTCGAGCCGCTTAAACAACAAAATGTGGACACCGGAATGGGGCTCGAAAGGACGGTTGCCGTATTGAACCAAACAAATATATTTGAAGTAGAAGAATTCAAAAAAATCATTAGCTCTATTCTGACCTGTGCGGGCGTCGTACACGAAGAAAAAAACATCCCGACTTCGGTATATCCTCGTGGCTTCCTTGGCCACAATATCAGCGAACAAGAAGCCATTAAAGCTGTTCGGATAATCGCCGATCACATACGTGCCGCCGTGTTTATTCTCGGCGACGAATGCGGCGTTTTGCCATCAAATATAGGCCAAGGATACGTCTTGCGGCGGCTTATACGGCGCGCGGTGCGGTATGGAAAGCTTATGGGAATAACCGGCAAATTCACCCGTATCGTCGCGGAAAAAGTTATCGAACTTTTCGGAGAAACATATCACGAACTTTCGAAAAACAGCGAAAAAATATTAAGCGAAATCGAAAAAGAAGAGGAAAAATTTGCAGCTGCGCTCACAAGAGGGCTTAAAGAATTTGAAAAACTATCCGCGGTAAACGGCAAAACGGCATTCGCTCTTTACCAATCGTATGGCTTTCCTCTTGAACTAACCGAGGAGATGGCAAAAGAAAAGGGCATCGAAATAAACAAAAAAACGTTCGAAGAAGAATTCAAAAAACATCAGGAACTTTCCCGCACGGCTTCCGCCGGCGTATTCAAGGGCGGACTCGCCGATAACTCCGAGATAATAGTAAAATACCACACAGCAACACACCTGCTCCACCAAGCGCTTCGGGACGTGTTAGGAAGCCACATCGAACAAAAAGGAAGCAATATTACTAAAGAGCGTTTGAGATTTGATTTTTCTCATCCGCAGAAAATGACATTCGATGAACTCTCCCGCGCGGAAAGTATAGTAAACGAAAAAATCAAAGAGAATCTGCCGATTGGTTTCGAGATGCTCCCCGTGGAAGAAGCTAAGAAGAGGGGAGCGATAGGACTTTTTGAAGAAAAATATAAAATTGTGGGTGAAAAAGTAAAAATGTATTCAATAGGAAATTATTCCATAGAAATATGCGGCGGTCCGCATGTCAAGGCAACCGGAGAAATCGGCCAGTTCAAAATAATCAAGGAAGAAGCCGTCGCCTCCGGCATCCGCCGAATCAAGGCAATAATTTTGTAATTTTCAGACATTGATTAATTAGACGCAAATCAGTACGGATTTTAGCTGATTTATGCGAACAAGTTTACTTTCAAGCTCTAAATCCTAATCTCTAAACTCTAAACAATACCTAATCTCAAAATTCAAAATATAAAACATTTTGCCTGCCACACCGTATCTTCAGTGTGGGTTTTGAATTTTGGATTTTGAACATTTGGATTTGTTTAGGATTTAGATATTAGGATTTAGGTATTAGGATTTATATATTAGGGTTTAGGGTTTTAAGCTTTGATATTCGAGTTTATTGAAGATTTTGCGTTATAATCATATTATGCGAAAAGCGCTTGATTTTATTAGAGTCATTCCGTCGCACTTCAGGCGCGGGAAACACTGTGTGGTTATAGAAGAAACTGGCTGTCCGCCTAGGCAGACAGGCCTGCCCGCGCAGGCAGGAGGCATAAACGTCACGGAAACATACATAGCGGACTCCGACGGGTCGGTGAAATTCATAAACGTCCTTCACGGAGACACGGTGGGCGACTTCAAGAGACCGCTTTTCAAAGCGGATTTTCTCGTCCTCGCTATGAATGGGAAAAACGCCACAACCGTTCAAAACACGGCGCGCGTTTCCCGCGCCGACAAAACTCGCCCTATAAATACCGAAGAATACGAGGAAATACTCTTCCGTGCGCTTTCGGAATTTTTCAATACATACCGCGCGTTTTCTGCCAAAAAAATGTCCATTCCGGAATCGCGCACCGTTTTATTCGACGCGTCCGTATCGGAGATGGCTGTTGACGGCCGCAAGGTTGTAGACCTGACGGACATATCCGGCAAAGAAATATCAGTGCGCTTGAGAGGCACTTTTATGTCTGAAGAAAAAGCGCGTGAAGCCAATCGTCTCGCGAGCTGGGCGAATAAAGTGTTCCCGGTCGAAGCGAACGGAGCGCTCGCCGTTTTTATCAGTGGTAAAAAAGACACCGCACTTTTCTGCGAAGAATCCTCAACCTCGGCATTTAACGCCACATCCGACAGAGTCGTCTACGAAGGGGAAGCGGACTGGAAAATATCAAGCGTAACGGAAGGTATAAAAAAGGCGCTCGCGATAAGCGACAACGATGCCATCGCCGTTTTGAACCGTTTTGCAAACGCTGAAATGTCAAAACAAATGTCCAACTTCATAGATGGCATATTCGAAAAATATATGGCGCCGTTTGTAAAATCGGTGGGGGACTCCATAAAAAAACATGGGCGGATGAACGCGCCTGTTATGCATCTCGTATTTTCCATTCCTGTCCGCGAAGGACTCGGCTGGCTTAAACATTCAAACTATTTTAGAATTAACTCGCTGGAAGAAAAATTAAACGCTTCCGGATTCCGGATTGTGATACCAGAGAAACAAGCCAAAAATATAAAGAGCAAAAACATCTCCGTAAGAACCGCCGCCCTGGCTGTTTATCCGTTCGCGTTTCCGCGTAATGAGAATGCCGACAAGATTCTTTATAAGAGAGCGAAGTGGTTTATGTGACGCGGACAAGCAAAAACAAAAATAAAATATGAAAACCGAAAAAAAGTTTTTTCTTGAGCCGGAAGACGGGCCCGAAACCGCGCGGCAATGTATTCTTGAATCGGAAGGTTCCGCGGTTATTATAAACATTCCTAAAAAATCGGTTATCGGCAAAAAGGCGCAGAATTTCCGCGAACTGAAGGATTTATGCGACGAGGCGGGCAAGGAACTCGCGATTGAATCAACAGACGACCATATTCTGGAACTCGCGGCGGAAACAGGCATACGGGCGGTAAACCCGGTGTGGAGAGTAAGGGAACGCGCTGTTTCAGATATAATTCCCGTTTCATCCGCGGTACCAAAAAAACCGGCGGCGGGCGATGAAACCGAAGCGGTGCTGATTCCGGGAAAATACGAAGCCGCGGCAAAGCCGGATGTATCCGTCATATTCGCCTCAAAAGCAAGGGCGGAAGAAAATAAAAACAAAATCAAATCAAAAAAAGAAAAGGCGCGTGAAACGTTTTTTACCGAATCCGCCGATGAGGAGGAAAACGCGCCTGAAAAAAACAACCGCCGCGAAAAAACGCGCAAGTTCAAAAAAAATGCGGGCAAGAAAATCATTTTCGCGTCTTCCGCGCTCATCATCGTCCTCGCCGCCGTTTTTATCGTATTCTTTGCTCTTCCGAAAGCGAACATAACCATAGTTCTCAAAAAAATACCTGTCTCGTTTAATGAATCAGTCGAAATTTCTTCAGTGGTAACCGCGGCTGACATATCTACGCCGGGCAAAACGCGCGTCCCGGGCGAGTTCTTTGATGCCAAAAAAAACACGTTTGCGGAACTGTCTTCCGATGAAAAAAAATACACCGAAGAAAAAGCGCGCGGCTTTCTGACTGTCTATAATTCATGGAGCTCCGCTCCGCAAGCGCTCGTTGAGACCACGCGTTTCGAATCGCCCGGTGGTATCATATTCCGCCTCGACAAAGCGGTTACGGTCCCTGGAGCGAAAACAGAAAACGGTAAACTGGCGCCTTCGCAAATTGACGTCGCCGTTACAGCCGACAAGGCGGGGCCATCATCAAACCTGTCTCCACAGAAAAACTGGACCGTACCCGGCTTCAAAGACACGTCGCGCTTCAATGGATTTTCCGCTGAAAATAAAAACGCTATGTCCGGAGGATTTGCGGGCGATGCCCCGGTGGTTTCAAACGATTCTAAACAAGCATCCCTGAAACAAGCCGAAGAAATGCTAAAAGGGCTCCTCTCCGGCGAGATGTCGGTTCTTATGTCGGACGACCTCAAAATCATCAAAGGAACGGATTCATTCCAGATAACAAAGAATGAACTCCAGCCGTCGAAAAGCAATCCGGGCGGCTTTGGCATTTTTGTCGAGGGCGAAATGAAAAGAATGGTGTTCAAAGAAAGTACGCTTGAAAACGCGATTTTTGAAAAATACGGCGCTCCTTATTTTGACGAAGGATACGACTCTCCGTTCTCCTTCTCTCTTTTGTACGGAACTTCCACTGTTGATTTCGAAAATAAAAAAATAACCGTACCTGTGAGCGGCTTGATTGAATATGCCATCCGCCTCGACAAAGATATTCTCATAGAAAATTTGAAAGGTAAAAGCGAAAGCGAGCTGCGACAAATTATTTTTTCGCTCCAGGGAGTTGAAAACGCGACGATATCTCTCTGGCCGTTCTGGGTAAAAACCGTTCCGTCATCGTCTTCAAAAATCAAAATTGAAATCAAATAGGGAATATACTAAAATACCGGTAACTATCTTATGAAAAATCATTTTCGCGGGAAAATATCGGTGAAATTGGCATTCGCGGGCGTCGGGTCCGTTATTGCTCTCTCGTTTTGTTTTGGGGTTTGGTTCGGAAAAACCGGCAAGACGGTTGAAACCCTGCCTGTCGCTAATGCCCAAAGCGAAGCGGCATTCAATGCCGATTTCTCGCTTTTTTGGGATTCGGTAAAACTCATAAAAAACAAGTATTTTGACGCAAACAAGGTTACCGACGAACAGATTCTTTATGGTGCGATAAGAGGAGCGTTTCAGTCGCTAAACGACCCCTATTCGACGTTTTTTGAGCCAAGCGACGCTAAGAAGTTCCATGAGGACCTGGAAGGCGTTTTTGGGGGTATAGGGGCTGAAATAGGCCTTAAAAACGGGCAAATAGTGATTGTAGCGCCCCTCAAAGGAAACCCGGCGGAAAAGGCGGGATTTAAGGCGGGAGATAGAATTCTTGAGGTAAACGGCACCTCGACTGCCGGACTGGCCGTTGAAGATGCGGTTAAAATAATTCGCGGCCAGCCGGACACCGTCGTCAAACTGCTTATTATGCGCGACGGCTGGAGCGATGCTAAAGAGTTCGAAATAACACGCGCGATAATCAACGTACCGACGCTCGAATGGGAAACGAAAGAGGGGAATATAGTTTATTTGAAACTCCACAACTTCAACTCGAATCTGCCGGATCTTATGTACCTATCCGCGATATCAATGCTTATGCAAAGACCGAACGGAATCGTGCTTGATTTGAGAAACAACCCCGGAGGTTTTTTGGATGTATCAATAGACACGGCAAGCTGGTTTCTGCAAAGAGGGAAAACAGTGGTACGCGAAAGGTTTAATGCCAACTCCGAAGACAGGTATATAGCGAACGGGAACGCGTCTCTGTCGCAAATTCCGATTGTTGTGCTCATAAACGGCGGTTCGGCTTCCGCCTCGGAAATTTTAGCCGGAGCGCTCCGCGACGCGCGCGGCGCGAAGCTTGTAGGCGAAAAAACATTCGGAAAAGGAACCGTGCAGGAAGTGCGTGATTTAAGAAACGGCTCATCGGTGAAAATTTCGATAGCTGAATGGCTCACCCCGAACGGCGACTCGATTAACAACAAAGGATTAAATCCCGACTATGAAGTGAAACTCACGGAAGACGATACGAATAACGGGGTGGACCCCCAGCTCGACAAAGCGCTGGAAGTTTTGAAAGAAGAACTAAAAACCTTTGCGCGATGAAAATAATTTTGCTGAAAGACATGAAAAATATCGGGAAGCGCGATGAAGTGCGCGAAGTTCCGGATGGATACGCGCGCAATTTTTTGATTCCGAACGGGTTGGCGAAACAAGCGTCCGCCTCGGCGTTAAACGCCCTTGGAACAAAAAAGGCGGATGAGGCGGCGCATAAACGTTTAGCGAAACAAAAAGCCGAGGCGGCGGCACAGAAACTCTCCGGAAAGACATTCGTGTTTCGTTTGAAAACAGGGGACAAGGGAGAGCTTTTCGGTTCCGTTTCCTCGCGTAACATAGAAGAAAAAATCCTCAAAGAAGAACACGAAACAATCGCGGCGACTCTGCCAAAACATATAAAAGAACTGGGAGAAAACAAAGTCCGCGTCAACTGCGGAGAGGGAGCAGAAACCGAAGTAACTATCAGGATTGTTGCGGATTAAAGATTATTGTACTGTTACCACCTTCACCATCCTTGAGTGTCCGTCATAGCGGATTTTTTTGCGCGTAAGAAACTTGACAACGCCATCTTTCATCGAGTAAAGAGTGTCATCACTCCCGCGCTTAACGTTTATTCCGGGGTAATATTCCGTGCCGCGCTGGCGGATTATTATCTCGCCCGGACGCACGGCCTGTCCGTCAGAACGTTTCACGCCGAGGCGTTTCGCCTCTGATTCTCTTCCTAATTTAGTTGAGCCCTTGGCTTTGGTATGCGCCATATAAACGTTTTATTTGTTTTGTACTTTGGATATTGTTATAATAATAAAAAAACATGTTTTAAATGTCAATTTTATTGCGGGTAGTGGGAAAAATCAGGGCGCAAAAAGAACCGATGATTTTTTGGTTTGTCTTATGCCTTCTTCTTATGGCTTTTTTTCTGACCGGATACTTCTTCGGTAAAAACGAAACCCGCGCGCCCATAATCATCGAAAAATGCAGCGATTGTTCAAGTAATGAGTAGTGTAAAGTCCATAAAGTTTGTAAAGTAGAAAGTAATGCACACAAGATAAAATCCTAAACCCTAATATCTAAACCCTAAACAATTACCGAATATCGAATATCAAAATCCAAAACAAAGCATAAAGAAATTTGTTTGGAGATTGATCCGCCAGTCGGGCGGATCAGGATTTAGAACTTCCAAGAAAGACAAATAACCCATGACTCCACAAACAGAAACCTGTCAGAATTGTAAACAAGTGTTTGAAATTACTTCTGACGATGAAGCTTTCTATAAGAAGATAGACGTTCCGGCTCCCACATGGTGCCCGGAGTGCAGACTGCGGAGAAGACAAGCGTTTCGAAGTGAGCGCGCGCTTTATAAACGGGAGTGTGGTTTGTGTCATAAAATAATTATCACAGGATATCCTCCAGAAATGTTAACTCCCGTATATTGCGAAAAATGTTGGTGGTCCGACCGTTGGGGAGGTGAAGATTTTGCCATGGAATATAACACAAATGTTTCTTTTTGGGATCAACTAAAAGAGTTAAGAGCGAAAACCCCGAGATTATCTCTTAATACTTCAAGAAACGACAACTGTCCATACGCGAACTATACGTGGTTATCGAAGAATTGTTATCTTACCGGGTCAACTCTTCATTCTGAAAGCGTTATGTATTCAGGAAACGTCGATCGATCATCCTTTTGTCTTGATTCTATTGCCATAGGGGATTCACAGTTTTGTTATGAAAACGTGGAGAGTGAAAAGAACTACAAATCAACATTTTTATTCAGATCGCAAAGTTGTATAGATTCCCATTTTCTTGTGGATTGCAGAAATTGCAAAGATTGTTTCATGAGTTCAAATTTGCGTAATAAAGAATATATTTTCGAGAATAAACAGCTTACAAAAACAGAATATAAAAATTTAATCGCACAATATCGGTTGGAAAAATATTCTGTACAAGATGAACTCCGGAAAAAATTTGAGTCTATTAAAAAGGCATCGGTATGGAAATTTACAAATCTCATTAAGACGACAGATTCAATTGGAGATAATATTGTTGCAAGCAAGAACATTTATAGATCTTTTGATGTTAGGGATAGCGAAAATATACGATATAGCGCAAGAGTACTCATCACAAAAGATTCGATGGATATAAATAATGTCGGACCAGGATGTGAACTTTTTTATGAATGCATGAATGCGGGGCTTAATGACGGTAGATATAAATTTTGTGTTGATTGCTGGGATGGATGTTTTGATATAGAATACTGCGATCTTTGTATGGGGTGTCAGAACACGTTTGGTTGTGTGGGGTTAAAAAAGAAGCGATATTACATTCTGAATAAGCAGTACACGAAAGAGGAATATGAATCTCTTATCCCAAAAATTGTTGAAAGTATGAGTGTAGTGCCATACATAGATTCGGAAAAGAGAGAATATCGTTATGGTGAGTTCTTCCCTATGAAATTTTCTCCATATCCGCATAATACATCTCTAAGCCAAGAACACTTTCCGATGTCAAAAAATGAAACGATTGAAAAAGGTTATTTCTGGAAAGATCAGGAAACAAGAAACTATGTAATCTCATTGGACACCATTGATATACCGGATAACATAAAAGACGTTTCTGATTCTATTTTAAAAGAGGTTATTGGATGTGCCCATGTAGGAAAATGCAATGAGCAATGTACAACCGCATTCAAAATAGTTGAGGAGGAACTTGCCTTCTACAGAAGGATGAATCTCCCCTTACCACGGCTCTGTCCCAACTGCCGCCATTATGAACGCCTCAAACAGAGGAATCCTCTCAAATTGTGGCATAGGAAATGCCAGTGCGTAGGCAAGACATCGGAGAATGGAGTATACGCTAACACCTCCCGCCATCAGCATGGAGATAGCCCCTGTCCTAATGAGTTTGAAACAAGCTATAGTCCTGATCGACCAGAGATAGTGTACTGTGAACAATGTTACCAGGCAGAAGTTATCTGATAACAATTTTCATCCTGCAAAGACAGTTTACAGCGCAAGGTATACGCGCCCCAGCCAGCCGCAAGGCCCACCGGGATTTGATTTCTAAAAGCATTTTGTTATAATATCTTCAATATGCTCACTGCCCCTGCCGCGAGGCAAGGGCAGTTTCGTTTTACCGCGAGTGTTTTATAATATAAAGAATATGAGCGTAGCACCCGACTGTCCTAATTCAAAAAAGAATGTAGGTCTCCTGCTTGTGTTCTATCGAAAATATTTTTTCCAAGCAAAAACCCGCTTACTATGATAAACTCACGGCCGTGAGTTTATCATAGTAACTACATTTCAGAACGCGTTATTCTATTCAACGCATCAAATACACGCTTGGGACGGCTATCCTGATATAATTGTATAGTTGTCCCAAGCGAAAAAAAAATCACCACCCCGGTAGAACTATTGTGATAAAATAAGATAAATGAACTCTGAGTCAAAACAGTGTCTGAATTGCAAGCAAAACTTCACGATAGAAAGCGAGGACTTTTCCGCCAAAGGCGGATCCGCCTCTGGCGGAGATTTCTATAAAAAAACAATATGAAAACAGAAACCTGTCAGAATTGTAAACAAGTGTTTGAAATTACTTCTGACGATGAAGCTTTCTATAAGAAGATGGAAGTGCCCGCGCCGGGGATTTGCCCGGATTGTCGGTTTAGGCATAAGGCGCTCTTCCGGAATGAAAGCACTTTATACAACAGAAAATGTGATTTTTGTAAAAAGCCGATTATTACTTCCTATCATCCGGACTCCAGATATGTGGTTTTTTGCAATTCATGCTGGCATTCGGATAAGTGGGACTCGCGTTCGTACGCGATTGAGTACAATCCGAAAAAAAGATTTATTGAGCAATTGGGAGAACTTTTGGCGAAAACGCCTAAATCGGCCACGTATACCAGTAATTTCTCAAAGAGTATAAACAGCGAATATATAAACTTTTCCGGAGGAAAAGGAGGAACAAAAAATTGTTTTCTTTATTTCAACAGCGGGGAGGGAGAGGATTCTATGTATTGCCGCGGAGTGCGCTCTGTTCGTAAAGTGGGGGACGCATACTATGGAGGGGATTTGGACATTTGCTACGAGGTTATTAACGCAGAGAAATCTTCTTCGGTGTCTTTTTCTCAGAACGTGAACGGATGTTTGGATTCGTCTTTTTTGCGCGATTCTTCCGGATGTAGCGATTGCTTCGGATGTGTGAACATTCGGCATGGAAAATATAAGTTTATGAACGAGCAACTATCCAAAGATTCGTACGCGGCGCGCATTTCGGAAATTAAGGGTAGTTATGCCGCGACAGAAAAATTCAGAGAAGAGTTTGAAAAGTTTTCATTGTCATTCCCTCGTCGGGAAAACGTAAACTTGAAAGCGATTACATCTTCGGGGGATTTTCTTTTTGAAACCAAAAACGTTCGTGATTCCTTTGAAACCGTCGGTGCGGAAAATTCGCGTTTTTTGTATTTTGCGAAGACGGCGAAAGATTCGTACGACGTCATCGGTTTCGGTTACGATTCCGAGCTTTTGTTGGAAACAGTCGGTGTTGGGTACACAAGCCGTGCTGTCGGGTGTGTGTCGTCTGACAATTCTCGCGATATTGAATATTGTTTCGCGACAAAGCAGTCGGAAAATTGTTTCGGATGTGACGGATTGAAAAACGGCAAATGGTGTATTTTGAACAGTCCGTACGCGGAAGAAGAATATAAAAAACTGCGCGGGGGAATTATCGATGAAATGAAAAAAGAAGGCACATACGGGCTTGCCTTTCCGCAAGAAATAGCCCCATACGCGTATAACGAAACTATCGGCCAAGACAATTTGCCCCTAACCAAGGAAGAGGCCATAGCAAGAGGATTTGGATGGCAAGAAAACATTCAAATCACAAGAGGCAAAGAAACTCTGGAACCGTCTGATATACCGGATCACATACGCGATGTTCCATCCAATATTTGCAGTGAAATTCTTAAATGCCTAAATTGTGAACGTAATTACAGGATTATTCCGCAAGAATTACAGCTATACAAAGAGCTTGTCGTGCCTTTGCCGAGGAAGTGTTTCTTTTGCCGACACAAAGACCGCATACATCGCCGCGGGCCGTTCAAATTGTTTTCTCGCAAATGTGATAAATGCGGAAAGGATATTCGAACAACATTTTCCACCGACCGACCCGAAATCGTGTACTGTGAGGCGTGCTATCAGAGTGAAGTTGCTTAATGTTCATAAAGTCCATAAAGTTTGTAAAGTATGGCAAACAACCGAATCAGGAATAATGAATTATGAATCAGGGTTTAAGAAATTCAAATGTTCAAAATCCAAAATTCAAAATTGTATTCGCTCATAGGTATCCCGCCTCCATAAGTTCATTCTCGTGTTCCCATTCCCAGAGCCGCTTCGCGCCTAAAAACGCGAAATAATCCTTGTGCCATTCGGGAAACTCCTTGAGTTCAACGATTCCTTCCATTTCACCCCAATCGTGCGAGCAGTTTCTCGAATATGGCGTCCAGTTTTGCTGGCGTATTTTCTGCCGTCCGCCCTTTTTGCGAAGCACCGCGCCGCAAGCGGCGCATTTCTGCGCCTGGTCTATTCTTAAAATCCATCTCGTTTCAAGAGAGGGGATTTTTCCGTCCATCGCCGACATATAAGCCGCCGTCTGGAGGTTATAGTCGCGGTATATTTCCTGCGACGTCTTAATGTCAAGTATTCCCACTTTGCCATCTATTTTCGCTATCGCGTCAAGCGTGCCGGCATATCTTTCGTTTTCATTCACGAGCCGCAGTTCCACGAATTCCGGGTTTATCTTTATTTTATTTTTCTCACGGAACTTCAAAAACGCGTCAACGGACGCCATTATACTTTTCTCAACCTGCGGGTTTTTACCGACTAAAAACGCCTCTACGGTTTCATGCACAAGTGTACCTTCCTTCGCCGACTGTTCTTTGATTTGTTCGCCAACGGCAAAATTCTCCATACTCGCGTAAAACCGGTAAAGCGCCGGCTTGGCTTTAATTTCGACAATTTTGGTAACTCGCGGGTACCACACACCGTTAATTTCATACCCGGATGATTCTTTGAATTCGTTTACATTTATGTCTTTCATCGGTTTTTATAAGCCGTTTCTACCCCGCGCGGGCCCCAAAAAGGGGACTGGCACTTTCTTTCCGGTAATTCTGATATTTTATAAATCGTTTATTCCTGATTCGGTTGTCTATTCTGTTTTCTACTTTAGTAACTTTACAAACTTTATGGATTTTATAACTTTATGAACATCATCGGCTGTCTGTTGGTATATTGTTGGTTAATTTATGTGGGGGATAAAGCCAAATCCCATGTCTTATCTGTCGCACAATATACCTTTTGCGACAGCACATTATATTATCCTTACATAAGCTCGCCGAGATCACCTACGAACAACTCTCCTATAAGGCGTATCACGCGGGCGATAAAATTCTTCGCGACCCAAAAGAGCCAGCTTAATTTCGGAGCAAGCGAATCCAAAAACCATTCCCTCAATTCTTCCCAAACATCATTTAATCCCGAGGACACAAACTTTTCCCGCATAATTGACTGTCCCGTATCATAGTCCGGGATGTTTTCCCCCACTTCCTTAATATCCACATTTTTGAGTGCCTCGAGAAAATTCTCCGCCGGTTCCGGCAACGGCACATTTGTGCCATTTACCTGAACCGCCACAACAGCCGGCACGAAATGAACAAAAGAAAATAAAACGATAAAAATGAAAATAGATTTGTTTTTCATGTATTCGTGAAGTTTTGCTTGCAATTTTGACACTGTTTGGTCTCTGGGCTCATGATAATTGAAAAACTACGAGTAGCCTCAGTGTGGGTTTTGGATTTTGGATTTTGGAATTTGGATTTGTTTAGGATTTAGATATTAGGGTTTAGGATTTTATCTTGTGTGCAATGCTTTCTACTTTACAAACTTTATGGACTTATCTTCTCCAGTTCCTCCCGCGCGACCGTTCTGTCGTCCCACGGGATTCTTCCGTCTTTCGTCTCCATAGATTGCTCCGAACCTTTGCCCGTAATTATAACGACATCTCCCCTTCCCGCAAATTTGAAAGCTCGGCGTATCGCTTCGCGGCGGTCCAATTCCAAGAAAAGATTTTTGTCTCTTTCTTTCCCCGCTGATTCGGCGCCGCGCGCCACCTCTTCTATTATAAGCATCGGGTCGTCGTGGTATGAATCCACGTTTGTCACTATGACAATGTCCGCGTACTTGGCGGCAATACCCCCCATTACAGGACGCTTTTCCCTATCGCGTCCTCCTCCCTCCGCGCCTATTATGACAATCAGTTTGACGCCGGCCGATTTTTTTAATTTGCCGCTCGAACCAAGCATCGCTTCGAAACTTACCGCGTCATGAGCGTAATCCACAAACACGCTGAAATCCCGCTCCCAGTCGGTTATCTCTTCCATACGCCCGGGCACCAATTTCAATTTTTCTATCCCCTCTTTTATATGCTGGTTTTGAATCCCCAGAGCGGAGGCGCACGCTATCGCCGCGAGCGCGTTTTGAACGTTAAAAATTCCCCTAATACCAAGGGAATATCTTACGGAACCCACCGAAAAAATAGGTCTGTCGTTCTCGTCTTCCGATATGTTTTCCGCAGACACTTGCGTGCCCCCGGCGCCGTATGTCACGCGCACGTCAGCGCGGTTTTTCAAAAACAAATCCCTTTCAGCAATGTCGTTATTCACCACTATTATTTTCGGCACTTTTTTACCGTTCAAAACTTTTCCCGGTTGTTTATAAAGCGCGCGAAATGGCTTGATGTGCATTTCCTTGCACCGCTCGAAACTCCGTCCGTGCGTTTCCAAATATTCCGGATAAAGCGACGCCATAATAAGCGCGTCATACGCGATTCCTATATGTCGGGATTGTTCCACTCCTTCCGACGGCGTTTCAACGATGGCGAATCGGCACCCGCCTTTCCTCATCTCGGCAAGCATTTTCTGCATCGTGAAACGTCCCGGCATCGTCATATGAAATTTGTTCAGCCGCTCGAGAAGGCCTATGCGTATGTTCGCTGTGCCGGTGAGCCCCGTTTTATATCCCGCTGAAGTAAGAACCGACCACAAAAGATTCGCGATTGTCGTCTTCCCGCGCGTTCCGAGAACGCCCACAACAATCATTCCTCTCGAAGGAAATCCGTACATAAACGCGCCTAAATACGCGAACGCGAGATGATATAGATGAAACACAAACTTCGGTATTAATTTCGTGGCTATACGCTTCATAATATTTTTTTTGCCAAAAGGTATGTCTGATACTTGATGTTATTGAAAATTATATCCCAAGTTCCCGCGCGGCGCACGCTCCTGCCTCCGAACCCCTTTTTGAACGCCGTTACGCCTGACCACTTTTTGTTTGTTGAACTCACGCCCCACAAATCGAAAGAAACGCACCCGTTTTCCTTCGCGTCAAGCAGGGCGTTCCATATCAAAAGAGTGGGAGCGTTGTATTTTCCGAAACCGTCCATAGAGGCGGCGTATAAATAAGCCGCCTGGTTTCCGAAAAACACCGTGGTCGCGCACGCGATCGGCTCCCCGTCAAGATAAGCGAAAAACGTTTTTGATGAAGCGTCTCCGTCCAAAAAAAACACCCGCCTGTAATACTCCTTGCCGTAGGATGAAAGATTATGCCGCTCATTTGTTTTTTCAAACATTTTCCAAAAAATTTCAAATTTATCCGCTCGGCTGTTCCCTTCCGTTTTTTCTATAACAACCCCGCGTTTCTCCGCGGCGCGGATGGAATACCTCGTATCGTGTTCCGTTCCGCTTAAAATTTCTTCCTTATGTTTTGTTAAATCAATAATAAACGTCTCCTCCGGTTGATTGGCGCGCGCTTTGATAAATCCCGCGCGCTTTAATGTATCCGACAATTCTTCGCTATCCTTGACAAACGGTTCCACGCGCAAAAAAAACGGCTTTGCGTCCCCGGCCGCCTCACGCGTTTTTTCGACAAATTCATTGATGTTTTCGGCGCTCCACACGCCGGAAGGACCATGCGGAAAATAGGCGTAGTGGTTCCCAAACCGGGCGTTGACCAAAATTCCGAAGCCAGACAACCCTGGCGTCTGACACCGGATTGTTTTTCTGCCAAGCCGCCGTTGAAGCTCCTCCCACGCGCCCGATTGCAAAAAAGAAACGCTTGAATTTGTAATGTTCGTGTTTTCTTTCATACGCGCTTCAGCTCGGTATTTCAATGTATTTCATCGGGTCAATGTCTCCGCCAACCGGCATCGGCCCGCAAGAGCGCGACGCCTGTGTCCCTTCGGGAAACCCCGCGCGCGCCGGCGAAAGCGTCTGCGAAGCGAATACGGTGAAATGAAGATGCGCGCCGGTAGCCCACCCGGTGCGCCCCATATATCCTATCACTTCTCCCCTCTTCACGCGCTCTCCGACTGTAACCAGATACCTTGACATATGTCCATAAAGCGTGGTCAAACCATTGTCGTGCTTTATCACGGCAAATTTTCCATACGCTCCGCCCCTGCAATAATTATCCTGATTGCCTGAATTGATTACCACCCCGTCTTCGGCGGCCACTATCTCCGCGCCCAAAAAGCGGCCTATATCAATGCCGTTATGATACTGGCTCTTGTAATTTTTAATGGCAAACGTCGTTCTCCCGTACGCTTGTGTAAGCCGCCCTTCCGGAACCGGCCACAACAAAACGCCGGCGCGGGGAATCGGCAAAAGATTCGGGTCTATTGTTTTTCGGAGCTCGTTTTCAATCGTCTCTATTTCGGTGGATATTTCGTCTTGCAGTTTTTTGAGCTCGTCTATCTGGCGTTCATAAACTTTTTCCTGGTTCTTCGTCTCCGCTAAAATCGCTTGTTTAACTTTTTTTTGGTCCTGCAATATCCCTTGGCGATTTTTCAGGTTGGCGCTTTCAACTTCCTTACTTTGCCTTTTGCTTTCCTGCTCCATCACCTTGCCGGAAAGTTCGTTCTGAAAAGCGGCGAGTTCTGTTATATTCACAAACAGGTTGTTGTTCAGGTTTGAAAGCGTTTGTATTTCATTCACCGCTTCCGCCAAACTTTGATTTTTCAGAAAAACAACAAGCAGGTTTTCGTTGTCGCGCTGTTGCATCTCCGTGAATAATTTTCCGATTGTCTGCTTTTTGTTAGCGATGCTTTCTTCGGTCGCGTCTATATCAGAACGCAATGAATCCATCTCCAATTCCAATTTTTCGACAGTAAGCTCATTCGAGCGGACAGTGATATTAAGCTGATTTATGGTGTTATCAACATACTTTATCTCGCCGGAAAGCTTATTGTTAGACGCGCTTATCCCGTCAAGCGTCTTCTCCAATTCTTTTCTCTGTTCTTCAAGCTCTTTGAGCGCGGCGGCCTTCTCGTCTATCGCTCGGCGCATATCATCCGAATAGTCCGCCCGCGCGTAATGTAAAGGAACGGCAACATAAGCGTAAAAAATCACAGGTAACAGTACGTATAAAAATCGCAGTTTCATGTTTGTGGTGAGCTTGCTAACCCTGAACTTGTTGAACGGACCGAACCAGCTAAAATTCTAAGCGCGAGAGAAATGCGGCGGAGCGTTTCCTCCTTGCCAAGCATCTCCGCGAGTTCAAAAGGACCGGGAGAGGACTCTTTTCCCGAAAGCGCGACTCGGAGCGGCCACAGCACTTCCCCGTTCCCGCGCATCTTCGCGATAAGCATCATTTTTGATTCAATGGTTTCTTTTTTGAAATCGCTCTCCGGCATACTATTAAATATGGGTAATATTTCTTCAAGGTTTATGGCTGCGGATTCTTTGGTGGATTTTCTCCACGCGAGGAGCCCTGGTTCGTAATCACCGAGCTCAAACACAAACCCCGCGAGCGTCTTGAAATCGGATAATTTTTTCAAACGTTCTTTGAAAGCGTCCGCGGTCCGCAAAAATCTGTCCTTGTCCGCCGTCCACGCTTTCGGAACGAACGGTTCAAGATGCTCCGCAAGTTTTTCTGCGGAAAGTTTTTTTATGTAATGCCTGCCAAGCCAGTCGAGCTTCGTCGGGTTAAACACGCCGCCTGACTTCTGCACGCGTGAAAAAGAAAATTCCTCCATCATGTCGGAAACAGAAAAAACTTCCCTGTCCTCTTCCGGATGCCACCCCAAAAGAGCGATAAAATTCAGAATTGCCTGAACAAGGTACCCCTCGTTCCGATAGTCAATTACCGACTTCGCCAAATCGCGTTTTGATAATTTTTTTTTGTCGGGACCTAAAATGAGCGGAAGGTGCGCGTACTCGAGCGGCGGAAACCCGAGCGCTTCCTGTATCACAAGCTGGCGCGGCGTATTCGATATGTGGTCCTCTCCGCGCACCACGTGGGTTATATTCATTTCGTAATCATCAACGACGTTTGAAAAATTGAAAAGCGGGTTACCCGCTCCTTTGGCGATTATAAAGTCGCCCATTAGAGCAATGTCGAAAGAAACCTTGCCGCGTACGGCATCATGGAAGCTCGCTTCTTTCTCGGGTGTTTTGATGCGTATTACATGTCTCTCTGTTTTGGAACGCCTCTCGGCTTCGTTAATAGGAATCATACGGCATTTGCCTCCGTACTTCGGAGACAGCCCTTGGCTCAACCGCGCCTCCTCCTCGCTCTCAAGTTCCTCGGGAGAACAAAAGCAATAATACGCGAAATTCTCTTTGATAAGCTTTGAAAGATAGCGTTCATAAAGTTCCAGCCGGTCGCTCTGCCTGTAAAACTCGTCCCACTCCAAACCGAGCCATATCAATCCTTCTTTTATGTTCTCCTCGTACTCCGGACTCGAACGCGCAAAATCGGTATCTTCTATTCTTAGTATAAACGCTCCGCTGTTCTGCTTCGCGAAAAGCCAGCAAAAAAAAGCCGTTCTCGCTCCGCCTATATTAAGCGGACCCGTAGGCGATGGGGCGAATCTAACGCGAACGTTTTTTTTGTGTTCGGGCGTCATAAGTAAACAGCGAGTTTTATAATTTCGTCTGCTATAATTTTCGCCGAGCCGGCTATCGAAAAAGATTTCGCCGCGGAAGACATTTTCTCGTTCAACGCTCTGTTTTCCACAATTTCCTTTATCTTGAGCGCGACGACATGGTAAGTGAAATTTGTTCTCTCGAAAATTATCGCGGCTCCGGAAGCGGCGTAACTAATGGCGTTAGCCATCTGGTGGCCGTTCGCGGAATTTTCAAGCGGAACAAGAATTGACGGCTTCCCGAACGCCGCTATTTCGGCTATCGCCGAGCTCCCAGCGCGCGACACCACGACATCCGCGGCCAAGAGCGCGTCTTTCATCGCCTGCGGCGCGAAAAAATCAACAGCGCGGTATTTTCTGGAAGTCGCGGGTTCTGTGCCGCTTGTTACAAGCGCGGCCGCTTCCGACACATCTTTAAAATTCTTCGCTCCCGTCTGATGAAGAACCTGTGAAAATTTCAGAAATGAAACGATATTATTTACAACAAAATCGTTCAGTTGTTCCGCGCCCTGCGAGCCGCCCAAAACGAGCGCGAGCGGAATGTCCGCGCGGAAACCGAGTTTCGCTTTCGCTTCTTCGCGCGGAATATGATTCTGGAGCATCTCGGCGCGGATAGGGCTTCCGGTAACGGCGACTTTGTTTTTCGGAAAAAATTTCGCGGCTTCCGGAAACGAAACCGCTATCCTGTTCGCTAATTTACCTGAAACTTTATTATTTATCCCGGGTACCGCGTCCGACTCGTGAAGTATAACCGGTATGAAATAAAATTTGGCGGCAACGACGACAGCGAGCGAGCCAGGACCTCCCTTTGAAAAAACTACGTCCGGCATTATCCTGTAAACGCGATACAACGCCTGTAAAACACTCCAAAAAAACTTCGGAACGTCCACAAAATTGAGCACGGAGAAATATCTGCGGATTTTACTCGAAGCTATCTGGAACACCCGAATGTCTCTGTCGGAGAGTTCGCCGTCAAACTGGCTCCGCGGACCTATGTAAGAAAGCTGCGCGGAAACACCCTTCATCGCCGCGAACTCGTCCGCGACCGCTACAAGAGGATAAATATGCCCGCCGCTCCCGCCGCCGGTGAATAGTATACGCAACATATTTTTGGCTTTTACTGCCTGTTCCTTGAAATATTAACAAGAATGCCGGACATCGTCAAAAAAACGGCCAAAGCTGTCCCTCCGTAGCTTATAAATGGCAATGGAACGCCCGTAAAAGGAATAACGCCCGATACGGCAGCCACATTCACAAACGCCTGAATTCCTATTAGCGATGTGAATCCGAAAGCGAGCGAACGGGAAAAGCCATCCCTTGTTTTCTTCGCTATAAGAAGTCCGCGCCATACAAACACTCCAAAAAGCGTCACGATACCCATCGCGCCGATAAATCCGAACTCCTCCGCCGCTACCGCGAAAATTGAATCGCCCATCGGTTCGGGAAGATACTTGAGTTTAGTGGTTGAATTGCCGAATCCGACGCCGGAAAACCCTCCAGACCCTATCGCCATAAGCGACTGATTTATCTGGTATGTTTTATCGCGCGGGTCTGATTCCGGATTAAAATACCCGATTATCCTTGTTATTCTGTAAGGAGTCGTGAACACAAAAATGGCTATTGCCGCGATTCCCAAAAATGCCGATATTAAAAGAAATCGCGCTTTCGCTCCCGCGGCAAAATATTCCGTCAGCGCGGCACATGCTAAAATCACGGCTATCGTCATCGCGGGCTGCAGGAACAACAAAAGCGCCGGAATGCCAAGGAGGCAAAGAAAAGGAACAAACCCGCGCGCGAAGTTTTGCGTCCTTTCCTTTTTCTTCGCGACCCACGCCGCTATGAAAAGAAGTATGGATAATTTCATAAACTCCCCCGGCTGAAAACTGAAAAACCCCAAGTTAAGCCACCTCTCCGCGCCCGTAACGCTCCTCACGCCCGTATTGAGTTGCGGAATAAAAACCATAATCGCTAAAACAATACCCAAAATAAAAAGCGGAAGCGCGATCTTTTCCAAAAACCTCATTGAAATATAAGCGCCTATGATAAACCCTGCGATTCCGAACGCTAACCCGTTCATCATCTGGTGTTTCAAATAGTGATAACTGTCGCCAAACCGCGCGCGGGCTATGTCCGATGACGCGCTCGAAAGCATAACAAGGCCGAAAATGGTAAGGATGGCCACAACGGCTATAAGAATGAAATCAGGTGAAGAGTTTTTCAGTTTGCTTTTTGCCATAAATTTTAATTGTTTTTTCTCTTCAAAATATGTCCGGAGCGGGTGCGCGTAATTTCGCCGTTTTTCATCGCTCTTGCGCCGTTCACAAAAACATCGCGCGCGGCAAAATTATCAAGTATGGCTATATCCGCGTAGTAACCTTCGCGTATCAGTCCCCTCTTGCCAATTCTGTATTTTTTTGCCGGAACGGACGTCATCTTGGCTATCATCTTTTCAAGAGCGAATTCCTCTTCATGAAACGTCTCTTTAAGTATTTTGGAAAATTGTCTTTTCTCTGATGAATGAATATACTCGTTGAATCCGGTTCCGGCGGTGTTTGACGCTATAATGGAACGCGGTGAACGTATGAATTTTTTAAGCAACTTTCCGTTTTCGGTTTCGACCAGGCACAAGGCGGACAGGCCTGTCATCATCATAATTCTCACAAATGCCTCCGGCTGGTCGGTGCCAAACAGCGCGGCAATGTCCGCTATTTTTTTGCCGGCGAGAAATTCGACAGGAGACGAAACTCTGCCCACTCTTACCTTATCAAAATGATTTTTTCTAAGATGCGCTAAAATATGCTCTCGCGCGCTTTTGTTTTTTAACGCCTCAATAACATCGTTCCTCGCGCTTCTTTTGTAGAATTCCGGCAAAAACATCCGTACGGAAACCGCGCTCCATCCCATGGGCGAAACGTCAAAATGAACGTCCGACTCGGCGGAGACGGCTTCAAGTTCATAGAGCGCGTCTTCGTATTCGCGCTCAAACGCTTCAGGCGGGTTAAAATGGCTTATCTCAAGCCGCGCGCCTGTTTCCAAAGACACTTTAACCGCCTCACGCGCCGCCCGCCCCACATCTTTTCCGGTGTCGCGAAGATGCGCGGCATACACTCCGCCGTACTCCGCGGCTATTTTCACGTATTCCGCGATCTCAAAATTCGGAATGTTTTTTTGGTCCGCGTGTTCCGTGCCGCTTGAAAAACCGAGAGCCCCGGCCGAGAGCGAATCGGAAAGCAACTTCTTAGTCATCCCGAATTGGGAATCGGTAAGGTCGCGCGCCGTTCCGTTAAGCACAAAATTTCGAATCGTCCCAAGTCCTATAAGGGTTCCGAAATTCACTCCCAGCCCTTTTTTGAAAAGCGCGCTAAAGAATTCGGCGGCGGTAGTCCAGTTCGCGGAAAACGACGTTTCGTGATTCTCCCAATCCGCGAGAGTAGCAAACGAACGGGCGTTGAAAGGCACTGTTGATTTGCCGCAGTTCCCGCCGATTATCGTAGTAATCCCCTCCTCTATGAAATGTTCCTGGGCGGGGTCTGAAAAAATACTCAAGTTGTGGTCTGAATGCGCCTGCACGTCTATAAATCCCGGAGTTACTATGGCGCCCGAAGCGTCAATCGTCTCCCCGGTGATTTTGCGCTTTTTTGCGTTACCCACGAAGACGATTCTCTTCCGCTCTATCAGTATGTCTCTTTTCTGCGGCTCGGCCTCCGTCCCATCATACACCAACCCGTTTTTTATAAGCGTAGGCATAACAAAACCAAATTATATGACTTTAAGTATACAGCATTAAGAAAACAGATGAATCAAGAATTATAGGTTATGGTTTAAAAAATTATATCATTCGAGCTTGATTCGAAATTCAAAATTCATAATTCGGAATTTCTGCTCTATTTCTGCCATACGTAATATTTGATACTTTTCGGTTGTTTTATGCGATTTTTTACAATCCCCTGTTTCTCGCTACGAACTCATCCACGCGCTCGCGAAAAACAGCCATCAAGCGCTTCGTGTTTTCCCCGACCTTCCCATTCCCTATTTTGAGCGAATCAATTTTCACAACGGGCATTATTTCCCTCTTGGTGGATGTGAGAAACGCTTCGTCGGCGGTTTTCAGTTCACGAATCAGCGCTTCCCTTTCTTCCACTTTGAACATCTCCCGCGCGAAAGACAATGTAAAGTTTCTTGTCTCTCCTTTGAATACACCGTCTCTCGGCGTTATAAGTTTATTCCCTTTGAATATGAAAAAATTAAACGTGCTTCCCTCGAGAACCCTCCCGCGCGAAAAATAAATGATTTCAAACGCGTTTTTCTCTCTCTTCAGTTTTTGTAGCGAAAACATAAGTATGTAGTCGGTTGTCTTCGCGTTCGGTATGCGCCTCTCATTCTCCACGCTTATGATTTTCACGCCTTTTTTATAAACCTCCGGTGGATACGTCTGAATTTTTTCAACAGTAACAAAAAAGGTGGGCGTTTCGATATTATAGGTTACGGTATCATCGCTTTCCCCTCCTGTGAGTACCATCCTCACGGCGGCGTCTGGATTCCCGTTTTTTTTAACGAGATTTTTTATTATTCCGGCTATTTCGTCTTTGCCAACCGGTGGCTTCAGGCCTATGAGCCGCGCCGATTCGTGAAAATGCGATATGTGCGCATCAAGCAAAAAAGGTACTCCATCGTAGCTCCGCAACGAATCGAAAACGCCGAAGCCGCGCATAACCCCGAGGTCATGTATGCTTATTTTCGCCTTCTCGGTCAAAACCACTTTCCCGTTAAGATAAGAATATTTTTTTGTCATTGCGTTCAATTCTAAATCGTTTCAAATATGCGGGCAAGCGGATACATAGCGGATATATCAAGACACGGACTAAAAATAAAACCCGTCTTTCACCGAAAATTCCCGTTTTTCGAAAGACACCACCATATACCACCCCCACGAAACGATTTTGTTTTCACGACCGACAAAATCGAACCATATTTTATTAAACTTTTCTCTATCGAGCCAGCGCTCTGGTTCGTTCGTCGCGGGGTCAACGATGATGATATTCTTCTCCGTAATGTTCACCACGACGCTGTAGTGGTCTTCGTCACTGTCAAACCATCCGATAATCACCGGCAATTTTTCTTTCTTCACAAAATATTCAAGTTCATCAAGCGTGCCTTCTTCCTTCGCGAAACAATATCCGCCCGTGCTCTTTATTGCCGCCACAAGGCCGTTGTGTTCTGTGCCGTTATCTAAAGTCGCTTGCGCGAGCTGGGCAAGTTTTTCCTCCGAATACAGTTTACCGAAGTAAGAAAGGAGGATTTTGAGCGAAGCGGGACCGCAAAGTCCGGCCGACTGCAAAAAGTGCTGGACCTTAATGCTTTGCTCTTTATTATTTTGTTCGTTTAAATTTTGTTCATTCATAGTAATATTCGCGGATAATTTCGGCTATTGTAAGTTTGCGCCACGGGTATTCGTCATCAAGCGGGTAGCGGCATTTGAGCTTGTTCCTCCGCATTTCTTTTTCCGCGACGGTCGAGTAATCGTGAGCGTTGTCATACGATTTTCCATGAAACATAAGGTCGCGCTCGACAACTTCATGAAGGAGAATAAATGGGACTTCTTTCGGGTCTATCGCGCTGTCAAGCCAAATTTCATTATGCGGGATATATGAGTAAGCCAAGTCGTGTCCGCCTAAAACGAATTCAGGGTCTATGTACTGGCGGACTATAGCGCCGTTAATCATCACGATAATATTCCTGCCGCGGCGCCTACGTGATACGACAAACTCCGGAATCGGTGGAGGCAAACAGACAGCTTCTTTAATGTGCTCGCGCCAGCTTGTGTATGTCTTTCTTCTCTTCGGCGGCTTGACTTTATCCGCGCGCATCAAAAAATCCAACTCGTCTTTATAGCGGTAGTCCAGCCAGTATTCGTTCGGCGGAATGTAAAACCTCTTGAATGGTCTATTTATTGCCGTGCCGCCTCTGTGCAAAACGCAAAACTCCGGGTCAAGCGTGTTGCGGATTTTGAAGCCATCCACCAATCTAACTTTTTTATTGTGTTCCATTGGATTATTAATTGATCCTCATTATTAAAGCAAAACTATGCGCGAAAAACGCGATAATTGCCGTTTTTTTACCGCGCAAACCGAAGTTTGATGCGATAAACCCTATTTTAGCTTATTTTTCAGCCAATATCAATCTCTTTTTAAGGGGTGGTACTACGCCGAAGAAAGGCTTTTCATCTCCCACATGATAGCCGCAAAAAGTTCTTTTCTGCCTTCGTTCAACGCCTGTATTCTGGCGGCATCAAAATTGTCAAACGCCTCGTCCATACATCCCGCTTCAAAATATAAGCGCGCCCGCTTAAGGTTGAACTGAATTTGTTCAAGAGGATAATCGTCCGATTGTTCCACTAATCTTTCCTGTTTGATTGTCCAATCCATCAAAAGTCCCATCGTTTCGGGGTCCTCGACTCCTTTTCCCTTGAGTAATCGGACTAACTTCTGTTCTGGATTCTCCGTATTTTCAAATTTTTTTTCTTGTTCCATATCCCGTTACATTCACCCGCAAAAGTGGTTATTTCTAAAGTTTGATAATTATATTTGAACTAATTCCTCCGGTGAAATTAATCTAACCAACTTTAATATTCTATCTACCATATCGGGTATGGTTGGTATCTTCGGCTCAAATGTTTTTAGGTCTTTTACCGCGACCCATTGAAAATCTGAATATTCCTCGTTTAGTTTAATTTCCCCTCCGAGATGTCTCGCGTAATAATGCGGCAGAATCATTAACTCCAAGCTTTTCTTTTTAAAGATGGCATTTGTCGTAAAAAACGGATAAATTTCAATTTTAAATTCTTCTCCGACTTCTTCGTTTTTTTCTCTTTGCAAACCATGGATGAACGACCCATCGTTATTCTCCATTTTCCCGCCTATAAAAGAGTAAACTCCATCGTAATCGTTTTCGCCTTTTCTTTTACACAACAAAACGCTGTTAGCGTCTTTTGAAAAAACCACTATTTTTTGGCAATATTGAAAATCGAATTTGCTCATGGATTTTATAATAGCTAAATCTTTTGAGGTTGGGATTCTCTTGATTTATCGCGGTAAATCGTGATTCCTTTTAGATTTGATTCCATTGATAATAACAGTATTCTTTTTATTTCGCCAACGGAAGCGTCTTGAGATACGTTGATTGTTTTTGATATGGACTCGTCAGTAAATTTTTGTATGGATGAAATCATCTTTATTTGATTTTCGGGCGATACTTTTAGAATATCACTGAAATAAGGTTCAATCGATGGTGAAGCTCCAATAACGCGACTCGATCTGCCTGTTGGAGGAACTGCGACTGTCGAACAATTTCTGATTCCGCATTTCTTGACCTCTCTTTCTAGGGCAAGCCACATTATTCCGGAGACCGTTTCTGTTTGTCGTCTGGAATAGGCGGTAATTATATTCTCATCGGACATATATTTTGATTCCGGAAATCCCCCGAAAGAACCACGCGTTTTTGCTAATTCAACTGATTCTCTTTTTGAAACAAAGTTTATAAAACTAAAAATATCTTCAGCTTGCTTTCTCGCCCCTTCGCTTGAGTAACCCATTTGAAGTATTTTGAGTAAATCCGCGAATCCGCAAATCCCTAATCCTATTCTCCTTTTTTGTTCCGCTACTTTTTTATTCAAATCATTGTCATAACGGTCTATATTATAATCAACCGCATTATCTAAAAATTTAACCGCGACTTTTACAGTTTTTTCAAGTTCGGGGTAGTTTATTATTCCATCGCTAACAAATTTTCCAATGTTGATATAAGAAAACTGGCATGTTTCTCCCTCAACCAATCCGACTTCTCCACATGGAGCAAGCGACTTATATTCACCTGAACCGACAACCTGATTGTCTTTATTTAATCTATCAATGAAAACCAATCCGGGCTCGGCGCTTATATAAATCGACCTTGCCATAGCGTCTATTATTTCTTCCGATGGAATTTCACTGCCATCTTTTAAGATTATTAATTCCTTATTTCTTATCTTATCGAGATATATATCGTTTATTAATACGGAAAAATTAAAAACCCATTGTTGATTTGGATCCTTGTTTTTGACATTAATAAAGTCGAATAAACTCGGATGGTCAATCGACAATACTCCCATATTTCCAACGGGTCTAAGTTGTTTTTTGTTTTGCTGTCCTTCAATGCCGATTTTATTAAGATATTTGATTATTTCGATGGGATTTTGAACATCATCAAAATTAAATCCGGTCCCCATTCCGTTAAAATGGAATTGGTCAATGGTCTTTTTAATCTTTGTTAAGTCCTGTTTCAAATCAACCTGCGGGACTGCGCAAGCGGAAAGAGGCGCGCTATTTATTCTTCCTGCATTCATCAAAATAGTCGTACTCGGGATGAACTTCCTGTCCTTCATAATTTCAAGCAAATAATTTCTGAATCTTTCTGCAAATTCAGAATTTTCATAACGAAGTTCAATTTCAGTCAAAGAATCCACAACGCGTTCGAATACATTTATAATGTTTTCTCCTTTTTCCGCGATGCCGAGATTAAACAATTCATCGCTGTCAGCAAAGTATTGATATTCGCTTACGTGTTTTTTTGTAGAGTTTTCGGAATCCATAAAAATATAAAAACAGAATAAAATTCACCTCTTCTGTTATCTAAAAAAACAGAAAAATGCCCTTTTATACTTAAATTACGAAACTATAGAATCAAATCCGTACGATTATTACAATACAATAACTAAAGTTTTAGTGCAACATTCGAAGGCTTCAGCGAGCGGCGGCGGGGTGAGACAATCCGCCCTAGGCGGACCCAAAATCCGAATTCCGAATTTTGGCGGTGTTTGTTGGACAAAGTTCGAAACTATTTCGAGCAAAATCCAAATGATTAAAACTACTAATGCGGACGAGGCAGGGCGAAACAATTTGTCTGGGGGAATGGATTCGCCCTGCCTCGGCTGATTTCCCGCCCGCAGGAGGGGTCTGGGGAGGAATGCGGGCGGGTTTCGGATTCGCCAAAAAAATTTTTGAATCGACAATACCTAGTTAACAACATCAACGTTGTTATAAGCACCTGTCTTGTACCCACGAACTATATATAAATATAGCGGAAAAAGTATCACAAGGAAAATAATTCCTGAATATAAAAATCCGTATTGATACGAGACCCGCTCGATTATGAAGCCGACTCCAAAACTTGAAACTGCCGAAACAGCCCGATCAATTTGTGAACCCGTTGACAACAATGTGGCTTTGAATTTACTTGATTTAATAATATCAAGTTGATAACCCTCATCAATTTTGCTTAACCCCCACTGAAATGCGTTTATAACAATAAAGGCGGTCACGACAACCCACCAACTTGATATTATTCCCAAAACAAGAATCAAAAGAGTATAAATAATAAGTTGGAATCCATAAAAGGAAGGTAACGTAATATATTTTTTAATTCTTCCGCTATAGGCAAGCATGAGCGAGGCGAATGCTCTACCTATACCAAAAAATACTCCGTACCAAATTACAGGTATTTCGAGAAAGGACTGGTATGGAGCGCGAAACCCGCCAACACTAAACAATGTTCCACTAATAATTCCTGAAAACAAAGCGATGCTAAAAAAGTTAAGGCGATAACCTTCTTGCAATACTTGTTTAAAATTTGTCGCCCCAATTTCTTCAATGTGTTCTTGTGGTACAGGAGGCACTACTAAAGAAATTGCTGCTAATAATCCAATTACATCAATAACAAGAGCGATTAGAAATGGTGTTTTATAACTTACACTTACTAAAAATGGTACCAGCACCATAAATATAATCGGTACAGCAAATCCTATAGAACTAATTTTCCCCATCACTCTTGCATAGTCTTGTTCTCTTTTAAGACCTTGTAAGGTTTCGTGCATAAAAGCACTGCCTGTACCACTTTGAAAAGCGGCACTTGCACTCAAGAAAATTGCGCCGAGTATTAAGAAGGCGATATTATTTGCAAGAAGAAAAAAGATTGTTGATACCAACATCAATACCCGAGAAATAACCAGTGTTAGTTTGTGTCCTATTTTATCAGACATATATCCGCTAGGAATTTCAAAAAGAAAACCCGAAAGACTTCCTGCTAGCAAAATAGTTCCAATTATTTTTGGTGTTACATCGGGTATGGTTAGATAGTAAGCTCCCAAAACTGCAACAAAAATTCTTTTGTTAGCGATTAATAATAAGGCGTATTTCCAAATATTATTTTGTAGATTTTTCTCCATATTTATTTCAATAATTCGCTAACTGATACTCCAAGCGCACTAGCCAATTTTTCTAATGTCGCAAGAGTAGGGTTGCGCTTGCCTGTTTCTATACCACTTACATACGCCCTATGCACCTCTAGGGCGCGCGCAATATCTCCTTGCGACATTTTTTTCTTGGTTCTAATGCGCTTGAGATTTTGACCTAGTTTTGGCGATATTTCTGTCATATTGATTATCCACATT
>Ga0155384_115_pt1 | contig 28284 bp, 23 predicted proteins | sample RifCSPhighO2_02_FD_106352 | JGI IMG/M metagenome (GOLD analysis project Ga0155384, IMG submission 106352) | Candidatus Jorgensenbacteria bacterium RIFCSPHIGHO2_02_FULL_45_20
CTGGGTCAATATCTACACCGTAGAGAGAGTTCTGAATGCAGTCACGTTTGAATGTATACAGCGTCCTATTTTTGTCTTTCAGATAACTTGAAATCACCATGCGAGCTTTAACGATGGCGTTCATCATGCCAACAGGGAATGCCCCGGAGCCAATAGCTGGATCGCAAACCTTAATTGCGGCAAGCTTGTCGTCAATTTCTTTGGCAGACTTTTCTATGGATGCTGGAAGGATATGACCGTACAAGCCCTCGTAATCTGGGTCGTTCTCTTTTTTAGCGACATGCGTGGCCTCGTGCTCGACAACATTCTCGCCGATTTTTATAAGCTTCTCCACATCTTCTTTTGAAACTTTGCCATTAAGTTCAGTGGCTAAATAGTTCACCAAGCTCTGCTCGCACATATAGTGAACTATTTCGCGTGGCGTGTAGTAGGTGCCTTTGGATTTACGATCTTTTACTTCCAACAAGTTCTCAAATACCTTGCCGAGCATTTCCGGGTCTACGGCCACTTCTTTTTCCAGTGGCTCATCTTCTTTTACCGTAAAGTTATAGCGATCAAAGATATCTAATATACCGGTGCCTTTATCTTCTTCTTTTGTTAAATAGTCATTTGAAAAAAGATCATTCGGCAACTCAATTTCCGTTTCGTGCCAGTTATATTTATTATCAAATAGCCCTCCGTTTAAAAATGGAATTTTACACTGAAAATGGTCGTTCCAATGGTCAAGATGGCTTCTGTCCAAAGCTAGCGCGTCATAAAAAAGCGGTTCTAGGATTTCATTATAGAAATTTTTGTATTTTAAATATCGGCCTGCGAATAAATTTCTTAAAAAATTCTTATCTCCTTCGCCCCACTTTTTATCTTTGAGGACTCCAAACCATCCTTTTTTCTGAAGAAAGTAGAGGAAAACAATTTGTCCCAATAGTCGTTTGGAGAAATCCACCGGACTGACGAACTTTTCGGCAAAGTCATTACGCACATCTGCGTTCGAAGTAATAATTTTATCCAACGCCTCTTTAACATCAGCAAATAGCTCTCTATATTTTTCAAAAAATTCTTTGGTAACTTTTTCAATATTGAACGCATCTTCTAATCGTGTCAGTGTAATGACATTCTCATCCTCTATTATCGGGGACAATCTAGCTTGAGCAGTATGGCTATGTTCATTCGGACCCACTAAAAACGACCATCGGCGAGCAGGAGTAAAATCTTCTTTAACTTTCGTCTTGCCATCTTTATCTTCAACGAATTTATAATCCATCCTAATAAGTGAAAATCGCCAATCAGATTCGTTCGGAGACACAAAAGCAACAAGCGCCGCGTCTTTCATTTTCCCGCCACGGCTTCCGTTCAAGTATCGGGCAATAAAGTTCCTCTGCGCGGTACGTGCCCGTTCTAACGAGCTTTCTTTTTTTAGCTGAACGACGAGAATATCTATCTCGTGTTCGTTTTCTGAATATTTTCCTATTCTTTTTAGGGTGTTGATATACGGCTGAAAAGCGGCAGAAATGAATTGTCCGCTATACGGGTGCCTATCTTCTTCCTCAAAATGATTTAAGAGATTTCTCAAAAAATACCGAAATTTCTCCTCGTCGAAAGGATTTTCAAATGTTTCCTTGACGATATTTTGAGCCTGTGATTTCTGCATGTTACTTTTTATCTTTCCGCTTGGGCTTCTCACCCTCCGGCTTGTCCAGATATTTCTGCGTATCGCGATCAAAATCAGAAATAAATTCCCGATCCTGTACGACCCGGTACTTATCGAATTCCTTTTCAGCCAGAGCCTTTGCGACTTCGTGGGACACCTTGCCGGGATTGCCCAGTATTTCGTATTCGTTAAAGCGGAGGAAAGCGTCAAGCTTTTCCACCCAATCTTCCATTTTCATCGGGCGTTGTTTCTTTGCCTGATTTTCGGCATAGTCCAGATACATGGTAACAATCCGGTTCAATTCGGAAATTTCCTTTTCCTCAAGATAATTTTTTGCCACCGACACATCGGGCTTAAGAATCTTGCCCTTGGGCGCATTCTTCCATGTTGTGAGCCCCATCTTCGCTTTCTTACTGCTTACGCGACCGGTGATAAGTTCGGCCGCTGTCTGGCCGGTAATTGCCCAATGCAATTTATTCTGTACGGTTTTGAAAAACTTTAGAGTTGTCTTGGAATTCTTATCGTAATCAACACTACCTTCAGCGTATAGATCAGTAACCTTTTGGTAGAAACGTCGCTCGCTGGCACGAATCTCCCTAATCTTCTCGAGTAATTCATCAAAATAATCTTTACCGAAGTGGTAGCCATGTTTCAACCGTTCATCATCAATGGCATAACCCTTCACGATATAGCCGCGAAGTGTTTGGGTTGCCCAAACACGGAACTTGGTGGCCTTTTCGGAATTAACCCGATAACCAACAGAAATGATCACGTCAAGATTATAGAATTGAGTATCGTAAGCCTTGCCGTCCGTGGCAGTATTCCGGAATTTCCGGACAACTGAATTTTCCAGTAATTCCCCAGTTTTGAAGATATTTTGAATGTGCTCGCTAATTGTCCTAACATCAACGCCAAACAATTCGGCCATTCGTTTTTGGGTAAGCCATACTGTCTCGTTCGAGAACAATACATCGACACGCACATCGCCCTCGGGCGTGGTATAGAGCAAGAAATCCGACTCTTGGGGGACAATACTATTGTTTTTATTTTCCATAATGCTATTGGTTATTTGGTTAGATATTCGGATAGAATAACCTCTCGCTTGCCAAAGTGATCAGTGGTAGTTTCGGCAAAATGACCCTCAAGAAGCCGGGTCGAGATGTGGCTCTGCAAAACAGAGAGAATTTTTAGCGGATTAATACCTTTCTCAATTTCTGCATTGAGAGCCTGCAGGGTTACTCGTGTGGTTTGTTTTGGTAGGTCGCCTTCCTCGAGCTGAGTAATAACCTTTTTGAGATACAAGTCTTGATCCTCAGTGAATTGCCGGCGATCTTTCATGGTCGCTTTGAGTATCCGCAGAATTTGTGTAGCACTATCCCGACCACCTCGCATTTTTACGTCGGGCAACTCTTCGGTGGTAGCAAATATAAATGCTTTTTTGTTCTGTCCAATTAAACCGTAAAAGTTCTTGTCTATTTTTTGTTGTTTAACGTTTTTTGGTGCTCCCAGTATCTTCGCCGCGGTGATGAAGTCCAGTTCCCGGGCATCGGCAGATGAGGCAATAAAGAATTTTTGGATTTTGCCTCGGCGGAAATAAGTCACCAGCTGACCGGCATTGGTTTTGTCAGTTTTGGCGGTTCGGGCTTTCTTTGGGAGATGTTTAATTTTTTCGAAAGTATCCGGCTCTTTGTCTCTGATATTTTTAATAACATGAAGGTATTTAAGCTCGCTTTCCTCGTTCTCATCCTCACCCGTAAGAATTTCTTTGGAGGTTAAACGGCTGAACAGCTCATGAGAGCCGATCGGTTCGTTTTCAGTAAGCAGATGCGCGTCGCCACCAAGCAAGGAAAGGAACGCGTTAATTTTTGCCTCGGCCGCTTCCCGGAGCTTGATTTGATCGTTGGCTTGTTTAGTCGGGAAAAAGTTAAAGGTGTAGACTTTATCAAATTTAGTATCAACACGGTTAATGCGACCGACTCTTTGCATCATGCGAGTCGGATTCCACGGGAGATCATAGTTTACGACGACATTAGAACGATGCAGGTTTACGCCTTCCGCCAAGATTTCCGTACAGATCAGAATGCGAAAATCATCTTTGGGAAACCGCGCCTTGGCATCAAAGTTTTCAATAACCCGCTCTCGAACTAAGGCACTGGAACTGCCCGTAAAACAAAGCACTTCGTTCGGGAATTTTGCATCAATATTTTTGGCTAGATATTCTGCCGTCTCTTTCGATTCCGTAAAAATAATAAGTTTGTTCTTTTTGAGGATCGGATTCGTGGAGAGTTTTTCTATAAAGGCTAAAAGCTTCGGGTCCCGGTTAACCCCAGCCCACATCTGGTGAATCTCTTTCAAGATATCCAGATCGCTCTGTAAATCTTTCTTGAATTCATCCCTAAAGTCTTTGCTTGGCAATTTTTCGGCCCTGCCCTCGTTAATTAAAATCTCAACCGCATCGTCATTGTCATCGGCCAGAAGTTCAAAGATTTTATTGGTATATTTTTTGCTGACATAGACATTGCCATTGTCTACCTCGGAAATAAACGACTCATAGGAATGAATGAAGCGGCCGAGGGAATTGCGGAAAGCATGGAAGCTGGATTCAAGCCGTTTGATGAGCAAAATTTTCATAAACTTGCCCATGTTGCGTTGCGCCAATTCCTCCGGCTGGCTGACTTCGCCCTTATAGTAAAGAATCGGGGTATAACGGGCGTATTTGAATTTTTTAGCGACTAACTCAATAGTCTTGGTGAAAACAACGTCTTCCTCATCGTTAAGTTCGTAAAAAGCCGCTTCCGGTTTTTCTATATCCGGAAAACGCAGTTTTTGGAAGGCCAAGTCCTCGGCAAAGTATTTTGTGATCTCTGTCCGGGTTCGGCGCACCATTAAATATTTGAGAACTTTTTCACGGATTTCTTTGGCGTTTTCTTTAATGAATTTGATGTAGTCCGCATAATCTCTCTGCCGGTCAAGATTTTTGAGCTTTTTCTCCAGACCGGAAAAGAACTGCTCGAGGTCCGGGAGATTCGGGATTGTGCTTTTCCTTGCTTTTTGGAAAAGCTTGATCTGACTCAGAATGTCTTTTGGCGAGTTGTTATAGGGAGTGGCGGTAACAAGAATTACTTTCTTGCCACGGCAAATCTCGGCCAGCTTTTCATAAGTAACATTATTTTCGGTTCGGAAACGATGAGCCTCGTCTACAAATACATGGCCATACTGCTCAACGCCGTCTTTTATGATTTTCTCAAGCTCTCCGATTGACCGGAATGTCGCAGGTACATTGAAGTCTCTAAACACGTTCGGCCACGAACCGGGGTTAGCTTTATCTAGAAGCACCGGAGGCGCGATCACGAGAATCCGGCCTTCATTTATGAGCTGGCCGGCAAGCATGGCTGAAATATAAGTTTTACCAAGACCAACAACGTCGGAAATAAAGACGCCGCCGTACTCATCGAGGATTTTTTTAGCGTTCAAAACCGCCTGTTCCTGATATTCAAGTTTCTTAAACTCAACCGGTAGGTATTTGATATACATCTCGTCATGCTGGCTCAAATCATCCTTGAAATATTCGTACAGGAATTTGAGATAAAGCTCATAAGGGGTAATGGTATCGTTAAGCCACGTTTTTGTGCGGATCGTCTCGACATATTTCTGGCTGACATCAACCGAATCTTTCCAAAGCTCTTCGAATTTAGCCAAAGCAAAATCATAATCAGCTCGGTTTTTGAGCTCAACGTTAAATTCCAAGTTATCCATCAATCCGGCCTGCGTGAAATTGCTTGAACCGGTGATGACTCTGCCCTTGTCCCGATCGCCCTCGCCAAAAGTCATAATGTAAACCTTGGCGTGAATCTTTTCGGATGGATATGCCCTGATTTCCAATTTGCCATTTTTAATCCATTCTATAAAAGTGTAAATACCGCTCTCTGTTTTTTCGCTATCCTCAGCATCCTCCATTTCTTTCTCAACAATCTCACCAAGTTTTTCTTTGGTTTCCGCGCTTGAAAATTGCAAAGCTGACTGTTCAATCTTTGCTTTTTGTATCAAATCGTAAGTCTGCAAATTGGTACTAATACCAATAAGAATTCTGACCTTCTCGGTTTTCTCAAGGGATTTATAAATTGCATGAAAACCGCTGGTGTAAAAATAGCCAACCAAACAATCAAAGAATTTTGTATCTTTGATCAAGACCTCAAATCTCTCTTTGAGATTTTGGCCTTTTTTGTTTGTGATAAATGTTAGGTCTGAATTCATAAATTTATTATCTTTCCCCGTTTAATAACCTCTCGAACGCTTCGAGGTTGCCCATGGCGTCATTAACAGGATTGTGATCGTGCGCCGTAACTCGTAGCTTTTTCCATGAACTCCCGTCAGTGAAGTTACCGACGAGCCCGGCATAAAAATCACCAATCCTTCTCGCCGAATGTCCGAATGGGTTTCTGCCGAGAAAGAGATGAAAATAATAGTTTATAAATTGCCAGTCGTAAGCCGGATTGTCGCTCACGAATAGCGGCCTGAATCCCTTCTCTATGACAAACGTAATCCATTTGTCGAAATCTTCGAATGTTTCTTTTGTCGCTCCTGTTCCGTGGAATGTTTGCTTTGAGGGGTAAGCGACCGCGCCAAATTCAAATCCCACCGGATCATTCAATGTCGGCGCCGGACCGTGTCCCTCACAATCCACAAATATTAAGTTTTTGATGGCGATTTCCTGTGTCATATTTATTCGGCGAATATATCCGTATATTTTTTGTAAATATATGATTGTCCGTATTTCTTATCCTTGTCTTTTGGGGTAAGAATACCCATTTCAATGAAACGATTGATCACCGACTGAGCGCCGACACGCGAAAAGCCAGTCCATTTTTGGATCGTCGCGACGTTCACGATCGGTTGTTCATAAAGTTTTGGCAACACCAAAGTAGCGCTCTCCGAAGAACGCTTGCCGAGAGTTTGAATCCTCAACATATCTTTTTCTCGAAGAGTCGTGATCTTGCCAACGATGTCGATTGCTTCGCCGGCAATCTCGATTACACCATCAAGGAAAAAATCTACCCAAGCGGAAACCTCCCCGAAGTGATACCTGAACAATCGCTCATAATAGACTTTTTGGTGCTTCTTAAAGTAAGAAGACAGAAACAATACCGGTTTCTCCAAGTAATTTTCTTTCCAAAGATAAAATGCTATAAGCATACGTCCGGTTCTGCCATTTCCATCGAGGAAGGGGCGGATTGTCTCGAATTGTGCATGGATCAATGCGGCCTTGGTAAGCGTAAGGATGTCGTCATTGGAATGCATAAACTTTTCAAGATCGTTAAGTGCCGTTTGCATTTCTTCGACCGGTGGCGGTACGAAGCGAGCGTTATCTGGACGAGTACCTCCAATCCAGTTTTGCGTTTTTCTAAACTCTCCCGGATCGGAATAGTGAGTTGCCCGAGCCTTATTCATCAACTGCTTGTGAAGCTCTCTCATGAAACGCAGAGTCATCGGAAAGTCGTCCTCTTTAACGCGCTTCATTCCGTAATTCAACGCTTTGATGTAATGCAAAATGTCATCGACATCTTCCGGAATATTCGCGCTCGGCTGAACATCCGCTTCGATTGCGTCAATCATCGTCGCCATGGTGCCTTCTATCTGGCTTGAAGAAGCCGCATCTTTTCGGAGATACATGCTCAAGACAAAATCCACATCGGGCAGAAGTTTGGTAATACCATCAAGCTTACCAAGGAGACGTGTCGCTTCATCGCTTTTTTTGATGATTTTCGAGTCGAACTCAAAACCACCTTCTGGAGGAAAAGGCGAAGGGATGAAGGCCTTGAATCCTTCTTTTTGCTCTTTAAGCTGGCCTATTTGTATAGATTTCATGTTTGTTTACATCTTTTTATCAATGTAAGCAAAGTATATACCTTTGCTTACATCAGGTCAAACAATGTAAACAAACTAAAACTGTGGATAACCCTGCAAATCTTCGGCGTTTCTCGAATAGTACAATTGTTTGTGTTTACCCGTCATGAGCTTTCTTGCGGTGAGCTTGTCGAACAAGTTGAATGATTCCAAATTCTTGCCATATTCATTTCGTTTAGCCCGTGAGATAACTTCATATCTAACAGGGTGAATTTTATTCGGCAGAGGGGATGGCAAAAATCTTGACGCTCTCGCCTTCAATCACAACTTCAGCAATAACGATCCTTAATCAACTGCCTCTTTTAATTATTATACCGCCTGCCGATGAGCCATACGCCGGGCGTACAGCTTCCGCGCTTCTTCGACCAGGATTATAGAAGCGGCAATCGGAATGATTATGAGCCAGTCAGCAAGATCGAGAGGCGTGGTGCGTAAAAATTTATTCATAAATGGGCTATAGACCGCGAACAACTGCAAGATAATAACGGTGGCAGTAGCACCTAACAGGAATTTATTAGAAAAAGGATTCAATTGAAAAATGGATTTGTCCTCCGACCGACAGTTCCAAGCGTTGAACCACTGGAATGCGGCCAAAAGCGTAAGCGAGAGAGTCCATGCTTTAGTAATATCGGTTTCGTAGTGGCCTTTGAAAAGAACCAGTGTCCCAATCGCCATTGGCAATGACATCAGGATCATGCGTTTGACCATAAGCCGATCCACCAGATATTTTTTAGGATGTTCAAAATTGCCATTAAGCAAACCTTGTTCTTTCGGCTCCATGGCAAGAGAGACATCAAGGAAGCCATCAGTTACAAAGTTCAACCAAATAATCTGAGCGGCAATGATCGGTAATGGATATCCAAGCAGCAATGCGCCGGTGATGACAAACACTTCGCCGAGATTTGTGGAGAAAAGGTACAGAATGACTTTCTTGATGGTCTTGTAAATGCTTCGGCCTTCCTCGACTGCCGAAACTATGCTTCCGAAGTTGTCATCCAGCAGAACAATATCAGAGGCCTCCTTAGCAACTTCGGTACCGATATTGCCCATGGCTACGCCGAGATCTGCGGCAATGAGAGATGGCGCATCATTCACACCATCGCCGGTCATGGCAACGATTTCTCCCCTGGCGCGGAATGCTTTAATGATGGTGAGTTTGTAATCTGGATTCACTCGAGCGAACACGCTGGTTGTAGTAAGTTTTTCGGCAAGCTCCGCATCGCTTAATCCATCAATATCTGATCCGGTTAGCACTGTGTCTCCGTCGTGATAAATACCGGCTTCTTTAGCAATGGCGGTAGCAGTGATTTTATGATCGCCAGTAATCATCACCACACGGATGCCTGCGGCGACTGCCTTTTCCATGGCGCCGAAAACCTCAGGCCGCAACGTGTCTTGCATGCCATAGAAGCCCACAAGGGTGAGATTATCGATTCCATTAGCTTCCAGTTTATGAGGCGCGTCCGATGTCTCGGCGAACGCAATCACACGCAACCCGTCCTCTGACATTTTTGTAAATATTGCTTCAAGCATTTCTTTTTCGTTTTTCCCAAGTTGGTGATTTTTGCCATCTCGCCAAACTTTCGTGGAAAGGTTCAAAATAACTTCAGGCGCACCGACTACGGTCAAAATTTTCTTGTCGCCGACGCCATGAACCAACGCATGATATTTGAGCCGGTAATCAAAAGGGATTTCCGCGATCACCGGCGCCTCACGTTCCAGTTCATCTTTATGAAATCCGAGCTTTTGAGCAAATACGAGCATGGCCGCTTCTGTCGGGTCACCGGCGATCCGCCACCGATTTTCCTCCTCCAAAAACATAACCCGGGCGCTGGCGCAATACGCCGCAATTTTCCCGGCAAAAAGAATATCGGGATGATTAACCGCATCGACAATGCGTCCATCCAAGCGCAGATTACCCTTGGGCTCATATCCATCGCCTTCGACATCAAACAGGGTATCGTTCACATATACTTTTCTGATTACAAGTTCGTTCTTTGTAATCGTGCCTGTCTTATCTACGGCTATGATCCTCGCTTGCCCTAAGGCCTCGACTGCTTGCAATCTCTTGACCAGCGCATTGCGTTTGCTCATTCTCCAAACGCCCATGGCGAGGATAAGAGTAACGACTATCGGCAAACCTTCCGGGACTATGGAAACGGAAAGAGATACGACAGTGGCGAACATTTCTTTGACCGGCTTTCCTGTCATAATGCCAACGAAAAAAAGTAACGTACTGATAACGGCAACGGCGGCGATAATAAGTCGGGAAAGGTAGCGGATATTCCCTTTGAGCGGAATTTCCGTATTCAATCCTTTAATCTTACTCGCGATTTTGCCAATAGTCGTTTCTTGGCCCGTTGCTACTACGACCGCACGACCATTTCCGGCAACGATATTGGTAGCTTTGAAAACAATGTTTTTACGATCCGACTCTGTTGAACCGGTGGACAATGTCTCACTAATTTTATACACCGGCTCTGACTCTCCGGTAAGAGCTGCTTCGTCTACTTTCAGATTGCTGGAAGCGATTACTCGCGCGTCGGCAGAAATCTTCTCGCCTTCCTGCAGTATGAGAATATCGCCTGGCACCACTTCCATATCCGGAATGATGAGTTCTTTCCCATCGCGCAAAACCGTGGCTTTTGTTTCCACAAACTTTTTGAGCGCAAGCAGGGTGTTTTGGGCCTTACCTTCCTGAATTGTGCCGACAATGGCGTTAAAGAGAAGGACTGCAAAAATTATTGACCCATCGATTGTCTCACCCATGAGGAAAACGATGACGCTCGCCGCTATCAAGACATAAATGAGCGGACTCTGAAATTGGCGCAAAAAGATTATAAAAATACTGTCCACCTTTGCCTCCGGCAGTTTGTTCGCGCCGAACTTCCGCAGGCGGGATTGGACTTGTTCAGAACTCAAGCCGCGCTCGCTGGTGTCGAGTTCTCTTAGAATGGCGGTAATAGGTTTTATGTGCCAAGCTTTTTCCATTTTATTTGACTTGGTTTCAAACTTTTAACGCAACAGGTTGGTTAATAACTTCATCGGGTTTCTTGATAGTGTAGCACGGCACGGGGGCGGTCGTTTAGTTCGCGTTGCACGCGCTTGAATGCTTTCCTAATGTGCGGGCTATCTCCGAGAAACTGTGTCCTGCCCGCAACATGCGGGCGATGCACGACCAATCTTCCTTCCCGATGTGTGTATGTGACATACATCGGAGTATCCATCCGAGAAAATGCCTATGCAATTAGCCTGCAAACCGCTGTGCAGTTAGGGTGAGAATTCACAGTTTTATGTTTGACATCGCTACAAAAATATGCTATTATTATAAGACAATTAACAGATTTTTGACAATTAAGGCACAGAAAGGAGTGTGTCATGAACAGAATAAAAATTTGGTTGAGTGTGTTTTTCCATCGTAACCCACGATGGCTTAGGAAAACGCTAAAGCGTAAAAATGGGAAACGGATGCCGCCCAAGTGGTGGGAAATCATTGACGCAGATGGTTAGATATTTTGTTTTTATATAGCGCGGCAGCACGTTTTCACGTGCCTGCCGCGTACTGCTTTCTATAAACTTGTTTTTCGATAAAAAACGAAATACAATTTCAAAGTAAATATGAATAATTTTCATATTGGTAATTTTGCATTTTAATTTTTGAATTTTAAATTTTTATGTCCAAACTCGAATATATAGAACTCAAAGTCGGAACGGTGTTCACAAAAAATGAAGACCCTTCTCCATACAAGGTGCTTGAATACGCATTCATAAGAATGCAGCAGAGAAAACCGGTGGTTCAACTAAAGATAAAAAATCTGCTTACGGGAAAAAATCTGAATTATACCGCCCACCAAAACGAAAACTTTGAGGCAGCGGAGATAGAAATGGCAGGGGCGGTATTCATATACGAAAACAAAGGCAGTTACTGGTTCCATGAGGCCGGCAATCCGAAAAACCGTTTTTCGCTTTCCGAAGACACTGTCGGCGACATAAAGAAATTTCTGAAACAAAACACTCCGGCAAAGGCCTTCAAATACGGCGATAAAATCATAAATATCGAACTTCCGATAAAGATGGAATTCAAAGTTGCGGAAGCGCCCCCGGCGGTGAAAGGCAATACGGCGCAGGGAGGCACGAAACAGGTAACGCTTGAAACCGGCGCGGTTATAAACGTTCCCTTGTTTATAAACCCCGATGACGTGATACGCGTAAACACCGAAACCGGCGAATACGTGGAACGCGCGGAAAAAAACTGAAACCGAATCGTTATTTAATTTTGACTTCCGAGTTTTTTCAACGCTTCTTCAAGTTCCGATTGCAATTCCTTGACACTCTCGCTGTCTGTTTTCCTCACGCGCTTTTCTTTCGTTTCATTTTCGGAAAGTTCGGATAATTTTATCGTGTGTTCCGGAAGATTTTTTTCATTGATTTTTTTCACATCCGTTTTCGGTTCTTCTTTTACCATATTGTCTCTTTGGGGCGCAACCGAAGCGGATTCGCTTTTCCTTGCCGATGACGACGGAGAGGGTTTTTGCTGTCGGCGATTCGTGCCGCTCCGTCTTTCAAATGGAGCGGTGGAAGATGTTTCTTCCGCCTTGAATTCTATTCCGAGCGCCGCGAGATCGCTGTGCGTTTCTTTTTTCTTTGTCTGAGTTTTCGGTATGAACACCGGGCGCATTTCCCCCGCCTTTATCTTCTTAAGACAATTCTGGCAATACACCGGTCTTCCTTCTTCGGGCTCAAAAGGAACATTCGCTTCATTTCCGCAAGCCGAACATAAAACGGAGTGGGCGGACGGAAGTTCTATTTCTCCAGCCCATTGGTTTATTTCCCTCTCCACCTGCCATTTCGGCTTCGCGTATTTTTTCCTTGAGGCGGCTATTATTTCTTCAGCGTTCACGGAGCCGGTTTTTAATCCATGAAACGGAGGAAGCGTGGCCGCGGAAAACGGACGCGAAGAAATGCCGTCAACCATAAGCTTTAGATAAATATGGCGGTTCGGAATGCCGACCATGTCTTCAATCATGAATTCAGGACCGAACTCTTGTTCCAAAAATTCCGCGTCGGCGGCACCCACGCGGAAAAGTATCATGGTGCCGACATTGCCGAACACCGCGTCCCGCACTTTTGTTGAAGATCTCCCCGCAACGTCCGTTATGAGTTGTCCGATATACTGATGCGCAAGAATGAGATTTAAGCGGTATTTGCGCGCTTCCGACAAAATCCCCGCAAAAGAATCGGTGGCGAAGTTCTGAAACTCGTCAACGTAAAGGAAAAAATCTACTCTTTCGTTTTCGGGGATGCGGACGCGTTCCATCGCCGAAAGCTGCATTTTGGTTATAAGCATCGCTCCGAGAAGCGCGGAATTGTCTTCGCCTATTCTCCCTTTTGAAAGATTCACGAGAAATATCTTCGCCGTATTCATTATTTCAAAAATATCTATCGTGCTTTTCGACTGGCCTACTATATTTCTGATAAGAGCCGTTGAAAGAAACTGTCCGACTTTGTTTTGGATAGGCGCGATGGCTTCGTTTCTGAACTGGTCTTTCCACTCTTCATATTCATGCACCCAAAACGCTTTCACAACAAGGTCCTTCACATTGTTTATAATTTTTCCCCTATACTCTTTGTCAACCAAAAGGCGTGTAACGCCCAATAGCGATGTGCCCGGCGTGTCAAGAAGCGCCATTATCGTATTGTTTAAAATATATTCCATTCTCGCGGACCAGACATTCGACCAAATTTTGGTGAATATGCCCATAAGTCCGGACGCAACCAGATGCTTGTATTTGGGGTCGGCAAGCTCGAGAACATTAAAACCTATATGGTAATCGGTGTCCGCCGGATTGAAATAAATAACATCTTTCATTCTTTCTTCCGGAATTTTTTCAAGTATGGATTCCACGTATTCGCCGTGCGGGTCTATCACGCACACGCCTTCGCCATTCAAAATATCCTGCACCATCATATTATGAAGAAGCGTGGTTTTTCCGGTCCCTGTTTTCCCGACCACATACATATGCTGGCGCCTGTCAGTTCTTTTAATGCCAAAAAGGCGGTCAGCATTTCTGAAGTCGGTTTTAGCAAAATAAACTACATCCTTTTCCGGTTCCATAATAAACGAATTAATCGCCTGATATTGATTATTATATCCTTTTTGCCTTATGCAACGCAAAACCCCGCCGGTCCATAAACTGAACTGGCGGGGCCTTGCGTTTAATCTGTTGGTTGTTTATTAACTCCACTCGTCTTTTATCCAGCCAAGAATAAAAGCGAGAGGCATAAGAACGACAGACGTTACTGTCTTTATGACTCCCATTGACTCTTTGTTTTATAAAATTTTCGACCAGTGAAAATGATTATATCAGATGATTTTATTTCGCGCCTGTGGACAACTCAAAAAATTCTAAAACGGATTCAGTCGTTCGGACGTGGATTTAGTCCGCCCGCGCAGGCAGGCCGGTCGGGCGGGTTAGATAATAGCGCCTAAAGCTTTTGTTGGCGCAATGTTTCATACTTGATATTATATAATATATGTCCCCAAGAATAGAACGCGATATCTACGTAAAATCACTGAAAGAACGCGGAAAAAAGAACAAAGCGTATTCGGCCTACCAGTTTACCGGCGTTGAAATCGCTGATATTCTGGACGATACGGAACACAAATCGCTTTACATAAAACTCGCTAAAGAACACGGATGTTCAAAAATGCTCGCTATGGCGAAAGATGTGGCAGAGCGCAAGGGCATAAAAAACAAAGGCGCGTACTTTATGAAGCTGGCGTATCCGGAAAAAGAAAAAAATGACAAAAATCGTAACAATTGAAGACAAGCGGGACGAAAAATTCCTGCGCGCCGCGACAGTTCCGTTTGATATCAAAAAACTCAAGGACGCTTCAGCGGCAAAAGAAATCCGCGCGCTCATAAAACAGATGCGCGAGATAATGAACCGCGCGAACGGCGTCGGGCTTAGTGCCAACCAAATCGGCATACGGGAACGCTTCTTTGTAGCACAAATGCCGACCAATCAGGGAGCGCAAAAGTTCTACGCCATTTTCAATCCCGAAATAATAAAAAAATCAAAAGAAATCGACGGCGCCGAGGAAGGATGCTTAAGCATTCCTGAAATCTACGGAAACATAAAACGCCATTACGAAATAATCTTGTCCGGATACGACCTACGGGGCAAAAAAATAAAAATAAAAGCATGGGGATTTCTCGCGCGCGTATTCCAGCACGAAGTTGACCATCTTGACGGAAAACTGTTTATGGACGCGGCAACCGATCTGCGTAAAATCAATCAGTCGGACCAACACCCTGAAATAATATGAACCCCGGACCGAAATTCGTTTTTTTCGGAACTCCGCGCTTCGCGAAAGCGGTATTTCAGACATTTATAGATAATTTGCTTATCCCATCTTTACTCGTGTGTAACCCCGACAGGCCGACCGGACGCAAACAGATACTAACGCCGCCGCCAACAAAAATAGCCGCGGAAAAATATGGCGTAGAAGTTTTCCAACCGGAGAATTTGAGCGATGCCTTCGAAAAATTAAACCGTGGGTATGATTTTTTCGCGGTCGCGGCGTACGGCAAAATTATACCGAAGGACATACTGGAATTGCCAAAATACGGTTCTATAGGCATACATCCGTCTCTTTTGCCGAAATACCGCGGCACAACGCCCATACAATCGGTGATTTTAAACGGTGACGATACGACCGGCGTTACGCTGTTTTTGATGGATGAAAAAATAGACCACGGCGAAATAATCTCAAGAACCGAAGTTGCCATATCGAAAACGGACACCTATCTTTCGCTTGAAGAAAAACTCGCTAAAACCGGAGCGGAGTTGTTTGTGAAAACCATACCCGAGTACATAGACGGAAAAATGTCTCTCACGGAACAAATGCACGGCAGTGCTACTTTCACGAAAAAAATAACAGGCGATGAGGCGTTTGTGCGCTACGACGACTTGGAAGCGGCAATTTATGGCGACACAGAAAAAACAGCGCGCGTACACAAAATAATCCGCGCGCTGAATCCAGAACCGGGCGCGTGGACTCTAAAAAACGGTAAAAGAATGAAACTCCTTGAAGGTAAAATAACGGACGGAAAACTTGTTCTCGTGAAAATCCAAATGGAGGGAAAAATGCCCGAAAACGTTTGAGAAAGAGTTTGTTAAGCGCGTTTTCCCCGATTTTGCGTTTTTCCCCTCATTACATTTTTTAACCGATCGGTTAAAAAATGTAATGAGGAAATTCCCGTTGCTACGGAGAAATGCAAATCTCGTTACCTAATTCTATTGCGCTTCCGGCGGGCAGTTCCAAAACTTTCTTGAATTTCGGGTTCCAGAAAAACAATCTTCGCGGCTTCATATTTTTGCGGATGGCAATTATTTCCCCGCCATTATTCAATACCGCTATGTCAATCGCGAATTTCATTCCAAAAGTATATATCCCCCACCTCGTTTCGAAATAAACCGCCCGCGGCTCGCGGAACGCAAGCATTCCTTTTGTTTTTTCTTTTATGGTTTCAAGCAGTAAAACGTTTTGCGAAACCAATGTGTTTTTTGTTTTGTTAAAAGCGCGCGCTACTCGCATATTTCAAAAATCTTTTGTTTGGACGAGACGCCTCTTTTGAGTATCAACGAATTTTTAGGAATACCGAGATGTTCCGCGAGCAGTTGCGCGGCGCGGCGATTGGCTTTTCCGTCTTTTGCCGGAGCATTAACTTTGACTGTAAAACAGCCATCTCCTGTTTTTTCAACGTTTTCTTTTCTGCTTCCCGGCTTAACCAGCGCCGATATTTTCATATAAAAAGCGAGCGGAGTATATCCACGTTTTTTTTGTCCGGACCGGTATCATCAAATCCCGGAACTTCAAGAAGCCACACTTTGTCGAACAGCCGTTTATCTCCTACAAGCGCCTTGAACCCGGTAATGCCTATTTGTCCTTTACCTATGTTTTCGTGCCTGTCGCTGTGCGAACCGTATGCCGTTTTTGAATCGTTTATATGAAGCACCTCGATGTTTTTAATATCGACCGCTTTGTCCCATTCGTCAAAAAGTTTCTTTACGCTTGAAGACGTGTACTCCTTTATTATCCCCGCTTCGAAAGCGTGCGCGGTATCGAAGCATATTTTAAGACGCGTTGAACCGGTTTTATCGTAAAGATATTTCATTTCTTCAATTCCCGCTCCCACTTTATTTCCCCCGCCGGAAGAATTCTCCATTATGAGCATTGCCTTCCCCGGGACATTTTTCAGCACGTTTTTTATCCCACGCACTTCTTTATCGGCTACTATATCAAACGAACTGTCTTTACTCGAACCGACGTGAAAAATCAATCCGTCTGCTCCAAGCGCTTCGGTTATGCTAAAATGCTCGGATAAGTTTTTTACGGACTTCTCATAAAGTTCGTCCGATGAACTCGCGAGATTCACGAGATATGCCGCGTGAAGGTACACTTTCTTGATTGAGCTTTTCGCGCGTGCTTCTTTGAATTTTCTTATCTCACTTTCCTTCGGCATGGAAGCCATCCACTGTCTCGGGCTTGCGCCATATATCTGTATCGCCTCCGCGCCTATATTCTCGCCGTTTTGTATTGCGTTCCACAATCCTCCAGCCGATGAAACATGACCGCCGATGTAGGGAATGTTTTTTGTGTTCATAAATTTATTAAACGCTGATTAATACGGATAAATCCGGTTTCAAACTCTAAATCCTAATCTCTAAACTCTAAACAATATCAAAACCCAAAGTTCAAAACCTGTCTTTTCTGTTGTTTTTTATCATTTTGAATCCATTTTGGACTGTATTCATTAAAAATTTCAAATTGAAAATTGAAAACTATTCTCTGCTTTGTTTTGGATTTTGATATTCGATATTCGGTAATTGTTTAGGATTTAGATATTAGGGTTTAAGATTTTATCTTGTGCGCGATACTTTCTACTTTACAAACTTTATGGATTTTCGATTTACGGTTGCAACGCCTCTTCGGAGTTTCCGTCGACGGAGACAATCACGCTCGATACCGACGCAAACTGCTTCAGTGTGTTTTCAATCTGCGCGCGTATCATAGACACTCTACATGAACCGCCTGCGTTAAGAGCGCCGTTAAAATCCGCTTTCGCGATTCCGTTTTCGATATTCAAACTTTGGAGGGCAACTCCTTCAGGCACGCTTGTGAAAAGTCCTATACTTTTTTCGGCTTCGTTAGGGCCTTTCAAAAGTTCCGTTATCGCCGCTTTTCCGATTTCTTGCGTTTTCGGGACAATTCTTTCCGACACATACACCTTGTTACATTCATCCGTAGTCGAACTCTCACCATACCTACCGAAATACACGCTTACGAATGAAGTCGATGATTGAGTGAATCTTATCGGCACCTCGTACGAAGCGTCGTTTTCCGGCAACCCGCTCGGGTTGTCTTTCGATATCACAAGCGTACCCGTTGCGGTATGTGGCATGCCAAAAACAAGTTCGCCCGAAAACGGAACCTTATTCTCGGTCATCCAATCGCTTTCGGCTTGTGCGCCGACTACGGCTATTACTTTTCCTTCGCCGTCCATAATCTTAATCGGTATGTTCGCCTCGAAGAACCAGTTTCCGTTTGCCTCTCCGCGCACGAAAAGAGGAGAACTTACTTCGGCGTTTTCGAGCGGCGTTTCAACGCGAACTTCTCCGGCGTCATTGCCACGTCCAGACAATAACGAAACAAATCCGGCAACGACTATAACCACACCTATTATTTCAAAAATTCTTTTTTTCATAAGCCATTACTTACTCATAAACATATCATTTCTGCGCTTCCTGTGATAGTTAATCGCGAACCTATGCGCTTCGTCACGCACTTTTATAAGAATCTTCTCGTCCGCCCACTTCGGTTTTGTTCCGATAAATTCATTCTTTTTTCTTTCTGCGCCTTTGGCGATACCAACCACCGGTATTTTTATATTCTGCTTTTCTAAAACCTCGCGCGCCGTATTCACCTGTCCCGCCCCGCCGTCTACCAGAATCAAATTTGGAAGCCGCCATTCTTTGTGATTAAATCTTCTGACAAGCATCTCGCGCATCATCCCCGTATCATCAGGACCATTTACCGTCTTTATCCTGAACCTTTTATATTCGCTCTTTTTCGGTGTGTCTCTTTCGAACACCACCATAGCCCCGACGGCCGCATTCCCCGATATATTTGAGATATCAAAACCTTCAATTTTCTTTACTGGAACGTTCACGTTCTCACTGCGTTTCATCGCGTTGTTCGAAATAAGCGATATATCCTGGATGTGTTCAAGCGAAAATATATGCCTTTTTGCTTTTTCGGCTTTTTCAAACTCCAAAGCATTGCTTTCTGTTTTCATTTCCTCGCGCAAATTAGTAACAACCTTTCTTATTCTCCCCGAAAGAATAAGTTCAATGTTTTTTATGTTTTTCGCGTACTCTTTTCTACTTATGGCGCCCATACACGTTCCCGGGCATAACCCTATCTGATATTCAAAACATGCTTTAGCGGGTTTGCCGACGGATATTGTTTTCTTAATGTGTGTAGCGCTGTGTGTACTCCATGGCAGGATTTTTCTTATTATCCTGAGCGCTTCTTTCAAACTTGCCGATGACAAAAAAGACCCGAAAACTTTGCCATATTCGGATTCTTTGCCGCGCAGTTCTTTCCCGCGCACCGTAAGCACGCGCGGGAACTCTTCTTTCGTGATAACAACATATAAAAAACTCGTGTCGTCTTTTTCGAGTATGTTAAATTCGGGCTGATGTTTTTTAATCAAGTTGGCCTCCAGTATCAGCGCTTCCAGCGCGGAGGCGGTTCTTTTATACGCGATACTTTTCACGCGGTTCATTAATCTTTCTATCCTGATATCCCGCGCGCGGAAATAGCTCGACACCCGCCGTTTCAGATTTACCGCCTTGCCTATGTAAAGTATCCGTCCTAACGTGTCTTTCATAATATAGACGCCGGAGGATTCTGGAATGTGTTTATAGAGCTTATTCATAATACCAAGCCCGTAAGAGTACGCGAGCAAGCAAAATATCCTTATCTGGGTTTAGTCCTGATAAAAAATAAAGTCGAGAAACTTATCAAGTGTCGTTCTTGGAGGCGGAACGCGATGCGAGCCGGTAAAAATCGTCCGGAGCTTATTTTTTGCTTCGCTTGCTCCGCATTTTATTATTTCCTCCGCATCGGCGAATTTAAACCATTTATATCCTAAAACCGGCGGCGTAAGAACAATATCCGCCTGCGGCAATATCCTCCTTGCAATCTGGTATTCTATCATCGAAAGCGCTTTCGGCATCACGGAATATATTTTCATCGGATTCATTTTTTCTTCTTCAAAATTAAACCACTTGCTTGAAACATCCACCGCTATAACATATTCCGCGCCCATGCCGCGCACCACGTCGGCCGGTACGGGATTTACAAACCCGCCGTCCATCAAAACTCTGCCTCCGATATTAACCGGAGGGAAAATAAGAGGTAGGGCGGTTGACGCTTTTATCGCTTCGCGCAGGTCGCCGGTTTTCAAAACAACCTCATCGCCCGTTTCAACGTCTGTTGCTACGGCCGCGAATGGAATCTCGCAGTCCTCAATTTTCTTCCCGCGTATCTCTCCCTCGAGAAGCTCCATAAGCTCGTTTTTGAAGATACTCCCGTCTCGTTTGCGAAGTATGCGGGTTACGGGGTAAACGTCGCTGTGCTTCATCTTTATAAAAAAGTTCTCGATGAAGTTGATATCTTTAGTCGCCGCGTAATACCCGCCTACAAGCGCTCCCATGCTTGTTCCCGATATAAAGCTGATATCAATGCCGGCTTTTTCAAGCGTCCTTATAACGCCTATATGAGCCAGTCCCTTAGCGGCGCCTCCGCCCAAGGCCAAACCTACCTTTTTCGGGGTTTTATGAAACATATAATTTAGTATATAGTATAAAGTATAGCAGGAATAAAATCCTAAACCCTAATATCTAAATCCTAAACAAATCCAAATGTTCAAAATCCAAAATTCAAAACAGATACGAATCAGGAATAATGAATTATGAATCAGGGTTTGAGGAATTCATTACTTCAATCCGCCTGACTGGCGGACTAAACAAATTCAAATGTTCAAATTCCAAAATCCAAAACCTACACTGAAGCCACGATGTGGCAGGCAAAATGTTTTAGATTTAGAATTTTGGGTTTTGATATTGTTTAGAGTTTAGAGATTAGGATTTAGAGTTTGAAACCGGATTTGTCCGTATAAATCAGCCAAATTAACATCTACCGGTATTTGAATTTATTTAAAAACTTTTCTAAGGTATTCCCCTGTCGCGCTGCCCGCGAGGCGTGAAATGTATTCCGGCGTTCCGGCACCCACTATTTTGCCGCCGTCCGTGCCTCCTTCAGGACCGAGGTCTATCACCCAGTCCGCGGTTTTTATCACGTCAAGATTGTGCTCTATCACCACGACCGTGTTCCCTCTGTCCACAAGCCGGTGCAATACTTCGAGAAGTTTTTTCACATCATGAAAGTGAAGTCCCGTAGTCGGCTCATCAAGAAGATAAATCGTTTTTCTTGTGTCGCGCTTACCGAGCTCCGAGCCGAGCTTCACCCTCTGCGCTTCGCCTCCGGAAAGCGTAGTTGCCGATTGCCCTAACCCAAGGTATCCGAGTCCGACCTCGTCCAAAATTTTCAGCTTTTCATAAATCCACGGTATTTCCTCAAAAAACTTGGCCGCTTCTTCTATCGTCATTTTCAAAATTTCATATATATTTTTTCCGCCGTATTCAACTTCAAGCGTTTCTCTGTCAAATCTTTTTCCCTTGCAAACGTCGCACTCCATATAGACCGTAGGCAAAAAATGCATTTCAATCGCTATCACGCCGTGTCCCTCGCAGTTTTCACACCTGCCGCCTCTTACGTTAAAACTGAACCGCCCGGGCTTATACCCGCGAACGCGGCCGTCGGGACTGCCGGCAAAAAGCTCGCGGATATAGCTCCAAACACCGATGTAAGTCGCGGGGTTTGAGCGCGGGGTACGGCCTATCGGCGACTGGTCGATATTGATTACGCGGTTTATGTTTTCGAGCCCGCGTATTTCCTTATGAGCCCCGGGGATATAATTCGCTCCGTTAAATTTGCGCGCAAGGGTTTTCCATAACACATCGTAAACCAGCGTGCTTTTTCCGGAACCGGATACGCCTGTTACAGTCACAAATCTCCGGAGTGGGATTTTTACGTCAATGTTCTGCAGATTGTTTTCGGTTACACCCTTCAGCGTGATAAAATCATGCGCGCCTTCGGCGCCTGTTTTTACAGTCCTTCTTTTTTCCGGAACCGGCACGAATTCTTCGCCGTTCAGATATTTCAAAGTAAGCGATTTTTGAATCATTTTTTTATCTTTTAATATTTCAGGCACTGTTCCACTAGCCACGATTTCGCCTCCATGCACTCCGGCGGCCGGACCGATATCAACAAGATAATCGGATTCCCGTATCGTTTCTTCGTCGTGCTCCACCACTATTACCGTATTGCCAAGGTCTCTTAATTCATGAAGTGTGCGTATGAGTTTTTGATTGTCTTTCTGGTGCAGGCCTATGGTCGGCTCATCCAAAACATACAGAGTGCCCGTAAGCCGCGAACCTATCTGTGACGCGAGGCGAATTCTTTGCGCTTCGCCTCCTGAAAGCGTCCCCGTTTTCCGTTCGAGTGTAATGTACCCAAGTCCTACATCCAGCATAAATTTCAGGCGGTTTTTAATTTCTCGGAGAGGAACTTCCGCGATTTCCGAAAACCCCGCGGGCATTATTTTTTTTCTGCTATGCGATCCGCGTACGTTATCTTCATCGGACTTCTGTTGAAGCTCGCTGAAAAAATCATGCGCGTCCTCCACGGCCATAGAAACAACAAATGATATGTTTTTTCCGTTCACGAGAACGCTTAACGCTTCTTTTTTCAGACGTTTACCGGCGCAAACTTCGCAGATATTCTCCGACCATACGCTTTCCACACCGAGCCCGTGGCACGCCTCGCACGCGCCGTACGGGCTGTTGAACGAAAATAAGCGCGGTTCTATTTCAGGAAAGGAAAAACCATCTTCAGAACAGGTAAACTTTGCCGATAAAGACGACTCCTTGTCGGTTATAATCGTTACGACTCCATCGCCGTATTTCAGTCCGGTTTCTATTGCCTCCGAGAGGCGCAGACGGTTATCTTTGTCTGAAAAATCCATTCCCGCGGGCATTCTGTCGAGCAGTAAATCAATCGAGTGTTTTTTATTCCGTTCGAGCTCTATCCGTTCGCGAAGCGAATAAAATCTGCCGTCTATTCTTACCTCGGAGAATCCGGCGTTCAGAAAATCATAGAGCATCTGGTAATATTCGCCCTTTCTTCCACGCACGACTGGCGCCAAAATAAGCAAATTTCTGCGTAGTGAGTTTTCCGAGGAAATTTGCACTGCGACATCCACTATTTCATCGTTAGTCATCTTGCGTATGACTTTTCCGCAATTCGGGCAATGCGGAACTCCGGCGCGCGCGAAAAGCACGCGCATATAGTCGTAAATTTCCGTAACGGTCGCTACTGTAGAGCGCGGATTCGCGGAATGGCTTTTCTGGTCTATGGAAATCGCCGGGGAAAGGCCTTCTATTTCGTCTACATCGGGCTTGTCGAGCCGTCCCAAAAACTGCCGGACATAAGCCGAGAGCGATTCTATGTATCTCCTCTGCCCTTCCGCGAAAATTGTATCAAAGGCAAGCGATGACTTGCCCGAACCGGAAAGCCCCGTGAATACCACCATCTTGTTTCTTGGTATTTCGAGGTTTATATTTTTTAGGTTGTGCTCGCGAGCTCCGCGAATAATAATTTTATCATTCATGTTTGTTTCTAAAATATCGAAAAGCGGCCTCTTCTTGCAGGTCTATAGGGCACATAAAAGAAACTTTATCGTGAAACACGCGGATAGTCAAAATCCCCCTCTTTTCGCATCGCGCAAAAGAGGGGGACAAGGCCACCAAACACATACCTGAATTACTTATTTAAGCTATTTTAGCTTTTCTCACTGCGTAAGTTTTCTGAACGCCGTACACAAGCCCGAAAAATATGAATACGGCTATGAATGAATACACGTTCTGGAACTTACCAAGCGAGATTATATTCGCGAGTTGGTAAAGTATTTTTGATGTTTTGCTTATGGAATTCACGTCCGCCGTGTTCCACAAGTGCGTACCGGAAAGGTTGTCAAAATTACCGGAATCAAGAAGAAATGAATCCTTCGCGAACGCTATAGTTCCGCCGCCTGATTTTTTAACAATGAATTTCATTACTCCGAACACGCGTTGTTTATCGAACCCTCCGGGCATTCCCGCGGTTTTGACTACAACGCCGTTTTTCTGGTCAACAACATCATATCCTTCGCGGACCACCGGAATCCAGTCGGACCAATAAGTCATTGACTTATATTCAAGTATGTCCTTCGGATAGCGTATTTTAATGCTTGCCGTGTAACTCGTCTTATCGGCAATCGGAGAGACATCCACGATTACGGATATTTCATCGCCATTTACAAGATTGAACTTGCCGGGTGAAACCGCGAGAGACGCGGCGGACTGCGACGGTATGTACACATCATGAACCGTTATCGGAACCCAGCCGTCCATAAGCACTCTCACATCGCCGGAATCTACAATACTATCTTTATTCAAATCGGCATAGTTACCGGCTTTGTTCACTCCCCAATTCACCATAATCGTATTGAAGTCCAATATGTTTTCCGTTTTCGATATAACGGTCGGCGAAGTCGGAACCGGCACATAAACAATTTTCGTTTCCACCGTTGATGTCGGAGTTACCGCTACCGGGGCGGGCTTTTCCTCGCCGTATTGAATATCATCTGAAACCGTTTCCGATTCCTCATGATTGGAGTTTATATATCTCGCGTAAACTGTTTTTTTGCCTTTTTCCTCCGTAAGAGTCCATTGTTTTGTATCTGTGTACGCTTCCCACGACGCGCCCGAAAGAGCGGCATCGTTTGAAATTTTCATTCGCGCGGCGCCGGTTGCCGTCAAGGCCAACGTAACGTCTATCGTATCCGTGCGGTCGGCGTTATTGTTTATAACAATCTTCGCGTCGGCAATCGGAAGTATGGGAGAGGCCGCTCCGCCACCCCCACCGGCGTTTCCACCGCCGGTGTTCCCGCCGTCGCCGTTATCGCCGCCATTGCCGCCACTTTGCGTCGCCGCTGAAGTTCCGACAAGCGGAGAAGATACCGCGCAGATATTAGTTACTCTTATGGCAAAATTATATGTCGTACCGGCAGACAACCCGTCCACTGTGAATTCTTGAGTTGCTCCCGGAATCGGCTGCGGCAGATTCGCGAGTTGCGTTGAAATATAGAAGTTTCCTTCAGTCAAAAGCGACGTCGACATAGCCGCCGTAAACATAGAGAGGTCTCCCTGCGCCGGCGTCTGCCATGAAAGTTTTATCGCGGATTTTGACACCGCTTCCGCCTGAAAATTGCTGACAGAAAAAGGACTGTTGCATCCGCTTCCGCCGCCGCCGTTATCGCCACCGCCCCCTCCACCGTTGCCCCCCGAAGAAGCATCAACGGATGTCATTACAATAGGCGAACGCTCCGCCATAATGTTAGTAGTTATTATCCCGAAATAATATGTCTGTCCGGACGCGAAACCCGGAATCTGCATACTTTGCGAAGTTCCCGGAATCGGCTGTGGTACGTTTAAAAGCTGGGATGAAATATAGAAATTGCCTTCGGTCAATAAACTCATCGAATAATGTATCTCGAGCTGATTCAACATCCCGTCGGAAGGCGTGTTCCACGAGAGAGTTATCGTACCATCCGAAAAACTGCCCGAAAAACCGCTCACGGGCATTACTGCCGCTTGAGTAACAGAAACAGTTGCGGGCAATACAAGCACTGCCGCGAGCCCTACAACTAAAATGTTCTTTATAATTGTGTTTTTCATATTGTTTGGGTTATCGCTAAATGCTAACACACTATAATTTATATGTCAATACTTGCCATATCGCTTAAAAAGTGGCTTTTTGGCCGTTTATCCCCCGCTCGATTGGCACATAGATGCTAAAATATAACCCTATGAAAACAAAAATAATAATTGCGGTGTTGGTTTTGTTGGTCGCGGGAGTGGCGGCATTTATATATTTCTTACGCCCTGTCGCCGCGCCAAGCATAAATGTAGGCGAAGAGGTTGCGGCAAATACCCCGTCTTCTCCGGAGCCGGGCGCTTTGCGCTTCGATGTAGCCCCTGGCGGAAGTTCAACCGCGGAGTTCGGTTTGAATGAGATTTTGAGGGGCGCGCCCAAATTCGTAGTCGGGACAACCGACCAGGTTTCCGGATATATATCCATTCCGGACAAAGATACGCCGTCAAAAGTTGCCGGCGAAATAAAGGTGAATACCCGCGCGTTCAAAACAGATGACGAGCAAAGAAACCGCGCGATAGCGAGGTTTGTACTGAAATCGGAAGAACCGGCAAACGAATTTATAGTATTCAAGCCGACTGAAGCTGTCGGTTTGCCCAAAGATATTCCGTTAAATCAAGAGTTTATGTTCAGAATCGCCGGTAACATAACAATAATAGGGGTTACAAAACCGGTTGTTTTTGACGTGACCGCCACATTATCGGACAACCGAATGCTTACAGGCATAGCCGAAACGTCTCTTATGTACGAGGATTTCGGGGTCTCGGTCCCCTCTCTGCCGTTTCTCGCGAATGTGGAAAAACAGATAAAAATAAAGATCAGCTTCGTGGCGCGCGGTTCTTGATTTTTCGGTTTTGGCTATTTATTAGTAAAATAACTTCTTTTATTTGTCCTGATAAATGCGCCAGTGAAGTGCGTTTAAACCCAATTTTTTTATACCAAGTGGCCGGTTTTTTGTAGGCGAGCAAATCATGAACTATACATCCGCGTTTATAAGCTGTTTTCATCATGACTAGATATAGTTGCGTACCAATTCCCTTGTTTTGATATTTTGGATGTATGAACAATTCCCCTTCCGCGAGATGCTTCCCGTCCCACCACGGTTTTATGAACGAGAAAAAAGCTCCGCAAATTTTCTTATCGCTTAACGCTGTGAGCCCGATAAATGTCTTTAAATTAAAGTAAAAGTCCAACAATGCCTTTGCTTTGCTCGTGTCCCAAAATTCTCCTGTTTTTTCAGCATTGTATGTTTGTTCGTATATCGATGCTAATGTCTTTATATCAGAGTTTTTTGTTTTTCTTATTGTTATCATATTTATTCAATAAAAGATTTTCAAACTTTTGTTCAAATAATCGTCAAAATTTTTTCTCGTCGTCCACAAAGGCAATAACTTATGAAAATATCGAGCCGCCTTTGGGTTTGACCAAAATATTTTTAATTCTTTGCCTTCGGGTCGCCCCAATTCCAATGGGGCTTTTCTCCTTTTTTATACGCGATGCAAATAAGGGCGATGGTTAGAAAAACTATCGGGAGCAGAAAGGTGAAAATTATTTTCCGGTCGGGCAAGTTTTCGTCAATAGTAAGCGCGAATAAAAAAATAAGCGCGATATAAACGGCTGTAACCGCCCACCCCTGCCACTTGACCGGCGTCCACCCCCAGCCATACCATTTGGCCTTAAACCAATATCCTTCGGGGTTATCTTTTATATACTCCAAATATTTTTTGAACATACAAATATTTCAGCCCAGCGTCACCAAACTCATGCCTCCATCTATGGTAAGAATTTCTCCGCAAACCGCATCGTTTTTTACAAGGAAAATGATGCCTTCGGCAATTTCATCCGGTTGAATCATCCGTTTTATAAGATGCGCCTCCCCAAGTTTCTTTTGTTCCGCGACACCGGGGTTGCCCCACATAGGTGTCGCAACCCTGCCCGGAGCGACCGCATTGACTAATATGCGTGGCGCGAGTGCCTTAGCTAAATTTTTCGTATAACTCTCAATGGCGGCTTTGGACGCCGAATAAGCGATTGCCGATGGCCTCCCGTATCCAAGCCGGCCATGAATGGAAGAAACATTCACTATTTTGCCCGTCTTCATGAGCGGCAGAGCGTGCTTAGTAACTATCACGCAACTTATAAAATTATTTCTGAAGATATTCTCGAAGGTCTTGATGTTTATTGGATTATCGGATCCATCAAAGACACCCGCATTGTTCACGAGAACATCAAGGCGGCGAAAACGTTTTTTTATCTCACTGAACATTTTGACGACTTCTCTTTCTTTCGAGACGTCCGCCTTAGCGAGTATATTTCCTTCGGAAAGCCGGTCGCACTCTTTCAGAGCCGCCTTTGCCGCTTTTTGGTCTGATTTGAAGTTGATAACAACTCGATACCCCTCGCGGGCAAAAGAGATCGCGGTCGCCTTACCAATGCCTTTTGACGCGCCGGTAACCAAAACAACCTTTCCTTTTAGTTTATCCATAATCTTATTGTATAGCTCTAATAAACAATGTAAAAGACATCCTTCGAGCGATACAACCTATTACGACTCAATCTGCGGGATTCGGATTCCCTTCTGTAAACTCATGACAAGTCGTTTAATCTACCGGATAGGAAAATGCTCGCTAAGCGTCTTGGTTTCCTCAAACCACGGTTAATTGATTATTCTAAATAAATTATCAACCGTGAAGTTTTTGTTCATCTGTTCATAATAATCTATTTTAATCAAATAATTCCTCGATGCTCTGCATCGGTCCACATGGTATTCTTGACGTATGGA
>Ga0155384_124_pt1 | contig 27118 bp, 24 predicted proteins | sample RifCSPhighO2_02_FD_106352 | JGI IMG/M metagenome (GOLD analysis project Ga0155384, IMG submission 106352) | Candidatus Jorgensenbacteria bacterium RIFCSPHIGHO2_02_FULL_45_20
CCGATTGATATTCGTATTGACCTCTACGATGATATAAATCTCCAAACATATCCGATAGCGGAGGTTGTCGCGTCGCCGTTGGTTGACGGAAGTTTCTCTTGGGCAATTCCGAGTTCAGCCACTACGGTTGAAGGCAGAAATCTGCCCATAACTCCCGGGAACAAGTTTAGAATAGTGATGTTTGCGGAGCGCACAAGCAACGGAGTGAAACAGCAATTTAGAGGAGAAAGCGGACATTTCACAATTGGTTCATCGGGTATTGGATCGAATAACAACGGCACGTCCGCGAACTTGCCTCTTTCCGCTTCTGTTATAGAATCAATGTCCAGCGCGCTTTCACAGCTCAAAGCGATATTTGAAGGAATGCGGTAAAACATTTGTATTCCGAAAAAAATTCCCGCGAAGCAAAAAACATTCCAACATTCTTGAAAATGTTGGAATGTTTTTACCATTGCCGCATCATTCGCCAATTGGCAAAATTTGACCTTAAGACCTATTTTCCAATACTATATACTTAATAATCAATTTATATGGAAATTTACGATAATCTATCGGCGGTTGATTTGGCGGCGGATTTGTCGGAGGAGAAAAAACTGCGCGCCGAGCTTGAAAAAAAAGATGATGCCGACAGCAAGAGATTGTCGCGTTTTTTGGCGCTCACAGACCTCACGCGCGCGGCAGGACACCCGATCCGCGAGCTCGCGGAGCGTATTTTCGCCATTCCGGAGTTGAAAAACTTCGACCATATACAAGTTCCGGAAATAGTGAAAGCCGACCAAAGTTTCGACTTGTTTAATTTCCCGCCGGAACACCCGGCGCGGAGCGCGTCCGACACATATTTTTTGGATAATAACCACATTCTCCGCACGCACACGACTATTATGTGGTATTACTATTTTCTGTCTCCGGAGATCATGGAAAAAGTGAAAAACAACGCGCCGCTTGGGGTGCTATGCAACGGAAAAGTATACCGCAAAGACGAAATAGACCGTTTTCATCTGAATGTGTTTCACCAGATGGACGGTATGTATCTCCACCCCGCGAGCGACAAGAAACTCGGAGTGGAAACGCTCGAAGACATTTTGGGGAAAATAGCGAAAGCGATTTTCGGCGCCGATATAAAATATCGTTTCAACAAAGATGATTTTCCGTACACGAGCCCGAGCGTGGAAATGGAAGTTGAGAAAAACGGCAAATGGCTGGAGGTTTTGGGAGGGGGAATGGTACGCGCGTCCGTTCTTGAAAAATTAGGCGTTAATCCCGACCAATATACCGGATGGGCGTTCGGTTTTGGGATGGAACGCCTCGCGATTATCAGCATGGAACTTCCCGATATCCGCCTGCTGCGTTCCGAAGACCAGCGGGTTAAAAAACAGCTAAAACTCGGGAAGCCGTTCAAGGAAGTAAGTAAATTTCCGCCGATTACCCGTGATATTTCGTTTGTCGTGGAAAAAGGATTTTTTCCGAACCAGTATTACGACCTTATCCGCGACATAGGCGGAGACCTTGTTGAACAGGTGGAACTTTTGGATTCCTACGAAGATGAAAAAAAATTCGGCCACGAAAAAATCAGTTATACTTTTCGCATAATATACCGCGCGAACGACAGGACGCTTGTTTCTGAAGAGGTGGATGAAATTCAGGATACGCTTTACAAAGAAACCGCATCGCAATTCAACGCGGAGATGAGATAGGTTTTGTATAACGCCGCGCTTGCGGCGTTTTGTTTTTTTTGCGAGAGTTAATGGGTCGAGACGCTCGTAAGTAGAGCCCCCATAGTTCAAAGGATAGAATAGCTCCCTTCTAAGGAGTAGATTGAGGTTCGATTCCTCATGGGGGTACACAGAGCCCACCCGCTTGTAGCGGGGAAATAATTTTTTTCGCCAGCTGGCGAATTCCAATTTTTAATTTTTAAACAACGGGATACAAAACAGCCCGAGAAGAATCAAACACGAAAGGCGGGACAAGCAGGAAAATGAATGTTCCTCGAGATAAAAATTTGTATTGACATAAAATAGTTATGGGTATATACTCATAATAGGCAATTGATATTATAAAGGTCGGATTGCCAAAAATAATTTATAAAATAAAAGTATGCCAAGAATGGATGGGACTGGCCCTATGGGGCAGGGTCCGATGACTGGTCGAGGGATGGGTCCGTGCGGCGGCGGGATGAGGCGTGGCTGGGGCTGCTGGGGTTGCGGTTTGAGGAGATTCATTTCTCCCAAGAACGAACTGGCCGCTCTAGAAGACGAGGAAAAAATGCTTGAAGAAGAACTGGCCGCGATCCGCGAGGAAAAAGCCGCTCTGAAAAGCCAGCAAAAATAAAAGAAGGCGCGAGAACCGGCCTCTTTGTAAAAAGGGGCCGGGTGGCCTTCTTTCAAGAGGAAATTATCATAAAATAAAATAATAATCAATTTATATATGCCAAGACCAAGGGTATGTCTGTGTCCGGGAATCAAATTTGAACCCAATACTGTTTATTTCAAACCGCAGGGCGTGCCCATGCGGCATTTACAAGTGGTCGAGTTATCTATTGAGGAGATTGAAGCGTACCGCCTACGCTACATAAACGACTTGGAACAAAAAGGAGCGGCGAAGAAAATGCACACCTCCCCGAGCACTTACCAACGAATTCTTTACTCGGCGTATAAAAAGATCGCCGACGCCCTGATAAACGGCAAGGCAATCAGAATTATTAAACATGAATAATGCGCTGTTGGAAGTTGAAAACTTGAATGTTGCGTTAGACGGGGAAAAGATTCTGGAAAATTTATCTTTTCAGGTCGAAAAAGGAGAAATCTTGACCGTCTTGGGCGCCAACGGAGCCGGCAAAAGCGTTCTTTTAAGAACTCTCTTGAATCTTTTACCGCACGAGGGAAATATTTTTTGGCATCAAAAGCAAAAAGTCGGTTATTTACCGCAAGGATTAAATCAATTGCGGGTTAAAAATCTTCCGCTAACGGTATCTGATTTTTTTGGCTTAAAGAACCAGGTACCAGCAGAGGAGGAAATTAAAAGTTTCCTAAAATTAGTGGGATTAGAAGAAGATATACTTTCAAAAAGAGCGGGAAGTTTATCCGGTGGACAGTTTCAAAGAATGTTGGTGGCGTGGGTTTTAATCTCGCGCCCTAATGTTATTTTCTTTGATGAACCGACAACCGGCATAGATATCGGCGGAGGAGAAACCATCTACTCTCTTTTGCATTCCATCTGGGAAAAAGAAAAGTTAACGATTTTTCTTGTAACACACGATTTAAATATCGTATATAAACATTCAACGAATGTGTTGTGCCTGAATCGCAAGGGGCATTATTGCTTCGGGGCGCCGAAAGAGATTTTGAATCCTGAAATGCTAAAACAAATTTTTGGCGCGGAAATCAAACTATACGAACATCACTGATTTATAATATTATGCCGATTCAATTCATTCTTACTTTAATAAGCGGGATATTCATAGGCGGTGTCGGAGGTTATTTGGGAACGCTTATGCTTTCAAAAAAGATGTCGGTGGTCGCGGGTCCTCTTGCTCATTTGGCGTTGCCGGGAGTAGCGTTGGCGCTTATTTTTGGTTTTAGTATTTCGCTTGGGGCATTTCCTTTTGTTATTTTAGGGGCGATTTTAATTTGGATTTTGGAAAAAAAGACAAAACTTCCTATGGAAAATCTTGCGGCCATTATTTTTGCGTCTGGAGTTGGAACCGCGTTGCTAATCTTGCCCATCGGTAAGGCAGAGGAAGCGTTGGTTGGAAATATAACAAAAATAACACCACAAGAAACGTTGATAACGGTTTTATTAGGCCTCCTTGTTTTTTACATCATAGGACGGATATATAAAAAAATGATGCTTATGAATATATACGAGGACGTTGCGGTGGTAGAAGGGGTAAATACAAGTTTGTATAATTTACTTTACCTTCTAATCATCGCAATTGTTGTTGCTCTTGGCGTGTATTTAGTCGGAGGATTGATAACTGCCGCGCTCATTGCCGTTCCGGCGGCGTCAGCAAAAAATATAAGTAAAGGACTCTCCGGTTATAAACTCGCGGCGGTCATATTCGGCGCTATTTCGGCGGCGGGCGGTATCGTTATTGCTAAATTTGTAGAATTACCAACAGGTCCGCTTGTCATTGTCTTTGGTGCGATTTTATTTTTAATTTCAGTCGTTTTTCATAAAAAAGCGTATTAGTTTTATGAAGAAAATTACATTATCACTTTACATTTTCACTATGATAGGCGGGATAGTTATGCTCGCCTTGGGACTGTGGATTTTCTTGGTGCAGGCGCGTATTCCATAACCAAGCAGGAAATCCTCGTCTGTAAAAGCGGGGAAAATTTTGACATAGCGGACATTTTGTGTTTTTATCAAATGGGATTATTTACATAAGGAGAGAAAAATTGAAAACATTGGTGATACTGGCGCTGGTACTGATACTAGTAGCGGCAGTCGGTGAACTAAATATGGCTGCCGCTGAGGCGGCAATAAAATGTGTCATTGAGATTTTCAAATGACACCGCCGCCAGCTAAAGGCCTCTCTTACGAGAGGCCTGAAATTTTTATAAACTTTAAAATATGTGTTAAGGTAAATAAACTATGGAAAAAAATAAGAAGCGATCGTATCTCGATTACGCGGCTTCAGCGCCGGTTGATACGAGGGTCGGTAAAGTGATGCGAAAAGCGGAGAAGACATTCGCCAATCCCAATTCGCTTCATTCGTTCGGAATGGAGGCGCGGAAAATTTTGGAATCTGCCCGCGCGGATATAGCTAGTGCGCTTGGGCTTCGGCCCGATGACGCGTTCGGGGAAATAATTTTTACCGGTTCCGCGACCGAAGCGAATAATCTCGCGCTTCGCGGCGTTTTATCATCGGCCGCAAAAAAGACAAGGATACCGGCCAAACCGAAAATAATAATTTCGAAGGTGGAGCACGACTCCGTATACGAAACGGCGAAAGATATTAAGCGCGAAGGGCTTGCCGACGTGGCATTTATTCCGGTCAATAAAAACGGAGTTGTAGACGTTCCGCGTTTGGCTAAAGAATTAGATTCCCGCACCGTACTCGTGTCCGTGATGTATGTTAATAACGAAGTCGGGACGGTGGAGCCCGTAAAAGAAATATCGAAAATAATTTCGGACTTCAGGAAAACGCAGACGGATAAACTGTTTCCGGTGTTCCATACGGACGCGGTGCAGGCATTCCAATATTTCGACTGTAATGTTGGATCGCTCGGCGTGGATTTGCTTACGCTATCCGCCCATAAACTCTGCGGGCCAAAAGGAGTCGGCGCATTATTCGCGCGAGGCGGCGGCTTGGCAGACAATGAGCGCCCGATAAAGTCCGTGACGACGGGGGGAGAACAGGAATTCGGACTCCGCGGCGGCACGCAGAACGTTCAGGGCATCGCGGGGTTCGCGGAGGCGGTTAGGATCGCGTCCGCGTCGCGCGCGAAAGAATTTGCCCGCGTTTTGAGAATAAGACGACTAATGATAAAAGAAATAAAAAAGTTATGTCCACGCGCGGAGGTAAATGGAGACAAGTCGGGAAAATTTTCCAGTCCGCACGTGTTGAACGTTTGGTTTCCTGGAATCACATCCGATTTTCTGCTTATGAAGCTTGATATGGAAGGCGTTGCCGCGTCTTCCGGCTCCGCGTGCCGCGCGCATGCTCCGACGCCGCCACGCACGGTTACGGAAATGTTTGGTATTGAACGCGCGAAAGAAAGTGTCCGTTTCAGTATGGGAAAATATACAACCCACGAAGATGTTAAGATATTGGTGAAGGTTTTAAAAAGAACGATAGGTAGAGCATAATAAAACTCTAATCACCAATATCTAATTCCAAAATCCCAAACCTACACCGAAGATACGGTGTGATAAGTAAAATGTTTTAGATTTTGAATTTTGAAATTAGATATTGTTTAGAGTTTAGGATTTAGAGCTTGTTATGTTGCCTCTTTTCTCGCTTAGGATGTATAATTGTAAACAGAGTCGAAATAAAAATTATTAATAATTGTTTATGGAAGAAAAACTTAAGGTTTACGGCGGCGGAGCGAAAATTTTAGCCATGCTTATGGTCGCGGGAGCGGCGTGGTCGTACGCGAGTTCGTACGCAAAACAGATAGATCCGGCTTCGATGAGAACATTTTCGGTTTCCGGTGATGGCAAAGTAGTTACCGTTCCAGACGTCGCGGCGTTCACTTTCAGCGTGATTACCGAAGGCGGCAAGAATGTAAGCGCGCTTCAGAAAGAAAATGTGGATAAGGTGGGAAGCGCGATTGATTTCCTGAAATCAAGCGGAGTGGAAGAGAAAGACATAAAAACGCAGGCCTACAACGTTGAACCGCGATATGAATATTATTCGTGCGGGGTAACGTATTCTTCGAAAGGGGAAGCGTGCCCTCCGCCACAGATAGTCGGCTACACCGTTAGGCAGTCGGTTGGCGTTAAAGTCAGGAACTTCGATAAAATTGGAGACGTTATGGCTGGAGTGGTTGAAAAAGGAGCCAATTCGACCTCGGATTTCCAGTTTACAATAGATGACCCAACCTCCATTTTAGCTGACGCGAGAGCGCAGGCGATTGAAAAAGCAAAGGATAAGGCGGAACAAGTCGCAAAAACTGCCGGATTTTCCATAGGCAAGCTCGTTTCAATCGACGAAGGTGGATATATCCCCGCCGCGTACAGAAATGCCAAGATTACGAGTTCGCCGGAAGTGTATGGTATGGGAGGCGGCGCGGATTCGTCGGTTGCGGTTGAACCCGGCTCGCAGGACATAACGGTTTCCGTTACTCTTCGCTACGAAATAAAATAAACTCGCTCGCGCTTTTTAAATGGAGGGGGGCGCATTTCTTGTATCCGTGAAAAAGCGCGGAGCAAAAAAGAGTGCCGCCATAAAGGCCATTACATTAAACACAAACGTATAATTTATATGGAAAAAAAAGAACGAAATATAAAAATCGCGGTATTCGCCGCAATAGCAGGTATCGCCGCGTTATCGGTTATATTGTTTTCTCCGAGAGTATCGCGCGCGAATTTTTTGGATGACATAGTAAATTTTCTGAAAAACAATTCATCAAGTACGGCGGTAGAAACGCAAACTCCGCCGGCGGATATAAGCACGCCGGTATCTCTTTACAAGCCGGCGCTTGATTATGAAGAGGCGGTTATTCGCGCCGTTGACGTTTCTTCAAAAAGCGTTGTTTCGATAGTGATAAGCAAAGACCTGCCGGTTATAGAAAACTGTCCGGTGAATCCGTTCGGGGATTTGCCGCGGGAGTTTCAGGATTTCTTCGGCGGCGGCTTTGATTTTTTCGGGCAGTGCCAGACAGGAACCAAAAAACAGGAAGTGGGCGGCGGCAGCGGATTCATTGTTTCCGAAGACGGCCTTATCGTAACGAACAGGCACGTTGTTTCGGACAAGAATGCCGAGTACACCGTGCTTACGAATGACGGTAAAAAATACGACGCGAAAGTGCTGGCGCAGGATTCCATAAATGACCTTGCTATCATCAAAATAACCGCGACGGGACTTTCAGCCGCCAAACTCGGCGATTCCGATTCGATAAAACTGGGGCAGACGGCGATCGCGATAGGGAATGCTTTGGGCGAATTCAGAAACACGGTTTCGGTCGGCGTGATATCCGGCCTCGCGAGGAATATAACCGCGAGCGGCGGAAACGGATTTTTGGAAACAATACAAGGAGTGATACAAACGGACGCGGCCATAAATCAGGGAAATTCCGGAGGACCTCTGCTTAACCTGAACGGCGAAGTCATAGGAATAAACACCGCGATTGTTTCCGGCGCGCAAAACATCGGTTTCGCGATACCCATAAATCAGGTAAGGCGCTCGATTGATTCGGTAAAGAAAACAGGAGAGATAAAACAATCGTATCTCGGCGTGCGGTATGTTGCGGTAACCGACACGCTCGCGGAGAAACAAAATTTACCGGTTAAGTACGGCGCGCTTGTGAGAGGAGCGGAAGACGGGCCGGGCGTTGTCGCGGGTTCGCCCGCTGATAAGGCCGGAATTATGGCGGAAGACATTATCACCGAAGTGAACGGGGAAAAACTTGATTCGGGTAAATTGCTCGGAGCCGTCTTGCAAAAATATGACGTCGAGGCAAAAGTAACGCTTACAGTTTTACGCGGCGGTAAAGAAATGAAGATAAGCGTTATATTAGGGGAGAGACCAAAGGAGTAGCAAGTCCGTAAAGTCAATAAGGTTTGTAAAGCAAATCAAAACCAGCATGGCTAATTTTCACAGGTTCACAATAAAAGCGCAGGAGTCGCTCCAAAGAGCGCAGGAACTCGTTATGATGTTTCATCACAGCGAGCTAAAAGCGCTTCATATACTGCACGCGGTTGTGGAGGACGAGCAGGCGCTTACGCGCCAGATGCTTGAAAGCGCGGGGATTGATTTTGACGTTTTTTTGCAAAAGATAAAAAAGGAAATAGAACGCCTCCCGCGCGTGAACATTGTCCCGTCAGGCGGACAACTCTATCTTTCACCTGAAGTCGCGCGCTTACTTGACCGCGCCGCGCAGATTTCAAACGCGGAGAAGGACGAATTTATTTCTTGCGAACACATTTTAATAGCTCTTTCGGATACGGACTCGAAAGCGCGCGAACTTATAACGGAATTCGGCGCGAATAAAGAAACGCTTCGCGCGTCTTTTAATGAACTGCGCGGAGAGGTGAAGATCACGGATGAAACACCGGAGACAAAATTCCGCGTGCTTGAGAAATACGCGGAGAATCTCACAAAAAAAGCGCGCGACGGAGCGCTTGACCCCGTTGTCGGCCGCGAAGAAGAACTGCGGAGAGTTATGCAAATCCTCTCGCGGAGAACCAAAAATAATCCGGTGCTGATAGGCGAACCGGGCGTCGGGAAAACCGCGATTGTCGAGGGGCTCGCGCAGAAAATAATAGCAGGCGACGTGCCGGAATCGCTCAAAGGGAAAGAAGTGCTCTCGCTCGACCTCGGCTCGCTTGTCGCCGGGACAAAATTCCGCGGCGAGTTTGAAGACCGCCTTAAATCGTTTTTAAAAGCGCTTGAACAAGCGACTGGGAAATACCTGCTTTTTATAGACGAAATTCATATGATAGTGGGCGCCGGCTCGGCGGAGGGCGCCATAGATGCCTCCAATATGCTGAAACCCGCCCTCTCGCGGGGCGAACTTCACGCCATAGGCGCGACTACAATGAAAGAGTATCAGAAATACATCGAGAAAGACGCGGCGCTTGAGCGCAGATTCCAGCCAGTCGTGGTTGAAGAACCATCCATAGAGGACTCCGTGGCGATTTTGCGCGGCCTTAAGGAAAAATATGAAACGCATCACGGGCTTAAAATATCGGACGAAGCGATATTGTCCGCCGTGAATTTGAGCGCGCGTTATATTACCGACCGTTTTTTACCGGATAAAGCGGTTGACCTTATTGACGAAGCGGCGGCGGCGATACGGCTTGAGTCCGACAGTATGCCGCGCGAGCTTGAAATCACAAGGAAAGATATCTCCCGCCTTGAGATAGAGCGTTCGATGATGGCGCAGGGCGACAAAAAGAAAGGCGCGCCGCGCGCTAAAGAAATAGAAAAAGAACTTGCCGTTTTGAAATCAAAAAGCGAAGAGCTCGAAAAAAAGTGGAAGTTCGAAAAAGAAGAAGTTGCGCGCCTGAACTCCGTACGTAAAAAAATAGAGATGTTGAAGCGCGAGGCGGAAGTCGCCGAGCGCGAGGGCAATTTCGAGCGCGTGGCGAAGATTCTCTACGGCGAACTTCCCGCGGCCGAAAAAGAATACCGCGCCATCGAAAAGAAAGGCGGAAAGGAAGCAAAAAACGCCAATGCAAAAAAATCATCGGCGGATGCCGCCATGCATAAATTTGTCAAAGAAACGGTTGATGAAGAAGATATAGCCGCCGTTGTTTCAAGATGGACAGGGATTCCGATGACTAAGATGCTTGAATCGGAGGCGGGGAAACTTTTACGGCTTGAGTCCGAGCTCGAAAAAAGGGTTGTCGGACAGCGCGAAGCGATAAAATCGATTTCGCGCGCCCTTCGGCGTTCGCGCGCGGGGCTTGCGGACGAAAACCGGCCCGCCGGCTCGTTTATGTTTCTCGGCCCGACCGGAGTCGGGAAAACGGAACTCGCGAAAGCGGTCGCCCAATTTATGTTTAACGATGAAAAAGCTCTGATAAGGGTTGATATGTCCGAATATATGGAGCGGCACGCGGTGGCGCGGCTCATCGGTTCTCCGCCGGGGTATGTTGGCTATGAGGAAGGCGGACAGCTTACTGAAATCGTGCGCCACAGGCCGTATAGTTTGATACTTTTCGATGAAATAGAAAAAGCGCATCCGGAAGTGTTCAATATCCTTCTTCAAATTTTGGATAACGGCCGGCTTACGGACGGCAAGGGCAAAACCGTGAATTTCAAAAACACAGTGATTATTCTCACGTCTAATACAGGCAGCGAACATTTCAATAAAATGTCCTCCATCGGCTTTGAGACCGAAGACGGGGACGGCGAGGCGAAAAAGAGGGAAGAGGAATTCCACTTGAAAGTTATGGAAGCGCTCAAAGAAACATTCAAACCTGAATTTCTGAACCGTTTAGATGACATAGTGATATTCAACGCGCTTTCCCGCGCCGACATAAACGCCATAGTTCTAATACAGCTCCGCGAGGTCGAGCGCAGGGTCGAGGCAAAAGGGATGAAACTTTCCATATCCGATGAGGTGAAAAAATACGTAGCCGAAACCGGTTTCGACCCGAATTACGGCGCGCGGCCACTCAAACGATTGATACAGAAGACGATAATTGACGCGCTCGCGGACTCTATAATAAAAGAAGGGATAAAAGATGGTAGGAAAATTAAAATCGTTTTTAAGAAACCCAATACCGTGGAGGTCGTTGTATAAATCGGCTTTCGGTACGGCGGTTATGCTCGCGGTAGGAGTCGCGGGTTTTCCGTGGTTTTTGTGTTTAATCGGCATAAGCGTATTTTTTTGGCTATACGCTGGCATTTTGGACAAAAAATCGGTCAGAGGGCTATTTTGGGTTCTTGTATTGTTATACGCGGTCGGAATATCGCTTTTTGATTTTACTTTGCCGTTTTTACCCGCGGGTATTTTGTGGTTTTCTTACACCGTATCTTTTTTTGTATTATTCACATGGATTATGGGATTGGGCAACTTTCTATTTGAAAACAGAGATATGGCATATGATATTTTCCACACGGTTTTGTCGTTTATTGTGTTTCTGGTCTTCGGTTCGCTTACGCTCTATGGGTCTTTGTGGTGGGGGATTGCCTTATTTGCCATAACAGCCATCGTTTTCGGAGAATATCTTAATTTTCATAGGATTCCGTTCCGGGTTAAAAATGCCGCCGTAAGCGTCTCCGCCGGCTTTTTCTCGCTGGAACTGCTTGTTATATTGAGTTTTTTGCCTATAGGCCCGATAAGCACAGCCGCTTTTTTAGCGCTTTTCACGCTTATTTTAAGGGATGTGGTTGTGCTTTATTTCTCGGGCACCGTTACCAAAAGAACAGTTTTGAGGGAAATAATGCTGTTTTTAGCCGTTTCTTTGGCTATTTTAGCCGTTTCAAGGTGGACAATATCAGGATAATAAGGCCCGGCAAACAAATGTGTACGACGTACGACGTCATACACATTTTGTGGGAGTGGAATTCGCTAATGAAACATTTTAGCCGCCTTTTCGTTATAATTAACAGAACCCGAAGAAGTTTTATCTGTGGATAATATTTTCGGGGGCTGGATTTCAAAACGGGAATGTGTTATACTTATTCCCGTGTGGAAAATGGGGTTTGTGTGAGCCCTATTTATCCTAAGCCGAAGGTTCGGAGTGAGGCCTGAACCAAAGGCAAAATCTACTCGATTTCTCTGACAAGGAAGGCCGTTTTCGGTCGTTGTCTTTGTCGGGGTGGGGGATTTTGCGCCTTTAAGGTCTCGCTCTAGCGGGATTTTTTATTTATCCCCCAATTATATAGAGATAAACTTCGGCGGTTAAGGTTTAACATTCAAATTCAACTACGCTATCAACCGTTTTTTGCTTCGCTTCCTCTTTTTTGCATAAAGCACTGTAAGGGGGTCGAAGGCGGAAGTAAAAAACGTTCCGGAAGTAAGTAAAGGTCGACGGTTAATCCCCCACTTTTGAAGTTCAAACTTCCGAAATAGGGGAAAAATCGAGAAAAGTCAAAAAACAGCATTAAAAATTAAGAATCGAATAAAAATGAGTAGATTAACGAAAAAATTCGCATCGGTCGGAATCGCTATCGCTACGATAGTGGTAATGTCCGGTGCATCACCAGCAAAAGCGCAGAGTGTTGATATCAATGCTCTGTTAGCTCAAATCGCACAATTACAGGGATTAGTCGCACAGCTTCAAGCGGCTCAAGGGGGCTCTGTGAGCGCGTCATACACATTCACCCGCAACCTCACTGTGGGCTCGAAAGGCGATGACGTGAAAGCCCTCCAGCAGTTTTTGAACGCGAACGGCTACCAATTGTCCGTAGCGGGCGCGGCAGGTTCTTCTGGCATGGAAACAACCACATTCGGACCGGCCACAAAAGCGGCGCTTGCGAAGTTCCAGGCGACTATGGGAATCTCCCCGGCTGTCGGATACTTTGGCCCGATTACCCGCACGAAAGTCGCCTCCATGGGAGGGACGCCGAATAGTCCGATAGTTGTTCCGGCGACCCAGTACCTCAAAGTTGAGGCGGCGGGTCCGGTTGCTAATACCATTCCTGACGGCTCGCTTTACAACAAGGTTTTGATCTTGAAGTTCTCGGCGGGTTCGCAGAATGAACAGGTAACGGGAGTTACCGTTACGCGCGGCGGATATGTTGGCAACACTAAAATAACCGGCGTAAGCGTATGGGATGACATTGGAAATCGTTATGGAAACATAATCTCGGCTTTGACGGCTGACGGAAAAGCCACCATTTCATTCCCGAGCACTCCGTTTTCCGTTCCGGCGGGACAGTCAAAATACTTGACTGTGTCGTTCAACTTGGATGCGGATACGGGTAGCGGCTCGGTAAGCGCTTCGGTCGCGGCGGTCTCCGATATTTCCGCTTCGGTAGCGGTAACGGGAACTTTCCCGGTTGTCGGACAAACCTTCACGATTGTTGACGGCGCAAACTCGCTCGCTGACCTTCGTATAGACGACCAGTCGGTCGCGGGATTGGTATATTCCACAATCTCGTCCGCCGATGGCAACCTCGAAGTGGGTAACATCAACAAAGAGGTGTTCAAACTTCGCTTGACGCAGAATAACTCCAAAGAAGCAGTGAATGTTTCAAGAGTCGTTCTTTACGTCGAGGGCACAGTCCAGGAGGCCAAAGACATAACGAATTGGAAATTGTATTCTCCGGAAGGTAATGTCCTGGCGACGGCTGAAAAGCCGGTTGACCGCTTCGTAACCTTCGTCCTTTCAACTCCGTACGTTTTGGATAAGGGTCTTTCAAAAGACCTATCCGTAAAGGCGGACGTAGCTGATGGTTCGGGGAATTACTTCCGCGTGTCCGTCCAGAACGACTATGACATAGTCGCGACTGGCGCGACGACCGGAGCATCGGTTCAGCCGGTTGACTCGGCTGGAACCACGCTTACAGCTGCCGATACGCAGAATACGAACGGCGGCTTCAAGGTGAAGGCAGGAGCTCTTACGGTTTCAAAGATGGCTGGAAGCCCGAGCGGCAATGTCGCTCCGTCTTCGCAGAACGTCGTTCTTGCCAAGTTCGACCTCAAGGCGGCTGGCGAGAAACTTGAAATCCGCAAGATGGGTCTTCAGATTGAATACGCGGCGGCGGGGCTTGACTTGACCGGAACAGTGTCCGTAAAGGATACTTCGACCGGCGAGACATATCTCTCCGTTTCGGCTGACACATCAAACTTGCAGGCAACTTCGGTAACGGCTCCGTATACGGCGAACCAAATGAGTTTGTCGTCTTACATCACCGTTGAATCGGGACAGACCAAGTCCATCGAAGTTACCGGCACGATTGACTCGAGCGCGACCTCCACATCGAACTATAAAGTTTCATTGGGAGGATTCTACGTGAAGAGATACTCTACGAATGACTACACGGATGTTGCGACCGGAGAATACGAAGCCAATCAGCTTTCCGTCTCCGATGTAACACTTTCCGTTACGAAAGACACGTCATTCGGAAACGCGTATCGCTCCGCGGGCTCGACAAATGTCAAAATCGCGCAGTTCGTCTTGCAGGCGTCTGACGCGGATGATATCCGCATCAATTCCGTGAGCTTCAGCGTCGCGTCAAGCTCGTACATCCAGAATATGAAACTTAAGGATGGCACGACCGAACTTGGCTCGACGATTGGAACTCCGTCGGCGACAGGAAATTCGTACACGACCAACTTCGTGATTACGAAGTCCGCGAGCAAGGTTCTCGCGGTATACGCGGACGTTTTGTCCAACGCGACGACAGACGATGACTTTGTCGTTTCGGTTACGGACAGCGGCGTCTCCGGATACGGCGTTGCCTCTTCAAAGAGCTTGAGTGATACACCGTCTTCCGACACGGCGGGACAAACCGTCTCGGTTAAGACGGCATCCCTCACGATCGCGGCTGACGCGGCAAAACCGCTCTCCAAAATCGTGCTTGCCGGCCAGATTGGCGTTGAGCTCTCCAAGATTAAACTTGAGTCCTCAAACGAAGACCTGACCTTGAAAAAATTCACGCTCTCTATCGGCACGGCGAGCACCACGCAGTGGGCCGCGGCGACCGATGTGGCGAGAAATATCAGCAAGGTATACGTCTATGACGGCACAAAATTGCTTAACACGGGCGGTACGTCCGTCGTGAGCGGCGATGTTGTGTTGTCCGGGCTTGAACTCACACTCGCGCAGAACACACCGAAAGTGCTTACCATAAAAGCTGACATCAGCGGACAGGATACAGTATTTCCGAAAGCCGTTGGACGCGTCACGCTTAAGAGCACTTCAACGACCGATATGGAGGTGTATTCTTCACAAGGCAGAATGGAAACAGGCATCACGGTGAGCGACACAAACGCTCCGTCGAACTACATGCTCTTCACGGTTGCCGCGCCGGTTATTACGAATACGTATTCCGGTTCGACCACAAAGAGCGGACAATCCGGCGACGAAGTCGCGAGATTCACTATCTCAAACCCGGGAACAAGAGATCTTTCTTTGTCTTCAACGACAATAACAATTTCTCTTACTCCGAACGGCGCGACCTCGACAGTTGATACATGGAGGATTTATGAGTCAGGTGATTTGTCGAACGCTTTAGACACTGACGCGACATCGCTCGCGAGCGCTTCGGCGACTTCCACGACCATAACCTTCGATTCCTTCACAACGGCGCAGACCGTCACGGCTGGCGGTTCAAAGACGTATGTAATCAAGGCCAATACGGCTTCGATTAAGACGATAACTTCAACCTACACCGGCGACGTGAAACTCTCCGTGAAGTTAGACGGCTCAACAGGGTATCTTTCAACAGATGTCGCTTCGAGTCCGTCCGGCGAAGAACTCCTCTGGAACGATGGCGTAGTTCTCTACAGCTACTCCACGACCGGCGCGTATGCTGCCACATACAGCAACTTGCTCGGTTCAGATTCCGGCGAAGTGCTTGGTCCGACCCTTACTTACTAGCAACCTTCGTGGTTTTTGGTTAAGAAGGGTGCTACCCCGCCAGTCCATGGACTGGCGGGGTTCTTGTGTAATTAACTTGTGATGTTTTACGTTTATTTTCTAAAGAACAAACACGGCAGGATTTATATCGGGTTCACTTCGGATTTGAAAAATCGCCTGAAAATGCACAATGCCGGATATTGTGCTTTCACGAAACAATACCGGCCATGGAAAATTGTTTACTACGAGGCATTTACTTCCGAAAAAGATGCGCGGAAAAGAGAAATTACGCTAAAAAATTATGGAAGTACGCTCGGACAGTTGAAAAAAAGAATAGAAATAAGTTTGAGGATATAATTTCACACACTTTATTATTAACCATATTTAAACTATAATAGTCGTTATCAGCATCTATCGGCTGAATCGGCATAAATCAGTGTTATAAATCCGTGTCTAATTATTTTAAAATATCAAAGTTTTTTTTATTTATCCCGCTTTTGGGGGTTGCGATTGTTTCAACCTCAACGCTTTTCCCGTTTATAGTGGGGAAGTATGTTATTTTTCGTTCGTCGGTTGCTCTCGCTCTCTTGTTTTTTTGTTTGGGGGTTTTGTTTTCCAAAAACGACAAGGCGGTGTTTGACAGGATTAAGTCCGTTTTGAAAAGCCCGCTTGTGATTTCGGTTATGGCATTCGTTGCCTCTTTTGTTCTCGCCGGATTTTTCGGTGTCGCGCCGTCATTTTCGTTTTGGTCCAATTTTGAGCGCGGTCTGGGGAGTTTGGAATTATTACACTTCCTTGTGTTTTTCTTTCTTATGGTTTTTCACTTCAGGGAAGGTAAGGACTGGAGTAAGTTTTTCGGGTGGGCGATATTCGGGGGAGTGTTGATGGCGCTTTATGGAATTTTGGCGGCTTCGGGATTTAACGGATTTTTAGGCGGCAAGTGGAGCGATGCCGGATTCAGATTTAGCGGTTCGATAGGCAATCCGGCTTACGTTGCCGTTTTCAGCTTGTTTCTGATTTTTTACGTTTTATATCTTTTGTCGGTAAAATACCGCGGGAAAATGAAAGAATCCGGAGCGGTTTTTCTTATGGTTCTCGGCGTTTTCTTCCTTGTGATTTTCGCTTTTGCCGCGACAAGAGGCGCGTTTTTGGGTCTCATCGCCGCCATTCTGGCATTTCTATTTTACGCGGGGATAGCGAGTAAAAGATGGAGAATTAAATTTATCGGCGCGGCTATGGTTGTCGCGGCAATAGTCGTTATTCTTGTCGCTTTTAAAAACGTTCCGTTTATAAAATCTCTTCCGTTTTCGCGTATTTTTGACATCTCGCTTTCAACCAAAACGTTTGAAGACCGTGCCATTATGTGGAAAATGGCGATAGACGGCTTCAAAGAACGTCCGGTTCTCGGATGGGGAGCTGAAAACTTCACTTTTGTATTCGACCAGAATTTTAACACGGCGTACTTCAAACCAGCCGAGGGCTTCGGCGCGTGGTTCGACAGGGCGCATAATGTTTTCTTCGACTATCTCGCGGAAACCGGCGCCGTCGGACTCGCGGCGTATTGCGCGATGTTTGTCGTTTTCTTTCTTTTTCTTTTCAGGAATTCCGGCATAACGTTCCGCAAGAAAACAGGGGAGGATAAAAATGCCGCGATTCAGAAAGAACGGCATCTGGGCGTCGTCGAAGGCGGTTTGCTATTCGCCGTTATAGTTTCGTATCTCGTGCAGGGGATTGCTTTATTCGATGTCGGCATAACATACATCAATCTTTTTATAGTACTGGCTTTCGCGGCGCACAGGTTCAAGAGTGTGGGGGGAAGTGCGGTTGGTGTTAGGGGAGCGTTGGGCGGCAAGGATAATAATTGAAATATGCGCTGAATTTTCAATTTGAAATTTTCAATTTTTAATGAATACAGTCCAAAATAGATTCAAAAGGAGAGAAAACCACAAAAAAAAGACAGCATCTGTATTTTGGTTTCTTTTATCCGTGATTAATTCGCCAGTCGGCGAATTCATTTCAAATTTCAAACTTAAAATTAAAAATTTATAACACACTATGTTTTTCAATCTTAAAAAAACAATCATAGCTGCTATATTAGCTCTCTCTTTGTTATCCCTCTACTTCGGTTCATACATTCCGTGGACGCGCTCGCGCGCCTTTATACGCGGCTTGCGGGGAATGAACAAGATAAAATCCGTTGCCAATTTCAAAAATTTGTTCGAACCGGCTCTGCGCCGCAACGTGATTGGGGACGAGGAAACGTTCAAATATCTCGCGGGGGAAATTTTGAAAATCATTTCGCAGGAAGACACAACCGAAAACGTTTCTCTCGAACTGATAAATTTTATCAAACCATATCACTCGGAAAATAATGTAAGGCACCTGATGTCTATGGGCGATATGCATTACATCCTTTGGAGAAAAAATATGAACCCGGAGTATTTCAATCAGGCGGAGCAGTTTTACTTAAAAGCCAAAGAGGCGGGTCCTAAACTTCCGCCGCCGTTATATATGCTTCTAACGCTTTACCAAAACGGATTTGAAACCGAAAAAGCCAAAGATATTGCCCGATACATTCTGTCATTATGGCCGGACGACCAAAAAGTGCAGGCGTTCATTGATTCTAAATAGTTTTAACTCGCGGGAAAATGATGAAAATCGCGAATATAGTGGGAGCGCGCCCGAATTTCGTGAAAATGGCTGCGCTGTACCGCAAATAATTCGTTTGATATCAATCGCAATGGCAAATTTTTTTAATATCTCCGGTTCAGGGCTTGCGGGGAAAATCCTCCGCGCCGCGTTGCGGCTTATTCCTCGACGGTCTGTCGTTCCCATTCTTCAGGGCCCGTTAAAAGGATGGAGATGGATAAAAGGAGCTGGGGTAAATGGATATTGGATGGGGACATATGAAAAAGAAAAACAGAAATTATTTGCGGAGAACGTAAAGCCCGGTGACGTGGTTTACGACATAGGCGCGCACGTCGGGTTTTATACTTTAGTCGCTTCAAAATTAGTCGGAGAAAACGGTTTTGTTTACGCGTTTGAACCGTTGCCCGGAAACGTCGGTTTTATAATGAAACACGTAAGGATGAATAAATGTAAAAATACTTTTGTGGTAGAAAAAGCCGTAACGGATAATTCGGGAATGGTGCATTTTAAATACGGGGACAGTTCTTCAACAGGGGAAATAAGCGCTGATGGGAAAGGTATTGAAGTTGAGGCGGTAAGAGTTGATGATTTTTCAATAACCAATTATCCGCCGACCGTTATGAAAATAGACGTTGAGGGGGAAGAGGTGAAAGTTTTAACGGGGGCGGAAAAGATATTGGCGGGAAACTCTCCGGTTATTTTTTTGGCGATACATGGAGAAAACCGCCGAGTTGAATGCGTTAAAATACTTAAGAGCGCAGGATACAAAATAACGGAAATAGTGGAAGGCGAGTTATTTGCCGTGAAAGGCGGAGACAGTCAGAAAGAGCATCCTAAACTATGAAAATCGCGGCACTTGTTTCCCGCGCCGGTCCGAATAACTCTCCTCTTTTTTCGATGCTTTCGAAAGAGGTTGACCTCACCGTGTACTACTGTTCCGATGTCGGTGTTGGAAAAAACGATTACGACGCTCAATTCGGCAGAACAGTGAACTGGAGCGATAGTTTTCTATCAAAACATAAGTATAAATTTCTTAAAAATTTTCAATCGTTTTCATTTAGGAAAAATCAAGACGCTTGGTTCAACCCGTCCATAATTTCGGAACTTATTAAAAACAATTACGACGCGCTGATAGTATACGGCTGGAACTCTTTCACCGATTGGCTCGCCTTTTTCGCGTGTTTTTTTACACGCACGAAGATTTTGATTTGGGGTGAAAATCCGATGAATCAGGAAACGGTTGCCGGCCGGAAGAGTTTTTTAAAAAAAGCTCTGCTGAAGCCGCTTTTCAAGCGCGTTTTTGCATTCCTTTATATAGGCGAAGAAAACAGGAAGTTCTACAAATATTACGGTGTGCCGGACGACAAACTATTTTTCGTCCCTTATTCCACAAATAACGCGGTTTTTTCGGCGACGCGCGACAAACTGAAAAGCGAGCGCGAAGAATTGAGAAAAAAGCTTTTGAATATTAAAGACGATAGACGGGTTATTCTTTTTGTAGGCAAATTAACGGAAAAAAAACGCCCTATGGATATTCTCCGAGCTTACCAACTACTTAATGAAAACCACCCTACGCTGATTTCGCTGGTTTTCGTCGGTGATGGCGCATTGCGCGGAAGTTTGGAAAAATATGCGGCGGAATACGCCCTGCCAGACGTATATTTTACCGGGTTCGCCTGTCAGGAGGAAGTGCAAAAATATTACGCGGTCGCGGATGTTTTTATCCTTCCATCGGGAATCGGCGAAACATGGGGGATGGTTGTGAACCAGGCGATGTGTTTCGGATTGCCTGTTATTGTTTCGGATATGGTCGGGTGCGGTCCCGACCTGGTAAAAAAAGGAGTAAACGGTTTTTCTTTCCCGTGCGGCGACGTGCAAGCGCTTGCGGAACGGATTAAAAAAATCATCACTTCAAAGGAAATGCTTGCCGATTTCGGTAGAGAATCGAAAAAAATAATAGAGCGGTATTCCTATGAAGAAGACATACGAGGGATTAAGAAAGCGTTAGGAATTTAATGGAGAGGATTTTGACGCGTTTAATTTGTACAAAGTTACTCCGGCTTCGGTTTCTGACTCGGAAACATCCGCGAAACCGTCATTTGTCATTTTCAGGAAGTGGTCGTTCTCGTCCGGAAACACCAGCACGTAATCCAATTTTTTTCCTGACAGAAATGAAGCATCCGCGCTTGTATAAAACTTTTCATACGAAAGTATTTCGCTTTCCGGTATTTTTCGGAATGCTATGAGATAAGGGGCGTCAATCGACGCAAGAGGTGTTTTTGAATTATTCGCTTCGGACAAAGATTTACGCACATCATCCCACGGAACGCCGAAAAGTTTTTGAACGAATACAAAGCGCTCTACATTTTCTTTAGTCGGCAGATTTGTCGTTCCGGCGAATCCATAAAAGCGGAAACGCCATATTTTTGACGCGATAGCGCTGTTAAAGAACGGATTTTTCACGGCTATCACGTCATCCGGAGAAGTGAAAGCGGACATTAACTTACGCGCGGCTGTTTCCTCGCGACTCACGGCAGAAAATGGGATAGAGTTCGATGAAACAGATACTTGTTTTATTATCGAGGTAACGAGCAAAATCGTAATCACACATAAGGCGATGGCTTTTCGAAAAAGTGAGATATTTTCACATTGACCGGTATTTTGGACGGATGTTTTTATATTGTAGGAGAAGAACAGAAGAGATGCTAAAAGCACCGTAATCCCGAACGCGATTTGCTGTAAAAAATGTTCCGGTTGGATTATCGGGAGCGGCAGGCGCGATGACGCGTACTGCAAAAAAATAGAAACGCCCGCAATTCCGATAAGGGGTATAAGTGAAGAAGAAAAAATGTTTTTGTTTTGTTCTGCTTGCGCGGATGTTTTTCTTAAAATCATGAAAGAAACCGCCAAGAAAACAATTATGAATAAAATTCCTTCAGACGTAACTCCGGCAGGAAACGCGTTCCACTTTCCGTTTATAGACGACGCGAGTTCATACTCCCTGGAGTGTAGTAAAGAAGAAATAAATATCAAATACCACGGCACGGCTACCAAATTAGCCACAATTCCCGTTTTTAATATTGCTATAAGTTTATCTTTCTGACGCATGAGAGCATAGAGAACGGCAAGTAAAATAAGCAGAAACGCGAACGCGATCTGATAGTAATAATAGGTGAAAAACAACGCTCCGCCCAATATCCCGGTCGCGACAATCGCTTTTGCTTTCGGTTTTTGAGAAGTGTGGATTTTTACAAGTCCAGCGAGCGCGAAAAGAAGAAACGGAGCGATCGCGGCTGGAGCATTTATTCTTGAGATAAATATGGGCTGAAAGGCATTTACTCCGTTTATATCAAAAAGCACGCGGGGCCCGAAGCCGATTAATGAGTAAAGAAAAGAAGAAATCAAAGACGGAAACTGTCCCGCTCCCGTACTTTTGCATAGAAAGTACGCGGCCGCGAAACAAAGCGCGGGAAAAAATATTTTGGAGAACATCCAAACGCTTTGTATATTTCCGCCAAAGACCACCAAAAAAAGGCGCTGTATAAAAGTAGGTAGAAGATACCTTGTCGCCGGAGCGTCTTTCAATTCGTAAATCTCGGTTTCAAACGGATACTTATTGTTTTCTTTAAGAAACGAAAGCGGCGGGGCATAAGTTGTGGTTTCGTCGAATGAAATGCTTGAGATAGGGTAAGTGGGGAAAAGTTCATAATCCGCGCCCAACCGCGAAACGCCAGAGAGAACAGGCAAGGCCGATATGACGCCTATTGAAAACGCGGATATGGCGACTATAGTCGCTTCCGAAAAACGGTTTAATGGACAGGTCATCGCTTTGATTTTTCGATACATACATTTTATAATGAAAAAACTTTAAACTCTATGAAAAGGGCGCTCATAACAGGTGTTACGGGACAAGACGGGAGTTATTTGTCGGAACTGCTTTTAAGCAAGAAATATAAAGTTCTCGGTATTATGAGAAGAACGAGCCATTTTAATACCGCAAGAATCAATCACCTCTATAAAAACAAAAATTTTGATACGGAGTATGGAGATCTTGTTGATCCAATCTCAATAGCAAATGTAATAGACAGGTTTAAGCCCGATGAAATCTATAACCTCGGGGCGATGAGCCATGTGCGGATTTCGTTTGATGTGCCGCGTTTCACGCTTGAAACGAATACGCTTGGACCGGTGGGGATACTGGAATACATTCACCAGCATAATCCGAAGATAAAATATTATCAGGCATCAAGTTCTGAAATGTTCGGGGCCACGCGGAGCAAGCCGCCTTTCGGGCTCTCTGCGGAATTTAGACCGCAAAGCCCGTATGGGACATCAAAATTGGCCGCGTTTCACCTTACGAGAATATACCGCGAAGGATACGGACTGTTCGCGGTGAACGGGATTCTCTTCAATCATGAAAGTCCGAGAAGGGGAGAAACTTTTGTTACAAGAAAAATAACGCGCGGCATAGCGCTGATTTTAAAAGGCAAAATGAAAAAATTGCGGCTTGGAAATATAGAATCAAAGCGCGATTGGGGACACTCGAAAGATTATATGCGCGCGATACACCTTATGATGCAGCAAGAAAAACCCGATGACTATATTGTCGCAACGGGAGAAACGCACAGCATAAAAGAAGCGTTGGAGTTTTGTTTCAAGGAAGCCGGGCTTAATTGGAAAAAATACGTGGTCATAGACAAGAAATTTTTCAGGCCGAACGAGGTTCCGTATCTCCAAGGCGACTCGAGTAAAATCAGAAAGCTTGGATGGAGGCCGCGATATAATTGGAAAGAGATTCTTAAAGAGATGCTCGAGAACGATATAAAATACGTGGAAGAGATATTTGAATCATGAGGATAATTTCACGGAACGGGGAAGTTGTCGCCGTTGTTTTTGATGGAATGTTTGAAGAAGGAACGAAACCGCTTACGGATGAAAAGTGGGCGCTACAGATTGTTTCATTGAAACATCCGAAAGGCAAAAAACTTGTTTCTCATACGCACAAACCAACGCAACGGACCACGGAGTACCTCATGGAATTTCTTTTGATTATGTCCGGAGTGGTCAATGTCTATGTGTATCACGGTCTGGAAATGATAGAAAAGATACAATTAACATCCAGAAAAGGAATCTTGATGGTGAAAGGTGGAATTGGCATAGAAATTATAGAAGACGCGGAGATGATGGAATTCAAAAACGGTCCTTTCATAGAAGACAAAGTAATAATAGAATAAACGGAATACATACATGAATGTAATCCTTAGGAAAATAAAAAACATAGCCAAGCGCGTTTTGAACGTAAAATCAATTTTTTTGCTTAATGAATCGTACGTGTACCCCGAAGAATGGATAAAATCCAGGACTTTTTATGGCCAGTATGGGGAAGATATAAAGATTTGGCAGCTTTTCAAAAATACTTCAGTTCCGGGGTTCTTTTTGGAAATCGGCGCTATGGAGGGAATCCGGTTCAGTAATACGTATTTTTTTGAAAAAAAAGGATGGAAAGGAATATGCGTTGAGCCGCATCCATATTATTTTAATCTGCTTCGAAAAAATCGCGGTGGTTCAATAATGATTCAAGCGGCCGTAGGGGCGGCTGACGCGGAAGAGACCGTATTTTATTCAAATTACCGCGGATCTATGTCAACGCTTGATAAAAGTTTGGAAGGATACTTTAAAAAACACTACAAACCATTTTTTGGCGGGTTTAAGGAGATTAAAGTTCCGCTTATGACACTTAACTCAATTCTCTCAAAAGAAAATATATCGTCGCCAATCGACATACTGTCTATAGATGTAGAAGGTACGGAGGCGGATGTATTGAAAGGACTGAATATGAAAAAATATTCCCCGCGCGTGATTGTTGCCGAAATTTCGATACGGAAAGACCCCGTTATGAACTTTTTACGAGATGCCGGGTATTTCTTTTCGTGTTCGAATAATTCAAACGCTATTTTTTGCAAAACAGAGGATGATGCTGAAACAGTGCGATGCGCGAATGTCGTCGGCATGCAAATAGTCAATAGGCACCCATTAGAAAAATAAAGTAGACAAATATGGCAAAAAAACCATTAAATATACATTTAGGTTGCGGAGAGAGAAATATCCCCGGTTTCACGAATGTTGATTTAGGAAAATTTTCGCACATACATTACCGCCACAGCATAGACAATCTTCCAATGTTTAAATCCGGAAGCGCCGACCTTATATATTCATCGCACGCGTTTGAATATTTTGACCGGCTTGAAGCGGAGAAGGTTCTTAAAGAATGGGGCAGGATTCTGAAAAGGGGAGGCGTGTTGCGCCTTGCTGTTCCTGATTTTGAGGCGATGCTGGTTGTGTACAAAAAATACAAGGAGTTGAAAAAAATACTTGGCCCTCTTTTTGGCAGGTGGTCGGTCGTCGGGAGCAAAAAAATCATATATCACAAAACAGTATATGACTTTAAGGATTTAAAAGAACTTTTGGGAAAGAACGGGTTCCGTGATGTGAAAAGATATAACTGGAGAAAAACAATCCATAAGGGTTTTGACGACCACTCGCAGGCGTATGTTCCACATATGGATAAAGACAATGGACTGTTAATCAGCTTGAATGTGGAAGCGAAGAAAAAATAAACAATGTATACCATTTTGCAAATGGAACCGTGGTTCGACGAGAAAGAAGCTCGAGCTGTTTTTGATTATATGGATTCCGGAGGATGGGTTACGGAATTTTCACGCACTAGGGAATTTGAGGAATCAGTGAAAAGATATGTAGGGTCAAGGTATTCCGCGGCAGTGCCGAATGGCGCGTTGGGGTTAACACTGGCTCTCGCGATATCGGGCGTAGGGTATGGAGACGAAGTGCTTGTTCCCGACTTTACGATGGTTGCGACCGCGAATGCGGCTAAGATGCTGGGGGCCAGAGTAACTTTTATTGATATAGACCCGAAAACACTTTGCATGGATTTCGAATTAATGAAAAAGGCCGTTTCGTCGAAGACGAAAGCAGTGATTCTTGTAACCATAAACGGGCGATACCCGGAGGAGATTGAATCATTTGTTTTGTTTTGCCGCGAGAGAAACATTTTACTTCTTGAAGACGCGGCTCAATCGCTCGGCTCATTCAAGGATGGTAAGCATCTCGGGACATTCGGCGATATAGGATTATTTTCATTCAGCGCCCCAAAAATTATTACTACCGGGCAGGGCGGAATACTGGTTACGGACAACGAGGAGATATACGAAAAAATAAAAAAATACAGGGATTTCGGAAAAGAAAAACCGGGCGAGGACCATTACATAACCATGGGGTCTAATTTCAAATTCACAGACATTCAAGCGGTAATAGGACTTGAGCAGATGAAAAAACTTCCCTGGAGAGTGGAAAGAAAAAAACAGATATTTTCATTATACGAAGGAAACCTGAAGAATGTTCAGGAAATTTCATTCTTGCCGACCAATCTCAAAAACACTTCGCCGTGGTTTATTGATGTGATGATTTCCGGCGGAATGAAAGAGCCGCTACGCAAGCATTTGAAGGAAAGAGGAATAGAAACACGGCTTTTCTTCCCGGCGTTGCACTCGGAGCCGGCATACGCAAGGGTAAACGAAACATACCCGGTAGCTGAAAAAGTAGCAGTCGACGGGTTATGGTTGCCGTCGTCAAGTAAGTTGACAGACAAAGAGATTAAATATATATGCAAAGAAATTACCGATTTTTTCGTTAGGTAAATAAAGAGGTTATAACTTGATTAGGCAAGCAACAATGAGTTTTGTCAAAAAAATAGCATTTGACCCGGGCTACTCACAAATGCTCGGAAATCAAATTTTTGATTCCCACTCGAAATTCGCAAAAAGTATGGGGGGATTGCCCGTGGCCGACAGATATGAAGGACTGAAAAACTTTTTGTCGGGAAAAGGAATTGAAATAAATACGTACGACCTGTATAAAAAAGGAGACAAAATAGATTTGTGGATAATGATGGAGCCATCTCCGCAAAAGTATTTCCTGATGCTGAAAAGAGGAATATGCCCGAAGAAAGTCCTGTTTTTCATTCTTGAACCGGACATTGTGAACCCATGGGCGTGGAAATATTTAAAATTATATATGCCTTTTCATAAGGCGTTTCTTTCGTGGTCTAGTGATTTAGTAAAAAGATACCCCGGCAAGTTCGTCGAGCTAAAAGTCCCGATTCCTTTCGATAAGTCAAAATATCCACATTATAAAGAGAAAATTAAAAAGAATCTATGTGTTCTTATGCAGTCCAACAAGTTTTCTAATATCAAAGGTGAACTTTATTCGCTTCGCCGGGAAATTGTTAGATTCTATGAAAAACGCGGAGACGGCCTTCTCGACTTATATGGACTGGGATGGAATACGGAGAATACGCGCCACTTAGGGAAGTCCAAACCGTTATATACCACTCTTTACAAAGGATTTGCCGAGGATAAATGGGAAACATTTTCTGAATACTGGTTTGCGTTTTGCATTCAAAATTCGATTCCGTCGGGTGATTTTGAATACGACCCATTTATGGCAATGGCAACCGGTACGGTGCCGATATACCTTCCTCCGCCGAACGCGGACAAGTATGTTCCGAAAGATACGTATATAAACTATAACGATTTTGAAAATTTGGAAGAACTGACTAAATATCTTATGAGTTTGAAAAAAACGCCGGAATATGAAAAATACAGAGAAAGCGGATGGAAATATATAAACTCGGCTCGATACAGGCCATTTACGGTTGAAGAATTCTCCGAGAAAGTTTATGAAGGTATTATTAAGGCCACGAGTTGATTACCAAAAAACACCGGCGGGGGGAAAAAATCTCCCGCCG
>Ga0155384_126_pt1 | contig 26350 bp, 19 predicted proteins | sample RifCSPhighO2_02_FD_106352 | JGI IMG/M metagenome (GOLD analysis project Ga0155384, IMG submission 106352) | Candidatus Jorgensenbacteria bacterium RIFCSPHIGHO2_02_FULL_45_20
TTGATTACCAAAAAACACCGGCGGGGGGAAAAAATCTCCCGCCGCTTTTTGTTATTCAAAATAGCTGGTATATTAGGATTATATGGATAAACGCTATAATATCCACGGTTTGGTCGGGGTGAGGGTTAACTCCGTCTCAAAACACATAAGCGATGGGTGCGCTCATTATCTGCGCCATTTTGAGAATGGTTTGCAAGAGATTTCCGACCTCGAAATTGAGGATTTCGAAAAATTCCCGCCGCCGAAACACAATCCATATCAAGAGGATTTTACAAAAACAGAACGCGGTATATGTTTTACAAAAGAAAAATACGCGATTTCGATGGAAAAGGGACGGATGCGCGAATACACAACATACGCGAATCATGCAACGAATTTCTGGATTCAAACCATTCTCATTAAAAAAGGATTTAGTTTCGTGCATGGCGCTGGCGTTGAACTTAATGGTAGGGGTATAATTTTTCCGGCACTCGGCGGGACCGGAAAAACAACCCTTATATCAGCGCTCCGCGATAAGAGCGATTTCAAATTTTTCGGCGACGATTATGTTATTGTTGGAACCGGCGGAGAAATGTATTCGTATCCGAGTGATTTCTCGATTTATCCGTTTCACATACCGCTTTTCAATGAATTAGAAAATTCCCAAGCCGCGGGATATCTACGGAGAAGGACTATATTTGCGTGGTATTACAAAGCGAAGCGGATTATGAACTTTATAGCCAAACGCATTTTCCGTTCGTACGGGCCGGTGTTCAAGGGATGGAACGCGGCATACGCAAAAGTTCCAGTAAAAGAGCTTATCCCGAGTGAAAAAATCGGGCAAAAAACTACGCTTGCCGCAAGCGTATTTCTCGAAAGATACGAAGGAAAAGAAATGGTTTTTGAACGCATGGAAGCGGGAATTTTAGTGGACAAAATTATGGGAATTTTGAATCTTGAGAGCGGAGACGGAATAAGGTATATTTCCGCGATTGCTTCAACCGGCGGTTTTGATATCGCGGATTTTTTTTCGCTGCAAAAGAAAATTCTTCTTGGCGCGTTTTCCAAACTCGCGCTTTATCGTCTGCGGATACCGGTAGATATTTCAAACGATGAATATCGCGCGTACTTAAAAGAAAACATCGCAAATGCAATCGCATAGTCCTAAAATATCCGTGCTTCTCGCGGTATATAACGGTGAGCGGTATGTAAAAGACGCCACATCAAGCGTTCTTCTTCAGACGTTCGGCGATTTTGAGTTAATCATTATAGACGACGGCTCTTCTGACGGAACGCCGAAAATCCTCAACTCTTTTACTGACCCGCGGATTGTGATTGTTTCGAATGAAAAAAATGAGGGGCTTATAAAATCACTCAACAAGGGAATTAAAATGGCAAGAGGTGAATATTTAGCGAGAATGGATGCCGACGACATAAGCCATCCGCAAAGGTTTGAAAAACAAATAAATTACATGGAAGCTAATCACGGCATAGGAGTTCTCGGGACAGCCGTGAATCACGTTGATGAAAAAAACAAAATTATTTCCACGCTGATACAACCGCAAGCGCACGAAAGTATTTTGTGGAAAATGTTTTTTGAATGCGCCATCATTCATCCGACCGTAATAGCGAGAAAAGAAGTTATAGAAATGGCGGGTGGATACGATGTCCGTTTCCCTCACATTGAAGATACCGAATTATGGATGCGCGTAGCGGACAAGACGCGTTTCTCGAACATCCCCGACGTCTTGCATTCCCACAGATTACATAAAAAATCAATCGGGAGCACAAAGTCGTCTGTTCAATATGAATCAGGTCTTCTATTACGCAAGCGGTTTATAGCATCGACTATCGGAGTGAATATGCCGCCAAACGTAAACAAGTGGTTTTCCGAAAACGAAACCATCCTTTCTGGTGATGATATCGCCGCGGGAATGGGTATATTGCTTGATATATATGAATATATTCTGGATTTGGGTTTTGAGAATGAAGAATCACGCCTGTTTGTGCGGAATGACTTTCTAAAAAAGGCCGCCGCCTTGATGAGCGCGCGTAAAAGAAGAGTTTCTAAAACAGCTGTTTCTTTACTTAAAAAAATACTGCCATCTCCGTTGCGTCATAAGCTGAAAACAAGGTTTATGAAACTCGCGGCGAAATAACTGCGATTCTATGAAAATAGCAATAGCGGTACCGGGAAGATTTCATTTGTTTTATCTTGCGCAACAATTGTTGAAGCGCGGCTATCTTTCGCAACTCATTACTTCATACCCGAAGTTCGAAGTAAGAAAATACGGGATTCCAGACGATAAAATGAGCACGGTTGTGGCGAAAGAATTGATTCAAAGAGGGTGGGCATTTCTCCCGCGTTTTTTACAGAATTTGTACAACCCACAATACGCGATTCATGGGTTATTTGATACTATTTCATCGTTAAAACTGGAGCCATCAGATTTGTTTATTGGTATGCTCGCCGCTTACCCGAAGACAATGAAGAAGGCCAAAAAAATGGGGGCACGCGTGATTATAGAAAACGGAAGCTCGCACACGCTTTACGCGGTGAACATATTAAAAGAAGAGTACGACAAATTCGGCGCGAAGTACGAACCGTTCCAGATTTCACATGAAAAACTCATAAAACATAATGTATCAGCTTACGAGGACGCTGATTACATAAGTGTTCCTTCTTTATTCGCGAAAAGAACGTTTTTGGAATATGGAGTTCCGGAAGATAAAATTATTCACGTTCCTTATGGAGTCGAGCTTTCACAATTCCGCCAAATCCCGAAAAAAGATAATATATTTCGCGTTATATTCGTGGGAGGAATGACTCTTCAAAAAGGAGTCCATTATTTAATTAGGGCATTTGCCGAACTTAATCTTCCGGACTCGGAGCTTGTGCTTGTGGGAACTATGAGCGCTGAAATGGAACCATTTTTCAAAAAATATGACGGCAAATTCAGATATGCGGGGCATGTTCCCCAGGGAGAACTTTTTAGATATTATTCGCGAAGTTCCGTCTTCGCTATAATGTCTATCCAAGAAGGGTTAGCGCTTGTAACCCCTCAAGCGATGGCGTGCGGGCTTCCCGTCGTAGCGACAACAAACACAGGAGCAGAGGACATTGTTCGTGACGGGAAAGATGGGTTTATTATTCCGATTCGCGATTGTAACGCCCTGAAGGAGAAATTGCTTTATTTTTATATGAATCCGGAAGCGCGTGACTTTATGGGCAAGTCGGCCAAAGAACGGGTCTCACAAGGATTCACATGGGACGATTACGGAGAACATATTATTGCCGAGTACGAAAGAATATATAAAAAATAGTATGAAAATACTCCACATAATTCCAAGTTATCTGCCGGCGGTTGTGGCAAGCGGCCCGATACTCCCGACCCATTTTCTGAACGAGGAACTGGTGAAAATGGGTCATTCCGTAGCCGTGTGCGCGACGAATCTGGACGGAGGCAAAGTTTTGGATGTGCCGCTCAAAAATCCGGTTTTGATTGACGGAGTGAAAGTAAATTATTTTCCGTCAAAATTTTTAAAGAGGTGGTACTTTTCAGCCGAAATGGCTGCGTTTCTGCGCGAAGAGATGAACAGTTTTGATATTACGCACATAACGTCGGTATTTCTGTTTCAGTCGTTTATCGGCGCGCGCTACGCGAAGCGATTCAGGAAGCCGTATATCATTTCACCGCATGGTAATTTTATGAAAGAGCCGCTTGAGATGAAAAGCCGGCTTAGAAAAAAGATATACATTTCTTTGGTTGAAAAGAAAATCTTGGCAGGAGCCGCGGCGGTACATTTTACGGCAGAGAAGGAAAAGGAGGAATATATCGCCGCCGATATGCCGGCAAGGAAAGCGATTGTGATTCCGAACTCATATAAAGCGGAAACATACACAGAGAAAAAAGATATACGTAGGAAATTCGGGATTCCGGCTGATAAAAAAATAATCATTCAAATTGGCAGAATAGGATGGAAGAAAGGATTTGACACGCTTATTCCGGCATTCGCGGAAGTTTTGTTCAAAGAACCGAAAGCGGCGCTTGTTATCGCCGGCGGAGATGATGGGGGATATAAAAAAGAAGTTTTAAACTTGATTGAAAAATACGGGTTACGGGCTGGGGAAAACGTTTTTTTTGTCGGAATGGTTCTTGAGGCCGATAAATACTCTCTTTTGAAAGAAAGCGCGGTCTTCACACTGCCTTCTTATTCGGAAAACTTCGGAATGGTAGTTGTGGAATCACTCGCGCACGGCGTCCCGGTTGTGATAAGCACGGGCGTGGGAATATCTTCGCGGATAGAGAAAGAAGGAGCAGGGATTGTTGTCCCGAAAGATGCGCGCGCACTTGCAGAGGCTATTTTGCGTGTTCTTGGCAACCGCGTTCTCGCAACAGAACTTTCGCGGAAAGGAATAGAATTCGTGAATAAGTATTACAGGCCGCGGGAAGTCGCGAAAAACTTTTCACTGGTTTACGAAGAACTTGCCGCCGCGCCCAGAAAACCGGAAAACGGAGTGTGATTTTTTTTGTAGTAAGAAACCCACGTGTCAGGTATAATACTTTCGTATTTATATGTCTCACACAGACCAAAATCAACAAATTTTTGAAGAATTCACAGTGCCAGACGCTGTCAGGATACGTAAGTCATTGGAACTCGTAAAAGATTATTTCCATGGTGAAATATCGAAATTGTGTCTGCTTGAATGCGGGGCGGCTCGCGGCGGAGTTGCTAACGCGCTTTGCGGAAAAATCGCGCGCTGTTGCGGCGTTGATATACATCCGCGGAATATGGAAGGCGTTGAAATGAGGCAAATGGATTTGAATGACGGATTGCCTGACTTTGGCGTTTATTTCGATGTTATATTCGCCGGAGAAGTGATGGAACACCTTTTCGACGATGTTAAATTTATTAAGAATTGCCGCGAGCGCCTTACGGACGGCGGACTGCTCGTTATCACCGTTCCGAATCTCTTGTTTATTTTGAACAGAATTCGGATGTTGTTCGGCGGGATGCCGGTGTTTTTCGCTTATGCCCCGTATCATTACAGATTTTACGGCAAAAAAACACTTCGAAAAATTTTGGAGGACAATGGATTTGAGGTGATTAAAACACGCTCGTCTCATATTTTATTTTCAACGCGCCGGAGCAAAATCGGGAAGATTTTTGAGCTCCTCGGAGATGTTTTTCCGTCCATCGGGGCGCATCTTATAATTTCAGCCAAGAAAACGACGGATTAAAAAGTATTGTAAAAAACCGGGGACGTGAACCAAAATCGCGGGCGCAAATAACAATGGCCTTATCAAAACGGGAAGTTATATTTTTTGCGATTATAGCGCTTGTATTTTTTGCAACGCGTTTTTGGGGCATACTTGATTTTCCGATTTTCAACGATGAATCGCTTTATTTGCAGTATTCCGAACTCATCCACGATGATTTTAGCGGGTATAAATACATTTCGGTTGGAAATGTCTATAACGATTGGAAGCCACCACTCCAATACTGGCTTGGCGCGCTTGCTATAGACATATCAGAGAACCCGCTGTTTTCGGGAAGAATCGTCTCCGTGCTGTTTTCTTTCGTGGGTCTTTTGGGTGTTTATCTTTTGGCGAGGAATTTATACGGCAAGAAAGAGGCGGTAATCGCCGCGGGACTTTTTACGGTTTCTTCGCTTACCCTTTTTTATAATACGCAATTTGTCGCCGAAACGTTCGTATTTTCATCCGGAGCGCTGTTTTTCGCGCTGACGCTCGCGGCGATAAAGCAAGAAGATGCTCGCGGCAAAACTTGTTTTGCCGCCGGAGCGATTATAACAGGAGCCGCATTATTACTTCTTAAACAGTCCGGAGCGCTTTATTTGTTTCTCTCGGCGGCGCTTCCGCTTATTGCGCTTCAAAAAAATTCTGAAGGAGACGAAGTTGGGGGAATAAGCCGTAAGAACAAAAAACCTTTTTTAAAAAATATCGCGGCGGTGGCGATAATCATCATCTTCTCGTTTGTGATTTATAAACTTGCCATCCCCGGAGAATTTTGGGCAAGCAAACAAGAATTTACTTCGCGTTGGGCGATGACCGCAACCGAAATTTTTTCTTTTCCTCTCGAAACGTGGCGGCAAAACGCGGTTCAGGTCTCGGATATTTTCTCCCATTATTATTCGTGGGCGGCATTGGTTATTGTGCTGATATTTACTATCCGCGGTGTAGCGAAGCGCGATATGCGCGACACGATTGTTTCGCTTTTATGGCTTGGAGGAACAGTTGCCGTACTTTTTCTTCTTAAAGGGTTTAATGAATATGTTTATCACACAGCCACGATTCCGTTTCTTATTATTATCATGGCCCGTGTCGCCGCGCATGTTTTGGAGTATGTAAAAAAAAGAACGGGTATTATTTGGAAAACGGCAACTATCGTTTTGGGTATTTTGTGCCTGTACACCACCGCGTTTTGGATTTACCAGACGGCACTCATAAAGATTAGCCCTATAAAATATCTCGAACAGTCAACGGATTGGGCAAAGTCGGCGTATCTTACGGGCTGGTCGTCCGGTTTTGGCGTTCCGGAAGTCGTGGATTTTTTGAAAAAAACTGAAGGAGACGGGATAATAATAACGGATTCACAGTGGGGAAATCCCGGAACGGCAATACAGGTTTTCCACAGGTATTGGTATCAAAATATCGCGGTTTCCCCTTTGTTAGTGGATTTTTTTGATGAGAGATTCCGTGCTCGGCTGAAAACGTTGGATGTGAAGAGCCGTTTTTTTATTTTTTCCGATTGGGTATCCGAAGACAGCGAAAGAAGCGAATGGTATCATATTGTTAAGAACGAATTTTGCCTTGAAGAGAAAGAATTCGCTCCATACGATGGTCAGATACCCATAGCTGTCTGCTCGTTTTAGCGCAAATTTATGGATAAAAAATCGCTTGCGGTAATAGTGCTTACACTCGATGAAGAAAGACATATAAGAAGGTGTCTTGAAAGCGTGAAAGATATAACGTCTCAAATTATTATCGTGGACTGTGGGAGCGCGGACGGTACGCTTGAAATTGCGCGCACGTTCGGCGCGGAAATATATTCACACCCGTTCATAAACCAGGCGGAACAATTCAACTGGGCGCTCGACAATATAGACATAAAAAGCGAATGGATTTTGCGCCTCGACGCGGACGAATATCTTACCCCGGAACTGGCAAAAGAAATAAAAAGCGCGCTTCACGGTGCCGATGATGGCGTTTGCGGTTTCTATATGAAACGCAGGGTATATTTTATGGGGCGTTGGATTCGCCACGGCGGATGTTATCCGATTTGGCTCCTGCGCCTTTTCAGAAACGGCGCAGGGAGAAGCGAAGAAAGAGAAATGGATGAGCATATAGTTTTGGGAAGAGGAAAAACAGCGCGTCTCCGAAACGATTTTATAGACGAAAACTTGAGTGACTTGCGATGGTGGACGGATAAGCACAACGGGTATTCATCGAGAGAGGCGGAAGAACGAACGCGGAACGAAAAGGCGAGTAGAAACACAGTAGTGAAAGGACAGGCAGGACGGAAACGATTTATAAAAAACAGGTTTTATGCGAAATTGCCGCTTTTTTTACGCTCATTCGCGTATTTCATTTTCCGCTATGTTTTTTTTGGCGGTTTTTTGGACGGCAAAGAAGGGCTGATATTCCACTTTCTTCAGGGGTGTTGGCACCAGTTTTTGATAGATGCCAAGATATTTGAGAATAGGACGAAAAAAGATTAGAATACGAAATATGTTTAAAGTTTTTCAAAGTCCAAAATCAGGGAAACTGCGTGTTGAAGACGTTCCCGCCCCAAGGGCGAGGCGCGGCGGAGTCGTTGTTCATAATAAATTTTCCGTGATAAGCGCCGGCACGGAAAAGATGATTATCGAACTTTCCAAAAAAGGTGTAATCCAGAAAGCTAAAGAAAGACCGGATTACGTGCAGAAATTCATAACAGTAATAAAAACGAAAGGAATTTTCGCGGCGTGGAATATGGTGAAACAAAAACTCGACACGGACATAGCCCTGGGGTACTCGTCTTCCGGTATTGTTTTGGAAGCGGGTGCCGACTCCGGAGAATTCCGCGCCGGCGACCGTGTGGCGTGTGCCGGACAAAATTACGCTTCGCACGCTGATTTCGTGTTTGTGCCGAAAAATCTTTGTGTCAAAGCTCCGGCGAATGTTTCACTCGAAGACGCGTCGTTTACGACGCTCGGAGCTATAGCGCTTCAGGGTATACGCCGGGCGGAGTTATCGCAAGGGGAAACAGTTGCTGTTATAGGGTTGGGGCTTTTGGGTCAGCTCGCCGTGAGAATGCTTAAATCGTACGGGCATCCAGTCGTCGGAATAGACATAAATAAAAAACAAGTTGAGTTTGCTCTTCACGGAGGCATGGATGAAGGATTCGCGCCCGGGGATGAGAATGGAAACAAACGGATAATGCGGATGACCGGCGGTAGAGGTATTGACGCGGTTTTGATATACGCGAGCTCTAAAGATGATTCTCCTCTCCGTTTCGCTGTGGATATATCAAGGGAGAGAGGAAGAATAGTCCAAATAGGGAGCGTTCTCGCCGCGATCCCGTGGGTTGAGTTTTATAAAAAAGAGCTCACTTTCGTCTCTTCGCGGTCTTATGGTCCCGGCAGATACGACCATGAATACGAAGAGGAAGGACACGATTATCCGTTCGGGTTTGTCCGTTGGACGGAAAAGCGCAATATGGAGGAATTTTTGCGGCTTATTTCCGGGAAAAGCATTTCTTTGGACAATCTAAAGACAAAAACATTTCCGGTTGAAAAAGGCGAAGAAGCGTACAAGTTTGTTTTTAATCCGGAAAATCTTGTCCATGGCGTGATTTTGTCTTATGCCGAAAAAGAAAAACAAGATACGTTTATTTTGTCGGAACAGGCGGCGAAAAAACGGCAGACAGACATATCCATAGCTTTGGTTGGTGCCGGCTCGTTTATGAAAAGCGTGATTATCCCTGAACTTATAAAGAGAAAGGATGTTTCCGTGCGTGCGGTTTGCGACTCGGACGGAATGGAATCGAAGAAAATTGCCGGTAAATTTGGCGCCGAGTACGCGACGTCGGAATACGAAAAAATATTAAAGGATGAAAACGTCAATTTTATAATATGTGCCACAAGACATTCGAGCCATGCTGAAGTGGTGATTGCCGCGCTTCGCGCGGGAAAGCATATATACGTTGAAAAACCAGCCGCTATTACGGGAGAGGAGCTCAAAAAAGTCCTTGAAGCCGCGAGCAAATCGGAGGGCAAGTTGTTTGTCGGATTCAACCGTAGATTTTCTCCGCACGCGAAAATTATGAAAGAGGAATTTTCCGGCATTGGAACGCCTCTTCAAATTATCTACAGGGTTAACGCCGGTTGTGTTCCGTTTGATCACTGGACACAAAACGAATGTGAAGGCGGGAGAATGATAGGGGAGGGATGCCACTTTACAGACCTGTTTCGGTTTATAATCGGAAAAAAACCGCTTCGTGTTTCCGCGATAGGCGTTCCCATCGATGGCTCCATAAGAACGAATGATAATTTTTCGATATCCATAGAATATGCCGATGGATCCACGGGGACGCTTTTTTATTCATCTATCGGCAACTTCAAAGTTCCGAAAGAATACATAGAAATATACGGAGGCGGAAAAATCGGAAAATTCGACGACTTCAAAAATGGTGAAATTATCGGTGAAAAAACGAGAAAAAGCGCGGGGTTATGGAAACAAAACAAAGGGTATGCCGAAGAACTTGATGCTTTTATACGAGCCATTCGCGGCGAAGGTGAGCCGTTTTCGCTGGACGATATTTATTCCGCGCACATAGCCGTAATAGCGGCCGCTGAATCGCTCAAAACGGGGAAAACGGTTTATCTCGCATGAGTAAACTGCGTTATTGGAAAAGAATTTTAAGGGCATATCTTACAAAAACACCGAGCTATCTTGATTTTTGGCACGAACGGCCCGAGGAAGGAAATTTTTCAGCATACAACTTATCCGGAGAATATTATATGACGTTTTCTGACAAGGCGGATTACGCCGGTCCGCGCGATTCACATGGGGTTATTCTCTTCGACTATCTTGGCGACATAGGAGTGCGGTACAATCCATTGGCTATCGCGCAGTATGGAATAGCGCGGTTGAACTCGTATGTAAAAACTAAAAACGAAACCCATTTGAAAGAAGCGCGTATTCACGCGGATTGGCTTGTAAATAACTTGTTCGACAATTCAAAAGGCATTCCGGTCTGGAAACACAATTTTTCGTGGCGGTATAAAGAAGTTTTGAAACCCGGCTGGTATTCGGCGCTTTCCCAGGGAGCGGGCATATCTCTTCTCGCGCGTCTTGGGGTTATGTCGGGGGATAAAGAATATGTGAGTGCCGCGAAAAAAGCGTTTGTCGCGCTTGACACCGATATCGAAAATGGAGGAGTGAAATGCGTTGATTCCAACGGTTTTGTGTGGCTCGAAGAATATATCGTTTCGGCCCCGACTCACATATTAAACGGATTCATTTGGGCCCTTTGGGGTGTAAAGGATTATTGGATTCTCACGAACGAACCGCGCGCAGGCGCGCTTTTCGGAGAGTGTATTGAAACATTAAAAAAACATTTACATCTTTACGATGCGGGTTTTTGGTCGCTTTACGATTTATCGAAACAATCAATGCTTATGGTTGCGAGCCCTTTTTATCACCGTCTTCACATAGTTCAGATGAACATTATGGAACATCTGACAGGCGAAAATATTTTCGGCGAGTATGGGGTTAGATTTGAAAAATACGGAAAAAATTTATGGAAACGCATACTCGCGTTTTCATACAAAGCCGTTTTTAAGTTGTTATACTTTTAATATGCGCCTGCTTATTATTTCACAATTTTTTCCGCCGGAAACCAACGCCGCCGCGCACAGAATCGGCTTTTTGGCGGAAAAGCTTTCAGAAAATAAAGACAATGACGTTACCGTGATATGCGAGCCGCCGAACTATCCTAAAGGCGTGCTGTTTGATGGATACAAAAATTCTCTATTTTCCGCGGAGAAAAAGGGGAACATAACTATTATTCGTTCTTGGGTTCGCATTACCGCACGGAGGGATTTCATAAACCGTATAGTAACTTATTTTTCTTTCTTTTTTTCAGGATTGCTGGCCGGGACGCGCGTTCCGAAGCCGGATGTTGTTTTCGCTTCCGCGCCGCCGCTTCCGGTTCTTTTTTCCGGATTTATAATTTCAAAATTGCGAGGCGTATCTCTCGTATCGGAAGTGCGTGATATCTGGCCGGATTCAGTCGTAGCGGTTGGAATGATGAAAAAGGGGGTATTGTTCAAAATACTTGAGAGCTGTGAAAAAACTGTATATCGCGGAAGTTCGGCTGTCATAGTGAACGCGGATGGAATACGCCGTCGGCTTATAAAAGATAAGGGTGTATCGCCGGAGAAAACAGTTGTCATAAGAAACGGCGCTGATCTCGATTTATTTTCCGGCGCGCCGAATCCAAACATAATTGACGAACAATACGGCACGAAAAATAAGTTCGTGGTTTTGTTCTCTGGTCTTATCGGTCTTGCGCAGTCGCCGGAGGTAGTGATACGCGCGGCTGAACTTCTCCGCGGCGAAGAAGACGTGGTGTTTATGCTTGTGGGCGAAGGCGTGTTAAAAAAACAATCCGAAGAAACAGCAAAACAATTTGGTCTTAAAAACGTCATTTTCGCGGGCGAGCGTCCTCGGAGCGATATGCCGATGTTTTGCGCCCGCGCCGGCGTAGGACTCGCCACTTATAAAAAATCAGACCTGTTCCGCGACGTTATCCCTTCGAAAATCTATGATTATATGGGCGCCGGCATTCCGGTAATTATCAATCTTGAAGGGGAGGGCTCGCGGCTTGTAAAAGAAGCAGAGTGCGGACTGGTTGCCGAAGAAGAAAATCCCGAATCACTCGCGGAAAAAATTATGGAAATAAAAAATAATTCCGCTCGCGCAAGAGATATGGGGGCAAGAGGAAGAAAATACGCCGAAAAACACCTCAATAAAGCAAAACTCGCCGCCAAACTCGAAAAAATTCTTGAGTCCAAAGCCCGTGGCGCTTAAAACCAGGCATCATACCACAAGGAAAGCGTTACAAGATTCCATATTCTGAAATTCTGGTTCACGCCATTCCTTTGGTGCGAGTTTATTATCCAGCGGACGTAATCATAGTTTATGATATTTCTTTCGCGCAACCCCGAATTTTCTATTATCGATACAAGTTTCGATACGGTGGGGGAATCGGGACGTAGCCATTCACTTAGTGGCGCCGCGAAGCCCTGTTTTTTTCTCCAGATGATATTTTCTGGTATCACTCCGTGAACGGCTTTTTTAAGAATATACTTCGGTATGCCGTTTTTTATTTTCAATCCGCTCGGAATTTGAAATGCGAACTCGACGAGCCGGCGGTCCAAGAAAGGCACTCTTCCCTCTATAGAATTTGCCATAGTCATCTTGTCCGCGCGCGTAAGAAGGAGTTCGGGCAGGCGGTGTTTGAGTTCAACAAAAAGCAGTCGGCGCAAAAAATCGCTGTTTGAATCGCGTTTCTTCATTTCGTTATGAAGACGCTCAATTATTCCGTAGCTGTTACTCCCGTGTTTTTCCTTGAACTCCGCCGTGAGAAGTTTTTCTTTTTGATAAGTACTCCAGGCGACGGCGTTTCCCCAGTACGGCTCTTCGTTTTCCGCGAGCCGCCGCAGGTATTCTTTATAAAATTCGAACTTCGGATGTTTCAAAAATGTTTCACCCGTGCTGCAAAGAATTTGCTTGCCTGCGGCAGGCAGCCGTTCTAAAAACCTCCACAGGCGGTTATAAAGTTTGAACGCCTTTATGTAAGTGTCGTAGCCGAAGAAAATCTCATCGGAGCCCTCGCCGATTTGCACCATCTTAACACCGGAGTCGCGCGTCAGCTTCGACAGCCAGTAAAGGGGAATGCAAACCTGGTCTCCGTTCGGGTCATCGGCGATTTTTCCGAATTTTTCCATAAATTCGAAAAGGTGGCTTTCATCAATTAAAATTTCATGGCTGTTTGCTCCCAATTGTTTCGCCATAACGCGCGAGTAATCGAATTCATTGTATTTGGAAAAATGTTTCGCTCCGACCGAAAATGTTTCGACAGGTTTGCCCAAAGCGCGGCTCATAAGGGAAGCGTTTGTGGAAGAGTCAATGCCTCCGGAGAGGAAACATCCGAACGGAACGTCCGAAACCATCTGCAAATGTATTGACGCCTCAAGAAGTTCCCGCACGCGTCGCGCGGCCTCGTTTTCCCCGATTGTTTTATCTTCGGGGCAAACAGGATTCCAATATTCGCTTATCTCCGGTTCGCCTCCTTGTTTTATAGCCAGTACGCTCGCTGGCGGCAGTTTGTAAATGTTTCTAAAAAGCGTTCCCGGAGCGGGAGAAGTTGAAAATGTCAGGTAATGGGACACCCCTGCTTCGTCAAGTTCTTTTTTGAAATCGCGGAATTCGAGAATCGCCTTTAGCTCGGAGCCAAAGTAAAAAACCCCGTTTTGCATAGCATAGTAAAACGGCTTTATTCCCATGTGGTCCCGAGCGGCAAAAAGTATTTTTTTGGTTTCGTCCCAGATTGCGAACGCGAACATGCCGTTTAATCGTTTCACAAAGTCGAAACCAAACTCCTCATACCCGTGTACTATCACTTCGGTGTCGGTCAAGGAGCGGAAAATGTGCCCCTTGTTTTCGAGTTCCGCCTTTAACTCTTTGAAGTTATATATCTCGCCGTTGAAAGTTATCCATACCGAACCGCGCTCGTTAGTCATCGGCTGTTTCCCGGCTTCGGACAAATCTATTATTGATAGCCGCCTGTGGCCGAAGCCGAGTTTTTTATTTTTTGAGACGTACAAGCCGGCTCCGTCGGGTCCGCGGTGGGCGAGCGTGTCCCTCGCTCTCTCGAGTTCCCTTGCGTCCACTTCTTTTCCGGATTTGTAAAAAAATATGCCGTTGATTCCGCACATGGTTAGTTGATTATTGATTTTGCACCGTCCCGCGGAATTTTTTAAAAAGCACGTCGGCAAGATTTTTCAGGAGAGATTCTTTCATAGCGAACAGCAATCCGAAATAAACGATGCCGGCTACCGCGATAGAGATAAGAACGTGTATGCCGAGAAAAGAAAGCAAAGATCCGACGCATCCTAAAGCCGCGGATGCGATTATTATACGCGGCATGAATTGCGATATATTAGACGGGTTTATCTTGCGGGCCAATCTTAGAAACGAACTGTTATAAAATCCCTGTACGACTATTGTTGCAACTGCCGCGCCAACTATTCCGAATCGCGGTATAAGGAGAGAGTTGAGAATGATATTTAGGCACGACGAAATGGCGGTGTATTTGGCTATGCCGGCTTGTTTGTCATGCGCAAGTATAAAATTTCCGAGAAGCGTTCCGGGGAAAATAAAAAGAACGGTTGCTATAAGAATCTGAAAAACCGGAACCGCCGGAATGTATTCCGCTCCATAAAGAAACTGGATAATCGGCTTGGCAAGGGTTATCCCGCCGACCGCGAGCGGAACGGCTATCATAAGAACCATACCCATTGTTTTTTCGTGCAATGCTCGGACTTTTTCGCGATTTTTTTCTCCTACAAAGCGGGAAATAGCGGGGAATACGCCGATTGCGAAAATAGCGGGAATGGTATAAAGCACCTGGACTATTTTTTGAGCGGCGGAATAAAAACCTATCTCCGCTTCCGTCCGCCACCATCCCAGCATGACAGTGTCTATATTCAGCATAAAAGAACCGAAAAGAGCTATGAGAGCGACAGGAAGAGCTGACTTTATAAGCGGACGCACAAGAGTTTTAGCGAAGTTTTTTATTGCGCCTGCGTATTCCCTTCTTAAAATTAAGACAGTAGCAAGCATTCCTATTCCGGCGCTACCGACGTAAGCGGCTGTGAGCGCCCTGGCGGTCGGTATTCCGGATATGACGATAAATCCGATAACCGTTATGGCGACATTCATTCCGATAAGAACCATTGCCTCGATTTGCATCCTCTCTTTCGCGCGGAAATAGGAAAATGAAAATTCCCGCAGATTGTCAAAAAACATAAGCAACGCGACGAACGGAAGGAGTGGAGTCGCTGACTCGACCCTTGAGAAAAACGGAGCGGCGAAAAGCACGAGAAGGGAAGTTATGGAAAGAAGCGCTATTTTTATCCAGAATGCGGTCGCGAAATATTTTTTTCCTTCTTCCGGTCTTCGTGCCACTTCGCGCGTAAGTATGGATGTAATCCCGATGTCCGCGAACACGGTGAAAAATCCCGAAAGTCCCAATGCGTATGAAAAAATGCCGTACTCCGCAGCCCCCAAAACGCGCGCGGAATAAACGATAATAAACGCGCGTATCAGCCGGCTCGCTATTTGTCCGAAAGACAGCCAGAAAAAATTTTTCATTATTGTCTGGCGCAAAGTGCGGTTTTGGAAAAGAAGCCCGCTTAATTTCCGTATCATAACTATTTGTATTGTATGCCGAAAATATGCCTTACCGTCCGGATTAAAATCATGAGGTCGAGAACAAGCGACCGGTTTTTGACGTAATAAACGTCGTATTTTAATTTTTCAAACGCTTCTTCAAGCGACGCGCTTGAGCGGAAATTTATTTGCGCCCAGCCGGTGAGTCCGGGCTTTACGATGTGGCGCGAATGATAAAACGGGAACTTTTCATACTGCTTCGCGAGCTCTACGCGTTCCGGCCGCGGGCCGGTGAAAGACACGTCTCCTTTCAATATATTCCAGAGCTGGGGGATTTCGTCGAGATGCGTTTTGCGTAGCGCTTTCCCGACAGGCGTGATTCGCGAATCGCGCGCGGTTGTCCAAAGCGGCCCGTTTTCATTGCTTTTCATAGTCCTGAATTTGTGAAGCGTGAATTCGTTGCCGTTTTGTCCTGTTCGCTTTTGAGAAAAAAGAACGGGCCCGCGCGAGGTTGTTTTTATCAAACAGGAAATGATAATGAACGGAATGAAAAAAGCCACGGTTAAAATGCACGACAATAAAATGTCAAGCGACCGTTTCGCCGCGTCGTAAAACGGCCGGCGTGTTAGCACGTTGTCCACAAACCATTCAGCGTTTATGTCTTCAAGCGGCTCTTTCTCGCAGATATTTTCATAAAATTCCGTTGAATTAAGCACGCGTATTCCGGAACGGAGAATCTCATACGCCGCCGCCGCGTTGTTTTTATCCTTCAGAAGCGCGGAGTCCACAAGAAGCACCTCGATTTTATTTTTCTTGATTATTTCGAAAAGGAGCGAAGTGTCGCCCGGGAATTCGCGCTCCGTGCCGATAATCCTGTATCCGGCGTAAGGGATAGTTCCGACACGCGCCGATATTTCACGAGTCGTTTGTGAACCGCCCAAAACAAACAAGCGCACTCCGCCAATTTTGAACAATCTAAGCCACTCGATACGGGATAAATACGATAGAATTAAAAACATAACGCCTACAAGAAGCAGGTTTGTTTTTGGCGTAAGCCGGAAAAACGAGGGGAAAAGATAGAGAATCACGATCGAGAGGAGTCCGGAAACGAAAACGCCGCGCGCGAGCGACTTGATTATTTCGCTTTGAGACGCGAATTCCGGCCGGCGGTAAAAATCGGATATATAAAAAACAAGAATCCACAGGGAAAAAATAGCGGAAAAAGGCAGAAAATTAGCCGAGAAATAACTTCCTATATTGAGTGTTTGGTATCTGACGGCAAGCGCCCCCGCCAAAGACGCGTAAAGAAGCGCCGCGTCGCTCCCTAAAAGCAGTATTTTCTTGGCTTTATTCATTTGAGTACCATTAAGCTTGAGTTTCATTCTACCAGCATTTTATGTGGGTTTCCATATTTTGTATAACAGAAATTTCGAATTTTGAATTTCGAATTTTAAACAAAACTCGAATGAAAGTTCGTTTGTATTGTATTCCTTCGTCGTTTTTGTTAAATTGTTTGTATGGAAAACAACTCATTTGGCGATGAAAGCGCGGGTAAGAAAAGGCGCGACCTTCTGCTTCCGGCAAGTATTCTTGTCGCCGCCGTTTTAATCGCGGGTTCGCTTGTTTACAGCGCGGGTAAAAGATCATCGGAAAAAAATCTCGCTCAGATTTCTTCCGGAAATGAAGAACAAACCGCCGGAATAGAAAATTTGGTTACCGTGAATTCGGACGACCACATCCGTGGTGATATGGATGCTCCGGTGCAGGTGGTTGAGTTTTCAGACATGGAGTGCCCGTTTTGTAAAACATTCCACGACACAATGCAAAAGGTGATGTTAAAATATGGCGACAAAGTCGCGTGGATTTATCGGCACGCGCCGATTGATTCCCTTCACCCGAAATCGCGCAAAGAAGCCGAAGCGACGGAATGTGCCGCGTCTCTTGGCGGCAATATAAAATTTTGGGCTTATCTTGACCGGCTTATGGAAATTACGCCGTCAAACAACGGTCTTGACCCAGCTGAACTGCCGCGTATAGCCGAGTACGTCGGGCTTGATAAAGCAAAATTCGAATCCTGTTTATCGTCCGGCAAGTACGCGGATAAAATCCAGGCGGACCTTGAAAATGCCGTGCGGTCGGGGATGATTGGCACGCCGTATTCGATTATATTGATAAACGGAAAAGTGAGGTATTCCATTCCCGGGGGTTTGAATTTTGAAGAATCAAGACCCGGTGAACCATATATGGATCAGATAATATCTGAACTTATCGAAGAATCTGGCCAATGAATAACCGCGCCGCAAGCGGCGGGGTATCAGAGCGGGGATTTAATAAATTATTTACCCTTTTTGTGTTATAATAAAAGAAGTGTTAAACCTTCCGTATGAATTTGCGCCGTTTTGAAGGTTCGCGCGTTCTCTGAAACTATATTATTTATGAAGTGGAATCATTGGGCGTTAACCGTTATCGGGGTGTGGCTCATCGTCTCGCCGTGGGTTCTCGGGTTTTACGAGCTGAATCTCGCCGTGTGGAGCGCCATAGTTTCAGGGTTCGCGGTCGCGCTCTTAGGTTTTTGGAGCGTGCTTCCGGAAGATTAAATAAGTGTATAAAGAAGGTCACACGAACAACAAGGTCGCATCCAGAGCCATAAAAAACTATGTATAAATGCGCTGAATGCGGGTATACATCCGAAGAAGAAGGAACGTGTCCGATGTGTAATGTTGAAATGAGCTTGGTTGAAGAAGGGAAAGAATAGCAAAACCGTTCACGAAAACTCTGTTTAGCCCCGCCGGTCCATAAACCGGCAGGGCAGGATTTTTGTCAAAAACAAAGAGACGGAATATAATGTCAAATTATGAAAGAGCTTTTAATCATAGGCGGGGGACCGGCGGGCATCGCGGCCGGAGTATACGCGGCGCGGAAAAAAATAAACGCGGCGATTGTAACCGACGTTTTTGGCGGCCAATCGGTTGTTTCCGCCGACGTCCGGAATTTTATAGGATTTACATCCATTTCGGGGCTCGAACTCGCGGAAAATATGGAGCGCCAGCTTCGCGCGCAGGACGAAATTGAAATAATAGACGGCGACCGCGTTATCTCGGTTGAAGAAAAAGAAATCGCTTTTTTTGCGAAAACGGAAAACGGAAAAATAATTGAAGCGAAAACTTTGCTTATAACAACCGGGAGCAAACGCAGAAAACTTGGGGTTCCGGGCGAAGAAAAATACGATGGCAAGGGAGTAGCATACTGCTCGACGTGTGACGCGCCGCTTTTCAAGGATAAACGCGCGGCGGTTGTTGGCGGCGGCAACTCCGGTTTGGAAAGTGCCGTTGATCTTTTGCCGTATGCTTCGGAAATATTCATTTTTGAATCAAGCGACAAAATCAAAGGAGACGCGATAACGCTTGAACGCCTGTCAAAGGAAAATAAAGTTTCGTTTCTCACACGCTCGGAAATACTTGAAATACGAGGGAACGGATTTGTAAGCGGCATAAAATACAAAGATTTGAAAACCGGCGAGGAAAAAGAAAAAGAACTGGAAGGCGTTTTTGTAGAAATCGGCTGGATTCCAAACTCCGACATCGTAAAAAATATTGTTGAAACGAACAAGTACGGGGAAATAATTGTTGACCACAAAACACAGCGCTCGTCGCACAGCCGTGTCTGGGCGGCGGGGGACGTGGCGGACGTGCTTTACAAACAGAACAATATATCAATGGGCGACGCCGTGAAAGCGGTTTTGAACATCAACGAATATCTGAACTCGCGGAAGAGATAAGAACAACAGAAAAAATAACCCAAAAAATCGTAAAAATAACACATTACATTTTTTAACCGATCGGTTAAAAAATGTAATGATGAAAAAATGGAGAAAAACGAAAAGAAAAAGAAATCAAGGTTCAGAAAAGAAGCGGTGTTGTTTCAACTCGCGCGTGCGGGGGAAGTAACGCTTGAAACACTATTTGACCTCGTTGTGGGCTTTGGAGAAATGATGATTGCGATGGGAGGAGCGACCTCTACAAGGGAATCGTTGCGCCGTATGAATGCGGTTGTGACACGAGACAGGGATTCGCGCGCCGACCCCCAGTCAAAAGCGGCGTTCTCCACTATGTTGTCCCGATTGGCGAAAGATGGTTTGATTGAGCGTAGTAAAGATAGGATTTCAATCACAAAAAGCGGAAGTAAAACACTTGAATCATCAAGAATTGTTTCTCTTAAACCACTTCCGGATGAAAAAAATATACTCGTGATATTCGACATTCCGGAAAAATTTTCAAAAAAGAGACAATGGATTCGATATGAATTGAGAGGAATGGGGTTTGAAATGGTGCAAAAAAGCGTATGGAGCGGTAATGTACTGATTCCGGAAAGTTTTTTGAAAGATGTGAGCGATATGAATTTACAGGATTGTGTGCATATCTTTGAGGTGACAAAACACGGAACGCTGAAAGAGTAGGTGAGTTCCATAAAGTTGATGAATAACCGTACCGCAAGCGGCGGGGTATCAGAGCGGGGATTTAATAAAAACTTTTTGTCCGATGCGGTTGTGGGATTTGTGTGGTGTAAATTTGATGTAAAAAGTAAATCTTTTCTCATTACATTTTTTAACCGATCGGTTAAAAAATGTAATGAGGGAGTTATGCACATACAAACGGGGGTTGGTTTTGTTATAATGCACTCACGTGTGAGATGACTCATTTTCCCCCAACACAGGAGGAGGGTGTTTTTTTTAATCCGCCCTCCGAAAATAAGAAACAAACGCCGTCGCGCAAGCGCGTTTTTAAGTTTGTGCTGATTGCCGCGGGCGCCGTGATTTTGATGTTTGCTGTTGCCGTAGTTTGGGAAGCGTTCTTCAGCGCGCGAGCGGTTAGCGAGCGCGAGTCGAAGAAAAACTATGAGATAGCGATGAATGGCCTTAAGGAATTTGAGGACAAAATGAGAGCCGACACTTATGGCGGTAAAACGCCGCAGGAGACGCTTGATATGTTTATAACGGTGCTTGAGACAGGAGACGTGGAGCTGGCGAGTAAGTATTTTTCTTTCGATACAGGAGGACTAAATGCATTTAGTAGAGAAAAATGGACGCAGGCGTTGATCGAAAAACAACAAAAAGGAGAAATTACAAAAATAATATTGTTTTTAAAAAACGCAAAGCAAATAGGGTACATTAAAAGTTATTCGTGGTATAAAAAGGGATTTAATTTTGAAACAAAAGACGAAAATAACCAAACTATAAACGTAACTCTCGTTTTTAATCATCTTTCTGGCGTTTGGAAAATAGAAAGTATGTAGATGTAGTAATGAACAGAAAATCAGATAAAACCACTTTTTTCGTTATCTTTTCGTTAATTTTAAGCGCATTGCCTTTTGTTGCGTCAGCTTATCAAATAGACACGCACGCGCTTTTAACGGATGAAACAATCAGCTTTTATAACGCGCACTCCGATAACGACCTACCCTCCGATGCGCGCGCCTTCTTGATTGACGGCACACGCAGGGAAGATGACGCACCGCGCTGGATGAATCACTTTTACGACCCCATACACGAACGAGGACTTTCTTACGACCCAAAAATCAATCCCGAAATACCCACAGGGGACTGGCAAAAGTCAAAAGAATGGGCGGAAGACGGCGACAACCAAAACAAGCTGACATATAAAGTTCCTGCAACAATCGCCTCGATTCTTACGGCGGTTGAGCGCTGGAAAATAAGCGAAATCACAAGTAAAACCGACTTCACCTGGCGGGAGGCGATACGCCACTATGTGAACGGAGATACCGAACAAGCATTTTTCACGCTTGGTCATATTTTGCATCTTATTCAAGACACAAGCGTGCCGGACCATACAAGAAACGACCCACACCCCGGCGATAGTCCGTATGAGAATTTTGCTGGAAAATATAATTTATCGAATGTAGATAAAAATCTCACAGACAAACTAAAGACCAAATCATTGATAGAGCTTAAGAAATTAGATGAATATTTTAACGGATTAGCTAAATATTCAAGCAACAATTTTTATAGTAAAGACACGATAGGAATACAAACCGGATTTAGTATTCCAGAGCAAGAATATGTTTCGGAAAGTAACAATTATTTCTATGGAATAAAAAGAGATGAAAATGGCGTAGAATACAAACTTTTGGCTTACAAAATATCGCCAAGCAGTATTCTTTTATCAAACAACACGGATATAGGACTTGCGTTTACAGGAGAAGACGGGGAAGTCCTTCAGGACTACTGGTCCCTACTCTCCGTAAAATCCGTGGAATACGGGGCGGGAGTAATTGATTTGTTTTTTAGAGAAGCGGAGAAAGCGAAAAATGACCCCAACTTTGACCGCAGTGAATCGAAGTCATTTTTGAGCAAAGTAGGGGATATGATTCGTTTCGGAGTTCAGGAAACCGGCTCGGTGCTTAGAAATCTTTTCGGCAACGGCGCGGGAGATTATACCGGAGTCGGCGGGGAGCAAACAAACGGGACTTACGACGAATACGAGAGCGGCGAAGACGATGAAGGTAGTGGGGATATTGAGGTTGCGGTAAACACACCAAAACCGAAATCGGTTTTTGAAACACTTATCGAGCCGACCGATAATGCCACAGTCGCGGTTTTGGAAAACGCGACAAACGGCAGTGGCGGTGTCGTGGACGAAGAACTGATTTTTGACGAAGACGATAGCGAGTCAGAAAACGACGAAAGCGAATTAACGCCAGAACATCAGAACGAAAATGAGGACTTCGAAGAAGGGAGCGAAGCCGCTTCAAACAATGCTTCAAATAATGAAAGCGCCGACATATGCGAATTTAACGCAAGCAAAATAGTATCCGACAAAAAGGTTATCTTGAATGAAATAGCATGGATGGGAACGCCGGAAAGTTTTTCAAAAGAATGGTTTGAACTGAAAAACACCTCAACAAGCAAAGTTGATATGAGCGGCTGGCAAGTCACCGACTTGGAAAAGGATATAAAAATATCTCTGCCGAGCGGTGTGGTGTTGGAGCCCGCGGCGTTTCTCCTCTTTGAAAGGACTAGCGACGAAAGCGTCAAAAATATAAAAGCGGATTTTATTTATACCGGCAATCTTTCAAACGATGGCACGAATAAGACCGAAGGCCTGCGGCTTTTCAATTCCGAATGCGCTCTTGCCGATGAAGCTCTCGCCTCGCCGTGGTGGCCGGCTGGGGACAATAAAGACAAGCGCACAATGGAACGCGACTCAAACAGCGCCGCTTGGCACACCTCGAGCGCCATCGGTGGAACGCCCAAAGCCGAAAATTCCGCTTCGTATGTACCGCCATCCAGTAGTGGTTCATCGTCCGGCTCGTCTGGAACAACAGACAATGATTCAAATCAAACAGACGAACCGCAGCCGCAATTTTTCAGCGTAAAAATAAATGAGATTTTTTATGACGCGCCGGGCGCGGACGACGGTAAAGAATGGCTCGAACTTTTGAATGAAGACCAAACAGCCGTTGATTTGAGCGACTGGAAAATTTATGAGTCGGATGTAAACCATTCACTCTCACTTATCCGCGGCTCAAGCACGACACTCTCCGGCGGCTATACGATTGTAGCCGAGAACGCGGATGAATTTATGCTTCAATATCCGAATTTCACGGGGAATTTATTTCAAAGTTCGTTTGCCCTTTCAAATGGCGGCGAAACCATTACGCTTAACAATCAAGAATTAGAAATAGGTGTTGTTTCGTATTCGACTTCAACTGGCGCAAACGGCGACGGCGATTCACTGCAAAAAATAGAAGGCGTATGGCGCGCGGCGCCACCGACTCCGGGAAGCGTGAATATAATTCCAAACCAGCCGCCTCAAACAAGTTTTTCGTTCACTCCTTCCGAGCCGCTCGCGGGGCAGTTCGTAAATTTTGAAGCGTCGTCAACCGACCCAGACGGGGTTATAACCGACTACTATTGGACTTTCGGCGACGGGATGAACCAGTCCGGCGCGTCAACGACCGCCTCGCATATGTATTCATCTGAAGGAAATTTTGAGGTAACGCTTGTCGCGTTTGATAACGATGGCGCCACCGCGTCATCGTCGCAAGTTATTTATATTTCGTCGTCGTCAACGCAGGTCGAAGCCGTTTCGCATATAGTGATAAGCGAGGTGTTTTTCAGCGCTGAAGGAACGGATAAAGGGAAAGAGTTTGTTGAATTGTATAACCCGACAGCGAATGACGAAAATTTGGATGGCTGGTCGCTTTCGTATTCGCGGGAAAATTCCACGTCTTCCGGTCCGCTCGCCTCATTTAGCGCCGCAAGGGGAGACAAAACCATCATACCCGCGAAAGGATTTTTGCTTGTAGGGCTCAATTCATACAACTCGTCGATTAACGGGGTCGCGGCGGATGTAACGCGTTCGGCAAGTTTACCGAACGGCAGTGAAAGGATTTCAGTGGAACTTTCAAACGCGCAAGGCGATGTGATAGACGTGGCCGACTATACGGAAAGTTCCGCCGCCGAAGGACAAAGCATTGAACGGAAAACTATTTTTCAAAACGCCTGCACGTCGGCTGCCGGAGAGGGGGAATACGAAGGACATCTGTGCGACAGAAACAGTATAGGCGATTTTGAAGCGCGCGGAGTTCCACGCCCGCAAAACTCCGCCAATCTTCCCGAGCCGAGAGAGCGCCCGGCCGCCCCCGCAAACGCGACCTTATCAATATCAGAAAACGACAAATTAACTCTCAAGCTCGCGTGGGAAGCAAATGAATCGGCCAGCCAGAGTACTACGGGAACAATCACTTATTTCATATCCGATACAAGCGCCGCTGAAAATAAGTTCGCGAACACGGAAACAAATAGCACATCAACGTCATTTTCCATAATGGAAATCGGAAGGGAATATAAATTTGAAATGTACGCGGCGGACAAAGACGGATACCAATCCGAAAAAATTGAGCGCTCGCTTAATGTTCCGAGTTTTCTGAAAACATTGAATTTGTATCGCGACCCGCGTGAGACAAATGAAAATTATTATGTAGCGGATTTAGAATGGAGTGAATTTCCGTTTATACCTAAAAAATTCGGCGGGTATGGGTATCAGGCGGTTATTTTTTATACAAACCGCCTTCCTAATATAGAAAACACCGAGCTGTCGTGGAACGAAAATTACGCGCCGAGAGATGGAAGCGGTATAGCGTGGGTTAAATATCCGACATGCGTAGCCGACAATATAAACACCGCCACAAACAATAATTTCTTGATTATTCCATTGTCGAGCGACAGGTGCCGAACCGATGTGGGGTACCTCAACTCCTCGTACTCGTTCCCGCGTTTTGAAGACAGTCGCGCTTCAGTGAGAATTTCTTTGTCGGGCGCGCCGTCTTCAAGCGACTTCATTACCGTCGCTTATTACGATATGAACGGATGGGGGCATTTTGAACTTGTGGCGTTAGACCAGACGAAAACATTTTTTGCCGAACCGCCTTCCTCCGCAGCGCCGATAATTTCAGGCGAACCAGCGGTTTCATTCGACGAGATAGCGTCCAAAATAAGAATCGCGGCGCCGCGAGTGTCTGACACCGACACATTCGACAACGACCTCGCGGTTGAAATGAACTTCACATCGAGTTCGGCGGACGGATACGCTCCTTTTGATGAGTCGTTATGGGTTTCAGCGTCATCTTTAAGTTCCGGTAAGACGGTCGCGCCAGGGGACGATTTACTCATCGGAGTGAGAGCGAAAGACGACTTTGGAAACATATCGGAAATCGCGACAACAACGTGGGCATACCCGCCGGTGCGTTTTTTCATATCGCAGACGGTATCCAACGACTGGAGCGATTTACTCGGGGAAGTTAAACATTCGCGTTTTGAGCCGGACACAGCGAGTTTTCAGAGCATTGTTCCGCAGGAGGACTTTTCTTTTGATGTTGTTTCCGTGAGGGTAAGGCAGGAAATGGTGAATGATTATGTGTGGCTCCGGCTCTCGGTGCTCGCGGATAGCGGCGGCGCGCCGGACTTCGCGAATGAAATCGCGCACGCGAATTCTTCGAGTATTTTCAGACCGCCGCCGGATATGGATTTAACCTTTACATTCAACTCGCCCGTGGCGCTTGAAAAAGACAGAGTTTATTGGCTCGCGCTTGATGCCGGTAACGGCCACGACAGAAATTCATGGCGCGCCGCCACCGCCTCCGGCGGAGAAGTATACCCGTATGGAATAGGCGGGACTGGCAGGTTTCGCGGCGAGAATGCCTCGTGCGCAGTTACATCCGAGCCGTGTGACTTCCGCGCGGGCAATATCGGCGACGCGGCATTTGATTGGTATATGAGGATAGGGGAGAGAGCGGAATGAAAGCGAACAACCTAATTTTGAATTTGAAATTTTCAATTTTCAATTTTCAATCAATCCACCACCAAAATGAATACAAAAGGAGAAAAAACATACAATCTCGAAGATAGAACAATTAAGTTTGCGAAAGATATAGTTGTTTTCGTCCAAGGTTTCAAACGAGACCCTCTTTTAATGCCCATACTTACGCAGTTGGTAAGAGCGGGTACAAGTATAGGAGCTAATTATTGCGAGGCAAACGGAGCTAGTTCCAAAAAGGACTTTACGAACAAAATATTCATTTGTAAGAAAGAGGCCAAGGAAACCAAATATTGGCTTAAAATCTTAGAGAGTACCGTAATGGATGAAAATGAGAAATGCGATGTTTTTTGGAAAGAGGCGCAAGAACTCACTCTGATATTTTCGAAAATAGCCGCCAGTTCGAAATAAAATACGCCTTACATAGTTTTTTCTCTTTTTGTCCGTAATTAAATATTCATTTCAAATTGAAAATTTCAAAAATCAAAAACCCCGATGCAGAGCATCGAGGTATGATCTCTTCGTTTAGAGTAAATCGAATAGAGTAGGGTTTTGTGTGTGTAATTGAGT
>Ga0155384_116_pt1 | contig 25736 bp, 31 predicted proteins | sample RifCSPhighO2_02_FD_106352 | JGI IMG/M metagenome (GOLD analysis project Ga0155384, IMG submission 106352) | Candidatus Jorgensenbacteria bacterium RIFCSPHIGHO2_02_FULL_45_20
TCAGCCGAATAAACAATCATTTCCCTCACAGGCGGAGAAACCGAGATATTTTTTTCGCGCGCGTATTCGTAAAGCTTTTTGCCGCCGATTTTCACGGCGGAGTACATAGGCACGGCTAGATTCAATGTTCCGACCATTTTTTCGAGAGTATCTTTTATAGCTTCGCCGTTGATTTCGCCAACTTGTTTTTCTTCAATGACTTTTCCGCTTAAATCGCATGTATCCGTTTTTACGCCGAGTATGATTTCAACATCGTATGTTTTCGGCAGTTTTATGTATTCAGTGAGTTTTTTTGTGCCGTCGCCGATTCCTATAATCATAAGTCCGGTAGCAATAGGATCTAACGTGCCGGCGTGTCCCATTTTTTTCACACCGAGCTTTTTTCGCAGACGCCGTATAACGTCAAACGACGTAATGCCTGCCGGCTTATCCACAAAAAGTATTTTGTCCATTTTTCTGCTATTATATTCCTAAAATATGAAAAAGATATTGGTTTTGTATCATAAGGACTGTCCGGATGGATTCGGAGGGGCTTTTGCCGTGTGGAAAAAATTCGGCAACAAGGCGGAATATTTAGCCGCGAATCCCTCGGATGATAAGTTTCCTATAAAATATCCGAATGGAAAAGAGATTTACATTATAGACATTGGTTACAGTGAAAAGGTTTTAAGAGAGCTTATAAAAGTAAACAAGTCGGTTGTTGTGATTGATCATCATATATCCAGGAAAAACGACTTGGAAAAATTCAAACAGAATGTTTTTGACAATAACCATTCAGGAAGCGTTCTCGCGTGGAAATATTTTCACACGAGGAAAAACATTCCGAAATTATTACTCTGCATAGAAGACAGGGATTTATGGAAATTAAAAATAAGAAACGCGAGAGAAATAATTTCCACACTGCGGCTTGTCGGATATGATTTCAAAAAATGGGACGCTTTTTCCCGCGCGCTCGAGACAAAAAAAGGCGCGAAAAACATATTGTCGCAAGGAAAAGTGATATCGCTGTATGAAGAAGGTTTAACTGAAAAAGCGGTGAAAAATGCCGTTCCCGCGGTGTTAGACGGTCATAAAGCGATGTGTGTAAATTCAACTGTCTTGAGTTCCGGGGTAGGACATGTTTTGTGTAAAAGCGGGAAATATCCGCTGGCGATAATATGGATGGAAGATAAGGATGGGATATGTGTTTCCCTTAGAGCTAATGGTATGGTGGACACTTCTAAAATAGCCGCTAAATATGGCGGCGGCGGGCATAGAGGGGCCTCTGGTTTCCGTCTGAAAAGAGGCGAGAAATTCCCGTGGAAAATATTATGAAAATGGTTATATACACGGATGGCGGGGCAAGGGGCAATCCGGGACCGGCGGCCATAGGCATAATTTTTCTTGATTTGAATAAGGAGTATGGAGAAGCAATAGGTGAAGCAACGAACAATGTCGCAGAGTACAGAGCGGTTGTTTTCGCGCTTAAAAAAGCAAAACAGCTTTTGGGCAAAAAATCCGCGGAGGCAGATATTGAAATACGTTCCGACAGCGAGCTTATAGTAAACCAGCTTAGCGGTAAGTACAAGGTAAAAGACGCTGATTTGAAAGAATTTTTCGTTGATGTGTGGAATTTAAAACAGGATTTCGGAAGTGTTTTGTTTACGCATATTCCGAGAGAGAAAAACAAAAAAGCCGATTGGCTTGTAAATAAAACGCTCAATACGCTGATTTAGCCCCTTTTTACCATCGCTTTGCGGCTTGGAAAAATGGGATAAAAACTTATCCCCCACTTTTGCGCAACGCGAAAAGTGGGGGATAAGCTAGTCCGTAAGCCGGATTCTGTTTATGCGGCAATTCATCTAAGGCCCTTGATTACTCTCGGGCTCAAGCGACTCACCCCTTTGGATACGGTCTTGCACCCGGTAAGGATTTAGCCGTTTCACTTCCGGTGTTACCGCCGGAACTTATCCGCTTCATCGGCGGATATCCTCGGCCTTTCGGCCTCGGACGTCTCTGCTCGCACCTCTAAGGTTTCCCTCGGCGGGAGTTACCCGCTACCTTTTTGTCCCCCACTTCTGCGCAACGCGAAAAGCGGGGGAGGGAGTCCGGACTTTCCTCCCCCTCTTTTTAAGCTGTAAAGCGATAAAGAGGGGGCTGCCGCTTGGACTGCTGATTATAATTTCACAGTATATTTTACCGCGTGTCAATCTGTTGCGTAGTTTGATTTTTATGCTTACGGGATAACTCAAAATAGAGAAGCAAGTATCAGGTATTAAATATCAATGGATACAAAAAAACGATGCAATAAAAAATAAAGTATTATCGCCGTCCGTACTTAATACTGACTACTTTTCTGTTCCGCGTTCCAAGCAATGAAAAATACCGCCAGCGTGACTTTCATTTGACATTCTGCCTATTTTCTATAAAATATAGTTGATTCTAATGAGTCGCGATTCAAATCTGTTAAAGGTTGAGGGCATTGTCGAGGAGTCGTTACCGGGATTGTTTTTTAGGATAAAGGCGCGGATCGGCGCCGAAGACGTCCAGATACTCGGCCATCCCGCGGGAAAAATGAAACTGCATCGGATAAGGATTATCCCGGGCGATAAGGTGTTGGTTGAAATATACGAGGTGAACGACAAGCGCGGTAGAATCGTAAGAAGATTGTAAAGTGGCACGCAAAGATAGATATACTGAATGTATGAAAGTAAGGGCTTCCGTAAAAAAAATTTGCCAGCATTGCAAGACCGTCCGCAGGGATGGGAAGCTTTATATAATTTGCAAAAAGACGCCCAAACATAAACAGAGGCAAGGATAAATAGGTCTGTAAAGTTTACAAAGTAATCAAGTTTATAAAGTTTTAATATATGAGAATAAGCGGAGTAAACGTCCCGGACGATAAAAAAATAAAAATTGCGCTTTCGTATGTCTATGGAATAGGTCTTTTTTCAGCTGTAAAGATTTTAAGAGAAGTGAATGTAGACCCGGAGAAGAAAGCCAAGGCCCTTACTTCGGATGAGGTGAACAAAATACAGTCCATCTTAACAAAGGGATATAAGATAGAGGGGGAATTGAGGCAGATTATTCGCCAGAACATATTCAGGTTGAAGGATATCAAGAGTTACAGGGGAACGCGCCATGCGAAGAGATTGCCGGCGCGCGGGCAGCGGACAAAGTCGAATTCAAGAACGGTGCGCGGAAACGTGAGAAAAACAGCCGGTAGCGGCAAGAGGAAGGTCGAGCTGAAGTAAGAGTTTAAAATTTCAGATAAAAACGGTATATATATGGGAAAGAAAAAAGTAGCGCAAAAAACAAAAGAGGAACTTATAGCCGAGTCGGAGAAGGTTACCGCGACTGCGGAAAAAAAATCCGTTCAGAGCGGCAAGCATAAAATCGAAAAAGGCAGGATTTACATAAACGCTTCGTACAATAACACGGTTATAACCATTACAGACGAAAAGGGAGATGTTATAACATGGATGTCGGCTGGTTCAATCGGGTTTTCCGGTCCGAAAAAGGCGACTCCGTTCGCGGCTTCAAAAATAGCGGACGCGATTTCCGCCAAGCTCGAAAAAACAGGTCCTTTTAATGTTGATATCTATGTTTCCGGAGTCGGGCGCGGACGGGATGCCGCGATTCGCGCTTTCGCTGCCAAAAATTTCAATTTACTGTCCATAAAAGACGTTACTCCGATTCCGCATAATGGTCCTCGTCCGCCGAAACCAAGGAGAGTATAAATATGGAGAAAATAAAAGAAAAAAAGGAACGTTCATTAGGCGCGAATTTATTCGTAAAAGCCACGCGTTGCAATTCGCCAAAGTGCGCGTTCGCGCGGCGCCCAAGCCGTCCGGGGCCGCACGGTCAGAAACGCCGCCGTCCGGTGTCGGAATTCGGCAGGCAGATGCAGGAAAAACAAAAACTGCGGTTTACATACGGGCTTACAGATAAACAGCTTATGAATTTGTTCGGTAAAAACAAGAACAAGGTTGAAATAATGAAAACCCTTGAGCACCGGCTTGACCGCGTGGTTTTTCTTCTCGGGTTCGCCCTATCGCCGAGAGTGGCAAGGCAGTATGTTTCACACGGACATATTTTAGTTGATGGCAGAAAGGTGACAGTGTCATCTTTCCGAGTCCGCGTGAAAAATGAAGTGTCTATACGGCCGGAGTCGCTTAAACTCAAGATTTTTGAAGATATACACGAAAGGTTGAAAAGTGTTTCGCCTCCGCCATGGCTCAAGATCAGGAATATCGAAGAGCCAATGGGCGAGTGTGTCGGGGAGTTTTCTCCAGAGGGTTCACAGTTCTCTTTCGATGTAAATTTAGTTGGTGAGTTTTACGCCAGGTAAATAAAAACAATTATGCATTACACATATTTAAGCAAGGAAGTGAAAATAAATAAGGTCTCGGAAAAAAACAATGTCGGCGTTTTCGAAGTGGAGGGTTTGTACACCGGTTATGGAACAACTTTGGGTCATGCTCTCCGCCGCACAACTCTTTCGTCTTTGCCGGGAGCCGCGATCACACAGGTGAAGATAAAAGGCGTGAACCATGAATTTTCGACCCTGCCGGGGATGATGGAAGACATAGTCCAATTTTCCCTGAATCTTAAAAAAGTCCGTTTTCATTTTTTAGCCGATGAATCGCAGACACTATCTTTGAAGGTTAAGGGAGAAAAAGATGTTGTTGCCGGAGACATACAATCAACTCCGCTTGTGCAAGTTGTAAATCCGGATTTGCACATAGCGACCCTCACAAAGAAAAATGCGGAGCTCGACATGGAAGTGATCGTGGAAAAAGGGCTTGGGTATGTACCGGCGGAGTCGCGCGCTATGGAGCGTTTATCCGTAGGTTCCATAGTTCTTGATGCTATTTTTTCGCCCATAGTGCGCGTTTCCATGAGGGTTGAAAATATGCGCGTAGGCGATAGGACAGATTATAACCGCCTTATTATGGAAATTGAGACCGACGGATCTATAACTCCTTCCGAGGCGATTCATAAATCAGCCAACATTTTGAAGGACCATTTTGAAAAGATACTGGGAGTCGAGGTTTCCAAAACAGAGGTTGGACAGGTTCGTCTCGATAATGAAGCTCATCCGGTCGGACGAGCCGAAAAAGCGGGCAAGAAATCCGCTAAAAAATCTGCGAAATAAAAAACGCGGCAAACAGTTTTATGCGCCACTTAAGAAAAGGAAGGAAACTCGGTTTGAAACGCGGGAAAAGAAAAGCGTTTTTAAGAACGCTTGCCGCGAATCTCATAATGAAGGGAAGAATAAAGACCACGGAAGCGAGGGCTAAGGCGCTGAAACCGTTTGTTGAAAAACTTATCACGCGCGGCAAAAAACAAACAGTTGCCTCTCTGCGCATTCTTATGAAAAAATTGCCGAGGCAAGCCGCTTACAAAGTGCACAACGAAATATCGGCAAGGTATAATGACAGGAACGGCGGATATTTGAGAATCGTAAAGCAGCTTGCGCCGAGAAAGCACGATGCGTCCAAAATGGCGGTTATAGAGTTTGTTTAGCGTTTATGGAATACATTATTGATGTTAAAAACAAAAAATTAGGCAGGGTTGCTTCGGAAATAGCCGTTATTCTGCAGGGGAAAAAGAGCGTGTCTTACGAGCCGAGGTTTTTGGGCGCGGATAGCGTCCGCGTGAAAAACATTTCGGAGTTGACGATTAGCGGAAGCAAGTTTGAGGAAAAGAAATATTATAAGCACGCAGGCCCGCTTGGACATCTGAAAGAAAGAAAATTCGCGGACATATTCGCCGAAAGACCGGAATGGATTTTACGCCACGCGGTAAATTTAATGTTGCCTAAGAATAAATTGCGCGCGAAAAGGATGAGAAAAATAATCATCGAAAAATAATTTATGGAAAAAACATCAGCGACCAAGAAACGAGTTCAGTCATACATATCCGTGAAACGGCAGCACGAACACAAACCGAAAGAGGCGGAAAAGTATATTGAGGCGATAGGCAGAAGGAAAACATCTGTAGCGCGCGTCCGTATTTTTACAGGAGAAGAAAACAAAAAGGGTTATTCAATTCGTGTTAACGGCAAGTCGTTTGATGAGTATTTCGCGCGTGAAAAACAAAGGCAAATGGTTTGCTCGCCGTTTTCCATAGCCGGTATTTCTTATAAAACATCCGTAATGGCGCGCGGCGGAGGGGTAAATGCCCAAGCCGAATCAATCCGGCTTGGCATAGCGCGGCTTTTGGGCGAATTGCACCCCGAACATAAGGAACGGTTCAGGGCGTTATCTTTTTTGAAGCGCGACCCGAGAATGGTGGAGCGGAAAAAGTTTGGAAGCAGAAAAGCGCGACGCCCTCAACAGTGGAGAAAGAGATAAAAAACGCGGCTGTAACGCCGCGTTTTTAGTTATCCACATTTTTTTTTGCTATAATTAAATTAATAAGGAGGGAGTTCGTTCCCGTGCGTAGCGTAAAAATAAAAACACACACGCGAAAGGTCGAGTATCCAACATTCACATATGAAGAAAAAGTCAAAAGCGAAAGCGAAACCGAAGTCGAGAGCAAAAGCCAAATCGAGAAAGCCGGCAAAGAAGAGAAGGAGATAATTTTGCCGAGATTGCCAGTTTTGGCGAACTTCCCTCCGGTCCGTGGACCGGAGGGATTTGTTATAATTGAAGCACGCATATATGGGCAACGAGCAACAAACGATTCAGTTTGATGAATTTAGAAAACTTGACATTCGTATAGCGGAAATCGTCTGCGCCAAGGACATTCCCGGGTCGGACAAGCTTCTTGATTTGACAGTATCTTTGGGGGATGAAGAAAGGCGGATAATAGCGGGAATCAAAAAATCTTATTCAAAGGAAAAACTTGTCGGAAGAAAAATCGTTGTGGTGGCAAACATAGCTCCCAAAAACATAATGGGGTTCGAAAGCCGCGGGATGCTTATGGCCGCCGCTATTTACATGGCGGACGGAGAGATGGATGGTGTAGCGCTTTTAGTGCCGGATGGAGACCCAAAACCGGGCACAAGAATTACCTGATATCAATTTCGTAAACGGTAAATGTTCCGTCGTTTTGTTTTTTCGAGAAATGTATTTTCCCGCCGAAAACCGATGAGGAATCCGTGTCGCTTACTAACATTCTGGTGTTTGAATTTCCTCTCGGGTCAATTTCGGACACGAATATCGACCCATCGGTTTTGAAGAATATATGGGAAGAAATACCGTAAGCCCAAAAAATTTCTGTGCCGCCGCCTATAAAAGTTTTCGGGATATTAACGGAAGTGAAAGTTCCTTTCGGCAGCTTAAGATCTCCATTGTCTTTCTCGATATAGAACGCCCGCACATTGCCGCTCTTGTCAAGCCACGCGACTTTCGCGCCGTCCGGCGATGCGGCAAACGACACCACGTCTCCGCCGAGTTCCAAGAGTTCCGCGTTTTCTATCGCGTATACGAACAAATTTTCAGCATCGTCTTTTATAAAAATTTCTTTGCCGGACGGACTTAAGACGGCGTTTTGAATATTGAGAGACGAAGAGCTTATTTTGAAGGAGAACTGTTTCTTCAGCATAACATCCGTTCCTATAACGTCTCCATCTTCGCTTATCCCAATGATTTCACTTCCGTTTTTCAGAAGAAATTTAATGGACGAGGTTCCGTACGCAAATTGTTCAATCTGTATTTTTTTAATATCCACGCCATAAATCGCCCGTTCGGTTGCCACAATAATTCTGTCGCTGTTCCATGGGTGCGCGGTTACGGCAAGTATCGGGACATTTCCCAGAGTGCTTAATTGTCTTGATTTCAGGGAATTAAACAATTCGGACAGGTTTATTGACGACCCCATATCACGCGCTCCTGTTAAAAACACCGTTCCGCCCCGTTCTTTTGTCGCGATAAGTTCCGAGTCGAAATCGGAAAACATCAATTGCACACCGCGGATTTTTTTACCACCCATAAACACAGCCTGATTTTCTATACTTATCATTTTATTTCTGTCGGCAATAACAAACATCGCGTCTGTTGTCGTTCCAAATTTCATGGTCGGTATTTCAGCTGGCCATAACCGCACATCGCTTTTCGCGGACACGAATCCAGATTCAACGAGTATGTCTTTTGTCCAATCCGAGTAGTTTGTTCCTTGTATTAACACTTCGTATGAACCGGGCGTCAGGTTTTTTACGAAAATGCCACGATTTAAAATCCCTGGTGATTGTTCCACGCGTTTGCCATTTATGAATACTTGAGCATCGCTTGGTAAATACCTTAAATAAATACCTCCGGTTTTTACAAATCGTATTTCCTTCCAATTAAAAATCAGTCCTTGGGCGGATGTTATGAGGAATATTCCCAAAATCACGAATATCGCGCACAAAGAATAAAAAAGCGTTTTTCTGGTTCTTTTCAGCATAATCGTCCTTACATTATCTTATTAACCGGCTTCAGAGCAAATTTTCGGTTCTTCCTTGAAAATATGAGCCGGAAACATTAGAGTGATTATGCGAATTATAACCTATATGTTTGTACGAAAAATAGGCATAGATCTCGGAACTACAAATACGCTCGTTTTTTTGCCGGAGCGCGGGATAGTCATAAACGAGCCCACCGTTGTGGCTCTACGCAAGCCCGATAACAGTGTGCTTGCCGTGGGAGCCGAGGCGAAAGAAATGGTCGGCAGAACCCCGGACGATATAGTTACATACAAACCGCTCAAAGACGGGGTCATAGCGGAGTATTACATTACGGAAGCGATGTTGAGTTATTTCATCTCTAAGAGCATCGGAAGTTTCAATATTTTCCGTCCGGAGGTCGTGATTTCCATCCCTGCGGGCATTACCTCAACCGAATACCGCGCCGTAATGAACGCGGCGAAAGAAGCTGGAGCGAGGGAAGTGTATCTTGTGAAAGAACCGCTTCTTGCTTCACTCGGCGCGGGAATTCCGATTCACTCTTCAGAAGGCAATATGATAGTGAACATAGGCGGCGGGACCACGGAAGTTGCGGTTATCTCTCTCGGGGGGATAGTGGCGTGGTCTAGCTTGCGCGTCGCGGGCAACCGGTTTGACCATTCCATTATGGAGTACATAAAAAAGAAATACGGATTGGCCATAGGCGAAAGCACGGCGGAAAATATAAAAATTACCATAGGCACCGCGATACCGAACAGGAATAAAATGGAGATGAAGGTGCGCGGAAGAGACCTCGCTTCAGGGCTTCCGAAGGACCTGATAATAAATTCAACGGAAGTGGCGGAAGCCATAAACGCCCACCTTGTCGATATAATAAACGCAGTTCAGTCGGTTTTTAACGTTACGCCGCCGGAACTTGCCGCGGACATAATGGAAAAAGGAATCATAATGTCCGGGGGCAGCGCGCAGCTCCGGGATTTTGATGAGTTTTTCAAGAGGTCGCTTGGCGTATCGGCGTACATAGCGGAAGAGCCGATTCTTTGCGTTGCTAAAGGCACGGCGATAGTTCTTAACCATTTGGATATGTACAAGAGAACGCTTTTGAATAGGCGTTCATAATTTAGAGAGTATGGTTTTTGGTTGCGAGTCAATAATGAACGATTTTCGCAGTTCCGCTGATTCCGGGAAGCTCGGACATTCATATCTTTTTTTTGGCGATAAGGGTGTCGGGAAACGCATGTTTGCCGCGTCGCTCGCGAATTTTCTGGAGACGGGCGATTTTCGTTTTGGCGATAAAAACAAAACTCTCATAGACAGCCGGTTTTTTATTCCGGATGAAAAAGGGATTATTTCTATTGATGTTGCGAGGGAAATAAAAAAATTTCTTTCCGAACGGCCATTCGTCTCTTCAAAGAAAACAGCGATAATTGACGATTCGCATTGTCTCACTTCCGAAGCGCAAAGCTCACTTTTGAAGGTGGTGGAGGAACCGCCGGCTCACGCGCTCATCGTTTTCATAGCCGGAAGCGCGGAAGTCCTTTTTCCTCCTCTTCTTTCGCGGTTGTCTAAAATTTATTTTCCAAGAATGCCGTCTCCGGAGCTTGAAAAAATTCTTACGGAACAATTCGGTATTCATAAAAAGACGGCTCATAACGCGGCTATTCGTTCGTTCGGAAGAATAGGCGAAGCGCTTCGCGTTTTACAAGTTGAGAACGCGGACGATCCAGACAGACAAAACAAGACGGAAAATCTTACTCAATGGATAGAGAACGAAATTCTTCGCTTGAGAACCGAAAATCTGCGCGGTTCAAGCGGTCGCATACTTCGCCTCATAAGGAAAGAAACCGAGTGCGGGCGGTTCAATCTCAACCCGTCGCTTCAAAAAAAGGCGATTGCGGATATAATAAGTAAGTAAATCCAAATGGACGAAATATACAAACGTTTAAGTGCGCAGATAGATTCGGTTATAAACACATTTCATGAAGAGTTGTCCGGTGTACGCACGAACCGTCCCAATGCCGGGATGGTTGACGGTATAAAAGTGTCTTACTATGACCAAATGACCCCGCTAAAACATCTCGGTTCCGTAAGCGTTGTCCCGCCGCGAGAACTGCACGTACAGGTTTGGGACGCTTCAGCGATTCCACTCGTCATAAAGGCGATTGAGGCGTCTTCTCTTGGTTTGTCGGTTACAGCCGACGGCAATGTTATCCGGCTTTTTCTACCAGAGCTTAGCGGCGAGCGCAGGGAGGAGCTTGTAAAACACGTGAAGAAAATTGCCGAGCAGTACAAAATTCAGATAAGACACTGGCGCGACGAGTTCAATAAAGAAGTTCAGAAGAATTTTGACGCGGGAGACATAGCTGAAGACGCGCGGTTCAGAAGCAGGGAAGAAATACAAAAAATCATTGATGCGGGGAACGGAAAAATAGAAGCATTGCTTGAGTCCAAAATAGCCGAGGTCAAGGAATAATGTTGGAGACGATTTTAATCATCGTTTCAATATCGCTGCTTATCGTGGCGCATGAAGCCGGCCATTTTGCCGTAGCCAAACTTTTTGGCGTTAGGGTTGATGAGTTTGGATTTGGGTTTCCACCGCGGATTTTGTCCAAAAAGTTAGGTGAAACGCTTTACAGCGTGAATGTTCTTCCGTTCGGCGGATTTGTAAGGTTGCACGGCGAAGGAGTTACCGCGGGCGACGCTGAAGAAACCGGCATTGACGAAAAAAGGAAGTTTTCCAGCCGCCCCGCGTGGCAGCGCGCATCGGTTTTGCTCGGAGGAGTGGCTATGAACGCGATTTTCGGTTGGATTCTTTTTAGCGTTGTTTTTGCCGCCGGAGTTCCGTTTCATCTTGCTGTTTCAGACGTCGCGCCGGATTCTCCGGCCGCCGCCGTTCCTATTCTGCCAAACGACATAATAGTTCAGGCGTCTTACGGCGGCGAAACGTTGAACGATCCAGTTTCCTTATCCGGTTTTATCTCTCTTGTGAATAATGCGGGCGACGGCGAAATCGCCCTTAAAATAAAACGCGGGGGGGAGACGTTGGAATATGTCGTGCGCGGCAGATTGAATCCTCCGGATGGACAGGGTAATTTAGGTGTTTCACTTTTGAATATGGGAGTGGAACGGCTGGGATTCGCAAAAGCGATTTATGAAGGCGCGAAGAGCGCGGGGCTGACCGTCTATTTTGTGGCAGTGAATATTTGGGATGTCATTTCCAAACTTTTTACATCGCAGGATGCCGCAAGTGGGGTATCGGGTCCAGTAGGGATAGTCGTCATAGCGCGCCAAACCAGCGAACTCGGAATAATTTTTTTCATACAACTCTTGGCGATGATTTCTCTTAATTTAACCGTATTGAATCTCATACCGTTTCCGGCGCTTGATGGAGGCAAGATAATCGTAGTCGCCTTGGAAAGACTTATGGGCAGAGCAGTACCCGAGCGCGCCACGATAGCTGTTAATTCTGTAGGGCTTCTGCTTCTCGCGATTATATTGGTTCTTGTTACAATTCAGGATGTTAACAGGTTTTTCTGATTTGGAAAATAGGAATTAAGTGGGGATTTAATAAAAAATTGTAATCTGCTTTTTTTTCTGGTAGGATGCAGGTATATTCAGGCGTTTTTTAACGTTATTAAAGCTGTCGTTTTTTCTGCGGGTAGGGATAATAAAAAAGCATGATAATAAAGAAAAATATCGGTATAGATCTCGGCACGCATACCACACAGGTATATCTCGAAAAGCGGGGAATTATAATAAACGAGCCGTCAATCGTGGCTTTTAACAATCGCACGAGAAAAATTGTCGCCCACGGATTTGAGGCGAAAAAAATGCTTTCAAGAACTCCGGCGCACATCACCGCGCTTCGCCCCATAGTGAATGGGGTTATTGCAGATTTCGACATGGCCCGTGAAATGATACAAAGGTTTTTAAGGAGTGAAAAATTTCCGAGGGCGCTTATCACACGCATGATAATAAGCGTTCCCACTAATCTTACGGAAGTGGAACGCAAATCCGTTGAGGACTTGCTTAAAGAATCGGGCGCGTCGAGCGTGCACTTGATAGAACAACCGCTTGCCGCGGCATTCGGAAGCCATTTGGATATAAATTCTCCAACAGCATATCTGATAGTGGATATCGGAGCGGGGACTACCGATATGGCTATTATATCAATGAACGGAATAGTCGTTTCAAAGCGGTTGAAAATAGCAGGGGATTATCTTGACCAGGAGATAATAAAAGCGGTTCGCGATGAATTAAAACTTCATATCGGCGAGCCGACCGCCGAGGATATAAAAATAAACGCCGGTTCGGCGGTTCCGTTCGGCGAAAAACTGGAGACAATAATCCGCGGGAGGGATATGATAAGCGGGCTTCCACGCGAAATCACCATAAAAGACACGCAAGTTCGTTTTTGGCTCAATAAACCGCTCAAAATGCTCGTTGACGCCCTGAAAGACCTTATAGAAATAGCCCCGCCGGAACTCGTCGGCGACATACACAAAAACGGAATTTACATGTGCGGTGGCGGAAGTTTACTGCGCGGAATAAACCAGCTTTTCGAAAAAGAAGTCGGTGTCGCGGTTTGGACAGTTGAAGAACCACTCACAAGTATCGCGCGCGGTACCGGTTTGATTGCGGAAAACCTGCGCGAGTATGGCCATGTGTTGAACAACTTCCCCAGGTTTAAACTCGATAAAAGCGTTTTGTAACCAGTGTGGAAGACGCTTTGCGAGTTTTTATCTGATTTTTGCCGATGAAGAGAACGTCAAAAATATTTATTTGCATTGTTTTGATTTTAGTCGCTTTGATTTTAGCTACGCGCGGGAGTTTTTTGTCTGTAAGCGACACAATAAGAGCATTTTTCAAAAACGTTTTGCGCGCGGGGAGCATGGGTTCCGAGATAGCAAAACTGTCGGCGGAAAACACCTTGCTTAAAAGCAGGATAGAAAGCGAAACATATAAGGCGGACGAGCCATATCATGGGAGGCGGACGCGAGTGTATTCGCGGTATCCTTCGAATGACAGGTCTGTTTTTACGATAGCGGCCGGAGGCGATGATGGAATGGAAACCGGAGCGCCCGTAATCACGAAAGACGGAATGCTTATCGGTAAAATATCCGATGTCCGCCGGACGCAGAGCGACGTTTTGACGATTTTCAGCCCGAACTGGAGAAGTAGCGCGGGGATCGGCGCTTCCCGTGTTCGCGCCGTTCTTCAGGGCGGAGGGACACCGAAACTTGATTTGATACCGAAAGAGGGGAAAATCAGCGAGCAGGACGTGGTTTTCAATCTATCTCCCGAATATCCGCTTGATGCTTATATCGGCAACATAAAAACGGTTTATATGAGCGGAGACGGGGTTTGGCAAAATGCCGAACTTCGCACTCCCTACGAGCTTCAGGATGTTGATTTCGTTTTTGTGCTCGTTGATTTTCCTTAAAAATAAGAGTATGAAAAACATTCAAAGCGCTTTATCGGCTCTTGCGTGCCTTTCTTTCGCTTTTTTGTTTCAGGAGTCGCGTTTTCTGGAGTTCGCGGGCGTTAATCCTAATTTGGTTCTTGTCGCGCTCCTGCTTTATTCGGTTTATCGCGTTCCATCTCTTGTAAGTTCGATTATGACCGCCGCCGGACTTTTTATTTTCGCGGGTTCACCGCCCGCCGTTTTTTGGACTGCGTCAGCGGCGGTTGTTTTTCTTGCGAGTTCAATTCTTAAAAACTTTTTTTTGGGCAACAGAATACTGGATTTTTTGGTTTCCACGGCGCTTGGCACGGTGTTATTTTATTTTCTTTCCGGACTCTTGTTTAATGTAAGCGAATTTGGAATAAGTTTCTCTTATTTTAACTTTCCGTTATCGAGCTTTATTTTTAAAGAAATAGCTTATAATTGCGCCATAGCTCTTGCGGCCGGGTGGTTTTTCGAAAAAACGTTTCGCCCGCGTCAATAAAGATATGAAAAATCGGCAAAATATCGATTTGGAAGACGTATTATCGGACCGCGTTTTTGCTGCGGATTTGGCTGAAATTCCGCTTGCGGACAAGGTATTCAAATTTTTTTCCATCTTCGCCGGTGCTATTTTCGTGGTGATATTTCTGCGGCTTGCTTATCTGAACGCGGTGCAGGGAGCTTTTTTTGAATCAAGGGCCGCCGTGAATATGAGTGACATTAAGGTGCAGCCGTCGCCGAGAGGGATAATTTTTGACCGTTTCGGGAAACCGCTCACGAGTAATATCCCTTCAAACAAGGTTTTTCTTCTGCCGAGGGATCTTCCCGAGAACCCCGATGAAAGAATAAGAACAGTCAAAAATGTGAGCGCTATTTTGAATTTGCCGTGGGAGGATGTTAAAAAAACGATTGAAGAAAAAGATTGGGGGCAGAGCGACAGAATGATTATAAGTTCGGACATAAATCACGACACACTCATGGAACTCACGGCGCTGGATATAAGGGGCATATACATAGAGCCGAGTTTCAAGCGGACTTATGAATTTCCCCTTGAACTTTCTCATGTTTTGGGATACACGGGGCTTGTGAACTCCGATGATATGGAGAATGATTCCGATTTGGCGATAGACGATGAAATAGGACGGCTTGGACTTGAGGCGTATTATGACGGCTACTTAAGGGGAACTAACGGAGAAGAGGTGTTTTATAGGAACTCGAGGGGCAGGATTGAAGACCAAAGAGCCGTGCAGAAAGCCGTTTCTGGTATGTCGCTTCAAACGAATATAGACGCAGACCTTCAAATTTTTATGTACGAACGGCTCATGTCTGCGCTTTCGGAGCTTGGTCGCAGTGTCGGGGTTGCGATAGCTTTGAATCCGCAAAACGGCGAAGTTTTAGGGCTTGTAAACATTCCGGGGTTCGATGCGGACAACATAACTTCTTTTCTTGAGGCGCCGAACGACCCCCTTTTCAGCAGAGCCATAAGTGGTTTATATAATCCCGGCTCGACGATAAAGCCGCTTGTCGGATTGGCGGCTCTTTCTGAAGGCGTTGTTACTACGCAGACAAAAATATTTTCCAAGGGATATATAGAATTGCCGAATCCGTATAATCCGTCCGAGCCGAGCAGGTTTCTTGACTGGAGACCGAACGGATGGGTTGATATCTACGACGCTCTCGCGAAGTCGAGCAATATATATTTTTATGAAGTTGCCGGCGGTTTTGAAAATCAGAAAGGCATAGGGATAGACGCGCTTAAGAGTTGGTGGAAAAAATTTCTTTTTGCGGATAAAACTGGTATAGATTTGACGGGCGAGCGTGGCGGTTTTCTTCCGGACCCGGACTGGAAAAAATCTTTGCGCGGAGAACCGTGGCGCGTGGGCGATACCTATAATGTGGCAATAGGGCAGGGCGACTTTCTCGTAACACCCATAGGGCTACTGAATTACATTTCAGCCATCGCTAACGGAGGCAAGTTTTATAAACCAAGGGTGGCGCGCTCGGTCGTTGACTCTGAAGGGAAAGAGATTTTTGTGAATACTCAAGAGGTGATATCCGACATAAGCGATGACATAAAAGAGCACCTGTCGGATATAAGAACCGGAATGCGAAACGTCGTAGCGAAATCATACGGAACCGCGCGCTCGCTTTCCGATTTGCCGTTTGCCGTGGCGGCAAAAACCGGAACGGCGCAGATACAAAACAACATGAAAACCAACGCGTTTTTTGTCGGTTACGCCCCGTATGAGAATCCGAACATTGCCATATTGGTCCTTGTAGAGAATTCAAAGGAGGGGAGTTTGAATACCATACCAGTAGCCAAGGACATTTTTATGTGGTATTATCAAAATCGTTCAGAAAATTAACATGGATAAAGTGTATTTAACGCAGGAAAAATATACTAAAATACTTACCGAACTGAATCAGCTTAAGACCGTGGGCAGAAACGAAGTGGCAAAGCGGCTGAAACAAGCCAAAGAGTTGGGTGACCTTTCTGAAAATTCCGAATACCAGGAAGCGAGAGAGCAGTATTCCCGCGTTGAGCAAAAGATAGTACAGCTTGAAGAGCTTATAAGGAACGCGTTGATTATAAATTCGGATAATAACAGAGAGGCGTCTTCCGGAATCATAAGAATCGGTTCAAGGGTTACGATTATGAAAGATGATAGCGAGGAAGTCGTTTACGTGATAGTCGGTTCGCAAGACGCAGATCCGGTGAACGGTAGGGTTTCGAATGAGTCGCCTATAGGCAAGAGTCTGCTCGGGCTTTCGAAGGGAGGTGTCGCGCGTATTCGTGCTCCAAAAGGCGACGTATCCCTCAAAATTATCCGCGTTGAATAATCGTTCAAACCAATGCTTGAAGATATTATGCGCGAGCGCGAAAAAAAGCTGACTCGCTACGAAGGGAAAATCTCCGCGTATCCGGCAACAGTAAAAAAAACATCAAGAATAAAGGATGTTGTTTCCGGTTTTTCGAAGATGGCGGCGGCGAAAAGAAAGATTTCACTTTGCGGCCGGATTTTTTCGTGGAGGGACCAGGGCAAAATAATTTTTGCCGATGTGCGGGATGAATGTGGAAAAATCCAGGCGGTCTTGAAAATCGGCGAAACGGATAATGTTGATTTTTTGAAGGAAACCGTTGATGCGGGCGATTTTGTCGAAGTTACGGGGACGCTTTTTACGACGAAGCGCGGCGAGAAGAGTATTTTGGCGAAAAAATTTCGCGTCATATCCAAAAGTTTGCGGCCTATTCCATCTTCATGGTATGGGATAGAAGATGCTGAAATAAAATTCAGAAAACGTTATCTTGAACTTTTGATTGATGACGATTTGAAGGAAGTGTTCCGGAAGAAGAGGGTGTTTTGGGATGAAATGAGGGAATTTTTGAAAGAGAATGGATTTTTCGAGGTTGAAATGCCGGTTTTTGAGGCGATTCCCGGAGGCGCGGAAGCGGAGCCGTTTGTAACACATCATAACGCGCTCGACAGGGATTTTTATCTTAGAATTTCATTGGAATTGCCGCTTAAAAAAATGCTTGTAGCCGGGTTCGACAGTGTTTTTGAAATAGGGAGGATATTCAGGAATGAGGGCATAGACAAGGAACATCTGCAGGATTATACGCAAATGGAGTGTTATAGAAGCTATTGGGATTATCGCGATATGATGAAGTTTGTGGAGGCGATGTATAAGCGCGTTATAAAAAAGACATTCGGAATGCTGTCTTTCGACCGCGACGGCAAGAAAATATCATGGAGCGGAAAATGGCCGGAGGTTGACTACTATAAAATATTTCTAAAAAAAACCGGGCTTGATTTGAATTCTGCTTCGAAAAAAGACCTTGCCCGCAAAGCGCTTGAGCTTGGGGCAAAGCCCGAGGTGTCCTTCGGGCGCGGTCGCTTGATTGACCTCGTTTACAAAAAAGCGATTCGTCCCGGGCTTGTAGCTCCTTGTTTTCTTGTAAATCCGCCCGTTGACGTGGAACCGCTCGCAAAGCGCAGTCCGACCGACCAGTCGAGAGTTGAACGTTTTCAAGTGCTTGCTTTCGGGACGGAATTAGGGAAAGGATTTTCCGAACTTAACGACCCGCGAGACCAGCGCGCGCGGTTTGAGGAACAGATGAAATTAAGGGCTGAAGGGGACGCGGAAGCTCATCGCATAGACGATGATTTTTTGGAAGCGCTTGAATACGGTATGCCTCCGGCCGCCGGTTTCGGTGTTTCAGAGCGCCTGTTTTCCGCGCTCGCGAATAAGCCCGTGCGTGAAACGGTTATTTTCCCGCTTGTCAGGGAAGAAACAAAATAATTTTTTATGCTTGATGTAAATTTTTTAAGGGAAAATCCGGATAAGGTTAAAGAATTGCTCTCGAGAAAGGGCGTGGATATAAAACTCGTGGATAAATTTACGCGCGTTGACGGCGAGTGGAGGCAAAAAACCGCCGCGCTTGAACAACTCAAGTCGGAACAAAACGCCTGCACACAAAGCATAAGTTCCGCCGGAGGGAAAGAAGAATTTATCGCCAAAGCGCAGATATTGAAAAAGCGCATACTTGAAATAACCGAGGAACATAAACTACTGGATAAAAAAAGAGATGGAATTCTTGTCAATTTGCCGAACGTGCCGTTTGAAGATGCGCCCCGAGGCAAAGACGAGTTGGAAAACAAAACCGTGCGCGAAGTCGGTGAAAAACCGGTTTTTGATTTCGAGCCAAGGGATTACCTTGATATCGCGGAGAATTTGGGGATTATAGACGTGAAAACGGCCGCCAAAGTTTCAGGTTCGCGATTTGGATATTTTATGAAAGAAGGTGTTCTTATGGAAATGGCTTTGTCGAAAATGGCGCTTGAAGCGGCTCTTCCGCATGGGTTTATACCAGTTATCCCGCCTGTTATGATTCGTCCGGAAATATATGAGAGTATAGGGCGGCTCGCTTCCGACCAAAAAGAGGAAAGGTATTATATGGAGAAAGACGACATTTATCTTGTCGGCAGTTCGGAACATACGCTTATTCCTTTGCATTTAGGACAAACACTCGACGAATCCGAATTGCCCAAGAGATACATCGGCTTTTCCACCTGTTTCAGAAGGGAGGCCGGCTCCTACGGCAAGGATACGCGCGGGGTTTTAAGAGTGCACCAATTCAACAAGGTTGAGTTCATTTCGTTCACTCGTCCCGACGATTCCGAGCGCGAGCATCGTTTTTTACTTTCGCTTCAGGAGGAACTGATGCAAAAACTCGAACTTCCTTATCGCGTCGTTGAAAATTGCACCGGAGACATGGGCTGGACAGACGCGCGCCAATTTGACATAGAGGTGTGGTTTCCGTCGCAGAAAAAATACCGCGAGACGCATTCATGTTCTAACACGACCGACTTTCAAGCGCGCGGCATGGGAACAAAGTATAAGACGCGCGACGGGAAAAAAGAGTTCGTCCATACATTGAACGCTACGGCATTTTCTCAAAGACCGATTCCGGCTTTAATCGAAAACTTTCAGACCAAAAATGGTACGGTTAAATTGCCCAAGATATTGGCGGAATATATTGGTAAGGATGAAATAGCGTGAAGTTTGTAAAGTCCATAAAGTTTGTAAAGTAAAAAGCATTGCACACAAGATAAAACCCTAAACCCTAATATCTAATCCGCCTGACCGGTGGACTAAACAAATCCAAATAAAATCCTAAACCCCAATATCTAAATCCTAAACAAATCCAAATGTTCAAAATCCAAAATTCAAAACCCACACTGAAGCTATAGAATGGGCAATACAGAACGTTTTATATTTTGAATTTTGGGTCTTGATATTGTTTAGTGTCTAGAGATTAGGATTTAGAGCTTGAAACCAAATTTATCCGCGTAAATCCGTTAAAGTAAGTATTAATCAGCGCAAAAACAATAGCAGAGACCGCTCTTTTCTGCTAAAATAAAAGCATCGTTGTTATGAAACGAGTTCTTAAATTCGTTTTTTGGATTGTTGTTTTTACGGCCGTTGCGTATGGCGCTTATTTGGTTTACGCAAGGTGGTGGAAAAATGCCGTTGCCGTTTCAGCCGAGACTATCCGCGCTAAGTCACACGAGACCATTTCAGGAACTATAAGCGCCGCGAGTGAAGAGGCGGCCGATTACACAAAAAAACTCGCGTCAGATGTTTTGTCATCTGCGGGAAACAAGCTGAATTCCTTCGCCGCTTATATAACCGGAGAAAAATTAAACGATGCCGAAAAGCCGCAAGAGAATAACAGTTCGCGAATGAATACGTCTTCCGGAGTGTCTGCGACTGTTGAGATAAACCCGGTTGTGAGCGGTCCGGAGTATTTCGTTCCTCCTCCGTTTGCCGCAATCGTGGCAGTGGTTAACGAACCAATAGCATTTTCCATAAACAATAAGGGATTTTCCTACAGTGTGGACTGGGGAGACGGAAAAGTTTCTGAAGGCATCGTGCCGGAATCCGGCACTGACTTAATATCCCACAAATGGGATAAGAAAGGCGATTACGCGATGACTATAGAGGTGCGCGAATCCGGTGAACAGAAATATTTCTATTCGCTTTCTATAAGAATATATGAGTAGGAGTCCATATTTTGAGCAATACCGGCTTTCCGGAAAACCGCACAGGAGGAAATGGAGATTTTATATTTACGCGGTGTTCATTCTTTTAATCGGAGCCGCCGTGATAGCGGCCGTCTGGTTTGTCGTGTATGGTGAATTCTGGAAGGTTAAAAACATAACCGTTCTCGGAATAAAATTGGCTGACGAAGCATCGGTAATTTCCGCGGGTTCCGCATATATCCACTCGCATGGATTTCCGTTCAATGTTTTAGGGCAGGATAATATTTTATTTTGGATTGCCGCGGGTAAAATTCGCCTTGACACCGTGACGGAGGTGTCGGACGCATCTATTAAAACAAAGTTCGATTCCCGTACGGTTCAAATAACCGTAAATGAACGTTCGCTTAAAGCCGCGGCATGCTCTTCTTCGGAATTGTCAGAGTGCTATGCGTTGGACGAGAATGGGAAAGTTTTTGCGCGTATTCCGTGGATAGAGGGTTCCATAATTCCGCGCTTTGAGAGAGAAAGCGGCGAGGTAGTTGCGGAAGGGGCTCGATATTTCAGGAATCCGGAGTATTTTAAGAATGTTCTGGGAACAATTAAGATTATGTCCTCACACGGGTTTACTCCGGCGAACATAATAATAAGAGAGGATAATCTCGAAGAATGGGAAGCATCTCTGGATTCAGGAGTTATTTTTTATTTCAGTTTGAATTTCATTCCTGATGATTTTAATGATGTGCTTGGCAGTATTTCCCGCCGCATAGACACCTCAAATCTTTCTTATTTCGATTTCAGGGTGCAAAACAGGGTTTATTATAAGTAGCAGTGGGTTGGACGCGGCGTGCGGCACACAGTTTCAATTGTTCCATGCTCTGATATTATTAAGTAGTGTAAAAGGATAAAAACGCGATGTATGAAAAGTAACAATTTACGCGGCAGAGACAGCGGATTTTCGTTGGTGGAACTTATGATATATGTAGGCGTGTTCGCCGTGAGCGCTGTTTTTCTGGTGAGTATTTTGACTGTTGTAACGCAGGTCCAGTTGAAACAGGTATCACTTAGTGAGGTTAATCAGCAGTTGTCTTTTGTAAGCGACACAATCAAGCGGCTTGTTCAGAATTCGAGTTTGGTGGATATGTCGTCCGGCGTTTCGAGTTCCACTTTGACTTTGAGAATGGCTTCATCTTCCGTTGACCGCACGCTCGTTTATGCAAGCGGTTCCATTTTGTACTCGGAAGAAATCAACTCCGACGGGACGACCGCGACCAGAGCGCTCACGGATTCGAACGTTACCGTTGATGACTTTTCCGTTACCAAGTACGAGAACCCTGTGGGATTTTCGGTCGTGGGTTACCAGTTGACTCTTAGTTATAACACCACGAACGCGAAGTCGGAAATTACAAGGTCCCTTCAGACGGCTATAGGCAGGATTTCCGCCGCGGAGTTCGACTCGTCCGTTTATCCGAATTCCGATAACAGCCACGACCTGGGAACCGCGCTGAAAAAATGGAAGGACGCTTATTTGTCGGGTGTCGTCGGAATTGGCGTGTCGAGTTTTTCGTCCGGATATAAGCTTGTTGCGAGCGGCGGAGATATAGCGACAAAAGACATAAATACCGGTTTTGTGGTCAAAACCCCGGACGCTTCCGCCTGTTACCGGCTCGGCGTTTCAAATTCTGGTACGGTTACCTCAACAGCAGTGACATGCCCATAGATAAGTATGACAGAAATTTCAAATTTCGAATTCTGAATTTCGAATCAATTTTGAATGGCTTAATTTCTTAAACTCTGAATTATAATTTATAATGAAATTGATTTTTTTTGAGATAGAAGGATGGGAAGAAAAACAGGCGCGTGGAAAGCTGCCGGACTGCGACATAACGTTCACGGCGCAAAAAATGCACGAGTATGACGGCTCCTTCGGGTATGATTTTGACGCGGTTTCGGTTTTCGTGAATTCAAACGTTTCGCGCGAGGCAATGGCGCATTTTCCGTCCATAAAGCTCGTTGCTACGCGTTCCACTGGGTATGACCATATAGATATTGCCGCTTGCAGGAAGCGCGGCATCCGAGTCGCGTTCGTGCCCGGATACGGGAACAATACCGTGGCCGAGTTCGCGTTCGGGTTACTCCTGAACCTTACGCGTAAAATCTACGATGCGATTGACCGCGTCAAGGAGAAAGGAGAGTTTTCTTATGAAGGTTTTCGGGGAATTGATTTGAAAGGCAAAACAATCGGGATAATCGGTACCGGCAGAATCGGCAAGGAGGCGATACGGATAGCCAAAGGTTTCGGCATGAATGTTTTGGCGTTTGATACACGGCCCGATAGTTCAGCCGCCGGTGAGTTGGGATTCATTTATGTTAATCTTGATGAGCTTCTTTCGAATTCGGACTTTATTTCCATACACGCGCCTTACAATGAAAGCACGCGCCATATCATAAACAGCGTCAACGCGGGTAAAATCAAAAAAGGCGCGTATCTTATAAATACCGCACGCGGTGGAATAGTGGAAACAAAGGCGCTTGTAAACGCGCTTTCGGACGGTACGCTTGCCGGAGCGGGGCTCGACGTTTTGGAGGAAGAGAGGGCGATAAAAGACGAAATGGGTTTTTTCCGCGCGAAGGACGGCAGAACGGTCGAGGAAATGTCGGACGTTATACGGAATCATATATTGATGCGGATGCCTAACGTTCTTATAACTCCGCACAATGCCTTTAATACCAAAGAAGCTCTTGAGAGGATATTAAATACGACTATTGATAACATAAAAATGTTCATTAAAGGCGAAGTCGGTTCGAAGAGTTTTGTGGCCTGAAAAATTACACTTATGAAGTTAAAAATAAAATCGCTTTCGGCGCGCACTATATTCGACTCGAGAGGCGAGCCGACGGTTGAAATAACCGCGTGTTCAAAAAAACATTGCGCTTCCGCGAGCGTACCTTCAGGAAAAAGCGTAGGCAGGATGGAAGCGGCGGTGGTTTCTGCGGGTGAAGCCGCTCCGGTTTTGGAAAAAGTTTCGGAAGCCGTACGCGGGCATTCATTCGCTTCACTCCGCGCGCTTGATGACGTGATGAGGCGCGCTGACGGAACGGAGCGGAAATCAAAGTTCGGCGGCAATATCATGCTCGGGGTTTCGGTAGCCGCGGCTCGACTTATGTCTATTGAAAAAGAAATACCTCTTTGGAAATTTTTGAAAAACGGGTTTTTCAGCCACCATACACATAAACAAGCGCCTCTTATATTTTCCAATTTTATAAACGGAGGGGTTCACGCGCCAAACAACCTTGATATACAGGAGTATATGGTTATTATGCGCGTTAATAATTCTTACGCTGACAGTATAGAAAAACTCGCGCATCTTTACCGCCGCGTTTATGATGCGATTTCGGCGAGTTCCGGCACCCGCGCGATTCCTTTGGGAGATGAAGGCGGCTATGCGGCGAATTTTCGCGGCAATTTCGAGCCGGTTGAAATTATTGAACAGTGTATCCGCGCCGCGCGGCTTGAAAGCGTTTGCTCCATCGGCCTTGATGCCGCGGCGACGTCGTTTTTCGAAAACGGGGAATATGTTTTCGAAGGCGAGCGTTTGTCTCCGTCCGCGCTCCAGAATAAATACGAAGAATATTTCAAAAAATCAAAACTTCTTTTGTCCATAGAAGACCCGTTTGCCGAAAATGATGCCGAAGCGTTTGCCGGACTTCGCGGCTCTCTCGGTCTGGGGTGGGTTATAGGGGATGACCTTACGGCTACAAATCCGCGGCTTATAGAACAATATGCCGGAATAAATGCCATAAGCGGTGTAATAATAAAACCCAACCAAATAGGCACGGTTTCGGAGACGTGCGATGCGTTAAATGCGGCGAAAAGCAACGGGCTTGACACCATAGTTTCCCACCGTTCGGGAGAGACGGAAGACACTTTTATAATAGAACTCGCGAAAGCGGCTTCCGCGGACGCCGTAAAAATAGGCGCTCCCGCGAGGGAACGAATGGCGAAGTTCAACGAACTCATCCGCTTATATGATTAGCCGCTCCGTTCCGGTAATTTTAGAAGAAAAAGATTTTGTCGTTTTGAACAAACCCGCCGGAATGCTTGTTCACTCTCCGCGCGGACTCCACTCGGACGATTCTACGATCGCGGATTTCGTCGCGCTTAAATATCCGGAGACAAAAGGAGTGGGAGATAATCCGGCGGAGCGCCCAGGAATTATTCACCGTCTCGACAAAGATACTTCAGGCGTGATGGTTGTGGCGAGAACGAACGATTTTTTTGAGCATCTGAAAAAATGTTTTCAGAACAGCGAGGTGAAAAAAACATACTCGGCTTTGGTATTCGGGCGAGTTCCTCTTAAGGGGATTATCAACGCGCCCATAGGGCTCAAATCAGGGAGCGTGAGACACAGCACCCGCGCGCGTAATATGAAAATGGTAAAGAGTGCCGTAACGGAATATTCGACTTCCGCGAGATTTGTTTTTGCCGGCGAAGATTTTTCGCTTCTTGAAGTAACCCCCCGCACCGGACGAACGCATCAGATAAGGGTGCATTTTTTGGGCATAAATCATCCGGTGGTCGGAGATCAGATGTACGGGAAGAGGAATAATCCATGGGGACTGAAACGCCAGTTTCTTCACGCGGAATCAATTGAGTTTCCTTTGTCTGACGGCAAACGATTTCGCGTCGAGGCGGACTTGCCGGACGACTTATCCAAGATATTAAAAGAACTTGAGAGTAAAAAGCCATAGAATTTTAATTTGACTATTCAGTCCTCGGAATGTACCATATTAAAACAATATGATTGACGCGGAAATTCTCGAAAAAATAAGGCCTGGCGCCAAGGTGCGCGTTTGGGAACGGATAAAAGAGGGAGATAAAGAACGCCAGAGCCCGTTTGAGGGGATAATAATCGTGCGTAAGCACGGCAAAGAAGCCGGAGCCACATTCACGGTGCGTTCCATTCTTCAGGGTGTCGGCGTTGAAAAGATATATCCCATAAATACCCCGACTATATCTAAGATAGAGATTATTTTTCCGGCGAAAAAAGTTCGCCGCGCGAAACTGTATTATATTAGGAGTATTTCGAATAAGAAAGCGAGAGAAAAACTCGGGGTGAATGTTTAGTTTTCTTTTGGGTCCTGTGTTTTGTTTTTAACCGCCTGTTTTCTTGAAAATCAGGCGGTCGCGTATTACTCTATATGATGTGAAACGCGCGGGTGGCGAAACCCGGTAAACGCGCACGCTTGAGGGGCGTGTGCCGCAAGGCTTGGAGGTTCAAATCCTCTCCCGCGCACCAAATTGGACTTCGTGATTTTTTGTGGGGGGAAGCAGAGGTTTGCTCGCCGCGCCGAATGGCGCGGCTCGCAAGGAATT
>Ga0155384_131_pt1 | contig 23937 bp, 22 predicted proteins | sample RifCSPhighO2_02_FD_106352 | JGI IMG/M metagenome (GOLD analysis project Ga0155384, IMG submission 106352) | Candidatus Jorgensenbacteria bacterium RIFCSPHIGHO2_02_FULL_45_20
CAGGGAAAATTTATGTTGAACATTGTATTTGGGCAAAGCAAATACTATGTGGATTCTCTTTCCGAAAACACGAAGCGTGGTTTGCGCCAAAAAGTGAAGCGTGAAGAATACCCCGGCCCCGCGCCCATCGGCTACATCAACGACAGCCGTACCAAAACGGTAGTGGTGGACAGAAAGAAAGCAAAAATCATTCGCGGGGCCTTTGAACTATACGCCGAGGGCAATTCGCGGCTAGAGGATATTTCTGACTTTTTGGCGCAACGCGGGATACTTTCCCGCGGCGGAAAGAGAATCCACAAGACGAGGGCGACTTTTATCCTTTCCAATCCGTTTTACACTGGACTATTCAAATATGGTGGTGAGCTTCACGAAGGAAAATACGAGCCAATCATCGCAAAGAAAATTTTTGATAAAGTCCAAGAAGTTTTGAAGCAGAGAGGACGGCCGCATCACAAAACCAAGTATGAGCCGCAAGATTTTTGCGGACTAATGAAGTGCGGCACTTGCGGAATGTCCATAACCGGCGAATACAGGGTGAAGAAACAGAAAAATGGAAATGTCCACGACTATATTTATTATCACTGCACCAAGAAAAACAAATCAATCAAATGTCCCGAACCCTGTATTCGCCAAGAAGAACTGGATCGCCAGTTATCATCCCTTATTCAAAAATTTTCTTTGAGACCGGATTGGGCGGAAAAGTTGTTGGCTATGGCAGAAAAAGACAAAGCGGTATCCGCCCAATCTGTTTCTGCTTTTGTTCTTGAATCGCAAAATCAAATCCGTGCCATACAAACGAAGCTCCAGCGACTTCTGGACGGCTTTTTGGAGCAGGATATTGAACGCGAAACATACAGAGAACAAAAAGCTCTCCTATTGTCTGCAAAGAAGTCGCTGGACGAGAAAATGGCGCGGATTGAACAAAAGCAGAATGATTGGCTCGAACCCTTCCAAAACTGGATAAAAGTCGCTGTAACCCTCGTCAAAATCGCAAGGGATAGCAACCTTCTTCAAAAGAAGGTTGCCGCCAAAGAAATCTTTGGCTCGAACCTGCGCTTGGCGAGCCGCGCCGTGCGCGGCGAGCCAGTGTTTCCATACCTTTCCGCGCTTCGCGCGGCTGAATCCGTTGGCAAAATTCCTGAAAGTTTAATACTGGTGGGCGTTACTGGACTCGAACCAGTGACCTTACGAATGTGAATCGTACGCTCTAACCAGCTGAGCTAAACGCCCACATTTTTTCTCATGCCTTTCCTACAAAAAAGATTACTCTAAAATAAAACTCCAGTAAATAAGTTGGGTTATGCCGTCTCACTCTGATAGCAGTTCTCGCAATATATAATTTCCGGGCGGGTAGGAGAAAATGGTGTTTCGAAATTGTTTCGGCATATCTCGCCGCCGTGAATATGAGCGGTATTGTTTTTATACACGCCATTTTGAGAAAATACTCCCCCGCATTGGCAAGACCGATGAAACAATCCCATCGGATTCAATTTATTTAACCTTTCGGCGTGTCGGCAATTCGGGCACAGACGAGACAATGGAATTCCTATGGTTTTATAAAACTGAAATTCTGACGGAATTACCCGAAATGCAGTGGTGCATTGATTATTGCACTTCCCCGCATGAGCGCATCCGATAATTTCTTGAAGTATTGATTCCGATACACTATCAATATTGTCTGGAACATCCGCAAACCCCATGGTTATTTTATAACTTCGCTCTTCGGGGTCGCGCCATCGGAATCCCTGTGATACGGCATCGTTTTTGACAAGGGGAAAATACTCCTGTGCAACTGTTTCATTGTACGCAAACGGCATTATTGAAATAGGGAAAAATTCTCCGAATTTGTACTCCACTCCGGCTTGTTCTTTATACGGAACGGCATTCATATGACTAATAATTTTAGGAACAAGCGCTTCGTATTCTCCTTTCGTGTACTGCTTATTAAAAATACAGTATTCTTTCTTTCTCAAGCTTATGCATCCGAACAGATTGGCGCAGTTATAGCAGTCGTCGGAATAAAATATGTCATGGCTGTAGTATATCCTGTTGCCGAAAAATACTCTGTTCCCGCCGAACGAACTGTGCAATTCGCATACATTTTCAGTGCCTAAACCTACGTGGTCAACGTCGTACGCGTCTTTCACGCCCGTAGGCATAAAAAATGAATATCTGCAGTTCTCGTCTTCGGTCGCCGAGAAACAATACCTGCATTCTTTCACCTGCTCAAGGTCGTCTCCGGTAGAATTTACCGCGTTCCTTATCCATGCGTACTTTCGGGGATATTGGATTGTTTTCTTAATAAATTCCGTCTTTATTTTCTCTAATGATGTCAATGACCTGAAATTAAATTCTTTGAGTTTTTGTTCGTATTCCTCCTTGGTGTATTTCTCGTTGAAGATATGATACGAGGCGTTTTTAAGATTGGTACATCCTACGCAATTATTACAGTTACGACACCCAAACAAAAACCACGAGTCAACACAGTTTTCCGAGTACGCGCTTTCGTGGACTCTACTGCACCTGCGTAATTGAATCGAATTCCAGCAAAATTCACTCTTCATCGAAAAATCAACATCGGTGCAATTATTAACGTAGAAATTCTGCGCGCAGTACTGGGAATCTTCGTAATGGTGTCCACCAAAACAAAGATAACAGTCCTTCACATACACCGAATGGTTGACATATTCGCTTCTCACCGTGAAATCATGATAAAGCGCGCGTCTGGGTACTGTCTTCATAAGAGCATCGAATTGCGTAAAAAATGGTTTCTTGAAGCCATATTCTACTCCATACGAAAGCGCATCCCATTTGTCTGACGCATAGCAATCAATACAATACGCCGCGTATTTATTACCGGGAGAATACTGCGAAATGATTCCCTTCCCGCAAAGTTTGCACTCTGCCTTATAGAGCACTCTTTCATTTCTAAAAAGTTGCCGTCGTATCATGCGGCAACGAGAACAATGTGTCGGTGATGGAAGATTATTTTTCTTATAGAAATCAGTATCTTCGGATGTAATTATGAATTCCAATCCACATTTCTGACAGTTTTTATTTTCTCCGTTCATTATTTTATTTAAGCATTTTTTACATATAACGTCTAATTATGGTCACTAAGAAACATTCCAACACTCTTAAGAATGTTGGAATGTTTTACTGAACAATATCCGAAACTGTATGCGGGTTTTACTGCAATTCCACAGCCGCTCCGACTTCCTCAAACTTCTTCTTTAATTCTTCCGCGTCTTCTTTTTTCAGTCCGGCCTTCACCGTTTTCGGCGCGCCATCAACCAAGTCCTTTGCTTCTTTGAGTCCTATTCCCATCGCTTCTTTCACTACTTTTATCACGTTTATTTTTTGGTCTCCGGACGATTTAAGAACCACCGTAAATTCGGTTTTCTCCGCCGCTTCCGCTCCTCCCGCCGCCGCGCTTCCGGAAGCAACCGGAGCCGCCGCCGAAACGCCGAATTTTTCTTCAAGCGTTTTCACAAGCTCCGCGAGTTCTACAACGGTCATCTTTTCTATTTTTTCTATAATGTCTTTGAATTTTTCCATAGCACTGATTTATTTTTATTGTTTTAAGTTTGTTGTTTCGACTTTTCGTTCAATATATAGAGAAATGCTTTGATGGGCGCGGCGATAGTCCCGACCACGCGCGCCAAGAGTATTTCTCTCGAAGGAAGCGCGCCTATGGCTTCCACTTCCGCTCCCGACACGAATTTTTTCTCGTGGAGATTAAGTCCGCCGAGTATTTTGAACGTCTTGCTTTGCTTCGCGAATTTATAAACCGGACCGGCGAGCTCTTCCAGTTGCTTGTCGGAGTGCACCACTCCGAGCTGGCCGCGAAGCGTGCCCGGGTCAAAGTCAAATCCCTTATTCTTCAATATCACGCGGAACAGGCGTTTTTTGAATACCTCCATTTTCGTTCCGAGTCCGTGTAAAATCCCGCGAAAAACGTTCATATCGTTTACCCGCGTTCCGGTGAAATCCACGAAAACAATCGTGTTTTTTCCATCCATCATTTTGCCTCCTTCCTCCACTTTCTGCGTTTTCTGCGCTTTTGTTTTCATACTGATTTTGTAATTTCTTTCTGCCCTGAATAAAACAAAAAACCGCGACCTTTTTTAGCCGCAGATTCCAGTGGAGAAAAAGACGAACCTTACCACGCAATACGGTTTTATTCGCCTAGCCCTCGGCAGGATTTGTTCCCCTTTTCAGGGATACCTGACCCGATTTTTATTTCGGGCCCCCGATTTTAACATCGGAGCTGTCTGCGGACTTATATTTAAATAATACTAAAAAACGAAAATTCGTCAACTTTCCGGATATAAATTAACGCGCCAGAGAAACCTCTGGCGCAAAATATAAGCACCCACCCGTGGTGCAAATAAATATAAAATATAGAGAGAAATCGCCTACCATCTACCTTCTTCTTTGCGTTAACACAGTGAACTAACTCGGCGATTTCTCCCTAATATATATATATATATATTAAAACAATTCTATATTCTATCTGTAATTATAATCGAACTATTCTTAAATGTCAATACCCTCGTCAACCAACAATTCAAGCCGCTCTTTTGCTGATTTTGAAAGCTTTTTCGGCGTTTTAATCGAAAGCTCTACGTACATATCGCCGCGCGATGACGAGCCGAATTTCGGCATACCCTTTCCCTTCAATTGAATCAATTCGCTCAAATCGAACCCTTCGGGAATGGAAAAATCGAATTCCTCTCCCCCGAGTCCCCGCACCGTTATTTTTTTCTGGAGCAAGGCGTCGCTTATTTTTATTTCTTTTTTAAAAAACAAGTCATCTTTCTTGCGCGTGAAGTCCGAGTGCGATTTCACGCGTATTCTTACATAAAGGTCGCCCGAAGGCGCGCCGCGTTCTCCCGCTTCTCCGCCGTCTTTTATTTTTATAACCTGTCCGTTTTCCGCTCCGGGCGCGACCGAAAAACTTACTTCCTTCACTTCCGCCGTTCTGCCTTTCCCGCCGCATGCCGCGCATACGCTATTCGGTTTTTTGCCGCTTCCCCCGCAGTCAGCGCATTCCACGACTTGCGCGAAATTGCCGAAAAATGTTCTGTGTTCGGAACGCGTCTCGCCTTTGCCGCCGCACTTATTGCATGCGGATGTTCCTTTTGACTTGTCATACCCTAAACCGCCGCACTTGCCGCACAAAACGTTCGTTTTGAACCGCAATGTTTTAAAAACTCCCCGAAACGCTTCTTCAAGCGTTATAGTTTCTTCTGTTTCCATATCCGCGCCGCGTTCGGACGCCTGCCTCCGGGCGCGCGAGGAAGAGTTTCTGCCACCTCCGAATTGTTCAAAAATCGTCTCAAATATATCACCGAAATCGCCGCCGCCGAAGCCGCTGAATCCGCCCGCCTGAAAATCAGCCGGGTTGAAACCAAAACCGCTGAAACCGCCGCCTGAATAAGCGCCCCCGAAACCATGCTGTCCTTCAAACGCCGAGCCGAATTTGTCGTACTGCGCCCGTTTTTCTTTGTTTGAGAGCACCTGATATGCTTCGTTGATTTCCTTAAATTTACTTTCATTCCCCCCTTTTTTGTCGGGGTGGTGCTGGTGCGCGAGTTTTCTATACGCTTTTTTGATTTCGTCGTCTGACGCTTCGCGCGAGACGCCCAATATCTTGTAATAATCTTTTGACATAAAAATAGTATGCGCCTGAACCTGCGCGGGTCAATGTCCGCTTACCGGGGGTCCGGCAAATATAAAACCGTTTTTCAGGGCAGAAGCACGAATTCCCGTCTTCTGGTTTCAAGAATCACGGCGGCAAATCCCGTTACGAGCAAAAATCTATAAACAAGAAAAGCAAGGAGCGTTATGAGCCAGTGGAACAGCGCGAATATCCCCCGCAACGCGAGAAACCCGAGAATCGCGACAAGCGCGCCGAAAGCGCCACCAAGTTTTAATTCAACATCCTTTACCCATCTCTCCAATATCCCGAAGGCGGCGTTCGACACCGGCTCATCATCCCGAATCGCTCCGTAACCGCTTTCAACCGCTTCGCGTATTTTCGCTCCGGCTTCGCTTATTATTTTTTCCTGCTCTTCTTTCGGAAGGGCTTTGAAATCCTGCACCGAGAAATTTACGGATGCCTCCGAAAATGATATTTTTTCAAATTGCGTTCTTGCCAGATTTTCAAAAAAAACTTCCGGCGTCTGGCCGAAGCTCGTTTCAGGGAACCAAAGATGCAAAACCGGCTCGGCGGAAGCGAGCGCCTTGCTTATGAGAGATAATCCAAGCTCGCGGCTGAATCCGCCTTTTTCAAAATAAAACACATAAGCCGCGGCCGAGGAAAATATAAGCGCTCCGGCAACCGCGAGCGGAACAACGCTTTTGGCTATAAAAGAAAATTTTATATTCAAGCTATTGGAGAGAATACTCCGTCCCTTTATGGATGAAGCGATGAGTAAAAGCGTGAACGCGATAATGCCGCCCACAACCGGCCATGATACATCGGGATATATATACCGATAAAAAACCGCCGCCGGAGATAGCCCCTGTAGAAAAATCATAAGCGTTAATTTCCAGCCGCCTTTTACGAATACCGACTGAAGTAGGATAAATGACGCGAAAACAGCTACCGAACACATCCACGCTAAAAGAAACGCGAATTTCGGCGACTGCAGGAAAAGCGACAAGGCATAAGCCGAAATCGCGCTTATGCCTATTCCTAAAACCCCGAGAATAAATATTTTCAGATTGTTTTTATCCGTCTCCGAATCCGCTGACTGGCTGATTATTGTCGGTTCCGGCGTCATTTTTTGTCGTGTTTGTTTTTTATTTTTCCCGACTCTCTTTGTTCTCTGTACCGTCCTCGGACGGCGGAGTATTATCCTTTTCTCCTTCCGGTTGCGCGGATTTATTATACAACGACTCGCCTATTTTCTGCATTGCTTTTACAAGCTCTTCCGTAGCCGCCCCGAGAGCGGACACGTCTTCTTTATCTTTCAAAGCGTTGACACTCTTGATTTTTTCTTCGATTTCTTCTTTTACCTCGGCCGGGACTTTCTCGCCGTTTTCACGCAAACTTTTTTCCGCGAGATAGACGGCCGATTCCGCCCTGTTTTTTTCTTCTATAAGCACGCGTTTTTTATCGTCCTCCGCCGCGTGTTCCGCCGCTTCTTTTCTCATGCGTTCTATTTCATCTTTACTCAAACCAGTTGACGCTTCAATGCGCACGGACTGCGATTTTCCGCTCGCTTTGTCTTTCGCGGAAACATTCAAAATTCCGTTCGCGTCTATGTCAAAAGACACTTCTATCTGCGGTATCCCGCGCGGCGACGGAGGGATGCCGTCGAGGATAAATCTGCCGAGTGTTTTATTGTCTGCCATCATAGGTCTTTCTCCCTGCCCTATGTGTATTTCAACCGACGTCTGGCTGTCCGCCGCGGTTGAAAATGTCTGCGTCTTCGAGGTCGGCACGGTGGTGTTTTTCGGAATCATCGGCGTTGCGACCGCTCCCAGCGTTTCGATGCTAAGCGTTAATGGCGTAACGTCGAGAAGTAAAATATCCTTGACGTCGCCCTGAAGCACGCCTGCCTGGATGGCCGCGCCGAGCGCTACCACTTCATCCGGATTTATCCCCTTGTGCGGCTCCCTGCCAAAAAGTTTTTTCACCGCTTCTTGGACAGCCGGCATTCTTGTTTGTCCTCCCACAAGCACAACTTCATCAATGTCCTCAAGCTTCATCCCGGCCCCTTTCGGCGACGGCGCCGTTACGGTTTCCTTAACCAGTTTAATCGAGCGGTCTATGAGTTCGTGAACAAGTTCTTCAAGCTTCGCCCGCGTCATTTTTATAAGAAAGTGTTTCGGACCGTTCGAGTCGGAAGTGATATACGGAAGATTTATTTCCGTTTCAATAGCCGTTGAAAGTTCATGTTTCGCGCGCTCCGCGGCTTCTTTGAGACGCTGAAGCGCGAGCGAGTCCTTGGAAAGGTCCACACCCTCCTGTTTTTTATATTCACGCATCAGATATTCGATAATTATCTTGTCAAAATCGTCCCCTCCAAGATGCGTGTCTCCTCCGGTTGATTTGACTTCAACCGTATCATCTCCGACTTCAAGCACGGATATATCGAAAGTCCCGCCTCCGAGGTCGTAAACCACTATCTGTTCGTTCTTGTTCCTGTTAAGTCCGTAAGCGAGAGCGGCCGCGGTCGGCTCGTTTATGATCCTTTTTACTTTAAGACCCGCTATCTCCCCCGCGGTTTTTGTCGCCTGTCTTTGGCTGTCATCGAAATATGCCGGTACGGTTATAACCGCTTCATCTATTTTTTCGCCGATTTTCGCTTCGGCATCAAGTTTAAGCTTTTGCAAAATCATCGCCGATATTTCTTCCGGCGTGTGCCACTTGTCTCCCATTTTCACCTCTACCCCACCATGCGCCGATTCGCGCATTTCATAAGGGATCCATTCTTTATCGCGTTTCACCTCGGGATCGCTGAATTTTCTTCCGACGAGGCGCTTCACTGAAAATATCGTATTTTTCGGATTAACCACCGCCTGCCTTTTCGCAAGCATTCCGACGAGGCGTTCGCCTGACTTGCCGTGCGCGACGATTGAAGGCGTTGTCCGCGCCCCTTCCTGATTTTCAAGCACCTTCGGTTCGCCGGCCTCAATAACCGCGGTCGCGGAGTTTGTCGTACCCAAGTCAATTCCTAAAATTTTACTCATATCTTTTGTTTAATTTTTATTTTTTGTTTTTTGTTTTCGCAATTCTTACTTTTGCAGGACGAATCACTTTGCCATTCAACACATACCCTCTTTTGGCTTCTTCCAACACCGTCCCGCTTTTTTCATCCGACTCGACTTCTTCAACCACTTCGTGCCACAACGGAGTAAAATCGGTGCCGGGCGGAGCGTCTATGAATTCAAGGCCAAACTGTTTCAACACGTCCAATAGCTGCATCCGTATCAGCTTCATTCCTTTCCGCGCTCCTTCGTGGCCGTCGAGACATTCAATTCCCGAATCGAAGCTGTCCAAAACCGGCAGAAGTTCAAAGAGCAGCGATTCATTCGCGAATTTCACAAGCGACTCGACTCGCGCGGCTTCTTCTTTTTTATAGTTTATAAAATCCGCTTTCGCGCGTTTCCATCCGTCCAGATATTCGTCTCTCGTGCGTTTGCACTCTTCGTATTCACCGCTATCCGATTTTCGCCCGTTTCCGTTATTTTCTATTTCCGTATTCTGTTTTTTTTCCTTGTCTTCATCCATATTTTTTATTTTCTGTCTATACAGTGATTTTCGAGTATTTTGAAAAAATCAAGCAACTTCCGGTAATCCATCCGCGTGGGACCGAGCATTAAAAAGAAAAAACTCTCGCCGCCGTCCGCGAACTTTTCCGCTATGACGGATATTCGCTTGCTTTTTGTGAATGGACTGCCGCCCACGAATACCTTTGGCCAGCGGGATTCACTTTCCCACCAGTTCCTTGATTCTTCTATTCTATCCGAAAGCCGTTCAAAATCCTCCACTATTTCCAAGACGTCGTCTTTCGATTCGGCCTCCGCGTTCATTATAAGGTCGGAAAGGCCGCTGCCGTAAAATTCCTCGCTCTCCGGTTCATACACCGCGTTTGCGAGCCGGAATATTTCCGCCGCCTGTTCCACGAAGTTTTTGCGCTCGTTTTCAAAAAGAGAAATTATCGGCTGTAGCGATTTCTCGGTTCTTTTAGGCACCTCATCGCCGGCGGAGATGATGCCGTTTATAAATTCATTATATGCCTTGCGCGTGGGCTTTCTTCCCCCCGACGTATGGCCCTGTTCCAAGTAGCCGTCATCATCAAGCGCGTTCAGCTCACACCTTATCATCGCCGGCTTTATGCCGAAATCATATTCTTCAAAAAGGCGTTCCGAAGTGATAGGCAGTCCTGTTCTGATAAATTCCATTATCCCCGCTTCGAGAATTGTTCGCGTTCTGTCCCTCATATTTATACTTTGAATTATAAATCAGCACTCGGCAAAGTCAAGCGCCAATCAGAACCGCTACGCGGTTCAAACTCTAAATCCTAAGCGCCAAACTCTAAACAAATCCAAATGTCCAAATTCTGAAATTCCAAACCCGTTACCGCTTGCGGCGCGGTTATTCATTTTATGATTACTACAAACTCTCCCCTTTCTCGTTCCCCTGTGAAATGCCCTGTTGCTTCTCCAACCGTTCCGCGGAAAATTTCCTCGTGGATTTTAGTAAGCTCCCGTCCGATGACAATCTCTGCATTTTCTCCGAGATTTTTTCCTATTTCACCGATTGTCTTTTTGATTCTATACGGCGACTCGTAAAACACCAGCGGGCGCGCGGAAATATTTCCGATATTTTTGAAAAACGTTTCCCTCCCCTTTTTATGGGGAGGGTATCCGAGAAACGTAAACGAGTCGGCGGAAATTCCCGCTACGGACAATATGGCGGTAATCGCGGACGCGCCGGGAATCGGTACAAGAGACGCGCCCGCTTCGCACATCCTTCTCACGAGCCGCGCTCCCGGGTCAGAAACGGCGGGAGTTCCGGCGTCCGAAACAAGGGCGAAACTTTTACCTTCTTTTATTTCAGAAAGAACTTTTTCGGCTGTCTCCAGTTCAGTGTTCGCGTCGCACCGCCATACCGGTTTCCGTATTTCGTAGCGCGATAAAAGTTTTTTCACTACCCGTGTATCCTCGGCGAGAATAACATCAACACTCTTCAAAATATCCAGCGCGCGGAGCGTGATGTCCTTCAGGTTTCCAATAGGGGTTGCGACGACATAAATAATCCCCATTTTCATATGTTTTTTTTCTTTATAATCTCGCCTAATAATTTGTTCCATTTATAAATAAATTCATTTATGGAAAATTTGTTTTCTATGGTTTTCCTCGCGTTTTTTCCCAGTTTCTCGGCGAGTTTTTTGTTTGAAAGCAATAGATTCAATTTGTTTTTCAAAATATCCCTGTTTTCGGATATAAATCCGTTTATCCCGTTTTTGATAATGTACGGCAGTTCAGTCGATTTCATACTTACCACCGGAAGCCCGACACTCATCGCTTCAAGCATCGCCATCGGAACAGACGACGCGACGGTTGGATTGAAATAAACCCTGTACCGCGCAAGTTTTTTTCTTAAAAGACGATTTTGAACCGGACCTGTCCCTCCGTACTTTTCCGATTCCATCCCGTATAACTCCATCGGAATTTTTTTACTCATCGAAAACCACAACGCGTTTCCGCATTCCGGACGACCCGGAAGAAAATTCGTCACATTCACCGCCCGGGCATCCATCCCCGTCCATCTTATATTTTTTGGAATTTCGATTCCGTGATAAATAACGACGCTTTTCTTTTTCGTCTCCGGAAAAAAAGTCGTCCATTGTTTCAGATTATAGCGGGTGATATGGACAAACGCGTCAATTTGCGGAATCATATCAAGCACTATGTGGCGCACCAGTTCTTTCCTGTCTCTGCGTCTCCTCGGGTCTTTTTTGAACGGAGAATGCACGATGTAGATTTTGGGCAACTTTCTTTGTTCAGCGGACAATACCTTATATTGTTCTTCAAAAACCTGTTGCGGAGTTTGAAAAATAATCAAGTCATATTTATTTTTTCTTATTTCAGGAACTGAAATCTGACGCGCCGTACGCGGCCACCTATACCCACGCGTTTTCCCATCGTAGTTATACGGCCTTCCGCGTTTTATCGGAATATAAAAATCATGCCCCGTTTTTACAAGGGTGCTCATAAAAGTTCCGTGTACGTTCCACGCAAAAATCCTTAATTTATTTTTTGGGTTCATTTTATCTTGCCTTTTTTAAGATTACGCGCGTATTTTTTCATCCGAAACGCCGCCGGCGTTCTATATGCCGGCTTCTCGTTTCTATTCCCTACTTTTGAATAGTTACGCATTTCTTTGACGCGGATTTATTCCGAAGCTCTAAATTCTAATCTCTAAACTCTAAACAATACCTAATCTCAAAATTCAAAATATAAAACATTTTGCCTGCTACACCGTATCTTCAGTGTGGGTTTTGGATTTTGGATTTTGAACATTTGGATTTGTTTAGGATTTAGATATTAGGATTTAGGATTTAGATATTGAGGTTTAGGATTTTATCTTGTGTGCAATACTTTCTACTTTACAAACTTTATGGACTTTACACTATTCCCTTCCTCTTCATCGCTTTCCTCACCGCTTCTTTTATATCACCTACTCCCATTCCGTATTTTTCAATTAATTCTCTTGGTTGTCCCGATTCGCCGAAGGTGTCTCTAATTCCGATAAATTCCATAGGCATTGGCAGTGCCCGAGCTAAAAGCTCCGCGACCGCGCCGCCGAGTCCTCCCGCAATTTGATGCTCTTCAACGACTACCACCGCTACCGCGCGCCCCGCGTGATTCAAAATCGCGTGTTCATCAAGCGGCTTTATCGTGTGAACATTCAAAACTGAAACGTTTATCTTATCACTCTCAAGTTCTTTCGCGGCTAAAATGGAATTATGAATAAGCGTGCCACATCCGACAATCAACACGTCCGGTTTTGTTATTTGTCTTCCATGCGTCGGATGCCACAAAAGTTCCGCTTTCCCGAATCTGAAGGGTGTTTCCTCGGTTGTTACCACCGCGCTTTTGGCTCTTCCGAGCCGGATATAAACGGGACCCCACACTTTAGCCGCGGCGATTGTGGCTTTTTTCGCCTCAAGCGCGTCGCACGGAACAACGACTTTCATATTCGGCAGTGCGCGCATAACCGCGATATCTTCGGTCGCCTGGTGAGTCGCGCCGTCCGGGCCCACTGAAATTCCCGCGTGCGCTCCGACAATTTTCACGTTCGAGTCGTTATAGCAGATGGTTGTTCTTATCTGTTCGTAATTTCTTCCCGGGGAAAAAATCGCGTATGAAGAAATAAACGGGATTTTTCCGGAAATGCCCAGGCCCGCGGCGATTGTCGCCATATTCTGTTCGGCAACGCCGACCTCAAAAAACCTTTCGGGAAATTTTTTGGCGAATGCTTCCGTGCGCGTTGATTCCATAAGGTCCGCGCACAACGCGACAACGTTTTTATTCTCCTCTCCTGCCGCGACAAGACCTTCTCCAAAACCATCCCGAATCGGCTTTTTTTCAAAGTCGTTCTCGAGTATTTTTTTATTTATTCTTAATTTTTCGTTTAACATAAACGCTGATTTATTCAAAACTCTAAATCCTAAACTCTAAACAATATCAAAACCCAAAATTCAAAACCCGTCTTTTCTGTTGTTTTTTCTCCTTTTGAGTTCGTTTTGGACTGTATTCATTAAAAATTTCAAATTGTAAATTGAAAATTATTCTCTGCTTTGTTTTGAGTTTTGATATTCGATATTCGGTAATTGTTTAGGATTTAGATATTAGGGTTTAGGGTTTTATTATTCATCTCATACTTTAGTATTCGCTTTGAATTTTATCCCCGAGTGTTCTAAGTTCTTTTAGCGCGGCATTTGCTTCATCTTTGTCCGGTGGTTTACCATGCCACAAATAATCACGTTCCATAAAGCTTACGCCCTTTCCTGGAATTGTGTGCGCGATAATCACGGTCGGTTTTTCATAAATCGCTTTTGCCTCCGAAACCGCGTCAATAAAGTCCTCGATGTTATGCCCGTCAATTTCGAGCACGTGCCAGTTGAACGCCTCGTATTTCGCGCGGAGCGGCTCAAGCGGCATCACTTTTTCCGTGTACCCGCTTATCTGAATGTTGTTCCTGTCCACAATAAGGATAATATTCAAAAACTTATGCTTCCCCGCGAACATTACGGCTTCCCAAAAATTTCCTTCCTGATGTTCGCCGTCGGACGCGATGCAGTACGTCCAATATTTTTTCTTGTCTAATTCCGCCGCGAGCGCGACGCCGAGCGCCTGCGACAGCCCCGAACCCAGCGGACCGGATGTCGTCTCGACTCCCGGCAGTGAACCGCGGTGCGGATGTCCCTGAAGCCGTGAATTGATTTTGCGGAGCGTTTTTAGTTCTTCAACAGGAAAGTATCCGGCGTACGCGAGAGTTACATATTGCACCGGACAGATATGCCCGTTTGATAGGATTAAGCGGTCCCTGTCGGACCAGTTCGGCTTTTTCGGGTTATGGTTCAATATATGAAAATAAAGCGCCGAAAACATATCCGCCATTCCGAGCGGGCCCGCTGAATGCCCCGAACCGGCCTCAAGAAGCGTCTCTACCACTTTCTCGCGGATTCTTGTCGCAAACTCCTCAAGATATTTCAAGCCGTCTTCATGAATGTTCGCCATAGGTGCTTATGTTTTTATTTTACTACAAAATCCCGCGGGTTTCAGATATCAAGAAGCGTCTTGTAAGCGGCTTCCGGATTCACGCTGTTAAAAATAAACGCGCAAGACACCAAAATATCCGCTCCTGCGTCTTTAGCTGATTTTCCCGTTTCCTCGTTTATGCCGCCGTCAACTTCAATAACGCTCTCCGGCGCCCTTTCGCGAAGGAAAACTATCTTATCAAGCGCCTCTTTTTTGAACTCGCCGCCAGGGAGTCCGGGGCGAACAGCGAGCACCGACCAAAATTTCACATTGTCGCAAAATTCTTCAATCATATCATTCGGCGTTTCGGCCATAACGGCAATTCCCAACTCAACGTTTCGCGCGCCGCAAACCGTTTCCAACTCCCGAAGATTTTCAAGTGTTCTGACAGCTTCCAGATGCGCGGTTATCCTCTCCGCGCCGGCCGCAATCCATTCTTCGACGAGAAACATGGGATTATCCGCCATTATATGCGCCTCCATATTCATTTTCACCATAGTATCGCTTTCGCCGAAAAACATATCCCTGAATTCCTCCGCGACACCCCACAAAACAACGGGCGCGAATTTGCCGTCCGCTACGTCAATATGAACCCATTTCGGGTCGAATGATTCCAGAATTTTTTTCCTCGAACGGACGCAATTTTCATCGCGGCACCCGAGAGACGGAATTACAATCATACAAATGGTTTTATAAATTCCTCCTCTATCTTGCTTATTTTTTCGAGTCGCGTCCTGAACCGCTCTTCGCGCGAAAACGGCGTTTCAAGCCATGTTATAAGTATGTTCCGCGCCGTGTCCGACGTTACATAATCCGCGGGAATTACAAGCACGTTTATGTCGTCGTCGCTCCGCGCGTCAAATGCCTGGTCGGAGTTCATTAAAATCGCCGCGCGTATCCCTCTGAATTTATTCGCCGCCACGCTTATGCCCGCGCCGCTTCCACAAATCAGAACTCCGCGGGAATTCTCGTAGTTCTTGCTGACTTTTTCGGCAAGCGCCCGCGCGAAATCGGGATAGTCGTCATGCTCATCATAAACGAAATTACCCGTATCCCAAATCTGATACCCTCTGTTCTGTAAAAACGCCTTAACGGCCTCTTTCAGTTTATATCCCCTGTGGTCGGCGCCTATGTAAATTATCATATATCTAAATTATATAACCTTTTCATTTCATTCCGAAATTGCCTTCGAACCAGTCGCGGAGAGCTATTATGTCTCCGTTCGCGTCGTTCGAGCCGAGCACTCCTATAAGCAGATTGCGGACGGGACCGCCTTCTTTTGATTCTTTCCACACGGTTAAAATAGTGAATCCCACGGCGTCGCTCCGCCCTCCTATAACGCCCGTGATATTTTTTTCTCCGGCAAATGGATTGTAATTTTGCAAGTTAGAAAATTTGACCGTGCCGTCTTCGGGATATTGCGTTCCAATGCTCACGCCGAATATAAACCCCCTCTTGTCGAGGATGTATTTCGCCAAACGGGACAGGTCGCGCAAAGTCGAAACATTTTCTTCGCTCTCACCCGTCGTGTCGACAAAATTCGTTCCGCTCATCCCGAGCGCCCGCGCCTTTTTATTCATCTGATTCACTGTTTCTTTTTCTCCCAAGAAACCGCCAAGAACGGATGCGGCATCGTTTGACGATTGCATAAGAAGCGGGTACAGCAAGTCAAATCCTCTGTACATTTCGGATATTTTGAGCAAACCATCGCTCTTTTCTTTGTTGAGCATGCTTGCCTGCGCGGTTATCACGCGTTCAAGATTCACTACTTCGCTTACTGTGAGCGCCGTCATGCTTTTAGTGAGCGCGCCCACCGGATTCACCCTATCCACTTCTTTGTCGAGAAGTATTTCTCCAGTGTCCAAATCGGCAATCACTGCCGCTCCCGCGCTTATGTCCGGCGCACTTGATATTCCGCCGCTCGAAAGCTGGAGTGCTTCATAAAGCGCCTTCTTGGGTTTTTCCTCGAACACAAGAACCGGCATTCCGTTTTTCGCAAACTCAAATACCTTTTTCGCGTCATCCGTTGAAAGTCGGATGCATCCTCCCGAATACGATCCTACTATCGGCGTTCCATCTGAATGATACGGCCACCCGTGAATGAAAAAATTTCCGTAAAACTGTATTCCGTAAGGCATCCAAACCCTGGCTATCGAAGAAAAGTGATTAACCAGTTTTACCCCGACTGAATAAACCCCCGTAGTCGTTTCCCAAAAGCTCCCTTCCTTTCCTTTGGCTTTTATCGGATAATCCGTTTTTGGTTCGCCTTTTTCATAGAGCGTCATTTTCATCGTTTTCAAATCCGCTTCGATAAAATCCGATTTCGCTTCTATCAGTTTTTTCTTCTCTGTTTGAAACGCGCCTTCGTCGATTACGGACACAACGTCGCTTCCGTCCAAAAACGACTTCTCGCTCGACACGGTGTAATACGTAATCGGCTGAAGCGGTTTTAACGCTTTAAGCTCCTTGTTTTCAAACCAAAACTTTACCGAGAACGCGGAAGCGGCAGTGAACGCGGAAGCGAAAATAGCAAACGCCGTTATTTTCAGAACGGAAAATTTCTTGCTGTGCGATGCCTGTTTTCCCAACATTTGTTTTTATTTCAAACTTTGAACCGCCGCTTTTATGTGCCTCAAGAGAGTAGCCACATATCCCATTTCGTTGTCGTACCACGAAAGAATTTTTACGAGATTGCCGCCGACAACCTTAATAAGCGAAAGGTCTATCACGGCTCCGTACGGCTCTCCGATAACATCGGAGGAAACAATCTGGTCCTCCGTAACTTTCACGATTCCGCTCCATTTTTTTTCGGCGGCGGCTTTTTTGAAAATAGTTTTTATTTCTTCAACGGTTGTGTCCCGTTTTGATATCAAAGTGATGTCGGCTACCGAGCCCGTAGGCACGGGCACGCGCAGCGCTATACCGTCAAATTTATCTTTTGTTTCTTTTATAACCCTCGACACCGCGAGCGCCGCTCCGGTTGTGGACGGCACGATGTTTTGAGCGCCCGCCCTGCCGCGCCTGAAATCATTACCCTTCACAGGCGAATCCACTATCGCCTGCGTGGGGGTATAGGCGTGAACGGTATTCAAAATCGCTTTTTCTATGCCGATTGACTCTTCAATAATTTTAACGACCGGCGCCACGGCGTTTGTTGTGCACGAGCCGTTGGAACTTACGCGGATTCCATCAAGGGCGTCTTCGTTTATGCCGACAATAATCGTCTTGCCGCCGCCGTATTGGCCAGAGCCGTCAGCGTCTTTTGCCGGAGCCGATATTACGACCCGCTTCGCGCCCGCTTCGCAGTGCGCGCCCGCTTTCTCAAACGATTCGAACGCGCCGGTTGATTCAAGAACCGCGTCTATGTCCAATTTAGCCCATGGCAATTTCGCCGGGTCTTTTTCGCTTAAAAACGGAATTCTCTTGCCGTCCACAACAAGCGCGCTACCGTACCCCGAAACATCCGCGCTGACATTTCTGCCGTATTTCCCATACACCGTGTCGTACCGCAAAAGGTACGCGAAATTCTCCGGAGAACCAATATCGTTTATCGCGGCTATCTCAAACTCGCCCTTATCAAACACCTCCCTGAAAAACAATCTGCCTATTCTCCCAAACCCGTTGATTGCTATTTTTTTCATAAGATAAGTATACAGTATAGAACGCTAAGTATTAAGTATACTGATTTATGCGGATGAATCTAAATTCCAAAATTCAAAACCCGTCTTTTTCTGCGGTTTTATCTCATTTTGAATCCATTTTTGGCTGTATTCATTGAAAATTTCAAATTGTAAATTGAAAATTATTGTCCTGTTCTACTAACCGTTTCTTCTCTTATTCCCCACTCCTCCGCTTTGCCCGCGTTTATCTCAAGCGCTTTGTCCGCGGGCGCCGGAGGATAATATATTTTCAGATTACTTACATCATCCCCATCTTGAGGGCTTACGGACGGCTCAATGCCGATAACTTTGTCGCCGTCAATCCAAACTATATCTATGGGAAACGGCACATCTTTCATCCAAAACCCGTAAAAGTCCTTTTTGCCGAACAGAAACAGCATTCCCTCATTCTCGCCAAGCGCGTTTCTGCCAGAAAGGCCTTGTTCTTGTTTTTCGGATGTATTCGCCAATTCGACTCCTATACTCACTCCGTTTATTTTCACTGTTCCGTAAGCCGCGTTGTCTGTCCCCTTATCCGATGGCGCGCGCGATTGTTCAAAAAACGAAAAAAATCCAGAGAGAAAAAGCGCGAGCGCGACGAACGCGAAAATCCAAAGTTTTTTCTTCATTCCGTAAGGCGATATGCCGCGATTCCGAACGCGACAGAAACATTTAGCGACTTTTTGGTTCCGCGCATCGGGATTTCGACCATCTTGTCCGCGTATTTGAATAGCCGTTTTGAAACTCCTTCCGTTTCACTCCCTACAACAAGCGCGGTTTTCTTACGCGCGGTTTTCAGTATCTTTAATTTAGAGTACGGAACGGCCTTGCGAGATTGTTCAAAGATTACGATATTCCACCCGTCTTTTTTGAGGCGGCTTAAACATTTCTCGGCAGATGAAACATATTCCCATTCAATGCTTTTTTCCGCTCCGAGGGCGGTTTTCGCGAAATCCGCGCGGACGCGTCCAAGGCGGTCAACGGGCGCCGGTGTTACACCACAAAGGTATATTTTTTCAAAACCCGCCCCATCGGCCGTTCTAAAGATCGAACCGACGTTGTGGACGCTTCTGATGTTGTCGAGAACGGCGAGCATATAATTAGTATAAAGCATCAAAAAAGCGAGTAGGGAAAAATTATCTTTTTATTATAACATAATTATACACAAAAGTCCAATTGACATACTATCGGATGTGTTTTATAAATTAATGTAGGGTGATTTTAAAATAGAAAGAGAGGTATAAAAAATGTACAACTTTTCGTTTATCTCACTTGTCATGGGGTTTTTGGCAATCGCTTCGTTTTTTCTCTCTGTGTTCTTCTGCTTGACGAAGGACATAAAGGCGGGAATGTGGATGCAGGTGATGGTCATAGTCGCAACATCGGCCTTATTTTTGGCCAACATCCACACGATTTATGGCGGGTCGTCGCTTGTTGTTTCCGTCCCACTGTCATGGATGCCAATCCTGGCGTGGCATCGATTTCAAAAGATCAAGTCAGTGATTGACTTGATCAAAATAGAAATCGTTGCAATGGAAATTTTGGAACGAATCAAGTCTCTGGGTGGTGATATGAAAAACACCACAGAGACAACGAGTAACCATGACCAACTCGCTCTTGACCTTGAAGAGTGAAGAGTGAGTTGATTGTTCATCAAAATGGCTCTCTCCGGAGAGCCATTTCGCGTTTTTAATCGCATCCGTCTCCCGCCGGTTTCTCTTCCCACCAAACTTCGCCGACTTTGTTCTTGGCGCCGTCATAAAGAATCACTCCATTCTTTTTTCCCGCAAGCGAGTACGATTTCGGCCACCATATATCCGGTGAGGTTGCGCCAAAATATCCCTCTTTGCGCGCAAGGAAGAGAGTCCCGCCCGCGGATAAAACCTTATCGTTAAAATAAGTTGATGAAACAAGCGTCGACTCGTTGCCTGTCGAACTCACCTTTTTCATAAACCATCCCGAAAGCGAAATTTGTTTATCGCTCGGATTATACATTCTAATAAATTCAAATGAAGCGTTGTCTGCGGTTCCCGCGCACACCGACTGAATTCGCACCGCCGTACTTATCGGTGTCAGAGTCACGCTTCCGTCGTTTACCGTCTCGGTTTCTGCTAATGCGTTTGTGCTATTATTTTCAGTGCTTGGACTTGTGTTATTTGCCGCCGGAACTAAAACCGTTTTTGCCGCGGGTTTTTGAGTTGCGGGCTTTACCGTTACTCCGCCACTATTTTCCTTCCTTGGCGTCCCTCCCGCGACTATTGAAGTGTGCCATCCGAAACCGCTCACGTTACGTTCCATCGTCTGTTTCGTCTTATTGTCTCCGGCAGGCCACGCTTCCCCGCCCGCCTCATCTTCCAAAACGCATTCCGAATTGAAAAGCCGCAAGCGCTCATCGGAATTTTTTATACTTCCCCCGAGTGATATATTCTCACCATCATCCGCTTTTTTCCCGATGGCCAAAAATCCTCCCGCCGTAATTTCAGTCCCTTTCGGCAAAACTACGGATATATCCCCTCCGCGGTCGAGTAATTTCCAAAAGGAAACGTCCGCTATTTCCTTGGACCTGTTTTTCAGCTCAATCCACTCGTTTTTTGCGTCTCCTACCGAGCCCATCCACGCGACCTCGTTTATAAGAACACTGCTGCGCGCGGGCGTTCCCAAAGCGTCAAAAGCGCATTTTATAAGCCTCGGTTCATCCACGCCCCGCGCGTCACCATTGCCGGCGAGTTCTATTTCTCCGAGCAATTTTTCTTGTTTCAAAAACGTGTTTGAAAATGCCTTTGAAACATCCGCGAAAAAAGACGGTGAGCCGCCGCTTTGCATAGCCGCGACTCCGGAAGCGCCGAGAATTATAACACCGCCTGCCGCAAGCGCTGTTTTTCTGATTTTGAATTTTTTCTTTGATGCGATATCTCTTTCGTATTCCATTATTTTGAATTATACAATTTTTTTTCCGCTTTCGTATTTATTTTGTTATCGATTCATTAAAAATTGAATCCGCCGACTGGCGGATCAAATTGAAAATTAAGTAATTCGTTCCTTCATTTTCCATCACTGTTTTTCATATTATAACAAAAGTTCCCTTCTTTTCGCGTTGTACTAAAGAGAGTGGGTCGCCTAAACACATTGCGGCTGATATAATTATGTTTATGAGCAAGGTTCGTTTTTCCATACTGTGCGTTTCCGCCGCGGGTATTTTTGTCGGTGTCTTATCCGCTATATTTCTATATGCCGCGAACGCGGAAACGAATATACATACCGACCCCGAACAGCACTTCGCGTGGGAAGATGTGAACGGGTGGTGGGATTTCTACGACCCCGGAACCGTACTTGTGCGCGGAACGCGCGTTGAAGGTTACGCGACTTCTTCCTCGGGGTATGTTTCACTCGATTGCGCGACAAGTCCATCGGGCAATATTTGCGCGAGCTCCAATTACGGAGTTTGCAACGGCCCCGGACCGCATAATACCGATGGCACATGCCCGAATGGCGATGCCTCGGGCGTGCTTTCCGGATACACTTGGAATGACTCAATAGGGTGGATAAGTTTCAACTGCGACCAGTCCTCCCACAGCGGCTCGAACCAGTGCGCGCTTTCCAATTATAAAGTGCAAATCGGTTCCGACGGCGACTTCACCGGGTACGCGTGGAGCGATATAGTCGGATGGATAAGTTTTAACTGCGCGAATAATTCAAGTTGCGGTTCCTCAAACTTCAAGACGAAAACGTCTTGGCGCGCGACAAGTTCCGTCGGGTATCTTGAATCATCCATATTCGACACGGAAAAGACATCCGGCGCCATTTTGAACAGCATAATATGGCAGGGCGAGAGGCCGGGCACAACCTGCGTTGATTTTCAGATTGCCGCTTCAAACAGCACGAGCGGTCTATGGAGCTACATCGGCCCGTCCGGCGACGCGACAAGTTATTATGGAGCTTCGTGCGCTTCGTCTCTTTACGGCGGGGTTGGATGCGCCGAGCCGAACATACCGGTATGCGTAAAAAAGTCGGATTTCGTAGGGTATCGTTATTTAAGATACAAAGCGCGTTTGATGAGCGATCTTCTTCAAACGGAAACACCCGAAATAAACGATATAATTCTGAATTGGAGCCCGTAGAAAAGTTTATAAAGTCCATAAAGTTTATAAAGTAAAAAGTGAGAATACAAAGATTCGAGGATATTGTAGCATGGCAAAAAGCAATAAAGCTCGCGGAGTTGATATATCAAACATTTTTATATTCAAAAGATTTTGGATTTAAAGATCAAATTCAAAGAGCCGTCATTTCTACCTCAAATAATATAGCGGAGGGATTCGAAAGAAATACAAATCGCGAATTAAAAAATTTTTTGTTTATAGCAAAGGGCTCCTGTGGTGAAGTGAGATCAATGGCTTACATAGCTAAAAAATTGAATTATATAGACGAGGAAAAATTAAGTATTATAGTAAAACAATCAACCGAGATATCAAAAATGTTGTCTGGATTTATAAAAAAACTAAACGATTTATCCTGACTTTATAAACTTTACGAACTTTTTAACTTTATAAACTATAATGTTTCTTTTCAATTCTTTGACCGGAAAAAAGGAAAAACTTGATAAACCTCGCGGCGGAAAGCCGTTATGTATGTTCGTGTGCGGCATAACCGCTTATGATTTTTCGCATCTTGGGCACGCGCGCACTTACATAGCATTTGATAATATCGTTAAGTTCCTGCGCTCCCGCGGGTACGGCGTAATTTACCTTCAGAACGTTACGGACGTTGATGACAAAATAATAAAGCGCGCGCTGGAAAACAGGATTTCTCCGCTTGCTCTGGCAAAAAAATACGAGAAAGAATATGTCCGCGATATGGGCGCGCTCGGAGTTGACTCGGTGGATATACTCGCGCGGGCAAGCGAATTTATTCTTGCGATAACGGAACAGATACAGACCCTCCTCGCGAAAGGGTTCGCGTACAAAATAGAAAACGATGGCTACTACTTCGACATTTCCAAGTTCAAAGAGTATGGAAAACTGTCGCGGAGGACCGTGGAAGCCGCGAATGACGCCGTGTCGCGCGTTGACGAGAGCGAACGTAAGAAAAATAAGGGAGATTTCTGCCTATGGAAATTCGTGAGCGTCCAGAAAAATACCGTGAAGAAGTTCGTGATTATAAACGGCGAGCCCGCGTGGAAAACCGCTTTGGGTTATGGCAGGCCGGGCTGGCATATTGAAGACACGGCGATAACGGAAAGTTTTTTCGGGCCGCAATACGACATTCACGGCGGCGCGGTTGACTTGAAATTTCCTCATCACGAAGCGGAGATAGCCCAACAGGAAGCCGCTTCCGGCAAGTCCCCTCTCGCGCGTTTCTGGCTCCATACCGGATTCCTGCTTGTGAACGGCGAGAAAATGTCAAAGAGCTTGGGCAATTTTATAACCGTCCGCGATTTTTTTGGGAAACATAAAAATTTCGAACCGAAAAATCTTCTGCGGCTTCTTATTGCCTCACACCATTATCGTTCTCCTGTGGACTTCTCGGAAAATTCCGTAGAGCAGACGAAACAAACGCTCGCGGGCATAAACGATTTCGCGCGGAAGCTCGCGTTCGCGGCCGATAATTCCACTAATCCGACAATGCGACAAAATCAAACAGTAAGGAGGGCGCTGAAGAAAGCGGAACAGGAATTTATTTCCGCGCTTGAAGACGACTTTAACACGCCCGAGGCGCTCGGCGTGTTGTTTCAGGCGATGTCCGCAATTTCACCCGTTGTTTTTTCAATGCCGAAAAACGACGCCGATTCAGCGCTTGAATTTTTGAGACGCACTCTCGGACTGCTCGGAATAGCTCCTGAAATATCTAAAATACCTAAAAAAATGGAACTTTTGGCGCAAAAACGCGAGTTATACAGAAGAAATAAACAGTTTACGCACGCCGACGACTTGAGAAACCGCCTGCGTAAGTTAGGATACGATATAGAGGATACGCCATTGGGACCCATAGTCAG
>Ga0155384_117_pt1 | contig 23813 bp, 20 predicted proteins | sample RifCSPhighO2_02_FD_106352 | JGI IMG/M metagenome (GOLD analysis project Ga0155384, IMG submission 106352) | Candidatus Jorgensenbacteria bacterium RIFCSPHIGHO2_02_FULL_45_20
CATCGCCAAATTTTCGGATTTTTCAACTGCGCTTGTCGTGCCTGCCGCTCCGTCGGAGCTGAAAGAAACCGTTACGCAGCAAAATTCCGAGTGGCGGGTGGTGTTTTTATGGAAAGCCGCGGCCGGAGCGGAAGCGTATGAGTTTCAAATTTCGTCTGACCCGTCATTTTCATCGCCGACTGTTGATATTCGCGACACGCAAGCAACTTCATATACACAGGTGTTCTCTGTAACACAATCATTTTATTGGCGCGTGCGCGCGGTAAACAAATCAAACGGAAACATAGCGTACTCGCCGTACGTTTCAGACGCCGCGTCCGTAGGATTCCCGCCTCCGTCCAATTTGCAAGCCGCCTATTCATTAGACAGGCTTAATGGAGCGGGGATAAACGTGCGGGTTACGTTAACGTGGCGGGATAATAATAGTTTTATGCCGCGGAAAGCGGAGATATTTGAAACGTCGGTTGAAAATGTCTCGACAGACGCTCGTGTTTACGGAACGCAGGCAAGATATTCTGTGAATGGGACGGCCTTTGACCCTCCGGCGCAGTCAATTTCTTTCGACCTCGCTCCGGGCAAGTTTTACTTTTATAAAGTCAGAATCACATCGCCGTCGGGGGATATATTCACGGAGTTTTCACCCGAAACCGCCGTGGACCTTACGCTTACCCAAATAACCGGCGAAATTTTCGGCAAAGCGTGGAGCGCGCACTCGAATTCGGAAAATAATGTTTGGGGAATCGGCTGGGTAAGTTTCAACTCCAAAAATCCGGACGGCTCTTTAATATCGCAAGTTCCGTACCGCGTTGCCGTTGATAAAGAAAACAAGATTGTAGGCGCGGCGTGGGCGTCTTTGGGAGGCGGGGAAAGCGGGGAATACGGGTGGCTCGCGTTCGGGGGAGAATACACGAGCGGGTGTCCGGATGGAAATTGCGCGGCAGTGCTCGACCCGTCTACCGGGAAAGTCAGCGGATGGGCGAAGTTTATAAATTCGTCGGGCGGTCAGGGCAACAATTGGGATGGATTTGTGAAACTGCGCGGCAGGGTTGATTTGAATGGGAACGGATACGAACAGGGCGACGAACCGGAATACGGCTTTTGCCTCGGAATAGGATACAAGCTTCCGGAAGCGGGTTCCGCGCCGGCGGGCGGTTCGTGCTCCGAATATGCCGGGCCGTACGGTCTTATGTGGGGAGGAAGCATTGCCGGATGGCTTATGGTTTACGGCGAGGGTGGAAATACCGAACCGCCCGGCGACATCGTGCTTACGCCTCCCGGACCTATATCTGCCGCCATTTTCGAAAAATTAAACTTCAAAGCCGACAGAAACGTTTCATGGCTTGTCGGCGCGAAAAATAAAGAATCTGTTTTGGGAGGAGATGAGGCGCTTGGGACCGTAACACCGTTAAACACAACTCCAAACGCGGTGGCGACTTATACGGCTTCTAAAAACATCGGTAAGGTTTCCGTTTTCGCTTCAAGCTCGCGTAAAATTGTGAAAGCGGACGTAAACGTAACTCAACCATACGGTTTTGTCGGATGTTCGTCGGAATCAACGTCAACAATAAGCATTTTTTGGAGAACAAGATTCGGCTCTTATTACGACAGTCCGTACACGAGTTATGCCACGCACAAGCTTGGTTTATATGTCGGTGATTCGCCCGCGACAGCGAATCAGCTTCTTGCCAATTTGACGCCCGGGCAGGCGGGAATGTTTACGCACAGCGGAGTTGAAAGCGGGAAGGATTATTATTACACGCTGTCAGCGAAGTACCAAAATGGATTTACCGCCGTTATTTCGCCCGTACTCGGTCCGTGCGGCGCGTTTATTCCGAAGCTTGTTTCCGACGCTCCGTCGCGCACGAAGATATTCAGCAATTCACCGAGCGTTATTTATGTAAACTGGAAAGACAATTCCACAAAAATAGAGCCGTATCATTTTGTCGTGGAACGCCTGAAAGCGACTCCGAATGAAAGCGCCGATTTTTCCGCCGTTAAAAATTCCAAAGGAATAGACGTTTCGTGGACGAACGACACAAAATCAACGCCTTATTATCATGTTCTCGAAAGAAAAACAGAAAATGAAGACGCGGATTTTTCAAAAATAATCGAGATTGACGGATACAATCTTCCGATACCTTCTTCGGAAGACAAAGAAATATTTTCGTTTTCGGATATGGATGTTATCGGCGGGACCGCTTATTACTACCGCGTGAAAACATGTTCAACCATTGATTTGTCGAAGGCGTACGTTCAGGCGTCCGAACTGAAAGGCGGAGGCGTGAATAAGCCGGCTGTCGCGTGCAGTGGATACGCGCCGTCAGACAGCGGAGAACGGGTCGTGGCGGTCGCGGCGCCGCGATATTTGTCGGGTGAAGTCGAACCGATCGCGGTTTCAAAAATTGGAAGCGTAATCGGAGAGGCGCTTATAGGCGGGCGCAAAGTTGATGACATCCGGGAAGCGCGAAGCGTGTTGCGGACGGTCATATCCTCCGCGAAAAACGTTTTTATGGAAGCCGGCAAAGAGATAAAAGATGTAATCCGCGTCGCGGGAGAAAAAACCAAACAGCTTATAATTAAAAATACGAACATTACGCAGGGTAAACAAATTCAGCCAAGCAGACTTGATTTATACTTTAAAACATCATTCAGGACGGATGTGCGCGAGCCGGTTTATAAAGACACGAACCTTATCCCGGACACGGTATATGTGTACCGCGTGAAGACGGTCTATGAATCGAGCGGAGTGGAAACCGAATGGGATTTGATAGGGGCGGCTAAAACATTAGCGGACAACAAGGGAGGAACAACCGAAGCAAGACCGATCTGTATGCGGAACAGCTACTGCGATTTCTCTATAATGGGTGTGAGGTCGTCTTCGGATATATCGCGGTCGCCGGCAGTTGAAGAGTCCGAAAGCCAGTGCCTTACCAACTCCGACTGCCGCGATATTGGCCGCGCTGGGCAGGCGTATGAGGAGAAGTAGTTTGTAAAAAAGTCCATAAAGTTTGTAAAGTAGGAAACACCCAAAATGCCAAATATCAAAGCTCAAACCCGCCCGAATGGCCGAAGTTATTCGGTCGGGCAGGTGACAAATTAATGACTGAATGTCAAATATCAAAAAGGGAATCATTCGACATTTAGGTAAAGGTTTAAGAGATTAAGTTATTTAAAATTGATTTAAAATTTAGAATTCGAAATTCAAAATTATTTCTTCGGGGTGTTCTGCGCTCCGTAGCTCTGTGTAGAGTTACGCTTTCGCAAACACAAGGGCGAGAACGATTCTCGCCCCGCTCTTTTTCAGAAGCCGCGCGATTTCGGATACGGTTGAGCCGGTCGTGCACACATCGTCTATTATTATGAAATTTTTCCCGCGGATGAACTCGGGAACGCGGGTTTCAAAACTTCCGGCAATGTTTTTCAAACGCTCCGCGCGCGTCTTGCACTCTGTCTGTGACGGGGTATTTTTTGTTTTGAATATGATGTCGTCTACAAAGAAAAGCGACTCCGCTTTGTTTGACTGTTTTATAAACTCGCGGGCGAGTAAGGCGGATTGATTATATCCGCGCTTCAGGATTTTTTTCTTATGAATAGGCACGGGTATTACGAAAAACGTTAGGTTGTCGAATCCGACCTCGGCAGACAGCCGGTCAAAGTATCCGGCGATGATTTTCCCGAGCGGATGGGCGAGAAACTTTTTGTTTTCGTATTTTATCGCATGAATAATCCGCTGTGCCGCCGCGCGGTCGAAACGGGTAGCCGCGCCGAGAACGCACGGGGCGCCGGCGTGGCAAACCTTGGAGAGCGAATACGCCCGCGCTCCGCACCACGCGCAGAAAAGTGAGGTATTTATCGGCAGAGATTTTTCGCAGTTCGCGCAAAGCGGGTACGCATTGGTCTTTACTTTCACCTCGCAGTTCGCGCACCTCGGCGGAAATAAAACATCAAGCGCGAAGCATAATATTTTTTCCCGCGTCATAGATTTTAGTATAAGACAGCAAGCGGAAGTTGGTAGTTAGTGGAATAGAGCAGGAATTTTGAATTACGAATTTTGAATTTCGAATAAAACTCGAATGAACGAAACAAGAAAAATGCGATTTATCCAATAAAATCCCTTCGTGTTTAAGTAATTCAATACTTCAATCCGCCCGACTGGTGGACGAAATTCAAAATTGTTTTTTAATTAGCCGCTACGGGTTATAATAAACACAATGAAGTTGAACATAATATCTGATTTTTTCCGCGACATAGGGAATTTTTTGAAGGGTGGAACGGTGCTCGGGATAGACATAGGCACGTCATCCATAAAAATCATAGAGCTTACGAAGCGCGGCGACACGTTTGTTGTTTCGAATTACGGCATTCTCGAGACGAAAAAATATCTTAATTTCCCGAATCAGGCGATACAAACAAGCTCCGTGCACATTTCGGAAAAATACGGCGCGGAATTACTTTCCATTCTGCTCCGCGAAATCAAACCGAAGACGTCGCTTGTTGTAGCTTCAATTCCGGCGTTCACGAGTTTCACGACGGTGCTCGACATTCCGGTTTTATCAAAAGAAGAGGTGGCGAATATAGTAATGTTCCAGGCCCAGCAGTACATTCCGCTTCCGCTCAAAAAGGTATCGGTCGAGTGGCACTACATAGAAGAATTCGAGGGGCCTCGCGGGCAGAGATTTCAGAGGATTCTTCTCACGGGCATACCAAACGACGTTATAGAGAGATACAAAGCGATTTACAAAAAAGCGGGGCTTCGGCTCGCGTCTCTCGAGATAGAACAATTTGCGCTTTTGCGGTCGCTCCGAAACTTTATTTCAGAACTCCCGACCCTCGTCGTGGACATAGGCGCGCAGTCAACGGACATAGCGGTCGTAGAAAACGGACTCATAAAGCAAATCGAACAGACGGATTACAGCGGAATATACCTGACACAGGCGCTCGCGAAAAGTTTGGATATAAGCATGGTTCGCGCGGAAGAACTGAAACGCCGCCGCGGGCTTTCTCCGGACGGCGCCGAATCGGAGTTATCAACATTACTTCTGCCATTCCTGGATGTTATAATACAAGAAACGATGCATGCCAAAACGGCGTACGAAAGGCGCTACGGGCATAAGGTTGAAAGGATTATGCTTGTGGGTGGCGGCGCCAATTTGACGGGCATTGAAAAATATTTCTCTTCGCAGACAGGGATGCGGATTATACATCACTCGGTGTTTATGGGGATGAGCTATTCCTCCGAAATGGAGCCGGTCGTAAAGACACTCGGGAATCAGCTGGCGGTGGCTCTTGGCCTCGCGAAAAAATATTTCTTATAAAATATATTATATGGGAATCATACCGCAAACTTACAGAGATCAGACAACGAGTCAACTCGCCGAGAGCCGTATAGTTACGGGACTGCCGTGGAAAATTCTTTTATTTTCGGTGTTCCTTTTTGGGTTTTCAATTCTGGTGTTTTTCGGTCTTCGTTTCGGATATAAAACGTATCTTTCCACGCGTTCGGAAAATCTGGACGCGCGGCTCGAAGAACTCGCGAGCAGGGTGAGCGGAGAAGACGAGCAGGACTTAATAGCTCTTTATTCGCAGATAGTGAATCTGCGCGAAGTGCTGAAAAGCCATAAATTTACCGTGAACACCATTGAACTGCTTGAGAAATACACGCTCCCGTCCGTTTATTTTTATGACGCAAGAATATCCGGAGGAAACGGAACTATGGATATGCGGGGCAAGGCGAAGACGATGCGGGATTTTGTGGAACAACTTTCGATTTTTGACGCCGCTCCGGAATTCGCCGAAAAAACGGCGGTTGACAGAATTTCTTTTGATGCGAACCAGGCAGTTGACTTTACCATAATTCTGAAAGCGTCCGACGACACGCTCGCGAGATTTTAATTTTTTATATTATTTATGAAACCGTCAACAAAAAGAATTCTAAGCATAATACTTTCGGTCGCGCTCCTGGTCGGCGCGCTTGTAGTATACGGGAATTTCATACGTCCGGAGATGGAGAGCGTCGCGAAAGCGAGGAGTTTGGCGGCATCAAAAGAAAATCTGTTAAATAACCAGACCGCCGCGGTAGTCCAGGTTCAGAATGTAATAAGCCAATTCCAGACGGCTGAAGGGTTCAGCGAAAAAATAGCTCTCGCGATTCCACGCGAACCGGCGACAACCGACGCTCTGAATCAGGTTTACGCCATTTCACTAAGCAGTAAAGCCGACTTGCTTGATTTCTCGGTTGAAATGCAACCGTTTCGAACGCCGTCCGGCGAGTCGGTTATACGTCAACTCGGAACGGTGTCTCTTAATATATCGGCGCGCGGCGCGTATCAGGATATAAAATCGTTTTTGCAGTCACTTGAAACGAACGCGCGCATAGCAAATGTCGGCGAGATGCGCATAACGCCGGTGGCCGGAATGAGCGGGACATACACGATAAGCGCCACGGTCGAAATGTATTTCCAAAATTAAAAATATGGCAATAGTAATAGAAGAAGAACAGAAAAAAACAAACTGGCTTACGATGCTCGAAATTGTGATAGTTTTCGGAGTTCTGCTCTGGGGAGCGTATTTCGTTTTATTCCAGAAACCGGAGCTTATAGAAATAGTGGCGCCCGCGAAACTTCAGGGCATTTCAAGCGTGTCCAAACTATCATTTGACCCGAGCGGCGTTATTGATTCTCCGACGTTCAAGTCGCTCCGTGAATACGCGGGGGAAGTTCCGAGAACGCAGGTGGAAGGAAAAGAAAATCCTTTTGAACCGTTTTGATGAAAGAGATGCCCTGTTAATTTTGTTAAGCAAAACGCGCCCGCGCGCGAGTTTTTTTGGGGAGAATAATTATTTTTATGACGGACAAGCAATTATTTGACGAGCTGGTTTCGAAAGGAATAATAGACGGGACGCTCGCGGAAAAAATTATCCGCGAAGCGGAACTTGCGAACGCGCCCGCGGAAGAGCTGCTTTACGAACGCGCAAGGGTGGACGAAGAAGCGGTCGGGAAAGTGAAAAGCGCGCTCTTAAAAGCGCCTTATAAAAAAATAGACCCGCAGGCGATTCCCGAAGAAGTATTGAGAATAATTCCGAAAGACATTTCGGAAAATTACCGCGTGATTCCTCTTGAGAAAAACAAGGATATGCTCATCGTGGGCATGCTCCGGCCGGACAACTTGAGGGCGCAGGAAGCGCTTAAGTTTATAGCGAAGCGCGAGCGTTTGAGTTTGGGGGTGTATATTGTAACGCCGTCGGCTCTCGCCGATGTATGGAGGAGGTACGAACCGTACAAAGACGAAATAGCGGCGGCCATAAAGGAGATGAATTTAAGACCGGGCGCCGGAAGTAGAATAGTCGCGCTTGAGGAAGGAGTGCGCACGGCCGAAGACGCTCCTGTCATAAAACTCGTTGCTTCAACGCTCCGCCATGCGGTTGACAGCAAAGCATCCGATATTCACATAGAGCCACAGCATAATTATTTGCGTGTGCGTTTCAGGATTGACGGCGAACTTAGCGAGGTGGCGTCTCTGCCTCCGGTTTTGAGCCAGCCGGTAATTTCGCGCATTAAAGTTCTTGCCGAACTTCGGCTGGACGAAACGAGAATTCCGCAGGATGGGCGTTTTCGCACGGAAATAGGTGGGAGAGAAATTGATTTCCGCATAGCGACATTTCCGACTCCTTCGGGAGAAAAAGCGGCGATAAGAGTTTTGGACGCGGTTGCCGGACTTAAAAACCTGAACGATTTGGGTCTGAACAGGCACGATTACGGCATAATAAACGAAGCGCTTGCGGCTCCATACGGTATGATTCTGATTTCAGGGCCGACCGGCTCCGGAAAAAGCACGACTTTATACGCTATGATGCAGAAATTGAATTCCGAAAAAGTAAACGTAGTGAGTTTGGAGGACCCAGTTGAATATTTTATGCCCGGGATAAACCAATCACAGGTGAAACCGGAAATAGGTTACACGTTCGCTTCCGGACTCCGCCAAATTTTAAGGCAGGACCCCGATGTCGTTATGGTCGGAGAAATACGGGACGGCGAAACCGCGTCTTTAGCCGTGAACGCCGCGCTTACCGGACACATTATGCTTTCAACGATTCATACGAATAATTCAATCGGCGTGATTCCGCGTCTCATAGACCTCGGCGTTCCGCCATTTTTAATATCATCCGCGGTAAACGTGATGCTTGCGCAGAGGTTGGTCGGCAGGCTTTGTGAAAAATGCAAATTTGCGGAAGATGCCGGTCCCGGTATGGAAAAAAATATAGCGGAGGCCATAGGCAGTTTGCCGGAGAGCGAGCGAAAGGAAATTGAAGACAAATTTGGCAAGGCGCCGCACAAAATATATCACGCGGGAGGAAAGCCCGACTGTCCGGTTTGCCGCGGCAAGGGAATTAATGGCCGCGTGGCGCTTCTTGAAATTTTTCAGATGACGCGCCGGCTCGGCAAGGTCATATCGGACAAATTTACGGAGGGTGATTTATTCGACGAAGCGAAAAGCCAGGAAATGATAACACTGCGGCAGGACGGCGTTATAAAAGCTCTCGAAGGAAACATTCTTATGGAGGAGGTCTTACGCGAGACCGAATAAGAGCATTATGCGCGTACGGGAAAAAATTGTGGTAATATAAAACAATATGGATTACAAGCAAAAACTGAACGAACTTCTTCTTGTTACGGCAAAACAGAGCGCGTCCGACCTCCATATCGCGGTGGGGAGAAGGCCGACCATACGCGTTGATAGCGTTCTTATTCCTCTCGCGAAAGAATCGGTTTTGGGAAAAGAAGACGCGGAGGGGCTTGTTGGGGCGATGCTTACGGAAACGCAGATGAAAGTGCTTGCTGAAAAACGGCAGATTGATTTTTCTTATAATTTTGAAGACAAGGCGCGATTCAGAGTGAATGTTTATTTTCAGCGGGAATTCGTGGCGGCGGCATTGCGCCTTATCCCGGCGGAAATAAGAACGATTGAGGAATTAAGTTTGGCCCCGGTGCTCCACGATTTCGCGCGGATGAACCAGGGGTTTATCCTGATAGTCGGGCCGGCGGGGCACGGCAAATCAACCACGCTTGCCGCCGTTCTGGATGAAGTGAACCACACGAGGAACGACCATATAATTACAATCGAAGACCCGATTGAATACATTTTTTCGCAGGACAGGGCGATTGTTTCACAGCGCGAAGTTGGAAACGACACCCATTCATTCGCGGACGGCTTGCGCGCCATCTTAAGACAGGATCCGGACGTGATAATGGTAGGCGAGATGCGCGACCCGGAAACGATAGCGACCGCGATGACCGCCGCCGAAACAGGCCATCTTGTGTTTTCTACTCTTCATACGAATTCGGCCTCGCAGACGATAGACCGCATAATAGACAGTTTTCCGCCGAACCAGCAGGGGCAGGTTATTTCACAGCTTGCTTCCACGCTTGTCGCCACGGTTTCACAGCGTCTCATTCCGCGCGTGGGCGGCGGCCGCGTGCCGGCGATGGAAATAATGCTCGTGAACCCCGCGATACGCAACCTCATCCGCGAGCGCAAAATTTATCAGGTTGACTTGGTTATAGAAACAAGCGCGCAGGAGGGAATGCTTTCGCTGAACCGCTCGCTCGCGTCCCTTGTAAAGCGCAAGGAAATTTCTATGGAGCAGGCGGAAGCATACTCATTAAATCCGTCGGAACTAAGGATGCTGCTTGAGAGGGCTTAACGCGATGCGAATATGCTAATGCGTGCGAATTATACGATTCCTGAAACCCACGAGAATCGTAAAAATAGACACCGAATATAAAACAAAATTTATTTAGTAGTCACTATTATTTATTTGCATAATTAGTATAAATTTGTATATTAGCATCGATTTATGAAATTCGAATACAAGGCCAGAACAAAAGACGGAGAACTTCAGGTGGGAAATGTGGAAGCGTCGAACAAAGACGCCGCTTTGAACGTGCTGTTTGGGCACGGGCTTTTTGTTTTAAGCATAGAAGAAAAAACCGGCAAGCGCTGGTACGACAAAATAATGAATCTGACGAAGCGGATAAAATCCGCCGACTTTATGATTTTCACGCGCCAGTTTTCGACGCTTATCGCGTCGCAGGTGTCGGTCTCTGACAGCTTGGCTACTCTTTTCAAACAGACGCCGAATCCGGTTTTGAAAGAAGCGATTTATGAAGTGTCGAACGACATAGACGCCGGTTTTTCGCTGTCGCAGGCGTTTGAAAAACATCCGGCGATCTTCTCCGAGTTCTACGTGAATATGGTGCGTTCGGCGGAAATTACGGGAAGATTGTCGGAGGTGCTTGACTTCCTCGCCGACTATCTCGAGCAACAGGCGCTTCTCAAATCAAAAGTGAAAAACGCGCTCGCGTATCCATTTTTCGTTATCGGACTTTTTGCCGCTGTGCTGGTGGTGATGGTTACGTTTGTATTCCCGCAGATACTTCCGATTTTCGAGGATGCGAACGTAGACGTACCTTTTTACACGAGCGCGATTTTGAAAACGGGGGTGTTTTTGGGGGAGTGGTGGTGGGCGGTTGTTATCATAGCCGGACTCGCGGTTCTTTTCGTTTTGGATTATTTTCAGACGGATGAAGGGCGGCTTGTCCTTGATGAAGTCAGTTTGCGCCTGCCTGTGGTCGGAAAACTCTTCCGGAAACTTTATATAGCAAGATTCGCGGAATCAACGCGCGTGCTTATACGCGGCGGACTTACCATTCCGCAGGCGATTGAAATATCATCGCGGACGATAGGGAATAAAGTGTATGAATCAATTTTAGGAGGAGTTTCCGAACAAGTGCGCAAAGGAAAATTATTATCGAAAGTTCTTGAGGGTATTCCGGAAGTCCCGCCGCTCGTTTCACAACTTGTCGCGATAGGCGAATCAACGGGGCGGCTTGAAGAACTTCTTAAAAAAGTGAATTATTTTTATTCGAGGGAGGTTGACGATATGGTTGAAAACCTCGTAACGCTCATACAGCCGATTTTGATGGTCGTGGTGGGCGGACTTATAGCCGTTCTGTTCGCCGCTATTCTTTTGCCGCTCTACAGTTTGACGCAATCATTTTAGCGCGGATAAACGCATTGTGTTATAATAGAAATCAAATTTAGAAGGTCGAACCAATAATTCAAAACTTATGCTGAAAAAACAGGGAGGTTTCACTTTGATAGAAATGCTCGTGGTTGTCGCGATTATCGGCATTTTGTCGGCGGCTGTTCTTGTCGCGCTCGGGCCTTCGAGAAATAAGGCGAAAGACGCGAGAATAGTAAGCGGAATACAGCAAGCGCGGGCGATAGGTGAAACACTTTACGACCCCGTAAGCAGTAGCCCATATAGCAAGTTTGTTATTGCCGGGAATACTGCTTTGACTGCGATTCAGGCTGATGTTACGGCGCAGGGAGGAACGCTTGTAATAGATCTTTCGGCGAGCGGAACCGCATACGCGGTTTATTCCAAACTCGCGAGCGAAGCAACTAATTTTTATTGCGCGGACAGCGCGGGGAAGGTGATAACATCTACCAACGCGCCGAGTTCCGGAGCGTGTCCAGCGAATTAATTTCTCTGACGGTTTTTAAAGAATGAAGGCGCTTTAATAGAAGGCGCTTTCATTCATTCCGCGGGCGGAGCAAGTAGTACCGTATAAATATGCCGACAACTATTTTCGTTGCGTTGCTTTTCTTTTTTGGAATAGCCGTAGGAAGTTTTACAAATGTTTTAATAGACCGTTATAAGCCGGAGAAATCGCTTTTTTCTTTGAAGCGTTTGCGCGGGCGTTCACACTGTGATTCGTGCGGGAGAACACTATCCGCGATTGAGCTTATTCCGATCGCGAGTTTCATATTTTTGCGCGGCAAATGCAGGGAATGCAAATCGCGCCTTTCATTCCAGTATCCACTGGTTGAAGTGGTAACGGGCGCCATATTCGCAGGCGTTCCGCTTTTTCTTAATTCTTTTTACAACATATCAGGCGGTCGCTTTTTCCTATTTGCCGCCGAATGGTGGTACTACGCCCTCGCGGCGTTCTGGGTTATCGTTTGTCTCGGGCTTCTTATTGTCTTTGTGATAGACCTCAAACACTACATAGTTCCGGATGAGCTTAATTTGTTTTTTATCATTGTCGGTATTCTTATAATTTCGATTTTGTGGAATTTCAGGGATTCGGTATTTCCTTTCCGCGAATCGTTTTTGAAAAATTACGTTTTGGTATTCTCGCCGTTTTTAGGCCTTCTGGCAAACAGAATTTTAGGATTTGCCGCCGGCGGCTTGTTTTTTCTCATACTGTTTTTCGCGAGCCGCGGCAGGGGAATGGGGATGGGGGACGTGAAACTCGCCTTCGCGCTTGGGCTCCTCTTCGGCTGGCCGGACGTGGGACTTTCCATAATAATATCATTCATTCTCGGCGGCGTTTTTTCGCTCGCGCTTTTTATCGCCGGCGCGAAAACGATGAAGGACAGGGTGCCTTTCGCTCCGTTTCTCGTTACTGGAATCGCGGCAACGTTTTTCTTCGGCCACGCGCTCATAGGATGGTATTTTTCACTGTTTGGAATGTAACGGATTAGTGTTTAGAGCTCTTGTCGGCGTGATGCTTAATTACTGGATCCCTGTTTCTCCATTTTGCGCTATTCCGTAAGTAGAAAAATCAAACATTGCGGCTTGCTCGCGAACATGATACCTTTTAATTAGATTTTAGAAAATTGTTAATTTGTTTAATTATTTAACAGGAGTTAAGTATGAAAAAGCTTTTGGTCGTATTGATGGTGTTTTTGTTTTCCTTCTCGGCCTTGTTTGCCGGCAACGGCAAAAGAAGGCCGCCCGCGAAGGTGGCGAAAGAGACACCGACGGAGGTGAAAAAAATGACTCAGGAGGATGACCAAAAAATTCTGGACAGCTCAAAGCTGTCCGAGAAAGAGAAGAGAGACCGACAGAATGAGGATGCAGACGCAAAAGAGAAAAAGGGGGAAAAAAAGGAGAAGGAGAAAAACAAGGAGGACTGAAATATATATGGTGCCCGCGTATGACGCGGGCATTCTCACATCCCGCTTATATTGTTGCCTCTAAAAATGTTAGAATAAAGAATAATGAAAGCGTTGAAAAGGAGGGGTGGGTTCTCGATGGTCGAAGTTGTCGTGGTTTGCGCGATGACGCTTATACTGTCAGGAATCTTCATTGGATACAACCGCACGAGCGGCAAACAGCTTATTTTGTATTCCGAGCAATCAAGGGTTATCGGGACGCTGAATGAGGCAAAGGCGCTCGCGCTTCAGAAATTCAAGGAAAACAATTCGCAACCAGACACGATAATCTGCGCTTATGGCGTGCGGTTTGACGCTGTAAACGGCCAGTATTTTGTTTTTCGCGTCCAGAAAGATATGGATGATTCAGTGTGTCCCGTAAGCGATGAAAGCCGCCGCGAGGTCGTTTCGAAATATGAACTTGATAGAAACGTCGAAATCGTTTCAGCAACATCCGACTGGGTGGCGTTCGAAGCGCCGTACCTCAAGGTGAGTCCCGTTTCCGGCGCCAGAGTAACATTGCGTTTGACGACCGGAGGATTTTCGAAAACGGTCGAAGTGGGCACGGGCGGGGCGGTAACGCCCATTGCCCCCGCGGCGGGAATGCCGGAGAATTACAAATGACGTTAAATAATAAAGAGGGGAGTTTAATGGTGGAGTCAATGGTTGCCGCGAGTTTAATAGTCGTGGGGCTATTGGGGATTTTTACGCTCATTTCCCGTTCGGCGAGTATGAATAAAAACGCGGAAGCGAAAGTCGTGGCTTCTTACCTTGCCGCCGAGGGGATAGAAGTCGTGAAGAACATAATTGATTCTAATGTTGAAAAAAGCTATCGAACGAAATGGACGTGGAATATGAATCTTTCGGGGTATTACGAGGTACAGTACGACTCAACCGTAGACACCGCAAAAGAGGTGGCGTACGGATCGGAGCGGTATCTGAATTTCGACAAAGTATCAGGAAAATATTGGTATGGCGCGGGCGACACCACTTCGTTCAGACGCACGGTTTTGATTCAGGATGGCGGAGGAGGCATACCTTCCGGGTATGGTAACGCGATGACCGTCAAATCAATCGTAAAATGGACGGAAGGAGGCGAAGAGCAAACGGTGTTTTTTGAAGACGTTTTCACGAACTGGAGGGCGCAAACGACTCCGAAATACACGTACGAATAAAAAAAGATGAAATGAAAAAACTTTTCTCGCCTAAAAAACGCTTTAGCGGCAACCGCGGATTTACGGTCGTCGAGATGCTTGTAGCCCTCACTGTTTTTTCCATACTGCTCGTTGTGGCTGTAGGCATATTTTTGAGCGCGCTTAAAAACCAGCGTTTTATAACGGAGCGGATTTCCGCCGGGAGCAACGCCGGAATCGCTTTGGAGCAGATATCAAGAGAACTGCGGACGGGGTATTTCGACCCGTCGCTCGGCGCTCCGCTCCCTAACCGGGCGACGTGCCTTAACTCGATAACGTTCGTGAGCGGACAGGAAGCGGGCATTTCCGGCAAGGAAGCGATTGTAACGTATTCGCTTTCTAACGGGCGGATTTTCCGTTCGGTTTCGGGCGGAAGCGGGGAAGCGCTCACTGCCGGAAATGTTCTGGTGGAAAACGCGTGTTTTGAAATTTACCAGACAAATGACGTTGGGAATGTCGAGTGTTATCCGCCGCGATTTTTCATACGCCTCGCCGTGGCGTCTAAAGACCTGAAAATCGAAAATCCTGCGCAGTCCGCTCCGATAATGATGCAGACGGTCGTAAGCTCGCGCGTACTGCCGCGTGAGATTAAAAACGACCCCTTCAAGTGCCGCGGAATATAGATTTTATGCTTATGGAAAAATGTAAAAAAAGGGACGGACAACTGATGATAATCGTAACCATAATTATCGGGTTTGTTGTTTTATCTTCGACCGCGCTCGCCGGATTTCTCTTATATTCGCAAATCAAACAATCAAACGATTCGGTTGCGTCCGGAATGGCGCTATTCGCGACTGACGCGGGGCTTGAAACGGCGCTCTACAGGTATTATCTGAATGAAAATGTTTTCGGTGTCGGCGCAAATGAGCAAAGTGAACTGTCGGATATTTCGGTGATATTATCAAACTCGGCTGGAGCGGACGCGAACCTTTGGTGCGTGGACGCGGATATGGCGAAAGTCAGCTGTTCCGCGGCAACTCCCGTATACGGATTCAAAGTGCGTTCGATAGGAAGCGCCGCCCGCACGGAAAGAATCATCGAAACGTTTTACGCCACGAAGTACAATTAACCGGTATGACCCGCGAGGAAGCGAAAGAAAGAATTGAAAAACTCCGGCGTATTATAGATTACCACCGCGCCCTATACCACTCATTCGATAGTCCGGAAATATCGGACGCGGTCTTCGATACGCTGAAGAACGAACTTGAAGAACTGGAATACGAATATCCCGATTTGGTAACGCCCGACTCGCCGACGCAAAAAATCGGGGGGCGTCCGCTCGATAAATTTAAAAAGGTGGCGCACGAAGAACCGATGCTTTCCTTAAACGACGCGTTTTCCGCGCGCGAAATGGAAGAATGGCGCGACAGGGTTGAAAACTATATTTCCGGGCGGGGGAAGACGCTTTACGGCGCGTCTTTTTATTGCGAGCTGAAAATAGACGGTTTGGCGATAGAACTTGTTTATGAAAATGGCGTCCTTATCCGCGGCTCGACCCGCGGTGACGGAATTTTTGGCGAAGATATTACGCAAAACATGCTTACGATAACCGACGTTCCGAAGAAACTCGATTGTTTCGGGCGTTTGGAAGTGCCGTCGCGTCTCGTGGCGAGAGGGGAGATTTTTATCGCGAAAAAAGAATTTACGCGCATAAACAAGGAACAGAAGCGGGACGGATTGAAAGAATACGCGAACCCGAGAAATCTCGCGGCCGGCTCCGTGCGCCAGCTTGACTCGCGTGTAACCGCGGGCAGGAAATTAAAATCGTTTCAATACGACATATCAATGATTTATCCGAAAGTCGTTTTCAAAACGCACGAAGAGGAACATAAAGCGCTCGCGTCGTGGGGGTTTACGGTGAATCCCGAAAACCGCAGGGTTGATTCGCTCGAAAAAGCGTGCGAATTCAGAGACGAATGGGAAAATTCACGCGGCCGCCTTACGTACGAAGTTGACGGAATAGTTGTTTTTATAAACGAAAACGATATTTTTGAAATAGCCGGAGTGGTCGGTAAAGCGCCGCGTGGGGGAATCGCGTATAAATTTTCGCCGCGGGAAGCGACAGCCGTCGTTCAAAATATAAAAATACAGGTCGGAAGGACGGGAGTACTCACCCCCGTTGCGGAACTTTCTCCGGTTCAGGTAAGTGGTGTTACAATTTCCCGCGCCACGCTTCACAACGAAGATGAAATCAGGCGGCTTGGATTAAAAATAGGCGATACCGTAATCGTAACGAGGGCGGGAGACGTGATACCGAAAATCACGAAAGTGATAACGGAACTGCGGACGGGGAAAGAAAAAAATTTCATTATGCCTGCCCGATGCCCCATTGATAATTCTAAAGTAAAACGCGATGGAGTGCTTTCAAAGTGTTCCAATCCGAAATGCGGCGCCCGCCACAGGGAATCGCTGTACCATGTAGTTTCGCGTGGAGCATTCGACATCCGCGGTTTGGGGCGGAAAATCATGGATAAATTTCTGGACGAAGGGCTTATTTCCGATGCCGCCGACATATTTTCGCTTTCGGAAGGCGATATAGAAGTATTGGACCGTCTCGGTAAAAAATCGGCTGAAAACATAGTATCCGAGATAAAATCGAAGAAGAAAACAACCCTTGCGCGTTTTATTTTCGGTTTGGGGATATTGCATATAGGCGAAGAAACGGCGGCGGATTTGGCGAGAATCGCGAGTGATGGCCGCAAGAAAATACGCATTCCATCGGAAGTTGGTGAGTTTTTTGCCGCTTATTCGACGGACGACTTTGAAAAGATAAATGACATAGGTCCGAAAATAGCGGAAAGTTTGCGGGAGTGGTTTGGGAGGAAGGAAAATATCGCGCTTCTATCGCGTTTTGACAAAGCGGGAGTGGAGTTCGAGGCGCCGAAACAGACCGGGAAAAAATTGGAAGGCAAAACGTTTGTTTTGACAGGAGTGCTTAAAACGCTCGACAGGGAGGAAGCGAAAGAAAAAATCAGAACACTTGGCGGAGATACGTCCGAAACGGTATCAAAAAAAACAAGCTTTGTTGTAGCCGGAGAATCGCCTGGCTCGAAGAAGGCAAAAGCGGAGCGGCTCGGTGTGAAGACAATAAACGAAAGCGAATTTTTGCGTATGCTTTCGGAATAAAACATTGAAGAAGCTATAAAGTGGTGGTATCTTGGAAAATATATGAAGAAAATCATCGAGGAAAACGCCGTTTCAAATCTGGCGGAACTCGCGAAACTCGATATCGGCTCGAGCGATAAGAAAAAGTTACTCCGCGATCTTGAAGCCGTTCTTGAATATGTGGCCGAGTTGCAGTCGCTTGAAACGGATGAAACAAGTTCGCAAAAAAACCCGCCTGCCTGTGGCGAGGTGCTGTCTGCTGACAATACTCTCCGTCCGGACGAGGTGAAGACGGAATTTATAAGCGAACTTTCAACAAAACAATTTCCCGAAGAACACAACGGTTTTTTACGCGTCCCGCCGGTATTTGAATAAAAAGATTATGGATATTTCCGGACTTACCATAAAATCGTTCCACAACGCGCTTCAGCGCAAGGAATTTTCCGCCCGTGAAGCGACTGATTTTTATTTCAAAAGAATATCCGAAGACGATTCCGTGCGGCCTTTTATTTCCACGCTGGAAATCCAAGCCCGCGAAAGAGCGGACGCGGTTGATAAAATGCTCGCGGACGGCGATGAAACCGGACCGCTTGCGGGCGTACCGATGGCGATAAAAGACAATATTCTTATAGAAAATACTCCGGTAACCGCCGGTTCGCAGATATTAAAAAATTATTTCGCGGGCTATAACGCCACCGTCATAGAAAAATTAAAAAAAGAAAATTGCGTGTTTTTGGGCAAAACCAATCTTGATGAATTCGCGATGGGTTCGTCCACAGAGAACTCGTCGTTTCATATTACGAAAAACCCGCACGATTTGAAGCGGGTACCCGGCGGCTCATCCGGCGGCTCGGCGGCGGCAGTCGCGGGCGGCTTTTCCCTCGCGGCTCTCGGTTCCGATACGGGCGGCTCCATAAGGCAGCCGGCATCGTTTTGCGGAGTGGTCGGGTTGAAACCGACATACGGCGCTGTTTCACGTTTTGGACTCATTGCGCTCGCTTCAAGCTTGGACCAGATAGGAACGTTGTCAAAAACTGTTGAGGACTCGGCTATTGTTTTTGACGCGATAAAAGGGAGTGATGAGCATGATGCCACAAGCGACAAAAACGAATACGGCGCGACTGCTTTTTTTGATGATGACTCTGCCAAAAAATTAACGATAGGTGTTCCGAAAGAATATTTTTCCGGTGGAATGGAAAAAGAAACCGAAGCGGAAATAAATAACGCGCTTCATGTATTCAAAAAAAACGGATTCACCGTCAAAAAAATATCACTTCCGCACACGAAACACGCGCTATCCTGCTATTACATAATTATGCCGGCTGAAGCCAGTGCTAATCTTGCGCGTTTTGATGGAGTGAGATACGAAAGAAACCAAGAAGCGGAATCGTTGCCGGAAATCTATAAAAAAACGAGAGGAAGCGGCTTTGGGAATGAGCCGAAGCGCAGAATTTTACTCGGAACGTTTGTCTTATCTTCGGGGTATTACGATGCTTTTTACGCCAAGGCGCAGAAAGCAAGACAGCTTATCGCGGATGACTTCAAACGGGCGTTTGCTCCGGCGGACTATGGCGTTGATGTAATTTTTACCCCGACATCACCGACACGCGCTTTCAAGATTGGAGAAAAAACAGAAGACCCTGTTTCCATGTATCTCTCCGATATATTTACTGTACCAGTGAACCTTGTCGGACTTCCGGGGCTTTCTATTCCGGTAAAAAAGTATGTTGTCGGAAGTGGGGAATTGCCCGTAGGTTTTCAACTTATCGGCAAGCGGTTTCACGAGAAAGACATCCTAAATCTTGGGATGTGGTATGAGAGGGAAGTAGGAGAGTAATTTTTAGTTTGAAATTTACAATCAAAACAAAAATGAGATAACATAAGGTCATCTTATTTTGTTATTGCGCGGGCGACCGGAAGTTGAACAAAATTCCGCTTCTCGCGTAATTTTTTGAAACCCAGCGGTTTCAATACTTCCGCCACAGGAAAACTACCGTTTTCCCGACCCCTTTCCCGTTCAAGTCAGGTCGTAACAATCAAAACAAAAATGAGATAACATACGGTCATCTTATTTTGTTATTGCGCGGGCGACCGGACTTGAACCGGCGACCTTCCGCGTGACAGGCGGACGCTCTAACCAGCTGAGCTACACCCGCAATTTTAAAAAATTTTCAAACACAACCATTTTCCGCCGCAGACCATAGCTTATTTGGAGTATTATACATGGTTTTGTAAAGTTTTAAAGACCCGAAAAACTTAAACAAACACAACGCGCTTAAGATGTACGACGTCGTACGTCATACCGTTTGTCGACGTACGAGATGTGTACGACGTCGTACATCGTACTGTTTGTTTCCAAAACAAATATAAATGCGCTTGGGATAGCTATACAAGATTATTGTATAGCTGTTCCAAGCGTGAAATATTTTTAATACTATGATAAATCCACGGCCGTGGATTTATCATAGTAATTGTATTTTCACAAAAGCTTTCCGAAATCTATGGAAATCACTCATTACATTTTTTACACGATCGTGTAAAAAATGTAATGGATGTTTTCGTGAACGCACTTTTTAACCCAGTGGGAAGTCCACGCCTGTAAGGGCGGGGAGATTCACGAATGGAATATATTGATTCTTTGATTCGCTAATATGAGACGATAGTTTTATATTAGCGAAGTGTGGAAAATCACAGCGCGCAAACATTATGTGCCGTACGGGTATATTGATTGAAAATGGTAAATCGGTATAGAATTGAATGAAGATAAGAAACAAACGAATATGGACTTCGCAAAACGGGATTTGCCGAAAAAATCAAAAAATCTTTCGGAGTGGTATAACAAAGTGATTTTGCTCGCGGAGCTTGCCGACTACGGCCCGGCGAAGGGGACAATGATTTACCGCCCGTACGGTTTCGCGATTTGGGAGCTTGTCCAGAAAGAAATGGACAAACTGATAAAAGACAAAGGCGTCAAAAACGCATACTTTCCGCTTTTCATTCCGGAATCGCTTCTCAAAAAAGAAGAAACGCATGTTGAAGGATTTTCTCCGGAACTCGCGGTTGTAACCATGGGAGGCGGAGAGGAATTGAAGGAAAAGCTGATTGTACGTCCGACAAGCGAGACCATTATGTATGACGCTTACGCGAGGTGGATACATTCATGGCGCGATCTTCCGCTCGCGATAAATCAGTGGAATAATGTAGTGCGGTGGGAAAAGAGAACGTACTTGTTTTTACGGACTACGGAATTTTTGTGGCAAGAGGGGCACACAGCGCACGCGAACCACGATGAAGCGTGGGAAATGGTTTTGTGGGCGATAAATATGTATTCGAAAGTATATCGGGAACTTTTTGCCTTGCCCGGATACATAGGACGAAAATCAGAGGCGGAGAAATTCGCGGGGGCCGATGTTACGTTAAGTTATGAATCCATGATGCCGGAAGGAAAAGCGCTTCAGAGTTCGACCGCGCACGATCTCGGGCAGAATTTTTCCAAAACATTCGATATTAAATTTCAGAATCAGGACAGTGGCTCGGAGTACGTTTGGCAAACATGTTGGGGATTTTCAACGCGCTCGATAGGCGGGCTTATAATGGCGCACGGAGACGACGCCGGATTGCGCCTTCCTCCGCGGCTTGCTCCGATTCAGGCGGTTGTTTTGCCGGTGAAACCGGAAGAGAAAATTTTGAAAGCGGTAAATGAAATCGCGGGCGTTTTAAAGAAATCAGGGATAAGAGCGGAAGCGGACGTTTCGGATAACGAAACTCTTGGATTCAAAATTAATAAATGGGAACTCAAGGGAGTTCCGCTCCGGGTTGAAATAGGCGAGAAGGAAATTAAAAACGGTTCAGCCACGCTTGTACGCCGCGATACCGGTGAGAAGATAGTGGTGAATATAGACGAACTCACTGCAAAATCCGGGGCTGTTTTGGAATCGATACAAAACAATCTTCTTGAGGAGGCCGAGCGTTTTCTTAAAGCAAACACGAGAAGTGCGGATAATTACAGCGCTTTCAAAAAAATAATTTCCGGAGACAGAGGATTTGTTTCGGCGTTCTGGTGCGAAAACGCGGAGTGTGAGAAAAAAATAAAAGAAGAAACGAAAGCGACCACAAGATGTCTGCCGCTCGATTTGTCGGAAGAAAACGGTAAGTGTGTGTACTGCGAAAAACCGGCAAAACACAGGTGGCTTTTCGCGCAAGCGTATTAGACAAAACGATTTTGTTTTTGATATCTAAAATATTCGAGAGTCGCCTTGCATAATCCTAATATTTCATATTGAAGTCGGGAGCTTTTTTCAATTCGTAATACAAAAGTTCCAAAGTAAAAATCGCGATTCTCATATACCTTTTTGTGTTTTGATTTTATAAACACGGTTTTTCTAAATTGCGATACGGGTATGTTGGTTGTTTTACTCCAAAAGCGTATCACGGACAGTTCTCTATCTTTATGCGATTCGTTTATCATGATTCTAGGAATCACGGATTCGGTTTTTGTATTGAAAAATTCAGATAACCACTCAATCATTGATTTTATAATGTAAGGATTCGAATTTGTCATTTGAAACCTATTTCCATTTTTATTTCCTTCTCCAAGATACAGCCCTATTCCGAGCATAAAAAACCCCCTCGATATTTCGTTGGCTATTTTTTTCTTTCCAACATCCTCATAAAACTTTATAATTTTTATTTTTTTATCCTTCTGGATTTGTGATCCTATTTGTCTTCCGATAAGTCCGTGAGCCACAGATATATTTTTAAGATTCCGTGTTTGTTTTCTTGTCAAACGAATTTCCTTGCACCATTCACTTACGGAACTTTTTGAAACTTTGAGTTGTTTTGATATTTCTCCTATACTCATTCCATTTCTTCTCATTCTCCACGAATCAGTTTTTTGTTGCGGCTTAGCCATATAGTATTAATTATACCATATCGGCGGTTCGATTTAACCGCAAAAATTTTAAGAAGTTTAATTCTGGTGCCAGGGATGGGACTCGGACCCATGACCTGTCGCTTATGAAACGACCGCTCTAACCAGCTGAGCTACCCTGGCATTTGTATTTAGAATATTGTAATTATGATAACTTTTCAAACAAAAAACCCCGCTATAAACGACAGGTGACAAAAGGACTGTTGCGGGGGGCCGATTTGAACGGCCGACCTCAAGGTTATGGGCCTTGCGAGCTACCGGACTGCTCTACCCCGCAAGTACAAGTTAGCAGGGTTGGCGCGACGAAGCAAGGAACAGAAAGCAATTTTCAATTTGAAATTTACAATTTTTAATCAATCTAATCCAAAACAAATTCAGAATCAGACAAACAATACTGATATTGCCGTACTAATTATTTTGATTTATTTTCTTTGTAATTAATTCGCCAGATGGCGAATTAATTACAAATTGAAAGTTATTGTCTTCTCTACTCACTATCCGCTATAACACACAAACCTCCGCCCGATGCTGGCGCAAAGGGACAGAATATGTTATATATATAATTAAAACAAGGTCAAAAAACACAGGAAATATGAAGAAAATTATCTTATCGCTGGTTGCGGTTGCGGTTATTTCAGCCATTTACGTACCGGCGGCTAAAGCGTATACGGTCGAAGAATTACAGGCGCAAATTCAGGTTTTGCTACAGCAGGTCGCGGCGCTTCAAAAGCATTTAGCCGCGCAACAGGGGGAGACGTCGGCTTTCTGCTACACTTTCAGCCAAAATCTAAGATTCGGAGACGGCGGAGTAGGCACGGAAAACAAGGAGCAGGACGTAAGATACTTGCAGGAAATTCTGGAAAAAGAAGGATTTTCGGTGGACGATATGGAACAAAAAGGCGATTCGCAATTTTTGGAATCAACGGCGGCGGCGGTTGTCGGTTTTCAGGAAAAATACAGAGATGAAATTTTAGCGCCGTACAAACTTTCGCGCGGCACGGGATATGTTGGTGTATCCACGCGGGCAAAGCTTAACAAACTGTATGGGTGTTCCACTAATGTCCCACAACAGCCGACCCCCGCTCCGACTCCCGCTCCGACTTCCGCTCCGACTCTCGCGCCGACAACTCCTTCCGCGGGTGTGGGAATAACTGTCATCTATCCAAACGGCGGAGAGGTGTTGAAAGCGGAAACCCAGCAAACTCTCACATGGAATTCATCAAACGCTGGAACCTCGAATGTGGACGTTACTCTTTTGGATGGCAATACTGGTAATTATGCGGCGACCATAGCGAGGGGCATTCCCAATACTGGTTCATATTCATGGAGTGCGCCGGAGAGCTGGACGGGGAACATAGAATGGAAATACAAGATACAAATCAGTTTGTCCGACAATCCGAAAATTTGGGACGCAAGTAACGCGCCGTTCACATTAGTTTCTAACCGCTTAACTACTATGCCCGCCACTTCAACGCAATCGTTTATCAATATTACATCTCCTGTCGGTGGTGAAACTTGGAAAGTGGGAGAAACACATCGGATTGCATGGAAATCAAGTAATGTTAGCAATGTAAAACTTTATC
>Ga0155384_118_pt1 | contig 21246 bp, 19 predicted proteins | sample RifCSPhighO2_02_FD_106352 | JGI IMG/M metagenome (GOLD analysis project Ga0155384, IMG submission 106352) | Candidatus Jorgensenbacteria bacterium RIFCSPHIGHO2_02_FULL_45_20
AACGTCTTATTTTTTCTTTCGATACCGCTGAAAGTGTTTTTTTGCTCTGTAAATCAAAAGAATTCACCGAAACCGAGATGGGCGCGGTCGCGCGGATAACCGGACTTTTTATGCTCGGGATTGTTTCTGCCGATGGCCTCACTCCCGAAATCAAGGGTGTTGTGCGGGGGCAAGATGAAAATGTAGATTTTTTGTGCGAAAACATACGCGAGAAAATAGCCGGCAAATATCTCGACGAAATAAAAAACATATTTGAGGGAACAAAAAAGTCGTCTATGGAGCGGGGAAGCGGCATATCGCTCGAGGTGTTTGGTTTTAACGCCCCAGACACCAGAGAAACGTCGTTTATAAAAATAAACCAGGAAAATAATAAGGCCGGCGGCGATGCTCCGCTTATTATACACGCGGAAAAGTCGTCGTCGGTTAATGTGCCAGGCGGCGGGTCTCGTAAATCAAGTCCGCCCTCTTCACCATTCGGAGGGTTCTCGCGCGCGATGGGATTCTTTAAATCCAAAACAAGCCAAAAAATAATACCCCCTCCGGTCAAGGCGGTGGTACAGGTTCCTGGGGAAGAAACCAAAAAAATTGACTACTATGGGTCGGCGCGCCAGGCGGCAATTCCTTTCGCAAAAAAAAGCGGCATATTCGATGATGCACGCACACCAACTAAGGAAACGGCGCGCCGCGCGGCGGTTGTTAGCTTAATCGCCGGATCCGGCGCAAAAGAAAAAAACGAACGCGAAAACATACGCGCAAAAATATTTTCCATTTCAGAAAGCGTCCGTCAAAAAGACGCCGAAAAGCCGCCTATTGCGTCTGATTTGCTAAAAACACGGGCAAAAACAGAAAAAAATAATTTCCCCGCGAATAAAACAGCCGCACGAGGCACCGGTTTCTTCACGCCTTTAAATAAAAACACAAGCAAAACAACCGCCGCAGCCAAAGACGTTGATAAAAAAAAGCAGGCGTCTTTTGAACCAAGGGTGGAAGGAAATACTTTGGACTTAAGAACTTAACCCGCGCCGCATTGTTTGGCTGGGCGGTTATTGTTATAGTTATATCGTGGCCACTTTTCAGGTACCGCAATTTATAGAACAAAAACCGAAAATTATCGGGCCCTTAACACTCCGACAGTTTGCGTTTATCGCTTCCGCGTCATTTTTGAGTTTTTTGTCGTATTATGTTTTTGATTTTTTTCTGTGGGCGGTTACGTCGGTTATACTTGAGTTGGCTGGAATTTTGCTCGCGTTCGGGAAAATAAACGGTCAGGACTCTGTATCTATTCTAAAATCATTCTTCTTTTTTTTAATAAACACAAGGGTTTACGTATGGAGCCGCGGTTCTCCAGATAACGGCGCCGGCGGCAACGACTCCGGTGGAATGCGACATATTAGAAGTTTGGCGGGTATACAGGAAAAATTGCAGGCGATAACATTGGGCGTAACAACCGGCAAATTGTTTTCAACAAAAAGAAGTGTTAAGAGCGGCGGTCAAAACACACAACTTGCCACAATGCAAACCGGAGAAAAGGTGTTTTTAAAAAGAATGGATTATAAAGAATAAATCGTTATGGCATCAAAAAATCAATCATCAATGAGGCCGTCGCGGGAGTTTGTGGCTATTCAAAAAATAGAAAATGGCGTTGTTTTTTTGAAAAACGGCTGGATGAGGCGTATTTTGATAGTTGGTGGGCTTAATTTCGACCTTAAATCAGAAGGAGAACAGGGAACTATTTTGTCTAGTTTTCAGGAATTCTTAAACACGCTTGATTTTTCCGTGCAGTTTTTCATACATTCGAGAAAAGTGAATGTGGAAAGATACCTTGAAAAAATGAGGGTCTTTTACGCCGCGGAAAAAAACGAACTGCTTAAAATACAAATAGACGAATATATAAGCTTTATAGAGTCGTTTGTGAGCCAAAATGATATAGTTTCTAAATCGTTTTTCGTCGTCGTGCCGTATGAACCGATGCATATAATAAGCCGTGCCGGTGGATTTTTGTCATTTTTGAAAACAGGCCAGAAATCCACCAAAGAAAACGGCGGCGGGGAATCAATGCAGGAAGACATAAGACAGTTAAATCATAGGGTAGACCAGGTGTCTTCTGGACTTGGTCAAATAGGCCTCCGGGCCGCGCCGCTTGAAGACGACGAACTTGTCGAGTTGTTTTATAATCTTTATAATCCGCAACTTACGGAGCGCGATACGCGATCGCCGCAGGAAAAAACCGGAAAAAAATAAACATGTCTTATTTAAACAAAAACAATCAGGCGGACAACAACCCGTCGAATGACTTGCTGAATGTTATAGCGCCAGCCGGAGTGGAGGTTGATTCAAATTCGGTTAAAATAGGCGATTACCACGCAAAAACTTTTTTTCTGTCGGCATACCCGAGATTTATATCAAGCGGGTGGTTTTCGCCTGTTATAAACATGGCCGAAATGATGGATATTTCCATTTTTGTGCATCCGACAGACACGGGAATGATTCTTAAAAAACTTACCAGAAAAGTGGCCCAGATAGAATCGGAGATAAACGAAAAACAAGAGAAGGGAATAGTCCGCGACCCTGTTTTGGAAACCGCGCACGAAGACGTCGAGTCCCTCCGCGACTCGCTCCAGCAGGCCAGAGAAAAATTATTCCAAGTCGGAGTTTATATAACCATATACGGCGCCGACAGAAAAAAACTCGACGAATTGCAACACAAAATGGAATCAATTCTCGAAAGTAAACTTATCGAGGTAAGGCCGGCTATCTTCCGCCAAATGGACGCGTTGAATTCCGTTATACCCATATCCGACGACAAGTTGTCGGTGCTTACGCCGCTTAATTCCGGACCCGCTTCATCACTTTTCCCGTTCATATCCCCGGATCTTACGTCCGAAAACGGCATTATGTACGGTGTTAATATGCACAATAACAGCTTGGTTTTATTTGACAGATTTTCGCTCGAAAACGCGAACTCGGTGATTTTTGCAAAGTCCGGCTCAGGAAAATCATATTCGTCCAAGCTTCAGATACTTCGGTCTCTTATGATAGGTACAAACGTGATAGTGATAGACCCGGAAAACGAATATAAAAACCTAGCCGACGCCATAGGCGGAAGTTATTTTAAAATATCACTCACATCAGAAAACCATGTAAATCCTTTCGACATACCCATACTCCCCGAGGGCGAAGATCCAGCGGACGTTTTCAAATCACACATACTGAATCTCACCGGGCTTCTGAAACTTATGTTCGGCGCGATAACTCCGGAGGAAGACGCCATTATTGACAGGGTTATCATAGAAACATACGCGTCCCGTGACATAACAAGCGAAAACTTCGGGATAGGCCAGGAACTCAACCCGCCGCTTCTTGAAGATCTCCAGGTTGTTCTTGAAAACACGGAGGGCGGCTCATCACTCGCAAAACGGCTCGAAAAATTCACGCGCGGTTCTTACGCGGGGTTTACAAACGCTCCCACTAATGTGGATATTAAAAACAGGTTGATTGTTTTTTCGATAAGGGACTTAGAGGAAGAATTAAGGCCCATAGCGATGTATATAATTCTTAATTTTGTGTGGAATCTTATACGTTCCAAACTTAAACAGAGGGTGCTTATTATAGATGAGGCGTGGCTTATGATGAAAAACAAAGATAGCGCTTCTTTTCTTTTCGGCCTTGTAAAAAGAGCTCGTAAATATTATCTCGGAGTTACCTGCATAACACAGGATGTTGATGATTTTTTGAGGTCGGAATACGGCAGGCCCGTTATAACCAACTCATCAATGCAAATTCTTCTTAAACAATCACAGATGAGTATCGAGTCCGTGGGAAACGCTTTCGGCCTGACGGACGGCGAAAGGGCATTTTTACTCGAGTGCGGGGTCGGCGAAGGATTGTTTTTCGCAGGCATGAAACACATAGCTATAAAAATAATACCGTCATACACCGAGGACCAAATAATCACTACCGACCCAGAGCAAATACTCGCCATAAAGGGGCTTAAAGGAGAAAAATAATCCGTTATGGTGGATGATAAAAACCAGCCGTCCGCCAAAAAAACTCCAATTAAGGAAAAGGAGGAGTTAAAAAAAATAACCGAAGCGGAGACGATTGTTTGGCTTATGTTTCTTTTTCCGATAGATGTTGTGTGCGCCGTTATAGATTCCACCGGCGTGGGGATGGCTTTCGCTCCTCTCCTCCAGGGCGTCGGGACAATTTCTTCGAGTTGTTGGTTTAAATACAGCAAAAAACACGCTGGAGCCCTCCAATTCAAGAACCAGCTTAAAAAAAACGGCGCAAATTTATTGCCCTTCCTTCCAACGCTCACGGCTTTTTTTTTAGTGGAGGTTTATAAACACAACCATCCGGATAAGTTTATGACAGCTGGGAAAATCGGAGTTGTTGCGGGCAAGAAGTGATTTTTGGTGTATAATAATCATTAATGAAAATGTTACGGCTGTTTCTGTTGGTTTTTTCTTTTTTTGCGTTATTTTTCTTAACACTTTACGGCACAAAGGCGCTCAACGCGCAAACACCATCAAATAAAAGCAGTTTGGTAATAACGTGGAAATCGGGAAGTTTTTTCCCGGCTAACTTTACCGGCAAGGCCCCGGCAACTCCTTTCAGCCCAATAATCGCGAGTGTTGAGGCGGTATCCGGAGGCAAGATATTAAACCTGTCGCGAGCGGCAATTTCATGGAAGATTGATAATAAGCCGATAGGAAACGGTGCGGGGATGAAAAACGTTTCGTTTCGCGTCCAAAAAAACAAGGGTGATTTTCACATTCTTTCGGTTTCGGTTTCCCAAAACGATTCGGTTTCGGAAGACAGCGTAATAATACCCATCTACCCCCAAATAATTGTCGTTGAGTTGCCGTTTAAGGACAACACCATCTCCCCGGGAGTCGAAAACGCGATAAAAGCCGTTCCGTATTTTTTCAATATAGATTCCATTAAAAACATTTCCTTTTTTTGGCAGATAAACAACGAAAATAAGGGTGGGGGCAATAATGATACATTAATTCTAAAAACCGGAGAGCCGCAACTTCAAAGCCAGGAAACCGTCGAAATAACCGCGTCGGCGCAAAACAACAACAATCCGCTGGAGTTCGCAAAATCCAGGGTGTGGCTTAAAATAAGCAGATAAAAATGAAAGGGAGTTATAAAATACTTTTATTTCTGGCTGTTCTTATCGTGGGAATGTTTATTTTGTTCTTTTTTATAAATAGGATGTCTATACCCACCCCGTCTGATTACTCCGGTGGCGTGTTGCCGGAACCGACAAATTCAGAAAATAAAAACGAACCCGGCGCATTACCCAACGAGGCGCTTTTAATCACAACCGTAAAAATATCCGATCGCCCCGTTTTTGATTTTTGGATAAATAAAAAAACCGGCGAAACATATTATATATCTTCGGAGGGTAATGTTTTTTCCGCAAAAAACAACGAAGACATAAATTTGAACACACAAGCAATAGAGTCGCTGAATTTTATTGTCCCAAGTCCATCCGGGGAACGTATTCTCGCGGCGCTTGGAAACCCACAGAGCCCGCGATGGGGCGTTTTCGATGTTGTTGACTTGGTGTGGCGGCCGATGCCAGAAACGGCTGATATTCTCGCGTGGGGCGCGACCGACGATTCTTTGGTTGGTATTTTAACAGACAAGGAAAATACAAACCTGGTTTATGTGGATATATCTAATGCTGTTCCAAAAATTTCGGTTGTTTTAAGCGATTTTTATTTGAATGATATTCGTTTGTATGGCGGAATTTCTTCATCTATATTAATAGCCGAGCGGCCTGGTTTCTTTTATAAAAGCAGGGTTTGGGAAATAAATTTCAAAAGCGGCGCCATAAAAACAATCAATAGCGGGGAAAACGGACTCACACTCTCTTTTAATGACAAAAAAACGGTTGCGTTAAAATTTTCCGCCCAAAACGGGGCGTCTATTACGGACGCGCTGTTAAAAACGATAATGCCACTCACGTTTGTGACGCTACCCGAAAAGTGCGGTTTTGGCAGTGATATTATTTATTGTTTTGTTCCGAACGACCAGGAATTATTCAAAAAAAATTCCCTACCGGATGATTACGTAGAAAATAAATTTTTTTCAACAGACAACCTTATAAAAATATACCCCGACACAGATGGTGTTTCTGTGGTAGCAAAAAGCGGGGATGCGGGGTTTGGGGTTTTTGACGGAATACATCCCGCGGTTTCCGGTGATGGTGTTATATATTTCATAAATAAATACGATAAATTTTTATATAAAACAGTCATTGAAGAGCCGGGTATATCCAAACAAAATCCGGCTCCATAATAACAAATGGGACTTTTTTATTTCTCAAAAAAAACAGTTTTTATCGCAGTCCTTTCGTGTTTTCTATTCATAGTAGCCGCTTCCGCAAGCGCCCAGCTCAAGGTGGACACTTCGCTTATAAGCCCAGACGCGGCGTCGTCCGATATACCTGAATTTATATCAAAATTTTATGAGTTTGGTCTTGCTATATCCGGAATTCTGGCGGTAGGAATGATTGTTGCTGGAGCTATATATTATACAACCACCGGCCCAACCCCACAGAAACAAACCGACGCCAAAGATATGATGTTGTCGGCTATATGGGGATTACTCCTTCTTTTTGGGTCATACCTGATATTAAAATCAATAAATCCACAGCTTATAAAACTGCGCGCTCCGGGGACCGGACTCACCGAAGGGACGTCGCCGCCGGGGATAGGTATAATAGGAAATTGTTCATCAACAACCGCCTACGCGCACAACATAGAGATTGACGGTAAGGTGGTTACAATAACCGACGGAACGCTGAAAAACAACTCTACAGGCAAAGATCTTGTGTGTGTTGGCGGAATATCTCCCATAGACCCCAAAACAGGCCTTTGCCAGTGTTATATAGGCGAGATTGCTGAAATAGTTTGCCCCGTAGAGTATAACCCAAAAAACATTCCCAACCCGTTTCCAAACTATAGTTGGACAACCGACTCAAAACTTTTACTTAATACATCGGCGACAAACGACATTTCGGTTGGTGGATGTCCAAGAAAGGTTACTATAAAAGCATCCCAATTCAAAACCATCGACTGCGATAGTTGTGAAGATGATTGGGAATTTAATGATACAAACACTCACAAAAACAAAGACGATGACGGAAATTTAGTTGACACGGTCGGTTGGGTTTGGCCATATTATCCAAAAAATAAACCATACACCGAGGTGGATGGAATAAAAAAATCAAACGCAATATGTGTTCTGTACGCTTACTATAAAACCAAAGACGGAGACGTAGAGAGAGCCGACTTAGATGGACTTAAGCCATGTTCTTTCTCATTAGACACAACCGACGTAGAACCGTTTTATCCGCTGACTTATGGCGGCGGAAACCAAATAGACAGCGGGGCTCCACAAGCAACACTACCCATATCTAATCCGGACCCTGAAGATAAAACATTAGCGATAGAATTATTTATTAATCAACAATTAAAGGTGGGTTTTTCCACATCCGCCACTTGTGATCCAAGCTCTAACGCAAACGACATACTTTTAGCGGCCTCATACGGTTTTTACCCTCCCGTGTGTTTCCATGGCTGTGGAGGTGTACCAACCGCCGTTTGTCCGTCTGGAGGGCCGTCTGGAAATATTTCCCTCTCAAAAACAATGATGAAAAACCTTATTTTATTCGCTCAAAATGTAAATAAAAACATATCTTTTGACGGAATAATTTTCAAATTTCCGCGATTTGCAATAACAAGCTTAACCGGCGGAGACCACGCCATAAATTCCGAACACTACAAAGGTAGGGCGGTTGACATAGTGCCCGAAGGAGAGAATGAGGGAATATGGAATATCGTCTCTGGTTTTATAAAAACCTTCACCTTCACCGGAGTTAGGGAGGCGTTTTGTGAATATATAGGAGCGGACGGAAGGACTAATTTCACCTGCGCGGGCATATTCGGCCCCGGAGCGACAAATCAACACATTCACATTGAATTTTAATAGATATCTTTAAAAAATTTAACTACTTTTTCATCGGCACCACAACATACACAAGAGAAATATCTCCGGCACTCTTAATTTTTACCGGCTTGTCGTCCGCGTTCACGCCAATTATAACTTCATCCGTATTAAATATTTTTATTCCCTCCATAAGATATTTCCAGTTAAATAACAGAGAAAATCCGCCACCTTTTATTTTTGAGGTGATTCTATATGTGTTTTGTCCGACCGAACCATCCGAAGACGATAATTCGATAAATTTTCCATTCTCTCCGGACGCAAACAAAAGATCATTATTTTTACCAGAGAAAGAACTTGTTAATTTAATAGCGGACATTAACTCGCGGCGCGGCAAAATTGCCTCAATCGCCGCGTCTTTGGGAATTATCGCTTTATATTCCGGGAAATTTCCGTCCACGACTCTCGATATCATTTCCATCCGTTCTGTCTTAAATAATATCTGCGTCTGATCTACAAATATATTTAAATCTCCTTCTTTTTGTGTTTTAAGCAGGCGATATATTTCTTCGACTGAACGAAGCGGAATAATAACACCTATTCCGTCAAGTCCGGATAAATCCATATGAAAACCGGATATCTCTTTCTCCGCGAGCCGAAAGCCGTCCGTAGCCACAAATCTCATACTATCGGAGTTGGCTTCCATAAAAACGCCGCTTATTTCCGGCCTTATTTCGGAATATTGAGTTGAACCAATCACGCACTCAATCGCTTCGGTAAATGACTCTATATTTATGTTTATTTTGCCGTCACTTTTGTGGATTGAGGGTATTATTGGATAATCCTTTGCGTCAAATCCATGGAGTGAGGCATTATAATTATCCGTTGTTATATCCACAACATTCCCTTCCCTCACGCTTATTGATAACTTTTCTGAATTTAGATTTTTTATTACAGAATTTAATAAATGAAACGGCACCGATATGCTTCCGCTATTTATAACCTTCCCTTGAAATGAATATATTACCGCAAATTCGAGGTTTGTCGCGGTAACGGTTATAGTTGGCCCATCGGCGCGAATTAGGACATTTTTAAGCATTGGTAAACTTGAACCGAATCCGACGCTTCTTTCCACCGCGTATAAAGAATTAACAAGCTCATCTCTTAATACTATTATGTTCATATTTTATTAATTAGATTGTTTTTGTAGTAGTATTGTTTATATGTTGATAAGTTATTTTTTGCTTTATTATATAACAAGATTGACCATCGGTTATTGTTTATAACATTTTACAGACATATGCTACATAGAGGCAGATATTCGTATATTTTTAAAAGTAATTAACCGGTTATCCACATATTTTAATCATGTTTTAAACAACCTTTCTTTAATCACGGCTATTTTTTGGTTGAGCTGGTTGTTTTGTGTTATATCATTTTTTATTTTTTCATAAGCGTGAATCGCTGTTGTGTGGTCTCTTTTACCGACACGCTCTCCTATGTGCGGATAAGACAGCTTCATAATATCTCTTAGTAGATACATAACTATTTGTCTTGGTTCGACAATCTCTTTTTTTCTGCTTCTGTTCATCAGATCGCTTGTAGATAACTCAAAAAAATCCGCCACATTTTTTATTATATCCTGTATGGTAACGTTTTTTATTGCCGGTTGGGCCACCTCGTTTATTATTTCGTCTATTTTTTTATTTTCCATCGGTAGATTGTTGTATTGCATGCAAAAAACCACTTTATTTAACACTCCCTCAAGTTCCCTGATGTTTTTTTGTACCTTTAGGGCTATTTGTTCCACAATTTTATCGTCTATTTGTATGTTTTGCGACTGAATCTTCATTTTTAGTATAGCAAGGCGCATTTCATAGTCGGGGTACCCTATATCAACTATCATTCCACCCTCAAAGCGCGACCTCAACCGTTCTTCAAGCGTCGGAATCGCGGAGGGCGCCCTGTCAGAAGATATAATTATTTGTTTGTTATTTTCGTAAAGGGCGTTGAATGTGTGAAAAAATTCCTGTTCGGTAGTTGTTTTCCCTCCTATAAACTGAATATCATCAACAATTAAAACATCGATATTTCTATATCTGTGTTTAACATCCTCCATTCTTTTGTTTCTTATTGCCGCGACAATGTCGTTTAGAAATTTTTCCGAAGTTACATATAAGACACTTATTTCTCCCTTGTAAATTTTTTTAATTTCGTTTCCGGCTCCTTGAAGCAGGTGGGTTTTACCCAACCCCACGCCGCCGTATATAAAGAGGGGATTATATTTTTTACCAACGTCTTTTATGACCGCCTGGACGGCGGCAAAGGTAAGTTCATTAGAGTGTCCCACAATAAATGAATCAATGGTATATTTAGGATTTAAATTAGTTCTCTTATCCACCTTAAGTTCGAGCGGCAGGCGCATACCCAAATACTCGTCGTTTTTATCAGAAACACCTATCTGCCCCATTAATGGGTTTTGATGGAACACTGAATAATCTATGTTTTTTACCGACGAGTCAAAATTTCTCAACGAGCCAAGAATTATTTTATGGTATCTGTTTTTTACCCACTCTTTCGCAAAATTATTAGGGAGACCAACCAGCGCAACGCCGTTCTTATTTTCCAAAAGCTGGCTATTTTTCAGCCATGTAAGGAAATTAGGTTTTGATATTTGGAGCTCTACTTCCCCAAGTACTGATTTCCACAACTCTTGTTGTTCCATATTGGTTTTTGTTTTGAATTGTTTATAATACTCCGATAGTCGTCTTATAGCGATAAGAGTCAGCGCCTAATTTACATAAGTAAGTATTGTCCCTTGTCTGATTAAAATCAACTGTTTTTGCGCGTTCTCTTTGTGGGGCGGTTGATTTAATGAACGGACTATAGTTTAATTGTTAATATCTTACTACTATTAATAAATGATTTATGTCGAGAACGTTTCAGCCAAACAAAAGAAAAAGAAAAACAACACACGGTTTTTTAGTGAGAAAAAGAACCCGCTCCGGCAGGATGGTTATACAAAGAAGGCGCGCGAAAGGAAGAAAATCGCTCACGGTTTAGGGGTGCCCGCGTTTGTTAAATCGCCGCCGAACACCCCGCCGCTTGCGGCGCGGTTATTTATTATTAAGAGACGCGCCACACCAAGCGGGAAGTCCGCCCGCCTTTTTATTTCCATTGCTAAGAAAGATTTTTCGAAAGCGTCACAGAGAAATCTTATAAAAAGGCGCGTGCGCGCGATTTTTCGCGTGACCGCTAAAAAGTTTGCCGGCGACTCGTTTTATATATATATCAAACCAGGCGGCAAGTTGCTGTTTAAAGAAATAAAGGCGGAAATTGAGTCATATATCAAAAAAACACAAAAACAATGACGGCGCTTTTTTACACTTTTATATATGAACCGATTCTTTCGGTCTTGGTTTTTATATACAGAGACATTTCATTCGGCGATCTGGGACTGGCTATAATAATTCTCACAATTCTTGTAAGAATAGTTTTGTTTCCGATTTTTTATAAGAGCGCAAAAGACCAGACGGTTATGCAAAAACTACAGCCAAAGGCGAAAGAAATACAAAATAAATATAAAACCAACAAAGAAGAGCAGGCGAAAGTGCTCATGGCCCTTTATAAAGAAAATAAATTTAACCCCCTTTCCGGCTTTTTATTTCTTTTAATACAATTACCTATATTTATAGCGCTTTTTGGGGTATTTTCACATGAACTGTCAAACCCGGCATTTGACAGCGTGATGTTTTTTGGTTTTATTAATTTAGGGGAGCGTAGCGTGGTTATTGCTATTATCGCCGCCGCGCTTCAGTACATACAAGGCAAGATGATGGTTTCTTCTACAAAACCGGCCATCGGAACGGTTTCCCAAACAAATCAAGCGGACCGAACGGCGAGTCAAATTGCCCGGGCGGGCAGCATGATGACGATTGTGGCGCCGGCCATCACTCTGGTTTTTCTGTTTAATCTTCCATCGGCCTTGGGGGTTTATTGGGGAACGTCAACTGCCTTTTCTGTAATTCAGCAGATATACATAAATAAAAAAATAAACAAAGAGAAAAAATAAATATGGAAACGGCAATACTCGAAAAGATCAAAAAATTAATAGACGTGGCGGACTTTAAGGGCGCCGAATTCAGCGTGGACGAAGAACACAGAAAAATACTTTTTATAATAGATGACAGGGTGGTTAGGGAGTACGTTTCTGTTTTTCTTCCCGCGCTCGACCATGTGCTTGGGCTTATTTTTCACAAAGAAGGAGCGGAACCGTTTGTTGTTGATGTAAACTATTATAGAAGAGAAAGGGAGCGGCTTATTTCTGAATTAGCCAGGGCCGCCGGCAAAAAAGCGATTCTAACAAAACAAGACGTTGAATTGCCGCCTATGAATTCGTACGAAAGGAGATTGGTTCATGTGGAAATTACAACCCATCCCGAGCTTCGTACGGAAAGTTTCGGCAGGGGCAAAGAAAGGAGGGTAATTATAAAACGAATAGAGGAATAATTTCAGCGAATGATTATTTGGCGTAAAACACAGATTTTTCCGCATGTTCAAACCCGCCGGCGTTTGTAACTTTCAATTCAACCACATTCTGCGGTAAAAGTTTTCCGCTGTAGAAAAACCAATAGTCATATTTTTTTCCGTACAGCTCGAAACCGTTTACCGACGAGCCGTTAATCAATAGCTCTATTTTTTTCAGTCCAGATTCTGATTCCACACGCGCCCCTACCGTAACCGGACCAGATATAAACTCGCCGTTTTGTGGTTTTAAGTCCGATATTTTTACATCGTTGACGCCGCTTTGCTTGTTGTTTTTTTCTAATTCAAATACGGACGAAAAGGGTATTTGCGCGTTAAAACCAAATCCAAAACCCTGTATGTATGTGGTCGCCCACCGTTGTACCGAAATTTCCCAGTTCTGGAATTGAGGATCTTGTGACGGATTTTCTGGAAATGGACCCAAGGGGTCTCTCTTGTCCACGTAAAAAAGAATTGAATGTATCTGCGGGTATGTGACGCCCCCTATTTCCGGTTTCCATACATATTCTCCATTCAACATGGGTTTTGGTGAGTATGCGGGCGCGTCTGGACTTACAAATCGTTCGGGACTGTATTTTGAGATGATTTTATTCATAAATGAACTCCATATAGGCACCGCCGCCAAAATACTGCTTCCTTGCCTAATCATGGCTGTGTTGTCGTTGTTTCCGGCCCACACCCCAGCAACTAAAAAGGGCGTATATCCGACCGTCCACGCGTCTTTATGGTCTTCGGACGTTCCCGTTTTCAGAGCGACATCATATCCATCAAAAACCGTATGAGTTATACTACTGCCGAATATCGGGCGTCTTAATTCCGGGCTTGAAAGTATTTGTGTTACGAGACGAGGAAACTGCGGTTCTATAACGCGTTTTGTTTTGTCGTGATACTCTTCGAGTATGTTTCCGGAAGAGTCCTCAACTTTTAATATAATCACCTGGTCGTGCCGCACCCCGTCTTGCGACAGCGTTCCGTAAGCATTAACCAAATCAATCAACCTTACCTCTCCGCCTCCCAAAACCAAAGATAGGCCGTATCTCCACGTTTCTTTCAGTGTAGTTATGCCGAAATTGTGCATATTTTGAAGCGAATCATTTACTCCCGCGAGATATAATACTTTTACGGCTGGTATATTAAGCGATTGAGCCAGCGCGTTCATCAGCACTACAGGTCCTCTTGTTGTTCCGTCAAAATTTTCAGGTTTATAACTGTCTTCACCCCCCCTCGTATCGAATTCCGTGGGTGTGTCGAACACCACCGTATCAGGAGAGAACCCCTTTTGAAACGCCGTCATATATACAAAAGGTTTTAATGCCGAGCCCGGCTGTCTTAGCCCCTGCAGGGCCACATTGAAGTTGCCTTCATTTTCCAAATCAAAATAATATCGCGATCCAACAAGCGCCAAAATCTGTCCTGTTTTCGGGTCTTGAGCCACAAGCGCCACGTTTTTACTCCCGTAGGCCTTTTCATTGTTTTCTGAGCCGTCAAAAACAGACGTCTCCGCCGCCTGCTGTATGTCCCAGTCGAGAGTTGTCGTAATTTTAAGCCCGCCGCCCATAACCATATTTTCTCCATATTTTTCAATCAGATATTCTTTTACCATAAGAGAAAAATGTGGGGCTTGTATTGAGCCGATTGATGGCGGCAGAAAATCAAGCTTTTTTATTTTTCCCGCCTCCGCCTCTTCTTTTGAGATAAAGCCGGCGTCTGCCATCCTGTCTAATACATAATCCTTGCGCCCAAGCAGTTCGTCCTTATAATCTCCCCACGGAGAGTAATGGCTCGGCGCTTTCAATATGGCCGCGAGGGTCGCCGCCTCCTCAAGAGTCAAATCCGCCGCCGATTTGCCGAAATACATTTTTCCCGCCGCCTCTATCCCGTACGCGTTTCCACCATAAGGTATCTGATTCAGGTAAAGATCCAATATCTGGTCTTTTGTATATTTTGATTCCAGCTCTATGGCTAAAATTATTTCTTTTATTTTTCTGGTAATGGTTTTTTCGGGCGTTAACAGCGCGTTCTTTGCTAATTGTTGGGTGATTGTTGAACCGCCCTGCGCGAATCTGCCCTCTCGCAGGTCTATAATAAGCGCCCGTATCATCGCTTTTATGTCGAATGCCGGTTGGTTATAAAAATCCACGTCTTCAGCCGCCAGCGTGGCTTTTTTTGCAAACTCGGATATCTCTTCGAATGGTACGATGGTTCTTTTTTCTTCTCCGTGAATCTCATATAAAACAACCCCTCCCGCTCTGTCATATATTTTGGTTGATTGGTTGACCCTTCTTGATCCAAACTGTTCCGGGGACGGCAAACTGCGAAGTATAGCGGCGGCCCAAATAAGCGCCATAAAGACACACGCGGTCGCAACACACGAGACAATAAGCGGGAAGCGTTTATTTTTTTTGTTTCGCTTTTTTATCGTTCTAATCATAAGAATACAACACACCAGGGACCCTCCCTGATGATTATTTTAGCATTGTGTCGGCATAAGGCGACCCCCACTTTTACATAGTGTGAAAAGTGGGGGGATTGTTTATCCACAACCGGCTGCCGCGCGCAACCACGGCGGAAATGTTATTAGAATTCTTCTTCGTCTTCTGTTGCCGCTCCAAACCCCACATCGGCCAAGTCATCGTCTTTCGATGCCTCATCTTCTGCTGATTGGTCCTTGATGTCCCCCTCTTCTAGTTCGCCGTCCAGAAAAAGGTTACTGTCTCGTGAGTTTGTTTTTCTCCTATACACCTTGATTGTTTTATAAAGAACGACCTTTTACCGCATTTTTCAGGAAGACACTGAAATGTTTTAGGGTTAGTATACACGCGAGCAAACTAAAGTCAACGGCAGTATCCTCCGGTGCCGCCGAAAAGCGACGGCGCCGCTATGGCCGCCGCGAGTGCGTCTGTCGCGTCGTCTATCGCGTTTATTTTTTCGTGGAGAGTCGCCGAAACCATTTTAGCAACCGCCTCTTTTGTAGCCGTTCCACTTCCCGTTACCGCGAGCTTTATGCCGGTGGGCGTGAGTTCGGCGTATGGAATTCCCGCCTGAGAAAGCGTTTTAATTATAATTCCTCTGGCGTAGGCCACAGGGAACGCGGTTTTTTTGTTTTTGAAGAAAAACAGTTTTTCAACCACGGCAATGTCGGGTTTTTTGTCGGTTATCAATTTTTTCAGCGCGGACTCTATTTTTATGAGTTTTTTGCCGTTGTTGTATTTTTTAATGATGTTTTCGGGAATTAAAAGATGCGCGGCGACCAAAGAAAACTTCCCGCTGTTTTTTTTCACAACACCCACCCCTATTCTGGTAACTCCGGGGTCTATGCCTAAAATTATTGTCGCGCGCCCACCGGAAACGTTCTTGATTTCGTCTTTCATTTTATAAACTTATTCTTCCCGCTTGTTTTCCGCGCCAATATTCGCGCGTTTCAGAGGAATTAAGAGTTTAAACATCGTACCCCTTCCCTGCTGCGACTCCGCGTAAATTTTACCGCCATGGCGGTCAATTATATTTTTGGTTATGAAAAGACCCAAGCCGCTGCCGTTCGGTTCAAGTTGTTCCGCGTTCGTTCCGCGGAAAAACTTTTTAAACAAATTTTTTAATTCCTCGGCTGGAATTCCATTTCCCGAATCAACCACGTTTATTATCGCGTTTTCCCCGTCCGACCCGAGTGATATTTTAACCATGCCGTTTGGGTTATTATATTTAATCGCATTATCAAGAACATTTGATATAGCGAGCCCTATCCGTTCGCCGTCCATTGAGGCGGGTAAACTTTCGAGCCCCGCATGTTCGAAATAAATGGTAATGTCTTTTTGTTTTGCCGTCGCGTAAATTTGTTCAACCGCGTCTTGTACCAGTTGTACCAAATCCAAATCAGAAAACTTATATCCAAACCTTCCTTCCTCTATTTTCGCGGCGTCAAGCAGGTCGTTTGTTATTTTGAGCGCCCGCGCGGATATTATCATAGCGTCGTCCGCCGCCCGTTCGGCCTCCGGCAACTTTCCTGAAGTGATGTTTTTTATGTTTTCAAGCGCCCAGTTTATGACCGTAAGCGGAGTGCGCAACTGATGCGCGGCCGTGTTTATAAACTCCGTTTTTTCTTCAAATACCGCGCCCTCTCTTGTGTTGTCGTGTATTGTTTTTATAAACACAGCGGGTGATCCGCCGTCTGTGATTTTGTCGAGCGTTACGCGCAGATTTAATTTCGGTTCGTTTGTTGAAATGTCGGCTATCTGCGGCCACTCGCCCGATTCCGATATTTGCGTGACTGAATCCGCGAGAAGCGGGAAAATTACCCGCGTAAGCGCCGTAATTCCGGAGCCGCTTGTTTTTTGCGGGCTTATTTTTTGGCCGACGCATTCAGTTGCCTTGATGTTGAATATTTGTTCAGTTACCCGATTTACATATAAAATTTTGAATTGATGGGAATAAACAACTACGCCATCGCTTATGTTTTGCGCGAGAGTCCCGAACTCACTCCTTAATAACGAACACTCCGACACGGCCGACAATTGTTCCGCCGCCGCTTTTCCTCCGAGCCAAAACACACCGAGCGCCGGCAGCGCGGCCGCGAATCCCACCCATAGCAGTCCAGTAACTGCCGCGGCAGCGAAAATCAAACAAAACAAAACAAGAAACACAAAATAAACAATCATCGTTTTTGATTTAATAATAAGAGCCACCCTACTTAATGGTTGTTGTTTGGTTTCCATTTTTGGGTGTTTATTTTATTTTTTCCATACTTCCCCATCTTTTCCCGATTTTCACGTCTACGGCCGCCGGTACGGACAAGCAGCACGATTTTTCCATTATTTCACGAACGTGCGCGACTGTTTCCTTCAGAATATCATCGGGTATTTCCAATATCAATTCGTCGTGAATTGTTAGTATTATTTTCGCGCCGTCGTATTCGGGAGATGAAAGGTGTTCAAAACACCTTATCATCGAGGTTTTTAATATATCCGCTTCCATGCTTTGTATCGGCATATTTACGGCCGCGCGTTCTATTTCGGCCGCTTCTCTTTCGTTGGCTTGCGCCGCCGACCCGAAGAAGCGAACCCGTCCATTTTCGTTTCTGACGAAGCCATCGCGGAATACGCTCTGTTTTATTTTATCTTCCCATATTTTTATTTCAGGAAAATCGCCGAAGTAGGACGAGATAAACCGTTTTGCTTCATCAAATGGTATTCCGCTTTCGCGACTGAACGCCCGCGCCCCCATTCCGTAAACTATCCCGAAATTCAGCGTTTTTGCCATTTGTCTCATTTCGGGCGTTACAGACCCTTCCCGCAATTTGAATACTCGCGCTGCCGTTTCCGTGTGCGCGTCCTTACCTTCCAAAAATATACGCTTCATCGCTTTATCCCCCGATGTGTGAGCCAAAATACGCAGTTCGAGCTGGGAATAATCGAAAGACGCGAATGTTTTTCCGTGCCGTGAAATAAAACAATCGCGCAATTGTTTGGTCCACGGCGATTTATGCGGTACGTTTTGCATATTCGGTTTTTCGGAGGATATTCTTCCGGTCGCGGTTCCCGTTTGAAGAAACGACGTGTGTATGATGCCGCCCGACACAGCCGCCATTTTGAGTAGTGGGTCTATGTAGGTTGATTTTATTTTCGCGTCTTCGCGCCGCGAAATAATCAAGTCGGCTATCTCGTGTTTTTCCCTTAATCCCGCGAGAGCGTCCCTGGAAGTAGTAATTGCGCCCGCTTTTGTTTTTCTTTTTATTTTCGCCGGAATACCCATTTTTTCAAAAAGAATACGTGATATCTGCGCCGGCGAGTTTAGATTAAAAATTTCGCCCGCGAGATTGAATATTTCCCGTTCCGCCGCCGTGATTTGGTTCAAGACGCCACTCTGAAGGGATTTCAACCGCTTCGTATCAACACTAATTCCGGTGTTTTCCATATCGGCAAGGACTCTCTCGAGCGGCATTTCCATTGTTTTGAAAATATTTTGTACGCCAACGCGAGCAATTTCCTTGTTTAATTTTTGGTATACTCCTTCCGCTTCGCCACCATACTTGCTTTTTATTTCTTCAGACGATGGGTTTCTTCTCTCGGAGTCGAGGAGCCAGTAAGCAACTTGAGCGTCGAATATTTCACCACGCAAGTCGTTTTTTTTCAAAAATTTCTTCAAGTTATAACCAAACCACACGCCGCCGATCTTCACCGGTTTGTCCTCTTCCTGGATGTTTGTGTTTTTTTTATGAACGCCACTGCCCGCAAGCAGCGTGTAAAATCCGAGTTGTTCGAAGTAACGCGTGAGCTCGGAGTCGTTTTTTTTGACGCGCATATTTTCAGCGTTGGCGGTTATCGGAACCGCGAGATTAAGGGTCGCTAATCTTTTGGACAAAATGGCGATTTCGCGTTCGCTCTGTACAATCGTCGCTTTTTTGTCCGGATTTTTATCTTCGAGTATTTTTTCAAGCGAGCCGTATTTATTCAGCAGTTCAGCCGCCGTTTTTTGACCCACTCCGCGCACGCCCGGAATATTGTCGGAAGCGTCACCGGAGATTCCTTTGAAGTCCGGAACCTGCGCCGGCGCAACCCCAAGTCGCTCTTTTACTTTATTTTCGTCATAAACGATTGTTTCGCTTACACCCTTCTTGAATGTTTCAACGCGAACTCGCTTTGAGACCAGCTGAAGCGAATCAAGGTCGCCGGTCAGAATCAGAACATCCATTTCTTTGGAAAATCTTTCCGCCAGAGTTCCTATAATATCGTCCGCTTCAAACCCCGGTTTTTCAAAAACAGCGATGCCAAGTTTTTCAAACAACACTCTCGATTCTTTCAGTTGTTTTATTAAGTCGTCGTCCGCTTTTGGCCGATGTGCCTTGTATTCGACAAACTCTTTTTTGCGGAATGTCGGTTCGGGAGTGTCGAAACATCCGGCGGCGCAGTACGGATTTACTCTTTCGATGATTTTGATAATTATTCTTGAAGCTCCGAAGAGCGCGCCAGTCGGCCGCCCGTCCGGAGAGGTAAGTTTCGGAATCGCGTGATACGCCCTATGAACCAGCGAGTTCGCGTCTATAAGAAGGAGTTTTTTCATTTTATGTTTATTATTCTCTCATTTTTCGCGGGGCCGTAAGCGAATGTGATTTTTACGGCGTTTTTCGGAATCAGTTTTTTTATTTTTTCAGGCCATTCCACAAAGACGATGTTTCTGTCGTCCTTCACGATATCGCGGAATCCTATTTTTACAAACTCCGATTCTTTTTCGATTCTGTAAGCGTCTATATGGATTACCACGCGTCCGCTTCGCGGGATAATGTGTTTTCTTATAAGTACGAACGTGGGGCTTTTAACTTTGCCGCGCGCCTTCAGTTCGCGCGCGGCGATTTTTACGAAGGTGGTTTTGCCAGCGCCGAGCGGACCGGAAAGCGCGAAAACAACCGCTCCGTTTCCTTTCTTATTTCCAACCCCCCTTTGAAGCGCCGCCCTCACGGCACGCCTGGTTTCTATGAGGGACGCGCTTTTGATTTTCATACGCGTTTCAGATAAGTCCTTTCTTGTTTTTTAATTCTATTCCAAGATGGACGTACGCTTTTTCCGTGGCGGTTCTACCTGCCGGAGTTCTTTCTATTAGTCCAATACTCATAAGAAACGGTTCGTAAACGTCTTCTATGGTTCCCTCATCCTCAGCGAGCGAAGCCGAGAGTGTTTTTACGCCGACGGGCCCTCCTCCATGCTGAAGTATTATGGCCTTAAGCATATCTCTGTCTGCTTTTTCAAGACCGAGATTGTCTATATCGAGCAGTTTAAGTGTTTCGCGCACGGTGTTTTCTGAAACCGCCCCGTTTTCATACACGTCCGTGTAATCGCGCGCCCTCTTTAGAAGACGATTGGCCGTTCTCGGCGTTTTTCTTGACGCGCGCGCGAGAGTCGCAACGGCTTCTTTTGAAATCTTCATTTCCAGTATTTTAGCAGACCTCTCTATTATCTTTTCAATGTCATTGTCTCCATAATATTCAAGCTTGACCGTGGCACCAAACCTTGAACGCAAAGGGCTTGAAAGCAGATTTACTTTTGTTGTGGCCGCGATTACCGTAAACGGCGGCAAGTCGAGGGAGAATGTCCGTGCCGAAGGGCCTTTGCCGACAACAAAGTGTAGTTTTCTGCTTTCGAGAGCCGGATATAATATCTCTTCAACTAATTTGTTTATCCTATGCGCCTCGTCTACGAAGAGAATATCAAACGGCTCGAGATTACTCAATATCGCCGCCACGTCTCCCGCTTTTTCAAGCGCCGGGCCTGTGGTTGTTTTCATTTCTCCGCCGGCCTCCTTTGCTATCAGATGCGCGAGAGTGGTTTTACCCAAACCCGCCTGCCCGTAAAGCAGAATATGGTCACAGCTTTCGCCTCTTTTGCCCGCGGCCTGAACAATCAAGCGGATGTTTGTTTTGGCTTTTTCCTGTCCCACATATTCGTCCCATCTTGAAGGACGGAGTTTGGAATCAAGCGACTGGTCGTCGGCCGGCGGTTTTATCGCTTCGTTTTTCATATAGAAATTGTGTTATAATTTAAATTCTCGCGCTTATTCTGAAATAAAACTCATAGGTGAAGGAAAAAGGGAATTATTTTTCTTTTTTGCGCGCATTTGCTTTATTTTACAACAAAAAACCACTCTTTTAAACAGGGAAGCGAGTGGTGCATAATGCAAGATACATCCTGGACTCCATGAAGCCTTAGCTTTATGGAGTTTTTTAATCGAATCCACTGCAAATACACCGGCATC
>Ga0155384_128_pt1 | contig 19806 bp, 23 predicted proteins | sample RifCSPhighO2_02_FD_106352 | JGI IMG/M metagenome (GOLD analysis project Ga0155384, IMG submission 106352) | Candidatus Jorgensenbacteria bacterium RIFCSPHIGHO2_02_FULL_45_20
CCATCGCCGAAATTTCTTTCAATTTTGCGATGAGGGCTGGTTTTGTATAGATAACAGGTTTTTTAGTCATAGTATTACCAAAGTTTAACTTGTGCTTGATGTTGTTTGATTCTCTTTCGCGCCATTTCGCAATACTCCGGCGAAATATCAATCCCGATATAATCTCGCTTGAAGTTGATCGCAGAAATTGCCGTTGTGCCAGAACCCATGAACGGGTCTAAAATAATCTTTGCGTCCGTGGCGGAAACAATTCGATCAATCAGATTCACCGGAAAGGCGGCCGGATGTTCGTTGTTCATTTCTTGCGTAAAATCCCAAACATCGCCATGCGCATTCGCTTTTGTTGAAAGTTTGAATTTTGGCTTTGCAATAAGGTAAATAACTTCATAAGTCGGCAAGAAATATCCGGCGTTGAAATTGAGGCCACCTTTCCGCTTCCAAATTATGATCTGGCGAACAGGGAAACCGCTCACAATATCTTGGCGGTCTTGCAATAATCCGCCCTGTACGCGCCACTTGTGGTTGTAAAAAATCGCGCCGTCCTCCGGGATAATTCTCATCATCTCTGTTAGGCAATCCCGTTGCCACTGCACATACCCCCCGTGTGGCATACAGTCGTTATGGTGCGAATAACCATTCTGTAGGGCGGCATTTGCCCATTTCCCTCCACGGCCGTCTTTCATTCCATTACCGGTAGAATTTTTGAGATTATATGGAGGCGAAGTAATCACTAAATGAACCGAGCTGCCGGGTATTTGTTTCATCACATCTACGGCACTACCGCAGATAATTGTATTTGTAAAATCCTTTGGAAACTTCATATTTCGCTTTGGTTCAAGGTTGGTAATCTGGCGGGGGCACTAGGACTTGAACCTAGGACAACGCTTTTGGAGAGCGTCATGATACCACTTCACCATACCCCCTTCTACACACCGAAAGTATAAAACACGGAAATATCAAACGCCAACCCGCGCGAAAGAGATTTATTTCTTTGCTTCCTTATGAAGCGTGTGTTTTTTGCACCACTTGCAGTGCTTCTTTAGCTCAAGTTTTTTCTCAACCGTCTTTTTATTCTTATGTTTGTGGTAATTAACGTGCTTACACACCGAACAGCGCAACCGCACGACATTTTCCGTGAATTTTCCCTCTGCCATATTTGTTAGTTAAATAGTTTTATTCCTCTCCTTCACAATAGTAACCTATCATCAGCAAACAAAATAATCAAATTCTCGCGCAATCATAAATCACGAGCCAGAGGGGAGAATCGGACTCCCGACTTCCATCTTACCAAGATGGCGTTCTACCACTGAACTACTCTGGCTTATGAAACCTGCTGTCTATTTTTTATGTAGGTCTCAAAAACCGGCTTCAGATTTTCTATGATAGGATAGCGGTTGTAATCTTTCGGGTCAATCAGGTGAAGTTTATTTCACATCCAGAAGCTCTACATCAAAAATCAAAGTCGAGTTCGGGGGAATGAGACCGTTGCCTATGTCTTGCGCGCCGTAACCGAGTTCCGGCGGAATGGTAAGTTTCCTCTTGCCGCCGACTTTCATTCCCAATACACCCTCATCCCAGCCGCGAATCACCTGCCCCGCGCCAAGCGTAAAAGAAAACGGCTCTCCTCTGTCATAGGAACTGTCAAACTTCTTTCCGTCTGTTAGTTTACCGATATAATTCACAACCGCTGTCCTACCGGGAATCGCCTCCGTCCCGGTCCCAACTATTTCGTCTTCAATAATCAAACCGTTTGATGTATTCACTTGTTCGTATTTTTGGACCTGTTCCACGGCGGCATTCCCATCAACTTTATTATTATTTTGAGACGCCATAAATACAATAACTACGGCAATGAGCCCGGCCACACCGGCTAAAATATAACTTGTTTTGTTTGAATTCATAATTTTAATAAATTAATTAACCTGTGAGTTACATAGTATCAGATATTTTTCCGATATGTGAGTGGATTTTGCCGTTCATCCACAATTTCGGCAAACGAAAACCATTTTAGCGAATGAGCCAGCGGAGGGGATCGAACCCACGACCTACTGTTTACAAAACAGTCGCTCTACCACTGAGCTACGCTGGCTTGGAATGATTTTGACGCGTGGGCGACACAAAATAATACTTGCATTTCAAGATAATTTTTTCAATCGAAACAAAGATGCCATAAGCCGTCTAAGATACAAACACTACCGATTTTTCTTTTTCCTTAAGAATGCGGGTATTTCCCACGGCTCTGACTTATCAAGAGTTGCTTTTTGCTCTTTTGCCTCTTCTTTTTTGACTACTTTGTTTTCAACGGATGTTTTACCGCCGCCCGCGCCATCCACGTTTTCTTCTTTTTCTTTCTTATGCAAAGCGCTGCCGATTTTAGGTTCTTCGGAAAAAAACAACGTTTGCGTAAAACGCTGCATCTGCACCACGCCGTTGAACCCTGTCGCGACAACCGTAACTTTTATGCTTTTTTCTTTCAGTCCTTTGTCATAATACGCGCCGAAAATCACACGAGCATTAGGGTCCAAACTGACCGTAACCGCCTTGGCAATGTCGTTCACCTCGGACATCTTCAGGTCCTTCCCCCCAGCCACAGTGAACAACACTCCCTTCGCGCCGTCTATCGCTATCTCAAGAAGCGGCGAATGCAAAGCGTCATTAACGGCTTTCACTCCTCTGTCCTGTCCCGAAGAATGCCCTATTCCTATAAGAGTGGCGCCGGCGTCTTTTAATATCGCCTTTACGTCCGCGAAATCCACATTTATTATGCCCGGCACATTCACAAGCTCCGTAACCGCGAGCACCGCCTGTTTCAAAATATCATCAACGAACCCGAAAGCTTTGATTATTGACGTTTCTTTGTCTATCAAACTGAAAATGCGGTCATTCGGAATAACTATCAGAGAATCAACTTTGTCTTTTATCCTATGTAAACCATCCTGCGCTATGGAAGCTCTCTGCGCGCCTTCAAAGGTGAACGGCTTAGTCACCATCGCTACCGTGAGAATTCCTTTTTCTTTCGCTATTTCGGCGACAACCGAAGAACCAAGCGTCCCTGTTCCGCCGCCGAATCCGGCTGTAACAAACACCACATCGGCGCCGTCCAATATTTCCCCTATCTCCGACCTGTTTTCCTCAGCCGCTTGTTTGCCGATTTCGGGATTCATGCCTGCGCCGAGACCTTTTGTGAGAGCTCTGCCTATGTAAACTTTCTTATGCGCCGATACCCTGTCGAGATCCTGCGCGTCCGTATTAACTGCGATAAACTCCACGCCGCGCATTCTGTCCCCTTCCATCATTCTGGACACTATCTTACCGCCGGCGCCGCCTACTCCCACTACCTTCACGCTCGCTATCGGCGCGCGCAAAATCGTTCTCGGTGACGACTGCCTTCTTTGAGTGTTGTACTGGCTGTAAGCCGGCTTTATTTTTTTATTTTTTTTGTTCATTGTTCGTGGAAAAATTACGGCACGAAATTTTTGAAAAAGTTCTTTACCGAACCCCACGTGCCATCAGGCAAAACATGTTTTTCTCCCGTTTCAATGCGGACCAAACCCAGCGCAGTAGCGAACTCCGGATCGTCAAGAAGCTCTTTGTACGTCGGGTTCATAATCTCAAATGGCTCAAGATTCGGAAATCCTATCTGCGTGTGAAATTTTAGCTCCTGCTTCACTAAATCGGTTATTCCGGGAAGCTTTGTTCCCCCTCCGGTTATAACAATCCCAGCCGGAATCTGGACGCTTCTGCCTAAAACTTTGAGCTCATTATTGACGAGTTCCAGTATTTCCGCAAGTCGTACTTCTATTATCTCGGCCACGAATCTTTTGGATACTTCTCCTCTGTTAAGCGGATCAAATTCGGAAAGTTGTATAACGTCTTTGCGGTTCACGTCTTTCGACATTGCGTTCCCATACGTAAGTTTTATTCTCTCGGCCGAATCAAACGCCACACGGAGTCCGACTGCGATATCGTTTGTTATATGCCTCATTCCCACAGGAATGCTTTTTGCATGAGATATCTTATTTTCCTCGTACACGACGAACGACGTCGTATCGAATCCGAAATCAATCATAAGCACCCCCAAATCCTTTTGTTTTTTTGAAAGAACAGAGTGCGCGGCGGCAAGCGGATTAAAAACAAGCCCGCTCACGCGCATCCCGACGCGTTCAAGCGTTTTAAGAAGAGAATTCATCTGCGGAGCGAACGCCTCAACGACAAGCGTACTTACCTCCAGACGGTTTCCGGTCATCCCTATGGGGTCCTGAATATCTCCAACGTCGTCGACAAAAAACTCCCGCGTTATATTATGCACTACCATATAGTTCGGCTGCAGTTTTATGGCTTGAGACGCCTGAATCACGCGGTCAACATCATCCTGTTGTATCTCCCTGTCGGCTCTCGCGACAGCCGAGATTCCGCGTGAGTTCCTGACTTTTACATACTCGCTGTTTACATTGACGAAAACGTTTTGCGCTGCTTTCTTTGAAAAATTCTGAAGATCAAGCACTATGTCACGGAGCACTCTTGTCGCCTCTTCCGGGTCAACAACGACTCCTTTATGAAATCCTGAAGACGGCTGCTTCACGACGGAGAGTACTTGCGCCAAAGCGCCTTTTTTCTTGCCGGCAACGACGATTTTTATCTGCGATGAACCTATATCAATTCCTGTGATGATGTTTGACATACGCTGAATATATTTTTTTCTCGCACGCTTCCATCTCAATTCTATCATTATTTTGCGCGTGAGAATATCCCAAAAGATGCAAAGCGGCATGGATGGCAAGAAACGCGATGTCCTCGCGCGATTTTTTGATGAAGTCGGGCGCGAGATATATTTCTCCGAGATACGGATTCTTATCGCCCGCCTCCGGATGAGGAAAACCGCCGGGCGGGACAAAACTTAAAACATTCGTAGCGCGATTTTTTCCTCTGGTTTCGCGGTTTATTTTCGCCATTACGGAGTCGCTGACAAGGAAAACAAAAACAGCGGTTTTCTCTTTTTTACCGAAAAAAAGCGCCGCGCGAACGGCTCGCGCGACAGTTCCCGCAACATGCTTGAATCTGAAGCAATCATACGCGACTTCTACGCGCCCGCGTCCGGCGCGATCTTCGCGTGTCATACGAACATTGAAGAAATTTTCTCTTTGATTTTAGAACCGACCTCGCCGGCGTCCGCCTTTCCACTAAGCTCCTTCATCGCTTCTCCGATAACTTTTCCGAAATCCTTCGCGCTTGAAGGATGAACGGAGGCAATCGCGCGCGATATTATTTCGTCAATTTCTCCCGTTGTCGCTCGCGGAGGCATATATAGTTCAAGAACGGCGCGTTCCGCGTCTTCTTTTTCCGCAAGGTCATGGCGGTTCCCCTGTATAAACATTTTGGAAGATTCTTTTCTCTTTTTTATTTCCTTTCCTGTTATCTCTATTATTTCATTATCGGACAAATCTGAAGAAAGGGATGAGCCGCGTTTTTCTATGCGGCGCGCGTGGATGGAGGCGGTGAGCATGCGCAACACGCTGACCGTGAGGGCATTCTTATTTTTCATCGCCGCCGTCAGCTCGGCGCGTATTTTATTTTCGAGCGATTGGGACGCTTCCATGTTTTCGCGCCTTTTTATACTCCGCCTGTTTTTGAACTTTGTAGAGCGCGGCTTTGCGTCTCTTATTCTTGTTTTTGGCGCGGCTCTGGAACTTTCTTTTTCTCATTTCCCTCATAACGCCGCTTTGTTTCACTTTTTTGTTGAAGCGGAAAACAAAAGAACCGACATGCTCGCCTTCTTTTTTCTTGATTTCTATCATAATATTTTTTTCTTTATGTCTTCGACCGACCATTTTTTATTTTTGACGATTCCCTGCACGGATAAACCGCTGTCGTCCGCCCATCTAGGAATCAAATGTATGTGCAGATGCTCTATTTCCTGTCCGGCGGCCTTACCGTTGTTTATGCCTATCGTGAAACCGTCCGGGGTAAGTTTTCGCTGAAGAATCGCCGCGGTTTTCTTCACCGCGTCGAATATCTTTCCGGCTGCCGTATCATCGTGGATGCTTAAAAAATCGGCGATGTGGCTTTTCGGGATAACCACTGTATGCCCCGGCGAAGACGGATGTATGTCCAAGAAACCGACAGCCGATTCGTCTTCGTAGACGATATTCGATGGAATTTCTTTTCCGGCTATTTTGCAAAAAAGGCAGTCCATAATTCAGTACCGCTAAATTTCTTTCATCTTTTTTTTGACCGTTTCTATCATTTTTTTCATTGTTACCGTTTCCTGCGCGCCTGTCCTCATATCGCGTATTATAACCATTTCCTCAAACGCCTCCTTTTGCCCGAGAAGGAGAGACACCGGAACTTTCATCCTTTCCGCGGCTTTCAGTTGAACTCTCAATGATTTTTTCCCGAGCGCTTCTATGGCGCCCACTCCATTGTCACGGAGCATTGCAAGCAACCGACCGCTTGCCTTTTTCGCGTGATCTCCTATAGCTATAAAAAACACCTTAGGTTTTTCTTTCGTCTCAATCGGACACGACTTCAATAACTCCGCCAAGCGGTTTGTAAACACCACGCAACCCACTGACGGAATAGAGCGCCCTCCGACAAGTTCCGAGAGGTAGTCGAAGCGCCCGCCTAAAGCGAGGCATACCCCCGATTGCGAAAATATGGAAAAAACCGTCCTGTTCCACACGTTCTCTTGCAATATGAGATAATTGTCCAGCTCATACTGCAACCCATCTTCCTCCAATAATTCAAGAACCGCCTTGAAATGATTATTGCAATTGGGGCAAAGATAATCAAGGATGGTCGGCGCCGATTCCCTTCTTGTCCGGCACCCTTCTTCGTCGCATGACAAAAAGCGTCCGAAATCCTGCGCCACGGCGCATTTCTTGCACAAATTCTGCTTTTCTCTTGTCCAATACGTCCTTATTTTGTCCCTGTAAGAACCGGCACATGCTCTGCATCCAGTCGCGTTTATTTTCAAAACCGTCTTTTTTATTTTTAGCATCTTCAGAAAATGCGCGGCGGACTTTATGATTTCTATGTCATAAATAGGGTCATTATCTCCCATAACCGCGAATCCCCACTCGCTGAATTCTCCTTCAGGCCATAATTTGTCTGTTGCTTCTCTTATAAACGACTTCCCGTAAAAAAACGCTTTGAGCGGAGACGAGAAATACCCAAGATGATGATTTATGTAGCTTCTCATCATCGGAAAAAGTCCGGTTGGACGGAGAACGAGGCGCTCGCGGGCTGTGGCTCCGAAAACCGAGTACCACCTCCCACCAGTAAGCTTTTTATCGCTTCCGAAGACCTTCTCGAAAAAAGCGGCGCTTTCTACGGCGGGAGTGCTCATATAATGGAATCCATGAAGCTCGGCAACCAAACTCCCCGTCTTTATGATTTCCCTCCAGATGTCCGAATCCTTGGGGATTATGTCCGCAAAACCGCGCACTGAAAAATCATGGATGTTTTTTTCCTGCCGGATTGAATTCGATTTTTGAGTATCCTTTTTTTTCTCCGATTTGCGTTTATCCATTTAAATTCTTTGCGTTAATAAAACAACCGCGATTCACTCTCCATAGGCCGGCGCGGAAAACGCCTGCGCTTGATTTATCGGCCACAAGCGCAACCTCACTGTGCCTATTAAATTGTTTTCGGAAAGGGCTCCCCAGCTACGCGAGTCAAAACTGAAATTCCTGTTGTCGCCCATAACAAAATACTCCCCGTCGCCAAGCGTGGTTTCAAAAGACCCTTGCGTGTATCCGCCGCGGACATACGCTTCTTTCAACTCAATTTTTTCGTCTCCTTTATACACGCTTATTTCTCCATCTGAAAGTTCAATTCTCTCCCCCGGCAAACCGATTATCCTTTTTATATAGAATGACTTTTGGTCGCCCGGGTACCTGAAAACCACAACTTCCCCGCGCTCCGGACTTCTGAATCTATAGGATAATTCATCAATCAGAAGATAGTTCCCGTTGTAGAAAGTCGGCTCCATACTTGCCCCGCTCACGACAAATGGCTGGACTACAAAATAGCGGACAAGTATAACCGCTACAACCGCAATGGTTACGGTTTCAAAAACTTCAAATAAAGACCAAAGAATTTTTTTCATATCTATACACTGGCGCGTTGGCGAATATGGGTTTGTTATGCGATAATTGTATTTAATATGCTCGCGGAATTCAACTCCTCTTCTTCTTCCATATCAATAATCATAGGCATCGGAAACCCGGGCGACGAATACGAATGGACGTTCCACAACGCGGGCGTGGAGTTCGCGCGCTTCGTCGCGAGAGAAATGGGCGGAAGAATTAAATTCAAAAAACACTCCTCGCGCTTGTTTTCATATACAAGCGTGAGGGAATTGCGTATTTGCGAATCCGCTTCTTTTATGAACAACTCCGGCGCCACGGTCGGAAAGGCGGTTTCTTTTTTTAAAAAACTTCCGGAAAACATACTTGTCGCGCACGATGATTCGGATATTGCCTTGGGAAACTATAAGCTGGACTTCGGAGCGGGTTCGGCGGGACATAACGGCATCGCTTCCGTAATCGCTTCGCTTAAAACAAAAAACTTCTGGAGAGCGAGGATAGGCACAAGAAATAGCCGCGAGCGCGGAAGAAAAAAAGCCGGTTCATTCGTCCTTTCTAAGGTATCCGATAGCGACAAAAAAATTCTTCTCGGCGTTTTCAAAAAAATAATGGACGACTGTGTCGGGTAGCAGCGGTTGAAACCAGAGTCCGCGCTTCTTTAGCGGCTCACCACGCCTTCCTTCAGGGAAAAACTCAAGTTGAAACCGACAGAACCGTTATCGAGTTCCTTAATGCCGAGAAGCGGAACCGAAACGTCTCCATATTCGGCGCTTTCGGAAAGTTTATTCTTAAAAGCGACAACCGAAGCGTTGTCCGGTGCCTCGGCATAAATCTGTATCGGCGAAGTTACAGAGCTTGCGTCAACACGCCGAACTGATATTTTATTTCCCGCGGCGTTATCTATAAAACCGGTCAAAAACCCGTGCCAGAAATCGGCATTCTCCGGTTCGCGGCCTACAACTTCAAGAAGGACATTGAAGCGTCCGGCTTTTTCCGCTATTAACGAATACTCCGATTGATTTACCTCCGCCTTCGATAACACTATGCCGCTTTGAAGTGTTTTTTCCTGACCGCTCAAGAACAAATACGCTACAGCGAAAACAAAAAGGAAAAAACCGAAAACGACTGTGATGGCGTTTCTCCAAAGCCCGACGAATCCGAAAAGATGTTCCTGAAAAAATAGATCTTCCGATGTTTCTTTGTTAAGGTTTATATACCTCTCCTTGCTCCCGAAGTACATCGCCTCACGCATAGCCGCGCCATACGCGACATACCATTGCGGTGAAATTTCGGGAACGGAAAGCGTAAGCGGATCAACTTCCATCGAAAAGTTTTTAGAAATCACACCGGAAACCTCGCTTTCAAATCCCGGAGCCACTATCAAAGCCATATCCACCTTCACCCTGAATTTGCTCATCGAAAAATTCATAACTTTCCGCACTTCCTCGACTATAACTCTATCAAACCGCTCGCGGGAAATTTGGCTCTCTTCGCCTTGAATCGAACGCCACGAACGGAAATAATCAAAATGAAGTTTGTTTCCGCGTATGATGGCGAGATTTATGCCGTCGCTTGAGATATGAAACATAAGAACGCATTTTTCTTTGATATCGGACGACTCGGACACAAGGCGCGATAAGGAAAGCGACGGAAATTCAAAAGCTATCGGATAAAATCCTGTTTCGGAAAAGATGTCTCTTATTTCATCAACAGCCGAACGTTCCACAAACGCTCCAAGAAGTTCGCGTTTATCACTTGAGCCGCCCAGCTCCTGCCAGCTCATATAAGCCGTTTGCTGGGGAATGGGCGAAATCATCTGCAAATTAAGGATGGCTGATTCATCAATCTTATCATCCCCCACGTTTGGGATACTGAAACTTTGTGTATAAACAAGAGCGCCCGGAAGGACAACGACAACCTGCGTTCTTTTATCGGGGTTGTCCGGCGAAACAGCCGCATGAATCTCCGAACATACGCGCCTGAATTGCTCCTTGTCCTGTATTCTCCCGTCCGTAACGACACCCGGCGGAAATCTTAGCGAAATCATCTTGGGAACGCCTCCGATAAAACTTATGTATTGAATTCCGAAATTGCTTACGTAAATTCCCCCCAAAAGCGGTTTGGAACTCAGCCGGGCAAGAATTTGTCCGGCTTTTTTATAAAATGATTGGAATGTACTCATAATAATTGATAAAAAACGCGGATGTTATTCTATTTTTTGTTCGGAAATAGATTCAATTTGAATATGACCTGTTATGGAGTCCACGAGCGCCTGGGCAAAAATTTTTTTCTGCCGGCTGCCTGCGTACCCAATGCCCTCGATCGAGAAAACGTATTTGTTGCTGGCTTCGTCCGTAATCCTGCATACACTAACAGACGACGCGTCATCGCCAACCAAAACAGGATAAGAATACGGGTCGGAGCACAAATTAGACACGAACTCCTTATTCTGGGCAATTCGCACCATGGCATCGCGAACGCCGGAATTCGCGGCCGCGTTCGCGCGCACCGAAAGCCGCTCTCCGTATCCGGACGTGCTTAAAAAATAAGCCACGAACGAACCGGCAATTGAAATTTCAACAATAATCCCGCTTACAAGAAGAATGAACGGGAGGGTCATCTGCCCGCGCATTTTTCTCCTTTGGAGAATACTCATTAATAATATCATAACAAAAAAAGACAGGTGAGTAACCTGCCGTCATAAAGACGCTCGAAAAACGTAAAATAAATAACTCCGCGCGGCGCGGTTATTTATCCCGCCGACGGCGGGGTTTATTAAACGTTCGTTATGGAAACAAGCGCGTGCGTCTGCCTGTGCCCTTTTAAAGTCCTTCTCCTTGTCTTGGATTTAAAGTGAAATACGATTTTCTTTTTGTCTCTTTTCTCCCCGAGAACCTTTCCGGAAACAACAGCCCCGTTTATGTAAGGTGTTCCTATTTTTATATCGCTTCCCTCACCGCGGGCAAGAACTTTGTCAAAAAAAACATCGCCCTCGGAAACGGATATTTTTTCAATTTCCACTACGTCGCCTACGAACGCTTTATATTGTTTTCCACCGGTTTCGAATATCGCGAACATATATTTTTTGAATACAGACACACTAACATCCGCGCGGCTTAAAAGCAAGAAAAACCCCCCTCTTTTGCGCAACGCGAAAAGAGGGGGGTTAAAAAAACAATTCTTTCTTCTGACCCATCAATAATGTTCTTTATTCAACGTGATCCCGTAACTTTGAAACCAAATGAGACGCGTAGTCCTTTCCTCCCAAACCGAACGCGATACCGCCTGCGAGCGCGAGCATAGCGACAAATCCGGTAACAAGAGCGTTAATCATTGCTACGGCCACGCCGAGCTGTGAAAGCGCCGCGAAAAAACCGAATATCGTAACCGCCCACCACGTAAGAGACCCCAGGAAATTCGAAGCGTGCAGTTTCGCGCCCCTGACCGAAGCGTGCACTATTTTTTTCAACGCGCTTGCTATAACCACGGCGGCAAGCATAATAAGCACCGCCACAATCACGTTCGGGATATAAAGCAGTGTTTCTTTAAGGAATGTCGAAAGAGAGTAAAATCCAAGGATGTCCGATGCCGCGAGCAGAAACACTATGACAAAAAACCAATACACGATTTTCCCGAAAAATTTTCCGCTGTTAAGTGATATTCCGGCTCTGCTGAAATGTTCCTGCAAACCGAGGTTAGAAAGCACTTTATCGAGTTTTACAATCGTTACAAGCCGCTCAATAAGAGCTCCGAGTCCGGCGGCAACCACGAGACCTATCAAAAGCACTATAAGCGCCCCGATAATACTCCCTATCGCCCCGATAAAACCGACCCAAAGATTCTGAAGCGACCCCGCCACGATAGATGTCCAATCTTGAATCATTTTGGTATAAATGCGATTCTTTTAAAGTCGACCTTTGTTCACGCCATTAAATTATAACAAGAAACGGATGAAACTCAAAACCAATCTGCACTTTCACACGAGCGACGACCCCGAGGATCCTATATCGCACTCATCGTTTGAAGCCATAGACAAAGCGGCTGAACTCGGTTTTGACGCCATAGCCATAACTTGCCACAATTTGTGCGCGGTTAAGGAAGAATATACTGCGTATGCCGAAAGTAAGGGTATATTGCTTATTTCCGGAATCGAAAAAACAATCGAAAAATCGCATGTGGTAATTTTGAACTCTGATAAAGCGGCTGAACAAATTACGACTTTCGGCGAACTCGCCTTATATAAAAAATCAAATCCTGATATATTCGTTATCGCGCCTCATCCGTTTTTCCCGCACCCGTGTTCATTAAAAAATAAACTCATAAAACATTTGAGTATTTTTGATGCGATAGAACTATCGTGGTTTTATTCGAAAAGAATTGATTGCAACAAAAAGGCAAGAATACTCTCAAAAGAAAAAAATATTCCGCTCGTAGCGGCCTCGGATACTCACTGCCTTTCATACCTCGACACTTGCTACGCGGTGGTTGACGCGAAAGAAAAAACAGCGGCTGGAGTTTTTGAAGCCATACGCGAGCATAAAATTGAAAACACATCTCAAAAGTCAAGTTTATTATTCACTCTCATTCCATTTATGGTAAAAATAACTTTCGAGTGTTTTATAAATAATATTAAAAAACGCCTGACAAGGAACCGTTCAGGCGCGAATGAAAGTCGCGGTAAATCCATCTGTTAAAAACCCGGAACAAGCAACACCGTTGCAACTTCTAATGAATGGTATTTTGGCGGATAATCGTCTGGTCGTTGTCCCGAAGGTGAGAGATTATTTCCATCTCCGGACTAAGCGCTATCGTCCTCCCCAAATACTGCCCCGACGTAAAGTGCGGCAGAAGAACGTAATCCGCGCCATTTTTATAAAGAATTTCGGCGTCTTTTTCCGTGTCGGCTCTCACTATTATTTTAGGCCGCGAGAAATCGTCGGGCGCGAATACCGAAAGCAGTGAGAGTCCGTCTTCCAAACTCGGACTTGTGCAAACTACAAGCTTGGCGTCCTTGAGCCGCGCGACTTCCCTCATCTCTTCGTCGGCAACGTCGCCGTAAACCACAGAAAAACCTCTCGCCTTCATCTTTTTAATCACATTTGGGTCGAAATCCACCACAAGAAGTTTTTCCCGAGGTAAACCGAGAGCTATACTCTCCCCGGTCCGTCCACATCCTATCAAAACAACATCCTTCGCATCCAGCCCGTCGGACGATTCGGTTTCCTTCGTTTTCTTGCGTTCAAAAATGGATAGCGGGCGGGAAAGCGCGGAAAATATCTTGTCGCCATGCGTTATAAAATAAGCGGAACTGGCTATCGTGATTATGCCAACGGCGGTTATGAGCGCGACAACGTTTTCCGTTATGTGTCCGAGTTTTAATCCGAGCGCCGCCAAAATCAAACTGAATTCCGAAATCTGCGCGACAGTCGTCCCCGCCAAAAAACTTGTCCGCTTTTTATAACCCATAATCCCCATAATCACGAGCACTATAATCGGATTTCCGATAAGAACGAAAAGTGAAAGGATAATAGTGGGAATTATCAATCCGCCGAATCCCGCAAAGACGAATGACGCTCCTAAAATCACGAAAAACACAAGCATAAAGAAATCTCGGAGCGACCGGAGTTTGTGCGAAATTTCGAAATGCTCGGACGAGTTGGCAAGCGCGAGACCGGCTAAAAATCCGGCAATCTCAATTGAAAAACCGAGCTTTGAAACTACGGTTGCCACAAGAAACAACCACGCCAAGCTTACTAAAAAAAGCAGTTCATGCGAACGGGATATTTTACCGAATAAAAGCGGGATTATTTTTCTCCCCAAAAAAAGCATCAGGACAAAAAGCGCCGCTCCTTTCACCAAAGTAAGAACGGCGTTTTGCCATATTCCAGCTCCGCCATTTCCCAAGCCCGCGAGCAATATAAGAATGATGATCGCCGCCAAATCCTGGACCAGGAGAAATCCGACGCTTATTTTCCCGTACAAACTATGGAGGTCGTGCTTGTCTGACAATAATTTCACCACAATTATCGTGCTCGAAAAAGTGAGCGCTATCGCTATATAAAGAGCGTGAATTAAAGGAAAACCGAGCGCGGAGGATATCAAATAACCAAAAAGGGCGGTAAACGCGATCTGTCCGACACCGACTATAATCGACGTCTTCCCGACAAGCCGCAGTGAAGTGTAATTTATCTCAAGCCCGACCAAAAAAAGCAGGAACATTATGCCGAGGTCCGAAAAAACAGAAAACACTTCTCTGTTCTGTATGTTCAAAAAACCCGAATAAGCCACTATAATTCCCGTGGCAAGATACGCCATCACAACCGGCTGGCGTAAGAACCTGGCCGCGACTCCAAGCGCCGCGGCTATCAAAACCACAACCGCAAGTTCAAATAATCCTCCAGTCATATTCCTTTTATCATACTACAGATGTGTTTGGCATAAAAATTATTATAGCGCTATAAGGATAAAAAATTATTGTTATTTGTGGAACAAATCTGATACTATTATTTTAGCTACACAAGAGGTGAAAGGGAGAGCGATCCGCCGGCATAATTCACCGGCCCGCGAAGACCCCAATCACCAGGAAGCTGGCTGGACCTCATTTTGTCCCTTTCCCCCCAAGCAAAAAATTGCAGCCGGCTTCCGAATTTATTTTTCACCGTCCCATTGGGGCGGTTCGAATTTTAAGCGAGAAACAATACCGCCAAAACCACCAGAGCAAACAGGATAAGCCAACCGAGTGTGCATAAAAACAAAACAACCGCCTCTTTTTTGAGACCGCCGAAATACAAATTTGCCGGCGCGCCTAAAACCAAAAAACCGGTTACGGACGCCGAAACCACAAAAAGTAAAAGCATAAGCACCAGCATTAAAAATTCCGGCGACGGCGGCTTGCCAAAAAACTTCTCCGCGTGGAGCATAAGCCACGACACCGCCACGATGTACACGAACGCCCCCACGCTATTCAAAAAACTTTTAAGTAAATAAATTTGTTTTTTCATAGTTATTTTTGCTGAAAAACTTCCAGTATCGCCTCAAGCGCGGACGGCAATTCTTTTATCCCGTCGCTTCCGCTGAAATGCCCCTTGTTATGTTCCGTAACAATTATCATTCCTAACTTTTCTCTGAATATCTCTGAATCGCTTATAGGAACTAATGGATCACTATCGGAAAATATCCCAACAAATTTTCCTGAACGGGATTTTATTTTATCCCAATCGAGCGGCGTTTCAAGCCACGGCTTCGCTATCTCCACGTCGCCGGGATCCTCATACGCTTTATCTGTTAAATGAATCCATCCGGCCAAAAACACGGCACCGCCGACCTTCTCGTTTCCATGAAGCGATTCCAGATACCTTAAAATTGTTTGGGCGCCGATAGAGTGGCCAAGCAATATGGTATTTTCATCAGGAACCCCGACCTGTTTTTTGAGAAACGATACCCACGCGTCAATTTGCGGGTTTAATGGCTCCGGCATAGTCGGATTGAAAACGGTAAATCCTTTCTTTTCTAATTCACTTTTCAACCACGGAAAACACCCCTCTTCCGGATACCCATCCCACCCATGAACTATAAAAACTCTCTTTTGCATAACATTTATAATACCAAACGTTTGAATTTTTATATTTAGTGAAGGAGTGGACCTAGGCAGAATCGAACTGCCGTCTCGACAATGCGAATGTCGCGTCATACCACTAGACCATAGGCCCGTACGGCAGTTAAAACTATCGCAAAAAAAACTTAATCAAGCAAGACAACCACGCGCGCGATTTTGTCCGACTTCCTTATTTCGACAATGTCATTTTCACCGAGAAATATGGTCTCTTTGCGATTATCAACATACACGATTGCCGGCCCGCGTAAAACGCTGATGCCTATAACCGAATTCTCATCCAAAACGATATGGTCTGACTGCTCCGTACTGTTGTTGAACGCCACTCCGATTCCTACCTCAAAATAGCTGTCTGTGATGGAGCGGTAATATCCGGTCGAGCCGAACGGCGTTGCTATAACCATTCCATCGCCGATAATTTCCCCACCCATCGGCTTGTTGTTTACAAAAACCGTGTATCTTATCGCGTGGCGCGGATCCGCATTATGAACAATAACGTCGTTCATTCCGTCAAGCGTCACGCCTTTGGTTGATGCCTGTATCTTCCACATTTCACTTACTGCGAACTTACCGTTTTTCACACGGGATAAAATTTCCTCATTCGAAATATCCGGGCAAAGTTTACAAACCATGCTCGCGCGGAGCGGCAAAATCGGCACACCCGGAAACTTTTGCTCCGCCCGCATAATGGTACCATCGCCTCCGTAACTCACGACCATGTCGGGGTTACACGACACAATGCTGAAGCCCGCGGCAGACAAAAGTTTCTCCCCCTCTTTTTTCTTGACTGTGTCTACCAAAGCTACTTTCATAGATTAATATTATTTCTATCTCGTCGGGGTGCAGGGAATTGAACCCTGTCTACACGCACCCGAAGCGTGCGTACTACCGTCATACTCCACCCCGCTTGAATTATTTTTGAGCTAAAAGAATAAAAAGGCAAGGATATTATTAACTACTTATCTAAAAATTATCGAAAATCATTACACACTTAAGACATTTACTATGATAAATCCACGGCCGTGGATTTATCATAGTAAATAAAAAACACACCCCTCCTCTCCAACCATGAACCACCCACCAAGTTAATCAACTAAAATTGTGCCTTCATTATCAATGCTAAAAATGTGAACATGCTTGAAAATACCCGCTTCGTTTATATTATTCATAAATTCTTCTGGTATTTTCTTCTTGCCTATCCAAACGCTTCCCTGCAGAAGAGAAAATCCGATTTCCCGGATGCTTTCTCTCAACCAATCCCTTTTCCTTCTTTCTTTTTCCGGAATATCAAAGATTATAATTCTCAAAACCGAGTCATCTTCCGAAACATAATTTCCATTTTTATAATTCTCGCGAGCAAATTTTTCTTTTCCTTTTTTCGTTATCGCCCAAAAACTAATCTTTTTATCTTTTTTACCCTTTTTCTTTTCAATAAAACCATTTCTTTTTAAGTAATTGACGGCGTCGTAGAACCTTTGCTCATCAATAAATTTATCGCCCCAGCTCTCTTTCGTGCTTTTTCCGCTCTGCCTGTCATACAATATTTTATTAATCCTTCTGTATGATTCCCCATATCCACACATAAAGGCGCTAAACAACTCTCCGGTCATATAAGAACTTTCTTGTAATATGTCCAAGATAATCGGAATCACCTTTGGATTGTTTTGTTTTTTCATCCTTGTTTACAAAATTGATTCTTTCCCTTTGAAATATTATATCACGTTACTATGATAAATCCACGGCCGTGGATTTATCATAGTAAATAAAAAACCGGGATGGAGGATTGAAAAATACGAATCACGGTTTTCAATACAACTTTCGCGTCCTTACACGGGAAAGATTGTCCATACGTTAAAGTTTTATAAACTACCTATCCCCCGTGGTGCCGAACGCTCCGCGCGATTCTTCTTTCATTTTTTCGACTTCCTCCCACTGAACCGCCGCTCTTTCTTGTATAAGTCCCTGCGCTATGCGCTCGCCTCGCTGAACCGTAACTTCATTGTCCGTGAAATTGAAACAAACCGCTTTGTTTTCATCTTTCTCCCCGCAAAAATCGGGGTCTATAACACCGACGCCATTCGCGAGCATAAGCCCGCGCTTGTGCATCCCGCTCCGCGCGAAGATGAACATAACACATCCCTCCGGAATTTCTATTATTACATTTAACGGAACATATCCTATAGAATGCGGCGGAATTAAAACATCCTCTCTTGAAATAAAATCGAACGCCGCGGCGCCCTTTGTTTTGAATTCCGGAAGCGGCAACGTCTTGTCTATCCTCTTTATTTTTACATTCATAGATGGTTTTATCAGTGATTTTATTCGACAAAATACTTTCGCTTCATCTCTCCTTCCACTTCCTCTTCCACGCTGTCGCGCTTTCGCCTCCCTTCTCCGGCAAGTGCCGCGAGCTTACTGCCAGGAAGTGAACCCAAATCTTTCACGCGTTTCTCAAGATATTCTTTTGTATTAAGTGATGGGTCGTCAAGAACATCATCAAGCAAAATGAATAGGATTTCGCCGATTTTAGGACCGGCGGGAATGCCGAGAATTTTCATAACATCGTCTCCTCGGACGGCGAGCATCTTTGGATGTACGGGGTCGTGCCGCACTTTTTCTATCATAAAAAGAAGGTGCCGCAACTTGTATGGAAATGCTTTAGGCACGCGAGAACCAATGCGGTCCGCTTCGCGCACTTTAAGTATGTCGTCTATGTTTTCAACTCCAACGCGCGCGATAAACCGCCGAACGCCCGACTCACTCACTTCGCCGACATTGTAATAAAACATGTGGTAGCGGATAAGATGCCGTACTTTCTCGATAACGTCATTCGAAAATCGGAGATTTTTCAGCGCGGCGGCGGCAATGCGCGCGCCCACCGCTTCATGCCCGTGGAACGTCGCCTCAGTGTTTTGTCCGCGTTTCGTTCTCGGCTTTCCTATGTCGTGAAGGAGCGATGCCAAACGCACCTCAAGTGAATATCCCTTTCGCGCGGCATATTCAAGCGCCCTCGTATTGTGTTCAAACACCTCATACACGTGGTGCTTGTTTTGTTTGCATCCTATCCCCTCCCGCAACTCCGGAATTATAAATTCAAGAATGCCAGTTTCTTCAAGCCGGAAAATGCCGTCCGCGGCGCGTTCCGACAAGATGAGTTTTTGAAACTCGTCCCGCACCCGTTCTTTGGCTATATATTTCAGAAGGCGCGAATTCTTCTTAAGCGCGTTTTTTGTGTGTTGCTCGATCGAAAAACCAAGCTGGACGGACAATCTTACTGCGCGGAGCAAACGCAAAGCGTCTTCCTCAAATCGTTCATCGGGATTCCCCACGGCGCGGATTATTTTTTTATTCAAATCTCCCTGCCCATCATACGGATCTCTGATTAATTTAGAATTTTGTCCGCCGGCTGGCGGAGCGAATTTCGAAATCTCATTGGATTTTGAACTTAAAATCCGGGGATTAATATCTATCGCCATCGCGTTTATAGTAAAATCCCTGCGCGACAAGTCCTCCTCGATTGTTTTCACGAATTTTACCTCGTCCGGATGGCGCTTATCGGAGTACGTCCCTTCCGCGCGAAAAGTCGTAACTTCAATCATTTTAAGTGTCTGGTCATCGGAATCGGTTTTCACGCCTACTGTTCCGAAATCATTTTCATAGACCGAGTCGGGAAAAATTTTTCGGATGTCGTCCGGCGACGCATCGGTCGCTATATCCCAGTCGTTCGGCCGGACTCCGATTATCAAATCCCTCACGCACCCGCCGACAATAAACGCCTCATGCTTGCAAGCAACGAGTGCATTTCCTGTATCAATTACTTCTTTGGGGATAGTGTTTTCCATTGTTCTAGATTTATATGAAAATTGTATTCCAATTTGACGCTTATTTCTAATGGAATAGGATAAAAACTGGTTTCATCAAATTAACGCACGCCCCCGTAGCTCAATTGGATAGAGTGCTTGGCTTCGAACCAAGAGGTTCCGGGTTCAAATCCTGGCGGGGGCACAACGCTAAAATTTACAAAAGTTATGCACAGGTGCGTGCGTAATAGATAATAATAAACGGTTACCGTAATTTCTTTCCCGACTTCGGTTTCCCGTGGTGTAT
>Ga0155384_102_pt1 | contig 16237 bp, 16 predicted proteins | sample RifCSPhighO2_02_FD_106352 | JGI IMG/M metagenome (GOLD analysis project Ga0155384, IMG submission 106352) | Candidatus Jorgensenbacteria bacterium RIFCSPHIGHO2_02_FULL_45_20
CTTGCGTATGTGTTCCATACGTCAAGAATACCATGTGGACCGATGCAGAGCATCGAGGAATTATTTGATTAAAAATTTCAAATTAAAAATTGAAGCGGGCATTTGACACAAATGCCGCGTTTGCCTTATCCTTATCTTGCCTTTGAAGGGGAATTTTTTTATGCCAACAACGTACCAGCTTATAAAAAAGGGCAGGACAAGCGCGAAGAAAAAGGATAAAACGCCGGCGCTGGGTTTTTATTTTAATTATCTCCAGAACAGGCCGGTGTATTCTCCATCGCCGTTCAAGCGCGGCGTTTGCGTCAAGGTTTTCACGACCACTCCGAAGAAGCCGAACTCCGCTTTGCGGAAGGTTGCGAGAGTCCGTCTCACTAACGGAATGGAAGTTACTGCTTATATCCCTGGTGAGGGGCATAACCTTCAGGAGCACTCCGTCGTGGTACTTCGCGGCGGCAGAGTTAAGGACCTTCCGGGCGTGCGATACCATATCGTTCGCGGCGTGCTTGACACGAAGGGGGTGGATTCAAGGAAACAACAGCGCTCGAAGTACGGAGCGAAAAAACCGAAAAAATAATCGACACCGATTAACACGGATTTTAACGGATTAAATTCAGTATGAGAAAAAGAAGCAAATATAAAAAGAACGAGGTTATAGCGGATTATGTTTTCAAACGCGGAGACGTTTCGCGTTTCATAAATTATCTTATGGAAGACGGCAGAAAATCAGTGGCGGAAAAGATTTTCTATTCAGCTCTTGAAAATATAAAAAACATAACGAAGGAAGACGGTCTGCAGATTTTTGAAAAAGCGATGACTAACGCGTCTCCGCTCTTGGAAGTCGTTTCGAAGCGCGTGGGCGGAGCGAATTATCAGGTGCCCCGTGAAGTGCGCCCGGCAAGAAAATTTTTTCTCGCGGCGCACTGGATAATTGACGCGGCGCGGAAGAAGAAAGGCGCGCCGATGAACAAAAAACTCGCGGAGGAGTTTCTCTCGGCTTCGAAGAATGAGGGGAACGCCATCAAGAAAAAACAGGATATGCACAGAATGGCGGAAGCAAACAGAGCGTTTGCGAGTTTTGTGAGAAGATGAAGAAATGATGAGTAGAGCAGGAATTTTAAATTACGAATTTTGAATTTCGAATGAAACTTGAATGAAAGATGGTTCGACATTGCTCACCAGCAAGATGAAACAAAAAAGCATGGTTTATTCAGAAAAGGTTATTCCGTGTTTAAGTAATTCATTATTTCAAAATTGATTCGAAATTCGAGTTTCGAAATTAAAAATTGTTATTTATGCCCAGAAAATATCCAATAGAAAAAGTAAGAGATATCGGCATAGTCGCGCACATAGACGCGTCGCTATGCTCCCTAACACCTTGCGGTTTTAGTATTTCCACTACGGGAAAACTCCCGTTTTCCCGACCCCTTTCCCGCGTCTATGTGCTTTTTATAAACCATTAACTTACATTTATGCCCAGAAAATATCCAATAGAAAAAGTAAGAGATATCGGCATAGTCGCGCACATAGACGCCGGGAAGACGACTACATCCGAGCGGGTACTTTTTTATACAGGTATTTCGCACAAGATAGGAGAGGTGCATGAAGGAGAGGCGATAATGGATTGGATGGAACAGGAACGCGAACGCGGAATCACGATTACAGCCGCCGCGACGACTTGTTTTTGGACGCCCACATACATTGATAAAAATTCTCCGGACGCGAAGAACCAAGAGTACCGCATAAACATAATTGACACTCCCGGACATATTGATTTCACTGTGGAAGTGAAAAGATCTTTGCGCGTTCTGGACGGAGCGGTTGTCGTTTTCGACGGAGTCGCGGGGGTGGAGCCGCAGTCGGAAACGAATTGGCGGTATGCCGATGATTATAAAGTTCCGAGAATTTGTTTTATAAACAAACTTGACCGTATAGGCGCGAATTTCGAAAAAAGTTTGAAGTCCATTCATGAAAGATTGACGACGAATGCCATTGCTCTCCAATGGCCGATAGGAGAAGAGGGCGGTTTTTCAGGCGTGATTGATTTGCTTATTATGAAGGCGTATCGATTTGAAGGCGAGCACGGAGAACAGGTGATTCAATATGATATTCCGGCGGAACTTAGGAAAATTTCTGAAGAGAGGAGAAAAAATATAGTTGAAAAAATAGCTGAAACCAACGATGCGCTTTTGAGCGATTATCTCGAAGGGAAGGAAATTTCGGTTGAGCGGCTAAAGCAAGCGCTTCGCGCGGCGACAATCGGAAACAAACTTGTGCCGGTTTTCGGGGGAACGGCGCTTAGGAACAAAGGCGTTCAACTCGTGCTCGACGCGGTTGCGGATTATCTGCCGTCTCCGGCTGATATGCCCGCCATAAAAGGATTGAACGAAAACCACGAAGAGGAGGAGCGGCACGCCAAAGACGATGAACCGCTCGCGGCGCTCGCTTTCAAAGTCGTTTCAGACCCGTTTGTGGGAACACTTACGTTTTTTCGCGTTTATTCCGGCGTGATGAAGCGCGGCAGTTACATTTTGAACGCGTCAAAGAATTCGGAGGAGCGTATCGGGCGGATTCTCCAAATGCACGCGAACCATAGGGAGGAAATAGAGGAGATATATGCGGGCGACTTAGGCGCGCTTGTCGGAATGAAAAACACAGGAACGGGCGATTCGCTTACGGACACCAGACACCCTCTTATACTTGAAAAGATAATTTTTCCCGAGCCGGTTATAGGAATAAGAATTGAACCGAAATCGAAAGCCGACCAGGAAAAAATGGGTATTGCTTTGCACCGGCTCGCGGAGGAAGATCCGACTTTCCGCGTTGCGGGCGACAATGAAACCGGAGAAACGATTATTTCCGGAATGGGTGAACTTCACCTTGAGATTATTGTTGACAGAATGAAGCGCGAGTTCGGCGTGGAAGCGAGTGTAGGCCGCCCGCAGGTCGCTTATAAAGAGACAATCCAAAGAACAGCCGAGGCCGAGGGCAAATATATACGCCAGTCCGGCGGACGCGGACAGTACGGTCACGCGAAAATCAGAGTCGAACCGTTGCCGCGCGGAATGGGTTTTGAATTCGTCAATGCCATTAAGGGAGGGATAATACCGCAGGAGTTCATACCGGCTGTTGAAAAAGGAGTCAAGGAGGCCACAGGAAAAGGCGTACTCGCCGGATACCCGATAGTTGACATAAAAGCGGTTCTTTATGACGGTTCATTCCACGAAGTCGATTCATCCGAAATCGCTTTCCAAATAGCCGGCGCTATGGCGTTTCAGGAAGCCGTGAGGAACGCCAAACTTGTTCTTCTTGAGCCGGTTATGAAGGTGCAGACAGTCGCGCCGAGCGATTTTTTGGGTGATGTTACCGGCGACTTAAGCGCTAAGCGGGCGAAGATAAACGAAATGGGAGAGCGCGGAACGGCGCGCGTGGTTGATGCCGACGTGCCGCTTGCCGAGATGTTCGGTTATGTTACAAAACTTCGTTCAATGACGCAGGGTAGGGGCTCGTTCACTATGGAGTTCGGCCATTATGCGGAAGTACCGCAAAATGTGGCTTTGCAGGTTATAGAAAACAAGAAGAAATAAGAGCTTTATTTCGGCTTGGTCTCGGGCGAGGCGCGGTTTTTGATGTATAATAATGCCGATGAAAAAGACATTAAAAATACTTATTGTTGCGGCAGTCGCGGTGTTACTCGGACGCGGAGTTTATCTTATAGTCAAAGAGCGAACCGTGATTGAGGCAGAAGTGTTGGAATTAAAGAAATCCGTAGATGCTGGTGAGAAAGAGAACGAATCAATTGCCGGAAAAATAGATTTTTTTAAATACCCCGAAAATCTCATCAAAGAACTAAAATCGCAGACGAATTTTATCAAAGAAGGCGAAAAGCTGATTATTGTCGTGCCCGAACGCGAAGCGAAAGAAACGGACGGGGAAGCGGCAAGTTCCAGCACGGAATGAACAAAAAAATGGGATTTTTCCGCCATTACATTTTTTACACGATCGGGCGAAAAATGTAATGAGCACATCATAGGATGTTCCGAAATATGGTTTAATAATTTCACGCGGGATTAATACAAGCGAGAGTCGTACAGTGGCAGTACGGTAGCTTCCCAAGCTACAAACGCGGGTTCGATTCCCGTCTCTCGCTCAAAAACAAGATCGTTACTTGTTTTTTATGAGAGTAAAACCTTCAGATTATCTATAAGCTTTTTTGATAAAATGCTAATTTGGGGTTTGGCTTCCTCCAGAGGCGGACAGACGCCCTTTTCCCATATTTTTCTTCCATTATGATAAAATAATAAGGAAGTCGGCAATTATTTAGTTCGTATAACAAACAAAAAATGTCGCCTATATGAAATGTTTTCGCATAATAACCAGTTAGGCAAAATGCCTTCGGCATTTTGCCTAATGCGCGGCGGTTCCCGCTCGTTAGGCTCGTGCCTTCGGCACATCGCCTAACTCACGGCTATACGAAATGTCCGCTATGAGCCTGACGGCTCGCGCGTCCACTTCGCATAGCCGCCGCGCATTGTGCGAAATATTACTCGGCAATTAAAATTTTTCTTCTATTTTATTAATAATTTTTTGGCAATTTACTTTTAAACCTATGGAAAACAATAAAGAAGTTAAAAATACTCAGGAACTTAAAACATTTAAATTTCGCGATCCCAAAACAGGTGAAATTCAATCTATTGCAACAAAAGACGATATGGCGTTTATGGATAAAGTAACAGGTAAAATAATTGTTCCAAACGAAGATGTGCCTCTTTACAGACATAAGGAATGTTATGGCCTCAGCGACGAGGATTTCTTGTTTGAAAACGACCCCGCAAGAAAATATGAGATAAAATATTATGAACGCACTTATTTTGACAAGTACTTAAATGAAACAATAACAATGAAATGTAAAGCACGTATAAATAAAGAAAGTGGCAAGATAGAGTTAATGGGTCTTTTTGCTGATACAGATGAACTTTATGCAAATAGGAAAGAATATGGATTAAATGATGGTGATTTTGAATTTGTGGAAAAATAATTTGCCAAAAATAATAAGGTAGAAAAATTTAATTGCCTGCGTCATACATCGTACAACACCGAATATGAGGTTCAAAAAATTTGCCTTAATTAAAACTAAAAGGAGGGCAAATTTTTCTCAATCCATATTTTTATCCCTTTTCTATTTATTAAAAAAATATTGAAATGGGACAAAAACATCAGATATACCGAAACATTAAGTGAAATTGAAAACTCGCCCACAAAATTTATATAGCTTATAATTTAATCAAAACATTATGGAAGAAAAAAAGAAAGTAGGTGTCGGGGTTGGCGTAATAATTCTAAAAGAGGGCAAATTGTTGCTTGGTAAGCGTTGTGAAGATCCCGAAAAAGCATATAGCTTGTTGAATGGCACTGGAACATGGACAATGCCCGGTGGCAAATTAGATTTTGGCGAAACTTTTGAAAACGGGGCAAAAGAGAAGTGTTAGAAGAAACAGGAATTACACTCAATAAAATGGATGTAATTTGCATTAATCAAGATATTATTGAAACTGCTCATTTTATCACTATCGGCTTATTTTCTGATGCTTTTTCGGGAGAGCCAAAAGTAATGGAACCTGATGAAATTACTGAATGGTGCTGGTTTGACTTAAACAATTTGCCATCACCAATTTATTTTCCGAGCGCCAAAGTCCTTGAAAATTACAAACAGAAGAAATTCTACATTTCTAAGTAAGGTGAGTTTTCAACTCTCCTCGCTATCGCTCGTGAATTTATTCACGTCAGCTAACACGGCTTATGCGGAAACCTCGTTGTATTTCGGTTTCGCAAATTTGCTTCGCAAATTTCACATATACCGAAACGTTATAAAGGAAAGAATTTGCCGGCAAAGAACAAAATCTGTAGGATAATGTTTGTTTCAATGCTCGTTATGGTATAAAATGAAAGTGTTGGAGCGGTTTATGGCACGCGATTTTAATCCTGGCTGGTTCGCTGGACATATGTTATAATAATGGTGTAATAAAGGTCATAGATAAACTCAAAATAATTTGTTATGGATAAGGCAAAAATAGAGGAACTTTTGAAAGTTGATTTACTAAAGGAACTCAAGCTTGAAGGTCTTGATGAGCCGGCAAAACAGGGCGTGGTTGACGATGCCGTCTATATAATAGTGCGTGGCGCATGGATTAAGATTTTTGAGGCGCTATCTTCGGAAAAGCAGGCCGAATTTTCAAAGATACTGGACGGAAGTCCCGAAGACGCGGATGCGATTCTTGGTTTTCTTAAAAAGGAGGTCCCGAATTACGAAGACATAATCAAGGAGCAGATCGCCGAATACAAGTCGGTCCTTTTGGCGAAGTAATTATATGGACTTATTGAATGACTATTTGGAAAAAGAGCCGATAAACCCTGATAACAAGTCGGCTTTTTCGCGCGACAATCTTTTAATTGCGGCGGATGTTTTCCAAGAGCTCGATTGGACGGCTGAGTATAAAACTCCGGAGGAAAAAACAAAACACGAAGACAATATTATTAAGAGTGTACGAATATCCCATTCGGAAGCAGAAATAAATGCGGCTGTGCGGGTTTCTCTCATTCGCAATAGAATAATGACGGAGATAAACGAACGCGTCCGTACCGGCGAGAGGCCGGAAGACATTCAAAATGAAAGAATTCTGCTTGAGAAGGAGAGTTATATATCTTCGCTAAAAGAATTGAAGGTTGAATATTTGCGGACGCGGCTTGAGGGTCTCAAAGGGCGCGTAGGCGCCGATGATTTTGAACAACAAGCGCAGAACGCGGAAATATCCGCCATTAAAATAGCAAATGCCGAGATGGTGAAGTGGCAAGACATTATGATAGACGCACGGCGCGCGCTGAATCCCGAAGGATGGGACCATATTATTAATTTTTTCAAACATACCGCAGAGAAGGCAAGCAAGAATAAACTGCTCGGCGGATATTTCGGAATGAACAGAAATTTGCGTACCGCGCTCACCGCCGGAATCATAGGCGGAGGAATTGCCGCCTTCGCGGCTCCTCTTGCCGTCGCGGCCGGCTTTGGCGGCGCCGGGTTTGTAGCGTATAGAATTTGCCGTTCTCTCATTGGTGGGAATTTCGGCTACTTTCTTTCCAAGAAAGTTTTTCAGCCGCTCGCGAAAAAATCATTTGAGAGCAAAAAGAATATAGCCGCTGAATTCGCCGAGGGCGCGGGGGTTAGCGAAAGCAAAGATATTTTTAAAATGATAGCAAGCGGCGAAGTAATTTATTATGAGCATACATTGTCGCGGATCGCGGAACAAAATATAAAAATCGCGGGACAATATGCCGAAAAAATGCGGCGCATCACGACAAAATACAAAATTCACAACGTTGCCGGCACTGTTTTGTCTGGCGTCATAGGCGGTATGGCGGGGATGAGTATAGCCGATATGGTTTTGGGAGCGAAGGGGAATATAGCGCATACGGTTGCGGGGTTGGTTTCGGATAAGCCGAAGGTTATGACGGGCCATAATTTTGTTACCTCAAAGGCAGATTCGGTATTGCCTGATAAAGTTACCATTACTCCACCGCAAGTAGAAAGTACCGGAGACGGAGCTGTATTGGCGGAGAATGCTGCCAAATTGAGGCAAAATACCGATGTCATTGTTACCAAGCCACGCGCGGAAATTTTGAGCAGTGAAGTTTTAGAGCGCGCGATTGTCGGCGAGGGCAAGGGGGTTACGCATGTATTGCAAAGGCAGCTTGAGGCGGACCCGAAGGGCTGGGGGTATACAGGCGATGCCACGGATGCGAAGGCCCTGCGCGCGTGGTCCGGAGCGGAGTCGTATAGGATAGCCGTCAAAAACGGGTATATAAATCCTTCAACCGGAGCCGAGGTGTGGGTTTTGGATTTGGGACCGAAAGGCGCGGCGGGTAATCCAGCGTACGTATTGGAACATGGTCCGGGTGGCGTGGGCGTCGTTAAAGAATACATAAATGGAAAGCCGGCCGGCGGAGTCGGAACTATTGATGCTTATGAAAAGTTGCATAAACCAACTTCGGCTGTAGTGCATGAAAATATTTCAGAGTCGCCACTGCCTGAAGGCGGGGCAAAAATATCCGGCGCGGAAAATGTCGCGGCGCAATCCAGTGTAGCCGACACTGTGGCTACCGCCGATTCGCCAGCCGCACAGAGTGCCGCGGAAAGCGCTGTTTCTTCAACGGCTGAAAAAGTCGCGGACATTTCTGTTGTACAGAGCCGCGCGGAAGCCGTCCAAATTTTTGAAAAAGCTTTTAACGGCTTGAAGGACATATCCCACGATTTCAGTCATTTGTCGCTTGCCGAGCAGTATAACGCGCTTTATGGCAGCAGTAGTATGAAAGAAGCCGCCGCGGCGGTTGATTATTTCAAAAAGAACAATCTTTTTGACGGTGTTTCAGGCGGTGAAAGCAAAACAATGCTCGGATTTTTCAAGCAATTCGAAGAATTGACCAAGGTATTTGAACAGAACGAGCAAAAGTTTATGGATACGATAAAAAACGTAACGCACCTCGATGAAGCGAATATGAATAACTTTTTGGAAATGAGATTGAAGAGAGTGTGGGAATATCTCGGCAACGGGCAGAATGAGAGCGTTTCAAAACTTGTGAGGAGCGTGAACCTGACTCCCGCGGAAATTGCGAACAACTTGACTGTCGGGCAGGTATTAAAAGCGCGCTTTGTGGACGGCGCGTTTGTGAGTTTGCCGTCATCCGTGCGGTTATAGTAAGGCAAGATTTTGCGGATAAATTTTATCCCGCCGAGTCCGAATGAACTGGCGGGATAAATGAAATTGCATCAGAAAGTCATGTACCCCCGTACAATGACTTCTGGATGTTCCACCCCGTGGAACAACACTTCGAAGGAAGCGGGGATAACGGGCTCAAATTTAATTATTGCCCACATCTTACGGCTGGGGCCGTCAAATTGAAGAAGTGGCCCCATGAAAAACATTTTTCCGAAAACCGCGTCGGCTTCCCCCTTATACCGACGTTCCGTAAACGAGTAGAAAATCTCGTCACGGAAAACTGTCCATTTTTCGCCAACGGCGAGTCGCACCCCTGCGACTTTTTCGTCGGTTCCCCACACTGTCCCACCTAACATATCAAGGCGAAAAAATCCGACCCTACAGATGGAGATGCCCGCCATCGCCAGCTTTTGATCCAGTGTGTCCACTAGACCGAAGGCGGAGACGAGGAATTGAATCCCGTTGCTTGTTAACAACGGGAACCTCAAAATCCCTTCCCCTTGGATTTTGAGGTTTTCCTCCCCAAGTTCCCCCCGGATGAAACCGTGGGGGGCGTAGTTGGGGATGGCCCCAACTACGACAACCACTGCTCCCAAGAGACACACGAGAGCAATGATGACCAGTAATAACCCCAAACTCCCGAATTTTTTCATCGTTCTACTCCTTATTGTTATAAAACACTTACACCTTGAATTATCAAGTTTTACTATCTATAATATTACCACTAAACAACCCGTGTGTCAACCGGCGCGCACGCGCGTAAATAAATGTTAGGACGTCCAACGTCGTACACGACGTCGGACGTCCATAAAAAAAACTTAAAACCATACAAAGCAGAGAATAATTTTCAATTTGAAATTTTAAATTTTTAATGAATACAGTCCAAAATGGATTCAAAATGAGAAAAAAACAACAGAAAAGACAGGTTTTGAATTTTGGAATTTGAACATTTGGATTTGTTTAGGATTTAGGGTTTAGAGCTTAGGATTTAGGGTTCAAAGCCAAACTTGTCCGCGTATATAAAATTACAAATTGTCTCGGTCGGTTCTTTGTAGTAGCTTATACCTATATGACTCTTGGGTTTTGGGGAAAAATCAAGAAGCCGATTTTCGCGCTCGCGCCGATGGACGACGTTACGGATGTTGCTTTCAGAGAAATCGTTGCGAGTTACGCCACGCCGGATGTTTTCTATACGGAGTTTGTGTCGTGCGAAGGGATGCTCCATAACCCCGAAGCGTTGTCCGTAAAACTTAAATTCACCAGTAAACAAAAACCGATTGTGGCGCAACTTTTCGGCGCGAGCCCCGCCAATTTCAGAAAGTGCGCGGAGATTGTTGCCGCGCTCGGTTTTGACGGAATAGACATCAATATGGGGTGCCCCGACCGCGCGGTGGTGAAGCAGGGCGCGGGCGCGGCGCTTATAAAGAATCCGATTCAGGCGAAAAAAATAATAATTGAAACAAAAAAAGGCGCGGTCGTGTTAGGGAAAGCGATTCCGGTTTCCGTAAAAACGCGTCTCGGGTATTCAAAAGACATTTTGGAAAATTGGCTCCCGCGTATTTTCGAGACAGAGCCGGCGGCGGTCGTGATCCACGCGCGTACGGCAAGCGAGCTCTCTAAAGTGCCCGCGAGATGGGAACGCGTAGCGCGGGCAGTTGAGCTCCGCGACAAATTTTATGGCAGGCGAAAGGTACGTCCGCTCATTATCGGCAACGGGGACGTGAACAATCTTTTTGAAGCCACGGAACGCGCGCGTGAATCGGGCGCGGACGGAGTAATGCTCGGCCGCGCCGCGCTCGGCGCTCCATGGATTTTCCGTAACGCCGCCGCCTTCAAAGCCCGCGGATACGAAAAGCGAAAGGCGCGTGTCGTCTCGGCCGAAGCGCGTCTACGCGCGACCGTCCGACATACTCGGATGTTCGAAAAATTTTTCGGCAATTCTTATCTTAACCGCTCCACTTCCGCGAAGAACTTTGATATTATGAAAAAACATTTCAGCGCGTATATCCGCGGATTTGACGGCGCTAAAGAATTAAGAATGAAAATGATGAAAATAAAAAGCGCCTCGGAGGCGAAAGCGATACTCGAACGAATATGAAAAAAATGTTAAAAAAACATTTCGGGTTTGATGCGTTTATGCCTTTTCAGGAAGACATTATCGCTGACGTGCTCCAGAAAAAGGACGTGCTTGTGGTTCTGCCTACGGGCGCGGGCAAGTCGCTCTGCTACCAGCTTCCTTCACTTGAGCTTCCCGGCACCGCTCTTGTCGTTTCTCCTCTTATAGCTCTTATGAAAGACCAGGTAGCTTCAATGGAGCGCAAAAATATTCCGGCGGCGTTTTTGAACAGCAGCCAGGGAGCGCAGGAGGGGCGCGAAGCGAAACAGAAAGTTTTGGACGGCAGGGTAAAACTTCTTTACGTGGCGCCGGAGCGTCTTATGAAAGAAGGGTTTTTGGAATTTCTTTCCGGCGTGGAAATTTCTTTCATCGCCGTTGACGAAGCGCACTGCATTTCGGAATGGGGGCACGATTTCCGTCCGGAATACAGAAAACTCGGCGAACTGCGCGACAAGTTTCCGCGCGCGCCGTTTATAGCGCTTACCGCGACGGCAACCCGCAAGGTGCGCGAAGATATAAAGAGCCAGCTTAGGTTCAAAAAGTTCGCCGAGCACGTCGGAAGTTTCGACAGAAAAAATCTGAATTACATAATACGCCCCAAACAAAACACCTATTACCATATACTCGGTTACGTGGAAGACCATCCGAACTGGTCAGGCATCATATATTGCCACAGCAGAAAATCTACCGAACAGGTAACCGCGAATTTGCAAAGCGACGGAATAGCGGCGGTTTCATACCACGCGGGGCTTCCGCAGAAAGAGAGAACCGAAAACCAGGACAAATTCCAGCGCGGCGAAGCGCGCGTAATTGTGGCTACGATCGCATTCGGGATGGGTATAGACAAGCGCGACGTAAGATTCGTGATACATCACGATATTCCGAAAAACATAGAAGGGTATTATCAGGAGACGGGACGCGCGGGACGCGACGGCAAGCAATCCGACTGCATATTGTTTTTCAGCTGGAGCGATAAAATGAAACATCAGTTTTTCATAGACCAGATGAGAAACGCGCCGAGGGCCGATGTCGCGGAATACAAACTTGAGAAACTGATTGAGTTCTGCACGTCTTGTTCCTGCCGAAGGAAGATGCTCCTCGCGTATTTCGGCGAAGAGTACGGCGACAAAAACTGCGGAGCATGCGATACGTGCGTGGATTTGCCGGCCGCCGCGTGATAACATTGCCTATAGATATGAATAAAGCCAGAAAAGTCGCGAAAAAGAAACACAGAAAAAACGAGGGCAGGAAAGTTTCCTTGCGGAACAGATAACCGCGCACGGCGTTTTTTTATCCATGTTTCCGACAGGCAGGTTAACCGACGCTCCGCACAAAAAATTTTTTTGGGGAGCGGCGTGTTTTTTATTTGGAACGTTTATCGCGAGTATGGGGTGGGGGACGACTATGTTTCTGGTACTTTCGGCAGTTTTTCTTTTAAGTATTGTTTTGGCGTTCTTTTTTCGCGCAAGAGATTTTTTGCCGTTATCCTGCGGCGCATTCATCGTTTTTTTGGGAGCTTTACATTTCGGGTTTGCCGATATAATAGTGAACAGAAACATTCCGTTCGGCAAAGATTATAAAATAGAAGGGGTGATTTATGCGGAGCCGGAGTTTAACGAAAAAAGCCAGGACGTAAAAATCCGTTTGTCCGAACCATACGACGGAAACCTTCTCGTGAAAATCGCGCGGTTTCCCGAGTTCGCGTACGGCGACTTGGTGGAGTTTTATGGAGAGATAAAACCCGTTCCCTTCGGGAGTTATGGAAATTATCTCAAAAAAGAAAAAATCGGCGGAGTTGTTTCGTTTCCGGAAACAACTTTAATATCCGGCGGGCACGGTTCGCGCGTTAGGATTGTTTTATTAGGATTCAAAGGTCTGGTTTCTGGAGCTGTCCGGAAAACGCTTTCGTACGAAAAAGCCGCGCTTCTTCAGGGTATACTTCTCGGCGATACCGGCGATTTTTCAGAAAGTTTCCGCGAAAATATGAGAGCGAGCGGAACAACTCACATAGTCGCGCTTTCGGGTTATAACATATCCATAGTGGCGCTCGCCGCGGTGTTTTTGTTTTCGCGCTTCCTTGCGCCTACGCGTTCATTTATTTTGTCTTCAGCGTTTATAGCCGCGTTTGTGCTTATGACGGGAGCGTCTCCGTCGGTTACGCGCGCGGGCATAATGGGCGTTATGCTTCTTTTCGGCAAACTTTTCGGCAACGGCGACGATTTGAAAAATGTGCTGATTTTATCGGCTTTGGGAATGATTATCGCGAATCCGCGCGTTTTGGTTTTCGATGCCGGATTCCAACTTTCGTTTGCCGCGTTTCTCGGGATAGCTTATCTAAAGCCCCATATTGAAAGAACATTCGGGATAGTTTCTCGCGCGGGAATGTTTTCGTGGAAGTGGAAAGAAAATCTTTTATCAACCGTCTCCGCTCAAGTTGCCGTTTTGCCCATAATAATGTCGTATTTCGATTCCGTGGCTTTGGTTTCGATTCCCGCGAATGTGGTGATGCTTACTGTTATGCCCGCGACCATGACGCTCGGATTTTTAACCGTGCTTGTTTCGCTCGCCATTCCCTTCCTTTCGGCTTTGCCGGGAACGATTACGGAGTTTTTGCTACAATTTGAAATAAGTGTGATAAATTTTTCAAGCGCTCTCGGAGGCAAAATATCTTTTCGATTTTCTCCTGTCGCAGTTGTTTTTTATTATGTCGCGCTTGTAACCACACTCTCCTGTTTCGCTCGAATGCCGCGTTTCCTGCGACGGGAACGAACCATGTGAAGAAAGCCGTTTCATAGTATTGGCAAGGTGGCCGGTTTTGGAGGATTCCGATACTATGCCGTTTGCGGTATAGTATTTTCACATGCGATTCCCAAAATATACGCCGCAGTTTATTTCAAATACGATAGAGCGTAAATTTATCCGCGCGGTTTTTGCCGCGCTAATAATCCTTGCATTCGATTTTTACGGACTTATATGCATAGCGGGCGGCGAGAACAGAAACGCCCGCATATATTTTTTGAACGTGGGGCAGGGCGACAGCGAGCTTATCGTTTTTCCGACGGGCGCGAGAGTGCTTATTGACGGCGGGCCTCCGAACGGAATGGTGCTTTCCGAAATAGGGAAAATATTTTCAGTTTGGAACCGTTCCATAGATGCGGTTATATTGACGCATCCGGAGAGAGACCACTTCGGCGGATTGGTCGAGATATTGAGACGTGTTTCTGTCGGCGCGGTTTTGACAAACGGGTTTGATTTTGAAGAAAAAGGCGAAGGGTTAAATGATTTGAAGTCGGCTATTGAAGAATCGAAAGCCACACGCGTTTCAATAGCTAAGGGCGATGTAATGAGGAACGGCGATTCGGTTATCCGCGTGCTTTGGCCGCCGAAAGAAATAAGTCCCAAGACGGAAACAAACGACACGAGTATAGTAGCGCTTTTGGAAACAGGAGAGTTGAAAGCGCTTTTCACCGGAGATATAGGCGACAGAACCGAAAAAGCGATTATGTTTTCCGGAGTCAAAGCCGATATTTTGAAAATACCGCATCACGGTTCCAGGTATTCGAGCGGAAGTTTGTTTCTTCAGGCGGTCGACCCCGCGGCGGTTTTCATCGAGGTCGGAGTGAATTCGTACGGGCACCCTTCCGCGGATGTATTAGAACGGCTTACAAAGACAGGTGCCCGCGTGTGGAGAACCGATACGGATGGCACTGTTATGGCCGAGCTCATGGACGGCAAATTGAAAATTTACGGGTTTGGCGATTAGTGCCAGGAATTACGTTCATTTGTTTCATGAGGATACAATTGGTATTATTAGGAAATCGGTGGTTATGTCTAATTATCACATCCGAGTAAATTTTTGGGGCGAAAAAAATACCAGAACGATTTTTATCGGGACGCTCACTATTCTCGCCGCCGGCCTTCTCATAGCGGTTTTCGCGGCGTCTGATTCCTCCGCGCCATTCATTTTGAAATTCGACGGGATACGCGGCATTTCAATGTTCGGCGAATATTCGAATGTTTTGGGTCTGTGGCTTCTTGGATTTTTTATGACTATTTTGAATTTCGTCTTAGGAGAATTTTTCTTTTTTCGCGACAGGGCGCTTTCATATATCGCGTTTTCAACAAACGTCGTTTTAAGCGCGATTCTTTTTATCGCGCTTGCCGTGATTGTCCATATAAATTAAAACGAGGCATATGAACATATTAAACATTTTTATAGTAGTCATAGGAGTTATTGTTATCGCCGGCGGAGTATTGTGGGCGGTGTTTCTACGCTCGCGCGTAAAGAAAACCGATGGTGCCGATACCCACGCGTTCCTGCTTCTGCAAAATCAACTAAACGAAATGAATCGCATGGTTGACTCGCGTGTAAGCGAATCAACGCGCGTTATGGAAAGGCAGTTTGCGGAGAGCGCGAAAATAATAAGAGACGTTACCGACCGCCTTGCCAAACTTGACGAAACAAACAGACAGGTGGTAGGGTTCGCCGACCAATTGCAGTCGCTCCAGGATATTCTGAAAAATCCGAAGCAGCGAGGAGTGCTCGGCGAATATTACCTTGAAACATTATTGAAAAATGTCCTTCCGCCGGGGAGCTATGAGATGCAGTACGCGTTCAAAGATGGGATGATTGTTGACGCGGCGGTTTTCGTGCGCGACAAGATAATTCCGGTTGACTCGAAGTTCTCGCTCGAAAATTACAACCGCATAACCGAAGCGCGCGATGACAGCGAGCGCGACCGGTTCGAAAAACTTTTTGTGAGCGACCTGAAAAACAGAATTGTTGAGACGTCAAAGTACATACGCCCCGAAGAGAATACCATGGACTTCGCTTTTATGTTTATCCCGCACGAGGCGATTTATTACGATTTGATAGTCAACAAAGTAGGCGCCGTAACCGAAGATACGGAGAATCTGATTGAGCGCGCTGCCGGAAAATATCATGTGATCATAGTTTCACCCACTTCGTTTCATGCCTATCTTCAGACGGTGCTTCAGGGTTTGAAAGCGCTTCAGATTGAAGAGTCCGCAAAGGAAATAAGGAAGCGCGTCGAGGAGTTGGGAAAGCATATGGGGAGCTACGAGTCGTTTTTGAAAAAGCTCGGTGGTCATCTCGGGACGACAGTTAATATGTATAACAGCGCGTATAAGGAATTCGCCAAGATAGATAAGGACATTTTACGTGTAAGCGGGGAGTCGAATGGTATTTCCGCTGAGACGATTCCGGGCCCGAGTGTTGACGAATGAAAGGCCTTATTGCGTAATAGATAATAATAAACGGTTACCGTAATTTCTTTCCCGACTTCGGTTTCCCGTGGTGTATATGTACATCAAACACCGATGTTAAGCGGCG
>Ga0155384_130_pt1 | contig 14168 bp, 13 predicted proteins | sample RifCSPhighO2_02_FD_106352 | JGI IMG/M metagenome (GOLD analysis project Ga0155384, IMG submission 106352) | Candidatus Jorgensenbacteria bacterium RIFCSPHIGHO2_02_FULL_45_20
CCTCGACAATGTCGCCTTTGTAATGTCTGTATTTTCCCGGCTTTATTTCTTGGCTGATTTGCATTTGATTATTGTTTTTCATAATGTTTTTGACCTACAAACATTCTAACATTCTTGAGAATGTTAGAATGTTATTTAGCATCTTTTAACTTTAGAAATATTCTTCGCAATAATCCATGCCGACATTGCACCGAAACCGGTTTTATCAATTTCAAACGGCTTTATCCCAATGGGATTTTTCAGAAATATGAGTATGCAATAATTTTTGTCTTTGAACATTCTGAAAAATTCATGAATCTTGTCTTTTTTCAATCCATCGTCTTTGCCATACTTGTCCAATATTTCTTTCACTTTTTTCGGGGTCAAACCAGAAAATTGCACAACTTCACTGACCTTCGCTTTTATTAAATCCCCGCTCTGATACCCCGCCGCTTGCGGCGCGGTTATTCATTAGTTCTCTGATATGCCTCTTTCTCGTATTTACTATTTTGATATCCATGTTTTATGAATTCAAAACAATAAAACAATGGGAATATAAACGGCTCTTTCATAAATTGCCTCACATGAACGATTTCGTGATCATATGTGTTGTTATCGGCCACATCAGACAATAATATCGTATTCCCTAATGTGAATCCTCTTACTCTGCGCCTAAGAACCACCTCGTTTATCCATAATCTCCGTACTCTTAAAACCATTACAAACTGTAGTTTATCCGTTTTAATATTCCTGGGAAGCATTAGCAAACTATAAAATAATCCCGCTAAGCTCCATGGAAGATTTAGAACAAAAGCGATTTTCTTCATATTCCTACTTCCCATGACACTTTTTGTATTTCTTACCGCTATTGCACCAGCAGGGGTCGTTGCGGCCTATGTGTTTGGAATCCGCGCCGGGTTTCTTAGATGATTCCGCTTGCCTACTCGCTGCTTCATTACCGTGTTTTATTTTTTCGATGTCCATTTCCAAAATCGGAAAAACGGTATTCCAAGCGAGCGTTTCAAAATTATCGTTCATGGATTTGAATAGTATGTGCGCCTCGCGGCGGTATTCTACAAGCGGTTCATGCTGGCCATAAGCGCGTATATTTACAGAATCGCGCAGTCCTTCCAAACTTTCCAGGTGCTCAACCCAGAGCATGTCCATAATGCGCGCCAGATGCTGACCTAAAACGACGGAGCGCTCCGGTTCTATTTTCTCGGGTATTTTTTTAATTCTTTCTTCCGAAGTAAGCAACGCCTTTTCAATTTTTTCTTTCTCCTCGCTATTCTCTACGAGAGACGCGGCTATATTTTTCTGCTTTTCCACAAGGATAGATAAAACATCGCGGATAAGCGGCATTATTTCGCCGGCAAAACCGAGCTTGAGCATTTTTTCCCTCTTAGAGTAAATCGCCGTGCGGTGTTTGTTTAAAACATCATCGAAATCAAGCAGGTGCTTGCGCGCGTCAAAATTCGCTCCTTCCACTTTCTGCTGTGCTTGGTTCACTGCCTTTGATACCATCTTTGCTTCAATCGGCATATCAACCGGCAAGTTAAACATTTCCATAAGCCGCTTTATCCTGTCTCCTCCGAAAATACGCACAAGGTCGTCTTCAAGCGAAAGGAAAAACTGAGACGAGCCCGGGTCTCCCTGTCTTCCACACCTGCCGCGAAGCTGATTGTCTATTCTCCTTGCTTCGTGCCGTTCGGTGCCCAACACAAAAAGCCCGCCCAGTTCTTCGCGTACTTTCTTCGCCTCTTCCTCATTCGGCGGATTGCCGCCCAAAATTATATCCACTCCACGCCCCGCCATATTCGTGGCGACTGTTACCGCGCCAACTCTCCCCGCCTGCGCTATTATCGAACCCTCGCGCTCGTTGTTTTTGGCATTAAGAACTTCATGCGGCACGCCGGCTTTACTTAAGTATCCGGAGATGATTTCGTTGTTTTGGATTGATGTCGTTCCGACCAGAATCGGCTGACCTTTTTCGTGCCGTTCTTTCACCCCGTGCGCTATCGCTTCGTATTTCGCTTCCTTAGTTTTATAAATTCTGTCCGGCAGTTCCTCGCGTATAAGCTGTTTATTTGTGGGGACACTTATGACATCAAGCGAATATACCTTGTGGAATTCCTCCGCGGACGTTTCGGCGGTTCCAGTCATTCCGGCTATCCGCTTGTAAAGACGAAAATAATTCTGAAGCGTTATTTGCGCGTAAGTCCTGTTCTCTTCGCGCACGCTTACACCCTCTTTCGCCTCTATCGCCTGATGCAAACCTCCGGAATATCTGCGGCCGTGGAGCATGCGCCCCGTGAATTCGTCAACTATTACTATCTCGCCGTCTTTCACCATATAGTCCCTGTCGCGCTTGAAAAGCGTCTTCGCTTTCAAACTTTCGTTCAAAAAATGCACGAGGCGGGAATTTTCGGGAGAAAATATATTTTCTATTCCGAGTATATGCTCCGTTTTCTCTATGCCCAAATCCGTGAGGTTGGCGGTACGGAGTTTCTCGTCCACTTCGTAGTCGCCCTCCGATAAGTTCGACAAAATCCGTGAGAATGTCTTGTAATATTCACTGGATGCTTTGTCCGGCGCGGCTATTATAAGAGGCGTACGCGCCTCGTCTATCAGGATGCTATCAACCTCGTCTATAATGGCGTATTCATGCCCGCGCTGGACCATATTTCCGAAATCATACGAAAGATTGTCGCGGAGATAATCAAAACCGAATTCGTGATTCGTCCCATATGTGATATCCGCTTCGTATGCCTCTTTTCTGGAGATGGGACGCAGAAATTTTTCCACCACGCGGAATCCGCCTACGATGTCGCGTTCAACATCCGTAGTTTCTTCCATTTCAAATGCCGGATCGTACATACTCGAACCGTCATGCGTGAGACATGAAACGCGAAGCCCGAGGGCATGATAAATCTGCCCCATCCATACCGCGTCTCGACGGGCAAGATAATCGTTTACGGTTACCACATGAACTCCTTTGCCTGAAAGGCCCTTAAGATACGCCGGAAGAGTGGCGACAAGCGTTTTACCCTCGCCCGTCTTCATTTCGGCGATTTTGCCTTCGTGAAGCACAACGCCTCCCATAATTTGCACGTCAAAATGCCGCTGTCCGAGAGTCCTCTTGCTCGCTTCTCTCACGAGCGCGAACGCTTCCGGTAAAACTTGTTCTTCCAACTCGCCGTCTTTTATCCTTTGTTTAAGCGCGAGAGATTTTTCTTTCAGTTCTCCGAGAGACAGCCCTTCAAAGCCATTTTCATATGTATTCACCAAAAAAACGACGTCTTCGAGCCGCTTTAACACCTTTTTTCCAAAAAATTTTATAAAAAATGACGGCATAATTGTTCGGGTAGGCGTATGGAAAACCGCTCAGATGTCTTGAGCGGCTATGACGGTGACCTCCTATTTTTTACAAATGTTGAGTGAGTGCTCGTTCATAGCCGCTCAAGACACCCGAGACAAAGCATAAGTGATTATACAATAAAAGAAATAAAAAACCAAAACCCCCGAAGGGGCTTTGGAAAATAGGAGAAATTTCTTACATTTTTCCGCTTCAGTGTAGCTGTCGCAGTAATAAGAAATTATCCCACTCAACTATTATATAGTATCATACTTGCCGCCAAAATGCAAATCCCTTTTTGCGCGGTATTTTAGCGCTCTTGAGCAATCCTGCTGTTCATTGATTCAATTATGTTCTTGGCTTCGTTAATTATTCTCTGTTTTTTTCCGACTGAAAAATTAAAGTCGCGAAGCGCTTCCGGACGTTCAATTATATCCCTGCAAAGCACCGCCCCTCTTTCGCACAAAAACCGTTTCTGGCCACTACTCAAACCCGTAACGCATGTAACCGGATGTAACCCGGCGTTTTCAACGAGTTCCTGCAAATTACCGCGCGCGGGGTAACTCCACGCGAGCATTTTCATTCCGACACACTCCCCGTATTGAGTCGCATCTTTTGAAAGTTTGGTATTTGTTACGAGCCATATTTCGGAGAACGAGTCCTTTCCGCTTTTTCGGATATCCTCGAATCTTGCCTGCACGTACAAGGCGGTTTTGACATCCGATTTTATGCCGAGCTGGTTATGAAACTTGCACTCTATAGCTATCTTCTCTGCTTTATTTTCCGCTACCACGTCAATTTCATGTGAAACGCACGTTCCGGAAACGATAACCGACACGGCCGTTTTATATCCGCGCGATTCAAAAACGCGCGCGACGAAACGCTCAAACGGGTGCCCGCTCGGTCCCATTTCCATAATCGCGCGGCGTAAGTGGTACCGCGAAGCCGTAACACGCGATTCTTTTCTCAAAATTTTCCATGCCCGCCTGTAAACGTCCGCTGTTGAAGTTAAAACGCCGTTTTTTATCTCTTCTTTTATAACGGGAATTATTTTTTCCGCGAGGTTTTGTCCAGCACCTGAACGCAAAAGCGAATTGCGCAATTTTTCTTCGGCGAACGGCTCTTTCTCTCCGGAATTTTTAGTAATCAAAATTTCATTCATCCCAATTATTATATCCAAAAACGAAAATTGTTGCACATACGGCCGTGTTGCTGTATTTTGAAACAAAACATTTTATTCCCGAGTAAACTTAAAATATGGCTGTTAAAGCGAAAACAAAAAAGCAAAAGGACTCGGTTGTTGAAATAGAGGCGGAAATATCAGCCGATGAGCTGGAAGCGCACAAAAAAAGCATTTTTTCCGAATGGAAAAAAGAGATGAGCGCGGACGGATTCAGAAAAGGCAACGTACCGGAGGAAATCGCGGAAAAAATAATAGACCAAAAACACCTGCTTGAAGATGCCGCTTATTCGGCTATAGACGACTCATACCCCGTTATTCTTGAAGAATGTGAGATAAATCCGATCACCGCTCCTCGCGTGAAAGTGACAAAACTCGTCTCCGGCAGTCCGATCGAGTTCACAGTCACGGTCGCTGTAAAACCCGAATTTTCCATGCCGGATTATAGAAAAATAACAAAAGAATTAATTCAGGGAGTGAAGAAAATATCCGTGGAGGAAATTGAAGTTGACGAGGCGATAAAATATGTAAAGCGTATGAGAGGCGCTGAAGATAAAGACCTTACTGACAAGTTTGTAAAAACTATAGGAAATTTCGGCAATGTTTCGGAATTCAAACAAAAAATCAAAGAGAATATCGAAGGAGAAAAACAGCTTGCCGCGAAAGCCGACTTGCGTGAAAAAATCGCGGAGGCGCTCATCCTCGAAACAAAAATAAAAATTCCGCAGATTCTGCTTGATGACGAGTGTGCGAGAATTTCCATACATCTCGACCATGAACTTGAAAAATCCGGAATGTTAAAAAATGACTACTTTGCCAAAATCAAGAAAACGGAAGGTGAATTCGAGGCGGAAGAGCGCGTGCGCGCGGAAAAACAGTACAAAACGAAGTATATTTTCGAAAAAATAGCCGAGAAAGAAAACATAGCTCCTTCAAATAAAGAAGTTGAAGCGGAACTCTCTGGTTTTCTTTCTTATTACGGTGGTACTGACCCCGACGACGCGGCCAAATATGTCTACGAGTTCTTACGTAACGAGAAGGTAATCAGCTTTCTTGAAAACGGATGCGTGCGTGAAGCAACCGACGAAAAGAAAAAGTAAATATCCACAAGTTCAATGCTTGTATTCAGTATAAAGGGGGCTATCATGAAAGCAGTTAGTCCCACAGGGAAAAGCGCCGCTTGATGAGAAATCAAGTGGCGCCTTTTTTTATTCCATGAATGTTACGACGTGACACGTCTTAACATTACGATGTATTATGTTGATATATTTCTATCCTTCATTTCGCGTTTTGAAGCGCGGAAATACCGGGCAGTTTTTTCCCGCTTAAATATTCAAGCATGGCTCCCCCGCCGGTCGAAATAAAAATGTTTTCGGGCAATTTGCGACGTGTTTTCAAAAGCGCCATAGAAGCAACCGTTTCGCCTCCGCCGATTACAATAAGGGCGTCTGGCTTTCTTTTCGCGAGTTCCATAACCGCGCGCCACATAGCAAGCGTTCCGCGAGCAAAGCGTTCTTTCTGAAACAAGCCGAGCGGACCGTTCCACACGACTGAATTCGACGCGAGAATTATTTTGCGGTATTCGTTTGATGTTTTAAGTCCGACATCAAGTATTTTCCCGCTCGAGGTTATAGTGTCCGAAGGAAGGTAGAGCGAGCCGAGTAATAGATTTTTTTTCGCGATCTTAACGGCTCCCTCATCATAAAGCGATGAACCGACAGAAACTCCTTTCGCCGCGAAAAACGTATTCGCGGGACCTCCGCCAAGAAGAATCGCATCGGCTTTATTTTTGAAATAATCAATAACGCCTATTTTGTCGGATGTTTTCGCTCCCCCTATAACGAGCGTAAACGGATGTTTTACGCGTTTCATCGCGGCATCAAGATGGCACAATTCACTTTCTACGCGCAAACCCGCGTATGAAGGAAGAAATTTTGTGATTGCGGAAACCGACGCGGCCTTCCTGTGTGAAACGGGGAAGGCATCATTTACATACATGTCGGCACATGACGCGAGAGCGCGAGCAAAAGACGGGTCATTCTCCGTTTCTCCCCGGAAAAACCTCATATTTTCCATAAGAATGATACTTGCGTCAGATGCTCTGATTGCCTTCACCGCCGCGCCGATTCTGTAAGCGGATATGAAATCAACGTCCGCGCCCACGCGTTTTGAAATAAGCGGAGCGAATACGGCAAGCGACTCCGCGGTGGAATACGTTTCCGGACGGCCGCGATGGCTAGCAGTTACAATGCGCGCTCCCGAACGAAGAAGAAGTTTGAATGTTGGAATAATCGCGTCGAGACGAAACATATCAGCCGGCGACGCCGCGTCAACATTCAGGTCTATGCGCACAAAAAACGTTTTACCGGCTATGTCTTTCGATTTGAGTTTTGACAGATATTTTACACGTTTCATAAATCTTCTTGGATGCGTTAAACCATTTCTGAAACCAACGGCACAAAGCTGAATCCGAAAAACTCTTTGCGTTCGAAAGAATCCGCTCCGGTTTTTTCAAGAAGAACAATGGAGTTTTCAAGCGGAGCCACAATTCGTCCGCCGATTTTAAGCTGTTCTTTCCATGCCGTCATAATTTCCGGCGCCGAAGCCGCGCATATTATGCAATCAAACGGAGCCATTTCAGGGAAACCGCGCGCCCCGTCGCCGTTTACAACCATCACGGAACAGTTTTCCATAAAACCGTATTTTGATATATTTTGCTCAGCCATTTTCGCGAGTTCCGGAATTCGTTCTATAGCCGCGACGAAAGGCGCGTTATTGCTTTTTTCACTACTATCAACGCCGCATATATGCGCAAGGAGCGCTGTTTGCCAGCCGGAACCGGCTCCCACGTCAAGCACGCGGTCTCCTTTCTTTGGGGTAAGAAGTTCGAGCATAAAAGCCACGGTGAGCGGCTGTGAAATCGTCTGACCGTGCCCTATGGAAAGCGGCATATCCGCGTAAGCATTTTCTTTGTCTTCCGGAAGCACAAAATCAGCCCTGTCTATGTGAGAAAAAGCTTCTATCACGGACTGACTTTTCAAATACCCGTCATCAATAAGTTTTTTTACAAGTGTGTTATTCGTCATTGTTCAAAACGTGTTTTTTCCGGTCTTCGGCGTTTTGAAAATTGTATTTGTTTCCTTTCAGCCGCGCTCGCGTTTTTAATACTTCCAAAATAACACCGACATAATCAATAGCCCTTACGCGCGATCTTGAGTCATTTACCCAGACGACAGGCATTTCTTTTATTTTGAATCCAAGCTTGTCGGCCAATACAAGTGCCTCAATATCAAAACCCCATCTGGCCGTAACGCACATTGAAAATATTTTTTCGGCCGCTTCTTCCGAAAAACATTTGAAACCGCATTGCGTGTCCTTTATGCCTTTTATGGCAAAAAGCTGAATGAATAAATTTCCAGCTTTTCCGATAAGGTGTTTGTACCAAACCTGCCGCGGTTTGAGCTTCGCTCCATAAACCGCGCGCGACCCTATAACGACTTCATATCCTTCTTTAAAAAGCGGAAGCATTTTCTCTATTTCGGAAATCGAGGTTGAGTTGTCCGCGTCCATAAAAACTCTCCAGTTCCCTTTTGCTTCAAGCATTCCATGGCGGACAGCCACTCCCTTGCCTTTGTTCTTTTCCCATCCGATAACCCGCGTGTTTTTCATAATATTTGCCATATTTTCCGCTATCTCGGCGGTTTTATCGGTCGAGCCGTCGTTTACTATTATTACCTCCGAAGAAAATTCAGTATTTGAAAGGTAGCGGTCTACATCTACAAGCGTGAGTGTAAACCGCTCCGCTTCGTTATATGCCGGAATTATGACTGACAAAAACGGTTTCATAACTATTTTTTCCTGAACACTATATTATTATAACTTAAAAAATTGCACAAAAACGAAACCGCGACCGCCGCAATAGCTCCTACATTAGCCCAAGCGTTTTCACTTACACCGCTCGGCGCTCCTATAGCGTTTACGATTACGGAAGCAACCGAGACGTTGACAAACATCCCGACAAAAGTGAACGCCGCGAATCTTGTGTATTCTTTCGCTGATACAGGCACGCGGCTTTTGAATGTCCAGAACTTATTCCACATATAACTGTTAGTTGTGGTTACAATGAACGAAAACGCCTTGAAAACCGCGTATTTCCATCCGGACGCTACACCGCCTATAAGCATAAGTACATTCAATACCGATAAATCAAGAACCGTATTAAGCGTGCCTGTGGCTGCGAATTTCCCGAACTTGTTAAAAATCGGCGCGTAACGGGCTACGAACTTCAAAACAAAAATACACGCAACAGCGAACGCCGAGCATCCTAATACAATCAGAACCGCAATAATCGGAGAAAACTTAACTCCGATGTTCCAAAGTGGCATCAAGGACATGATGCCGATAAAAAAACCTATAATTAAAACAATTTTGTAGTCCTTCGCTTTATCGTCTGTCAAATCTTTATATGTAACGTTCTTGTTGCCACGCTATCTCGCCGTTTTAAGCCGCGTATAGATTTCGCGCTCCGCGGTTTCCCGCGGGACCCCGAACGTATTTCTTGAAATGTTCCTTATTTTTTCCGTATCTCTTGCGAATCCAGCTCCAGGAAGCAAAATCGAGATATTGAACGGACGGGATGTCTGTCCGTTTATCAAAAGTTTCGCGTGGGCATTCAGGTTGTCCACATTCATTAAGTCGCTTTTGCTGAATTCCGGCTCGAAATGTTTGCCGAGATATTCCGCGTCATCCGCCCCTACGCGAAAGGCCACCATTGAACCGACGTTGCCGAAAACGGCGTTCCGTATTTTATCTGGAAGTTGGGCTATAAACTGGTGCGCGACCGTAAGACACAAGCGGTATTTTCTTGATTCCGACAATATTGTCTGTATGCTCGGCGTGGTAAAATTCTGGAACTCGTCTACATACAGATAAAAATCCTTGCGTTTCTCAAGCGGAATATCCGCGCGCGAAAACGCCGCCATCGTGAGTTTTACTATCACGAGCATTCCGAGAAGCGCCGAGCTTAATTCGCCAAGCCGTCCTTTCGACAAATTGACCAAAAGTATTTTTCCTTCGTCCATGATTTCCCTGAAACGCAAAGTGCTCCTTGACTGCGCGATTATCGGGCGCATGTAATCGTTCGCTATAAACGTATTGAACTTGCTTGTTATGTAGGGCACGAGATTCGCGAGCGCCGCTTCCCCGCCGGCTTTTTCGGCTTCTTTCTCCCAGAAATCTTTGGTTATAGCGTTTGAACACTTACTCATCAAATAGGAGCGGAATTTCGAATCCGAAAGCACGCGCGGGATTTCGAGTATGGTATATCCGTCTTGTGGATTGTCCATAAGAAGCAGTAGGGCGTTCCTTGTGTACTGCTCAAACATCGGTCCGCCAGTGGTTTTCAAATCATAAAGAGTGTCGAAGATGCCGAGCAGTTCGTTTATTATGAACGTCTTCTGTTCCGGAAAAGCGGGATTGTATTCAAGCACATTAAGTCCGAACGGGTATTGCATATCCGCGGGGTCGAAAATTATGGCGTCTTTCTCGCGCCCCGGCGGAATGCGGGCGATGATGTCTTCAAATAAATCGCCGTTCGGATCTATAACGCATACGCCCTCGCCCATTTCCATATCCTGCTTTACCACGTTATTCATAAATACGGATTTTCCGGTGCCGGTTTGTCCCACTATGTAAAGATGCTGGCGACGGTCTTCGCGCGAAATACAGACATCCCTCACCGTTCCCCTGTAGCGGTTCTCACCTATTTTTATCCCGTCTTTCGGCAAATTCGGAGGCGCGACTTCTTTATTGCGAGCTTCCTTTATTTTAGGAGTTGCCGTGAACGGTGTCGGAAAATGGAAAACGCTCGCGAGCTCTTCCGCGTTCAATATATTCACCTCTTTTTCACTGAATGCTCTGAAGGAAAATTGGTGCGTGAATTCTCTTGCCAAACGCGGCGGCGTTACTCTGAATTCATTAAGTTCCTGCGCGCCAAATTGGGAAAAACCAACGGCTACGCCGCTCACTATGGAATCCGCGACTTCCCTCGTAGGAGCTGAAGCAACAATTCTTATATTCACGCGGAAAAGCGGCTTTGATATTTTCGACTCTATCGCTTTTACGGCACTTTCTTCTATTCGCCGTTCTTTATCAATTACGTTCTTTTCTTTCGCCGCCGTACCAACCGTAACCGCGCGTTTGAAGTCCGACACAGAGATGTTCAATCCTTTGGCGCGAAAATCAATGCTCCCGTCCTTTTTAAGCGTCTTAAGAGCCGAAGAAATGCGCTTTTTTTCCTTTTTGGCGGCAGGAACTATTACGTATTGTATAGCTCCCCCTTCGCCGATTTCATTTATTTTCGACAATCCGCCTATTATCGGAGAAAAAGTATCGGTGCCGAATTCGCGGTAAGTGCGAACAGGAAAAATAAATTTATTCTTTTGAGTAACGCAAGCCGCCGAAACTTCGCCTGAATAATTGAAAATGTTATAGTCCTCCGCCGCTTCAACCTGCGCGTCCGGCCAAATTGATTGTATGTGGCGGACAAGAGGCGCCATGTATTTGTCGTTTGTCGCCGCGTAAAAATGAATTTCTTCGCCGACATACGGCACGGCTACCTCGAAAATAACCGGTTCTTTTATCCCCGCGAGGCCGCTTAAAAACTGTTCCGAAAGCCCTATTTCTTCTTCTATTTTTTTATTCTCCGCGGCGGCGCGCGGAAAACGGACAAGAATCAATTTTAGTTTTAATAATTTGCGCATTTTTTTCCGATTTTCAAAACGGGCAAAAAATACGGCGGCGACCGCGACCGCGAAAGCACCGGCAAAAAATAGCGCTGGATTCATGTTATTTTATAATTCCGCGTTTTTTGAATTCGGGCATAAGTTTATCCACAAGCGCGTCATGAAAAGCGTCCTCGACAAACGGTGATGATTTTTTAGCTAAGCGGAGAGCTTTTTCCATACCGTTATTTACAGCTTCGTCTATAAGGCGCTCCACTTCTTTCGCGGCATCTCCTTCATCATCATCCGCCATGTAAGATGGCAAATTGGATTCTGTTTTCATAGCAGATTCGGTCGGACTCGGCGCAGTTGTGGCGCTTATTTCGTTCGCGATTGACTGTATGCTTCTCTTTATAACTTCGCGTTCTTCCAGATGTCGCGTTTCCGGATTCTCGAGCGCACTCTTCGCGTGCTCGCCAATTCTTTCCGCCATCGGCTCTAATTTTTCGCTGAAGTTTACCGTTTTGGACATAGGATAATTATACCACCTCCTTGGAAGTTCTAAATCCTAAACTCTAAATTCCCGCCCGAACGACCGATACTCATAATTCATTATTTCTGATTTAGGTTGTTTGCCGTACTTTATGCTTGTTACCGATTTTATCACGTAATCACGCCGCCTCCTAACATCTCTCGAAGGCCGTTTTTATCTTCGTGAGCCGAATAGAACACCGCTGACTGGCCCGGAGCGATGAATTTCTGCGGTTCATCGAAAACAATTCTATAACGGCCGCGGTTCTTTGATTTTGAGAGAACCGCTTTTGCGAGCGGTTGGCGGTAACGAACGCGCGCGCGGACGGAAATTTCAAATGAAAGAGGGTCAATAAAATTAACATCTGTAATTTCGATTTCACTTCTGAACAATGCCGGATTGCTGCTTCCCTCCGCAATGACAAGCGCATTTCTTTTAACATCCTTTTCCGCGATATAAAACGGTTTCCTGTCTGTTTTCTGTTTTATATTATTCGCTGTTTGTTGTCTGTCGCGGGTTGTGAGCTGTAGGTTAATATGTCTTTGCCCTATCGTGTAAAATTGCACTCCATCATGCTCGCCTACTTTGTTTCCCTCCGTGTCAAACACATCTCCTTTTCTCGGTTCGATATATTCTTTCAAAAACTCCGGCAGTTTCACCTTCCCCAAAAAGCAAATCCCCTGCGAATCCTTTTTATTCGCCGTAGGCAGTCCCGTTTTCCTCGCAATCTCGCGCACTTCCGGCTTCGTGTATCCGCCAATCGGAAACAAACAATGTTTCAGCTGTTCCTGCGTCAAAGTCCACAAAAAATACGATTGGTCCTTACCTCTGTCTTTGGCTTCGTAAAGACAGAATTTTGGATTTTGTCCGCCTGCCTGCGCAGGCAAGCCAACTGTCGGATTGGATTTTGAGTCATTTTTTGGGTTTTGTCTGTAGGTCGGTGAGTTTATATGTTTTTCGAAATTCGAAATTCGAAATTCATCATTCCTATGAAGACAGGTATAGTGTCCTGTGGCTATATAATCCGCTCCAAGCTTTAACGCCTTATCCAAAAAAATCCCGAATTTAATTTTCTTGTTGCACATCACGTCCGGATTCGGCGTGATACCGCGCTTATATTCGTCTATCATATACTGCACCACGTTTTCAAAATATTCCTCGCGCGCGTTCAGAACGTAAAACGGAATGCCAATGTGTTCCGCCACTTTCCGCGCGTCTTCGGCGTCTTTCTCCTCGCACCCATCCGCGTTATATCCGTTGATAAACACTCCCGTAACGTCGTACCCATCTTTTTTGAGGAGGAATGCCGCAACGGACGAATCAACTCCGCCCGACATTCCGATGAAAACCTTTCTTTTAAGAGTGGTATTTGTTTGTTTGTGTTTATTCCAAATTCTTGCCATATTCGTTTCGTTTATCGGGGCTAACATGGCCCCAGCATTAAAAGTACCGGGAATGTCAGTTTTGTCCATTTTTGCTACAACATCCTTACAAACTCCAGTTTGTAAGGATGTTATTTATGAACAATATCCAAAAGCGATTCTTCCCAGCCAAAACAGGTTTCTTTGCCCTCGAGTTCGCTGAACGCTTTTACACAAGCAGAATCAAGTTTGACGTATTCTTTGAGCACTTGCACTGTCTCCTCAATGAATCCACCAACCGTGCCATCAGAATCATCAACACCGCCGTGACATAATCTATCATCAAGCCGTAAAAGCGTATCAACTAATAACTTAGCCGTCTGCTCGCTTACCGGCAACTCGGAGACGATCTTTGACAAACGGTTGCATCCTTCCGAAAGTGAGTTTTGATAAGCAAACCAAGTGTGCGACGGGCCCTCGTATGATTTTACATACCGCATGCCGCCGGAAATTGCTTTCTTTGTGGCCGCTAACTCACTCTTGCCTAATTCCCCCAACCGACCACTGCAAACGGCTTGAGAAACGAGCCGTTTATCTTCGTCGTTTAACTTTTTTCCGCCCATCACCGCATAAATTGCCACGGCCACCATGTGCTTGCAAAGCGTATCATTTTGCCCAAGGTAACATTCACAGTCCCCTTGATCATAGTGCCGATTATCTACGTAAACCTTATACGGCTTTGTGCCAATCACTACGGCAGAATAACCGCCAATCCCTTCCTCGAATTTCGTCACCTTCCCTTTCTCATATAAATCAACCGCCTTCTCAAAAGTCGGACCATCAGTCGCAAATTTAATTTTGTCTAAATCATATTTCGGCTGCATATACTTTTGCGGAAAGTAATTCCAAGCATCGGTTACCAATTCAAGAACATTGCTCAATTCCGAAGCGTCTCCGCCACGATCGAACATCACCACGACTACACCCCCCACACCAAATTATACTACGCTATTCTCAATTCGTTTTTTCAACTGCGTGA
>Ga0155384_105_pt1 | contig 10274 bp, 10 predicted proteins | sample RifCSPhighO2_02_FD_106352 | JGI IMG/M metagenome (GOLD analysis project Ga0155384, IMG submission 106352) | Candidatus Jorgensenbacteria bacterium RIFCSPHIGHO2_02_FULL_45_20
ATTGTCGCCTGTTCAGTTCATGCTACAATGGTCGAAGGCAAACGTCGTAAAAATGCCCATGGAGTCCAGAATAGGGTTGCATTATACAAGTGGTTGACACTATGGCAATAGTGTGATATTATTATAGATAGTTGCGGAAAAATCGTTGTAACAGGCCTGTGGGCAAACGGATTAATTCTTAAATTTTCAGGACCGCTCGGTTTCGGCTTGGCGCATCCTCGGAGTAGTCCGTCTTTCTTTGGAATGTATTTTTCGAAGAATTGTTTTGTGTCTAACCGACATTTTGCCCACGGACCCGTTTCAGTGATTAAAATCGGCGTTTTTAATTCCACCAGCTTATTTTTCCGGTGGCGCGTTCCACCTCTTCCATGCTTGTTATACCATTCAGGGCTTTAAGCACTCCGTCTTCCTGCAGAAAAACCATTCCTTCGGCTCTTACTTCGCGTTTTATCTCCGACTCGGTCGGATTTTTGTAAATAACCTCCTTGATTTTACTCGAAACAGGGAAAAGTTCGAACAAAGAGATTCTACCCCTGTATCCTATTTCACCGCAGTCCGGACATCCCTTTGGTTTCCACACCCCAAAGTCGTCGTACTCCTCTTTACTTACGTTTTTCGGCAAGTCGTCCAAGAATTTCCTGATTTTGCCATTTTGCGAGTCGCTCAACTTTATTTTTTCTTTACACCTATCGCATAGAACGCGGACAAGGCGCTGGGCGATGATAAGAGATATTGACGGTCCGAGTATTTGAGGTTTCGCTCCAAGGTCTATCAGTCGGTAAATGGCGCCGACAGAATCGTTCGTGTGGAGCGTAGAAAAAACAAGATGGCCTGTGAGAGCCGCGTGGAGCGCTATCTCCGCAGTTTCCTTATCGCGTATTTCTCCCACAAGAACTACGTCCGGATCCTGCCGCAGAATGGAGCGCAAACCAGAAGCAAAGGTGTACCCCGAATCCATATCAACCTGTGTTTGCGAGATTCCGTCAAGGTGATATTCAATCGGATCTTCTATGGTTATGATTTTTATCTCCGGATTCGCGATGCGTTTCAGAAACGCGTAAAGCGTGGTTGTTTTTCCGGAGCCGGTCGGGCCGGTATTCAATATGAGGCCGTTCGGGCTTGAAAGCGACTCGAGCGCTATTTTCAAATCTTCCTTGCGCCACCCAAGTTCGGTGAGTTCGGTTTTAAGCGATAGCGGGTCTAAAAGCCGGAGCACTACCGTCTCGCCGTATTCCGATGGAATGACAGACGTTCTTACTTCTATGTCCCTGTCCTTCAGTTTTATGGTGAACCGGCCGTCCTGCGGTTCGTTGTGCACATTAAGTTTCAGGTTGGACAGCAATTTTATTCTCGTTACCACAGCTCTATAAACAAGCGCGGAAAATTTTTCGTGTATGGAATGGAGAAGTCCGTCTACGCGCAGGCGCAGAGTGTTTGAATTTTCTCCCGGCTCAAGGTGGGCGTCCGAGGCATTCAGCGCGAGCGCGCCGGCGAGGATGATTTCGAGAATTTGCGATGTGTACGGACTGCTGAACGACGCGATTTCAGATGAAAGCGCGCCTATGGAATTTATTTTTTCCTGAATCGATTTTATATTTTCTTCGTTTATTTCTACGCTTCCGCTAATTTCTTTCTGCTCGCTTATGTATTGGTAGTATGAAAGAGCGTGGTCTATGGAGGTGAGTGAACACACGACGAGACGCACCTCGAATTTTTGTTTTAACTCGTTGATTATCTTCTGCGCCTCCGGCGAATTAGGATTGAATGTCGCGACGACCAGAGTTCTGCCTGATATTTGTAGAGGGGAAAGAAGAGCTTTTCGCGCGTCCTCTTCTTTCACGAGTTCCATCGCCTTGAGCTCCGTCGGAGTTTGCAGTGATATTAGGTTAAGATACGGGATCCCGAGCTGTCCGGCGCGACGCTCGGCGTCGCGTTCTTCCGCCTCGCGCCTTTGGCGTTTGAGTTGCTCGTCAAGACCCTTTGATTGCTGGAGCATAATACTTAAATATATTTTAGAGCTTTTTGGATGGGGAGACAAGACAATGAGGTATTAAGTATCAGATATGGTATGAATAATAAAACTCTAAGCACCAATCCCTAAATCCTAAACAAATCCAAATATTCAAATTCCAAAATCCAAAACCTTCGCTGAAACTATGGCGTGGCGGGCAATTTTTAATATCAAATATCAAAGTCCAAATGACGCATATTGTTCGTTTTTGTGGCTATGGTTTGTGGACGTCCGATGTCGTGTACGACGTCGGACGTCCTAATATTTATTTATATGCGTGCCACTTGTGTTTGACACTATGATGCCTCGTGTGGTATAATAATAGGTAGAATTCAAGCTAATAACTGTTGGTTTTGACAATACAAGACAAGGAATAAGGAAGGAGCATAGACATGAGAAGAAAGTATTTTCCGATTGTTGTTGTGATGTTTGTGATGTTGTTGGGGTGTGCGGGGGAGTTTCAGGTTTTTTATAGTAAGCCGGTAGTGATTCAAACCCGGCTATCGAAACACTTCGAGTTTCTGGGGAAAACTCGAACCACAATCTTTAACAGAACCCAGTTTTTTGTTAAGGTTATCGGTTACGACAAGTCTGAAATTGCCAGGCTTGGTCCTGGCGCGGAAATAATCGACTTTGATTATGTGTTGTTTGAATACACCAAAACACCCGTGGTGGGCTTGGTGTATGAAGACAATAAATATAATAAGGCGATTGGTGTTTGGGCGAAAACTATATCTATAACAAACAACAGGGATGGGGTGATAGATATAGATAGTTTCTATTATCTAAACGGTAATAGGTACACGTCGAATTCTTCGACTCCAATAGGACGCGGTTACAGTTCTGGTGTTGGCAGAATTCCCAAACCTAAGTTTGGGAATGAGTTCAATATCATTTTTATTACTTGTGGAAGTAGTGCTTCGATAAATATAGACAAAACAACATTCGAATTGGGAATTGGTGCTGCCAGAAACTTGAGATACGCGACCAAGACTCGTTTGAGCGTTGGTGCTACTAAAATATTTACCGTGCGGCTTATTAACGGAGACGACGCTGTGACAAAAACCATGAAAGGTCGGTTGTATATAGGCGGAAGCGGTCATAATCCAAGCGCTATAGTGGTGTTAATTACACCGAGCGGCGTGGCCTACCTCTGAACATTAACCCGACCCCCTAAAAAGGGTCGGAAACATTTTTGTCCCCCTCTTTTACGCAATACGAAAAGAGGGGGATTGTTCGTTCCGCAAGTATGGTTGTATAGTGGAAATAATGCTCTATTATCTCTACGGACCGGATTCGTACAGGAAAGGAGGGAAGCTCCGCGAGATTTTAGGCACTTATAAAAAGAAGCACGAGCACAGCGATATTTTTACCGCCAATTTGGAAGAAAATCCGGACGTGTGGAAAGACGCCGCCCGATTTGCGCGCCAGCCGTCCATGTTTACGGACTCGAAAGTTATAGTTGTATTTGAATCGGGTGTTCCCGAAGACAAAGAATGGAAAAAGTTTCTAAAGGATTACGCTGATTCGAAGCGTGTTTTTCTGATTGTTTCAGATAACTCTGCTACTAAAGCCGCGTTTAGATTTTTAATTGAAAGAGCCGAAAAGGCGCAGGAGTTTGCCGAACTCACCGGAGCGCCGCTTGTAGCGTTTATAAAAGAAGAAGCCGCCTCGCGCGACCTGGAATTTGACGTTTCTTCAATCAAACTTTTCGCGGCGCACATAGAAGCCCAAAAAGAATGCCGTTCATGGTCGGTAATTTCGGAGCTCGAAGAGATGCGCCTTTTAGGCGTGTCTAAAATTTCGTCAGAAATAATAAATAAATACTTTGATTATTCCGGTAAAGACGAAGTGTATTCCGCGTCAAGGAAAATTTTAAACTCATTGTCTTTACCGTTACGGCTCGCGGCGTTAGAAAAAATGTTTTTTCAAAATGAGGCACCCGCTTATGTTTTTAACTCGCTTGGCTTTCAGGCATACGGCAGGGACGCCGCTGAACTTGCCAAATATGATGTCTTAGTAAAAAGTGGAAAGATTGAATACGAAGAAGCGCTTTTGGATTTCGTTTTGCGGAAGCGGTAGCTTGTACAAAAAATCAGTCCCTAAACGCCGGTTTTTCTCATTGTTCCCAGTTTTTTGGCGAATTGCGATTTCAGACGATTCGCTTTCCCCGGTTTTATCAACTTCACTTTCCGCATCTTGTCTATGGTTTTGTAAAGCCCCGGAATGGCTTTTGCCATCTCTTCCTTATTATTACTCTTCACTATATTTTTGAAGCTTTTGATGGCAGACCTCATAGACGATTTTCTCGCCGTGTTTTGTTTTTTCCTTCTTTGATTTTGGCGGAGGGCTTTTTCCGCGGATTTTGTTATTGGCATAAGCTGAAAGTTGTTATTTTTGTTTGGTCTTAATTACCGCGTAATTATTACACAATAGAGTTCCGCAGGTCAACAAGGACTAAATTCCAATTCTGATTTATAATACACACATATGTTTTATTTTTTATCAGGCAAGCTCGCTGGCAAGAAACGCGGGTTTGTGGTGCTTGAGAATAACGGCATCGGTTTCAAGGTGTTTGTGAATAATATAACAATGCAAAGAATTCCCGAAGAGGGAAGCGATGTAAAACTATTCTGCGTTATGCGCGTGCGTGACGACGAACCGGAGATTTACGGCTTTGCCGACGAGCCGTCGCTTCATTTGTTTGATTTGCTCCGGACGGTGCCGGGCATAGGGGCAAAGAGCGCTCTCTCTGTTTTGGACATTGACTCGGTTGAAAACATCACAGCCGGAATACTTGAGAAACGCGCCGACCTTCTTTCACGGGCGCCGGGCGTGGGGAAAAAGACAGCCGAGCGGATAGTTCTGGAGCTTCATAATAAAATCGAGATTTCCGGCGCGCACACGCTCGTAAACGCGATTGATTCGAATGTTGACGCCGAAGACGCTTTGGTCGGATTGGGGTACGACAGAAGAGACGCGCGACAGGCGGTTGGCGCGGTTCCGGCTTCGGAGGATTCGTTCGAAAAGCGCTTGCGCGCCGCCCTTCGCATACTCGGTAAAACAAGATAATTTTGTATAATCAAGGAATATGAAAATAACTTTTTATGGCGGGGCGGGGATGGTTACCGGAGCCAATTATCTCCTTGAGACGAAGAAGAATAAAATTCTCGTTGACTGCGGAATGAAGCAGGGAGACGACGATGCCAAAAATTCCAACTTCGAGCGTTTCCCGTACGACATATCGGAAATATCTGCTATTTTTGTAACACACGCGCACGTTGACCATATAGGAATGATTCCAAAACTCGTAAAAAGCGGATTTCGCGGCAGGATAATCTCAACGCCTCCAACTAAAGATTTTGCCGGCCCTCTTCTCACGGATTCAGAAAAACTATTACGCGACGAAGCAAACAAGAAGGGCAGAACTCCGCCGTATAGCACGGGCGACATAGCGCAGGCGCTCGGGTTTTGGGAGACGGTTCACTACCATGAAACGATTCAGGTTTCCGATTTCACGGCTGAATTTTTTGACGCCGGGCACATTCTTGGTTCGAGTTTTATATCCATAAAAGCCGAAGACAAAACGATTGTTTTTTCCGGCGACCTTGGAAATGAGAATACCCCATTCATAAAGCCGCTCGAAAAAATCGAATATGCCGACTATGTCCTTATCGAGTCCACTTATGGCGGCAAACTCCATGAGAATGTCAGGACACGCAAGGATATTATAGAGGATTTGATAGAAGACACGACAAAAAAAGGCGGAACGCTTTTGATTCCCGCATTCGCGCTTGAGCGCACACAGGAAATGCTTTTTGAACTCAATGAACTTGTTGAAAACAGGAGGGTCCGGAACGTTCCTATTTTCGTAGACAGTCCGCTTGCCATAACGCTTACGGAAATATACCGCTCATATTCCGGCGACAGCCGCTATTTCAGCGGGGCCGCGATTTCAACGGGCGCCTCCGGCGACGGCATATTCGATTTTTCGGGGTTGAAGTTTACTTACTCCGAGAAGGAATCCAAAAAAATACGCGAAACGCCGAATCCGAAAATTATAATTGCCGGTTCGGGGATGTCGCACGGCGGCCGGATTATTTTTCACGAGAGGGAATATCTGTCGGACCCGAAAAACACGATTCTTTTCGTGGGATTTCAGTCCAAAGGTTCGGTCGGGCGGCTGATAAGAGACGGAGCAAAGACGGTGAATATATTCGGCGACGACGTGCCGGTGCGTTCCAGGGTTGTCGCGATAGACGGGTATTCCGCCCACGCCGACCAGAAAAAGCTTTTAGAGTGGATTACGCCTATGCGTTTTTCGCTCAAAAAGACATTTGTCGTACAAGGCGAAGAAGAAAGCGCCTCGGCGCTCGCGGAAAAAATACGCGACCTGCTTGCTGTTTCCGCGGAGATTCCTATTGATGGGGAAACCGCGGTGCTATAATTAACGAATATGATTAGGAAAACAAAAAACACAAAAGTTAAAGTCGCGATTCCGGAGCGGCAATTGAAATATAAAATATGCGTTTCGGGAGCGGCCGAAACCGGTTTTTGCGGGGAGGGTTCGCACGAGAAAGCCGAAGCGGTCGGACGGGAGATAGCGAAGCGCGGAATGGTGCTTGTTACGGGAGCCACAACCGGAATGCCCTACTGGGCGGCCAAAGGAGCGAAGGCGGAGGGCGGTATAGTTATGGGGCTTTCTCCTGCCGCGTCAAAAATGGCGCATATAAAAACCTATCGGCTTCCGGTAGATTATCATGATTTAATTGTATATACGGGGTTTAATTATGCCGGAAGGAACCTTCTTCTTACGCGTTCAGCGGACGCCATTATAATTATCTGCGGGCGCATAGGAACGCTTAATGAATTTACTATAGGGTTTGAAGACCAAAAGCCGATAGGAGTTCTTGAAGGTAGCGGCGGCATTGCAGACCGTCTCAGGGAAATAGTTGAAAGTTCACATAGGGGCCCCGGCAAGATAGTTTATTCCAAAGACCCGGAGGACTTGGTCGAGAAGCTGGTCGCCCTTATAAAATCCGAGGAAGATAAAAACGGGACGAAATAAAGCAAATTAAGACGCTAAAAAATATGCTAAAAAAACAAAAAACAAAAAAATCACCGGCAAAAAGATCTCCAAAAACAAAGAGCGCCGGAAAGGCAAGAAAAAGTCCGAAAAAATCGCTTATTAAGAAAAAGGCACAAACAACAGTAAAAAAAGAGGTTCAGATAGGAACGGCGGTCCATTATTTCGGCAAAATAAAAGTGGCTGTTGTGAAATTCAAAAAAGATGTTCGGGTCGGAACCCACGTGAGATATCGCGGCGCGACAACCGACTTTGCCGATGTTTTGTCGTCAATGCAAGTGGACCACGCGCCCATGCGAGTCGCAAAAAAAGGGAAAGAAGTTGGAGTGAAAGTGAAAAAGAAAGTGAGAGCTGGTGATGGCGTTTTTGTCTTGTAGGAGAAGTGTAAAAAAACAAATGAACTGGCGATTTTTACTCGCAGTCGGAATTTTATCCGGCACTATAATAGGAGCCGGAGTTTTTTCATTGCCTTATATCTTTTCTGTTACGGGCGCGGTTTACGGTTTGATTTGTCTTGTTGTTTTTGCCGCCGTTTACGCCGTTACATATTCTATGTACGCCGACTTATTACTTCTTGAAACCAAAAGGCATGATTTTTTATTTCTCGCCAAAAAACATCTGCCGCCCGCCGTTTCTCCATTCGCGAACGCGGTCGTGCTTGGTGGGCTTGTGTTCGCGCTCGTTGTTTATTTAGCTCTTATTCCATCGTTTGTGTTCTTCGCGCTTGGTGTTTCGGGGTGGTGGGTTGTTTTTTTGTTTTGGCTTTTTTCATCATTGTTTTTATTCATTAAAACCGACTCTCTCGGCGTAGCGGAAATAATCGGCATCGTGAGCATAATAGCGGCCGTTGCTTTTATGATGTTTTTAGGATTTCGGTTTTCTTTCGGACGCGTTAATTTTTTGCCGTCGCCGTTCAACTCCGCGATGTTTTTTTTACCTTTCGGCCCGCTTCTGTTTTCTTTCGCCGGACGTTCCGCTTTAGGAAGCGTCGTCGAAGTGTGGAGAGAAGCGAAATCAAAACTCCGCCGGTTCTCGATTAAAAGCGCCATAACGGCCGGCGTATTTATCCCGGCGGCGGTTTATATTCTTTTCATATTTTCAGTGCTGAAAATCGCGCCGGCCGCGAGCGAAGACGCTATTTCAGCTCTTTTGTTTCTTCCTTTATACGCAAAAACAATCATCGGAATCGTCGGGTTTCTTACAATTTGGACGTCTTACGTTATGCTTGAGTCGAATGTAAAAAACATTCTTGTTTATGACGCGCGGGTGCCGAAAATTCTCGCTTTCGGGATTCCGCTTGTTTTTCCGCTTGTTTTATTCGCCGCCGGATTCAATAACTTTCTGGAGACAATAAGCATAGCGGGCGGCGTGTTTGTCGCGATTGAAAGCATTGTTGTGGTGTGGATGTGGCGCCGCGCGTTCAAAAATTCTCCGCGCAGGCCTCTAACCATTCCGCTTTTTTTGATTTTCGGCATCGCGTTTCTCTACGCCGTTTCGCGCGTCTTTGTATGAAAAAGTTTTTCGCGTCTGCAAATATAGCCGCCATCGCGGTTTTTGCGTTTTGTTTTTCAATTCCATTCGGAACCAAGAAATTCATATTGCCGTTTGTTAACAATTCAACCGAAGAGATAAGAGCGGCATTTGTCTTTTTAAGCGATGTCTGGCTTTTGGTTTTTGCGCTGATATTATTTGTTTTACTATACCGGAATAGCCCGCCGCTCGCGGCGCAACGCTTTCGTTTGCCTAAAATCGCGCTTATTTCCGGAATTATCTTCATCGCGTTTTCGTCGTTGTCTGTCTTTGTTTCGCCCATGCCGGAACTCGGGGCATATTCGCTTATTCGTCTTGTGTTTTCCGCGCTTGGAGCGGTTTTATTGTGTGTTTTGGCAGTTCGGACAAACAAGTTTATTAAATCACCGCTGAATACCCCGCCGCTTGCGGCGCGGTTATTCATTCCGGCAGCTGTATTCTTGTCGGGTGTTTTTCAAGCCGCGGTCGGTATTTTGCAGTTTCTCCGCGGTGAAAGTTTGGGTCTGCGTTATTTGGGTGAATCGGTAATAAACCACGGTACCGAAGGCGTCGCTCGCGTTTCCGTCCATGGTGCCTATTTTTTGCGCGCTTACGGAACGATGCCTCACGCGAACATTCTTGCCGCGTTTCTTGTTTTTTCACTTATTTCCGGTTTGTTTCTTCTTGTAATTTGTAAACACAGAGAGGCGGCAGGCGCCGGAAGGTATTTGCGGATAACATTCATTTCCGCCGGTATTTTTATCATCATATTCGGACTCGCCGCCACGTTTTCGCGTTCTGGGTGGATTGTTGGTTTGTTTTCCGCCGCCGCTTTTTTCGCGCTTTCGTTTGCGGTTTTACCAAGGAAACAAGATATAGTTATTCCATTTTCCGTGTTTGCCGTTTCGCTTGCCGCTTTATTTGCCGTTTTCGGCTGGGCGATTTTTCCGCGCGTTTCGCTCTCCCGCGCCGAGCCGTCCGTTGACTTGCGCGTAAATTATATGAAGATGGACGCGCGCATTGCCTTATCAAATCCGTTTTTAGGAGCGGGAATCGGCAATGAAGTAATTTACGCGGAAAATTCCGGGTTTTATGAAAAATTCGGCGTTTTAAAACGCTCGGATTTTCAGCCGACTCATAACCTGTTTATTTTGTCTGCGGCGGAAATCGGTTTCTTCGGAGCCGCCGCGTTTTTTGTTTTTCTTGCCGCCGCTCTTTTCGGCGGCAAATTAAATATAGAGAACGCGTGGTTGCGCGTGGTTTTTGCCGGGTTTTTGGTATTCGGATTGTTTGACCATTTTTTTTGGACTCTGAATTCCGGAAGAGTTATGTTTTGGGTTGTCGTGTTTTATTCCCTGCTGGTTTTTAATTCTGATGCAATGGCGGATAGAGTTATTAACAAAGATGTTATATAAAGAGAGTTAAAAGTAATACAGCCCCCGTAGCTCAACGGATAGAGCGTAGGCCTCCGAAGCTTAAAATAGAGGTTCAATTCCTCTCGGGGGCACCTTCAGAACTCCCCCGCTTGTAGCGGGTGAGCAATTTTTTTCGCCAGCTGGCGAATTCCAATTTTTAATTTTTAATCAAATAATTCCTCGATGCTCTGCATCGGTCCACATGGTATTCTTGACGTATGGAACACATACGCAAGAGACATAATGTATCTCT
>Ga0155384_114_pt1 | contig 7012 bp, 7 predicted proteins | sample RifCSPhighO2_02_FD_106352 | JGI IMG/M metagenome (GOLD analysis project Ga0155384, IMG submission 106352) | Candidatus Jorgensenbacteria bacterium RIFCSPHIGHO2_02_FULL_45_20
ATTTACAAATTTTAGAATTGCCATACAAAGGCGATGAAATTTCCATGTTGGTTTTATTGCCAAGCGAAAATCTTGACGCAATTGAAAATACTCTGACTGCCGAAAAACTGAATGAATATAAGTCAAAAATGAAAGAAACAAAATTAGATTCAATATCTCTGCCTAAATTTGAATTTGATACCAAATACTTCATGAATGATGTGTTGAGTGCGTTAGGGATGCCAACCGCTTTTTCTGAAAGCGCTGATTTTTCTGGAATGACTGGCAAAAAAGATTTATTTATTAGTTTTGTTATTCATCAGGCGTATGTCAAAGTTGACGAGAAAGGGACAGAGGCAGCGGCGGCAACAGCAGTTGGCATGGAACTTACAGCTGTAATGCCAAGAAATGTTTTCAGAGCAGACCATCCGTTTATATTTTTAATTCAAGACGAAGGAACCGGAAATATTCTGTTCTTTGGTAGAATGGTTGACCCAACAAAATAGGAAAATTCCTAACGATAGTTTTATCATAGCGAATTAAGATGTGGGGAATACATTTTTCGGGATAGAATTTTATGTGCAGTGGATAACTTGTTCGCATTGCGATACGCATATAAGGATTCGATAGGAAAATAAAGGATTCTACCCCCTCTTTTCTTTGAAAAGAGGGGGTTTTGCATTTAGGGGCTATGTGGAATAACATAACAGGGAAGTGGGGGATTGTGGATAACAGTGTGGATAACCTCACTTTTAGGGGATAACTCAAAAAATATGCTTTTAGGCGAATACAAACACAATCTTGATACGAAAGGACGCGTAGCAATCCCCGCAAAATTTAGAGATAAATTTATCTCCGGCGCGATAGTAACGCGCGGCCTCGACAGATGCCTTTTTGTTTTCGGCAAGGCCGAATGGGAAACACTCGCGCAAAAAATTATTTCTCTTCCGCTCGCGCAGTCCGACTCCCGCGCTTTCGCGCGGCTTATGCTTTCCGGAGCGACCGACGTTGAGCTCGATTCACAGGGAAGGATTCTGCTTCCGGACTCTCTTAGAAGTTATGCCGGACTGAAAAAAGAAATTGTGGTAACCGGAATGTACACGCGTGTGGAACTTTGGGATGCTGACACATGGAACGCCTACAAGACGAAGACGGAAGGAGCGGCTGACGAAATAGCCGAAAAATTAAGCGAGATAGGAATTTAACCGACAACCCACAATCAACAACCTACAATATGCGACATACGACCGACAATATGAATGACATAAATAAATTGTCGCCACCTGTTTGTTGTTGGTTGTAAGTTGTATGTCGGTTCATCACATTCCAGTTCTTTTAAACGAAGTATTACGGGTATTGGAGCCGAAGGAAAACGAAATTTTTATTGACGGCACGCTTGGCGGGGGAGGGCACGCCGAAAAGATACTCGAACGCCTTGGCGCCGGAGGAAAACTGATTGGAATAGACGCGGACGAATCGGCAATAAAAAAAGCGGAAGAGAAAATAGGAGGCGACAAGAGGGTGATTTTCGTACACGGAAACTACGCGGACATTCCGAAGATTATCGCGGATATGAAAATCGAACGAGTAGACGGAATTTTTCTCGACCTCGGTTTTTCTTCTTTACAAATTGACGGCGGCGGGCGCGGATTCAGTTTTACGGCAAGCGACGAGCCGCTTGATATGCGGTACGGCAAAAGCGGGAGCGGCATAAGCGCGCGGAGCATTATAAACAGTTGGAACAAAGATGAACTCGCGCGTATTTTCAGGAAGCTCGGGGAAGAAAGGTACGCCGGACGAATCGCGAGAAGAATTGTTGAAATAAGAAAGCGCGCGCCGATAGAGACAGCCGGAGCGCTCGCGGACGCGGTTTTATCGGCGATTCCGCGAAGCCGCAAGTTAAATAAGCGAGTAAGAACAATACACCCAGCGACAAGAGTTTTTCAGGCGGTTCGTATAGCGGTGAACCGGGAACTTGAAAATTTGGAAACAGCGCTCTTGTCCGCTCCGGATTGTCTTGCTCCGGGTGGACGGCTCGCGGTGATTTCATTCCATTCGCTTGAAGACAGGATAGTGAAAAATCATTTCCGCATGCTCGCCTCGGACGGCATCGGAGAGATTTTAACCAAAAAACCGGTTATGCCTTCATTTGAAGAAATAAAAGCGAATTCAAGAAGCAGACCGGCAAAACTCAGGGCGTTTCGCGTAAATAACATTTTTAAAATATGACGATAATAAATCCGGCAAAAAACAAAAACATAACACTTTTCATAATATTCGCCTTTGCGTTTGTTTTGCTTGGCGGCGGAGTTTATATTTACGAGTATAACGCCCTTGCGAACGCGCGGTACGAACTCGACACCCTGAAACAAAAGCGAATCGATGTCGAGGCAAAAAACGCGGAATTGAAAAATGAATTTTACGCGGTTACGGACGCGGCGAAGTTGCGTGAAGTCGCTTCAGAATATAATCTTATGATTGAAAATAAACCGCAGTACATAACTCTTTCCAAATGAAGCCGAGGTTTTTAATTTTATTATTTTTATTCGCCGGTATGTACGGCCTTCTTGGTACGAAACTTTACCGGCTCCAAATAACCAAAAGCGAATATTACGCGAACGAGGCAAACGCTAAGCGCGAACGGGCCGAACTGCTTGAATTGCGCCGCGGTCAGATATTCGCGACTGACAGAGCGGGCGGTACCATACCGCTCGCGCTGAATAAAGATTATCCGATCATTTTCGTATCGCCGAGTGAAGTGAAAAACGAAGACGGACTTTTGAATATCGTCCCTGATGGGCTTGGAATAAGCGCCGATATGCTTCGCCTCGCTCTTAAAGACAAAAAAAGTTCTTATAAATTGCTGGTTGAAAAAGCGAGCGACAGCCAGATATCGTTCGTTTCGGAAAATAAACTTGAGGGGGTTCACATTGACACCAAACAGTACAGGGCGTATCCGTTCGAGTATTTGGCGTCCCAACTTATCGGATTTGTGGGCTACACCGATGCGCGCAGTGACCCCGTGGGATTGTATGGCATAGAGAAACTTCACGATGATTTTTTGACTGAAGGCGGCTCCGTGAAGCTTACGATAGACAGGAACATCCAGGCGCACGCGGAAGAAGTTCTGTCCGGCTTGATTGAGAAATTCGGAGCCGTGGGAGGAAGTATCGTGGTGGAAGAGCCGGAAACCGGAAGAATTATCGCGCTTGCGAGCAAGCCGGATTTTGACCCCAACGATTACGGCAGTTATCCGTTGAAAAACTTTTTGAACCCGGCGATTCAGCTTGTTTATGAACCCGGCTCCGTTATGAAGCCGATTACAATGGCTGCCGGCATAAACTCCGGCGCGTTCACTCCGGAGACCTCTTACGTTGATTCGGGAAGTATAACGCTGAACGGGAAAACAATCCGTAACGCGAACGACAAGGTGTACGGAAGAATAACAATGACGGAGGTGATAGAAAATTCGGTTAATACCGGCGCGGTGTTCGCGGAAAAACAGATCGGACACGCGGCATTTGTGGGATATCTCGAAAAATTCGGATTCGGGGAGAAAACCGGGATAGACGCTCCCGACGAAATAAGCAGCAGCTTGAAAAATTTAAAACGGAAAAGCGCGAGAGAGGTGGATTTTGCCACGGCCTCGTTCGGACAGGGAGTGGCCGTAACTCCGGTTCAGCTCGCTAACGCCTTTTCGGTTATCGCGAACGGCGGATTGTTAATGAAACCGTATGTGAATCAGGATTCAAAGCCGTATGTTGTGCGGCGCGTGATAAGCGAAGAAACCGCGAAGAGTGTTACGAAGATGATGGAATCGGCAGTCGTAAAAGCGGGAATCGCGTCCATCTCCGAATATAGAGTCGCCGGAAAAACCGGCACGGCTTACATACCGGATTTCAAAAAAGGCGGGTATAGCGAGGAAATGGAACACACGTTCGTCGGTTTTGCTCCCGCAAGTGAGCCGGTGTTTGTGGTGCTTATTAAAATTGATAAGCCGCAGGTGGGAGAGCTCGCGGGACTCACGGTAGTGCCCGCCTTCAAAAACATGGCGCAGTTCATACTGAATTATTACAATGTGCCGCCGGACAAACTATCCGACAACCAAAAATTATGAAAAATTTAGCGCTTTCCATTCTGACTAAAACACTGAAAATTCTCGCGCGCCTCACAATAAAAAGATATAAGCCGGGTGTTGTCGGAATCACGGGCAACGTCGGAAAAACATCCGCCAAAGAAGCGATAGGCGCGGTTTTAGCGGCTGAGCGCAGAACCAGAGCGTCGCTGAAAAATTTTAATAACGAACTGGGCCTGCCGCTTTCCATTTTGGGCGACTGGGATAAGACAGGAGAATTTTTATTCTGGCCGCGCGTTTTAGTTTGTTCAATTTTCAATTTGATAGTGAAAAACAAAAACTATCCGGAGATACTGGTGCTCGAATACGGCGTGGACCGCGCTGGGGATATGAGTTATCTCCTTGAAATCGCGCGTCCGCAAACAGGCGTTTTCACGGCGATAGGTGAAATGCCGGTGCATATAGAATTTTTCACGGGGCCAGAGGCAATTTTCCGCGAGAAAGCGAGAATCATATCAAGTATTCCCGCGACAGGGTTCGCGGTCTTAAACGCCGATGACGATATGGTGATGGAAGCGAAAAAAATCGCGAGAGCGAACGTTGTAACGTTCGGTTTTTCGGAGCACGCCGACTTGCGTATAACCAATTTTTCAAATTTTGTGGACGAACGCGGCGGCGGCATCTCTTTCAAATTCACCTACGGAGGAAGTTTCGTGCCGGTTAAAATCAATGGCGCTTTAGGGCGCGCGCCGGCGTATGCCGCCGCCGCCGCTTCGCTTGTCGGGTTGATTTTTGGAATGAATTTGGTGCGCATCACGGAAGCGCTCGCGGGTTTTACCCCCCCGAAAGGCAGGCAGAGAATCATGAAGGGAATAAAAAATTCAATCATAATAGACGACACATACAACTCGGCTCCTTTGGCAATGATGGAAGCCCTCACCACTTTGGGTAGTTTGAAGGCGGTAAGAAAAATTGCCGTGCTTGGTGATATGCTTGAGCTCGGCAAGCATACTTTTGAAGTTCACGAACATACCGGAAAACTGGCTGCCGAACGGTGCGACGTTCTTTTCACTGTCGGAGTTAGAGGAAAAATAATCGCGGAGGCGGCGGAACGCGCGGGGTTTCCAAGAAAAAAGATTTTCACTTTTATGAACATTCACGAGGCCTCTATGCAGATACAGCAGAAAATACAAAAAGGCGACATTATTCTCATTAAGGGTTCGCAGGGCGTTCGCATGGAAAGAGTTGTAAAAGAAATTATGGCAGAGCCGATAATGGCGCAGGAGCTTCTCGTACGGCAGGACAGGTCATGGCTCCGCAAACCGGGTTTGTACGATTAAAAGTACATTGCTTTTGTGTCCGCATAAATCCGTTCAAATCGGTATAATCAGCGAGTGTTTTCAGGAATTAGATAATTGGAAAATTATTTAAAAACCCGCCCGACCGAATAAATCTTCGGTTATTCGGGCAGGTTAAAATTTTAAATTAAAAATTACGACCCCGCTACAAGCGGGGGAGTTCTGCGTAGCCCCAGGGGGAATCGCCTGCAAGTTCCTCCTCGCCGTCGCTCGTCGGACTCGCAGGCCGCCCCTCGCGGTGCATTCTGCTGAATACACATCGCTGCGGTTTTCTCCGCCAGCTGGCAGATCCCTAGTAGGTCAAGTAGTTTATCCGCCGTGGTATTTGGATTTTATTTAAAAATTAAAAATTTTAAATTGAAAATTGCGACCCCGCTACAAGCGGGGGAGCTCCGTGCAGCCCCAGGGGGAATCGAACCCCCGTTTATGCCGTGAGAGGGCATTGTCCTAACCGTTAGACGATAGGGCCTTCCTATATATATGTATATATATTATCGCCTGACTACTATAGCTGACAAGAAAACAGCGGGCAAGATTTTTTTGGATGTCCGACATCACGCAGGATGTCGGACATCAAGAACATTCTGATAAGCGCGACAAATTTCGCGCGCACGGATATTTCATCGCGATTGTTTTTTTGTCCGATATATTCAACATTTCGAATTATCCACAACGTTCGAATAAAACACGTATTCGAATTTGCTATAATAAATGCAATGAGGATTCTTCGTCGAACCTCGCAAGCTTTTACTTGCAAAAAATAAAATAATCGCACGAGAAACGGATAAGCATTAATAAATATAATCTCTTCGGCGCATTCAAACGGCAATACAAAGGTCGAATGCCCTTTTGCGCTGAAGGTGAAAATATCCTGTTTTCCGCGCGACAAACAAACAAAAAACTCTTTTAGAAAATATGAAAAAAATTAGTTTACTTTTAGTACTCGCATTGGTCGTAATGGGCGGTTTCGTTTCGGTTCCGAAAGCGGAAGCGGCAATGACTTATACTGATTATACAGATGAGACAACGAGCGGTCAGACTATTCAAGCATCAAGCACTTCGACGGCTTTGCTTGGAATCAATATAAATGACGGCGGTGTTAATGAAACATTGTCAAGTGTAACCATTGACTTTACAAACGTGAGTGGCTTTACTGCCGGCGATTTAGCCAGCGGCAAAACAGGTATCACTATTTATGATGACTCTGGCGCAAGCAGTGGGTCATTTGATGGGACTGACGCTGACATAGGATCGTCTGTATCTTGGTTGGGTCTTACCGCCACAGTGACTACCGCGGCAACCGTTGTTCCGGATGATGATGCCGCCGGAAATTCGGGAGACGACTTCTTTGTTGTGATCAGAACAAGCGCCAGCATTGCGGATGGTAATCAATTTACTGCAACGCTCGGTACTAATTCAATAACAACTAATTTAAGCGGCGCGGGAGGCGCCACCGAGGAAGTTTCGTTTACGATAACCGCTGATATTGTCGTCCCCACGCTTGATACCGTGACCATCGCCTCAAACAACGCGAGTACGACACTCGCCAAAACAGGCGATATCGTCACTCTTACATTCATTGCGAGTGAAAATCTTGCTT
>Ga0155384_120_pt1 | contig 5232 bp, 7 predicted proteins | sample RifCSPhighO2_02_FD_106352 | JGI IMG/M metagenome (GOLD analysis project Ga0155384, IMG submission 106352) | Candidatus Jorgensenbacteria bacterium RIFCSPHIGHO2_02_FULL_45_20
AGCGCGCGGCGTTGCGGAAATACAATGGGCTTCCATTGCGGAAGCCCATTGTGAAATAGGAAAAATTCCTTTTAATCTTGTTATGGTGCGCGCTGAGGGGATTGAACCCCCGGCCTACTGTGTGTAAAACAGTCGCTCTACCACTGAGCTAAGCGCGCGTAAATTGTTCCGCCTCATCCTTTTTTTATACTACAACAGAGATCAGACCTTGTCAGCCGGTAACCGAAAGTGATAAACTCTCATAAGTCGGGCATATAGCTCAATGGTAGAGCAGTCGTCTTATACACGACCGGTTCCAGGTTCGAGTCCTGGTGTGCCCACTAATAAAATCCAAAGTTTAAAAATCAAAGCACAAAATTGTAATGCACTAAATTTTAATTTCACCAGGACTCGAACGGGAAAGGGGTCGGGAAAACGATAGTTTTACCGTGGCGGAAGTATTGAAACCGATGGGTTTCAAAAAATTACGCGAAGCGGAATTTTGTTTGACTCCTGGTGTGCCCACTCTATAAAATAACCGCCTCTGTTTTTCTAAACAGACGCGGTTATTTGTTTCCCTTCCGCCTTTTTCGGCTTGTTCAAGCGGGCGTTTATAATCTTCCCGGGTCCGTAGATACCAGTCCTGATGTTTACCCGCCTCAAGCCATTTTTGCTCATCAACGTATTTATACATAAGAAATTATTTTCCTCTGTACTGCCAGTGCCACGGCTCAAACATCAACCCGAGTTTGTTCCCCTTGGGGTATGATTCATAAAAACCGAAATGTCCGGCGTTCTCTGACAGCCATTTGTATTCAACCGTTTTCGCAAAATCCAATGGTTTCGTGTCTGTAGGAATCCCGCCAAGCGTAACGAAATCAACAGCTTGCCGCTTTGGATAACCATGCTCGCTATATCCCTGCATGGCTACCCGTTTCGCCGTTTTCTTAATGTTGAATTTGTAATATTTCAGATACCACAGAAATGTTGTCGTTTGATAAGCGGGCGAGCGGTATCCGGAAGCGATTAGAAGCTTGCAACCGGTGTCTTTGTATAATGCCACGTTGAGTTTCTTGTACGCAATGTATGTTTCGCGTGAAATATACTGAGTTGTTATTTTTTCCGTCTTACCTTTCCATCTGTATTTTTGCCCGCGTAGAGGAACGAGATTTTTTGGAGCTTTTTGTATCCCGAGATACCGTCCTTTGAACCCGAAAGTTCTCGGATTTAAATTCTTGACCTTATCTGCAAGCGCCTGCTCTTCGCCATCCAACAATCCGAAAAGACCGTTGAAATTTATGGTTTTCATCTCGTGTTTTTTCTTTTCTACTTCCACTTTTCTCACAATGGAATTCACGAGCTGTTTTTCCAGAGGCGATATTTTAAAATTTTGATCGTTCATTTGAGGTGTGTATGTTAGTGCCCGAGGTGGGAATCGAACCCACACGAGGATAATCCTCACAACATTTTAAGTGTTGGCTGTCTACCATTCCAGCACTCGGGCTGATTTTGGCCTTCCTTTTCCTGAACGACCGCGATGATTTTCTGTTAAACTATGGCAATTCGGACACAAAATTCTTAAATTTTCTAACCTATTATCGTGACGGTTGCTATTGATGTGGTCAAGCTCTAGTGGCAAATATCCATCTTTGGTTCTTTCTGCCCATCCACATTGCTCGCATTGTTGATGCTTAAGACCAACTGCAAATAATCTGTTTTTTAGTTTAAAACTTTGAAAATAACTATCTTTTACTAAAATTTTATCCAAAGAAACACGCGGTTTACCAATACCCCTTAATCCCAAATTCCAACCCCTACCTTTGAAGTGTTTTATATCCAACTTGTTTTCTTTTATATACTTCTTAACCTGCTCATAATTACCTCCAGCCTCGCGTAAACCTAATTTATTCAGTACTTGCCTATAACTAAATGAATTTCCCACTGCATCTATTAATTGATCAACTGTCCAAGATCTTTTTCTCATTATTTTTATAATATTACACGGTAGGCTAATAATCAGCAACAACCGATTTAGTCTACCTATTGCGCCTAAAGATGTGTTATAAAAGAACTTTGCGCCGAGGCCGCGACGGGAATCGAACCCATGTATAAGGGTTTTGCAGACCCTTGCCTTACCACTTGGCTACGCGGCCGTTAAAATTGCCGAGGTTCAATAAATAAATCAGACGCGGGAATCAATCACGAACTTAAACTTCGGAATTATTCTTAACCTCGATTTTCTAAGAACTTTATATTCCAGCTCTTTCCGCTTGTCTTCCAGCGCGTAAAACGCTTCAAGCTCTTTATCGTGCGGAATCACCGAAATCGTAATTTTAGTTTGGTCTAACTTTTCCGAAACTTCAACTCCCGTAACTGTTACAAGCGCGTCCGGAACGCAAAATTCTTTCACCATAAGGATTGTCAGCTCCCGTTCTATCAAGCTCGCTATTTTCAGATTGCGAAACGGTTTTGGCATATTTTCGCCGATTATCATCACTTGTCCTCGAACATCAGTTCATCGTCTTCGCGCATGGGCATATCGCTCGAAACCAAAAGCCCGACTTCCATACTTTCGCCCGCTTCCGACACGTCTTTCCTGCCCGACTGCAAATTTATAATTTTCCCTTTTCCTATCGGCTTGATGTTCCGCCAAAGTTCAAACGGCTCCTGATTCCGCACGGGTCCTTTAATGACCTTGCCGCCGATGATGTATTCTTTACCGCCCGGACCGCCGAAAGTCGCGAGTATTTTGATTTTTCTGAAATCGTGCTTTATGTTGCCACTGAAAAATTCTTCGATGGATTTTTCCAGCTCATATATGATATCGGACGATATCGCGGTAATACCATGCGCCCTGATGACGTTCAAAGCCGCTTTGTCTATTTTTACGTTAAAACCCAGAATTATTCCTCCTGTTTGCAATGCTAATTTCGCCTCATTTTCGTATATGTCGCCTATTCCCTTCGAGATGACGCAGAGAGGAAACTTTTCGCATAGTTTCGTTATTACGTTTTTCAGCGCTTCCAGAGATCCCGCTTCATTTGCTTTTATTATGAGCGGCATCTTTTTATCCCTTTCGTTCCCCGCGGCTGTTTCGGTTTTAACCAGGCATGAGCGCACGGCACTATCCGATGATTTTCCGGTCTTAAACTCTTCTCCTACCAACGGGGGCGCGCCGAAACCCAAAATCAAAGCGGGGGCGCTTGGAATGAGTTCTTTCACTTGATGCCCCGTGGAATCAATTATACGTCTGATTTTCCCCGCGGCGGTATTCGTGGAAATAGCCGTTCCTTCTTTAAGCGTTCCGTTTTTCACGACAACCCCAACAATGTTTCCTTGTTTTCCGTCAACCTTGCTTGTAAGAACTATTCCTTCGGCATCCGCTTGCGAATCGCAAGAAAGTCCCAATATATCCGAGGTAAGAAGCGTGATATCTAAAAGTTCTGGCACGCCATCGCCGGTTTTTGCCGAAATTTGATGCCACGAAACGCTTCCGCCGAATCCTTCAAGATACACACCCGCGTTCGCAAGGTCGGTTTTTGTTTTTTCCACGTTCGCGTTCTGTTTGTCTATCTTATTTATCGCGACAATGAATGGCGTTTTTTCGCGCTTCAGATATTCAAGCGTGTTTAGCGTCTGCGGCTTTACACCGTCGTCCGCCGCGACAACCAAAATCACCACGTCCGCGACTTTCACGCTTTCGGAACGCATTACAGCGAATGCCTCGTGCCCGGGAGTGTCCAAAAAAGTTATTTTGCGCGCCACATTCTTATCCGCGCCCGCCGGCGTGTAAACAATTTCATACGCTCCTATTGATTGCGTGATGCCACCCGCTTCACGCATCACCACGCTTGTTTTTCGGATACAGTCAAGAAGCGTGGTTTTTCCGTGGTCCACGTGCCCCATTACCGCGATTATCGGCGAGCGTTTTTCCATAGCACTTCCTAAACTAACAGATAAGCGCGGCAAACACAAGAAAAACAGCGTTTCGTATATTTAAAAATAGCTTGAGAAAATTCTACTTTTCTTATATTCTGATTGTGGTTTGGGATGTTTGTTGTATGTTGTTAGTTGTGGGTTGTTTGTTAATTTTTGGAAGGGTGCCGGAGTGGTTAACGGAACGGTTTGCTAAACCGTGGCCGAGTTTTTCGGCCCGTGGGTTCGAATCCCACCCCTTCCGCATTGACAACTTTTTATCGGCATGATCCGAGTGGCCGCGAGTGAGCGGCGACCCGAGTGCCTATAAAGTTGAACTAAAAATACCCAATTGCTTTGGGTATTTTTAGTTCACATTTGGTAGATCCGGCCGTCTAGTTTAGTATCGATGGACCTAGACCCGTCAAGAACTAGACATCTCAGTCCCACACCCAGTACAGGCTGAGTGCCATATTCAACACAAAAAAACCACCGTTTGGTGGTTTTTTTGTGTTTGGGTTAAATTTAAATCTTTCTAACATTGATAAGGCGATGGAAGTTGTCGGGGCGGATCTCTGCGGATTCAATCCGAGAACCGCTAACTATTATAAAAACAAAACAACCCACGAGAGGTTGTTGAGTTATAATGGAATCGTGAACTCGAACTATCCTACTGAAGTTATTGAAATTATGAATGGTTTTTAATTTTATCCAAACACCAGAATTTTATCAGATTCCTCAATCATCTTTACTAAATCCTTCATCGTAGTGATTGGGCAGATTTTACTTTCAGATTTTGAGCGAACTTTAAGGCAGGTTTCGCAGGCGAGGATTATGCCTTTGAGGTCTTTAAACTCTTGAATCTTCTTTGAAATATCAAATTGGTCAGTATCTGGGATGTCCTCTGCCTCCACGCCTTCATTCATTAGATTTATTTGCACGAAATTACCTTCTTTTAGGGCTGCGACGCCAAAACGAAATGTGTTCCAGATATGCTCCGGCTTGTTGGATTGTAGAATAATACCGAATTTCATAGGCGGATCAGCTCAATTCTTTTTTCTTTTCCTCAAACTCTTTCTTATCAATATCTCCTTTTGCGTAGCGTTCTTTTAGAATATCGAGAGCCGATTTGTCCGAAGAGCCGTCGCGAAATTGATTGACTAGCCATTTCACAAGAGCGACAACGGCCGCAATGATCAATACCCACCAGAGAACCATAAAAATCCAGCCAAAGAACCCGAAGCCGTAGCCAAAATTCATCATATTGTTCGTTGAATTAAATCCGAAGGGGGACGACCACCTCCCCGTCATCATGTTCATCATGGGCATCCAGCCACC
>Ga0155384_121_pt1 | contig 5043 bp, 5 predicted proteins | sample RifCSPhighO2_02_FD_106352 | JGI IMG/M metagenome (GOLD analysis project Ga0155384, IMG submission 106352) | Candidatus Jorgensenbacteria bacterium RIFCSPHIGHO2_02_FULL_45_20
GCAAGGAAATTTTTTGGTTTTTGCACACGCGAGTCCGCGAGCGTGTCCGAGGCGCATTGGTTCGCTTCACCACGCAATCGGAGCGTACGGAGAGGTTTAGAGCCACTACGCGCTCCGCGCGTGCGATTAGTCGTCACTCGGATTGTTTTGGAAAAAAGTTCGGATTTTGTTCAGGAGACACAGCCAAGTCGAGTGCAACACTTTCACACGAGTTCGTCAAGGGTTTCGAGCGCTCGAGACGCGTACCCGTCTAGAAAATCGAACCGACGGCGATTTAGCACGACGGATTTATAGCTACCGAAATCACTGATCTTTAAATTTTCCATCTGGTTTCAATCCACCAGTCCTGCCTGCTTTTGAATTTTGTGGGTGTTCCCGTGTCCCAGAAAGCCGCGGTAGGAATTGAGCGTCTCGTGGCGCGGATACCCCTTCACGTTTCGCAATACCCTCCGCTTTGTGGTAGTGCGGAGCACTCGATGATCCGGAAAATGAACCCATCCCAGGAAATCAACTCCGGATGCATATGTTTCGATAGACACCTTATCTTCATGGAGCGAGAGGTAAAGGTTCTTGCTCAAAAAATCCTCTATGCGTGGGAGCAGTTCTTCGAGATACCGCTTGTCATCTGAGAGAATCACGAAATCATCGGCATACCGAATGTAATACTTTACCCGCAGTTCCTGCTTCATGAACATGTCGAACTCGTGCATATAGACGTTTGCGAGAAGCTGGGAGGTGAGGTTGCCGAGCGGGAGACCACGGCTGGGCCGGACAACGTGAAAGCTCGAGATGACTTGTTCCAAAAGCCAACGAATGTCCTCATCCTCTATGTGCCGTTCGAGTATGCGCTCTAAAATGTGCTGATCCACGCTCGCAAAAAATCTCTTGATATCACATTTCAGCACATAGCAGGTACGCGTATGGTTCTTCGATGCCCTGCGGGCGAATGCGTCAAAACGATTCAGCGCTCGGTGAATTCCCTTGTTCTTCCGGCACGCGTAGGAGTCATAAATGAACCGCTCTTCGAAATGAGAGTAGAGGGCGCGATGCAGGAGGTGGTGAAGGAGGCGGTCTCTAACGGTTGCTTTGTGAATCGTCCGGGGCTTCGGGTCCGAGATATGGAACTCAGAATAGGAACCGTGAATGTAGGTTTTATGTAAGAGATCCCGATGCAGCGCGGAAATATTCTCCGAGAGGTGCAACTCAAACTCCATAACGTCTTTCTTGTGCCGTTTGCCGCGCAGGAAACCCTCCCAGGTAACAAGGAGATTTTCCATGGTTATGGTATCGTTGTAGGTATGGATACTCATGATAGTGCCGTTATCCCCCGCGCACAAGTGCCGCTTGTGCTTTCGAGAACCAAAGAAGTATACCGAGTTTGGCACGCACACCTCGCACATATCTCCCGTCTCGACCGGAACACATTAGGGGTGCGGATTGATGATACATTCCTCTCGCTCCTCGAACTCATCTTCCGGGCGTGTTTCGCGGCGGACAGGTTCGAGAAAATATCAACCGTGTCGGCCGCCATCGCGAAATCCGACATCCTGAAGTTTCTCCTGCAACTCGCGTGGGAAGGAAAGGTGCTCGACCATAAACCGTATGGAGAACTCCTTGTGGGGCTTGATGAAATCGGACGGATGCTCGGCGGATGGAAACGAACGCTTTCCAACAAAACTCCCGCACGGTAGCGGGAGAAACTATGATGTCGCAGAGGCACAGGACAACGTTGTCGGAATTCCAGTCATTCTCGAAGTTGCCGAGATTGAACTTGAAGTCACCGTCCGAGTTAGCGTTCACGTTTGGCACCCTGTGGTTGCCGTCGGGGTCCTGCCAAAAGTATGTGCGGCGCATCATCCGTTCCACTGGAGAAAACACCGATCTTCCCCTGTATTTTATGCGGAGTCTTAATACTCCCGAATGCGGCCACACCGACTGCATAATTTTTTGCGAAAGGAAGCTGCTCTCACGCACAAGGCGTACCCGGTGCGTACTGGCTTTATTCTTCCCTGCGGTAGCGATAGCATGAAGCCGTAACTGCACACCCGATCGCATACATTCTGAGTATACAAAAACCCCCTTGTTTGCACGAGAGGGTCAAATATAAGGGACTAATCGGACAAGACCTTATTTAATAGTCCGAGCGTCCAAGTGCTACTCGCAGTCGCAGAGGCACAGGACAACGTTGTCGGAATTCCAGTCATACTCGAAGTGGCCGAGATTGAACTCGAAGCCACCGTCCGAGTAAGCGAACACGCTTGGCACCCTGTGGTTGCCGCCGGGGTCCTGCCACAGAGCATCCTTCTCATCGAAGGAGACCGTCCACTTCCCTTTAGGGAGTTCGCTTCTTTTCAGCTGATACACCAGAGACATGCCCTGGGCACCGGAGAGGATTGCGCCGACCGCTTTGTAGAGGCCGAGGCAATCGTCGGATGTGGCCGTCTTACGAATCGAGAAGAGCTTCGCCAGGTAGGTTTTCCCGGGAACGAGCTTCTGCGTCGCATTCCGGAAGTTCCTGTCGGTGATCGCGTCGTTGAAGAAGTAGAACTCCTTGCGCTTCAACGTGTCGAGTTGCGTTCCGTGATCGTAGTCCTTGGGGACCGTGATCAGGAATTTCTTGAGGAGTTCGAAACGCGGTTCGATGGACGAAATTTTCTTGCCCGAAAGAATGGCTTCACGCTGTTCTTTCGTCAGATTATTGAACCATTCCAGTTGCGCGAGGGTCATCTGACCGCTACGCATTTTCTGGAGCGTGTCGATTTGCAAACCAGCCAATTTGGCCGCATCTACGCCGATAATAGTTTTCATCGTTTTTGCCTTTCTGTTAAAGATCTCTTGGAGACCGCCAAGTCGGGTGTAAGGGCATCTTACGGAGTGCATTATAGCATGAAATACGCTGTTTCGTCAAGTCCACGTCCTGGTCCACTACATAGGTAACAGTTTGGGAATTGTTTTGTTTATAACCTTTTGATAATACTCATTGGGAGTGAGATAACCAAGCGACTGGTGCGGCCTGAAATTGTGATATTCATCGAGCCACGCATCGATTTTTCTCTGCTGCTCATCAAGACTGCTCACGAGATTGCCCTGCTGCACGAATTCCCTCTCAAGTGTCCCGATAAGCCGTTCGACGTATGGTTTGTCGTCCGGACAATATGGATAGGCATAGTACTGCGGTATCTCCGACTCTTTGAGCTTTGCATGGAAGCTCTTGAGGTTCTCCGGCCCGTGGTCGTTTTCCCATGCGCGTATATGAAAAATTTATCAGCAAAAGGATTGATATCCCTGCTGGTTCTATAAAAGGGAAAAAGTTCTTTCTGCCTGTATGGATATCAAAGAATGAGTCCTAAAAGAACTTTTACGCACAAACTTTCTTTTTCTAACACAAACCAGTCGATTTTAGACATCGTTGAAGATATTTTATTGAAGAAAAATATCAGTTTATACAGAGACACAAAAAGAATAGCCATATCGAGAAAAAAAGATATAAATACCATCATTGATTTTATCCAGTTTAGGAAGTATAAATGAATAGAATTTATTGCGGGATGGTGTAAAGGTAGCGCGCCAGGTTCTGGCCCTGGAAATTGGGGTTCGAGTCCAGGTCCCGCAGCACTTCGACAAGCTCAGTGCTTTGCGCCACAATAATGGTATGGCGTGCTTCTGCGCCTGAGGCGCATCCGCCTTCGGCGGAGAATCCAGGTTTCCGTAGCTCTTCGATAAACTCAACGCAAACCAAGCCGTGATAACCAGGAAGATATTATTTTAAATCATTTTACATAAAACATGGACAACAAAATTTGGATTATTATTAGACCTCACTATTCCCCATTGGGAAATCTTGAAAAAGTTGGGATTTGTGGTGCTGATTTTTTCATTAATAGCACTACTTTTGTTACCTCTCATCACGTTTTAAATGAATCGTCTTTTTTTCCGAACGCGAACTATTTTAACGCGAACATTTTTCTTATTGACTCGGAGGGTAAAAAGATAGAAATTACCAAAACACATACCATAAAATACGCACCTGAAATAGACGTCACTTACATACAAACCGACGACAAACACGACTATATTAGCGCGGAAGAAAATTATTCGGAAAATGACGACGTGAAGAATATAGGGTACCCTACGCGATTTACTAAAGAAATTTTTGGAGATTTTAAAATTAAAAAACAATTTAGTGCGGATGGAAGTATCTTAAAAATAAAAAAGGATTATTCAATGAACGCAAACGATGTAAAAATTTCGAATAAAGAAGTACTCATTCTCAACTATTCATCAGAAGAGGGTTTTAGCGGAGGACCTTTGTTGAAAGGGGAGAAGGTTGTTGGAATTATGTCTCATTTATACCCCCATAATCGGAATGCAATTGCGGTCTCTATAAAAGAGGTAAAAAACACTTTAGTTGCGGGGTAATAAAAGATTTTTCAATTTTTAACCCAATGAGAAGCTCACGCCTGTGATGGCGCGCAGATTCACCTTAGATTAATTTTAAAAATATGAAAATCTCATTTATCGGTATGTCGGGAGTCGGGAAGTCAACCTGATCTTTAAGATTGGAAAAAGAAAGAGGATTCAAAAGATATTGTTGCGACGATGTTATTGAAGAAATGCTCTCGCCAGAATTAGAAAAATCAGGATATAGCGGTATTAACAATATAAGCCGATGGATGGGACAGCCGTACGACGAGAGATATAAGAAAAGCAGTCAAGAATATCTTGAGTTAGAGGCCGAAGCGTTAAAGAATATATTGCAAGAAATCGAACAGTCGGCCAAAGATGAAGATATTACGGTTGATACAACCGGGAGTGTTGTTTATTTATCATTAGATATATTAGATGCTTTAAAAACGCAAACAAAATTGGTTTATTTGGAAACACCGAAAAGTGTAGCGGAAGAAATGATTGCAAGATATTTTGATGACCCAAAACCGGTTATTTGGGGAAATGTTTTCAAACCATTAAAAAACGAAGCAGGCATTCAAACTCTAAAACGATGCTATCCTGAATTATTAAAATATAGAGTGAGATTGTATGAAA
>Ga0155384_129_pt2 | contig 2948 bp, 5 predicted proteins | sample RifCSPhighO2_02_FD_106352 | JGI IMG/M metagenome (GOLD analysis project Ga0155384, IMG submission 106352) | Candidatus Jorgensenbacteria bacterium RIFCSPHIGHO2_02_FULL_45_20
ACCAAAAAACAATCAAAAGAATCGCTGCTGTTCTACCGCGGCAAAGGCTGTAAAAAATGTAACAAGGAGGGCTACCGCGGACGAATCGGTTTGTACGAGGTGCTGGAAGTGACGCACGATATCAGCGAATTGATTCTCAAAGGCGCGTCGGGCCATGAAATTATGACATCGGCTCGACAGCACGGGATGTTAACATTGCAAGAAGATGGTTTTATTAAAGCTAAAACCGGTGTCACTACCATTGAAGAAGTTTTACGCGTATCAGAAGAATAATCTATGGCCGTACCCGAGACTCCGTCAAAATTTAAAAATTTCTTTTCGAAACTCGAATCGATTAAACTCTCCGAGAAAATCTTTTTTGTCCAGCAGCTGGGTATTATGGTTAAAACCGGCATTTCGTTGGCCGTAGCGCTGCGAACGCTAGCGGAACAAACTAGTTCCAAACGGTTTAAACGGATTTTGCAAGACTTGCAGGCTCAGGTTGAAAAAGGAAGCCTGCTGTCAAAAAGTTTAGAGAAATACCAACGGACCTTTGGAGAATTGTTTATCAACATGGTAGCGGCCGGCGAAGCGTCAGGTAAACTCGAAGATGTACTCAACCAGCTGTTTATCCAGATGAAAAAAGATCACGACATCGTCAGTAAAGTTCGCGGCGCGATGATTTACCCGGCGGTGGTGGTAGTGATGATGGTTGTTATCGGTACGGCCATGATGGTCTACGTGGTACCAAATATCGCCGGCGTTTTTAAAGAACTCAACGTTGAGCTGCCGCTGCCGACCAGAATCTTAATTTTTATCAGCGACGGTATTTTAAACTACGGCCTGTACATCGTCGTCGGGTTGGTAATTACCATTACCGCTTTGATGATGTACTTCCGCACTCCGAACGGCAAAAAATTTTTACACACACTGATTCTGCGCACACCGATTGCGGGCGGGATTGTTAAAAAAATTAACCTGGCTCGTTTCTGCCGGACGTTAAGCTCGCTGCTTAAAACCGACATCCCGATCGTCCAGTCATTTGAAATTACCTCAAGAATTTTAGGCAATGTCATTTACCGTAAAGCGCTGCTTGAAGCAAAGGAACACCTCAAAAAAGGAATCAGTATCAAGCAGTCGCTCGACAGCTACAAAGAATTTTTTCCGCCGGTGGTTTTACAGATGATAGCGGTCGGTGAAGAGACTGGCGCACTCGACGATATTCTAGAAGAGTCAGCGATTTTTTATGAAGAAGACGTTGACCGAATCATGAATGATTTACCATCTTTAATCGAGCCTCTCTTGATCACTGTCCTCGGCGTAGGCGTCGGCGGTATGGCCGTCGCGGTTATCATGCCGCTCTACTCAATTAGTGAAGCAATATAATGAAACGAGGATTCTCAGCAATCGAACTTTTGGTAGTCAGCGGTCTAATGGTTTTGATTATTACGGTGTCCCTGCCGCTACTGGCCAGCTATCAAAAAACAACTAAGTTGCGCAATGAAGCCCGGGTACTTGCCACTAACCTCCGGCTGGCCCAGCAGAAAGCAATTACCGAACAAATCATTTACAAAATTTTGTTTCCTGACACGACCAGTTACCAAATCGTTAATAATGGTACCGGTGATGTTTTTAAAACTATTGAAATGGAAACTGAAGTAACCCTCAATGAAATAACCGGTTTTACTGACGATTCTATCCGATTCACCGCCACTGGCGCGGTTGTTGAAGCTGGTTCTGTCAAATTAATTAATACCAAAGAAGAAATTTCAATTATAGAAATTAAGCCGTCCGGCTATGTCGATATCAATGAATAAACAAGGGTTTACCCTAATCGAAGCGACCTTAGCAATCGCCGTGCTACTAATCGGGATCCTAACGATGGTCCAATTTTTTCCCTTTTCGCTTTCAATTATTACCGAATCTCAGGATGTTAGTATCGCCACCACGGCAGCGTTGACCAAGATAGAAGAGCTACTGGCTACTACCTATGATGATCTAGACACGGGCACTATTGAATCAAAACAAAAGCTCAGTAACGACCCTGGAAATTTCTTGTTCCCCTTTTCACGACAAACGGTCGTCACCTATCTTGATGATAACCTCAATGAGGTTGGTACTGATCAAGGACTTAAAAAAATTACCGTGAGCGTGTATTGGCGTTCCGCAATAACCGGTGCCGAACAGGAACGCACCATCAGTACGCTCCGCGCCTCATACTAAACGTATGTTGACTTCTCCACTCAATGACCGCCGCGGCTTCACCCTAGCTGAAATGCTGATTGCAATTACAGTACTGGTTTTAATTGTTATAACAATCAGCGGAATTTTTGTACTCAACCAAAATGTCTTTCGAACGACCAACACCAAAGCGGAATTACTCCAAAATGCCCGGACCGCTACCGATACCATGGGTCGTGAAATTCGCCAAGCGGTCGAGTTGGTCACCACATTACCCACAGACGACTCAAATCCTGCCGAAATTGCCCACGAGCTGGAATTTGAAGACGGGCACACTAGCTCACAGGTTCAGTATATTCGCTACTACCTTGACGGCACTGACTTAAAACGCCAAGTTAAAGTCTACTATTTTTCTACCAACCCCAGCATCTACGTCCATTGGGACGACGTTGATCCCTTTGGCGGACCGGAAAGCACGACGATCGACGATCGTTTAATGGCAGAATTTTTTAGCCAACTCGATTTCTTTGGTTCAAAAAATATAACTATTAGAATGGCGCTTGAAAAAAATGAACGAACAATTGATTTTCAAACCATTATTAATCCACGAAATATATGAGCGCCTCTCAAAACAGAGAAAAAACCAGTGGGTTTGTGTTAGTGCTGTCAGTGCTAATTCTAACCGCGTTGCTTTTAGCTGGATCATACCTCATCACGATTTCTGGAACAGAAAGAAAAATCGCCGACGCCCAAGCGACCGCGACAAAAAATTATTACCTGGCCGAGGC
>Ga0155384_101_pt3 | contig 2448 bp, 1 predicted proteins | sample RifCSPhighO2_02_FD_106352 | JGI IMG/M metagenome (GOLD analysis project Ga0155384, IMG submission 106352) | Candidatus Jorgensenbacteria bacterium RIFCSPHIGHO2_02_FULL_45_20
TGAAGTACACCATCGTGGTTTTAGCCGGCGCTTCAGATCCGGCCGCTTTGTCTTTTATTGCTCCTTATTCCGGCTGCGCTATGGGCGAATATTTTATGGATCAGGGCAAAGACGTTTTAATCGTTTACGATGATCTTTCCAAACACGCCGTTTCTTACAGGCAGATCGCTTTACTGTTAAGAAGGCCGCCCGGACGTGAAGCTTACCCCGGAGATATTTTTTATTTGCATTCCCGTTTATTGGAACGGGCCGCTAAATTAAGCAAAGAGTATGGCGGCGGATCATTAACCGCTTTACCGGTAATCGAAACCCAGGCGGGAGACGTTTCCGCTTATATTCCGACTAACGTTATTTCCATTACCGATGGCCAGATTTTTTTGGAATCGGATTTATTCTATAAAGGCATTAGGCCGGCTTTAAACACCGGCATCTCCGTTTCCCGCGTAGGTTCGGCCGCTCAAATTAAGGCCATGAAAAAAGTGGCCGGCAAGCTAAAGCTTTCCATGGCGCAGTTCAGGGAATTGGAAGCCTTTGCCCAGTTCGGTTCCGATTTGGACGAAACCACGAAAAAGCAGATTAATTTAGGCCAAAGATTAAATGAAGTTCTAAAGCAAGGCCAGTATTCGCCGATGACCGTAGAACATCAGGTGGCCATTCTTTACGCGGCGGTCAATAACATGTTAAACGAGATTGAAGTTGCCGATATAGCTAAGTTTGAAAAGGAATTTCATAATTATTTAAATAGTAATCCAGACGCTCAAGCGGCGCTTCATAAAATTAAAGAATCCAAAGAGTTAAATGAAGAGACGGAAAACAAATTAAAACAAGTGATTGAAAATTTTAAAAAACAATTTGTAAGTTAAATTTATAATTTTTAATTGTAAACTAAAAATTAACCACAATGCCTCAAGCAACCGCGGATATTAAAAGAAGAATCAAATCCATTGGCAGTACCAAAAAGGTAACTAAAGCGATGGAGCTGGTTTCGGCCGCCAAAATGAGAAAGGCGATCGCCTCTGTTTTAAGCACCCGTTCTTATTCCAGGCTGGCTTGGGAACTGTTAAAAAGGCTGGCTCAAAGAACAAATAGCAAATACCACGCTTTGCTTAAAAAAAGGCCGAACCTAAAAAAAATCGGTTTAGTGTTGATTACTTCCAACAGGGGTTTGTGCGGCAGTTTTAATTATCAGATTATCAACCGCGCCCATGATTTTATTAAAAGCCAAAAAAGAGAAATTGGCTTGGAAGCGGATTTGGTGATTATGGGCAAAAAAGGCAAGGATGTCATGTATAAGCAGGGGCATAATATTATCGCCGAGTTCAGCAAGCTAGATATTACCACGGCTATTGAAGAAATCAGGCCTTTGGCTAAGTTATTGATTGATGATTATTTGAGCGGCAAATATGATAAAGTCATGATCGCTTATACCGATTTTATTTCTACCTTAGCGCAAAAACCCCGTTTAATGCAATTATTGCCGCTTGTCAGATTTAATGAAGATAAATATTTAGGACAAGCCAAGGAAGAAAAATCAACCACAGTCGAGAAACAGGAAAGTTTGTTAAAGTTTGAATATTTATTTGAACCCAATCCGGAAAAAGTTTTGGATGAGTTATTGCCCAGAATGTTGGAAATGCAGATTTATCAGGCCATTTTAGAATCGGACGCTTCGGAACATTCTGCCAGAATGGTGGCCATGTGCAACGCTTCCGATTCCGCCAGCGATATGATCAGCAGCTTAACGTTAGCTTTTAATAAAGCCAGGCAATCATCCATTACCTCGGAACTGGCGGATATTTCCGGCGGCCGTGCGGCCGTGGAGTAGTTTTAATTTTAAACCAGTAATAAATAATTTTTTCAATTAAGAAATCTAAAATATATGAATGAAAAAAACGAAAGCAACGCCGAAGCTCCCAAAGGGCAAAGGCGGGGAAAGATAAAACAGATTATTGGCGCCGTGGTAGACGTGGAATTTACCGATTTTTTACCGGAAATTTACAATGCTTTGGAGGTTCATTTAAACGATGGCGCCAAATTGATTTTGGAAATCCAGCAGCATTTAAGCTCTTCTTTGGCGCGTACCATTGCCATGGGTTCAACCGATGGGTTAGCCCGTAACGCGGAGGTAATTGATACGGGCAAAGCCATTCAAATACCGGTCGGGCAGGAAACTTTAGGCAGGATGTTTGATGCCTTAGGCGCTCCTTTGGATAACAAGCCGTCTGTTTCTTCCGCTAAAACTTATCCGATTCATCGCGAAGCTCCTAAGTTTACCGATCAATCAACCAAGACTGAAATTTTGGAAACTGGCATTAAAGTAATTGATTTAATCTGTCCGATTGTTAAAGGCGGTAAGGTCGGTTTGTTCGGCGGCGCTGGCGTGGGTAAAACCGTTATTATTCAGGAACTGATTCGTAACATCGCGGCCGAACATGGCGGTTATTCCGT
>Ga0155384_101_pt1 | contig 2320 bp, 4 predicted proteins | sample RifCSPhighO2_02_FD_106352 | JGI IMG/M metagenome (GOLD analysis project Ga0155384, IMG submission 106352) | Candidatus Jorgensenbacteria bacterium RIFCSPHIGHO2_02_FULL_45_20
ACATGGCCGATTCGGTTACAGGCTTAAGATCTAAGACTTTAAAAATTTTTCCGATCGCTTTTTGCGTTTTTGTCTTCGTTTTATTGAATAACTGGCTGGGCTTGATTCCCGGCATCGGTTCTGTCGGTTTTATCGAACGTGGAGAAGAAGGCGCCGTATTCGTGCCATTATTCCGAGGCGCGACCGCCGATTTAAATACTACCCTGGCTTTGGCTTTAATTTCCGTTATCGGTTCAAATTTATTCGGCGTGATCGCGGTCGGTTTTTGGAAGTATTTCAATAAATTCGTGAACATCCATAGTTTTATGGAGATCCCGAAAAAGATCGCTAAAGACGCGACTATCGCCATTGTTAATCCGATTAAATTTTTTGTAGGCATTATTGAAATAGTTGGCGAAGTGGCCAAAGTGGCTTCGTTGTCTTTTAGGCTGTTCGGCAATGTTTTCGCGGGCGAGGTTCTGCTTTCGGCCATGGCCGCGATTTTCGCTTTTGTTCTGCCGATTCCGTTCATGTTTTTGGAGATAATTGTGGGCGTAGTGCAGGCGGTAATTTTCGCGATGCTGACCTTGGTTTATTTTAGCATCGCCGGCACAGCCGAGGAACATTAATTAATTAATCTAAAGGCGACTTTAAATATTAAATAATAGTCGACCTAAGGAATAAGAAAGGTTAAAAAAGATGGAATTAACAACATTAGCCAAGGCTTTAGCCATTGGCATCGGTTCAATTGGGCCGGCTCTGGCCGTAGGCAAGATTGGCGCCAAGGCCATGGAATCCATTGGCCGCAATCCGGAAGCCGCCGGAAAAATTTTAGTGCCGATGCTTTTAGCCTCCGCTTTCGCCGAAGCTATCGCTATTTACGCTTTAGTTATCGCTTTCTCAATCAAATAGTCTGTTTATGGATGAAAGGCCGAGAAAATTCCGGCCTTTCGGGATAAAAAGATTATTTAAAATAATACCAGCTTTTGCCGGGTAAAAAAATATTCGCCCGGAGCGAGCAGATATCCGTTTATAAAATTATGGAAGAACTTATTAAAACATTTCACATTGATTGGAAATTATTAATCGCGCAAACAGTAAATTTTGCCATTGTTTTGCTGGTTTTATGGCGTTACGCTTTAAAGCCTCTAACCGTTTTAATGGACAAAAGGAGCAAGGAAATCGCCAAGAGTTTGGATGATGCCAAGGTGATCGAGGTTAATTTAGCCAAATCCCATAAAGAAAAAGAAGAAATTATTTTGACCGCTAAAAAAGAAGCCCAAACTATTATTGAGCAGTCTCGTTTGCAGGGCCAAAAACAAGGCCAGGAATTGCTGGAAAAGTCCAAAGAGGACGTGCAAGCCGTGATTACCGAGGCGAAACGGCAGATTGTTCAAGAAAAAGAAAAAATGCTGGAAACCGTCAAGCAGGAAGTCGGCAGTTTAGTGATCGAAGTCACGGCTAAAATTTTTAAAGAATTGGCCAATGAAGATTTGGATGAAAAAATGGTGAAAAATATGCTCGTTTCGCTGGAGCAAGAGCGAAGCGGGCTTGATAAAATTAAAGAATAATTTTTGGATATGAGAAAAATCACTCCCCGACATTATGCTTTGTCTTTATACGAATCTTTAGCCGAAGCCGAGGATTCTGAATCAGCCATGCTGTTGGAAAATTTTTTGGCCTTGGTTTTTTATAATAAAGATTGGAAAAATTTAGCCAAGATCATTGCCGATTTTGAAATTATTTATGACGATCAAAAGGGGTTGATTGAGGTCGAAGTGGAAAGCCCGCGCGCTTTATCCGCCAGCCTCAAAAAAGAGATTATTAATTGGCTGAAACAGCGGGAAGAAAAGGAAATAATTTTTAAAGAAAAAATCAACGTTGGTTTATTGGGCGGTTTTAAAATCCATTATCAGGATACGGTAGTTGATGCCAGCCTTAGTAGCCAACTCCAACGTTTAAAAAACAGTTTAATAAATTAAAGCGGATCCAGCCAGAAGCTGGTCGGTTCGCCGCCCCGCCTCTTACGTTTTCAGCTTTGGCGGTTGGCGTAGCGGGCCTAGGCCGAAAAAAATATTAAATAATTAAGCAATAGATTATATATGAGCCATAAAGATCAAATTATTGAAAGTCTAAAGGAGAAAATTTCCGGTTTTCAAGCCAAGGCCGAATTTGCCAAAGTCGGCACGGTAGTTGAGGTCGGCGACGGCATCGCCAGAATTTCCGGCTTATCGGAATGCATGTCGCAGGAAATGCTTTCATTCGCTAACGGCCAGTTTGGCGTAGCTTTAAACTTGGAAGAAGATTCGGTGGGCGCCATGATTTTAGGCGATAACCTTTC